>Ga0207649_10000001_pt1 | contig 537851 bp, 466 predicted proteins | sample KBSC43metaG_FD_184317 | JGI IMG/M metagenome (GOLD analysis project Ga0207649, IMG submission 184317) | Corn rhizosphere microbial communities from Kellogg Biological Station, Michigan, USA - KBS C4-3 metaG (SPAdes) (version 2) | ecosystem: Host-associated > Plants > Roots > Rhizosphere >... | reverse complement strand
CAGTTAAGCGTACATCGCCTTCTGTAGGAGCGAGCTTGCTCGCGAAAAACGTCAACGATAACGCGTGTTTCCTGAATGAACGCGGCGCCTGTAAGTTCTTCGCGAGCAAGCTCGCTCCTACAAAAAAGCCTTAACTGAACGGCATTAGGGCAAGCCCCCTCCCATATTCAGCCCGCGTTTATTCAGCTGAAAACCGAGTCATAGGCAAACAACGCCGGTGCCCCGCCGGTATGCAGGAAAATAATCGGGCCATCTTCAAAGCGCTGGCGTCCGATACCGTCCAGCAAGCCGGCCATGGCCTTGCCAGTGTAGACCGGGTCCAGCAGCAGGCCTTCCTGGCTTGCCAATAGCTTGACCGCCGAAAGGGTGCCGGCGTTCGGTTCGCCATAACGAGGGCCGAAATATTCGTCCCACAGAATCACCTTGAACGCGTCGGGGATGTCCACGCCGAGTAACTCGGCCGTGCGTTCGGCCAGGCCCTGCACTTTCGGCAACTGCGCTTCCTCGGTGCGCGACACCGTAACGCCGATTACCGGCAACTTCGGCAGCACTTCGCTCAAGGCCAGTGCCAGGCCGCTGTGGGTACCGGCGCTGCCGGAGGCCAGCACCACGGCGGCAAACTCGATCCCGCTGGCCTCGATCTGCCCGGCCAGTTCCAGGCCGGCACGCACGTAGCCCAGGGCGCCGAGTGCATTGGAGCCGCCGATGGGGACGAGGTAAGGCTTCTTGCCGTTGCTGCGCAGGCGGTCGGCGAGGGCGTTGAGTTGCTCGTCGACGTTGTCGAGGTTCTCCACCAACTCGACCTTGACGTCGAACAGCTCCAGCAGCAGGCGGTTGCCGTTGCCCAGGTAGTTGGGGTCTTCGGTGCCGGTGGGGTTTTCCAGCAGGGCGACGCAGCCCAGGCCGAGCTTGGCGGCGAGCGCGGCGGTCTGGCGTACGTGGTTGGATTGGATGGCGCCAGCGGTCACCAGGGTGTCGGCCCCCTGGGCGAGGGCATCGGCGGCCAGGTATTCGAGTTTGCGCAGCTTGTTGCCGCCCATGGCCAGCGGCGTGGTGTCATCGCGTTTGACGTAGATATCGCGTCCCAGCCAGGTCGACAGCCGCTCGAGTTTTTCCAGGGCGGTGGCACCGCCCAGCAGTTCCAGACGGTTAAAGCGTTCGAGCTGTTGTTTGATCATGGCTACGCACGGTTGCTAAGTGATGGAGGGACTATAGGCAGGCACTTTTCATCGGGCAACCGTCAATCGCATATGCCGGAAGGTTCTTAGCATCACACCATTGGTTCTTAAGGGCGGCCGGGGTGCATACCGTAAAGTGATGGCCATTTCGTCAGGAGTGAATACCGTGAGTGAGCGTTCCAGTCATTGGCAATTACAGACCATCGTCAGCCAACTGCGCGGCGCCCGTGACCAGTGGCGTGCGCGCAATGGCCGTTTGAGCGGCGAGCACGGCGGGCGTGAGCTGCCCTCGCGCGAAGCCGTGGCGCAGATTCTTGAAGCGCTGTGTGGTGCGCTGTTCCCGATGCGCCTGGGGCCGGTGGACCTGCGTGAAGAGAGTGAAGATTTCTACGTCGGGCATACCCTCGATGTTGCCCTCAACGCTTTGCTCGCTCAGGCGCGCCTGGAACTGCGCTATGCCGCCCGGCAAAGCGGCCAGGACGACAGCGACGTCGACGCCCTTGCCATCCGCCTGATCCAGGACTTCGCCCTGGCCTTGCCGTCCCTGCGCAGCCTGCTCGACACCGACGTGCTGGCCGCTTACCACGGCGACCCTGCCGCGCGCAGCGTGGACGAAGTGCTGCTGTGCTATCCGGGGATCCTCGCGGTGATTCACCATCGCCTGGCGCACCATCTGTACCGGGCCGGCCTGCCGCTTTTGGCGCGGATCAGCGCGGAAATCGCCCACTCGGCCACGGGCATCGACATTCACCCCGGCGCGCAGATTGGCCCAAGCTTCTTTATCGACCATGGGACCGGCGTGGTGATCGGCGAAACCGCGATCATCGGTGAGCGGGTGCGCATCTACCAGGCCGTGACCCTTGGCGCCAAGCGTTTCCCGGCAGATGAAGATGGGCAGTTGCAGAAGGGCCATCCGCGCCATCCGATTGTCGAGGATGACGTGGTGATCTATGCCGGGGCGACGATCCTCGGGCGGATCACCATCGGCAAGGGTTCGACCATTGGCGGTAACGTGTGGCTGACCCGCAGTGTGCCGGCGGGGGCGAATATTACGCAGGCGAATTTGCAGCATGATGATGGGGCGCAGAAATAGCGCCGGTCTTGAAAATCACACACAACCCTGTGGGAGGGGGCTTGCCCCCGATGGCGGTGTGTCAGTCACAGATGCATTGACTGAACCACTGCCATCGGGGGCAAGCCCCCTCCCACATTTTGTGACTGCATTGCAAAGTTGAGCCGTATTTCAGTCAGCAAGGGCTGAACGATTTGCCTCTCCCACCCGTCATATCAATCCTTGAGCTGATGTAGGAATCCCCTACCACTCGGCCCTGCGATTAGTCCCAGACTGCCTATCCATGTTTAACTTGAATGCTCGTTCAAGTTAAACCGGTGGTTCGCTGCCCGCTCACAACAGGAGGCTTACCTTTGCTGAGTCCGTTATTCACAGCCACATCCTTCACCCTCGGGGTGCATCGTTCATGAGTGCATCGTCCACCCCAGCCAGCGGCCTGGTGCGCATGAATGCGCCCGTCTTCTACTTTGCCGCGACCTTCATCCTGCTGTTCGGCATCACTGTCATCGCTATCCCGCAACAGGCTGGTGCCTGGCTGCTGGCGGCGCAAAACTGGGCGGCCAATACGGTCGGCTGGTACTACATGCTGGCGATGACCCTGTATCTGGTCTTCGTGGTGGTCACCGCGTTATCGGGCTACGGCAAGATAAAACTCGGTGCCGACCACGACGAGCCCGAATTCAGTTACCTGTCCTGGGCCGGCATGCTGTTCGCCGCCGGCATCAGCATCACGCTGTTTTTCTTCTGCGTTTCCGAGCCGCTGACCCACTTGGTGCAACCGCCCCAGGGCGAGGCGATGAATGCCGATGCCGCGCGCCAGGCCATGCAGATTCTCTTCCTGCACTGGGGCCTACATGGTTGGGGGGTGTTTGCCTTTGTCGGCATGGCCCTGGCGTACTTCGCCTACCGGCATAACCTGCCGCTGGCCCTGCGCTCGGCGCTGTACCCGCTGATCGGCAAACGCATCAATGGCCCTATCGGCTATGCGGTGGACGGCTTCGGCATCATCGCCACGGTGTTTGGCCTGGGTGCCGACATGGGCTTTGGCGTGCTGCACCTCAACTCCGGCCTCGACTACCTGTTCGGGGTTGCCCACACGCAGTGGATCCAGGTCGGCTTGATCACCTTGATGATGGGCGCGGCGATCCTCGTCGCCGTGGCCGGCGTCGATAAGGGTGTGCGGGTGATGTCCGACATCAACATGCTGCTGGCCTGCGCGCTGCTGCTGTTCGTGTTGTTTGCCGGCCCCACCCAGCACTTGCTCAACACCCTGATCCAGAACATCGGTGATTACCTGGGTGCGCTGCCGACCAAGAGTTTCGATGTGTACGCCTACGACAAACCGAGCGACTGGCTGGGCGGCTGGACGGTGTTCTACTGGGCCTGGTGGATCGCATGGTCGCCGTTCGTGGGCCTGTTTATCGCACGGATTTCCCGTGGCCGGACCATCCGCGAATTCGTGTTCGGCGTGCTGCTGATCCCGCTGGGTTTCACCCTGGCGTGGATGTCGATTTTCGGCAACAGCGCTATCGACCAGGTGCTCAACCACGGGATGAGCGCGCTCGGTCAGTCGGCCATCGATGACCCCTCGATGAGCCTCTACCTGCTGCTGGAAACCTACCCGTGGAGCAAAACCGTCATCGCGGTCACGGTGTTTATCAGCTTCGTGTTCTTCGTCACGTCGGCCGACTCCGGCACGGTGGTGCTCTCGACCCTGTCGTCCAAGGGCGGCAACGCCGATGAAGACGGGCCGAAATGGCTGCGGGTGTTCTGGGGCGCCATGACCGCGCTGGTCACCAGTGCGTTGTTGTTTGCCGGCAGCATCGACTCGCTGAAGTCGGCCGTGGTGCTGACCTCATTGCCGTTCTCGCTGATCCTCTTGCTGATGATGTGGGGGCTGCACAAGGCCTTCTACCTCGAATCGCAAAAGCGCATCGCCCAGTTGCATTCGCTGGCGCCGGTGTCGGCCTCGCGCAAAGGCAAGGGCGGTTGGCGCCAGCGCCTGAGCCAGGCGGTGCACTTCCCATCGCGGGACGAGGTGTACCGCTTCCTCGAATCGACCGTGCGCCCGGCGATCGAAGAAGTGACAGCGGTGTTTGTCGAGAAGGGGCTCTCGGTCGTGACTCAGCCCGATCCTTCCAACGACAGCGTCAGCCTGGAAATCGGCCACGGCGAGGAGCACCCGTTCATCTACCAGGTGCAGATGCGCGGCTACTTCACGCCGTCGTTTGCCCGTGGCGGCATGGGTTCCAAAGAGATCAACAACCGTCGCTACTACCGCGCGGAAGTGCACTTGAGCGAGGGCAGCCAGGACTACGACCTGGTGGGCTACACCAAGGAGCAGATCATCAACGACATCCTCGACCAGTACGAGCGGCACCTGCAGTTTTTACACTTGGTTCGCTAGCCGTTTGTGGGAGGGGGCTGGCCCCCTCCCACAAAAAACCGCGCAAGGCCCTGAATTCACGGGCTTTCTTAAATTTAATTTCATCCGCCTGCGCGCCGTTTTGACGCGTAACTGTCATCTGGCCACTGCGTAATTGTGTGAAGCGTTTGACGCTTTCATTTCAGAACAGTGACGGAGACCGGTACCCATGAAGACGTTTTTAAGCCCTGTGGTGGGAGCCGCCATGGCGAGCTTTATGCTGTCTGCCCATGCCGATTTTATCGATGACAGCCACGCCGACGTGACCCTGCTCAACCGCTACCTCAACCAGCAGGGGCGTGACGTGGTTGGCAGCAATGCCAAGGCCCACAGCATTCGGGATTGGGGCCAGGGGTTCGAGTTCAACTTCAAATCGGGCTACACCGAGGGGCCGGTTGGCTTTGGCTTGGACCTGCAAGCGTTCTACGGCTTGAAGCTGGATTCCGGCGGCGACCTCAACGACAAGGACCACCAGGGCCGCTACCCTGGCAGCATGTTCCCGCTGGACAACGGCAAGTCCGCAGACCAATTCGGTGTGCTCAGCCCGACCTTCAAGATGCGCTTTGCCAAGGATGAGTTGCGCGTTGGCACGCTGTACGGCAACAACCCGGTGCTGGCCAACACCGACGGGCGCCTGTACCAGCAGACCAACACCGGTGTGCAACTGGTGTCCAAGGACCTCAGTGACTTTACCTTCACCGGCGGCGATATTTTCAAGACCAAGATCCGCAACGAAACCGGCGACCAGGGCATGATCACCGCCGGCGGGACCAAAGAAAGTGACCGCTTCCTGTTCGGCGGTGCGGACTACACCGGCCTACAGAACACCACTGTCAGCTTGTGGTACTCCAACCTTGAGGATTACTACCAGCAGTTCTTCCTCGGCGCCAAGCGCCATGACGCCTTGTCAGTCGGTGCGATCGACACCGATGTACGCGTGTTCCGCAGCCTGGGGGTAGGCGGTAACGCCGATGGCGACAAAGACTTTGCCGGCGCCGGTTTATATGGCGATGGCAGCACCAAGGGGCGCATCAACCAGTCCACCGTCAGCCTGCTGGAAAGCTACAGCCTGGAGGGCCATACCGTCGGCCTGGGCATCCAGAAAAACAGTGGCGATAGCGACTTCCCGTACCTGGATTCCGGCCTGAACAGCGGCGATAACCGGCAAGGGCCTGGCTCGGGTGCCGACACTCCGGCGTTGACCAACATGCAGTTGAACAAATTCCAGCACGCGGGTGAGCGCACCTGGCTGGCGCAATACAAATATGACTTCGGCAAGCTTGGCCTCAACGGCCTGACGTTCTCCGCTGCCTATGCCCACGGCGATGACATCCGCACTGCCCAAGGCACCACCAGCGAATGGGAACGTAACGTGGCCGTGGCCTATCAAGTGCCGACCGGGACCCTCAAGGGCCTTGGTGTCACATGGAAAAACGCGCACGCCAGCCCGGACATTACCGGCGCCACGGTGCAGGACGAAAACCGCTTCTATGTCAGCTATGTCGTTCCCCTCTGGTAGGCAATTGCTGTAAAACGGAAAGGCAGACTTAAGCGATTCAGCTGGTTAAAAGGCCTGGGAATATCGTTATTCCCAGGCCTTATTTGCCTACGTCCAAGAGAGGATTCGATGACTTACATTGCTGCCGAAAACCGCTATGAATCTATCCCGTATCGCCGCGTAGGCCGCAGTGGACTGGTGCTGCCGGCACTGTCCCTGGGCCTGTGGCACAACTTTGGCGACAGCACCCCGATCGACACACAACGCGCCCTGTTGCGCACCGCGTTCGACCTTGGGATCAACCACTTCGACCTGGCCAACAACTACGGCCCGCCCTACGGCAGCGCCGAGATCAACTTCGGCCGTTTGCTGCGCGAAGACTTCAAGCACTACCGCGACGAATTGATCATCTCCAGCAAAGCCGGTTGGGACATGTGGCCGGGCCCTTACGGCCAGGGCGGCGGCTCGCGCAAATATGTGCTGGCAAGCCTGGACCAGAGCCTGCAACGCCTGGGCGTCGACTACGTGGATATTTTCTACTCCCACCGCTTCGACGCCGACACCCCCCTGGAAGAAACCGCCAGCGCCCTCGCCACCGCCGTGCAACAGGGCAAGGCGCTGTACATCGGTATCTCTTCTTACTCCGGTGTGAAAACCCGCGAAATCGCCACCCTGCTCAAAGAGTGGAAAGTGCCGCTGCTGATCCACCAACCGGCCTATAACCTGCTTAACCGCTGGGTGGAAAAAGACCTGCTGGACACCACCGAAGAACTCGGCGCCGGGGTGATCGCATTCACGCCGCTGGCCCAGGGCCTGCTCACCGACAAGTACCTCAACGGCGTGCCGGCCGACGCCCGGGTCAACCGTCCGGGTGGCGGTTCGTTGCAGGCCAAGCACCTGTCTGAAACCAACATCGCCCACGTACGTGCACTGAACGAAATCGCCCAGCGCCGTGGCCAAAGCCTGGCGCAACTGGCGCTGGCCTGGACCTTGCGTGACCCTCGGGTGACCAGCGCGCTGATCGGTGCAAGCCGGCCGGAGCAGATCATCGAGAACGTCGGGGCGTTGAAGAACTTGAGCTTCACCTCCGAGGAACTGGCGGAGATCGATCGGTTTGCGCAGGAAGGCGGGATCAACTTGTGGGAAAAGCCATCCAGCGCTGAATAACCCGGCTGCACTGGGTCAATGAGGGAGGGGGCAAGCCCCCTCCCTCATTTGATTTTCAGTGTGGCGACTAGAACGGCACATCCCCAAGAATCGTCGCCCGATGCATCACCCGCCGTTGCGGCCGGTAGTCATCCACCGCGTAATGCTGGGTTACGCGGTTATCCCAGAACGCCACGTCATTTTCCTGCCAGCGCCAGCGAATGGTGAACTCCGGGCGGGTCGCATGGGCGAACAACAGCTTGAGGATCGCCTCGCTTTCAGCAGGCTCAAGCTCATTGATCCTGGTGGTGAAGCCCTCACTGACGAACAGCGACTTGCGCCCACTCACCGGATGCGTGCGCACCACAGGGTGTGACAGCGGTGGGTTCTTCTTGCGGGTTTCTTCCCAGCGCGCCAGGTCTTCGGCGGTGTTGCCGAAGCGCTCCAGCGGGAAGGACTTGATGAAGTCATGGGTTGCCGTCAGTTCGTTGAGCAGCGCTTTCAACGGCTCCGACAACGCCTCGTACGCGGCAATGCCACTGGCCCACAACGTGTCGCCACCAAACGCGGGCAGCTGCTTGGCACTCAACACCGCGCCGAGGGCAGGGGTGGGCAGGAAGGTCACGTCGGTGTGCCATACGGCATTGTCGCGTACGTCGGTGACGGCGGTGTCGAGGATCAGCACTTCGGGCTGTTCCGGCACGTTGGGGTAGATCGGGTGGATGTGCAGGTCGCCGAAATTCGCCGCAAACCGCGCCTGTTGCTGCGGCGTGATCGGCTGGTCGCGGAAGAACAGCACGGAGTAGGTGAGCAACGCCTGTTCGATGGCGTCGCGTTGTTCGATGTTCAGCGGTTGGGTGATATCCACGCCACTGATCTGGGCGCCCAGGGCGGTGCTCAATGGGGTAACGGTCAGGCTGCTCATGCTGTTCTCACTTAATGTGCCTGGCCGTGCCATGGCACTAATTTACGCTGCAGGGCGCGCAGGCCCATTTCCATGGCGAAGGCGATCAGTGCGATCACCAGAATGCCAAGCACCACCACATCGGTGACCAGGAATTGCGCCGCTGACTGCACCATGAAACCCAGGCCGCTGGTGGCGGCGATCAACTCGGCGGCGACCAGGGTCGACCAGCCCACCCCTAAACCAATGCGCACACCGGTGAGAATGTCCGGCAGCGCGCTGGGCAGGATCACATGGCGGATCAACTGCGCGCGGGTGGCGCCCAATGACTGCGCGGCGCGCAGCTTGGCCGGGTCGACGGTGCGCACACCGGTGGCGGTGGCGATGGCGATCGGCGCAAAGATCGCCAGGTAAATCAGCAACACCTTGGACAGCTCGCCGATACCACACCAGATCACGATCAACGGCAGGTAGGCCAGGGGCGGAATCGGCCGGTAGAACTCGATCAGCGGGTCGAGAATGCCGCGGGCAATGCGGTTGGAACCGATGGCAATACCCACGGGGACGGCGGTCAACACCGCAAAGCCCAAGCCCAGGCCGATACGGCTGAGGCTCGCGCCCAGGTGCTGCCACAGAGTGGAATCCATGTAGCCGGAGGTCGCCAGCAACCAGCCCTTTTGCAGCACGGCGGATGGCGGCGGCAGGAACAGCGGTTCGATCAAGCCCGTGGCGGTCACCGCCCACCAGATCGCCAGCAAGGCGACCATGGTCAGCAGGCTGATCCAGCGTGTGCTCAAGCTGCGACGCGCGGGGATAACCACGTGCGCTACCGGTTTTGCAGCGGTGGCGGGGAGTTCGTAGCTGCTCATGCGGACACCTGCCGTTGCGAGAACACTTTGCCCAGCACGTGTTCACGGGTTTCGATAAAGCGTGGGTCGGACTTGATCGCACGCGCCGCTTCACCGGCCGCGTAGCGCTGGCCGAAGTCCAGGTGCAGGCGCTCGACGATCTGGCCTGGGTTGGGCGCCAGCAGGATCAGGTCGGTGGCAAGGAATACGGCCTCTTCGATGTCATGGGTAATCAGGAAGGTCGGCTTGGCCGTGCGCTTCCAGACTTGCAGCAACAGCTCCTGCATCTGCTCGCGGGTGAAGGCATCGAGGGCGCCGAAGGGTTCGTCCATCAGCAATACGCGAGGATCTGCCGCCAGGGCGCGAGCCAGTCCCACGCGCTGTTTCTGCCCGCCTGACAGTTGCCAGATGCGGCGGCTGTCAAAACCGGCCAGGTCCACCAGCGCGAGCATTTCCCGCGCACGGGCTTCGCGTTGCGCCTTGGGCACGCCGGCCAGCTCAAGGCCGAAACCGACGTTGGCCAGCACGTCCTGCCAGGGCAGCAGGGCGTCGTCCTGGAACACCACGCCGCGTTCGGCGCTGGGGCCTTTGACCGGTATGCCATCGAGGGTGATGCGCCCGGCAGAAGGTTCGACAAAGCCGGCGATCAGGTTCAACAGCGAAGTCTTGCCACTGCCGGACGGGCCGAGGGCCACCAGCAATTGCTGAGGCCCAAGGTTCAGTGAAATGTCAGCCAGTACCGGTTCTGTGGCGCCTGGGTACTGTGCGCTGATGCGCTCCAGTTGTAGCAAGGCCATCGCGATGAACTCCTTGAATCAGTGGGTGATGAACTTGGCGCTGACGTAAGGGGCGTAGTCCGGCAGCACGGCCTCGACCTTGCCTTGTTCCTTGAGGAACGCGGCGGTGTCGGTCACCGCTTTGGTGGTCGGTGCGCCCAGCAAGGTCACCTGGTCAGCGGCCAGCGGGTAGACGTTGCCTTGCAGCAGCAACGGGATGTCGCTGGCCTTGGCGCCGGAGAGTTTCACCAGCTTGTCGACGTTGCCTTTGTCGGCCAGCCAGGCTTGTGGGTCTTTGCGGTACTCGGCGTAGGCATCGAGCGTGACTTTGGCGAACGCGCTGACGATTTCCGGGTGTTTCTCGGCAAAGTCCTTGCGCACGATCCACGCATCGAAGGTGGGCGCACCGAACTTGGCCAGTTCGCCGGAGGTGATCAGCACCTTGCCGTTTTCCTTGGCTACGCCCAGGGCTGGGTCCCACACGTAGGTGGCGTCGATATCACCGCGCTTCCAGGCGGCGATGATTGCCGGTGGTGCGAGGTTGAGGATGGTGACTTTCGACGGGTCGATATTCCAATGCTTCAACGCGGCCAACAGGCTGTAGTGGCCGGTGGATACGAACGGTACCGCGACTTTCTTGCCGATCAGGTCCTGGGGGCCGTTGATCCCGGAACCGTTGCGCGCCACCAGGGCTTCGGCACCGCCGATCTGGGTGGCGACGAGGAAGGTTTCCACTGGCACTTTGCGGGTGATCGCAGCGGTCAGTGGGCTGGAACCGAGGTAGCCGATTTGCACATCGCCGGAGGCGATGGCGGCGATGATATCGGCGCCATTGTCGAATTTGCGCCAGTCGATCTTGGCGTGGGTGGCTTTTTCATAAGCACCGTCGGCCTGGGCGACTTTGGCCGGGTCCACGGTGGTCTGGTAGGCGATGGTCACATCCGCCGCCTGGGCAAACAGGCTGGCACCGGCCAGGGACAACGCCGCCAAGAGGCGCAGAGGGGTAAGCAGTTTCAAGGGGAAGCTCCTCAATCAAGCGGCCGAGGGTCGGCATGTGAGGAGACTAAATGATCTAAGAATCCGAAAATAAATAACATTTTCGAATTAGCTTATGTGGAGAAAAGTTGAGGCTGATCTTGAGATTGAAGAAGGCAAATGTGGGAGGGGGCAAGCCCGAATGCCAGTCAGTTAAGGCTTTTTTGTAGGAGCGAGGGGGACGCCTAGTTCTTGCTCGCGAAAAACCTCAACGATAACGCGCGTGTCGTGAATGAACGCGGCGCCTGTGAGTTTTTCGCGAGCAAGAACTAGGCGTCCCCCTCGCTCCTACAGAAGGCGATTTACGCTGGCATTAGGGCAAGCCCCCTGCCACAGGGGACCGAGTAGGTTCTTAGTTACTGATGGCGAGGATGCTCGCCTGGTACGACCCGACAAACACATCAAAGTCGCCCACTTCGTTCTGCTCCAGTTCCGCCTGTTGTGCCAGCGACGTGCGCGCCAGCTCTTCAAAGCGCGCCTGCTCAGCAGCTGGCAGTGGCTCCTGGCGGAAATGCTCGGCATGCACCTCGCTTTGGTGCAGGGAGAACTGCGCGAAGCTTTCCTTGCGTTCGGCCATCGCCGCCAGCACTTGGGCCGAGGGGGTCAGCGACGGGTCGTTGACCTTGGCCAACTGAGCGTCCAGCGCCTGGCTGTGCTCGGTGATGCCGTGGCTTTCATCAAGCAGGGCTGCCAGGGGCGCTATCTGCTCCAGCAACTCGGTGGCCCATTCCTTCATGTCCACGGCCTGGCCCTTGCGCTGCAATTGCAGGCCGGGGCGGCGGCCTTCCTTGACCACGCTGAGGAAGTTGGAGGTGGCGTTGCCGCACTCGTTGTTGGCGAACAACGGGCTGTCGTTCAGCGCGCAATACAACAGGAAGGCGTCGAGGAAGCGCGACTCCGGCAGGTCGATGCCCATCGGCAGGAACGGGTTGATGTCCAGGCAACGCACTTCGATGTACTGGATGCCGCGCGCCATCAGCGCCTGGATCGGCCGCTCGCCGGTGTAGGTCACGCGCTTGGGGCGGATGTTGGAGTAGTACTCGTTTTCGATCTGCAGGATGTTGGTGTTGAGCTGAACCCATTCACCATCCTTGTGGGTGCCGATTTCGACGTAGGGCGCGTAGGGCGTTGCGACTGCCTTGCGCAGGCTGTCGGTGTAGCTGGCGAGGTCGTTGTAGCACGGCGTCAGGCCGGCCTGGGCGTTGCTCTGGTAACCCAGGTCGCTCATGCGCAGGCTGGTGGCGTACGGCAGGTACAGGGTGTCGGCATCCAGCACTTCCAGTTGGTGCGAGCGCCCGCGCAGGAAGCCGGCGTCCAGGGCCGGCGAGGCGCCGAACAGGTACATCAGCAGCCAGCTGTAGCGGCGGAAGTTACGGATCAGCGCGATATAGGCGTCGGACTGGTAGTCGCGGTCGGTGCCAACAAAACCTTCGGTTTCCTTGAGCAGTGGCCACAGCTGTTCCGGCAACGAGAAGTTGTAGTGAATCCCGGCGATGCATTGCATGGTCTTGCCGTAACGCAAGGCCAGGCCCTTGCGGTACACATACTTGAGCTGGCCGATATTGGAGGTGCCGTAGTAGGCAATCGGAATATCTTCCTCGGCCGGCAACGGGCACGGCATCGAGGGGCTCCACAGGTATTCGCTGCCGAGCTTGGAATAAGCGAAGCGATGGATCTTGTCCAGGCTGCTCAGGGTATCGGCCGGGTTGGGCAGGGCTGGTGTAATGAACTCCAGCAGCGATTCCGAGTAGTCGGTGGTGATCTGCTCATGGGTCAACGCGGCGCCCAGGGCTTCAGGGTGCGGGGTTTGCGCCAGGCGTCCCTCACTGGTGACACGCAGGCATTCGCGCTCGATGCCATGCAGGCAATGCTCTAGCAGGGAGAGGTGTTCGCGCTTGCCGAGCAGGGCCAGGCGGCGGTTGAGAAGTTCGCTCAAGTTGGATTCCTTCACGCGTCAGTCGCCCCAATATGGGGGTGGGCAGGACGGTCTACAAGGGTGAAGTTAAAACTGGCGTTATCGCCTGGTTTTGAGTCGATTTGACTCGCTTTGAAAAAGCCTACTTCACTCCATGAATTGGGCTATAGCGCAGCAAGAAAATTCCGACGCCGTTATCGCAGCGCCGAAATTAACTCAAATCGAGGGTGGGGAGCTATAGGACAGCGAAGGTGCCTTGCGCTTTTGCGACAAGTCTTTCGTCCTGGTACACGTCAGCCTCGACCACCAGCGTGCGACGGCCTGCGTGGATCACTCGGGAGGTGCACAGCACATCACCGTCTTCCACGGCGCGGATGTAGTTGATCTTGCACTCGATGGTCGCGCTCTGCTGGTCGAACCCATGGGAACTGGAGCACGCCAGCCCCATGGTGATGTCCACCAGGCTGAAAATCGCCCCGCCATGGAGCTTGCCTGCGCGGTTGCGCAAGTGCGGCTCCAGGGTCAGGGCCACCTCGGCAACGCCTGGCTCCAGGCGTTGCAGGCGGCAGCCGATCAGCTCGCTGAACGCGCTCTGGGTCAAGCCGGCTGGGATCTCCATCAGCGCTTCTTCAACTGCTTGGCATTGGCGAACAGCGAAGCCATGGCGTTGTTGGCCGGGGCGGCGGTCGCGGTTTCCTTGCGCGGCGCGTTGTTCTGCGACTGCCGGGGGGCCGAGCCTGGGCGTGCGCCACGTGCGCCGTCGATTTTCTCGCCGGGGGTGTCGCTCATGCGCATCGACAGGCCGACGCGTTTGCGCGGGATGTCGACTTCCATGACCTTGACCTTGACCACATCACCGGCTTTCACCGCTTCGCGCGGGTCCTTGATGAACTTCTCCGAAAGTGCAGAGATATGCACCAAGCCGTCCTGATGCACGCCGATGTCCACGAAGGCGCCGAAGTTGGTCACGTTGGTCACCACGCCTTCGAGGATCATGCCCAGTTGCAGGTCCTTGAGGTCTTCGACGCCATCCTGGAACTCGGCGGTCTTGAACTCGGGACGCGGGTCGCGGCCAGGTTTCTCCAACTCTTGCAGGATGTCGGTGATGGTCGGTACGCCGAAGGTTTCATCGGTGTACTTCTTCGGGTCCAGGCGCTTGAGGAATGCGGCATCGCCGATCAGCGAACGGATATCGCGGTCGGTCTCGGCGGCAATGCGTTGGACCAGCGGGTAGGCTTCCGGGTGGACCGCCGAGGCGTCCAGTGGGTTGTCGCCGTTCATGACGCGCAGGAAGCCGGCGGCCTGTTCGAAGGTTTTTTCACCCAGGCGGGCGACTTTTTTCAGCGCGGCGCGGGTCTTGAACGCACCGTTTTCGTCGCGATGGGTCACGATGTTCTGGGCCAGGGTGGCGTTGAGCCCGGAGATACGCGCCAGCAGTGCGACGGAGGCGGTGTTCACGTCCACGCCCACGGCGTTCACGCAGTCTTCCACGACCGCATCCAGGCCGCGCGCCAGTTTCAGCTGCGACACGTCGTGCTGGTACTGGCCGACGCCGATGGATTTAGGGTCGATCTTCACCAGCTCGGCCAATGGATCCTGCAGGCGACGGGCGATGGACACGGCGCCACGGATCGACACATCGAGGTCCGGGAATTCCTTGGACGCCAGCTCCGACGCCGAATACACCGATGCGCCAGCCTCGGAGACCATCACCTTGGTCATCTTCATTGCTGGGTATTTTTTGATCAGTTCGGCGGCCAGCTTGTCGGTTTCACGGCTGGCGGTGCCGTTGCCGATGGCGATCAGGTCCACGGCGTGCTTGGCGCACAGGGCGGCCAGGATCGCGAGGGTCTGGTCCCACTTGTTGTGCGGTACGTGGGGGTACACGGTGGCGTGGTCCAGCAACTTGCCGGTGGCGTCGACCACGGCGACCTTGCAGCCGGTGCGCAGGCCCGGGTCGAGGCCCAGTGTGGCGCGCGGGCCGGCCGGGGCGGCCAGCAGCAGGTCATGCAGGTTGTGGGCGAATACGTTGATCGCCTCGGTTTCGGCACCGTCGCGCAGCTCGCCGAGCAGGTCGGTTTCCAGGTGGGTGTAGAGCTTGACCTTCCAGGTCCAGCGCACCACTTCACCGAGCCACTTGTCGGCAGGACGGTTCTGGTTCTGGATGCCGAATTGCTGGCCGATCATGCCTTCGCACGGGTGCATGGTACCGGGCAGTTCGTCGCCGACTTTCAGTGCGGAGCTGAGAATGCCTTCGTTGCGGCCGCGGAAAATCGCCAGGGCGCGGTGGGACGGCATGCTTTTCAGCGGTTCGTCGTGTTCGAAATAGTCACGGAACTTGGCGCCTTCTTCCTCTTTGCCGGCGATGACGCGGGCGCTGAGGGTGGCTTCCTGTTTCAGGTAATTGCGCAGTTTTTCCAGCAGGTTGGCATCTTCGGCGAAACGCTCCATCAGGATGTACTTGGCGCCTTCGAGGGCGGCCTTCACATCGGCGACGCCTTTTTCGGCGTTGATGAAGCGCGCGGCTTCGGTCTCCGGGGTCAGCGACGGGTCGTTGAACAGGCCGTCGGCCAGCTCGCCCAGGCCGGCCTCCAGGGCGATCTGGCCCTTGGTGCGGCGCTTCTGTTTGTAGGGCAGGTAAAGGTCTTCGAGGCGGGTCTTGGTGTCGGCGAGCTTGATGTCGCGTTCCAATTGCGGGGTCAACTTGCCCTGTTCCTCGATGCTGGCGAGGATACTGATGCGCCGTTCGTCGAGTTCTCGCAGGTAGCGCAGGCGTTCTTCCAAGTGTCGCAACTGGATGTCGTCGAGGCTGCCGGTCACTTCTTTTCGGTAACGGGCGATGAAGGGCACCGTGGAGCCTTCATCCAGTAGAGCGACGGCCGCTTCGACCTGTTGTGGGCGTACGCCGAGTTCTTCGGCGATGCGGCTGTTGATGCTGTCCATAAAACCACCTGAAATTCTTAGAAGCAGCTCGCAGGCCCGGAAAACAAGGCCTTGCGAGGCTGGTTGAGCGGCCCGACTGGCGCCGCTGCCTGGGTCAAGAGGCTGCCTATTGACCCTCGAAATCGAAAAAATCACGACAAGCGGGTGAAAAAAGCCCGGCAGTAAGCGGTAACGATCTGACGTTGCCCTGCACGAAGGCGCCGCATTATAACCAGCGTTCTGCCCTTGGGGGGTACTGCGCCAAATGTGAGGCAGGGCACGGGTTCGCTGGCGGTAGAGGAAAAATCTGCTAACAATGCACACGGTGCGTATAACGGCAGCTACGCCATAATGCGCGCCGAGATAAGAGGAGCATCCAATGAGCAGCACTGCACAAACTGCTGAAGGCGAAAAAATTCTCATCGTTGACGACGATCCGGGGCTGAGCAGCCTGCTGGAGCGCTTTTTCAACTCCAAGGGCTATCGTGCCCGCGCGGTACCGAATACCGAGCAGATGGACCGCCTGCTGGGGCGTGAAGTGTTCAACCTGGTCGTACTCGACCTGATGTTGCCTGGCGAAGACGGCCTCACCGCCTGCAAACGCCTGCGCAGCGCAAACAACCAGATTCCCATCATCATGCTGACTGCCAAGGGTGATGAGCTGAGCCGCATCAAGGGCCTGGAACTGGGCGCTGATGACTATCTGGCCAAACCGTTCAACCCTGACGAGTTGATGCTGCGGGTCAAGGCCGTATTGCGTCGCCAGGCACCTTCGGTACCGGGTGCTCCGGGCAGTGAAGACGAAAGCGTCACCTTTGGCGACTACGAGCTGTCCCTGGCCACCCGTGAACTCAAGCGTGGTGACGAAGTTCACATGCTGACTACCGGTGAATTCGCCGTGCTCAAGGCCCTGGTGATGAACGCGCGCCAGCCGCTGACCCGCGACAAGCTGATGAACCTGGCCCGTGGCCGTGAGTGGGATGCCCTGGAACGCTCCATCGACGTGCAGATTTCCCGTCTGCGCCGGATGATCGAGCCGGACCCATCCAAGCCGCGGTATATCCAGACGGTATGGGGTGTGGGTTACGTGTTCGTGCCGGATGGCACCGCAACCAAGTGACCAATGATTTGCAGGGGCGGGTATCCTGGCGATTGGCCCGATGAGGGTCGACGGGATACCCGGCGTCTGCAATTCTGCGAGCGCTGCTCGTTCCTGCAAGGTGTCTAGCTGTCTTCTATGAAAACCCCGCTGTGGTTCCCCCAAAGTTTTTTCTCCCGCACCCTTTGGCTGGTGCTGATCGTCGTTCTGTTCTCCAAGGCACTGACGCTGGTTTATCTATTGATGAACGAGGACGTGCTGGTGGATCGACAATACAGCCACGGCGTTGCACTGACATTGCGTGCCTATTGGGCCGCCGATCCCGAGAACCGCGAGAAGATCGCCAAGGCGGCCACCCTCGTGCGCGTCGCCGGCGCGGGTGTGCCGGAGGGAGAACAGCATTGGCCCTACAGTGAAATCTACCAGCGCCAGATGCAGGCGGAGCTGGGTGAAGACACCGAGGTTCGGTTGCGTATGCACGTTTCTCCAGCGTTGTGGGTGCGCGCGCCGAGCCTGGGTGAAGACTGGTTGAAAGTACCGCTGTACCCGCACCCACTGCGGGGACAGAAGATCTGGAACGTGTTGGGCTGGTTCCTGGCCATCGGCCTGCTCTCGACGGCGTCGGCGTGGATCTTTGTGCGTCAGCTCAACCAGCCTCTCAAACGCCTGGTATTTGCCGCCCGCCAGCTGGGGCAGGGGCGCAGCGTGCGCCTGCCGGTCAGCGATACTCCCAGCGAGATGACCGAGGTGTATGGCGCGTTCAACCAGATGGCGGAGGACGTCGAACAGGCCGGGCGCGAACGCGAGCTCATGCTGGCGGGGGTATCCCATGACTTGCGTACGCCGTTGACGCGATTGCGCTTGTCCCTGGAGCTGATGGGCAACCATACCGACCTGACCGACGACATGGTGCGCGATATCGAGGATATGGACGCGATTCTCGACCAGTTCCTGGCGTTTATCCGAGATGGCCGTGATGAAGTCGTGGAAGAAGTCGACCTCACCGACCTGGTGCGCGAGGTGGTGGCGCCCTACAACCAGAATGGCGAACAGGTGCGTATGCGTCTGGAGCCGATCCAGCCGTTCGCGTTGCGCCGGGTTTCCATGAAGCGCCTGTTGAACAACCTGATCGGAAACGCCTTGCACCACGCCGGTTCCGATGTGGAAGTCGCGGCATATGTGTCCGGCGACAGCGCAGCGCCTTATGTGGTGCTGAGCGTGATGGACCGAGGAGCGGGTATCGATCCTGCGGAGCTGGAAGGCATCTTCAACCCGTTCACCCGTGGCGACCGTGCCCGGGGTGGCAAGGGCACCGGTTTAGGCTTGGCGATTGTGCGGCGGATTGCGTCGATGCATGGCGGTAACGTCGAACTGCGTAACCGTGAGGGCGGCGGTCTGGAGGCACGGGTGCGCTTGCCGCTGGGGCTGATGTTGCCCAGGGACGCGGTCTAGCAAACAACCCAGAGCAAAATAGGGGAGGGGCGGTGCTGTCGCACCGCCCCTCCCGCATTGGGTTATAGGTTGTGTCCGGGGCGGTGGTGCTAGCCCTTGCCTTTGGTCCTGGTCATATTCGGCCCGCCACTCTTCTCCAGGTGCTGAATGATGATCCCCGCCACATCCTTGCCGGTGGTGGTCTCGATCCCTTCCAGGCCCGGCGATGAGTTCACCTCCATCACCAGCGGCCCGTGATTGGAGCGCAAGATATCCACGCCTGCCACGCTCAACCCCATGACCTTGGCCGCCCGTAGCGCGGTCATGCGCTCTTCCGGGGTGATCTTGATCAGGCTGGCGCTGCCGCCCCGGTGCAGGTTGGAGCGGAACTCACCCGGCTTGGCCTGGCGCTTCATTGCTGCAATCACCTTGTCGCCCACCACGAAGCAGCGGATATCCGCACCGCCGGCTTCCTTGATGTACTCCTGCACCATGATGTTCTGCTTGAGGCCCATGAAGGCTTCGATCACCGACTCGGCCGCCGTCGCGGTTTCGCACAGCACCACACCGATACCCTGGGTACCTTCGAGCACCTTGATCACCAGCGGTGCACCGTTGACCATTTCGATCAGGTCGGGGATATCGTCGGGGGAGTGGGCAAACCCGGTGACCGGCAGGCCGATCCCGCGACGCGAAAGCAGTTGCAGGGAACGCAGCTTGTCCCGCGAGCGCGCGATGGCGACCGATTCATTGAGCGGGTACACCCCCATCATTTCAAACTGGCGCAACACGGCGCAGCCATAGAACGTTACCGAGGCGCCAATACGTGGGATCACCGCATCGAATCCCTCCAGCGGCTTGCCGCGGTAGTGAATCTGCGGCTTGTGGCTGGCAATGTTCATGTAGGCACGCAACGTGTCGATCACCACCATTTCATGGCCACGCTCGGTGCCGGCCTCGACCAGGCGGCGGGTGGAATACAGACGCGGGTTTCGCGACAGCACAGCAATCTTCATGCAGCACCTGGGGTAGAAATTGTAGAGACCGGGAACACCGGCTTGTCTTGAACGTACTTGACGCCGGGATTGACCACCAGGTGGCCGTCAATCAGCGCCTTGGAGCCCAGCAGCAGGCGGTAACGCATGGCCTTGCGGCAGGCCAGGGTGAACTCAACTCGCCACACCCGATCACCCAATGCCAAGGTGGTGCTGATCACGTAGCGCACCTGCGCATGGCCGTTGGAGCTCTTGATGGTTTTCATCGTCACCAGGGGTGCTTCGCAGCGGCGGTGGCGCAGTTGTACAACGCTGCCCAGGTGCGCGGTAAAGCGCACCCACTTCTCACCGTCACGCTCAAAAGGCTCGATGTCGGTGGCGTGCAGGCTTGAGGTGCTGGCACCGGTGTCGATCTTGGCGCGCAGGCCAGCCACTCCCAGGTCGGGAAGTGCTACCCACTCACGCAGACCCACAACGGTCAAATGGTCAAATGTCTTCAATATGGGTAACCGGTCAATTCGCCCAAGCCTTCGGTGTAACCTCGGCCAGGGCTTTGAATGCGGGTTTGGCGAACCAGTATCCCTGCATCAGAAATATTCCGCAGTCGGACAGGAAGTCACGCTCCCCGGCACTTTCGATGCCTTCGGCGATGACAGTAACCCCCAACTGCTCACAGATTGTGACAATCCCCTGGACGATGACCTGCCGGACACGATCCTGGTCGACATCGCGAATCAGCGCCATGTCGAGTTTGATCAGGTCAGGTTGGAAATCAGCCAGCAGATTCAGCCCCGAATAGCCCGCGCCGAAATCGTCGATGGCGGTCATGAAGCCGAATTCGCGGTATTCACGCAGAATATTGGTCAAATGGCGATAGTTATCTACATGCTCGCTTTCCAGTGTCTCGAAAATCAGCTGGTTCAGTGGAAAGTTATGTGCCCGGGCTGCCTCCAGGGTGCTGCGAATGCACAGCTCGGGCCGATAGACGGCGTTGGGCATGAAGTTGATGGACAGTCGGGTTTGCATGCCCAGTGCCGCGGCACCGGCAATCGCCAGGGTGCGGCAGCGCTGGTCGAAACGGTAGCGGTTGCTATCGTTGATCTGCTCCAGCACTGACAGCGCCCCTTCGCCATGGGTGCCGCGCACCAGGGCCTCGTGGGCAAAGATCGAATGGTCACGCAGGTCTACGATAGGCTGGTAGGCGAAAGCGAAATCAAAGCCCAGGGGTTCGCTTTGCTGGCACCCCACGCAGCGTTGATCAGGCGAGGTGAGTGAAGTCGGGAATTCGGTCACAGGATATCCTCGCGTAAACAAGTTACTACCTGGCGTATCTTAGGTGAGCCTGGGGGTTTATGCGTCGAAGGGTTTCAACGGTAAAGTTGCGACATTTTTCAGAGCGAGGAATTCAAGTGGCTCAAAAGCAGGAAGAGGAAGAAAAAGTCCGTCTGGACAAGTGGTTGTGGGCGGCGCGTTTCTTTAAAACGCGTGCCCTGGCCAAGGCCGCCATCGAGAGCGGTAAGGTGCATCATCGCGGCGAGCGCTGCAAACCGGGCAAGGAGCCGCGGATCGGCGATGAGTTGCAGGTTCGTATAGGTTTTGAAGAAAAGACCGTCGTGGTCCAGGCCCTTTCCACCGTTCGCCGTGGTGCACCCGAAGCGCAAGCGCTGTATGTCGAAACGGAAGCCAGCATCGCCAAGCGCGAAAATGCGGCGGCCATGCGCAAGGCAGGTGCCACCGGCATGACCACCGATGGCAAGCCGAGCAAGAAGCAGCGCCGCGACCTGTTCAAGTTTCGCGGCAGTGGCAATGATGATTAACCTTGTCGAACGGTGGCGGGCTTGTTGCGGCAAGCCCGCTCGCCGCAGGCTAATGCGTTGCCCTTACGACACTGAGTCGACCGATCAGCGGCACTCGCTGAAACAGGCCGAACAGCGGCGCCGTCACGTGTAGCAAAGCGCCCGACACCTTCGCCGCAAACGGCGTGTAATACCCCCACCCCAGCGCCAGCAACGCCAGCAGCACGCCGCCGATGTAATCGTCCTGGCCCCAGTGCGCCCCCGCCACCAGGCGCGGCATCATGAACAACAGCGCCAGGCCCCAGATCACCAGTACCTGGCCAACCCGCCTGGCGAACACGGTCATGAACATCCCCCAGATCAGCAACACCGAAGCATGGTCCCCCGGGAAGCTCTGGCTCGAACGGTCTTTCAGCTCCCAGGCCTTCTCCAGGCCAGGGAAAAAGTCACTCATTTGAATGGCGCCGCTGATGACCATCGACGGGCTGCTGTGTTGCCAGCCCATCTGTGCCGCGAGTTTGGAAAACAGCATGCGGATGAACAGCAACAGCAGCAGAATGCCGACAAATCCTAACGTCGCCTGGCGCACCTGCGCGGCCTTGAATACCCAGTCACCGCGAATCAGCAACGTCAGCAAGATAACCCCGACCACCGCATCAAACGGCCGCAGACTGGCTACGGCCCACGTGTGCAGCCAGGTCGGGCTGGTCGCCAGCGGGTCATTGAGCAGGTGAAACAGCCACTCGTCGAAAATCACACACAGCATCTGGCCCGTGGGCCACAGCCAAAAAACCAGCAGTCCGATAGCGAGTAGATTGCAAAGAGCCCATCGCCGGAGGTTCCACTTGGCTTGGAACAAACCCGGATTGTTCATAAACTGTCCCTCTTCGCTCTATATAAGCTCTCTGTTGCCAGGAGAAAACCGCACCAATTTGGTGCTAAAGCGTTTAATTTTATAAACCTTGTCATCAATTTGTCATCAATTCAGATACCCAGACCTATGACTGATTTACCGGATACCGACTTCACCCAACGCTTCATCTTCGACGAGATCGACGCCCGCGGCGAACTGGTCTCGCTGGAGCGCAGCTATGCCGAAGTCCTTGCCAAGCACCCCTATCCGGAGCCGGTCGCGCAACTGCTCGGTGAGTTGATGGCGGCGGCTTCGCTGCTGGTAGGCACCATGAAATTCGATGGTTTGCTGATTCTTCAGGCGCGGTCCGAAGGCCCTGTTCCGATGCTGATGATCGAATGTTCCAGCGAGCGGGAAATCCGTGGCCTGGCCCGTTACGACGCCGACTTGATCGCCCCGGACGCGACCCTGTCCGACCTGATGGCCAACGGCGTGCTGGCAATTACCGTTGACCCCACCGAAGGCCAGCGCTACCAGGGCATCGTCGACCTCGACGGCGAAACCCTGTCGGATTGCTTCACCAACTATTTCGTGATGTCCCAGCAAGTCGGCACCAAGTTCTGGCTCAACGCCGACGGCATGTGTGCCCGTGGCCTGTTGTTGCAACAATTGCCGGCCGACCGCATCAAGGACGACGATGAGCGCACCGACAGCTGGCGCAAGCTGACCGCCCTGGCGGGCACCCTCACCGCTGAAGAGCTGCTGGCCCTGGATAACGAAACCATCCTGCATCGCCTCTACCACGAAGAGGCTGTACGCCTGTTCGATGCACAGTCCCTGCGCTTCAATTGCAGCTGCTCGCGCGAGCGTTCGGCCAATGCGCTGGTCAGCCTGGGCCTGGAAGATGCGCAGGCATTGGTGGTGGAGCACGGTGGAAATATCGAGATCGATTGCCAGTTCTGCAACGAGCGCTACCTGTTCGATGCTGCCGATGTGGCTCAATTGTTCGCCGGGGCGGGCATTGATACCCCTTCCGATACCCGCCACTAAAACGTTTAAGTACAGGTAAATCACCTGACAAATGCCGGATTAGCGCTGTTCTGACGGGAGGGCCCTACTTTTTTTGGGCTTTTCTGGCATAATCCGGCCCACTTTTTTCGCGGTAGTAGTGCGCAACTTTCTACTACAAAACGTTTGGAGCACTCGGCCATAGGCCGACGGGGAACCTCATGACGCAAGCCAATAACGCCGTATACACCGATCTGAGTGTTGACGATCTGGTCAAAGAAGCCCTGCAGCGCGGTGAAGGCGTGCTTGCCGATACTGGCGCGCTGGTCGTAGAAACCGGTCACCGTACCGGCCGTTCGCCAGTCGACCGTTTCATCGTTGAAGAGCCTTCCACCCAGGACGCCATTGCCTGGGGCCCGATCAACCGCAAGTTCCCGGCCGACAAGTTCGACGCCCTGTGGGCGCGTGTCGAGGCGTTCAACAACGCGCAAGAGCATTTTGTTTCCCACGTGCATGTAGGGGCTTCCGAAGACCACTACCTGGCCGTGAAGATGACCACCCAGACTGCCTGGCAGAACCTGTTCGGTCGTTGCCTGTTCATCAACCCGGCCAAGTACAACCCGGCCGGCCGTGACGAGTGGCAAGTTCTCAACGTGGCCAACTTCGAATGCGTGCCAGAGCGTGACGGTACCAATTCCGACGGTTGCGTGATCCTCAATTTCGCCCAGAAAAAAGTGCTGATCGCCGGCATGCGCTACGCCGGTGAGATGAAAAAAGCCATGTTCTCGGTACAGAATTTCCTGCTGCCGGCTGCCGACGTTTTGCCGATGCACTGCGCCGCCAACATTGGCGAAGCAGGCGACGTGACCCTGTTCTTCGGCCTGTCCGGCACCGGCAAGACCACCCTGTCCGCCGACGAAAGCCGTTACCTGATCGGTGACGACGAACACGGCTGGGGCGAAGGCGTGGTGTTCAACATCGAAGGCGGTTGCTATGCCAAATGCATCGACCTGTCCGAGAAGAACGAGCCGGTTATCTGGAAAGCCATCAAGCATGGCGCCGTGCTGGAAAACGTCGTCATCGACGAGGCCGGGCACGCCGACTACTCCGATGTCAGCCTGACCCAGAACAGCCGCGCGGCCTACCCGCTTGAGCACGTGGCCAAGCGTTCCGAGAAGAACCTTGGTGGCGAGCCTAACGCGGTGATCTTCCTGACCTGCGACCTGACCGGCGTACTGCCGCCAGTGTCCATCCTCAGCGAAGAACAAGCGGCCTACCACTTCCTGTCCGGCTACACCGCACTGGTGGGCTCGACCGAAATGGGTTCCGGCAGCGGCATCAAGTCGACCTTCTCCACCTGCTTTGGCGCGCCGTTCTTCCCACGCCCTGCCGGTGAGTACGCTGAGCTGCTGATCAAACGCATCCGCGGCTTCGGTTCCAAGGTCTACCTGGTCAACACCGGCTGGACCGGCGGCGGCTACGGCGTCGGCAAGCGCTTCAACATCCCGACCACTCGCGGCGTGATCGCAGCGATCCAGAGCGGCGCGCTGATCGGCGTTGAAACCGAGCACCTCGACACCATCAACCTGGACGTGCCGTTGGCTGTACCGGGTGTTGAGACTGGCCTGTTGAACCCACGTAACACCTGGGCTGACAAGTCGGCTTACGACGAGGCAGCGAAGGCGCTGGCCGGCCTGTTCATCGAGAACTTCAAGAAGTTTGAAGTGAGTGATGCGATCAAGGCTGCGGGTCCGAAGTTGTAAGAGTCAGTCGCTGTTAAAAAGCCGCCCCCAGTGGGCGGCTTTTTTGTGGGCGCTGATCACTGCGCAAGGTGCAGGACTATGGCCCCGACCAGTACCAGCACAACCCCCAGCACCTGCACCGCCGACAAGCGTTCCTTGAAAAACACAAACCCCAGGATCGCCGCAATCCCGCCTGATAACGTACTGATGACCGTCACTACTGACACCGACCCTGCCATCGCCCCCAAGAAAACGCCGAGAAACCATCCAGGTTCATCACACTCGCGCCGGTCAGCGCCGCGCAGTTTTTCAACGGCGGGATCTTTAGGCCATCCTTGATCTTCAGCACCATCACCACCAGCACGCATAGGCCCACCAGGTAGCCGAGCCAGAGCATGGTGATCGCTCCCAGCGTCGGTAGCGTGTAGCGGCCTTGCAACCAGAAACTGGTGCCGTACAGCATCGCGGCGAGCATGGCGTAGGCGATGGAGCGGTTTGACGTGCTGTGGGGGACGCCGTTGTCCTTGTGAATGCTGGAGAGGATTACACCGATGACGCACAGGACAATGCAGCTGAGCTGGATCAGGCTGATGTGTTCGCCGCTCGCCCAGGACAGCAGGGTAGTGACGACGCCGTAGGACGTCACCAGCGGCGCGACGATGGCGGCTTTGCCCAAGGCGAAAGCCTTGGACAGGGCGAGGGCGCCGGAGACGGTGAACAGCGCGGCAGCAATGCCCAGCAGCCAGGTGCTCAGGGAGGCGTTCAGGGCCTTGAGAAGCAAGGCCGGGAAGATCACCAGCAGCAGGGTCATGATCAGGAAGCCGAGGGCTTGGCCGAAGTACACCGCGCGTTTAACGCCCACGGCCCGGGCGTTAAGGCCCACGAGAAAGTCTGTGCCACCCCAGAGCAGGGCGGCCAGCAGGCCCATTGTTACATCCATGTAAGGTCCTTGTTGTTTTGAGCGCGGCTCGCCAGGTTAGCGCAGATCCAATGGTGTGCCTGGAGTCGACGGTCGCTCAGCTCAGGTTTTCCAGCGTCTGCGTATCCCAGCTGTGGGTTTTGATCGCCAGGTAGAGCATGCCGATGGTCAGCGGGACCTTTTCGCCACGCCCCTTGGCTCGACGCTTGAGGAACACGTCAAAGACCGGTGGGTTGAAGTAACGATAAGTGTCGTAGTCGCCCAGGTCGAGGGCAAATTCCTGCTCCAGTGCTTCCATGAGTTGCTTGGCTTCACTGCCGTCACAGCCCAGGTCGAAATTGAGTGAGGTTTGCAGGCGGATGGTCTTGTGTTTCGGCAGGCCGATTTCTTCGTGCAGCAGTTGCAGGAGCTGCTGCATCACGGGGTCTTCGGGGAAGTTGGGGGCGAGGTTCATTGTGGGGGCACGCAGGAGTGGGTGAGGGGGAGGGTTGCGTTGGAGGCGGTAACTGTTTCGAGTGACCAGCAAGCGAATGCCGTAGCTAAAAGCGAGCACCGGAATGCTGTCGAATTGTAGCTCGGTTACCCAGCGCGTGGCGCCAAACAGAAGTGTTGGGCTTGTCACTATCAGGGCGAACCCAAGCCACGTTCTGAGGGCAGGGCGCTTCATCTTTCTGTCGAGCAATACGGCGAGTAAGACGAGGGTGATGAGGATGATCCAAAAAGAGTATTCGGTCATCGTTTCACCCACCTTGGTATTGTCTGACGAAGGTTGAGAGTGATCGCTCAGGGCTGGCCAGGACATGGCTATTGCCAGGCACCACTGCAAAGCGCATCACGGTGAAGATGACCCCGTAGTGGCCGATGTGTTGAGTCCTTTCGATGTTCACGGGTTTCTGCCGAAACAGTTGAGAGGGCGTTATTTTCATTCAGCTACGGGTAACTTCTGTAGAGGGTTGAACGGGTATTTGAAGCAGTTTGGGAAGAGGATGTCGCGGTGTTTGGAGGTTTCCTACAACCGTTTCTGGCACTGGTGACTTAGCAATGCTTCAACAGGCCAAGCTGCTCAATTGTAGGTGCGAGCGGCTCGCGAAGAACTCAACGCTGCCGCGTTTCTTCTGGTTTACCGCGTTATCGTTGATCAGACTGTTCCCGCGCTCCCGCGTGGGAATGCATCCACCCCTGCCGAGGGTTCAAGCCGTGCGCGGATGGCGGGACGCAGAGCGTCACAGGCGGCGCTCCCATGCTGAGTGTGTGGAACGATCATTGCCCTGCAGGCCTGCTGATACACCGCTCGAAAATCGCCTCCAAGCCCCGATAATCACACGCCACCGCGTCAATATTCGCCGGTATCCATGCCGCGTGCTTGACCAGCCACCAGTTCACCGAATATCCCGCGTTCACGATGATCTGTTCAAACAAAATCCGCTGCGCCCGGCCGTTGCCCTCGCGGAAGGGGTGGATGACGTTGAGGTCGCCATAGGCCTCGGCGACCTTGCTCACCAACTCGGTTTGGCTCTCGCCGATAAACCAGTTTGCCTCGGCCATCTGCCGGATGATCTTCGCGGCTTCTGGTGGGATGCGTTCCGGGGTGCAGAACAGGGTGTCGCCTTTCTGGATGTTGACGCTGCGCAGTTCACCGGCCCAGTCGTAGATGTCACCGAACAGGGTGCGATGGATGTGTTGCAGCCGTTCAAGATCGTAGGGCGGCGGGAAGAGTGGGAGGCCGCCTACGGCGATTTCGGATAATTCCCGCTCGGCCTGGTGCAGGCGCGCTTCATCGTGCAAATCGAGGCGGTTGCGCAGGACGCTGCTACCGGGGTAGCAGTACGGATCCTGGCCCACCCCGTATTTGTCGAGCATCAGCGTGGGGTGTTGCGGTACTTGGCGAGGACAGCTTCACGGGTCGGCAGGGGTTTGTCGACATCGGCGGGTTGGGTGTCGAACCCTTCCAGGCGCAGGCTGGCCAGGTAATTGGAACGGCGGATCTTGTGATAGTGATCCTGTTTTTGCTCAAACGTCAGTTCGCTCATCGCAGCGTACTCCTGGGTAGCAAGGTTTGATTGTAGCGCAATGCGTCAGCGGGTAGGCGGGATAAAAACCACGTCACATTTTGTATAAAAAGTCCGCCGGCGTGCTGAATTCAGCGTATGTTTCACCGCAAAATCTTGTAGGACGATTCCGTCCACTACTTAAAGGGAGTTAAGCATGGGTTTGCTTCGTGTCGCTTCGGCGATGTCTTTGTGCGCAGTGGCGTTTTCGATCCAGGCCGAGCAGTTGCCGATCGAGGTGCTCAGCGCAGTGGTCAAGGATCAGAAAATCGCCGACGCCGAAGTGTTGCTGCAACGCAACGGCGCGCAGAACGTGGTAGGCCGTACCAACGCCCAGGGCCAGGTGACCCTCACCAGCGAAGCCGCTGATGATGCCAGCAACCTGTTGATCATCAAGAAGCCCGGCTACTCAAACCTGGTGGTGAAGTGCCCGTGCAAAGGCATGACCTACGCCATCAGCCCAGTGATGGAAAACCTCGACGGCCTGCGTGTGGTGCTGACCTGGGGCAAGACCCCGGAAGACCTCGACTCCCATATGATCTTCCCTGGCAACAATATCTATTTCGAGAATCAGAAAGGTACCGATGCCGAGCTGGACGTGGATGACGTCGACAGCTACGGCCCGGAAACCATCACCCTGCAGAAAAAACACTACGGCGAAAGCTACGTATATGCCGTGCATGACTTCACCAACATCGCCAACCCGGGTTCGCGCCAACTCTCCAACAGCGAAGCCAAGGTGTTCGTGTATATGGGCCAGTCCCTGGTGCGCACCTACTACGTGCCGAAAAACCGCAGTGGCAACCTGTGGACCGTGTTCCGCATGACGGGCAGCGGTGACTTCCAGGACATCAACACCTTCAGCGGTGTGAATGTGGACGCCAAGGATGTGCTCAACGAAGTCAAGCCGTTGCTGGATGACAGCGTCGCGGTCGCGGCCGTGGCTGTCAGCTCTTCCGCACAAACGGATGCGAAGCGTCTGAACCTGCAAGGTGAGGCGGCCTATCAGGCGGGCAAGCTGGATGAAGCCATCGACCTGTTCCGTCAGGCCATCGAGCTGGACAACGGCTTCGGCAAAGCCTACGGCAACCTGGGCCTGGCGTATCAGAAAGCCGGCAACACCGCCGAGTCGATCTGGGCCAACCGCAAGGCCATCGCCCTGGCGAGCGGCGCCAATGCCGCGACCGTGCGGGCCGGTGCCTACTACAACATCGCGCGGATCTACGAAGCGGCGGGGCAGTTCGCGGATGCGTTGCGTCATTACCAGTTGGCCAAGGAGCAGAAGGCCAATCCAGTGTATGACACGGCCATCGAGCGGGTGCAAAACCGCTGATCCAGCCGTAGCGCAGCTCTAAAAATGTGGGAGGGGGCTTGCCCCCGATAGCGGTGGATCGGTTACTCATAACTGACTGATCTACTGCCATCGGGAGCAAGCCCCCTCCCACATTTAGTTTGTGGCGTTCCTACAGACACAGTCGAACTTGTCACATTTGGCCCAAGGCCATGGCTGCACCCTGTGTATCATCCTGTCTCTTTTTTCCTCACGACCTTTCTCGATTCGCTGAATATCCCAGGCTATGTTTTTGAGCCACCTTCAGCGGTCAATGGAGTGACAGCTATGCACGACACCCTCCAGCAGGTCTTTGGTTATCCACAGTTTCGTTCGGGCCAGGAAGAAACCGTCAGCGCCGTACTGGCCGGGCGTTCGGCCGCGGCGATTTTCCCTACCGGGTCGGGAAAGTCCCTGTGTTACCAGCTGTCGGCGGTATTGCTGCCGCACCTGACGTTGGTAGTGTCGCCGTTGCTGGCGCTGATGCAGGACCAATTGGGGTTCCTGCAACGCCATGGCATTTCGGCCGGCAGTATCGATTCGGCCCAGAGCCGCGATGACGCCAACGATGTGATGGCGCGTGCGCGTTCGGGCGAGTTGAAAATCCTGATGATTTCCGTGGAGCGTTTGAAGAACGAGCGCTTTCGCAACTTTCTGCAAAGCGTGCCGATCTCGTTGCTGGTGGTGGACGAAGCGCACTGTATTTCCGAATGGGGTCACAACTTTCGTCCGGACTATCTGAAGCTGCCGGACTACCAGCGCCAGTTCAATATCCCACAAGCGCTGCTGTTGACTGCCACGGCCACGCCCAAGGTGATTGCCGACATGCAGGCCAAGTTCGCCATTGCCCCAGGCGACGTGGTCACCACAGGCTTCTACCGGCCCAACCTCAACCTGCTGGTGGAGCCGGTAGCGGGCGCAGACAAGCGTCGGCGGTTGGTGCAGTGGATGGGCGAACGCGCCAACCAGCCGAGCATCGTCTACGTCACCTTGCAGAAAACCGCCGAGCAGATTGCCGAGTACCTGAACCGCAACGGCATCCAGGCCGAGGCGTATCACGCGGGTTTGCCCCACGATAAGCGCGAGGGCATCCAACAGCGCTTCATGGGGGGACGCTCCAATTGCATCGTCGCCACCATTGCGTTTGGCATGGGGATCGACAAGAGCGACATTCGCAATGTGGTGCACTTCGACCTGCCCAAGTCCATCGAGAACTACAGCCAGGAAATCGGCCGCGCGGGGCGCGATGGCCAGCCGTCCGATTGCCTGGTACTGGCCAACCGCGACAGCCTCAATGTGCTGGAGAACTTTGTGTATGGCGACACGCCCGAGCAGGAAGGGATTCGCCGTGTACTGGAAGAGTTGCAGGCGGTGCGCAGCGATGGGCAGTGGGAGTTCCTGCTGCGTTCGCTGTCGGACCACAGCAACATCCGCGAGCTGCCGCTCAAGACGTTGCTGGTCCAGCTGGAGCTCAAGGGCGTGATCGCCCCGCGCTATGCGTTTTATGCCGAGTACCGCTTCAAGTACCTGATAGAGCCCGACGCCTTGCTGGCGCGTTTTTCCGGCGAGCGCCAGCAGTTTGTCGCGGCGATCGTCCAGGTGTGCAAACGTGCGAAAACCTGGGCGACGGTGGATTTCGACGCGCTGTATCAACAGCACAATGCCGAGCGCAATCGGGTGGTGAAGGCGCTGGATTACTTCCAGGAACAGGGCCTGATCGAGCTGGAAAGCAAGCAGATGACTGAGGTCTATAGCCTGCTCAATACCGACTTTGATCCACAGGCACTGAGTGCTGAGTTATACACAGGCTTCAAGCAGCACGAGGTGGGAGAAGTTGCACGGATTCACGCCATGCTCGACCTGTTTGCCACCGATCATTGCCTGGGGCAACGCCTCGCCCAGTATTTTGGTGATGAGAATGCGCCGCAGCGTTGCGGGCATTGTTCGGTGTGCCACGGTCATGTCGCGCATTTGCCGGCGCCGCCGAGCCTGCCGCCGCTTGTGGATAAAAACTTCATGGGACTGTGCGGTGATTTTATCCACAGGCATCATGAGCACACCGGTCACTTGCCAGGTGCGGAGCGGCTGACGCGCTTCCTGGGCGGTATCAGCGTGCCGTTGTTCACCAAGTTGAAGGCACGGGGCATTCCGGGGTTTGCAGCGCTGGAAGACTACCCCTACGCCGAAGTGCGCGAATGGGCAGCAGCCCATTTGAATGACCTGTAAACCCACTTTCATGAGGTGTGCCCATGCCCGACTCAACGCCCCAACGCGCCGATTACCGTCACTTCCAGCCGATCATCACGCGCTGGCACGACAACGACGTGTATGGCCATGTGAACAACGTGACCTACTACAGCTTCTTTGACACGGCGGTGAATACCTACCTGATCGAGCAGGGCGGGTTGGATATTCACGATGGCGAAGTGGTGGGGTTCGTGGTGAGTTCGGCGTGTGACTACTTTGCGTCGATCGCCTTTCCCGACCGTATAGAAATCGGCCTGCGGGTAGGCAAGTTGGGCAACAGTTCAGTGCAGTATGAGTTGGCGGTGTTCAAGGCGGGCGAAGAGGAGGCCTGTGCGGCGGGACGCTTCGTGCATGTGTTCGTGGATCGTGGGTCGAACCAGCCGGTGACGATTCCGGGGCGATTACGCGAAGCGTTGCAGGGGTTGGTGGCCTGACTTTGCATGGAAACCCATGTGGAAGGGAGCAAGCCCCCTCCCACAGTGTTTCTTCGATGTTCTCTAGACCTGATCAATCACGGTAGTGATGTTTGTTCTTGCGATGCCCATAGGCATGGCCACGGCCAGGATGACCGTCCCGGTAGTAGCGACGGTCGTCACGGCCACGATAACGGCGGTCGTCGTCATCGCTCTTGTTGCCCATGTAGTTGCCCAGTGCGCCACCCGCGCCGCCGCCGGCAGCTGCGCCGATCAGGCTGCCGGTGGTGCCGCCCATGCTGCGGCCTACCACGTTGCCGCCGGCTGCGCCCAGAGCGCCGCCAATAGCGGCTTCGCCGCGGCTGCGTTTGTCGGCGCCCACCGCGCTGCCGCCCGCACCGCCCAGGGCTGCGCCAATGGCCGAACCGGTGTTACCGCCGACCTGCTGGCCCACAACCGAACCGAGTACCCCGCCCAATGCGCCGCCCACACCGGCTTCGGTGGTGCCACCGGCCATGGCTGCGCCACTGACCAGGCCAAGGGACAACAAGAGAATCGAGGAGAACTTCATAGAGAGACCTCAAGAGGATGACGGCGCGATCCTGAGGCTGTATCGACATTGTGACAATAGAAATCCGACCAGTAACACGAGTTGTGCACAATTCCATAAGTTACTGTTTTAGCAGGGGAACTTAAGTAATTTTTGTGGGTCTTTAGCTACTTCGGAACGGCCGCTTTTATGCAAAAGCGGCCTTTTTTGTGTCCGGATTCTCGTCAGGCCGAGCGGGCCATGATCAGCCCACTGTCACTTGCCGCTTCCAAACGAATCGCCACGAACTTCGACGTTGGCGTATGGCTGCCATCCCCCGTGCTTTCCAGCGGCACCAGCGGGTTCACTTCCGGGTAGTAGGCAGCTGCCTGCCCCGCCGGAATATCAAACGCCAGCAAGGTAAAGCCTTTCACCCTGCGCTCCCGACCGTCCTCCCACAACGACACGATGTCAGCCTTCTGCCCCGGCTTGAAACCCAGGCGGATGATGTCGGCTTCGTTGACGAACAGCACGTCACGCTGGCCTTTCACCCCGCGATAGCGGTCATCCAGGCCATATATGGTGGTGTTGTACTGATCGTGGGAACGCATGGATTGCATGATCAGGTCTGGCACGCGACCGGTGGCGTGGGTGCGTTCGTGGATCAGGTCTGCGGGCAGGATATTCGGGCGGAAGTTGGCGCGACCCGACGGTGTGTTCCAGCGACGCGCACCGGCGGAATTACCGAGGTAGAAGCCACCCGGGTGCTTGAGGCGTTCGTTGAAGTCCTTGAAGCCTGGGATGGTGTCGGCGATCAGGTCGCGAATGCGGCTGTAGTCGCCCACCAGCCAGTTCCAGTCCACCGGCTTGCTGCCCAGGGTGGCGGCGGCGATGCCGGCGAGGATGGCCGGCTCGGATTTCATCAGTTTCGACAGCGGCTGCAATTGGCCGTTGGAGTCGTGGACCATGCTGAACGAGTCTTCCACGGTCACGGCCTGCGGGCCTTCGGCCTGGATATCGATGTCGGTACGGCCCAGGCACGGCAGGATCAGTGCGTCTTTGCCGTGGGTCAGGTGGCTGCGGTTGAGCTTGGTGCTGATCTGTACGGTCAGGTCGCAATTGCGCAGTGCTTCGAAGGTGCGCGGGCTGTCCGGCGTGGCTTGGGCGAAGTTGCCGCCCAGGCCGATGAACACCTTGGAGCGACCTTCGAGCATGGCGTGAATCGCTTCCACCACGTTGTGGCCGTTGGTACGTGGCACCTGAAACTGGAAGCGGCGTTCCAGGGCGTCGAGGAACGCCACCGGTGGGCGTTCGTTGATGCCCATGGTGCGGTCGCCCTGCACGTTGCTGTGACCGCGCACCGGGCACAGGCCGGCGCCTGGGCGGCCAATGTTGCCGCGCAACAGCATCAGGTTGGCGATCTCCTGGATGGTCGGCACCGAATGGCGGTGCTGGGTAATGCCCATCGCCCAGCACATGATCACGTTCTTGCCTTTGGCGTACATGCGCGCCGCTTGCTCGATCTCGACCAGGGGCAAGCCGGACTGCGCGACGATTTCATCCCAGGAGGTGTCGTCGATCTGGCCCAGGTAATCGAGCACGTTGGTCGTGTGCTCGTTGAGGAAGTCGTGGTCGAACACCGCTTCCTTGCCTTCAGCCTGGGCCTGGCGCTCCCACAGCAGCAGGAATTTGGCCATGCCACGCAGGATGGCCATGTCGCCCCCCAGCGCCGGGCGGAAGTAGGCGGTATTGGTTGGCTTGTCGCCGTTGGTGAGCATTTCCAACGGGTGCTGCGGATGCTGGAAGCGTTCCAGGCCGCGTTCTTTCAGCGGGTTGATGCACACCACCTGGGCGCCGCGTTTCACGGCCTCACGCAGCGGTTCGAGCATGCGTGGGTGGTTGGTGCCGGGGTTCTGGCCCCAGACGAAAATCGCGTCGGCATGTTCAAAGTCGTCAAAGGTCACGGTGCCTTTGCCGACGCCTACACTTTGCGCCAAGGCCACGCCGCTGGCTTCGTGGCACATGTTCGAGCAGTCCGGGAAGTTGTTGGTGCCGTAGGCGCGTACAAACAATTGATACAGGTACGCCGCTTCGTTGCTGGCACGGCCGGAAGTATAAAACTCGGCCATATCAGGGCTGGGCAGTGCATTGAGGTGCTTGCCGATCAGGTCGAACGCTGCGTCCCAACTGATGGGTTTGTAGCGGTCGGTCTCGGCGTCATAGCGCACCGGTTCGGTCAGGCGGCCCTGGTATTCCAGCCAATAGTCGCTTTGTTCCAGCAGCGCGGTGACGCTGTGCTTGGCGAAGAATGCAGCGTCGACACGGCGCTTGGTGGCTTCCCAGTTGACGGCCTTGGCGCCGTTTTCGCAGAACTTGACCATGCCGCTTTCCGGCGAGTCGCCCCAGGCGCAGCCTGGGCAGTCGAAGCCGCCGTTCTGGTTGGTCTTGAGCATCATGCGGATGTTTTTCAGCGCGTTGTCGCTGGTCAGCCACGCCTGCGCCACGCTGATCAACGCGCCCCAGCCACCCGCCGGGCCTTTGTAGGGCTTGTAGCGCGGGGTTGGGGTTTGGTCGGCTTGGTGGTGATTGCTCATGGCTGGTACTCCATCGCAGGGCTGTAGACCCGCGGCGCACTTTTCTGCGGCAGGTGGATGAGGTTGAGGTTGTGCCGGCGCGCCCATTGCAGGGCCAGGCCGGTGGGCGACGACAGGCTGACCAGGGTCTGGATGCCCGCGCGCAGGACTTTCTGGATCAATTCGAGGCTGCAACGGCTGGTGACAATTGCCAGGCCACCCGCTGTCGGGATCTTTTGGCGGATCAGGGCGCCGATCAACTTATCCAGGGCGTTATGCCGGCCAATGTCTTCGCGGCCCAGCAACAGTTCGCCCTGATTGTTCATAAACACCGCCGCGTGCACGGCGCCACTGTATTGGCCCAAAGGCTGGAAGGCGCTGATGCGTTGGCGCAGGCCGTCGAGCCATGCGGCGGGCGGCAAGGGGGCGCCGGGCAGCACTTGGAGGTCTGGCAGTGCCTGTTCCACGGCTTCCACGCCACACAAACCGCAGCCGCTGGTGCCCGCCAATTGGCGACGCTGCTGCTTGAGGTTCCAAAACGCGCGGCTGGAGATTTGGACTTGAGCGTATTGAGTGGCGCCCGAGCCGCTGAGTTTCAGGTCATAAATGTCGCCAACGTCGGTAATAATGCCGCTACCCATGCTGAACCCGACAATAAAGTCTTCCAGGTCAGTGGGCGTCACCAGCATGACTGCCTGGCTGATGTCGTTATAGGCAATTGCCAGCGCCACTTCTTCCGCCAATGCCGTGCTGGCGGCCTCTGTGTGTTCGAGGTTGCAGAACTGGTAGCTCTGGCTGGCGGCGGGCGCGGACGTTTCAGGGGCGGGCGCCGCGCAGACTGGGCGCTTGGCGTTCATGGGGCAGTACCACCGGCGGATTGATCAGTGTCTAGACTAGGCGCGACAAAGCGTCGCGTCTAATTGCCAGTACTGATCTGCCGATAGATGACGTCGATCAATGCTCTGCCAGCAATTTCTGGTACAGCGCAAAACAGGCTTCCGCCAGCGCCGAACGGGGCGCGCTGCGACGCATGATCAGCCCCAGGCGCGCGAGGGTGTGGGCGTCTTCGATCGGTTGCAGGCGCAAGTGCTCGGTGAGCGCATCCAGGCCACCGTCCAAGGGCATTACCGCGCAGCACAGCCCGCCGTGTACCGCTTGTAACAACTGATGGACGGCATCGGTTTGCAACAGCGGCTGCGGGTGCAGGCCCCGGCTGTGGAAGTTGTGGTCGATGGACTGGCGAAAGTGCATGCCGCTGGTGAGCATGCCCAGGGGCAGTTCGATCAACGCTTCCCAGCTCAGCGGTGTGTCGCCGAAGCTGAAATAGCGCTGGTCGTAGAGCAGGCCCATTCGGGTTTCGCCGAGCGCCAGGGAGTCGAAGCGTTCATTGTCCAGGCGCTCCAGGTACGACACGCCGAGGTCCAGGCGATTGCTCGCCAGTTGTTCCAGAATCTGTTCGGAGCTGAGGGCCGAAAGCTCAAAGCGCAGGCTCGGGTGTTCCTTGTGCAGTTGCTGCATCAACGCCAACGGATCGAAGCTCGACAGCGGCACCACCCCCAGGCGCAACGTACCGACGAGGTTGCCACGACAGGCCGCCGCTTCGGCCTGCAAGCCGTCATACGCTGCCAGCACCGTGCGCGCCCAGGCCAGTACTCGCTCGCCGGGGGCGGTAAAGCCCTCGAAGCGCTGGCCACGATTGACCAGCGGCAGGTCCAGTTCTTCTTCCAGGCTGCGCAGGCGCATCGACAGGGTCGGCTGGGTGATATGGCAACGCGCTGCTGCCTGGCCGAAGTGACGGGTCTCGTCGAGGGCGATGAGGAATTTCAGCTGCTTGATGTCCATCTTCGCTCCAGGGCTTATTCCAATGGCGGGGGGATTCTAGCGCGTTTGGGTCTTTGGTCGGGCTGGAACCCAAGTCTTCGGGGCTGGTCTAGTCTTGGGCATCTGGAAATCAACTATCAAGGAGAGCGCACTATGAGTCTTTTTAGCTTTGTTAAGGAAGCCGGCGAGAAGTTGGTCAAGCTGTTGACGCCGGGCAACGCCAATGCCAGTGATGATCTGAAAAAGCACATTGAAGAAGTCGGGCTGGGTAATCCGGATGTTCACGCCACTGTCGAGGGTGACAAGGTCACGCTTACAGGGACCGTGGCCAGTCAGGAAGAGAAAGAAAAAATCATTCTGGCGGCCGGCAACATTGCCGGTGTGGCCAGTGTGGATGACCAGATCACCGTAACCGGCCCGGTAGTTGCCGCCGCCCGTTTCGTCGTGGTGAAAAAGGGCGACACCCTCAGCGCGATTTCCCTGGCGGTTTACGGCAAGGCCAGCCGGTACAACGATATCTTCGAGGCCAACAAGCCGCTGTTGTCTCATCCAGACAAGATTTACCCAGGGCAGACGCTGCGTATTCCTGAGTAATTCACAAAGTAAAAATGTGGGAGGGGGCTTGCTCCCTCCCACAAGGGGTCAAAGTCCGACAATAAGGTCCCGGTAATTCTCGACTGCGGCAAATTCCCCGGTGTCCTTGGGCCCTTTTTGGCTGTCCGGCTCTTTCACCGCCAGCAAATGCCCCACGCCAAATTTCTGGGCGCTGCGCAGGATCGGCAACGTGTCGTCGATAAACAGGCTGCGCGCCGGGTCGAACCGGATATCGGCTTGCAAGGCATCCCAGAACTGCGGGTTTTCCTTGGCGAAACCGTAGTCGTGGGAGCTGATCAATCGCTCGAAATACGGCGCCAACTCAATGCGTTCCAACTTCAATGACAGCGAGTCACGATGAGCGTTGGTGATCAGGATCACCCGTTTTCCGGCCTGTTTGATCGCCGCCAGAAAGGTATCGGCACCCGGGCGCAGGGCGATCAGGTGGGCGGTTTCCAGCTTGAGCTCGCGCACCGGAATGTTCAGTTCGGTGCTCCAGAAATCCAGGCAATACCATTGCAACTGTCCGGCGTTACGCTCGAACAGCGGCTGCAACTCCATCTCGGCCATGGCCCGACTCACACCATGCAACTGGGCGTAGCGCTGAGGCAGGTGTTCCATCCAGAAATGGTTGTCGTAATGCAGGTCGAGCAGGGTGCCGTCCATGTCCAGCAGGACAGTGTCGATGGCGTGCCAGGGCAAAGAGGGCATGGGGCGGTCTCATGTAAGTAAAGATATCCGACACAGACAATCGGAAAAGCCACGGTATAGTAACCCGATCACGCCAAGGAGCCGCTTATGCGCCAGAAACCCACCGTCCTCGCCCGCGAAATAGTCGCCAGTAGCCGTTTGTTCCGCGTGGAGGAAGTGCAATTGCGCTTTTCCAATGGCGTTGAACGCACCTACGAGCGCCTGGTGGGACGTGGTGCCGGGTACGGCGCGGTGATGATCGTGGCAATGATCGACGCCGACCACGCGCTGCTGGTGGAAGAGTACTGCGGTGGCACCGACGAATACGAGCTGTCCTTGCCCAAGGGGCTGATCGAGCCCGGCGAGGACGTGCTGGCGGCGGCGGACCGCGAGCTCAAGGAGGAAGCCGGTTATGGCGCCCGCCAGTTGGAGCACCTCACTGAGCTGTCACTGTCCCCCGGCTATATGAGCCAGAAAATCCAGGTGGTGCTGGCCACCGACCTCTATGAAGAACGCCTGGAAGGTGATGAACCTGAACCGATGCGCGTGGACAGGGTCAACCTGCGCGAGTTGTCGCAACTGGCGCAAAATGAGCAGTTCAGCGAAGGCCGCGCGCTGGCTGCGTTGTATCTGGTACGAGACCTGTTGACCCAGCGAGGAGCGTTTAGCGCATGAGCGAACTGTTTTTAGGCCACCCGTTTATCGCCCCTGTGATCGAACTGGCTCGCCAGGCGGGTGAAGTCATCCTGCCGTACTGGCGCGCCGAAGTGGCGGTGACGTCCAAGGCTGACGATTCGCCGGTGACGGCCGCGGACCTGGCGGCCCATCACCTGATTCTCGCCGGTTTGACAGCCCTGGACCCGAGTATCCCGGTGTTGTCCGAAGAAGACGCCGATATCGACCAGAGCGTACGCGCCGGCTGGCAGCGGTGGTGGCTGGTGGACCCGCTGGATGGCACCAAGGAATTTATCGCCGGCAGTGAAGAGTTTACCGTCAACATTGCGTTGATCGAACAGGGCCGCGTGATATTTGGCGTGGTATCCATGCCCACCAACGGCCGGTGTTACTTCGGCGGCGCGGGGCTTGGCGCGTGGCGTTCGGACGTGAATGAAGCGCCCAGGCAGATCCAGGTACGCGAGACTCCGGCGGCGGGTGAAGCCTTCACCGTGGTTGCCAGCCGTCGGCACACCAGCCCAGAGCAGGAGCGTTTGCTCAATGGCTTGAGCGAAGGGGTGGGGGAGTTGAAGCTGGCGAATATCGGCAGTTCGTTGAAATTCTGCCTATTGGCCGAAGGCAGCGCCGATTGCTATCCGCGCCTGGCGCCGACCTCGCAGTGGGATACCGCTGCGGCGCAGGGTGTATTGGAAGGGGCGGGCGGCGAGGTACTGGAGTTGAGTGGCGAGCCGTTCAGCTACCCGGCGCGGGCATCGTTGTTGAACCCCTTCTTCCTGGCGTTACCGGCGAAGGCGGCGTGGCGTGAACGCTTGCTGACTTTGGCAAGATCTTAAAACCAGCGCAGATCAAAATGTGGGAGGGGCGGTGCGACGATTCGACTTGCCCCCCCTCCCACATTGGTTTTGTGTGATGGCTTTCAGCGGTGCAGGACGTACTGGCCGGTGAAAGTCACTGCCAGCTCTTCACTGCCCTCATTTACGATCCACGTGTCCAACGTCAACCGCGCCCGGCCATAGCGCTTGTAGGTGGCTAAAAAGCGCTTCCACACCTTCTCCTCCGGCGCCGCGCAAATGGCGGTCGCGTCTTGCGTCACGGGCAGCGGATAGCTGATCTGCCCTTCCTGAATCACGATATGCCCGTCTTCAATCCCTTCCTCGCGCAGTTGCAGGTGCAGCCAGCCCCAACCCGCCAGCACCGCGCCGCAATAGAGGCTGCCACCGAACATAGTGCTCTTGTGGTTGATATTGGCTTGCAAGGGCAGGTGCAATCGCAGTTGGCCGTGTTGCCAGTCGAGCACCTTGAGGCCCATTTCACGGGTCAGGGGGATGTCGTGGTGGAGGATGGATTCCAGGTAACGGCTGTCGCGGCTCATGGCGGCCTCTTGGTGAGTGGGCAGGGTCATTCGTCGTCAGCGCCTTGGTTGCTGCTGTCGGCGAAGTTCAGGCCGTGCTTGCGAAGTTTGTCGTGCAAGGTCTTGCGCGGTACGCCCAGGGCTTCGGCGAGGCTGCGCAGGGAACTGTGGGGGCGGGTCAGTTCGGCGGCGATCAGGCTTTTTTCGAACTGCTCGACCTGTTCGCTCAAGCCGCCCGGGGTCGAGGTCAGCACACCGGTTACCGGATTGTCCGGGGTGTTATCCAGCGCCAACTCCAGGCCGAGGGCAAAGCGTTCTGCGGCGTTCTGCAGTTCGCGCACATTGCCCGGCCAGTTGTGGCGCAACAGCAACGCACGTTGGCCTGGTTGCAGCTCGTGCAGTGGCAGGCCGTGGCGGCTGCTGGCTTCGTCGGCAAAGTGCTGGAACAGCATCAGTGCGTCTTCGCCCCGTTCGCGCAGCGGCGGAATGCGCAACGGTGCGACGTTGAGGCGGTAGTACAAGTCGGCACGGAAGCGGCCCTGGTCGGCGGCCTGGCGCAAGTCTTCCTTGGTGGCCGCGATGATGCGGATATCCAGCGGGATCAACTGATTGCCGCCAAGGCGTTCGACCACGCGTTCCTGTAACAGGCGCAGCAGTTTGACCTGCACATCCAGGCTCATGCTTTCGATTTCATCAAGGAACAGCGTGCCGCCATTGGCGAATTCGAACTTGCCGATACGGCGCTTCTGCGCCCCGGTAAACGCGCCGGGCTCATGGCCAAACAGTTCGCTTTCCACCACCGACTCCGCCAGCGCCCCGGCGTTGATCGCCACGAATGGCCCGCTGCGCCGGTTCGACAGGTCGTGCAGCGCACGGGCCACCACTTCCTTGCCGGCCCCGGTTTCACCCAGGATCAGTACATCGGCGCGGGTCGCTGCCAGTGCGCCGATCTGTTCGCGCAGGCGCAGCATTTGGGGCGAGTGCCCGACCAGGCGTGTGCTCAGTTGCTGGCGATCGCTGAGGGCCAGGCGCAGGCTGCGGTTGTCCAGGACCAGGCGACGCAGGGCCAGGGCGCGGCGCACGCTGTCGAGCAGGGCGTCGCTGGCGAAGGGTTTTTCGAGGAAGTCGTAGGCACCCGCGCGCATGGCTTGCACCGCCAACGGCACGTCGCCGTGGCCGGTGATCAGCAGCACCGGCAGCTCCGGGTCCTGGCCGTGCAGTTCGGCGAGCAGCTCCAGGCCGTCCATGCCGGGCATGCGGATATCGCTGACCACGACCCCCGGCCAGTCCCGCGACAAGCGCGCGGTGAGGCCGGTGGCTTCGCCCAGGGGCAGGACCTTCAGCCCGGCCAGGTCCAGGGTCTGGCACAGGGCCTGACGCAAGTGTGGATCGTCGTCGATCAACACCACCTGAATCTGGTTATCGATACTCATACACTGCGGTCCTCGGACGGTTGCAGACTGACGCCCGGCGAGCCGGCACGCAATTTCAAGGTTAACAGCGCGCCGCCTTCCTTGTGGTTGGCAAACAGCAGCTCGCCGCCAAAGGCGCGCATCAGCGTGTCACAGATGGCCAGGCCCAACCCCAGGCCCTGGGTGCGGGTCTTGGTGGTGTAGAACGGCTCGCTGGCGCGGCCCAGTGCTTCCATGCAAAAGCCAGGGCCATTATCGCGAATGTACAGGTTGACGCCCTGTTCGGTGGTTTGGGCACTCAGCCAGAGTTTGCGCGGCGGGCCTTTTTCAGTGAGGGCGTCGAGGGCATTGGCCAGCAGGTTGCCCAGCACCTGGCGCAGGCGCGTTTCGCCGGCCTCTACCCACAAGGTTGCCTCGGGCAAATCGCGGATCAGTTCCACTTCCATCGAACGCCGTCGCTTGGCCAGCAACGCCAGGGCATCGTCCAGCGCCGGTTGCAGGGCGACGCTTTCCGGCGCGTGCCGATCGCGGCGGGCGAACGCACGCAGGTGGGCGATGATCGAGGCCATGCGCCCGGTCAGTTCGCTGATCAGCTTGAGATTGCCGCGCGCATCGTTGGTGCGTTCATGGTCGAGGAGGATTTCGGCGTTTTCGGCATAGCTGCGAATCGCCGCCAGGGGTTGGTTGAGTTCGTGGCTGATACTCGCCGACATGGTGCCCAGTGCCGACAGTTTGCCCGCTTGCACCAAATCATCCTGGGCGCGCACCAGTTCCTGCTGGGCGTGTTCGCGTTCCAGTACCTCCTGTTTCAGGCGGCGATTGAGCCCTTCCAGGTCGCTGGTCCTCTCGACCACGCGCATCTCCAGCTCGCGACGGGCCTTGGCTTCAAAGGCGATGCGCTCCAGGTAATGACGGCGGCGCTGCATCATCAACCCCAGCAGCAACATCAATACCAGCAGCGTGGCGCCACCTACGGCCACTACCGTGCGCACCGGGCGGTTGATCAGTGAGCGTGGCGCGAGGATTTCCACGTTCCAGCCGGTCTCGGCGATCGCAGTGGATTGGCGCAACCATGCCGTGGAACTCAGGGTCAGCGGTTGCGGGTCGCGGGTCGGGTAGGGCTGGATGGCGATGATGGCCTGGCGCTCTTCATCGGTCAGCGGCCGGGTGGCGCGGAATCGCCATTGCGGGCGCGACGTGAGGATCACCACGCCGTTATGGTCGGTTACCAATAGTTGTTCGGGGGTGTTGCCCCACAGGCTTTCGGTGTGGTCCAGGTCGACCTTGACCACCAGCACGCCGATGATTTTTTCGCCATTGCGCACGGCGGCGGCGAAGAAGTAACCGCGCTTGGCCGAGGTGGTGCCCAGGCCGAAGAACCGTCCCAGCCGCCCGGCCATGGCTTCGCTGAAATACGGGCGGAACGAAAAGTTGCGCCCGACGAAGCTGTCCTGCTTGTCCCAATTGGACGCGGCAAGGGTCTTGCCGGTGGTGTCCATCAGGTACATCACTTCTACCCCGGCCTGGGCGGCGACGTCCTTGAGCAGCAGGTTGGCGTTGACCAGGTTGGTGCTGACGTCCGGTGCCTCCAGCGCGGTGCGCAAGGCCGGCAAGTCACCGAGGATTTGCGGCAGCACCTCGTAGCGGTGCAGCGTGCCCAGCAGGTTGGCGACGTAGAGGTCGAGGGTCTGGCGGTTCTGCCCGGCCAGTTCGCTGCGGTAATAACGCTCGGCCAGGTGCTCCAGCGGCCACAGCAGCGGCGCCAGGCACAGCGCCAGCAGGGCGAGGCTGCGCCAGCGGGGTCTTCGCGGGAGAGGTGGAGTCATGGGTGTCGTGCGCCTGTGGGTACAGGCGCATTATGCCTAGTGCTGCTCGGCAAGACACTCGCGCAATGCGTCTTGCCACTGTGGCTGGCCAACCTGCCACTGCTGGCGCAGGCGGCTGCAATCGAGGCGCGAGTTCAGGGGGCGCTTGGCCGGCGTCGGGTAGGCGCTGGAAGGGATCGCTTCCAGCTCGGCGCAGGGTTTGCCCGCAGCACGCAGATGCTCGCCAATCGCCTGGGCGAAGCCGAACCATGACGTCTCGCCCTGGGCGGTCAGGTGATAGATGCCCCAATCGCCCGCCTGGCCGGCCTGCCAGCGCTCGATCAACGTGCGGGTGCTGTTGGCGATGGTACCGGCCCAGGTCGGAGCACCGATCTGGTCGGCGACGATGCGCATCTGCGGTTTCTCTTGCAGCAGGCGTTGCATGGTCAGCAGGAAGTTCTTGCCGTGGCTGGAATAGACCCAACTGGTGCGCAGGATCAGGTATTGGCCACCCACGGCGGCGATCGCCCGCTCACCGGCCAGCTTGCTTTGGCCATACACACCCAGTGGGTTCGGCACATCGGCTTCGGTGTAGGGCGCAGGTTTACTGCCGTCGAACACGTAGTCGGTGGAGTAATGGATCAGCGGGATGCCCAGGGCCTTGGCTTCCTCGGCGAGGATGCCGGGAGCGATGGCGTTGACGGCGAAAGCCGCGTCCGGTTCGCTTTCGGCCTGATCGACCGCGGTGTGCGCTGCGGCGTTGATGATCAGGCCGGGGCGATGGGCACGGACCTGCTGACGAATCTGCTCGACGTTGGCCAGGTCAAGCTGGTCGCGGCCCAGCACGATGAGTTCGCCCAGGCCCTGGAGCTTTTGTTGCAGCGCCAGGGAGACCTGGCCGTGTTGGCCGGTGATGAGGATTTTTAAAGGGCGGCTCATGGGAACAGGTCGGCCTCCATCAACAGTTTGCCCGCCTGGTCTTTGGCGGACAGTTGCGGCGGTTCAGTCAATTCCCAGTCGATGGCCAACGTCGGGTCATTCCACAGGATGCTGCGCTCGGCGCTCGGCTGGTAGTAGTCGGTGGTCTTGTAGAGGAACTCTGCATGCTCGCTCAGCACCACGAACCCATGGGCGAAGCCTTCCGGCACCCACAGTTGGCGATTGTTCTGTGCCGACAGTCGCACGCCGACCCACTGGCCGAAGTGCGGCGAGCTGCGGCGAATATCCACCGCCACGTCCAGCACTTCGCCGGCGATGACGCGCACCAGTTTGCCTTGGGTGTGTTCGAGCTGGTAGTGCAGGCCCCGCAGCACGCCTTTTTGTGAGCGTGAGTGGTTGTCCTGTACGAAATCACGCTTGAGCCCGGTAGCCGCCTCGAACGCGCGGGCGTTGAAGCTTTCGTAGAAAAAACCGCGCTCATCGCCGAACACTTTCGGTTCAAGGATCAGCACGTCGGGCAGGCAGGTCTGCACTACATTCACGCGCGTTCTCCTGCCAACATGTACAGGTATTGGCCATAGCCGGTCTTGCCGAAATACTGCGCACGCTCCAGCAGGTAATCGCGGTCGATCCAGCCATTTTCGTAGGCGATTTCTTCCAGGCACGCTACTTTCAGCCCCTGGCGATGCTCGATGGTCTGCACATAGGTCGACGCTTCGAGCAGGCTGTCATGGGTCCCTGTGTCGAGCCAGGCAAAGCCACGGCCGAAGCGCTCGACATGCAGGTCGCCGCGCTTGAGGTAGGCGTTGTTGATGTCGGTAATCTCCAGCTCGCCACGGGGTGAAGGCTTGACCGCCTTGGCGATGCTGATCACGTCGTTGTCATAGAAATACAGGCCGGTCACCGCGTACGGCGATTTGGGCTTGGCCGGTTTTTCTTCGATGGACAGGGCGCGGCCGTCTTTGTCGAAGTCGATCACCCCGAAACGCTCCGGGTCCTTGACCCAGTAGCCGAATACGGTAGCCCCGGAGGGGCGCTCGGCCGCGGTACGCAGCTGGTCACTGAAGTGCTGGCCATGGAAGATGTTGTCACCCAGGATCAGGCAGACCGGATCATCGCCGATGAACTCTTCACCGATGATGAACGCTTGGGCCAGGCCATCTGGCGAGGGTTGCTCCGCATAGCTGAAGCGCACGCCAAACTGGCTGCCATCCCCCAGCAGGTTGCGGTATTGGGGCAAGTCGAGCGGTGTGGAAATCACCAGGATGTCCTTGATTCCCGCCAGCATCAGCACCGAGATCGGGTAGTAGATCATCGGTTTGTCATACACCGGCAACAGCTGCTTGGACACCCCCAGGGTAATGGGGTGCAAACGGGTGCCGGAGCCCCCGGCCAATACGATTCCCTTCATCATGCAATCAGATCCTTAAAGTCGGTGTTGCCCAATCGTTCGCCCTGATAACTGCCGTCCTGGACCCTGCGGCACCACTCTAGGTTGTCGAGGTACCACTGCACGGTCTTGCGCAGCCCGGTTTCAAAGGTTTCCTGTGGGACCCAGCCCAGTTCGCGCTCGATCTTGCTGGCGTCGATCGCATAGCGCTGGTCGTGGCCGGGGCGATCCTTGACGAAGGTGATCAGGTCGGTGAATTGCTCGACACCGGCCGGGCGCTGCGGCGCCAGCTCTTCGAGCAGGGCGCAGATGCCGCGCACCACGTCGATGTTTTTCTGCTCGTTATGCCCGCCAATGTTGTAGGTCTCGCCGACCACACCTTCGGTCACCACCTTGAGCAATGCGCGGGCGTGGTCTTCTACGAACAGCCAGTCGCGCACCTGCAAGCCATCGCCATAGACCGGCAACGGCTTGCCCGCCAGGGCATTGAGGATCACCAGCGGGATCAGCTTTTCAGGGAAGTGGAACGGCCCGTAGTTGTTCGAACAATTGGTTAGCAGCACCGGCAGCCCATAGGTACGCTGCCAGGCGCGTACCAGATGGTCGGACGCGGCCTTGCTGGCCGAGTAGGGCGAGCTGGGCGCATAGGGCGTGGTTTCGGTGAACAGGTCGTCCACGCCATGCAGGTCGCCATACACTTCATCGGTGGAGATGTGATGGAAGCGGAACGCGCGCTTGGCGGGCTCGTCGAGCTTTTGCCAATAGGCTCGGGCGGCCTCCAGCAGGCTGTAGGTGCCGACGATATTGGTCTGGATAAAATCCGACGGGCCATCGATGGAGCGGTCGACATGGGACTCGGCCGCCAGGTGCATGATCGCCTGCGGCTCGAAGCGCGCGAGCACGGCGCTGACGGTGGCCTGGTCGACGATATCGGCCTGTACGAACTCATAGCGGCTGTTGGACGCGATGCTGGTCAGCGACTCCAGGTTGCCGGCGTAGGTGAGTTTGTCCAGGTTGAGCACTTCGTGCTCGGTGTGCTGGATCAGGTGGCGGATCAGGGCGGAGCCGATAAAACCAGCGCCGCCGGTGATGAGAATGCGCATGTCGGAGGGCCTTTTCCTTAGACGGACATTAAGCAAATGGAGCATAGCTTGAGTGGTGGAGCAGGTCGGCGCAAGCGTGCCGTGTGCTGGGGGTTGCGTTAGCCCCGTAACAATGGCGATATAGACGCCTAAAAAAACCGAGGTCGTCACAATGTTGCTCGCCACGTTGATCCATCGCGCCAGCCTACCTTGCCCGCAAGTGGACCCCGATCAGGCGGCACACCTGCTTGAGCAGCATTACGGCCTCACCGGCACCCTGCAGGCGCTGGGCAGCCAGCAAGACCTCAATTACAAGGTCGACAGCGACCGTGGCCGCTTTGTTCTGAAAATCTGCCGGGGTGACTACGCTGCCGTTGAGTTGCAGGCCCAGCACGCGGCCCTCAACAACCTGCAGGCCCATGTGCAGATGCAGGTACCTCAGGTCATCAAGGCGCACACCGGTGAAGAGTTGCTCACCGTCGCGGTGGATGGACAAAACCTGCACCTGCGGTTGCTGGACTACATCGACGGGCAGCCCCTGACCCATCTCCCCCATCTGGGCCGCGATGTCATTGCAGGCTTCGGCGCGTTGTGCGGGCGAATGAGCCTGGCCCTGGCCGATTTCCAGCACCCAGGCCTGGACCGCACCTTGCAATGGGACCCGCGCCACGCCCAGGAGCTGATCACCCACCTGTTGGCAACTCTGCAAAACCTGCCCCATCGCGCCCTCTTGGAGCAGGTGGCCGAACAGGTTGACGCGCGCCTGCGCGACCTGGCCGATCACCTGCCCTGGCAAGCGGTGCACATGGACATCACCGATGACAACGTCATGTGGCAACGGGATGCCCAGCGGCACTGGCAGATCCAGGGGGTGATTGATTTTGGCGACCTGGTGCACACCTGGCGCATCGCCGATTTGTCGGTGACGTGTGCCGCGCTGCTGCACCATGCTGAAAGCGATCCCTTTGCCATCCTCCCGGCCATCCGTGCGTTCCATGCGGTCAACCCCTTACAGCGCGAAGAACTGCAGGCCCTGTGGCCACTGATCGTCGCCCGCGCGGCGGTGCTGGTGCTGAGCAGCGAACAGCAGCAACGCCTGGATCCGAATAACAGCTACCTGCTGAAAAACGCCGAACATGAGTGGGAAATCTTCCATGTGGCAATGTCGGTGCCCTTTGAACTAATGGAAGCGGCGATTCTGAGCAGTGTCGGGGAGACGCCGGCGCCGTTGGCCGACCAGAACTTCGCCCCTTTGTTGCCAGGGTTGGTGGGCCAGGAATTCGCGCTGATTGACCTGGGTGTGCTCAGCCCGCATTTCGAAGCGGGCAATTGGGAACAGCCCGGCATCGATCGCCGATTACTGGATGAAGCGGCCACCGTGCACGGGTTGGCCGCCAGCCGCTATGGGCAATATCGGCTGTCGCGCACCCGTCCCGACAGCGCCGTTGAGCCCGAGACGTTCCCGCTGCATGTTGAACTGCACTTGCCCCATGGCACCGTGTTGGAGGCGCCCTTTGGCGGCACGTTGCGCAAGGGCGCCGACGGTCTGCTGAGCCTGCATGACGGTCCGCTGAGCCTGCGTCTGTGGGGGGTGAAAACCGCATTGAACCCCGGCGCGGTGCTGGTGGAAGGGCAGATAATCGGCGAAGTCCATGCCCCGCTGATGGTGCAGGTATGCCGCGCGGACATCGAACCGCCGCTGTTCTGCGCGCCCTCCCGGGTACCGGCGTGGCAAGCGCTTTGCCCGTCACCGGCGACGCTGCTTGGCCTGGCCTGTGACGCTGAGCCGGAACTGGACCCCGAGGCCCTGCTGGCCCGGCGCGACGCCAGTTTCGCCCGTTCGCAGAAGCATTATTACGTCGACCCGCCGCGCATCGAACGCGGCTGGCGCAACCATCTGATCGACATGCAGGGCCGTTCCTACCTCGACATGCTCAACAACGTGGCCGTGCTCGGCCACGGCCACCCACGTATGGCGGCCGTGGCGGCTCGGCAATGGTCATTGCTCAACACCAACTCGCGCTTCCACTACGCGGCGATTGCCGAGTTTTCCGAGCGCCTGCTGGCGCTGGCGCCGGAGGGTATGGACCGGGTGTTCCTGGTCAACAGCGGCACCGAGGCCAATGACCTGGCCATTCGCCTGGCCTGGGCCTACAGCGGCGGGCGCGACATGCTCAGCGTGCTGGAGGCTTACCACGGGTGGTCGGTGGCGGCGGATGCGGTGTCCACCTCGATCGCTGACAACCCCAAGGCCCTGAGCAGCCGCCCGGATTGGGTACACCCGGTGACTGCGCCGAATACCTATCGCGGTGAGTTCCGCGGACCAGACAGTGCGCCGGATTATGTCCGCAGTGTGGAGCACAACCTGGCGAAAATCGCCGCGAGCCAGCGCCAACTGGCTGGCTTCATTTGTGAGCCGGTGTACGGCAATGCCGGCGGTATTTCCCTGCCTCCGGGCTATCTGCAGCAGGTGTATGCGCGGGTGCGTGCCCAGGGCGGCGTATGCATTGCCGATGAAGTGCAGGTGGGCTATGGGCGCATGGGGCATTTCTTCTGGGGCTTTGAAGAGCAGGGTGTTGTGCCGGATATCATCACCATGGCCAAGGGCATGGGGAACGGTCAGCCCTTGGGGGCGGTGATCACTCGGCGCGAGATTGCCGAAGCGCTGGAAGCCGAGGGGTATTTCTTTTCGTCGTCGGGGGGCAGCCCGGTCAGTTGTCGGATCGGCATGGCGGTGCTGGATGTGATGGAAGAAGAAAAACTGTGGGAAAACGCCCAGGTCGTGGGCGGGCATTTCAAGGCGCGGCTGCAAGCACTGATCGACCGTCATCCGTTGGTCGGCGCCGTGCATGGCTCCGGTTTCTACTTGGGGCTGGAGCTGGTGCGGGATCGACACACCCTGGAGCCCGCCACCGAAGAGACCGCGCTGTTGTGCGAGCGTCTGCGGGAACTTGGGATTTTCATGCAGCCGACCGGTGACTACCTGAACATCCTCAAGATCAAGCCGCCGATGGTCACCTCCAAACGCAGCGTGGACTTCTTTGTCGACATGCTGTCGAAGGCGTTGAATGAACAAGCGTAAATAATCGATTGTTATCGGTTATTTGCTGTCATATTTATCGCCTATGATTGCAGGCCGCTGTTAAAGCCGATTTTTATCCGTTATAAAGTCGGCCTTCACCCCCATTCGGAGCCCTGATTGCCATGACCACCCTGCACAGCACACCTCGCGCCGATGGCTTTTATATGCCCGCCGAATGGGCGCCCCAGACCCAAACCTGGATGATCTGGCCCGAACGCCCGGACAACTGGCGCCTGGGTGGCAAACCGGCGCAGGCCGCTCACGTGGCGGTGGCCAAGGCTATCGCGCGGTTTGAACCGGTGACGGTCGCGGTGTCTGCCGGCCAGTACGAAAACGCCCGCGCCCGCCTGGACGTGCCGAATATCCGCGTGGTGGAAATGTCCAGTGACGACGCCTGGGTGCGCGACACCGGCCCGACGTTTGTGATCAACAACACCGGCGAAGTGCGTGGCGTGAACTGGGATTTCAACGCCTGGGGTGGTTTTGATGGTGGCCTGTATGCGCCGTGGAACCGTGACTCGCAGGTGGGCGGCAAGATCCTCGAGATCGAACGCGCGCCGCGTTACCGCACCGAAGGGTTCGTGCTGGAAGGCGGTTCGATCCACGTCGACGGCGAAAGCACCCTGATCACCACCGAAGAATGCCTGCTCAACCGCAATCGCAACCCGCACCTCGACCGTGCGGCTATCGAAGCGGTGCTCAGTGCCAACCTGGCGGTGGATAAGATCATCTGGTTGCCGGATGGCCTGTTCAATGACGAAACCGACGGCCATGTGGATAACTTCTGTTGCTATGTGCGCCCGGGCGAAGTGTTGCTGGCCTGGACCGACGACCCGCAAGACCCGAACTACGCCCGTTGCCACGCAGCCATGGACGTCCTGCAAAGCAGCACTGACGCCCAGGGCCGCTCGTTCACAGTGCACAAAATGCCGATTCCGGGCCCGCTGTATGCCACCGAGGAAGAGTGTGCCGGCGTGGACCCGGTGGATGGCACCCAGGAGCGTAATCCGAGCGTGCGGTTGGCCGGTTCCTACGTCAACTTCCTGATCGTCAACGGCGGCATCATCGCCCCGAGCTTTGACGACCCGTTGGACAGCCAGGCCAAGGCCATCCTGCAGAGCCTGTTCCCGCAGCACGAAGTGGTGATGGTGCCGGGCCGCGAACTGTTACTGGGTGGCGGTAATATCCATTGCCTGACCCAACAACAGCCGGCCCCGCACAAAAACTGAGTGCAGTTGTAACAGCGCCTCGACGGCGACCGGGCACTACTCGGTTCCAGCGCTCGCAGCAAGCCCGCGGCCCCGCAAGGCCGTGGGCTTTTTTGTGTCTGAATACCTATAAATCCGGGACATTGGCATAGCTCTTGTATTGGTGTTGTCACAGTAGCCAAGGCTGATGACTGCGCAGTTCTGTCATAAACCTTGAGTAAGTTAGCCGCTCACGCAGTAGGAGAGAGCGCTGAAATGAATGCCAACATCAACCCAATGAATACGCGCACGTTTCACCCCTTGCGGGTCAACGGTGACGCCATCCATGCGCTGGCGCTCTGGTTGAAGGCAAACGGTTCGCGACAGTTCAGGCAGCAGCCGGATTTGCACAGTGTGATGAGTGAACGCTACCCGGCGGGGTTGTTCAGTGACGATGAGATGCAGGTGTTGTGTGAGTTACTGAATAACTGACGTGCCCGCCTTCAACATGTGGACGCGGGCTATAGTGGCGAGCGGGCCTGTTGTGGCAGCGGGCTTGTTGTGGCGAGCGGGCTTGCCCCGCGTTGGGCTGCGCAGCAGCCCCAAACCCTCCCCCGGAGCTAACTGACACACTGCAGCGTTCTTATCAGGGCTCCTGCGCAGCCCAACGCGGGGCAAGCCCTAATGCCGTTCAGTTAAGAGTACATCGCCTTCTGTAGGAGCGAGCTTGCTCGCGAAAAACTCACAGGCGCCGCGTTGATTCAGGAAACACGCGTTATCGTTGACGTTTTTCGCGAGCAAGCTCGCTCCTACAAAAAAGCCTTAACTGAACGGCATTAGGGCAAGCCCGCTCGCCACAGCGGTTCCAGTTTGCTGCGCGACAGCGCCAAGTCAGAGATTTAGTGGAACCCCCATTTAAAGCCTGTTCAGCCCTATAAAGGGTGGGTGCCTGTAAGCACCACGATGGCTCAGTGCCGCGCACCTATCCAGGCCTTCTGCCGAAAACCGCAATCCATCCCCACCACCCTGGCCCGGCGCCATCACGTCAGGTATCAGCACACGTACCGCTTCCCAAATATATTACGAAATGTGTTTTTGACGTCGTAAGAGAAGGAATTGGGTCGTTTTTAGAACCGATGTAGGGCGTTGCTTAGAATTATTTCGCCTAAATACAGACGATTCGCGAAATTGACACATAGTTCAACGCGGGACTAGGATTGCGCCCAACGCCTGTGGCTAACCGCCATGACTCATCCAAAAAAAAAAGGCCTGCGGCAGTTCAGTCGTCCGCGGGCCTTCTTTTTTCCGGGAAAAGTCGACGCCAGAAAAAGCAGAACGGAGCCTGGTGTCACAGCGCGTACTCAACCAGTAATAAGGAATACAAAAAATGTTGAAGCAACGGATGGGTCTGATTGCTCTGGGGATTTTGAGCGCCACTCAGGCCATGGCAAACGACCAGGAGCAATCCAAGGGTTTCGTAGACGACAGCCACCTGAACATCGCGGCACGCAACGCCTATATCAGCCGTGACTACAAGAATGGCAAGCAAGACAAAGCCGAATGGGGCCAAGGCTTTATCGGCAAGTTCGAGTCCGGCTTCACCCAAGGCACCGTCGGTGTAGGTGTGGACGTCATCGGCCAATACGCTATCCGTCTGGACGGTGGTAAAGGTCGCAGCGGCGCGGGCGGTATCGACTTCTTCAAACAAGGCGACAGCGGCGAAGCCGCCAACGACCTGGCCAAGGGCGGCGCCGCCGTCAAGGCGCGCATCTCCAACACCATGATCAAATACGGTCAGCAGATGCCAGCCGTGCCGGTTCTGGAATACGACAACTCGCGCCTGCTGTCGGAAACCTACGAAGGCACCTCGATCGTTTCCAAAGAGATCGCCGGTCTGCAACTGGACGCCGGTCACTTCACCAAAGAAGCCCGCAAGAGCGCCGAAGGCAGCGACAGCGGCCGCCTGAAAAGCATCGACTACATCGGTGGTAGCTACAAATTCACCGAAAGCCTGTCCGCTGCGCTGTACGCTTCCGACATGCAAGACGTGCTGAAAAAGCAATACGTCAACGTCAACTACGTGCTGGCCCTGCCAGAGCAACAGTCGCTGACCTTTGACTTCAATGGCTACAAAACCAAGCTGGACCGCAGCTTCGCCCTGGAGAACCAAGGTGACGCCGACGCCCGCGACAACAAAATCTGGAGCCTGGGCGCCACGTGGGCCGTTGGCCCGCACAGCTTCACCGTCGCTCACCAGCGCAGCACCGGCGACACGGGCTACCTGTACGGCGGCTACCGCAACGCCGGCGGCGTCGGCGATGGCGGCAACACCATCCTGCTGGCCAACTCCTACTGGTCCGACTTCAACGGCAAGGATGAGCGCTCCTGGCAAGTCGGCTACGGCCTGGACTTCAGCACCTTCGGTGTGCCTGGCCTGACCTACAACGTGGCCTACGTGCGTGGTACCAACATTGACGACGGTTCCAACCGTGGCAATGGCACCGAGCGCGAAATCTTCAACCAGTTCAAGTACGTCGTCCAGAGCGGCCCGGCCAAAGACCTGAGCCTGCGTGCTCGTGCGTCCTGGTTGCGTGTTTCCAACAACGCCGACCAGTACAACGTCGGCGGTAACGAAGTCCGTCTGTTCGCCGACTACCCGATCAACGTTTTCTAATTGATCTGGCGTCGCGCCTGATTCCAGGCGATAAAAAACCCCGACTGGTTCGGGGTTTTTTTATGTGCGCCGATCAGTCCTCGCGGTGCTGCAAAATCTTGCGGGCGAGGGAGGCATTCACATAGTCGAGCATCAGTGACAAGCCCTCATAGGGTTCGAGCTTCTGGTTGTCGATGCACAACTGCGCCATCTGCAACAACACCTGGCGTTTCTTCTTGTTGATGCGCGCGCCCGGCACGCCGAATGCGGTTTTGCGCCGTTCAGGCAAGGGCGCTTCCGGCGTCAGCTCCACGGTCACCCAGATACCCTGCATAAATTGCAAGGTGACACCGGCGATGTGCTCAATCGGCAACGGCTGTGCCAGGTTGGCGAACACAAAATGCTCCGGCGTCAGGCGCAACGCGACCTGCGGTGCGCGCTTGAAACGGCGCACACCCAGCCACAAAAAGATCAACGCGATAACAGCGATTGCCGCCCCGGCGCCGATCGCCGACAACATGTTGCTTTTCAAACGTTCCGGGGCCAGCCAGGGCTGGCTCATGATGGCCCAGCCGAGCCCCACAAAAGGCACGGCGCACACCGCCATCAGCACGCCACGCCAGCGCCCTCCTTCATGCAGTTCACGTTCGCCGTCGGTCGATGTGGCCAGGGTTTCCAGCAACGCCGTGTGCGCGGTGTTTTCGGTGACCGCCACGTCGATCAGGTCGCGCGACAACTGCTCACGCAGCGTGCGCGGCGCACTGAAATAAGCGTCGATTTGCCCATCCGCGGCGTGGGCATCCACGAACCGTGTGGCGCTGTGCAGGGCGTCATCCGGCGACACGGCAAGCGCCTGCAGGCGTTCGCCATTCGACGGGTGCGAGTCGGTCGGGTGAGGCTGATGAATCTCCAGCGCTTGTGGCGGCACCTGCAGTTCACGGCCTTGCAGCGCGGCCAGGGCGGCGGCGGGCAGATCCTCTTCCGAGGCTGAGTCACACAAGGCCAACAGCGCGTCCTCGATAAGCGGCTGCAACACCGACACGCGCAACAGCGCTGAAGCCGCCGCGCCATTGCCGACCAGGCGCGCACCTGCGGCATCCGCCAGCAACTCGCGCTCGCGGCTCCAATGGTTGACCGCCTGATCAAAGCGCTGCATGAAAAACACGCCGAACAGGAATGATGGCCGCATCAGCCACTCCTGGATCAGGTCACTGGCCAGCAGGGTGTCCAGCAGCACCGCCAGGCTGCGATTGACCCCATCGTAGATCGGCAAGAAGCGCAGGCTGTATTCGGTGTCTTCCCCTGCAAAGTGTGCGAGCTCATGGCCGATCACCGCGCCGATTTCGTCGCGGCTCAGCAGGCCGAGGTACAGCAGCGGCACATGCAAGGTGCGCCCATGCAGCGTGGCATGCGCCGGTTGCACGTGGGCCTCGCTGGAGGTCACGTAAAAACCTTGGGTCAGGCTCACCACGATATGGTCCGGTGACAGCGCGCCGAGCTTGCCGGCCAACGTATTCACGTCGCGCCACAGCGCCGGCGCCTGTGTGTGCGTCACCACCGCCCCGAACATCTCCAGCGGCTCGGGTTTGAACATACCCAGCATGTGCCGCGATTGTTTGAGCAGCAGCCAGATCGAATACAGGCAGAACGCCGCAATCACCGCCAGCACGGCCATCAGCTTGAACTCGCCGCGACCCAATCGACCGATGTGCCACATCGCCAAGCCTTCGAAACTCAAGGCCAGCGCCACCGTCGTCGCCATCGCCACCACATGGCTCACCAGCACATAGGGCAACAAGCGGCTGCCGAGGGCGAACGCCTGCAACAGTTTTTCCCGCGACTGCCGCGCACGCCGCCCCGCCCACTGTGTGCCGGCCAGCGCCGCCACACCGATCAACGCCGCCAGCAGGCCCAGCCCCATCACCCACGGCGCCAGGGTGCGCATGCCGCTATTGATACGTTGAGCGGTGGGCAGTTCGGCCGTGATTTTATCCAGCCGCTCGAGCGCCGGCTGGATGCCGATTTTTTCCTCGCCCAGGTCGATAAGGGCCGTAGGGTTTTGCGTCGCCAAGGTCTGCAGGGTTTGCCGAGTGGCGCTGACATCGGCCTGGTAGTTGATCAACCACGCGGCAGCCTCACCCGCCCGCTCACGCTCCCAACCGCCCAGAGCGGCGAGCAGCAGCGGGACAATCACCAGCAAACAGATCAGTTTCAGGGCGTTCATGGGCATCCGTTCGCAACGCTTAGTCTTGACGGCGTTATACAGAAAAACCGCCCAGCAGGGCACCAAAAAGCCCCGGCCTGACCAGGCTGGGGATCGGTAAAACTCCTCTATCGAGTGAGAGCTGTCACGTTCGTAATCACTGCGAATGGGGGGCGTAGTTAGCGCCTGCATCAAGTCGGGTTCTCAGGCTCGGCCGCTGGGTTTGCAGCCGGGGGAGTGGGGAGCGATTGGGAAGATAGCTGGGTTGGTGGGATTAGGTGTTTTTATGGGTTAGCCATAATTGTTGGCAGTTCATAATTCAGCGTAAAGCTTGGAAATTGAATCTTGGGTATAGAGGTGGGGGATTTTCGAGGGGGTGTAGAGGTGTGGAGAAAGGCGGGCGGGCATCAGCTAAATACAAACACCCCAGAAACAACAAAGCCCCTGCATTTCTGCAGGGGCTTTGTTTTGTATGGTGCGGCACCAGACGAACGGTATCTTTCGGCAGGGCTAGGTTTCCTGTGGGTCTGGAAGTCGGTGGAAAATTTGGCGTACCCCAAACGGTAACTATAAATAAATCAGCTGGTTATGGTCTTCAGTGGAATCGAATTCGGGATTTATAAGGTATCAGAACGCTATAGGCTGACAGGTAGATCATCCAGAGTAAGCATGGTAAGCATCGTGGGTTAGAATATTGCCGACGGGATGTGGTTTTTGGATCTTACCCCTGTTTGGTATCCTATTTTTGGACTATAAATTTAAACTTCATCACCACAACTGGCGATACACGAGCGGAGTGCAAGCCTATCAAGCCAATGTTAGTCATCCTTGCCTGCTCCACCAAATCATAGCAATTGACCAAAGAAGTTTTCTCAGCGAGCCATCGCATGGCGCAGCGCGATTTCAAAAGAAAAATGCTGCATTTAGGGCCAAATCTAGTTCAAGGAATAAATCGTGGATAACGAAAGTGGGGTAATGGCAGCCTTTGTGCGTAACGTCGAAAATATAGCTAAGGCCAAAGGGGTAAACTTTTGGCATTATCCCACCGGCGGGCAGGATAGGAAACTGCTGGGGGACACAATATTTACCAACTCAACCACGTACAGCCTAGTCGAGTTCAAGGATACAATACATAAGGCCTCGTCCGAGGTGCACAAAAAGGATAGAGTATTGGCTGTGTGTGAGACGGTATTTTCTGACAAGATCATGTGCCAACTGCACGACCAATGTCATTTCATTGCCGGCGATGATTTAAAGACTTCTGAACAAGTTCTATTTATATATCGCCATGCGGTTTGCAATCGCGAAGTATTCGCTGAACCTGCTGAAGCGCATTTACCCTATCTCAGCTCAAACATTAATGAAGGCGGCAGAATATATCTTGATGAGTATGCTAGTGATATTTTCTCATCGACGCCAGCGTATGCATTGAGCGTGACCGAATTTGGAAAATATTTGAAAGTGCTTGTGGATGCGACGACGGGAGGTCGGAAAGGAGTTGAGGTATGCCTTGTCGCTTCAGATGTTAACGACCAAAATCGCTGTATATCGATTCGCTTCGATAATGTTCTTGATTTGCATAAGTGGGCGCTAACAAAACTGTATAAAACGCCTTCCCTTAGTCAGCAAGGAAGAAAATCAAAAGCTAAATCGACCAACAAAATCCGACTTTCTAGTAGTAACGATTTCGATGATGGGCCGTCGTGAGTGGGGCGGTTTTTATTGCTTTAATATTTCTCCCGGATGCAGTATAAATCGCAGTTTAATCGATCATGTCGCTCCGGGATGACGGCACTCGCGCTACGTACCGCTTATTGATTTATTTCTGTTTTGTCGATGGTCTAAGCTTTTTATATAGTTCTACTAGTTGTTGGTCTATGCGGTTTGGGGGGCGGATGACGACTTGCAAAAACTTGGCTTGTGATATCATGATTTTAATTTAGTTGGTAACTTTGCAAAGGGGCAATGTGTGACAAAACTAGCTGATGATTTCGGTAAGGAGCGTAGTCTTCTTGCGATTAGCAGTATATTGATATTTTTTACCGTTGTTTTGAAAATGGATTTCGATTTCCAATTGCCGTTTGTTAGTGCGAAGTTGGTATCTAAAGATAATTGGTTGTTGTGTTTGTTGGTGTTAAGTTTTTACTTTTCTTTCAGGACTATCTTGGAGTGGCTCAAGTCGGATGGCATTGCTAGAAGCGAATTCTCCAATAAGGCGGATTTTTACTCGTCTCTGATTTTTGGCGTTGGGGCGATTATTGTAGCTGCCAAAGTTGTTTTTGGGCATTTGGCTGTGTGGGATTTACCATTTTTCCCAAGTATGGCGATACTGATAATTGGTGAGGTGATTTCTGCGACGATATCGGTGGCGCTTGAGTCTTTGGCTTATATCAGAACGCGAAGTAAAGCCTATGCCGCTGGTTTGCCTAGAATACCTATAGCCACTCGTGGGGCGCTATTAATTTATATCCCGTTGGGTTTTTTGCTTTTTCTCGTGGCGTATTTTTTAACGAAGTTTTTCGGTAACGATGCTCTTCGTGATGTTTGGTTGTGGATAATAGCTACGCCGATTTTAGTGCATGCTGTTTTTTTGGCTAAATTCTTCTTATTTCCTGATGAGGTGAAGAGGGAAAAGCTGCAGTTAGTATTCGATCAGCATGATGCCGCGTATCAGGTCTATGGTTATGATCGTCGTGCAAAAGCAAGTTGTACGGATTTGTACCAGGCCACTGAAGAGCGGTCGTTTGATAAGGTTCGCGAGCTTGTTGAGCATGGGGCTGATCCTAACCGTAAGGAGCAGCATGGGTGGACTCCCTTTATGTTAAGCGTTGCAAATGGCGATCGTGAAATAGTTGACTTGTTTTTGCGGTACGGTGCGGATGTTAATGTTGTTAATAATTTGGGGCGATCTGCATTAAATTTTGCTAGTCGATACGGATTTCTCGATTTGGTAGAGAAGTTGGTGTTTGCAGGTGCAGATATCAATGGATCCGTCGGGGGATATAATGGCTCACCCCTTATGGCTGCTATAGAAAACAGGCATGAAGATGTTGCCATGTTCTTGATTGAGATCGGCGCAGATGTAGGTCTTGTGGGGCCACGAGATAAAACCGCTTTGCGTTGCGCTGAAGAAAATGAGCTAGGTCAAATAGCTAGCATGATAAGAAATAACTTAAATCGTGGTTAAGGGAGTGAAACGAAAATCGGGGACAGTTCACGACTAATTTAGCGTGGTCTGTCCCAAAATTACGACCAAATTACGCTGGAGGCCTTCAATGCTGCCGCCCGCAGTGAAAAGGGGACGGATTTATTTTCGGATTTTTAGGTTGGGGGGATAGTCAAGACGATACCTGCAGTTTCTGGCTTCCTTATTCCAAACACCATTGCTGCTGATTTTTCCAGTCATTTGGAAATCCCATGAGTCTCAAATAACCCAGTTCCTGCTGATCCATGATTTCGGCCAGACGAAGCTTCCATTGGCTGTCTGGACTGATCAAGTCGGTTAGATAGGCCAGTATCGTCAATACGATGTATAGCCGCTGCTTGGGCTGAGGCCGGTTGGCAGGTGCATTTTGGATGACCCATTCATTGGGTAAGGCTGGTCGAATCGAGAGCTCTCGGTTCCATAGCCGTGAGTGATGGGCGCAGCAATTTCGAATGAAAGTCAGAGTATGTAGCCAGGAGGCCAATACATCGAAGGGCAGATTGAATCTGGCGGCGATAGCTTTCTTATCGGCACTTCTGCCTATGGCACTGAAGAGGGTAGATACCGTCCCAAGGCTGAGTTCTTCCAGGATCGCCCAAGCGGGCGGCAGCTCAGGGTGGGCATAGGTCGCTCCGTAGTATCGGAAGTAGTTATCGCGCATGCGGTTTTCGATCCGCTGTTGCTGGAGCCCATCGGCCTGTCGACCGTTTTTTATGCGCTCAATATCACGTCTGAGTTTGTTGCGCTCTTTATTCAATTGCTCCCGCAGGGGGCGCAACAACTCGAGATGCGCGTATGACGAGGAGAAGACTGACGCGTCAGCTATCCAGTCAGGCCCATATTTAGGGCACATGTGATTGCTTATAGTCGCTCGTATGGCGACTTCGACACGTTCGATGGCATCCATGGTTATGCGTCGCAACGAACCATCGAAGCGGTAGATATCGACAACTGCTTTCAGGGTGCTGCCGGGCTTGAAGGTGTGTTCAGGGTCTGGCTCCTGGAAGGGGCGCATATAGGGGCTCAGGCGAAACAGCGTGACCACTTCGAGAAAACGCATGGCCCGATCGTCGTTGGCGACGTGCAGGCCTCGTTGCTTTAGCAGTTCCAATTGCTGTTCTACGCTGAGGGCCGGCTTATCGAAGGGCCTCATGTAGTTTTCTCCAGGCAAAAAAAACCCGCACGATTTGAGCTTGCTGACTGGGTCAACCTAGGCTTGGCGGGTGTGTTGGGGTGCATTATAGGTAGCTGGAGGAGGTCGTCAACTTCATGCTGAAGTGAAATTGTAACGGGTAGGTGTGCAGGCAGATTTGGATGGGCAGCCGGACTTGCATAGGGGGCGAAATCTGAAGATCAAAAGATCGCAGCCTTCGGCAACTCCTACAGGGCGGCGGCGGGGTGCTTTTTAGGCGTTGGATTTCTGAATGCCAGAAACAACAAAGCCCTCACATTTCTGTGAGGGCTTCGTCTTATATGGTGCCGGCACCAGGAGTCGAACCCGGGACCTACTGATTACAAGTCAGCTGTGCTGATGAAGTAAATCATAGAGTTACGTAGTTTTTATGTACGTGAAGGGTAGGCTGCGAGCTGCATTAATCTAGGCATGCCCACCTTATTGTACGTGGGCATGTAGCCAGGTAGGCCCCCCCGGTGATATTGTTCTAGTACCATCCACAAAGCTAACGGAGTGCTTTGTGGATGGTACTGAAGCAAGAAGTTTTGCTCGGCACCTAGGGCATTAACCCTGGATCAAATGGCGACCTTCACGCTAAATCAGGATGAGTCAATCCCTCATGAATGAAAGATTCGACAACCCGCCCCTCGTTGAGCTCGTAGCTGAGCTCCGTTGGAAAAATCCTGCATCGCTGATGGCCATGCCACCAGGTTTTCCTGCTGGTTTTTCCTTTCCTGGAAGCAACGATTCTTTCGAGAAGCAACTCCCTACTGTTAACAGCGCTATGTCCGCGATTGGCTATGGCGCTTCTGAGCGTCTCATCCCCGAGGGTTTTCCAGCCCCGGCTGAGGCGCCAATCGTCAGGTACAGGTATAGCGCTCGTGGGGCGGTTGATTCAGGGCGCGAGCATTTGCCATCTACCTTGTTTCAGATTGGCACCGGTATCTTTACTGTGAACGCTGTTAAGCCCTACAAGTCTTGGGATGACTTCGCGCCAGTTGTAGAGCAGGGGGTCAGAATTCTGCTCGAATCCCAGCAAACTAAAGTGGAAGGCTATTCGCTCATACTTCGATATATCGATGCCTTCAAAAAGGACCTAACTGGTGATGCGAGCCATCTTCAGTTCCTTACGGACGTGTTTGGGTTCAAAATTGAAGTCCCAGAAATTCTTCGCGAAGTATCCAATACGGGCAGTGTTGCCTTGCCGGTTATGCAAATTACCGTTCCGCTCGCATTTGGCAGCTTGCAGCTTCAGATGGCAGAGGGTGAAATTGAAGGTAATAAAGGCTACATTTTGGAGAATGTTGTCGTGATTGAAGGGCTGGTTGGTGCAAACGTTCAGGAAATCATGGAAAGTTTTTCTAGCGCTCGCAATGTGATTCATAAAGTTTTTGTCGGGATCACAGAGCGGATAGCAGTAAAGATGAGCCCCATTGGAGGTGCGAAATGAGTGTTTACAGCACGAACATAAACTCTGCTAGATTTACCGCGGGCCAGACAGGTTATAGCCGCACATCCTCGCTGCCGAACATTATTAGTTCCGACCGCGGAGTGGTCCAAAAAAGCTATGATGCGTTGGGTCATGCTTGGGAACTAGTGAAGGCTGGTTGGCCGCTGCAAAGTCAGGTGCTCCCTAGCATCACAGTGCTTACAGATTTCGCTTTCTCAGAGCGTATCAAAATGGTACATGCGCAGCCCAATCTAGAAGGCGTGTTAACCACGGAGATGGCTGCCAAGGCAGCGTGGATTACATGGCTTAGCCAAAAGCTCGACGAGCGCTGCATTACTCGACTATCTCGTCTCGTCCGCTCGGAAGATGATTGGGATGGGGAGGGTTCTCGAGCAATGAGCGTTGCTGCTCTCGCAAACTTCTCGGCATTCATTGAGAGAGGCGTGCCCCTTAACAACAAGCCAAGCCTGTTTTTGGGCTCAGACGGGGAAATCGTAGCTAGTTGGCAGCTTGATAATGGTTCAACGCTAGACATGGCTTTTGGAGAGCAGCAGATCGAGCTGGCCACGGATGAGTACGATGAAATTTTTGCTGTCGATGATGCGAGAATATATAGCATCGTCGCCGAGCTCTGACCTCTATGAGTCTAGACGCGCAACCGGATGAGAAATATCCGGCACGGGAAGTGTTGCTGAGTGACAATGAAACGGTCATTCGAGCGATAGTAGAAGAAAAATGGGACGCAGAGACAAAACGAGGAGCTCCGTCCCTTTTTCAAGGCGCCAACGTGTCAGTGACACGAATTGATTTATTAGGTATTGCGCCTTCAATAAGCTTGGTCAAGGCTACGCTTGAAACTCCGGGAAGACCGGAGCGCGACGTGGCAGGTGTTGGTGAGATAAAGGTTTCGTTGTTAAAGCAGGTTGGCCTTGAAAAGCAGCCGGTCCTTAAGCCTGGAGACCCCATACACCTGCTGGTGTGGGAAGAGAAAACCCAAGCGAAGGGAGATCGTCCAGGTAATCCTCACCATGCTGAAATCGTGGCATACGCCGACAGTGAGCATACTAAGGGAAAAGAGAAGAAAATAACGCTTGGCTATAGCCGGATGCTTGCCAAAGCTGTGCATGTATACGCCATCGATAGTGCGGGAGCAGTTACCGGCGAGTCCCCGCCGTTAGACTGGACTAAAGCCGATGAGGCTCAGTAGTCAATCTGAAGACGGATTGACTAAGGGCAAACTCAGGTCGTATACATCCATCATAGATTCATCTTTGTGCCCTGATGCCTGCTGCTTGTCTGCCCTAGTGCCAACAGTGTCTGTAATGCCTTTGCGCTTAAAGTCGTGCATTCCGAACCGTTGTTCTTCTGTAAGTACCTTTTTTTCGATTGCCTGGCTGATCAGCCGCTGAAATGCGGTATCAAGGCCAGATTTCGACAGCGGTCCACCGCTAGCTGAAACAATCAGAAAGCGCTGTCCAGGCCGGAACGGTACTGGCTTCTTCATTCTCTCCCAAGTGCTGGTCCTCACAGCCTTAGCCGCATCCCAGGCCGCACGCAGTCGAGGCGTCCAACGGACAATATTGTCCCGGCTGCCCTTGCGGCGGTTAGTGAGCACGCCTTCGGCAAGTTCGTTCTCGTCAGTGAGCGTTATCGTCTCGATCCCGCGTAGCCGGCACAGGTACCCAATTTCCATCACATACCATAGGTAAGGTGAACACGCGCCTTTCTCGCCGCGCTTCAACTGGCCCTGTTGTTGCGCAAACTTAATTAGGTTCACCATCACGCTGGAGTCTGGCAGCCTGCGCTGCTTGCGTTCTTTCGGCGACTCAATGCCCTTGGCTGGGTTGTCCTTCACAAAACCACGGTTACGGCCCCACTGCATCACTCGGCGCAGGTAGCGCAGTGAGTGGGCGGCTTTGGAGGGGGTGCCTTCCTGGGCTATCTTGTCGATGATCCGCTGGACCAGCGCCGGCGTGAACTTGAGCACCGCCAGCTCGCCCAGCGGCTTGCCAAGCTTCGTCGGGAACGCCAGAAGCACGTCGCGGGAGTAGACATAGTCGTCGTGGGTTTTCTCGCTGAGGACCTTGTACTGGTCGCTCTTGTGGAACTCATCACAGAGGTATTGCAGGCTGTCGCGGTCTACGCCGTTGCGCTCCTCAATGAGGCGGTGAAGCTCTGAAAGCGTCACGTTGCCCGCGCAAAGGTTCTGCCGCTGTCGCCGCCCGGCTTCATTGAAATACAGGATGTACCAGCACCCAGCGCCCCTGTGGTCGAAATACACCGAGCGCGGCAAAGCCGTCTGGTCAATGTGCCCAGGGATGTTTGGATTGTTTTGGCGCTTTCGACCACGTTTCATACGATGTCCGCACTGTAGCTGTCGGTATCCACGGCTTTTAGCCCGCCCGCCTGGTTGATCAAATCCACCGTGGTCCAGGGGCCCCTTCGCCCACTGAAAATCCGAATGCCTTGGGAGCGCAACGCTTTTTCAACGTCAGCCCGGCGGCTATATCCGGTTACGCGTTGTAAGTCTTCAAACTCTAGTACACGGGCTGCGCTCATGCTGCCTCCACGGTTATTGGCTCCCAGGCCGACTCGCACAGCCCGTAGGCGCTGGAGCAGGCGGAGGCGTCAGTAGCAATCAGTAGGTCGTATTGGATACCGCCTCGGGCTGTCTTGGACCATTCAACTGCCTGGCGAATGCTTGCGATCTCCATGACTTCAATGGCAGTCATGTCCGCGATTGAGCCTTTCGGATGCTTGGCATTTGATCCGGCAAAGAACGTGGCAGCACCGCGTTTGCTGGCCTGCTGGACGGTTCGCTCCCAGCGATCGATCCGGTCAATCGCTTCGGGGAACCGCAGGGCAATCTCGCGTAATTCATCCTTGCGGCAGTTGATGCAGGGCATGCAACCGACACGCCCCATGCCTTGTGAATAAAGCGGATTCGGTTTGATGCACATGTAGCGGTGAGCTTCGAACACCGCCGGGACATCCCACTTCAAGATCGGGCGGTAGTTGAACAGGCCACCACCGACTTCGTCGCATTCCGGCAGATATCGTCTGTTTAGCGACTCGTCTGCGCGCACACCCTGCCAGCTCAGAATCATGTCGCCGGCACCCATCAAAGGCATGACTACTTGCTCAAGCATAGGGTCACGCTTCAGCTCCATGGTGCAGAACTGGGCCTTGCGGCTAGGGAACCGGCCTTTCCAGATGCACAGATCTAGGAAAGGGTTGCCGGTGGGCTGCAGCACGTCCAGCGCTGCAAGCACAACCTCCTCTGCGATACCTTGCGCCCGCCACTTAGATTCGATAAATCGGCGCTTACCTTCAATGCGCTGGGTAAAGTCAGCGCGCACCCGGGTTATTTTCGTGCATGTGGCTTGTTCCAGATAATCAAGGTACTCGTAGGTCTGTTGGTGCTCGTTGCCGGTGTCCGCGAAGACGGCCTGCAGGTTGGGTGCCTCTAGGGCAATGGCGACCAGTAGAGTGGCAGTGCTGTCTTTGCCGCCGCTTAGGCTGATAATGTTGTGAGCAATCATTGATGGCCTCCCGGAGCATCGGTCATTTGCCAGGGGAGAGGTGTGCGCAGTCGAGCTTTACTTTCAAACGCCTCCAACTCTTTTTTGCGATATTTTTCTGCGTTACGCACGAGTTGAAAAAGTCGATTTACTTCCATTTTTTGAATAACTTTCAGCTGGCTGCAGGCTGCAAGAAACCCCCAAATCCAGGTGCTGGTCCGAGCAAGCTCCTCTTTTGTAGCAGAGTTTCTTAGGGCCTCTAACTCCATGACGAGTGAGCACAAGTCAAAGGTTGTTGGCCTATTAATGTTTTTTTTGCGAACGCGATTGTTCCATTGTTCGGTCAGCAAAGGTTTGCAGTCTTCCTTCACGCTGTAACGTATGTTTGTGGAGGCTCCGCATCGTTCGTGTTTGCATTCAATCCAATGGCCGCCGTCACCATCGTGTGCGAATTGAGCACTACTTCCGCAAAAGGGGCAGCGCAATAATGGAGCGATTTTCTGAATATTCATTGATGCACCTCTCCTGTTACATCCGAAACGATTGATGAGCGCGCGACGGCGGTAACTTCTGCTCGGCGTGTTGTGCTCCGTCGGATTGGATCTCACACACGAATCTGTGTCGTTTCCGGTTGGGCGCAGTCAGCGCCTTGGTCAGATCAGGCAGAACGTCAATGCATTGCTCATAGGCGTGAGGTCCCTTCCAGCTATCAGCCTTCACCACCTGGCAGTCTGTACGGGTTGCGTCCGCGCACAGGTACAGCAGTAGGAAAACGGTCATACCCCAACCTCCAGCTGCGCCACACTCAGCGCAATCGCCACGGGCTGCACCCAAACCGAAACGTTGCTGAGCATGAACGTCTCTCCTGCCTCGGAAAGCAGCAGTGTCATGCCGAACACATCGGCCATTGCCCTGGCTGCCGCACGGGGTACTGCATTCCCAATCCGCTCTCGGTGCTGGCCGTCGTTGATGCCGTCCAGCCGGAAAACTCCCGCCTGCTCAATCTTGCGAACGCGCTGCATGCGTTTGATCTCATGGGCGGTCTGTGGATCTGCTGACCAGTAATCTTCTGGGTCAAACAGTGATTGCAGCGCGGCCAACTCCAGGGTGGTGAACGGCCGGTGCCAGGTCCCATCGAGGCTGGTGATTCTGCAGGTCAGTCTGTCGTTGGGCGCCGGCATGCGCTGATCTGCAACCGACCAACGTCCGTTGTCGTGGCACGCACTGGCGGACACGGCGCCGGCCGGCGTGTTGTAGTCGACCACGCCATAATGCCCACCGGTCAGATATGCATCGCCCTTGGTGCGCGACATTCCCGGACGCGGATCCGCGATCGATAAAGCGCCGCTGGCAACCTGCTGCGACCCGGTCACGGTCTTGGCACTGTCGCACCAGGGCGTGATCCGCAGCTTTTGCGTGCTGGCGTTCGGGTGCCAGTTTTTGTAGGCAGGATCTGCAACGGCGAAGGCGCCTTGTCCGGTGGTGCTACCGGCGATGACAGTACCGGCCGGTTTGTTGTAGTCGGTGACCAGGTACTTGCCGAAACCCTTGGATGGTTGCCGAGGGTCGGCCACGGCCTGCCCGCCGGAGCTCGGTCCGTGTCCTGCAGTGACAGTGCCGGCGGTTTGGTCGTTGCGTACCACACGGAACACATTGTTGTGGCGCTCGCCGCTCATGCGCGGATCTGCAACGCTGAACGTCCCTTGCCCCGGGCTGCGCTGACCGGTTACGACACCGCAGTGGCGGTCATAGGGCAGTACGCCGAATTGGGTGTACTCGAATTTGTTGGTGGGTCGCGGATCTGCCACGGAAAACTTGCCGTTCATTGGGCGGCTCGCACCTGCAACAACCCCGGCTGTATCGTCCCAATCGACAACCCCGAGTACGCCGTTGTGATAGTCAGGCACGATCACAAAGTCGCGCATGTGTCCGTCCTCGATCGCAAACCTGCTCAGGCTGCGCCAATCCTTCCCGGCCTCGACCAAGGCCAGGCGTACCCATGTTTTCCACTGCAACGCCGGCACGCGGTGCATCGGCCCAGCCTGATCTATATCGCCTGCCAGGGGCATGCGGCTCAGCACGTCACCGACGGCACGCAGGCTGCGTTTCTCTGGTTCGTACAGGAACGCCGGCACCTTCTCGACATGCCTGGCCACCAGCAAGAAGCGCTTACGGCTCTGGGCCAACCCGCCAATTTCGCCACAGTCGTGGGTGGTTTCAGCCACCGCGTAGCCGTAGTGCCTTAGTAGCTTGGTGATCTGGTCCAGCAAGTACCGGCCACGAGTGGCCAGGCGCGGTACGTTTTCGAACACGATCAGCGACACTGGGTTGTGCTTCCAGGCTTCGCACATCAGCCATACGCAACGCAGCGTCAGCTCATTGAGCGCCCGGTATTTGGGCGTCTGGCTCATGGTCTCGGACAAAAGGCCTGAGGCACCCTTGCAGGGACTGCTGATGAACACTGCATCCGGATCTTCATTGCCGGCAGCGCGGCGCAGATCCTCGGCGGTGGCTTCCTTCCAACCGGCGGAAGGCTGATGGCCGTGGAACGCCGTGAATTGCTCGCGTGTGAACAGGTCCATCAGCGTGCCAGGTACGCCGGTCATCATTTGGAAATCGCGTAACCCGGCGGGGTCTACGTCGACGCCGCCGAGGCAGCGCCATTCAGCTTGCACAGGTCCCAGGACCGGTTTGGAGTCGCTGAAACCAGCAGCGCCGCTGCCGAGGCCGCAGCAAAGATGGAAGTGGGTGAGGGTGCGCTTAAGCATGGGAGGCCTCCCGCGCTGCAAAGCAGCAATTCCCCGAAACGTGCATATACCCCACGACAGGCTGCGCAGGCGGGCCTCCCGAAGCGGTAAGCGTTGCATCACTGATCGCTGCCCAGCGCAGCTTTTCGTGGGGTATACGTGGCTCGGCAGTGGCGCTGGAAGGAGCAATAATGCCTGCTGCTGCGCAGCAGAGACTGTTTGTTTCTGACGTGTCGACACCACTGGTGCTGCGGAGCAAAGCGGCCTCGGCGCCGGTGTTTTCCTGTTGGTTCTTCATGCCGCTTTCCTCCGTTGTTCGATAGCGAGTTGGTCCATAAGCCGCTGGTGGTAGGTGAGCCGAGCCTCGACGGCAGGCCATGGGCGGATGGTTTCACCCATGGGTTCGATGCCGACCAAGCAATCCCAGATAGCCGGATCGTTTGGCATGAGGTCGCGACGTTCGGTCGCGAGAGCAATCATGTTGGCTTGGTGAATGCAGGCGGGGAGGAAGAGGGGCAGGTCAAAGCGCTCGCAAATTCTCTGCCAGGCGGCATACTCGAAAGTCTGGTAAGCATGCGTCCGCTGCTTAAGTGGCCTAGTTAAGTCGCCCAGGTACGCCTCTGGCGCGTCGTGGAGCAAGGCTGCGAGCTTGTGTTCTTCCGGCACCAGCTCGGCGACGATACAGCTGTGTTGAGCCACGCTGTAGAACTCGCGGGTATGCCCGTTGAAGCGGCAGAGGTGTGCCAGTGAGTGGGAGATGTCCCGTGGATCGATCATGTCGGCGGTAGGCTCGAACAGATCAAAACGCTTGCCGGTGCGGGTGAGGATCCAGTTCATGCGGCCTCCTTCACGAGATCGGCCAGCAGCAGGGCGTTGTCAGTTGTTTTATGCAATTCGCGGAGTGCGTCGTAACCGATCAGCGCTTTTAGCTGCCGGTCGAACTCTTTGTTATGGCGAGTCATTGCGCTCAGTTCCTTCATAGCCTTGGTGTACTGCTGTTGCAGTGTTCCAGCGGCCTGGGGCGTCAGACGCAGCATTGGGATAGCGCGACTCATGCTGCATCCTCCTGATACAACGAATCCAACTCGCCGGCCATGCTCAAAGCGTGATCCCGCAAAACGAGCGCTTGGGTGGCATGACTTTCGGATTGCAATGCGCGGAATGTGTTGGCGGCGAGTTTGAGTTTTCCCGCGATGGCCAGAAGAATCTGACGGTCCTGGGGTTCCTTGATCAAAATCAGTTCCAGGCGTTCGCATCGGCGCGTGGCCTTTTCAAGGGCGGTAGCACTCGACGACTCGCCCTCTTCAATGCCCTCGATGTAGCCATTAGTGTGTCCATCGTCATAACCGTCAGTCCAACCATCCTTCAATCCGCCCCGATACCCGACCCAATACAAAATGGCGAGTGCGATTACGAAGGTGATCAATGCGAAAATTTCAAATGCCGTCATGTGGTTTGCTCCTACTGTTGTGTTCCGCTTGGCTGGTGGTGCAGCAGTTGCGGGGGCTTAGCTGTTGTTGGGTGGATTGGTTAACGTGTGAGATTGGGTGTTTGCCATCTCCTCATCTGCGGCATCCGACTGCGTATCAATGAAGATGGCCAGATGGCGGATGTCGATGAAGCGGGAGCGCTTGGCGCTGGTATCCAGGGTGGTGATGGGCAGCGCCACACGGCCACTTGCCAGTACGCGAGTGAAGTTGTCCTGGTTGAGATTGCTGAAATAGTGCTGGCGTACCTTTTCAAGCGGTACGAGCAGATCCCCGAAGGTTCGGTGCAGGAGGTCAACGGTTTGACTTCTGGGCGCTTTCGGCAGGCGCAGTTCGCGCTGTGCGGAGGCTGTCATGCTGCGTTGGCCTTATCTACTTGCGCTTGGAGACTGCCGAGCGTCAGTTTTCCGGTTTTACGCTGCGGCGCTGCTTTGGCATGAGGTTGGTGGCTTGCTCGAATGTCGCGGTTGATGGCTGCCAGCGCTGTGCGTGCTGTGCTGCCAAAGGCCACGAAACGCGGCAGTGGGGAGGTGCTGTCGAGCGGTTCGAGCACGGCACCCAGCTCAACTCCCTCGATTCCGCAGCCAAGGCGCAGCATGGCGCGAGCACGGTAGTTGGGGCCGAGATCGATGACGAGCTGGTCGAGAGCAGCCGCCAGTTGTAGGTGCTCAATTTGCAGCGGTGCGCCAGTGATGGGGAGGGAAACACCGGCGGCGGTCGCGGCTAATGTCAGGTTGGCCAGAATTTTCTCATGGGTACGGCGTTCTTCGGGCAGGTTCAGCAGCTCGATCAGTAGGGTGTCAATCAGTTTGCGGTCCATGTGTGTTGCCTCGGGGGTGGTTCCAGGCGATCTCGACGTGGGTGCGTACCAGCTCGCGTAGGTGCTCCGGTACTTCTGCCAGCGCGGCGATGCGTTCCTCACGGGTTCGCATCGCCGTGATCTGGCGGGCGTACTGGCGCGGCCAGTCTTCGGGCTGTCTCATTACGCGACTTCTCGCGGGTCGGGTACGGCAGGTGGGGCTGGGCGCTCAATACCGATCTGCCCGGCCAGCCAGGAAATGCCAATATCGGTCACGCGCGTTGTGCGCTTGTATTGCATGCCGAGCCTTTCGTGAAACCAGCGGCTCTCGCGAGTAACTAGAAAGTCTTTGGTTGCGGCGGGGTTAGCTGGCAGGTTTTTTTTATCCAGAAGGCCTTTGTCGCGCATGCGTTTCATCAACTCGCGGTGACCCAAACCTAGGCGCTCGGCTGCGCGTTTGAGGGATAGGCTCATGGCGGCACCTCATGCGGCGGCTGCGAGGCTATTGCGGTAGCCCTGCAGGAACTGGTTGAGGTTTTCAGCCAAGATTGCGTAGGCGCGCTGGTTATCGGCGGGCAGGGTGAGCACGCAGCCGGCGTCGTCGATTTCGAGCTTAACGATGTAGCCGCCGCGTGGGTTGCGCTGGATTTGTACAGAGGGATCCAGTTCGTCAGCGATCAGATGGTAAATGCCGCGCCCACGTCGGATTGCCAGACGTAGGGTGGCTTCTATATCACTGACAGCCTCATGTTCGTCTACGTCAGGCACGCCGGTAGGGCTGCGGCCATTGGCGATACCTTCGATAAAGCTCGCTACGCGCGTGGCGTTGTTTTTGCGGTGCTTATCGAGGGTGACTGAGGTATTGCGCGTCCCGCAGATGCGCACCATTACCGTGATGCCATCGGTGCATTGCTCGATCTCGACCTGGGCCGGTACGAAGTGGCGATCATCACGCGAGTGCAGGGTGTGATTGAAGGTTCCGCTGAGGTGCACCTGAGCCTGGAGGCGGATATAGGCGGCGGCGTTGAGAGATAGCCTGTTCATGCTGCACGCCCTCCATCGTCTGGATTGAAGGGGGTTGGCGTTGGGCTGGTGGTTGATTTGCGTTTGGTGGGGGCGAAGGCGCAGCCGTGGATTATGGCTAGGCGGCGCACCTCGAAAACGCGGCTTTCTGGGCACGTTGGGAGTACGTGCAAGGTTGCGGTTTGCATGGGAATTGCCTCGCTCTGTGGTAGGAGAGTGAGGCAAAATTAGCAACAGCTAATTTTTTATGCAATAGCAAATGCTAAAATTAAATGTCGATGTATTTTGACGACTTCAAGATTGCGGCCACGTAGTGGACTTTTTCGACGAGATGCTCATCCAAAAAGATCGGAGGATAGCCGTCGCTAATGCTGTCGAATCTATATTGTCCGTCCCGGAGGTAAATGAACTCCTTGACCATAGACCTGCCATCCGTTGTTTTTACGAGCACCTCGTCGCCGGTCTGATAGCGATGATTTGGTTCAATAAGAACAAACTCCCCGCTTTTGATGCGTGGATGCATGCTGCTACCCACCATTTTGAGGCCATAGGCGTCGGGGTCGGAGCTGACTATATCTATGTAGCCATCACCATGTCCGGCTGGGTAGTCAAGCGCGTCAAAGTAACCATCAGATCCCAGCATAGCTTTACCTACTACGGGCACCGGTGCTGCCTGGCGGTTCTTAGCGGACCACTCCCTTTCCTCGGCAGCACGTTGGGCGGTTTCGTTGATCGCTGCGTTGAAAAACGCGGGATGGGGAAGTGTTGGCGGTTTGAGGTCAAGTGCTAGCCATTTTGCCGTTATGCGGTTCTGGTCTGCTGCAGAGTAATTGCCTGTTGTTAGGAGTTCTGCTGGAACAGCTAATTTTTTAGCAAGATTCATCGCAGCGCGATCCCCTAGCGTCCGATGACCGTTAAGGATCTGCGAAAGATAGGAGGCGTCAACATCGGTATGAGCTCCTGCAAAATCCTTCAGCTGGTTTTCACCAATGAGGGCCTTGAGGATCGTTAAGCGTTTTTCGTAAATATCCATAGATAAATCATGTATCTAGCGTTAGCAGCTTGTAAATTACGTTCTGCTATTGCGTGGCGGATTAGCGTTTGCTAATCTCGTGGTTGTTCTGGAGGTGAACATGACTCTACTCGACTACTTAAAGAGTTTGGATGCGGCGCAGCTCGAAGCATTTGCCGCTTGCTGTGGCACATCGGCAGGACAGCTTAAGCAAATTGCCTATGGTAATCGTCGATCCAATGCGGGTCTCGCAATTGCTATTGATAGGCAGACCACAGGCCAAGTCACTTGCGAATCGTTACGTCCGGATATCGATTGGGAGTATTTGCGAATGCAGGTAAATACAGCAGTTGTTGCGGATGCCTCAGCTCAAGCGGCTTAGAAAAAAGGCGACCGAAAGGCCGCCCAGTTCCTCCCGATACACACCACCACAGTGCTGTCGGGTCGCGATAAAGGTAGGCGGGCAAACCACATGCAAACCGCTTCCCTCTATCGCGCTGCCAAGGCACGGATGCCTTGGGTTGCCTGCTAACCCACCACGGTCTGCAGGCTGTAACGGCAAGGCACATGCAGAGCGTGTGCCTTGCCATTGGGGTGCAGCCGGACTTCCTACCACAGAGCAACCGGCTGCATGCGACCACTTGTGAGTGACCACGGCACAACTGTATCAAACAGGCGTGCGGCGGTCACTGGCAGAGTTTTTGGAGTTTTGCCATGAACCGTAAACAGTTCAATTCCATTGAGCGCGCACGGCGTTCGCTGTTGACCCTACCGCAAGCTTTGCTCCACGCCGCACGTGACTATCCTGGCGGTGCCACTGCTATTGCCGCTATCGACGGCGGCAACGCCACTACCCTCAATCATAAGCTGAGCCTGACCAACACCAGCCACACGCCCAATATCGGCGATCTTGAATTGGTGCTGGATGCAACGCGCGATCCGCGCATTGTAGATGCGTTGTTGCATCCCATTGGCTGGGTGGGAATCGACGTTTCCGAGTTGAGCGACACCGACACGGCGCAGTCACTAATGGCTGGCATTGGCGAGTTGCTTTCTCGTGAGGGAGAGTTGGCCACGCATGTATCGGCCTCATTGACTGATGACAAATTGGACGATGACGAACTGGCTGAATTTGAGCTGCTGGCCGAGCGCATGGTGCAGGCGGTGTTCAAGTTGCGCGCAGTGCTCCGCAAGAAACACGAGGAGGATCTCTCCTATGTCTGACTATGCAGATGTTGCTGATGATGTTATCGCCCATAATCTTGCACTTGCTATGTCTGCACGACCTACTGCGAACCCAGGCCAATGTGCCTTTGAGTGCGTAGCTTGCGGTGAGGTCATTCCTGAAGCTCGGCGGCTGGCAATGCTTGATCGCGGCTGTTCGCGCTGCATTGACTGCCAGGAACTGGCCGACCGGCGTGGGGTACGGGCATGACTAATCATGAGCTGCTCGATGATGTATTGGCCCAGCTGCAGGACTACGGGCTCAAACCAGAAACCCCACTTGTGATTGGCAAGCGGACGCGTTGCGAGTGCGACGGTGATAAGGCCCCGGAGAAAACGGGCTGGTACGTGATCTATGAACATCTGACTGGCGGCAAGACCTTCTATTGCGGCGCGTTTGGCGACTGGCGCCAGGGTGAAAAGGGCAGTTGGCAGAAGATCAAGGTCAAGGGTGGCCGGTTGAGCGCTGAGGATCGGGCGGTGATGCGGGCTCGGGCCGAGGAGGGCCAGCGTAAGGCGGCTGAGGCCGAGGCGCGCAAGCATCGAACTGCCGCGCGCCGTGCTGCGGGCATGTGGAAGCATTTGGAGGAAAAGGGCCACTGCGCTTATCTGGATGCGAAGCGTGTGGCCGGTTTCGGCCTGCGTTTTAAACGCAAGTCGGGCTGTGCGCTTGTACCGATGCGCAATGTGAAAACCAGAGAGGTGATCGGCCTGCAGGTGTTGTTCCCTGAGGTGCAGCCCAAACTGGGGCGTAATAAGACCTATTGGCCGGCGGGCTTGGAGAAAGAGGGCGCAGTGCATTTGATCGGCCCTGAGCCTGAGCCCGGTGACGTTATTCTGGTGTGCGAGGGTTACGCGACTGGGGCGAGCTTGCATATGGCGACCGCGCTGACGGTGGCGGTGTGCTTTGATGCTGGCAATCTGTTGCCGGTGGCGCAGGGCCTGCGTGTGCGTTACCCCGGTCGCCCGCTGCTGTTCTGTGCGGATGATGATTGGAAAACCCAGGTGCAGGGTAAGCCGTTCAACACGGGCAAGGTGAAGGCGGAGAACGCGGCGGTGGTCGTTGGTGGCCAGGTGGTGTTGCCGATCTTCGATAATGACCGTGAGGCTGGTTGGACGGACTTTAACGACCTGCACTGTGCTGAGGGTTTAGATGCGGTGCGCCGCCAGGTGTTGGCGTTGGTGAGGCCGGCGACGGATGCTGGATGGCATGAAAAACTGCTGCGGTCTGCTAAAGGCGGGATTCTGTCGCACCCCTATAACGTCGGATTGATTCTGAGTAATGACTCGCGCTGGAGCGGGGTGATTGCGTGGGATTCGTTCGCGTCGAAAATTATTAAGGCGCGCACACCGCCGTTTGGTGGCAGTGCAGGTGACTGGGAGGATATCGACGATATCAAGGTGATGATGTGGCTGGCCGAAGTCTACGGGTTGTCCGTGAAGTCACCGAATGTGTTTGAGGCAGTAAACTCGGCTGCACATGACAATGCCTTTCATCCTGTGCGCGAGTATCTGAATGGGTTGGTGTGGGATGGCACGCCGCGACTGGAGCGGTGGCTACAGGATCGGCTGGGCGTTCCAGATAGTGAGTACACGCGTAAAGTGGGCAAGCGTTGGATACTGTCTGCTGTGGCACGGGTGTTCCAGCCTGGCTGTAAGGTGGATGTGATGCTCATTCTGGAGGGGTTGCAGGGTGAGGGTAAGTCGACGGCCGCCGGCATACTTGCCGGTAAGTGGTTTATGGATACGGCATTCGATATGAGCAGCAAGGATGCGTATCAGGCGATCCGGGGTAAGTGGATCATTGAGATGGCGGAGCTGGATGCGCTGAACAAGTCCGATACGACAAAGGCCAAGCAATTTGTTTCATCGGCTACGGACCACTACCGAGAGAGCTACGGACGGCGGCATTTGAGTGTGCCGCGCCAGAGTGTATTTATCGGCACCACTAACCAGGATGAGTACCTAAAGGATGACACGGGCAACCGCCGTTATTGGCCGGTGACGTGTACGAAGGTTGATCTGGATGGCCTGCGGGCAGAGCGTGATCAACTCTGGGCCGAGGCGGTAGCCTGTTTTCGCGCGGGTGATATTTGGTGGGCTGAGCGTGAAGAGAGCGAACTGTTTGCGGCTGAGCAGGATAAGCGCTTCCAGGCAGATATGTGGGAAGAACCAGTGGTTCACTACCTGGTAGCCAAACATATGGGCGAAACGGTGACGGGCGCGTATCTGTTGCAGCATGCGCTGAATATCGACCCGAGCCACTGGGGCAGACCCGAGCAGATGCGGATCGGCAAGATTATGCATCGATTGAAATGGCCGCGCCGACGCCAGACTAGCGGCTACGTTGGAGTGCGTGGTTATGAGTATGTGAAACCGGCCAATTGGAAGCGCGGGACGGTCGAGCCCAGGCAGGAGTCTGCATTTTGATCCCTGAAATGGATGAGATGTTGAAGTTGTGGGCGCTCGATATGCATGGCTGTGGAGGTGCAAATGGATCTGCTAGCACCATGTTGGGCCAGTTGATGGATTGCAAGGGAGAACTGATTCGTGGCACGCGCGGTGGTTCGAGGATGCTGCTGCCATGGAGTGCGGACATTGAGGTGATAGTAAACAAGCATCTGTCTTGGGAGCTGGGGCAGGTGGTACGCGAGCATTACCTGAACCATGAGAGCGTAGAGCGTCAGAAGTGGGCGCATTGTGGATGCGGACGTACGCAGTTCTATGAGCGCTTGCATGCTGCCCATCTGGAGATCGCAGTTTTGTTGCTGGAGCGCGCAGCGTGATTGTGCTTTTTGGCCCACCTTGCCTACTGGTGTTATTGCTGGTGGAGCAGACGCAGACCGCGCCAATCGGGGCTCTGACCTACTGTCCTACCTTTTCCGGGATTTCCCCGCGTAGTGCGTGCACCCTCGCACGCGCGTGTCACGCGCAGCGTTTGTTAATCTCTCTCTATACGGGGGAAAAGGTAATAAATAGTAGGACAGTAGGTCAGCGCTTTGATTTTTGTGGGCTGTAAGTGGCGCACTTGTCTTTAGTTAGGTGGGTCAGGTCGGTCAATGCCCTGCGGGGCGGTAGCCAGTTACGTTATATGTCCGCTGATTGCAGGTGTGAGGCCGTTGATTGCGGGGTGGCAGCGCGAAACGCTTGCTGCCACCGGACTGGAGGGGTATAAATCAGTCATGTTCAAAGAGGTACGCAAACAGCGACCTCACCAAAAAACCGGCCTTTGCGCCGGTTTTTTTCATTTCTCCTCAGACGTACTACTTCGTACAGCCAATTTTTCTTTTGGAACTGAGAAATGGAACGAGATCAGAAGCTGTTGGTGAAAATCTTAGACGTCTGCATCAAGGACTCCGATGACTGGAAGCTCAATTTATCGGCGAAGGATATTCGCAGCAAATTCTCCAGCGCCGAGTGTGTCCATTGGTCCGGTGTAGTCGTGGATGGCCATATCGAGCTGCTTGTAGATTTGGGTTGTATCAATGTTGAAGGGGACGCTCCGGATATACGTATCCAGCGCGTCACCAATGCGGGATATAACTATCTCGACAGAAGTAGAAGGTTGAGTTCGCGTAGCAGTGAACTACCCATCCACTAGACAACAACGTTTTTGAGCCCTGCCTAGTGCAGGGCTTTTTCGTTTACGGAGTAGGCCAATGACGAACGAACAGCAAGCGCTGGCAGAAATGCCGATCTGGTTAGTGATCGTCCTGGCCCTGGTGGGCGGTGTGTCGGGCGAGATGTGGCGAGCGGACAAGGAAGGGACGCGTGGTTGGGCATTGATCCGACGATTGGCCCTTCGGTCCGGCGCCTGCGTGGTGTGCGGGGTATCGGCGATCATGCTGCTGTATGCGGCAGGCATGTCGATCTGGACGTCCGGTGCGCTGGGATGCCTCACGGCGATGGCAGGGGCAGACGTTGCGATCGGGCTGTACGAGCGCTGGGCGGCCAAGCGCCTTGGTCTGCGTGAAGCGCAAGCCAACGGTGAAGCTGGACCATAAGCATCCAGGGGGCAATGACCATGATGCGACTTGAGATGCGTGACAACATCGACAAGATCGTTAGGGAGATGCGTGGGCTCAGCAAGTCGAAGGTGCCAATAGCCGCTGCCAAAGCGCTGACCTTCACCGCTGAACGCGTACAGGCGGCAGAGAAGGCCGAGCTGGAGCGGGTATTTGATCGGCCCACGCGCTGGACGCTCAACTCGGTCTTCAAGCGCAGTGCCACGACCAGCCGCCTGTTTGCCCGTGTGTGGATCAAGGACGAAGCAAGCTCAGGTGTGCCCGCGTCCAAGTACTTGCCGGTGCACATTGACGGTGGCAACCGACCACATAAGCGATTTGAGAAAGCGCTGATCCACTACGGCTTGATGCCAGCGGACATGTACGCCGTCCCTGGTCGGCGCGCCAGGATGGATGGCAATGGCAACATCAGTCGCGGCCAGATCGTGCAGATCCTGTCCGCACTCGGAGCAGCTGAGCGGGTGTCGGGCTTCATGGCCAACCGCACTAAGCGCAGCCGACGCCGCAACCGCAATGCACCGGACTATTTCGTGGGTCGGCCTGGCAACGGCACCGGCCCTTTGGGTATCTGGGAGCGTATCGGCAACGGGGCACGGCCCATCCTGATCTTCGTCAAACGCCCGACGTATCGCCGGCGCTTTGACTTCTACGGTGTCGCCAATCGAGTGGCCGAGGCCGAGTTCGAGCCGCTCTTTCGACGTGCCCTGGCACGGGAGATGGAGCGAGGTTGACCTCTTGTCGGTTCGGAGCATTTTTTCTCAAAAAACGTTGATTTTTCAATGAGTTGTATGTGTTTTAGCTTGGCAGGCCGACCTGCGACCCAAAATCAATGGGTCCTTCCAGGCCGCGGGGCCATCGGGGTAATTCGAACCCCGACTTTTTTGCAGATTCAACCCGACATAGGGGGTTCCGCTTCCTAGTCCCGACCTTGGAGATGAGCATGCCTACACAGCGTGAAATTGCTGATCACCTGGACATGAGCGAGCGAAATGCCCGCGACGTGCTGAAGGGAATCGGCATAAGCGATTGGCAGACAGCCTGCCTAGATGAAATCCGGGTTGCTTACATCCGCGACTTGCGCGCAAAAGCCGCTGGGCGCGGAGGCAGCCAGTTGGAAGAACTTACCGCTGTGCGGATCGATGAAGGCCGAGTCAAGGCCGCTAACGGTCGCCTGCTGTATCACGAAAAACTGCGTTTATTGATTCCGGCTGGCGAGGCTGATCGGGTGCTTATCGACTGGGCCAGTTTCGCAAACCGGGAATACCTGGGCGGCCTTGAACGCATCATTCAGGAAATCGAGAGCGTGCAAAAAGTCACGGTTGATCGATCAGTGGTGGCCAAAATTGCTGGACCTACAACCGAGCGAATTGCAGGCTACGCGCGAAAACTTGGCGCGAAGCTTGTTGGCAGCGGCGGGGGAATTCAACCCGCCGCGTGACATCCCGACCGCGCACTACCTGAGCACCGAGTTTTACCTGCCCGCTGAAAGCGGCGTGCTGCACGGCCTGTACGATTTCCACTACACGCCTTACTTCCTCGGCGTTGCCGCTGCCCTGGATGATCCCCGGGTGAGCGAGGTCGACCTGATGAAGGCGGCGCAGATCGGCTGGACGTGGTTCTTGATCGGTTACCTGTTCAAGTTCATCCATCACCTGCCGCGCCCGATCATGATCCTGTTTGCCAAGGAAAAAGACGGCAAAAACTTCCACGATGAAAAGCTCAAGTTCGGCGTGACGGCGAACACTGAGGTGGCCAAATTGATGCCGGTCGATGTAAGCCGCACCTCGGGGAACCGTTGGGACCATAAGACCTTCCCGGGCGGGTTCCTCAAACTGGTAGCGTCGAACTCACCCGGCAACGTTAAGTCCACGTCGTCGGTGGGCTTATCGGTGGTGGAAGAACCGGACGATACCAGCGATGACGTAAAGGGGCAGGGTGATGCGATCGCCCTGCTGGAGGAGCGCGGCAAACGCTACCCCGGCTCCAAGATGCTGGTGGGCGGTACGCCGGCGATCAAGGGAGCGAGCAAGACCGAGGCGCGTCTGGCCCAGACTGACTGCCGGGTGCTGCCGGTTATTTGCCAGGATTGTGGCAAATCTCACGTCTTGGATTTCGAGCACATCAAATGGTTTGAGCAGGACGAACAGTCCCATTTCGAGGCATTAGATAAACGTGATGATGATTGGCTTAGAGATAATGCCGATCTGGTCAAGGATTTAAAGCGCCTGGGGAAAGGGGCCGTAAAGCTTGCTCAAATACTTGATCAGCCCCATGAAATCTACGGTCGAGCGCTTCCGGATACAGCCTATTACGCCTGCCCGCACTGTGGCAGTTGCTGGGACGACTACCAGCGCAAAGAGAACATCCGCAATACGGTGTACAACGCCATCGCCGCCGGCGACCCTTATTGCGGCTGGGTACCGACTAAACCCTTTGCTGGTCGTGCCGGATTCATTGAGCTGAACGAACTATACGCATGCCTGCCAGGTACCAGCTTGGCCGACATCGTGCGGGAGAAACTCAACGCCGAACACCAGGCATCGATTGGCAACCTGTCGTTGCTGATCAAGTTCGTCAACCAAAAACAGGGCCGTGCCTACGAGTACAAATCCGATCTGCCCGAGGCCGATAAACTGGCTGAGCGAGCGGAGGACTACCCGGAAATGTTTGTGCCCATGGGGGGCCTGGTGATCACCGCCGGTGTCGACGTGCAGCACGATCGCCTGGCGGTGGTGATGCGGGCCTGGGGCCGAGGCGAGGAATCCTGGCTGATCTACTGGGGCGAGATCTACGGCGAGGTGGTGCTGCCTGACCAAGGCGTCTGGCTGGACCTGGAAAAGTTGCTGTTTGCGCCGATCCCACACGCCTGCGGCGCCAAGCTGAGGGTGCTGGCAACTTCGCTGGATACCTCGGACGGCACCATCACCCAGGACGCGGCGTATGCGTTTTGCCGTAAGCATCAGCGCAACGGCGTGATGGCGATCAAAGGCGCGAGCGAACGTGGCAACACCCGCGACGATGAGCGCCGGGAAATCTTCAGCGCGCCTCGGCAAGGCGTCGACACTGACAAAGAGCAAAAGGCCTCGAAGTACGGTCTGCGCCCTTACATTGTCGGTACCTCGCGGGCCAAGGATCTGTGGATTGAGGGCCGTCTGCCATTGACCGGTGATGGCCCTGGTCGGATGCACTTTTACAAAACGGTGCGCCCGGATTATTTCCGGCAAATCACCGCCGAAGTGAAGGCGCCCAGCCGGCGACACCACTACCGCAAGGTCTGGCAGAAAAAGGCCGGTCAACCGAACGAAGGTACCGACTGCGAGACGTATGCGTTGCACGCGGCCCGTTCCCTGAAAACGCATTTGATGCGGGAGCAAGACTGGGCAGGGCTCGATGCACAGATCCGTCAGGGTGCGTTGTTTGACCCACCCGAGCCGGATCAATCCGAGGCTGAACCCGTTCCCGAAACGGACGGGACTAGCTCGGAACCGACACCAGTCGAACCACCCAATCTCCCGCCCTCTGGCGGGAGAGTTGTTTCTGGGCGCCGTAGTGCAATGCGCGTGCTCTCTCAACGCAGGAATTAATTCATGGCTATCACCCTGGAACAAGCGCAGGGCCAGCTGCAAGCCTGGCTCGATGCGAGCATGAAGGTCAGCCAAAAGCAGAGCTATCGCATCGGCACCCGGCAACTGGAATACGCCGACCTTGCCGAAATCACCAAGACGATCGACTACTGGCAACAGCAAATTGATCGCCTGGAGAGCGGTCGTACTCGGGGGATCGTCCTGCGTGGGATTACGCCGCGATGAGCCGCGCACCGAAAGTGCCAGAGCCGACGCTACTGGATAAAGCCATCACCTGGCTCAGCCCCGAGCGCGGCGCCAAGCGCATGCACGCCCGGTTGACCATGACCGCCTTGGGTGGTTACAGCGGCGCGTCGAAGTCCAAGCGCACGTTGAGCGCCTGGACCCCGACGGCAGGCAGTGCGGCAGCAGATCTGCTGCCCGACTTGCCCACGCTTCGCGAACGCTGCCGAGACCTTGAGCGCAACAACCCCATCGGTGGTGGTGCGATCAATACGGTGACGACGAAAACGGTCGGCACCGGCCTGGCGCTTAAGTCAGTGGTCAATCGCTCGATTTTGGGCTGGGACGAAGACCAAGCCAGGGAGTGGCAGCGCAAAACCGAATCGCTGTTCAAGTCCTGGGCGGAAACCACCAGCTGCGACATCACCCGCGAGCAGAATTTCTATGGTCTGCAGGATCTGACCTGGCGATCTGTGCTGAGCAGCGGTGACGTCTTTACGTTGCTCACGCACAAAGAACAACCCGGCCAGCATTACTCGGCGTGCATCCAACTGATTGAGGCCGACCGGGTTTGTAACCCTAGCAACAAGGCCGACACGGAAGCGCTCACGGCCGGCATTGAGCGTGACGCCGATGGTGCACCGATCAAGGCTCACATTTTGCGCAGTCACCCCGGGGCACTCGGCGTCAAAGAGCGCGTTTGGGATGACCGTCCGTTCTTCAATGAGCGCGGCGGTCGCGTGCTGCTGCATGTGTACCGGCGTCGTCGGGTGGGCCAGCCACGCGGTGTGCCGTACTTGGCGCCGGTAATCGAGAAGCTCAAACAGTTGGATCGCTATACCGATGCCGAGCTGGAAGCGGCGGTGGTGTCTGCGTTCTTCGCCGTGTTCATCAAGCCGGGGCCGTCCGGCAATCTGAGCCCTCTGGCATCGGCCGTTACCGGCAACACCCCGGTGGGTGGCGATAAACCCGCCAGCAGGGACCAGGGCGGTTGGGACGGCTCACTCAGTGGCGGCATTGTCGCCGAGCTGGACGACGGAGCGTCGATCGATACCGCATCACCCGGTCGCCCGAACATGGCGTTCGATCCGTTCGTGCTCGCCATGCTCCGGCAGATCGGCATGGCCCTGGAGCTGCCCTATGAGGTGCTGATTAAGCACTTTACCGCCAGTTACACCGCCGCGCGTGCTGCTGTGATGGAGGCTTGGCAGTTCGTTCGCGGTTGCCGTGACTTCCTGGGCCAACATTTCTGCCAGCCCGTGTACGAGCATTGGCTTGAAGAGGCCGTGGCGCAGGGAGACATTGAGGCTCCCGGGTTTTTCGACCACCCGTTGCTGCGCTATGCGTACAGCGGGTCGCTATGGGTGGGTGATGGTCCTGGCACCGTTGATCCGCTCAAAGACATCAATGCCGCCGAAAAGCGCATCGATATTGGCGTCAGCACGCTCGCCAAGGAATCCATGCTTTACGACGGCAGCGACTGGGAAGAGAACCACGAACAGCGTGCGCTTGAAGTGAAGCGTAGGCGCGATGACGGCCTATCCGTGTCACCAACGGCTCGCCCCGAGGATGAGCCTGCGGCCAATCCTGATCTTCCTGAACGGACCTAACTATGAGCGACAACCCAACCGATGCACCTCCCGTGCACCGCGTGACGGCGTTCGACCTGGTATCACGTGAGCCCTGGGCCATCACCCCGGACATGCTGCAGACCATCACCGCCATCGCCCGCCGGGAGCATGAAGGCCCGGAAGCCTTGGAGGCCAGACAGGGCAAACCCTTGCAGAACAGCCGCGCGGTGACCCAGCGCGGCAATGTGGCATTGCTGCCCGTCACCGGCCCGGTGTTCCGCTACGCCAACTTGTTTACGGCGCTGTCCGGAGCGACGTCGCTGGATGTGCTGGCCAAGGAGTTCACCACCGCCGTCGACGATCCGCGCACCGACACCATCATTCTGGTGATGGACACCCCCGGTGGTATTGCCAGTGGCATCGCTGAATTCGGCCAGATGATCCGCGCCTCGCCCAAAAGGGTGGTTGCGTATGTGTCCGGTAACGCGGCCAGCGCTGGCTACTGGATGGCTGCAGCAGCCCATGAAATCGTCATGAGCCGCACTGGCGCTGTGGGCTCCATCGGCACGGTGCTGACGGTGCGCAAAAGCGACGACGACGGCAGTTTTGAGATCGTCAGCAGCCAGAGCCCGAAAAAGCGCCCTGACTTCAGCACTGAATCAGGACGTGCTGTCGCTCAGGCCCATGTCGACCGGCTGACTGACATCTTTGTCGAGGACGTCGCCAATTACCGTGGCCTCAGTGTTGAAACCGTTTTGGCCGACTTCGGCCAGGGCGATATGCGGATTGGCTCCGATGCCGTGGCATTGGGCATGGCCGACCGTGAATCCACCCTTGAACAACTCATCGCTGAGTTCAACAGCAGTTCTTCTGGAGAAAGACCTATGTCCACCACCAACAGTAACGCACCCGCTCCAACTGCAGAAAAACCCGTTATCAACCGCGAATACCTGGCGGCGAATCATGCCGAGCTGCTGGCCAGCCTGGAACATGACGCACACGCCGCTGGTGTCGCTGCCGGTGCCCGCGCTGAGTGCGAACGCATCCAGGCGGTGGAAGCCGCCGCACTGCCCGGACACGAAGAGCTGATTGCCACGCTCAAGTTCGACGGCAAAACCACTGGTGCCGAAGCGGCGGCGCAGGTTATCGGCGCCGAAAAAACCAAACGTGCCGGTGCCCTGGCCGACATTCGTGCCCAGGCGCCTGCGCCGGTGCCCAACGCGCTGACGCCACCGGCAGCCCCTGAGGCTGTGAAGGAGGATCCAGAGGCGCCGCTGGAGGAGCGTGCCAAGGCGACTTGGGACAGCGACAAGGAGCTGCGCGCCGAGTTTGGCACCTTCGAGGCCTATCACGGCTACCGCAAGGCCACCGAGCGGGGCCTGGTCAAGGTCCTGAAAAAGTAAGTACCGGGTAACCCCTTTCCACCCATGGCTCTGGAGAATCCTATGCCTCTTACACTCGATACCCCCCGCGCTTACGAGATCGGGGAAATTAACGATTTGTCCGTTGCGGCCGGCGTGCAGATTTTCGAAGGTTCGGCGGTTGGCATTGTCGCGGCTAACGGCCTTGCGCGACCTCTGGCGGCAGGGGATCTATTCGTGGGCTTCGCCGATCGCGGCGTCGACAATCGAATCGGTGCGGCTGCTGCAGCGCGTGTGCGTCTTCGCGAAGAGGGCAAAGTTGAACTGCCCGTCACTGCGCTGGCGATCACCGACATCGGTAAGCCGGTGTATGCCAGCGACAGCGGCACGTTTCTGCTCACCGCCGCCGGTAACAGCCTGATCGGGCATGTTCACCGTTTCGTGCGCACCGGCGTCGGCATCGTCAAGTTCACCGCCCAGGCCATCCCCATAGCGGCCTGACGCATCACTCAACCCGTTTTTTCAAACTTTTCTCTGACCGTATCCTTCTTCAGGAGAATCACCCATGGGTGCTGAAGTACTTTCCAGCCGTGCCATCATCGGCATGTTTTACGAACTGCTCGAGCAGAATGTGGGGTCGAACTGGATCGACGCCGTGTCTAACCTGTTCGACTCCGACCAGGCCAAAGAAACCTATCCGTGGATCGGCATGGTGCCGACCTTGCGTGAGTGGATTGGTGGTCGCCACGCCAAGGGTTTTATCAGCGCTGATCTCGAAATCGAAAACCTGCATTTTGAGGCCACCCTCGAAGTGCTGGTCACCGAGCTGCGCCGCGATAAAACCGGACAGTTGCGCATCCGCCTGGGCGAGCTGGCCGACCGCACCAACGCGCACTGGGCGCGACTGCTGTCGGTGCTGCTGCTCAACGGTGAAAGCCAGACCTGTTATGACGGCCAGTACTTCTTCGATACCGACCACGAAGAAGGCCAGAGCGGCGTGCAGTCCAACAAGATCACCACCAGTCTTGCCAGTTTGACGGCGGGGACTTCCGGTACCCCAACCCGGCCGAGTGTCGAAGAGTTTCAGCAGGCCGTCGCCAAATCCATCACCCAACTGACCAGCCTGAAGGATGATCAGGGCGAACCCATCAATGAGCTGGCGCGTGAGTTCCTCGTGATGGTGCCGTACCCCCTGCTGAGCGTTGCGCAGACGGCGCTGAGCGTGCCGCGTGGTACCAACATCAACGAGATTGTCATGCCGGACAACGTGGTGGTTCGCGTGGTGGGTAACGTGCGCCTCAACGCCTGGCAGGACAAATTCGTGACCTTCCGCACGGACGGTCGTTTGAAAGCGTTCATCCGCCAGCAGGAAACCGACGTGGCCATGAAAGCCAAGGCCGAGGGTTCGGAGTACGAGTTCGACAACGATGCTCATCAGTACGGCGTCGACACCTGGCGCAACGTGGGTTTTGGGCGCTGGCAGTACGCCGTGCTGAATCAGCTGGTGGCATAAGCCGGTAGGCCTGTTACCTCACCGAGGACATTGATATGCCGAAATACCGCGTGGAACAGACGATCACCCTTTATGGGGGGGAGCTGATCCTTAATGCGGCCCAGGCCAGTGCGCGTGCGCACAACCTGGAGCCGGTCGAAAACAAGAAGGGTCGCTACACCATTGTGTCGCCCGTGCAGTTCAAGGCCGGGGAGGTGATTGTGATCCCCGGCGAACCGGACAAGGCATTGGGGCAGCGGTTGTCGAAACTGGACAAGGTCGTAGGAGAGCGCAATGCCGAATAAATCCTACACCGTGCTGTCCGGCTCGTTTCGCGGGCCAGATGACAAACTGACCGGTCCGGGGGGCGTGATCGAGTTGCCTGATGACGTGGCCGAGCGTTTTCGTCACCAGCTGGAAGTGTTGGTGGCCGAGCCGTCACCGGCACCTTCCGCTGCGGGCGAGGGCGGGCGCAAGCCCGTCAAGGTGAGCCCTGATGCTTGACGAAGATCTCAGAGGCTTCCTTGAGGACTTCGACGTTGGCGGGATGGTTGATGGTCAGCCGTTTTTGGCCGCGCGGGATATGCCGGACGAAATCCACGGTATGGGTGGCACCAACAGCCAGTCGACCGGCTACGAGATCCTAATCATCACCGCCGAGGCCGAGCGCCTGGGCATCGACAATCCCAAACTGATCACCGTCGGCGGCGTGAATTTTCGCGTCCGTGACCGCCGGATGATCGATGACGGCGCCTTTAGCCTGGCCTCCCTCACCAAGGTTTAACCCTCATGCCCTCGATTCAAGAACGCATCGTCGCAAAGGCGCAGGCGTTGATTCTGGCCGCCGGTACGTTGGCGGCAGACCGGGTGTATCGCAGTCGCACTGAGGCGATCAGACGGGACATGACGCCGGCCATCGTGCTGCGCCCTGACCTTGAAACCTGTGAGCGCGAAAGCGCTGCAGTGGATCGCAACCAGTTCGAGCTGACGGTGGAAATCATCGCCCGGGAGGACACGGTCACAGGTGCTGCCTGGGATCAGGTGGCTGACGTGGTCAAGGTGGCCGTGCATGCGGTCCTGATGGCAGAGGACGCCTTTGAGGAAGCCGATCGGGTGCAACGCTTCTATATCGACTGGATCGAGGACGAAGGCGACAACACCGCCGGCAACTGCATGGTGCGTTACCGCTTCACCTACCTGTGTAACACCGGCGACCTGACGGCCGGACCTACCTTTTACTGAGGAACACATTATGCAAATCGCATTCGGCAGCGGGTTGTTTTACGCGACTCCGCTGATGGACGCCTATGGCAATGCCATTTCCGCGCCGACCCCCATCCTGTTGGGCATCATGCAAGAAGCATCGGTGGACCTGTCGTTTGATTCCAAGGAATTGTTCGGCAGCGAGCAGTTTGCGGTCGACGCGGCACGGGGCCAGGGCAAGCTGACGGGCAAGGCCAAGTCCGCCCAGATCAGCCTGCTGCAGTGGAATCAACTGGTGTTCGGGCAGACCCTGACCACTGGCCAGGTCTTAGTTCATCACTCCACGGAGCCCACAGTGGTGCCGGCAGGGGCCGCCATCACCGTGGAGCCTCCAGCGGGCGGGACGCTCTCGGGGGATCTTGGGGTACGTGGCGCGGGTGCGATCCCTTACGTACGGGTACTGAGCGCGCCGACAGTTGGGCAGTACACCTTTGATGCCGCCACGGGAGAATATGCATTTGCCGCTGCAGACGTGGCCAAGTCGGTGTTCATTGATTACCGCTACACCGTTACGACGGGTAAAAGCCTGTCGGTGAAAAACCTGCCCATGGGTGACATGCCGGTATTCCAGGGCGAGCTTGTCCTGAAATACAAGGGCAAGACTGTGTACGTGCGCGTGCCGAACTTTGTCAGCAACAAGCTCGGGATCGCTACCAAGCAGGACGATTACACCATCCCTGACTTTGAATTTACCGGCTATGCGGATGAGTTCGGTGAGGTGTGCTACTGGAGTGCCAACGAATGATGGTCGTGAATGTTCCCGGTGTTTCGTTCCCGTTTCCAGGGAAAACGCTCGTCATCCCACCCCTTGCGCTGGGGGATCTGGAGCAACTGCTGGAGCGGATCAACGCGGTGATGGCCGGCAACATGGACCGGGACAGTATCGCAACGGTGATCGATGCCACGCACGCGGCATTGCGTCGGAACTACCCAGACATTGAGCGCGCAGAGGTGGCCTCGCTGCTGGATCTTCGCAACATGCGTGATGCGTTGGATGCTGTTATGAGTGCCTCGGGCCTGGAGGTCACAGAGTCGGCGCCGGGGGAAGCACTGGCCCCTTCGACTGGGGCCAACTCTACGCTCACCTGATCGCCAGTACCGGGCAAAGCCCGGTCACGCTTCGACGTGACTGGGACATGGTGATGGTAGGGCATATGACCGACTACTGGCGGAGCCACCCGCCCGTGCACGTCCTTGTGGCTGGATACATGGGCTACAAACCGACCCAGGAAGTGACTGATGCACCGGATCTGGCCAGCAACCTGGCAGCAATGTCTGCTGAGTTGGCTAGCGAGCTGCCCGAGCACCTACGCCTGGCGCTGGACGCGTTTTCCAGCAGTCAGTAGCTAATTCGAGAGAGTGGGGGGCTTGATGAATTCGATAGAGGTTATGTGCTTGAGCAAAAACACGATTTTGTCATTTTGCTCAATCTCCACTAAAACCTCTTCATCCATCACCGCCGCTATCCTCCCGAGACAGGGCATTTCGGCTACCTCAAAAAATGCAGGCAGGTTTAGGTAATGCATGCGTTTGAGCCTGGTGGTGAACATTCATCGCCCTCCGTTTGAATGGAAAGTTTCGTACTCACGTCTCAGGTAGATCTCAGACTGTCTCTGTATTTCGTAAATCCATTCAATGCTTGCCTGACAATCTAATGATGGTGCTGATTAATGCTACCTATCGTTAGATTTTGTCAAAGTTCTGCTCATCATGATTTGGGATTTAATGGTGAAGGCACCGTAGAGGTGGTCCCCAATAAATCGAATCAACTGCCAGGTCGTCATCGATAGTCTCGCCTTAGCGGGTCTTTTTTTTGTCTGTGATTGAGGTCTTGGTATGGATCGTAATATTGCCTATCAGTTCACTGCCGGCACCCAAGGCTTTGATCGTGCGGTCGAAAGCATCGAGCGCAACATGCGTGACGCTCGGACGACATTCAGCCGCGAGCTACGTGCCATCAACACCGAGATGGTCGGCAGCCAAACCCGCCTGGCTCGTTTTGGCCCGGCCGTTAATGAAGCGTTTTCTGGCGTCAGCACCATCATGCGCTCGGGGCTCGGTGGTGTGGCGGCAGGCATTGCGGGTGTGTTTGGTCTGGGTGCTTTCAAGCTTGGCCAGATTGTTAGCGATAGCAAGGACGCGGCGATCCAACAGGAGGCTGCTTATCGTGGCCTGGAAGCGGTGGCCAATCATGCCGGTGTCGGTATTGGCCGGGCCATGGATGAGGCCAACAAGCTCGCCTCCGACGGCTTGCTCAGCGTCGGTGACGCAGCCAAAGCGCTGCAAAACCTGCTCAGCCGTGGCTACAACGTTGACCAGGCAGTGGCGGTGATCAACCGCCTAAAAGACGCTGCAGCGTTCAACCGGCAAGCTAATCTCAGCATGTCGGAAGCTGTGGTGTCGGCCACCGAGGGCTTGAAAAACGAAAACTCGGTGCTGGTGGATAACGCCGGTGTCACGAAAAACGTCGCCAAAATGTGGGACGAGTACGCCAAGAGCATCGGCAGCAGTCGTGACAAGTTGTCGGACTCGCAAAAGATCACGGCCGAATACAACGGCATCATGAAAGAGACCGAGGCTCAGGTCGGCAACGCCGCCAAAGCGGCCGATGGGTTGACTGGGAGCCAGGCCGAGCTCGACTCCAAAAGTAACCAGCTGCAGGTCACCATCGGTACCATCCTTGAGCCTGTCTTCATCAGCCTGAATAAGCGTCTGTCTGAAACCGCCAGTTGGTTCAACAACCTATTGAAAGGTATGACCGGCGTAGGCCTTACCGTTGATGAGGTGGCGGCGAACGTCGCGCGCTACGAAGCGATGTTAGGAACAGTCATTGCCGGACCGCGCGGTGGGGGTGGCAAGGCCCAACTGGAAGCCACGCTGGTCGAAGAGCGCCTGCTGCTGGAAAACATGCAGTTGGTTTCCAATAAGCTGGAAGAAGTCGACGCGGGTATGCGGTCCCGTTCCGCTCGCATTGAAGAGCAGCGACGCAAAGTGGCGGAGATGGCCGCGACCGGCGATACAGCCCTGACCAAAGCACCACAGCAGGGCAGGACAAGTCCGACCGCTTACGGCGTTGAAGTCGCCCGGTTGACCAAGCTGGAGCAGGCATACGCTGCAGCCGTCGAGCATCGGAAAAAAATAGTTGAGTCCACAACTCCCCCTAAAAAAGCGGATGACCCGGTAAGTGCGCCGACGAAGGCCACGTCACGGGTCAGTGAGTGGGCAGAAGCATTGGACGCGCAGAAGGTCGCTCACGCACAGCAGCAGGCCGAACAGGGCACCTTCCTGCAGTTCTCCCAGCAGCAGGAAATGCAGTACTGGCAGGGCATTCTCAAGCGCACGGATTTGAGCGCGGCCGAACGTTTGAGCGTTCAGCGCAATTACCTGGCGTCACTGAATGCGTTGCGCCGGCAGGACGAAGGCCAAGCCTTTGCCGATCTGCAGGCCCAGGCGCAGCAGTACCGCAACAATATGGACGCGCGTCTGCAGATCGCTCAGCAGACATTAGAGCGCAGCCGGCAACTCTACGGCCAGGACAGCCAGGAATACCGCAAGGCTGCGGCAGAGGTGGTCGCTGTCGAGCGCGAAAAGCAGCAGCAAATCACCAACATGAAACAGCAGCAGCTGGCTGCCGATCAGCAGGCGCGGCTTACCGATGTTGCGCATGCCGAGCAGATGGCCCAGCTGGATCTGCAAGCCAACCTGATCACCCAAGGCCAGTTGCTGCAGGCCCAGGCCGAGTTCGAAAAGCAGCGGTATGCGATCGAAGCTCAGGCATTGGCCGAGCGTAAGGCGCTGCTGGAGCAGGATCCTGACCGCAACCCGGTCGCGCTGCAGCAGGTCCAGCAGCAGATCCTGGCGCTGGAGCAAACGCACCGCAACAGCATGGCGGTGATTGGCAGGCAGCAAACATTCGAGTCGCAAAGCAACTGGACGGGCATGGTCGACAGTTTGCGTACCAGTTGGTCGAGCGGGCTTACCGGCATCATCAGCGGCACCATGAGCACCCAGGGCCTGTTGCGCGGGATCTTCACCAGCATCGGCACCGCGTTCGTTGAGAACATGGTCACCAAGCCGTTGATGGCCTGGATGTTCGGTGAGACAGCTAAAACCGGTGCGACCGTAGTGGGTGTAGGCGCTCGAACGGCTGCAGAGGCAGGCGGTGCGGCCATGTCCGTAGCGATCTGGGGCGCAGCCACGATCAAAAACATCATTGCCAGCGCCTGGCAGGCCATGGCCGGTGCCTTTGCAGCCATGTCGGCCATTCCGATCATTGGCCCTGTCCTGGGCGCGGCGGCGGCAGTCGCCGCCGGTGCGTTCGTATTTGGCCTGGTGAAAAACGTTGCTTCGGCCGAGGGCGGCTATGACATCCCTGCCGGTACCAACCCCATGACACAACTCCACGAGCAGGAAATGGTGCTACCCAAGCAATACGCCAATGTCATTCGCCAGGCAGCTAATGGGGAAGGGCAGTTAGGCGGTTCTGGCAACAGCTATCACTACCACGACAGCAGCGGCCGGATGTCTCCCGCTGATATTCGGCGTGGTGCCCGGGTGCTGGCTGAGGAAATGCAAAAAATGCGGCGCAACGGCGCCATCAAAACTTAGGGGGGCAAGATGTCGTTAGGACCTTTTTGGCCGGCGCGCTGGATCGCCAGTTACCCCGATATGGGCGCGGCGGCGGAAGGTGTTCTGCCGCGCCTGCCCGGGCAAACCCTGCTTTCAAAAAAAGCACCTGAGTGGAGTACCGGAGTGCAGAAAGCTGCCAGTGGTCGACGCCGGACAACGGCGTACTACCCGGCGCCGCTGTGGTCTTTCCAGCTGAGTTACAACGCCGTACGCAAGCGCCCTGGGTTGGATGAGTGGTCGAGGCTGATTGAGTTCTTTAATCAGCGCAAAGGGCAATTCGGCGAGTTCCTGTTCTTCGACCGCAGTGATCACCTGGTAACGCTTCAGCGCTTTGGCACCGGGGACGGCACCACGCGAACATTCCAGCTTTCCCGGGAGATCGGTCACTGGGTGGAGCCGGTGTACGGGGTCGTCAATGTGGACGTTGTCACTGTCAGTGGTGCTCCTACTTCAGCCTTCACTGTGGATGAGCTGGGGCGCATCACCTTTACGGTGGCCCCTCCGATTGACGCGGCGCTGGTGTGGAGCGGGGCCTTTTATTTTCGCTGTGCTTTCGAGGCCGATTCGCTCGACGGGGCTCAGCCTTATCGCGCGATTTGGGAGCTCAAAAACATCGCGTTCACGAGTATCAAGCCATGATCGATGCCACACCTGAACTAAAATCCTTTCTGGCCACGGCGCGCAGTTTCGTCATGACAGATCTGTACACGATTGCCCTGGCCAGCGGCCAGGTGCTGCGTTACACCGATGCGGGTTTGCAGATCTTCTATGCCGGACAGAACTACTCGGCCAGCGGGCCGCTGATCAAGCGCACCGGCGTACGTGCGGTGCGCGGGATTGAGGTCGACACGTTGAACGTGACCTTTACCGCCGGCATGGACGACACCGTGTTCGGCGAGCCCTTGCTGCCATTCATTGCCGGCGGCGGTTTTGACGGGGCCACCCTTAACCTTGTCAGAGCGTTCATGGCGGACTGGCGGTCGCCCGTGGTGGGCACGGTCACACGTTTTATCGGGCGGGTCGCCGAGGTGGATCCTGCCGACCGCGAGCAGGCGACGGTGACAGTAAAGTCGCCGATCGAGCTGCTGGATACCAAGGTGCCCCGGGGCGTTTATCAGCCCTCGTGCCTGCGCACGGTGTACAGCGCCGATTGCGGGGTGAACCGTGCCCTATTTGAAACCGTGGGTGTGGTCCAGGGCGGCAGCACGGCCCTGCGTGTGAACTCCAATGTGCCCGCCACCCAGGGCTGGTTCGACCAGGGCGTGATTCGTTTTGTGAACGGCGCCAATGCAGGAGTGACAAGAACCGTACGCCGATTCACTGCCGATGGCGCCGTGACGATGATCCTGGGCCTGCCAGGCGTGCCAGTGGCAGGTGATCAGTTTCTGATTTACCCGGGTTGCCCACGGACGCTGGATGCCTGCACCAACAAATTCGGCAACCGAGCGCGGTACCGGGGGATGCCGTTCATTCCCGTCGCGGAGACATCGGTATGAGCCCGTTCGAAGTGCTGCAGCGTGATGCCGTGGTCGCGCAGGCTGAGCTCTGGTTGCGCACGCCGTACCAGCACCGGCAGCACCTGCTCGGCGTCGGCGTCGATTGCGCCTGGTTGCTGATTGAGGTGTATCACTCCGCCGGGTTGATTCCCTCGATCGATCCCGGGGCCTATGCCCAGGACTGGCACCTGCACCGCAGCGAGGAACGCTACCTGGGGTGGCTGGAGTTGTACGGCCGGCAGATCGATGTCCCGCAGCGTGGCGATGTCGCGGTCTGGAAATTCGGCCGGACCTTCAGCCACGGCGCGGTGGTGGTCGATGAGCATCGCATCATTCACGCCTATCGGGACATCGGCGTCGAGTTTGCAGACATGCGCGAGGAGCGGCTCTCCAGCCACACCGTGCGTTATTACACACTTAACCGATATGGAGTCAGCGATGGGGGGCAGCAGTAGTACCATTTCCAACAGTGCAACGCGCATCAACGCGCTGCAGATCCAGAGCAGTGCGAGTGGCAAGCCGATCGCCTGGATCGCCGGCCGCAACCGCATCAGCCCTAACCTCATTTATTACAGTGACTTCGAAGCGGTAGCCAAAACCACGACGAAAAAGTCGGGAGGTAAAGGCGGGGGCGGAGCCACCCAAAAAGACACGACCTATACCTATTATGCGGCGCTGATCCTTGCGGTCGGGCGTGGGCCGCTGGGTGCCATTCACCGTGTCTTCCGCGACAAGGAAGTATTCACATCGCTGGCTCAAGTGGGTTTGAACTACGCCAATGGCACTCATGATCAGACCGTGTGGGGTTTTCTTCAAACTCGCCACCCTGCCGAAGCGATTGCCTATTCCGATACGGCCTACGTGTTTTCCAGCAGGTACCTGCTCAACGATAATGCCGGCGTCCAGAATCATACCTTCGAGGTGGACGGGCGTTATCAGGTGCCTGGGCTGCCGGATGCCAACCCGGGCGATTTCCTGCCCGGGCTTTTGCTCGATCCATTGGACGGTATCGGTTTTACCCCGGCATGGGTCGCGGATATGTCGAACTACCGCAACTATTGCTTGGCGGAAAACTTACTCTTGAGTCCGGTGCTCGACGAGCAGTCGCCGGCGAATGAGGCGATCGCGCGCTGGTTGCAACTGACCAACAGCGAGCTGGTGTGGTCCGCCGGTCAACTTAAGGTGATCCCCTACGGCGACCAGGCCGTCACCGGTAACGGCGTGACGTGGTTTCCGAACATCACGCCGGTGGCGGATCTGACCGATGACGATTTTCTTTCAGAGGACGGTGAGCCTCCGGTCTCGCTCAAGATCAAGAGCCAGGCCGACAGCTACAACGAAGTGTCGCTGGAGATCCTCGATCGCGATCACGAGTACAACACCGACGTGGTGCGTGCGCCTGATCAGGCTGCCATTGAGCAGTTTGGCTCCAAGCCGATGGACACCATCAAAGCGTACGAGATCTGCAATATCGCCATTGGAGCCCATGCGGCGCAGTTGTTGGTGCAACGCAAGCTGTATGTGCGCAATGAATATGAGTTCTCCCTCGGTTGGCAGCATGTGCTCCTCGAGCCCATGGACCTGGTCACGATCACTGAGCCAGGGTTGAACCTGCACCAGCGCCTGGTCCGGCTGATTTCGGTTGAGGAGGACGAGCTGGGTAAGTTGGCGATCGTGGCCGAAGATGCGTTGTTGGGCGTCGGCAGCGCGCCCAACTATCCGGTGCAAAGCAAGAGCGGTTATCAGGGCAATCAGAACGTCGCGCCTGGTCCTGTCCTGGCGCCCATCATGTTCAACCCGCCCGAGAGCCTGCTGCCCGCCGGCACATTGCAGATCTGGGGCGGTGTTGCCGGTGTGGGTGAAGCCTGGGGAGGTTGTGAGATCTGGATCAGCGCTGATGGTGACAGCTACCGGTTAGCGGAGACGATTTACGGCAGGGCGCGCATGGGCCAACTGACTACGACGCTCGCATCCGGAGGTGACCCCGATACGGTCAACACCTTGTCGGTACAACTGGCAGCGGCGACCGAGCTTGCAGCGGCCACGACCGCCGAGGCGGACAGTGGCGCCACACTGTGTTGGGTGGCCGGCGAGCTGCTGAGTTACCGCGACGCGGTGCTCATCGGCGTCGGAGGCTATGAGCTGAGCTATTTGCGACGTGGACGCCTTAGCACATCGGTGTCCAGCCACTCGGCCGGTTCCCCATTCGTGCGGTTGGATGATGCGGTCTGGAAGTACAGCTACACGTCCGACCAGATCGGCAAGACCGTATGGGTCAAGTTCCGTTCTTTTAACGTGTTCGGTCGAGCGCTTGAGGATCTGGCGGATGTCACTGCCTACAGCGTCACGTTGTCGCCGGCTCGGGTAGCGCCTGATACCGCGCAAAACCTCGCCCTGGTGGGGGCCTTCGAGGCGCCGTACTTCACCGTCAGCTGGGTGGCCGGAGCTCGTGCCGAGGATCGCTTGGTACGTGTTCGTCACGCGGGCAGTAATGCCCTCCTGCGAGAGGTGGCGACCACCAGCACGGCATTCACGTACCAACGTGAAGATGCGCTGGTGGATGGCGCGCTCATTCGAAGCTATCGGGTGGAGGTCATCGAGCGCAACGCTGCAGGCCAGGCACAGTTGGTGTCGTTGTTGGTCACCAATACGGCGCCGGCGCCCGTTACGGGAACCGCCGCCACGGTCACTGGCACCACCACCGCGGATGTCAGTTGCTCGGCCAGTGCAGCTGCAGACACGGCGGGCTATGTGTTTGTGTATTCGACAGAGGAGGACTTTGATCCGGCAACTGCAGGAACGGTCGGCTATCAAGGCGTATCACGCACCGGGCAGATCACGGGACTGACGCCAGACACCACGTATTACCTCTCCGCTGCAGCGTACGACACCTGGAGCAGTGTACGCAGTCAACTCAACTTCGCCCCGGCGATCACCTTCAACACCTGATAGAGACTCATCATGCAACCTATTCAATTCTTTGCCGCAAGGGCTGAAGACGGCGTGCTATTGCCTGGAGCAACGGTGAGGGTGCTTGTCTCGGGGAGTGAGACGTTGGCGCCGCTGTTTTCCGATGCGGCGGCGACCGTGGTTCTAGCCAATCCCATGCACGCCGATGCCAGTGCGCGGGTGTTCTTCTACACCACGGCGGCTCGCATCGATATTCAGATCGGCTATGCGGGGTACCGAGCGCCGCTGCTGCAGGGCATCGGTACCAGTGATCCGGTGGATATGATCAATGCGGAAATTGATCGCCTCAACCGCGATATGGTCGATGGAAAAGTGCATGCCACTGTCGCTGCTGGTCTTCTGGCGACGGTCGACGGCCAGTCTTTTTACGTCGAACCCACCTCGCCAGATATATCGCGCAGTCTGTATGTGCGGGTCAGTGCCACGGAGGCCAGGCACGTCTCCGATGATCCGTCAGTGGGTTACATCGCAGAGATAGACGTGCGCACCTCTGCGGTTGAGAGCGGCACGTTTAACGGCTTGGAGCTTCGGTTTGTTCGACTGGCCGTAGAGTCCGGTTACACCTGGGCGCTGGTCGATTCGGTTGGACGCATGGCGCTGGGGTGCCGGGTGGATGGTTCACTCGTGGGTAAGTTCATGCTGCGAGACGGCACTGTCGATCGCAACACGCTGAAACTCGACCTCGACGGATTCATCGCCAAGGCGTTGGACCCTCAGTCGGGATACGCGTGGGCAGTGATCGATACTCTGGGCCGGATTGGGCTGGCTCTTCGAGTGGACGGGACCGTTACCGGGAAATTCTTGCTCGGCACCGGTGCCGTACCTCGCAAAGCGCTGGGGGCCGACCTGTCGGGCTTCATTGCGGTTCAACTGAGCCCAGAGTCCGGCTATGTCTGGGCCGTCGTCGATGCGGTTGGCCGCATCGCGCTGGGCATCACCACAGCCGGCAAAACGGTGGGTAATTTTGATATTCATATCCCCGATGTCACAGGGATCGAGTACCTCAAACCGGTTCACGACCTGCTGTGTGTAGGGGATTCCCTGACAGCCAACAGCAATCAGGTCACCTGGCGCGAGCAACTGGCGCCACTGATCAGTGCGCGGACCATTGTGAATGGCGGCATTGGCGGCCAGACGTCTCGCCAGATCGCCGCGCGTTTCGGTGCTGGTACCGCACTGCTGACCGTCACGGACAACCAGATCCCGGCCTCGGGGTCAGTGACGGTTACAGCCTTGAGCACCTTGCTGTTGTCCACGCCTGCGACCAACTCGGGGACCTACACGTTGCCAGGTACCTTGGGCGGCATCCATGGGACGCTGACGTGCACGCACAGTGAGACAGGGGACTCGTCTGACGTTTACACGTTTGCTCGGGATATCGCCGGAGACGCCCGATACAGCGCGCCCAAGTCGCCGTTCGTACCCGACGTGCCCGGCGACGGGTTTTACACAGAGATTATCTGGATGGGCCGCAACAACCTCGACAACATCGAGCAGATCAAGGCCGACATTCGGGCCATGGTCGCTGTGCAGAAAACCGTTGAAAAACGCTACCTGATAATCACGCCGCCGCTTGGCGGCAACCCGACACCGGGCACGTCGACGGGAGAGGGTGTTGGTACCGCCACCTACAACAACTGTGTCGCCCTGGAAGATTGGGCTACCACCGAGTACGGCGATCGCGTGATCAAGATCCGCGAGTGGCTGATGCAGTTCAACGATGGCAGCGCCGACGATCTGGACGACGTGGCCAAGGGCGTGGTTCCGCGTTCGCTGCGGCTGGACATCATTCACAACACCACGATCAGCAACGGGCATATCGCCCGTCGCATTGCCTATGAAATTAATCGGAGGTCCTGGTAATGGCCGGACAAAAAAACGTACTGGATGGCATCACCTTTACCGATACGACGTTACCCATTCTGCGCTCCGATGCATTGCTGAGTGCGGGGTCGCTGTATCTGTTCGACTTGGGGCATAGCTTGGGTGGTGTGAGCGGAGTGCCGGCAGCGGGTGCTGTTATTCCCAATATCGCTTACGCAGAAGCGGCTGCGGTGCTTGGCGCGGGTACCGAGAGCAGCTTGGCCGGGGTGTTCAGCAGCAACGCGGTCGCGGCCGACGCATTGTTTGAGCGGACGCCCAAGAAGGGCCTGCACGCCATTTACAGCCAAGTAAACAACACGGTGAGCGGTCATGGCTCACAGATCAACGTCGCAACCGCGATCCGTGACTACATCATCGCGAACAAAACCCACCTGTTCTATTTCTCGGTATGGGCACATCGCACACGCGCTGCGCTCTCTACGGGGCATCGATACATGGAGATCGGTAGCGGCGGCAACTTCCTGGGGTACATGAGTGGCGCCGGAAACACCGGCAAGGCTTCCGGGCTTTACAACGTCGTCGGCGGTGCCAACGCCGTGGCCAACCGGTACTCCTCGATGCGAGCGTCTGCGGGGAGTGGTGATACGGTTGCGGCAGCGGCCGGGAGCATTATTTTCGGTAATGGCGGATCTGGTTCCGCGCTGACCAATCAATGCCCCTCGGACATCTTCTATCGTGGCTACTGCGAGGATCTGACCGTGTCGGGGCGTACCTACGCTGACGTCGACGCCCTCGACAAGGCGTTATGGGATGCCGCTTTCGCGGCAGGTGGCCGGTTTGCTGGAGACACCTTCACCGCACCGTCGACTTTCCCATAGCTGGCCAGGTAAACCTATAAGCCCGCCGCAACTCATGGTTTGCGGCGGAAGCGGAATTTTTCCCAGCCGTTTTTGAACCTGAAAGTTCCGGTGTCTCCTCTGAGAGCGTAAAGGCTTGCTCTGTAGCAAGCAGTGAATCGAGAAAATCCAAGACGTCTGATTTTTTTGTAGGCCCAAACCCATCCGTGGCGATTGGTCGTTTTGATAGGCCTTTGCACCATACACGCACTCCTTCTTAGCGAAATTCGGCGCATATGATAGCGATGTGCTCTCACGCAAAGGCCGTCAATTAATAACAGGGGAGGAACTTCTTGTCGCGGCGGGCTCTCCCGCCCATTCGTTTGAATGCAGCACTGTGTAATTCGAACTCAACAGATTTTATTTCACCTCCATGCCCGCCGTTATGCGGGCTTTTTTTCGCCTGGAGAAAAGACAATGGCACGACTTACAGCTATCCAAGCGGGAAGCCGCAATGCGTTGGCCTTCCTCGACATGCTCGCTTGGTCCGAGGGAACTAGCACATCACCGGCCACTGCCCAGGATGGTTATGACGTCATCGTGACGGGCATCGACAGAAAGCCTGAGATCTTCACAGATTTCAGTGATCACCCCTTTGCAAAGGGACGGCGATCGAAGGTCATCAACAGCAAGGGACTGACATCTAACGCCTCGGGCCGGTACCAGCAGATGCTCAAAGATTGGCCGTATTACCGAACGTTGCTAGCTCTGCCTGACTTCAGCCCGATCAACCAGGATCTGCTTGCTCTGCAACACATCCGCGAATGCCGCGCACTACCGGACGTGCATGCCGGCCGGGTCGAATCCGCGATCGCAAAGTGCCGGAATATTTGGGCAAGCCTGCCTGGTGCAGGGTATGGCCAGCGTGAACACCGGCTTGCCGATCTGATCCAGCAGTACCGCCTGGCGGGTGGAGCACTGTCATGACGGCATTACGGAAAGTGTCACGCTGTCTGGCGCAAGCCGGAGAGGATCATTTGTATTTTTCATGCCCTGGTTGCGACATCGCGCATGGTGTTTCACATGGGAATGGACCAGGGCCACGGTGGGGGTGGAATGGCAATATGGAGGCGCCGACGTTCACGCCGAGCATTCTGGTCCGATACAGCTGGTCGGACGGTCCCCGGGTTTGCCATTCGTTCGTGACCGGTGGGCGCATTCAGTTTCTTGAGGACTGCACTCACCATCTGGCGGGACAGACCGTCGACCTACCCGATTGGGAGGATGAGTAATGCTGACCACACCACAGAAACTGGCAATCTTGCTGATGGCGATGATCATTGCGTTCGGCGCGGCCTGGCAGGTGCAAGCGTGGCGTTACACGGGAAAGCTCGCGAGCCAGGCCGCGCTGCAGGCTGACGATCTAAACAATCTGACCCAGGCCGCGCTCCGCCATCAGCAGACCGAACAGGACAAGCGCCTGGCTACAGAGCAACAACTCGCCGTCTCCGATCAACAGCACACCCGAGAACTGTCCAATGCCCAACGTAATCAGGCTCTATTGCGTGACCGCCTTGCTACTGCTGATGTGCGGCTGTCAGTCCTTCTCGACGCCAAGGACCCAGCCAGTGGTTGCAACGTGTCTGCCACCCCCGGCACCGTCGGCGTGGTTCATGCAGCCCGTCGAGCCCAACTTGACCCAGCGCATGCTCAACGAATTATCGGCATCACCGATGCCGGCGACCGAGGATTGATCGCCCTGCAAGCCTGCCAGGCCTACGCAAAAGAAGTTTCTATGCAATGACTGTAAATACATTGGAGCTAGTCTATCTACAGGTCATGAGGCGGGGTTAATAATGTCGTCAATCTTAATTGTTTTTCAAAGATTTAGTGGCCAATTATCTAGCGGGTGGTTCTATGTATCGAAATTAAAAGAGTGATGGTTGATTTAAGTTAAGTGAAAACCGTCCTTGGTATGCATTGTTATATTAAATAATTAGTGTTTGGTTTTTAGGGTTGAAGAAGGTTTTCGATCTCAACTATTTGTACCAAATAGTAGCCTTTGTTTCTAACAGACCGAAATAATTTTTCCCCTGAAGTGTAGATCTTAAATTTTTTCTGAAGCCTGCAAAAACACATGCAAATTCCTCTATATTTGTCTGGGTCCTTTCCTATATGTCTGGTTGTGGTTTCATTGCTTACAGGGTATCCAGATTTTATAGAGAATAGCTCAAGAATTTCACTTTCAATTCTGGTTAGCTGAATTGAGATATTAGAATGTGCATTAAATAATGTGCGTTCTTTTTTTTTAGCGTCCATACATTAAGTTTTTGCTTAACTAGAGTGCCAGTTGTTATGCTGTGATGTATCATCATTTTTAGAATTCTAGAAGTTGTTTTTTGCGCGGAATTTAAATGCTGCAGATTTTAGTTATGTCATGTCATCGCCGTTGGTAAGATTTTCAACTGTGTCGGGGGTGTTATATTCGTTTTAATAGTAAAAGCAAAGAGGGAAAATATTTTTTTGAGAAATTGTGATTATTTGTCAGGTCTGTCTCAATGTCGCTGACGTAGTATCGATTACGAGTTTAAGGTGTCGATTAATTGGCGCCAAGAAGTTTGTAGGGGACTAGTTTTGAGATACGTAAGGGCGCGCGAAATGTTAGAAACGGAAGATTTTATTGAAGGGCGAGTATTCGTAAGTCGGATCTACTTTCCACGAGTGCTTGGATCTGTCCTGTGCGGTTTCGTGATACTGATAACCACATATTCAGATTTAACTAAAGTTTTATTAGTGCTGCTCGGCTTAAACGCTCTCGTATGGGCCCATATTGCAAGGTATATAGCATTTTATTCGTCAGATCCATTTCGATCCGAGAAAAATAATCTATTAGTTGATTCTTTGTTGTGTGGGTTTTGGATAGCTGTGATGCATGCGAAGCCAATTCCAACAGCATTGATTTTTGCGATGGTTGCAATGAATAATATTTCAGTTGGTGGGCCTGTGTTCTGGATTAAAGGCCTAGTATGCAAATTGTCGGGTTTCTTTATTGCGTTTCTTGCTTTTGGGTTTTCTTACAAAGGGGCGTCTGAATTTGATGATTGGGTGTGCGTACCATTGGCTGTTATATATCCAATGATATTGGGTTTGGCATTTTATAGCCTGGCTTCTGAGTTTAGGAGCAATAAGAAGCAGCTCCGTGAATTGAGTCGTATTGACCCGCTAACAGGACTGCTTAATCGGCGGTATTGGAGTGAGATGGTCTCTGCGTGTTTGAAGCGAAAGAGTAAGAAAGAAAATTCCGTGTTGGCAATTATAGATATTGATGGTTTTAAGGGGGTTAATGATTCTTGCGGGCATACGGCTGGAGACAACATACTACGTACATTGAGTAAGGTCCTGACCGAAAAATTAAGGGTGTTTGATTATATTTGTAGATATGGCGGAGATGAATTTTGTGTGCTGCTCACAAATGTAAACGCTTCTGACGCGGAGGCAAGGATGCGAGAGATATGTGAGGCTTTTAGATGTGAGTGTGATGCTATTTTTCCAGATGGGGGTTTAACTTTGAGTGTTGGTATTGTGCCATGGAACATTCATATTTCAGAAGTCGATTGCTGGATCTCTCTAGCTGACAAGAATCTGTACGCTGCGAAAAGAGGCGGAAAGAATCAGGTTGTTTGTGGAAAAGCTAGAGCTGGGAAAGAAATTTAGAAAGGCGGGTTTCCTGGGGGGCAGGGCAAAAATTGTACGTCTATTTGTACGCTTACGGAGAAAAAAAAGGCCTGCATCGCTGCAAGCCTTTGATTTTAAATGGTGCCGGCACCAGGAGTCGAACCCGGGACCTACTGATTACAAGTCAGTTGCTCTACCAACTGAGCTATACCGGCGTGTTAGGGCGACGATTATAGCGATTGGCAAGCATCTGTAAACCCCTGAATTCTGACTATTTTTACAAACCTTGCCGCGATCCCTTTTTCTTCCCCATGTCAGTAGGATTCATCCTCCACTGCCAGGCGCAGTCGCAAGCCTTTCCACCTAAAAGGAAGCTCCACATGAAACGGACTCTCTCCCTCATCCTCCTCACCATCGCCCTCGGCGCCTGTTCAACTCAGAAGCCCGCCAATGACCCGGCCCTGGTTGGTACTTGGAAGGGCTTGCGCGCGCAAACCGATAAATGCCAGTTCCTGTCGTGGACCACCCACCTCAAGCCTGATGGGCGTTTCACCATTACTTTCTTCCGCGATGTACAGCAGACGCAGGCGATTCAGACAGAGCAGGGCACGTGGTCGGCGGTGAATGGCAAGAATGAGTTGCGCACGGATGGGGTGCGTATGCCGGATGTGTACACCTATCAGCTGGTGGACGCGGATACGGTGCGTTACGTGAGTGTGGCGGCCGGGCCTTCCGGGGATTGTCAGGAGGATTACGCGTTTACGGAGCGGCGACTGCGTTAACCGCTGCGGCTTGCGCTAAAGGCGGGCGCGCCGTTATCGCGGTTGCACTGGGGTGGGCCGTTTTGGGCGTGCTGCTCGGGGTGAATAAAGGCAGGGCTGATTGACGGCCCGGCCGATGGCGGTTGTGGGTCTGGCGGCGCGGGTTTTGCTTCGCTGTGTGTCGGCGCTGGGGGCATCTGTGCAGGGGTACGGGGGCTGCGACTTTGCCAGCGACCGCCCGGCGGGTTTTGCCTTGAATCCGGCAGGGGTTTGAGTATTCTGTCGCGCGATATGAACGGTGGGTTTAATTACTTAACCGTGTAGGCAAATTTTCGAGACAGTGTGAGGCAACTGATTAATTGTTGAAGGCTATGTCAGATTTGTGCCGTTCTTGACCGGTCGGACAACAAGAAACCGGATAAATCAGTGCAAGTTCATGTTCTTACAGATAATACGTTTTTATCCGGTAAATCGTCATAAAAATGGCGCCACGCCGTTCGTCGGATAATTAAGAGCAAAAAGCATCAAAATACTGACACCATCAATGTGATATCACAGAATGCGCCTCACACCACATAACTAGAAAAATACAAGGTCAGCTCTTTGCTGACCTTTTTATCGCCTTTAAAGCGCAAATCAGGTGGGGAGGGGCAGTGAGTGAGTCGAGCAGATGACATTTCAAAACTATTCAACAAGCTGGGTGCCAACCCAAATGGCTACCGCGAAATCGAATTTGTCCATGAGTTCATTGAGGACGATGTAGAGGTCCTGGAAAGCCCGGCGCTTGTTAAGCCCCTGCCTGTCGCTGCGGCGCTTGTGGATGAAGCCCCGTCGGCGCCGCTGCTGCGCCTGCTGGAAGAGCTGAACCACGGCGAAGCCGACCATCTGCGCCCTGAAGTGTCTTCGGCGCAGCCCACACCGAAAGTCGTGGTGGTGGTCTCGGTCAAAGGCGGTGTCGGCCGTAGCACCTTGGCCGCGGCGCTTGCCAGCAGTTTGCAGCGCCAGGGGAGGCCGGCGCTGGCCCTGGACCTGGACCCGCAAAACGCCCTGCGTCATCACCTGTGCCTGGGTCTCGACATGCCTGGCGTGGGCGCCACCAGCCTGCATAACCAAAGCTGGGAAGCCTTGCCGGAATTCGGTTTTGCCGGTTGCCGCCTGGTGGCGTTCGGGGGCACTGACTACGAACAACAGCAGAGCCTGAATCGCTGGCTGGGCCAGGATGAGCAGTGGCTGAGCCAACGCTTGGCCGGTCTTAAATTGAGCGGCCAGGACATCGTGGTTATCGACGTCCCTGCCGGCAACACGGTGTACTTCAGCCAGGCCCTGTCGGTCGCCGACGCGGTGCTGGTGGTGGTGCAGCCGGATGTGGCGTCGTTCAGCACCCTGGCGCAGATGGACGCGATGCTCGCGCCCTACCTCCAGCGCGAGAAGCCGCCACAGTCCTTTTATGTGATCAACCAGTTGGACGCTGCCCACCGTTTCAGCGTGGACATGGTCGAGGTGTTCAAGACGCGCCTGGGCAATGCCCTGCTGGGCACGGTGCATCGTGATCTGTCGTTCAGCGAAGCCCAGGCCTACGGGCGTGATCCCCTCGACCCAACCGTCAACAGTATCGGCAGCCAGGACGTCCACGCTCTGTGCCGCGCCTTGCTCGAACGCATCGACTCGGACCTTCCATGACCGACAATACGCTCTCCACGCCCTTCGTCGAAGGGCGCGCTGAACAGCGCCTAAATGGCGCCATCGCGCGCTTCAATCGCTGGCCTGCGGCGCTGCGCACGGTACTGGTCGTTACCAGTTGCGTGCTCGGCGCCTTGTTGTTGCTGAGCATTATCAGCGCGCCGCTGGACCTCTACAGCCAATGCCTGTTCGCCGCCGTGTGCTTCGTCGTGGTGCTGGTGCTGCGCAAGATCCCGGGGCGCCTGGCGATCCTGGCTTTGGTGGTGCTGTCGTTGGTGGCGTCGCTGCGCTACATGTTCTGGCGCCTGACCTCCACCCTGGGTTTTGAAACCTGGCTCGACATGTTCTTCGGCTACGGCCTGGTCGCGGCCGAGTTCTACGCGCTGATCGTGCTGATCTTCGGCTACGTGCAAACCGCCTGGCCGCTGCGCCGCACGCCGGTATGGTTGACCACCGAGCCGGAAGAGTGGCCGACGGTCGACGTGTTTATCCCCACCTATAACGAAGCCCTGAGCATCGTCAAGCTGACCATCTTCGCCGCCCAGGCGATGGACTGGCCCAAGGACAAGCTGCGCGTCCACGTGCTCGATGACGGCCGCCGTGATGAGTTCCGCGACTTCTGCCGCAAGGTCGGTGTGAACTACATCCGCCGCGACAATAACTTCCACGCCAAGGCCGGTAACCTCAACGAAGCGCTGAAGGTCACCGACGGCGAATACGTCGCCCTGTTCGACGCCGACCACGTGCCGACGCGCTCCTTCCTGCAAGTGAGCCTGGGCTGGTTCCTTAAAGATCCGAAGCTGGCGATGCTGCAAACGCCGCACTTCTTCTTCTCGCCGGACCCGTTCGAAAAGAACCTCGACACCTTCCGCGCCGTGCCTAACGAGGGTGAGCTGTTCTACGGCCTGGTGCAGGACGGCAACGACCTGTGGAACGCCACCTTCTTCTGCGGCTCGTGTGCGGTGATTCGCCGTAAGCCGCTGCTGGAAATCGGCGGCGTGGCGGTCGAGACCGTGACCGAAGACGCCCACACCGCGCTCAAGCTCAACCGCCTGGGCTACAACACCGCTTACCTGGCGATCCCGCAGGCCGCGGGCCTGGCCACCGAGAGCCTGTCGCGCCACATCAACCAGCGGATTCGCTGGGCACGGGGCATGGCGCAGATTTTCCGCACCGACAACCCGCTGCTGGGCAAGGGCCTCAAGTGGGGCCAGCGCATCTGCTACGCCAACGCCATGCTGCACTTCTTTTATGGCCTGCCGCGCCTGGTGTTCCTCACCGCGCCGCTGGCCTATTTGATTTTCGGCGCGGAAATCTTCCACGCCTCGGCGCTGATGATCGTCGCCTACGTGTTGCCGCACTTGGTGCATTCCAGCCTGACTAACTCACGCATCCAGGGGCGTTTCCGTCACTCGTTCTGGAACGAGGTGTACGAGACCGTACTGGCCTGGTACATCCTGCCGCCGGTGCTGGTGGCGCTGGTCAACCCCAAGGCCGGTGGTTTCAACGTCACCGACAAGGGCGGCATCATCGACAAGCAGTTCTTCGACTGGAAACTCGCCCGGCCCTACCTGGTGCTGTTGGCGGTGAACCTGATCGGCCTGGGCTTCGGTATCCATCAGTTGGTCTGGGGCGATGCGTCCACGGCCGTGACGGTGGCGATCAACCTGACTTGGACCCTCTACAACCTGATCATCACCAGCGCCGCCGTGGCTGTAGCGTCCGAGGCGCGCCAAGTGCGTTCCGAGCCGCGCGTCAGCGCCAAGCTGCCGGTGAGCATCATTTGCGCCGATGGCCGCGTGCTCGATGGCGTCACCCAGGACTTTTCGCAAAATGGCTTCGGCCTGATGCTCAGCGACGGCCACTCGATCACCCAGGGTGAGCGCGTGCAACTGGTGTTGTCGCGCAACGGCCAAGACAGCCTGTTTGAAGCGCGGGTGGTGTTCAGCAAGGGCGCGCAGATCGGTGCCCAGTTCGAACCCCTCAGCCTGCGCCAGCAAAGCGAACTGGTGCGCCTGACATTCTCGCGTGCCGACACCTGGGCCGCCAGTTGGGGAGCCGGCCAGCCCGACACCCCGCTGGCAGCCCTGCGCGAAGTCGGCGCCATTGGCATCGGCGGCCTGTTCACCCTCGGCCGCGCCACCCTGCACGAATTGCGTCTGGCCTTGCGCCGCACCCCTACACAACCGCTCGATACGCTGATGGACAAGCCATGACCTCGAATATGTTCTCTCGTCCTCATCCGCGCCGTGCACTCGCGCTGATGATCGCCTCGCTGATGGGCCTGAATTCGCTGGCGCAAGCTGCCGAGCAAGCCGTCACCACGGTACCGGTACAAAGCACCGACACCGGCTACAGCCTGACGCTCAAGCAACTGGGCCGTCGCGACACCATGAACCTGCAAGGCGTGGAGTCGTCCGACAGCGTCAACTTCGACATCCGTGCCGATGAAGTGGTGAAGGGCGCGCAGTTGTTGCTCAAGTACAGCTACTCGCCGGCACTGTTGGCGGACCTGTCGCAGATCAACGTGCTGGTCAACGGCGAAGTCGCCGCCAGCCTGCCGTTGCCTAAAGAAGGCGCGGGCACCCAGCAAGAACAATTGGTGCAGATCCCGCCGAAGTTGATCACCGAGTTCAACCGTCTGAGCCTGCAGTTCATCGGCCACTACACGATGTCCTGCGAAGACCCCTTGCACAGCAGCCTGTGGGCAAAAATCAGCAACAGCAGTGAGTTGAAGGTGCAGGTCGAGCCGATCGTGCTCAAGGACGACCTGGCTGTATTGCCGCTGCCGTTCTTCGACAAACGTGATGCGCGCCAGGTCAGCCTGCCGTTCGTGTTCGCGACCACCCCGGACAGCGCCGCGCTGGAAGCTGCCGGCACCTTGTCCTCGTGGATTGGCGGCCTCGCCAGCTACCGTGGCGCGACCTTCCCCACCACCCTCGGCGACCTGCCGGCTAAGGGCAACGCGATCGTGCTGGTGCAAACCACCGATGCAATGGATGTACACGGTATCGCCGTGGCCAAGCCGACCGGCCCGACCCTGACCCTGCTCGCCAACCCCAACGATGCCAACGGCAAGCTGCTGATCGTGACCGGTCGCGATGGCGCAGAGCTCAAGCGCGCCGCCACGGCGGTCGCCTTGGGCAACCCGGTATTGGCCGGCAACAGCGTGGTCATCACCAAGCTCGACAGCCTCGCGCCACGCCGTCCGTACGACGCGCCGAACTGGCTGCCGAGCAACCGCCCGGTGCGCTTGGGCGAGTTGGTCGAGCAGCAGAAACTCAGCGTGTCGGGCTACAACCCCGGCGCCATCAGCGTCGACCTGCGCCTGCCGCCCGACCTGTTCAACTGGCGTGAAGAGGGCGTGCCGCTCAAAGTCAAATACCGCTACACGCCGCAGCAGGTGTCGACCAATTCGTCGCTGCTGATCGGCCTGAATGACCAGTTCATGAAGTCCGTGGCCTTGCCGTCGGTGAGCAACCTCGGCGGTGGTCAAACCCTGCTCGACCAGCTGAAGAAAGACGAAAGCCTGCCGCGTGAAGTGACGACCCTGTTGCCGATCAGCTCGGCGTCGCCCAAGTCCAAGCTGCAATTGCGCTTTATGTACGACTACATCAAAGAAGGCGAATGCCGCGACATCATCGTCGATAACATGCGCGGTTCCATCGACCCGGATTCCACCCTCGATGTCACCGGCTACCAGCACTTTATCGCCATGCCGAACCTGGGCGTGTTCAACGACTCCGGCTTCCCGTTCACCCGCCTGGCTGACTTGTCGGAATCGGCTGTAGTCATGCCCGACAACTACGGCACCGACGAACTCACCGCGTACCTGACCGTGCTCGGCCGCTTCGGCGAAGCCACCGGTTACCCGGCGACCGCCGTCAAAGTGGTGCAGGCCAAGGACGTGCAAAGCGTTGCCGACAAAGACTTGCTGGTACTCGCCACCGCGGGCAACCAACCGTTGCTCAAGCAGTGGCAGCAATACCTGCCGGCAACCAGCGATGGCGAGCAACACCAGTTCCTGCTGTCTGACCTGCCGCGTTATGTGCGCAGCTGGGTCAGCCCGGACCCTGCGGCTAACACCCACACCGCCAATACCGGGATCACCTTCAACAGCTTGAGCAGCAGCACCTGGCTGGCGGGTTTCCAATCGCCGCTCAAGGCTGGCCGCAGCGTGGTGCTGATCGCCAGCAACCAGCCTCAGGGTCTGCTGGAAGCCACCTCCGCGTTGATCGGCGGTGACAACTACAAAGACTCGATCCAGGGCAGCCTGGCGGTGGTACAAGGCACGCAAATCAGCTCGCTGGTGGCGGACGAGCAGTACTACGTCGGCAAGCTCAACTACTTCAAGTTCATGCAGTGGCAACTCTCGCAGAACCTGGGCTGGATGCTGTTGATCACCTTCCTCGGCCTCGCCGTGGTGACCAGCCTGATCTACCTGTCGCTGCGTGCCCGTGCAAAACGGCGGTTGGCATGAGCCCGCTGCGTAGCATGGCCCTGATAGCGCTGGGCTCGGTGATGTTTGCAGGCGCTGCGCAAGCGCAGACCTGCGACTGGCCGCTGTGGCAGAACTACGCCAAACGCTTCGTGCAGGATGACGGTCGCGTGCTGAACTCGTCGATGAAACCCACCGAGAGCAGTTCGGAAGGGCAGTCGTACGCGATGTTCTTCGCCCTCGTCGGTAACGACCGCGCAGGCTTTGACAAGCTCTGGACCTGGACCAAGGCCAACATGTCGGGGGCCGATATCGGCCAGAACCTGCCGGGTTGGTTGTGGGGCAAAAAGCCTGATAGCACCTGGGGCATCATCGACCCTAACTCCGCCAGCGACGCTGACCTGTGGATGGCCTACTCGCTGCTCGAAGCGGCCCGCGTATGGAATGCCCCGCAGTACCGCGCAGACGCGCAATTGTTGCTGGCCAACGTCGAACGCAACCTGATCGTGCGCGTGCCGGGCCTGGGCAAGATGCTGTTGCCAGGGCCGGTCGGCTACGTGCATGGCGGTGGCCTGTGGCGTTTCAACCCGAGCTACCAGGTGCTGGCGCAACTGCGTCGCTTCCATAAAGAGCGCCCGAACGCCGGCTGGAACGAAGTGGCCGAAAGCAACGCGCGGATGCTCGCCGATACCGCCAGCAACCCCCATGGCCTGGCGGCCAACTGGGTCGGCTACCGCGCCACCAGCGCCAACACCGGGCTGTTTGTGGTCGACCCGTTCTCCGATGACCTGGGCAGCTACGACGCGATCCGCACCTACATGTGGGCCGGCATGACCGCCAAGAGCGATCCACTGGCGGCGGGCATGCTCAAGTCCCTGGGCGGTATGTCCCGGGCGACGGCTGCGGCGGCCACCGGCTTCCCGCCGGAGAAAATCCACGTCACCACCGGCGAAGTGGAGAAGAACAACGGCTACTCGCCGCTCAGCTTCTCGGCATCGACCATTGCCTTCTTCCAGGCCCGTGGCGAAACCGCCCTGGCACAACTGCAAAAGGCCAAGGTCGACGACGCGCTCAACAAAGCCCTGGCCCCGTCGGCACCTGACAGCGCGCAGCCAATCTACTACGACTACATGCTCAGCCTGTTCAGCCAGGGCTTTGCCGATCAGAAGTACCGTTTTGAACAAGACGGTACGGTCAAACTATCCTGGGAGGCAGCATGCGCCGTCACACGCTAGCCATTGCGATTCTCGCTGCCCTGGCCTCCAGTGCCAGCCTGGCCGAAACCAGCGACCCCCAGTCCCTGCTGATCGAGCAGGGCTACTACTGGCAGTCGAAGAAAAACCCTGAGCGCGCCCTTGAGACGTGGCAAAAACTGCTGAGCCTGAGCCCGGACCAGCCGGATGCGCTGTACGGCATCGGCCTGATCCAGGTGCAACAGAACCGCCCGGCCGAGGCGCAGAAATACCTGGCCCGCTTGCAAGCGCTGAGCCCGGTCCCGCGCCAGGCATTGCAGTTGGAGCAAGACATCACCGTCAACAAGCCCGACAACGCCAAGTTGCTGGAGCAGGCCCGTGAACTGGGTGAGCCCGATGACGAGCGCGAAAAGGCTGTGGCCTTGTACCGCCAGATTTTCCAGGGCCGCCAGCCCCAGGGCCTGATTGCCCGCGAGTACTACAACACCCTGGGCTTCACCGCCAAGGGCACCAATGAAGCGATCGCCGGCCTGCAGCGCTTGTCCCGTGAGCGGCCGAACGACCCGATCGTCGCGCTGTTCCTGGCCAAGCACCTGGCGCGTAACCCGGCCACCCGTGCCGACGGTATTCGCGCGCTGGCCAAGCTGGCACCGAACAACGACGTGGGCGGTAACGCCGATGAAACCTGGCGCTTCGCGCTGATCTGGCTCGGCCCGCCCAAGCCCGACCAGGTGGCCTTGTTCCAACAGTTCCTCACTGCGCACCCGGATGACACCGAGATCCGCGCGCTGATGAACAAAGGCATTGCCCAAGGCAAAAATGGCGGTACCTGGCAGCGCGATCCGCAGATGACCAAGGCGTTCAAGGCCCTGGACGCTGGCGACCTGAAAACCGCCGAGCCGCTGCTGGCCGCGCGTTTGGCCGAGAAGTCCAATGACGTCGATGCCCTCGGTGGCATGGGCGTGTTGCGTCAACAGCAAGAGCGTTACAGCGAAGCGGAAAACTACCTGGTACAGGCCACCCGTTTACCGGGTGGTGCGGCGTGGCAAACGGCGCTCAATGACGTGCGTTACTGGAACCTGATCAGCCAGAGCCGCGACGCCCAGCGCGCCGGCCGTGGCGCCCAGGCCCGTGACCTGGTGGCCCAGGCCGAACGCCTGAACCCCGGTCAACCCGGCGCCGCCGTCGCCCTGGCGGGTTTCCAGGCCCAGGACAATCAGTTCGACGCCGCCGAAGCCGGCTACCGCAAGGTGCTGGCCCGTCACCCTGGCGACCCGGATGCACTGAGTGGCTTGATCAACGTACTGTCCCAATCGGGCCAGCCGGACGAAGCCTTGAAGCTGATCGACTCGGTGTCGCCCGCCCAGCGCGCCAAGTTCGCGCCAAGCGTGAAAATCAACGCACTGCGCGCCACCCAGGTCGGCAAGCTGGCCGAACAACGCGGCGATGTGAAGGCCGCGCAGGCTGCCTACCGCCAGGCCCTCGATGCCGACCCGGAAAACCCCTGGACCCGCTTTGCCCTGGCCCGCATGTACCTGCGCGACGGCCAGATCCGCAACGCCCGTGCCTTGATCGACGGTCTGCTCAAGACCCAGCCCAACCATCCGGACGCGCTGTACACCAGCACCCTGTTGTCGGCCGAGTTGAGCGAGTGGAAGCAAGCCGAAACCACCTTGGGCCGTATCCCGACCGCCCAACGCACCGCTGACATGAACGAGCTGGCGATCGATATCGCGCTGCACCAGCAGACCGACATCGCCATCGAAACCGCTCGCCGTGGCCAGCGCCCCGAAGCCCTGGCGCTGCTCGGTCGCTCCGAACCGCTGACGCGGCAAAAGCCTGAGCGCGTGGCCGTGCTGGCCGCCGCCTATGTGGAAGTCGGTGCCGCGCAGTACGGCCTGGACATGATGCAGAAGGTGGTGGAGAACAACCCCAACCCGACGGTCGACCAGAAACTGCTGTACGCCAACGTGCTGCTCAAGGCCAACAAGTACAGCGAGGCGGGCGAGATCCTGCGCGAAGTGCAAGGCCAGCCATTGACCGAGATCGGTCGCCAGCGCTACGACGATTTGATCTACCTGTACCGGGTCAAGCAGGCCGATGCCCTGCGCGAGAAGAACGACCTGGTGGCGGCCTACGACATGCTCTCGCCGGCCCTGGCCCAGCGTCCCAACGACGCCTTGGGCGTCGGCGCCCTGGCGCGCATGTATGCCGCCAGCGGCAACGGCAAGAAGGCCATGGAGCTGTATGCGCCGCTGATCCAGCAGAACCCGAACAATGCGCGCCTGCAAATGGGCCTGGCGGATATTGCCTTGAAAGGCAACGACCGTGACTTGGCGCAATCGGCCAGCAACAAGGCCCTGGCGTTGGAACCGGCCAACCCGGAGATCCTCACCTCCGCCGCGCGTATCTACCAGGGCCTGGGCAAGAACAGCGAAGCCGCTGAACTGTTGCGCAAGGCCCTGGCGATTGAAAACGCTATGAAGGCCAAGACCCAGGTGGCCCAGGCCGACACTCAAAGCAAGTCGTATAACCCCTTCGTGGGCCTGCCGGGCCAGCGTCGCCAGGTCACCGACCTGACTGTCGCCGGCGCTGTACCGCCGCCGATCGATGCGCCGACCAAGACCGTGACGTCCAGCGCGTTTGCCAGCGCGACGTCCAACGACTTGAGCGAGCCGTTTGTGCCGCCCTCGAACATCGCCTCCATCGACAGCCCCGAGCTGAGCCCGGCGCGGCGCGCGTTGGATACGATCCTGCGTGACCGTACCGGTTATGTGGTGCAGGGCTTGAGCGTGCGCAGCAACAACGGTGAGAAAGGCTTGAGCAAGATCACCGACGTGGAAGCGCCGTTTGAGGCGCGGATGCCGGTGGGTGACAACACCGTGGCGTTGCGCGTGACGCCGGTGCACGTGAGTGCGGGTAGCGTCGGTAGCGATGCGTTGTCGCGCTTCGGCAAAGGCTCCACGACCCCGGCGGGTTCCCAGAGCGACAGCGGTGTAGGCCTGGCCGTGGCATTTGAAAACCCGGATGAAGGCGTTAAGGCTGATGTCGGTGTGAGCCCGTTGGGCTTCCTCTACAACACCCTCGTGGGTGGCGTGAGTGTGTCGCGTCCGTTTGAAGCCAATCCGAACTTCCGCTATGGCGCGAACATTTCGCGGCGTCCGGTCACTGACAGTGTCACCTCCTTTGCCGGTTCCGAAGACGGCGAGGGCAACAAGTGGGGCGGCGTCACCGCCAACGGCGGCCGTGGCGAGTTGAGCTACGACAACCAGAAGCTGGGCGTCTACGGTTACGCGTCGCTGCATGAACTGCTGGGCAATAACGTCGAAGACAACACCCGCCTGGAACTGGGCAGCGGTATCTACTGGTACCTGCGCAACAACCCGCGGGACACGTTGACCCTGGGGATCAGCGGCTCGGCGATGACCTTCAAGGAAAACCAGGACTTCTACACCTACGGCAACGGCGGTTACTTCAGCCCGCAGCGTTTCTTCTCCCTGGGTGTGCCGATTCGTTGGGCGCAAAGCTTTGACCGCTTCAGCTACCAGGTAAAAAGTTCGGTGGGCTTGCAGCATATCGCGCAAGATGGCACGGATTATTTCCCTGGCGACAGCACACTTCAGGCGTCCAGGGGTAATCCCAAGTACGAAAGCTCCAGCAAAACCGGCGTCGGCTACAGCTTCAACGCTGCTGCCGAATATCGTCTGAGCTCGCGGTTCTACCTGGGTGGCGAAATCGGTCTCGATAACGCCCAGGACTACCGCCAGTACGCCGGTAATGCTTACTTGCGCTACTTGTTCGAGGACCTGAGCGGGCCGATGCCATTGCCGGTCAGCCCGTACCGTTCCCCCTATTCCAACTGATTAAATCGGAGTCATTCATGCCTGTTTCTGCGATTGCCGGCCTAACCATGCTGGTACTGGGCGAAAGTCATATGAGCTTTCCCGATTCGTTGCTCAACCCGCTGCAAGACAACCTGACCAAGCAAGGCGCGGTGGTTCACTCCATCGGCGCCTGTGGCGCGGGTGCGGCGGATTGGGTCGTGCCGAAAAAAGTCGAGTGCGGCGGCGAACGCATGCCCACCGGCAAAGCGGTGATCTACGGCAAGAACGCCATGAGCACCACGCCGATCAAAGACCTGATCGCCAAGGACAAACCCGATGTGGTGGTGCTGATCATCGGCGACACCATGGGTTCCTACACCAACCCAGTGTTCCCCAAGGCCTGGGCCTGGAAAAGCGTGACCTCGCTGACCAAGGCGATCACCGAGACTGGCACCAAGTGCGTGTGGGTCGGCCCGCCATGGGGCAAGGTCGGTTCCCAGTACAAGAAGGACGACACCCGCACCAAGCTGATGTCGTCGTTCCTGGCCAGTAACGTGGCGCCGTGCACCTACATCGACTCGCTGACCTTCTCCAAGCCGGGCGAGTGGATCACCACCGACGGCCAGCACTTCACCATCGACGGTTACCAGAAGTGGGCCAAGGCTATTGGTACTGCGTTGGGTGACCTGCCGCCATCGGCCTACGGTAAAGGAAGCAAATAATGAAACGGATGACCCTGGGTCTGGCGGCCTTGCTCGCCAGCGTCAGCGCCTACAGCGCCGACATCCCGTTGTATCCCACCGGCCCGGAGCAAGACGCAGCGTTCCTGCGGTTTGCCAACGGCACCGGCAGCGAACTGAAGCTGGTGGCCGCCGGCTCCAAGGCCAGCCTGGTGTTGAATGGCGACAAGTTGGTCTCGTCCTTTCTGCCGGTGGTGGGCGGTGACAAGCCGATCAAGGGCGTGTTGAGCCGCGATGGCAAGGACGCCGACCTGTCGGTGACCGTCGCCCCAGGCGAATTCGCCACCGTGGTGGCGCTGGTCGACGCCAAGGGCGCCACGCGCCAATTGGTGGTGCGCGAACAGCCGGACGACTTCAACGCGCTCAAGGCCTCCCTGGCCTTTATCAACGCCGACGCCACGTGCGCCGACGCGAGCCTGGAAGCCGTGGCGCAAAAAGCCGAGCTGTTCAAGCAGGTCGCCGAAGGTTCGTTGCAGCGGCGCATGATCAACCCGGTGGAATTGTCGGTGCAGCTCAAATGCGCCGGCGCGCCGGTTGGCCAGCCGTTGTCGTTCACCCTCAAGGCTGGCGAGCGCTATAGCGTGCTGGCTGTTCCTTCGGCTGCAGGTTCGAAGTTGCTGTTCGCCTCTGACGCACTCGCTAACTGATCGGGCCCGACACCACCATGGTCTTTGCCTCACTCGAATTCCTCACGCTGTTCCTGCCGGCCTTCCTGTTGATTTATGCCCTGGCTCGTCCGAGCTGGCGCAACGTCATCCTGTTGATCGGCAGCTGGCTGTTCTACGGCTGGTTGAGCCCGCTGTTCCTGTTCCTGCACATGGTCTTGACCGTGGTGGCATGGGTCGGCGGCTTGCTGGTGGACCGCTCCCGCGAGGATGGCAAAGGCCGGGTGCGCCTGTTGATCGCGTTGATCGTGTTCAACACGGCGGTGCTGTGTTGGTACAAGTACGCCAACATCGTGGCGGGCACCGTGAGTGAGGTGATCACCTGGTACGGCGCCATGCCACTGGACTGGCAGCGCGTGGCGTTGCCAGCCGGCTTGTCGTTCATCGTATTGCAGGCGATTTCATACCTGGTGGACGTACACCGGCATACGGTGCCGGTGGAGCGCAGCTTCATCAATTACGCCACCTATATCTCGATGTTCGGCCACTCGATTGCCGGCCCGATCATTCGTTACGACTGGGTCCGTCGCGAGCTGAACCAGCGGTATTTCAACTGGCCGAATTTCTCCCTCGGCGCGCGGCGCTTCATGATCGGCATGGGCATGAAAGTGCTGGTGGCCGACACCTTGTCGCCGTTGGTGGACATTGCCTTCCACCTGGAAAACCCGAGCCTGGTGGATGCGTGGATCGGTTGCCTGGCCTATTCGCTGCAACTGTTCTTCGACTTCGCCGGCTACAGCGCCATGGCCATCGGCCTGGGCCTGATGCTGGGTTTCCACTTCCCGGAAAACTTTAACCGGCCCTATCTGGCCAGCAGCATCCAGGACTTCTGGCGCCGTTGGCACCTGTCGTTGTCCAGCTGGTTGCGCGACTACCTGTACATCGCCCTGGGCGGTAACCGTGACGGTGTGTGGCGTACTTATCGCAACCTGTTCCTGACCATGGCGATTGCCGGTTTGTGGCACGGCGGTGATAGCTGGAACTACCTGCTGTGGGGTTCGGCCCACGGGGTGGCGCTGTGTGTGGACCGCGCCTGGTCGCGTTCGAGCTTGCCGAGTATTCCGCCGGTGTTGTCCCACGTCCTGACGTTGCTGTTTGTGTGCCTGGCCTGGACCTTGTTCCGCGCGCCGGACTTCCATTCGGCACTGACCATGTATGCCGGCCAGTTCGGCATGCACGGCATGGCCCTGGGTGACGCAATGGCGGTCGCCCTGCGCCCGGCCCATGGCATGGCGGCCTTGCTGGGCCTGGTATGCATCATTGCACCGATCTGGCAGGTTCGTTGCGAGCAACGCTTTGGTACTCAGCCGTGGTTTTTGGTGGCGGCTTCGCTGTGGCCGGTGGCCGGGTTTGTGTTGTCGTTCGCGCTGATTGCCAGCCGCGACGCCGTACCGTTTCTGTACTTTCAGTTCTAAGGAAGCCCGACCATGCCCGCTCCTACCGCACCGACTCCACCGAGCGAATTGGCCGTTCGTACCAGCCCCCTGGCGGCCTGGGTGCTGGTGCCCTTCCTGGCGGCGGGGCTTCTGTCTTGCGCCTGGCTGATGGTGAAGGGCCCGATCAGCTTCGTGCCGGCCAAGGTGGACACCGACATGCTGCTGCATGGCGACGTGACCCACCGTTTCGCCAAGGAACTGGCCAAGGCACCGATGGCGATCCAGGCCGCCAACCTGGAGCGTGGCTCCAGTTGGCTGGCCTTCGGCGATACCGGGCCGCGCGTGCGCCAGGGATGCCCGGGCTGGTTGTTTATCAGCGATGAGCTGCGCATCAACCGCCACGCCGACGCCAATGCACAGACCAAGGCCCAGGCCGTGATCGACCTGCAACAGCAACTGGGCAAAAAAGGGATCGACCTGCAAGTGGTGGTGGTGCCGGACAAGAGCCGCATCGCGGCCGCACAGCGTTGCGGCCTGTACCGCCCAGCCGTGCTCGATGGCCGTGTCCAGGCCTGGACTGCCGCGTTGCAGGCTGCCGGCGTCTCCGCGCTGGACCTGACTGACACGCTCAAGCCCCTGGGCCCGCAGGCGTACCTGCGCACCGATACCCACTGGAGCGAAATCGGCGCCAACGCAGGGGCCCAGGCCCTGGCCCAGCGCATTCAGCAGCGCGGTATCAAGGCCACGCCGGAACAAACCTTCACGATCACCCAGGCACCGCTCGCCGTGCGCCCGGGCGACCTGGTGCGCCTGGCCGGCCTCGACTGGCTGCCGCCGAAATTGCAGCCACCGGGCGAGTCGGTCGCGGCCAGTTCCGCCCATGAAAGCGGTGGCGCCACCAGCAATGCCGACGACCTGTTCGGCGATGCCAGCCTGCCGAATGTGGCGCTGATCGGCACCTCGTTCTCGCGCAACTCCAACTTTGTGGGCTTCCTGCAAAAGGCCCTGAATGCGCCAGTAGGCAACTTCAGCAAGGACGGTGGCGAATTCTCCGGTGCGGCCAAGGCGTATTTCGACAGCCCGGCGTTTAAGCAAACCCCGCCCAAGTTGCTGATTTGGGAGATCCCGGAGCGCGACCTGCAGACGCCGTACGACCCGGTGACGATTAGTCAGTAAATTGACTTTTTGCCACTTGTCTAAAAAATAGCCAGCTCCTACAGCAAAATAATGACACTGTTGCTGGCTTGAAGCAGACTGCGGGCACTAAGGCGACGACAAAAAGACCTGCGGTAAGCAGTCGTATCAGCTGACCTTTTTCACGTCTTTAAGCTTCGCCGTGAGGAGGAATGTGCGATGAGCTTCACCGACAGTCTTCTCGTTCTTCTCGGCCAGGACGTGAGCCGAGACCCCCAAGGGCAGCATGCGCGGCTGCACTTTTTCGGCAGCATCCCGGTCGATGACGGCACACCGTTCTCCGGCCAGTCTACCCGCGCCAATGAACAAACCCAGGCGGTAGCCGGCGCGGCGCCGCGCCCGAGCGTGGTGGCGCTGGTATCGGTGAATGGGGGGGTGGGCCGCAGCACCCTGGCCACCGCCTTGAGCAGTGGCCTGCAGCGCCACGGCGAACCGGTGGTCGCGCTGGACCTGGACCCGCAAAACGCCCTGCGGCTTCACTTCGGGGTCAGCCCGACTGCGCCGGGCATCGGTGTGGCCAGCCTGCAACATGCGCAGTGGGAGACTCTCCAGCAGCCGGGTTTTGCCGGTAGTCGAGTCATTCCCTTTGGCGACAGCGATACACAGCAACAGGAAAAGCTGCAGCGCTGGCTCAAGGATGAACCCGACTGGCTCGCGCAACACCTCGCCCCCCTGGACCTGAGCGCACGCCATACGGTGGTCATCGATACCCCTGCCGGAAATAACGTGTACTTGCACCAGGCGCTGAACGTGGCCGATGTGGTGTTGGTCATCGCCCAGGCTGACGCGGCATCTTTGGGAACACTGGATCAATTGCAGGCGCTGTTGGCGCCGCACCTGGAGCGTGAGCGCCCGCCGCAGGTGCATTTCGTGATCAACCAGCTCGATGAAGACAACGCGTTCAGCCTGGACATGGTCGAGGCGTTCAAGCAACGGTTGAACAAGGCGCCGTGGGAGGTGCATCGCGACATGGCGATCAGCGAAGCCCTGGCCTTCGGCGCAGACCCGTTGGACAGCCTGGCGGCGGGCCTGGCGAGCGACGATATCAACGATCTTTGCCGGTGGTTGATCGCCTGCAGAAAGCTGCGGTAAAGCGCGGTTTATACGCCTATCACCAGATGCTTATGCACAATTGGGCAGTGGCCGCTGTCACCCAATACACGTTTTGTGGAGCCGTTCTCATCAAGCTGCAACTGCCTGTTTTGCGGGTGGTTTATGCCGTGGGTAAAAAATGAGCAGCATGGCTTTTTGCCGGTAGCGTTGTTGGCTACAGCTTCTGTAAAGATTCCATCAACAGAGTTATCCACAGGCTGGGGTGCGACAATTTTGCCCTTTAATCGCGCTCGGCAAGCACCATCAGGTTGCGCGGCGTCAGTGTCGATTCGCAGAAGCTGCCTACCTCGACCCTGTAGCCTTTCTCGGCCAGAAACAATGCCCGATCCAGTACCAGCCAGAGCTCCAGCGGGCGCCGAAACAGACCACGCAGCAATTCCAGGTTCCTGACCTCGGCCAGGCGTCGCCAACCGTCGGCCTCCAGTGCGGGCCAATCCTGCTCGCCTGTGGATAACCCTTTGAGACTCGCCAGTTCCCGGCAGTAGTCGGCGAAGGGTTGGTCGAGCCAGCTGGCGGGCAGCGAGGGCGCGGGCAAATACTCGTCGCAGCCGCGTAATTGACGTTGCAACTGATCGAACCCCAGGCGCCGGGCCATCGACGTATCCCGTTGCACGCGCACGCGGGCACCGGCGGTGACGGTTTCGCTCAGCGGCAGGCCAAGGTCCTCGACCGACAGTTGCAGCCGCGACGCACGACCGGCGCCGGACAGCGCCTGGTAGCGCTCGGCGTTGATGCGGTTATAACAACACGGTGCCAGCGCCAGTTGCTTGCAGCCGGCGGCGCTGGCCGCGTGCAGCAGGCGCACATGCAGGTCGCCACAGGCGTGCAGGGCGACGGGGGTGTGGTCGGGGTTGATCGCTACGGTTGCCATTACGTCTTGCTGGCGATGGGTGACCGGCAACCGATGGCGATCGCTCAAGGCTTGGCCGGAGGCGATCAACGCCGGATCGTATTCCAGGCAGGTCAGCTGTTGGCCAGGTTGGAGCAGGCGGCGCCCGAGATGGCCTTTGCCGGCGCACCAGTCCAGCCAATGGGTCGGCGTCTGCGCAAAGTGCAGCGCGGCGCCGAACGCTTCGATCTGCTGCCATTTACGCCCGGGGACGTCGACATTCAAGCGATGGCGCGCGGCTGCCAGGGGCTGGGTCGGTAACTTATCCACAGCACTGAGGCGCAGGGCTTGCGCGGCCAGCTGTGGAAAAGGTGCGGGGGCGGGCAGGTCGTGGGGCTGGTTATGGCTGCTTTCGGCATCAGCCAACGAGCGCTGGCGCAACCATTGGGCGAGTTGCGGATGCTGGGTTTCCCAGGGTAGCCGGGAGTGCGTGAAGGGCCGTGGTCGCCACAGCCCTTGGTGCTCGACCAGGAACGCATCCAGCGCCTGGAAGCGTGTCTCAACGTCCTTGGCAGGCATCGACGCGCAGCCAGCGTTCCAGCAGTTTGAAGCCGCGTACCAGCAGGTAGGCCATCAACAGGTAGAACAGCCCGGCCGCGAAGAAGATCTCAACCGGCAGGTAGGTGCGCGCGATGATGGTACGCGCCATGCCGGTCAGTTCCAGCAAGGTGACGGTACTGGCCAGGGCGCTGGCCTTGAGCATCAGGATCACTTCGTTGCTGTAGGCCGGCAGGCCGATGCGCGAGGCGCGGGGCAGGATGATGTAGAACAGCGTCTTGGGCTTGGACATGCCCAGGGCGCGCGCGGCTTCGATCTCGCCTGGCGGGATGGCCTGGATCGCACCGCGCAGGATCTCGGCGATATAGGCGGCGGTGTGCAGGGTCATGGTGGCGGTGGCACACCAGAACGGATCGCGCAGGTAAGGCCACATGAAGCTGTTGCGCACGGCATCGAACTGCGCCAGGCCGTAGTAGACCAGAAACAATTGCACCAGCAGCGGCGTACCGCGGAAGAAGAAAATGTAGCAATAGGGCAGGGTGCGCACGTACCAGCGCCGCGAGGAACGGGCAATGCCCAAAGGGATCGCCAGCAGCAGGCCGGCGATCACCGCGATGGCCACCAGCTCCAGGGTCAGGGTCGCGCCCTGGGCCAGTTTGGGCAGCCATTTGATGATCACGGCCCAGTTCAGGCCCAGGTCGAAATGGGACAGCCAGCTGTAGTCGCCGCTCATTGGGTGCTCCTTGTAAAGCCACGGCTGGCGCGTTTTTCCAGGAAGTGCATGCCGGTCATGGCCAGTACGGTGAGGCCCAGGTACATGAAGGCGGCGACCATGAAGAAGGTGAACGGCTGCTTGGTGACGGTCACGCCGATCTGCGCGTGGCGCATGATTTCTTCAAGGCCGATGACCGAGACCAACGCAGTGTCTTTCATCAGGATCATGAACAGGTTGCCCAGGCCCGGCAGGGCGATGCGCCACATTTGCGGCATGATCAAGCGGGTGAAGATGCGAAATTTCGACAGCCCCAGGGCGACACCGGCTTCACGATGGCCCTTGGGAATGGCAAGGATCGCGCCGCGGAACACTTCCGTGGCATACGCGCCAAAGCACAGGCCCAGGGCGATGACCCCGGCGGCAAAGGCGCTGAGGGACAGGTCGGGGTTACCCAGCATCTCCCCGAGGGCGCGCATCAGGTTGACTGTGCCGAAATAAATCAGCAGTACCCACAGCAGTTCGGGAATACCGCGGACGATGGTTGAGTACGCACCGCCCAGCCATTGCAGCGACTTGTAGGGGGAGGTCTTGGCCAAGGCACCGGCCAGGCCGAGCACCAACCCCAGGCACAGGGCCGTGAGCGCCAACTTGACGGTCATCAGCGCCCCGGCGGCGAGGGCGGGGCCGAATCCGTAGAGATCGAAATTCATGGTGTTTTCATATCGCGGCAGGCAAAGCTGAAAGCCGGCGCGCTCAAAGGCGCGCGCCGGGCAGGCCGATCAGATCATTCGATGCTGAACGGGAAGTACTTGTCGTTGATCTTCTTGTAGGTGCCGTCTGCCTTGATCTCTGCCAGGGCTTTGTTCAGGCGTTCGCGCAGTGGGTCACCCTTGCGTACGGCGATACCGATCTTGTCGCTTTCTACAACCGGGTCGCCCTTGAACTCATAGGCCGAACCGTCTTTGCTCTTGAGCCATTCGTACTGCACGTACTTGTCGGCGAGGATCCCGTCCAGGCGGCCGGAGGTCAGGTCGAGGTAGGCGTTTTCCTGGGTGTCGTAGAGCTTGGCGGTGGTGTCAGGCAGCTTGTCTTCCAGGTAGCTACCGGCCAACGTCGCGCGTTGTGCGCCGATGATCTTGCCTTTGAGGTAGGCCGCGTCGGTCTTGAAGTCCGCCGTGGCTTTAGGAGCAATGAACTGCAGCTTGTTGGAGTAGTACGGGTCGGTGAAGTCGACGGCCTGCTTGCGTTCATCGGTGATCGACAGCGAGGACACCAGGAAGTCGAATTTCTTGGCGTTCAGGGCCGGGATGATGCCGTCCCAGTCGGAGACATACACTTCGCACTTCTCGACTTTCATCTTGGCGCACAGGGCATCGCCGATGTCTTTGTCGAAGCCCACGACGTTGCCGCTGGCGTCTTTATTGTTGAACGGCGGGTAGGCCGCTTCGATCCCCATTTTCAAGGTTTCTGCCATGGCCGTGGCGCTGAACGCCATCGAAACGGCCGCGGCCAGAAGGAATTTTTTATAGTTCTGCATGCAGGTTGCTCCGTTAACGGTTGCTGGACATGAATTGTTTGCAGCGCGCCGAAAGCGGGTTATCAAACACCTGCTGTGGCGATCCTTGCTCTTCGACCAGGCCCTGGTGCAGGAATACCACTTCACTGGACACCTGGCGGGCAAAGCCCATTTCATGGGTGACCAGCAGCATGGTGCGGCCCTCTTCGGCCAGCGCGCGGATCACATTAAGTACTTCCTGGACCATTTCCGGGTCAAGGGCCGACGTGGGCTCATCGAACAGGATGACCTTGGGCTGCATGGCCAGGGTGCGGGCGATGGCCGCCCGTTGTTGCTGGCCGCCGGACAGTTGCGCGGGGTAGGCATGGCGTTTGTCACCGATGCCGACCTTGGCCAGCAGGGCTTCGGCGACTTCGATGGCTTCGGCCTTGCTCTGGCCGAGCACACGGCGAGGGGCCTCGATGATGTTGTCGAGGATGCTCATGTGTGGCCACAGGTTAAAGTTTTGAAACACAAAACCGATTTCGCTGCGCAGGCGGTTGATCTGCTTGCCGTCGGCGGCCATCAGTTCGCCGTTTTTCGCGGCCTTGAGCTTGAGCTCTTCGCCAGCCACCAGGATCTGCCCCTGGTGCGGGTTCTCCAGCAGGTTGATGCAGCGCAGGAACGTGGACTTGCCGGAACCGGAGGAACCCAGGATCGAGATCACATCGCCGTCGCGAGCGGTCAGCGAGATACCTTTGAGTACCTCCAGCTCACCATAGCGTTTATGCAAGTTGCGGATTTCAAGCGCGGGCGTGGCCTCAGCCATGTGCGGTCCTCATTGTGTTCATTGCGTTCGACGCTGTTGGGCCGCCTTCCTGGCGAGGCGCCAAGCTAGCATAGCGTCTGGATGACAGCCAACAGCGCTGCGGACGGTTAACCGGGGCTCTGCGGCAGGGTGTCGCATCGGCACAGCAGCGTGTCGCGCCATCAACAACCGAACAACCGTTTGATCCCGAAAATCCACAGGCTTTACGTAAAAAGGGCGCGATGGTGCCAGCTTTGGCCGGGTGTTGGAAGGGTTAACCGGGTAAACGGCGCCTGATGGCACTTTTATGGAGCGTCGCGGACTTTACGTGTGTGTTTGTGGTGCACGCGCTGCTCTGGAAAGTGGGTCGCTCGGTAACGCTGTAGCGGAATGCCAGCATTCTCAATGACTTGCAACGGTTAATGAATTGTCCTACAGCCCGCGTCAATTGCGGCTTTGTAACATTTTGGCGCAAATCTTGCGTAAAAAATAAAGAACGCCTTGTTGGTTTCTTTTCACAAGAAAGACTGCAGACCGGGCGAACCGTTTTCGCAATTCCTCGCAAAGGTGTGTCAATGAGTAGTACGCAAAGCTCCAATGACCTCGAACAGGGGCTCAAACCGCGTCACGTCACGATGTTGTCGATTGCCGGCGTTATTGGCGCCGGTTTGTTTGTCGGCTCCGGCCACGCGATAGCTGCCGCCGGCCCTGCGGTGCTGCTGGCCTACGCCGCTGCCGGTACGCTGGTGGTGCTGGTCATGCGCATGCTGGCCGAGATGGCCGTGGCGTCACCGGACACCGGTTCGTTCTCCACCTACGCCGACCGGGCAATCGGTCATTGGGCCGGTTTCACCATTGGCTGGCTGTACTGGTGGTTCTGGGTCTTGGTGATTCCTTTGGAAGCCAACGCCGCCGCCACCATTCTCAACGCCTGGTTCCCTAACGTGGCCATCTGGGCGTTTACCCTGATCATTACCTTGCTGCTGACGGCGACCAACCTGTTCAGCGTGAAGCACTACGGCGAGTTCGAGTTCTGGTTCGCGTTGATCAAAGTCGTGGCGATCGTGGGCTTTGTGATTCTCGGCCTGGCCGCGATCTTCGGCTTTTTGCCGACCAGCCAGGTCAGCGGCGTGTCCCACCTGTTCGATACCCAGGGCTTCATGCCCAATGGCATGGGCGCGGTATTGGCGGCGATCCTGACCACCATGTTCTCCTTCATGGGCACCGAGATCGTCACCATTGCGGCGGCTGAATCGAAGAACCCAGGCCAGCAAATCACCAAGGCCACCAACTCGGTGATCTGGCGGATTGGTTTGTTCTACCTGCTGTCGATCTTCATCGTGGTTTCCCTGGTGCCTTGGAATGATCCGAGCCTGGCGGCCGTAGGTTCCTACCAGACCGTGCTGGAGCGCATGGGCATCCCGAATGCCAAGCTGATCGTCGACCTGGTGGTATTGGTCGCCGTGACCAGCTGCCTGAACTCGGCGTTGTACACCGCCTCGCGCATGCTGTTCTCCCTGGGGCGTCGTGGTGATGCACCGGCTGTGTCAAAGCGCACCAACAAAAGCGGTACGCCTTACTGGGCGGTGATGCTGTCCACGGGCGCAGCGTTCCTGGCGGTGTTCGCCAACTACGTGGCCCCAGCGGCAGTGTTCGAATTCCTGCTGGCCAGTTCCGGCGCCATCGCGCTGCTGGTGTACCTGGTGATCGCGGTGTCGCAACTGCGCATGCGCCAGAAGCGCACGGCGGCGGGCGAGAAGATCGTCTTCAAGATGTGGCTGTTCCCGGGCCTGACCTACGCGGTGATGGTGTTCATCGTGGGCACGCTGACCATCATGCTGTTCCAAGAGGCCCATCGCGTGGAAATCATTGCGACTGGGGTCTTGAGCTTGCTGGTAGTGGCGGCGGGGTTGTTGGTGTCGAGCCGTCGCAAGGCGCAGAGAGTCGGCGCGGTGGTGCTGAATTGATGTGATGGAATGCGGTGCTTGATTGCGCCGCAGTTCAGATGTGGGAGGGGGCTTGCCCGAATGCCAGCCAGTTAAGGCTTTTTTGTAGGAGCGAGCTTGCTCGCGAAAAACCTCAACGATAACGCGTGTTTCCTGAATCAACGCGGCGCCTGTGAGTTTTTCGCGAGCAAGCTCGCTCCTACAGAAGGCGAGCAAGCCCCCTCCCACATGTTGTTTGGCGTCAGTCTTGGGCGTTGGTGAGGGCCTGGGAGGCGGCCACATAGTCGGCCTGGAACTGCGGCGACTCGATCCACGCCAGGGCGGCAGCTTCATCCTCGCTGTCCGTGGCCCACTGCCGATACTCGATCAGTGCCGCCAGGATAAAGTCGGTGGCTTCTTCTTCGCCTTCCTGTTCCAGCACCAGTGCGAGCAGTGGGTGGGCCAGGAACACCGCACACAGTGCCTGCTGGCTGGTCTCGCCGGCGGTACGCATCGCCACGAACAGCTCGGTCAAATCCACCGACTCAAGGTCAATCCGGTCATCATCCCCGGCAAACGCATCCGGCTTGGTCGCGACGGCGCGCTGGGTACGGTTCTGCTTGGCCTTGGCCTTGGCCCGGTGGGCACGTTTTTGCTGCTTGTTCGGCGAGGCCATGGGCTCACGTCCTTGGGTCAGGATCTGGGTGGGGTATTGAAGCGCAGGTTGGGGGAAATCCCAAGGGTATCTGGCGCTAATTGGCCGTTTTGAAGCCAGGCCAATGCGATCGGCCACAATCGGTCCTGATACTCGCTGCGAAAGAATGCGAAATGCCCGACCTGTTTTTCGCCGATGTCTTGTGGAGCGATGCGCAGATGGGTGCGCTCACTGTTTGCGAAATAGCCCAGCAAGCGCTCAATCGCCGCCACGGTGCCGAACGGGTCGTCAGTGATGCTGATCGCCAACATCTGCGCCGTCACACGACTGAATGGCAAGTCGGCCAGGGCACGCCCGCTGGGCCGCGTCTCATACCTGGGCGTTGGCGTGCTCCAGTCGCGCACCACGCCTGCCGGCGTATCCTCCAGCCAGCCCAACCGCTTGCCGGGGAAATACCCACAGAGTGCCGTCACCAGCGGCATCACCACATGCCACTTGGCAAACATCTGCCAGCGCCCGGCGGCTGCGTAATCGCGCCAGTAGGCGAACTGCGCGCCCACGGTGACGATTCGCCGGATCACTGTGCCGGATGCAGCCAACCCCGCCGCACAGCCACCAAAGCTGTGGCCGACCACATCAATCGGTTGGCCTGGAAACTCGCGCTGTGCCCGCCGCAGGATCGCTTCGAAATCCCGCGTGCCCCAATCCGACCACGACGCCTTGAAACCGCGCAACGAACCGAGGCGGGACTCGCCGATGCCGCGATAGTCGTAGGTGATCACGTCGAAGCCGTTGGCGAACAGGTAATCGGCGAAACGTGAGTAGTGGCGGCAACGTACGGAGGTGGCGGCGTTGATGATGACGACCGGTCGTTCGAGATCGGTACGCGGGTGGCGCCAGGTGGAGCCTGCGAGGGGGTAGCCGTCGGCGGCGGATTCTTTGAAGGATTCGCTTTGGCTATTTCTGGGTGTAGTTGCACGTTCTATTGAAGAGGCGTCATTCAAGTTCATCGTTTCAAAGCCCCTGCCTGGATTATTGTTTTTAGTACCGAAATTATTGATTGCATCGAGCAGTACAACGCCTCTTCCCTCGACCTCGCGCCAGTAGAAGCATAGGCTCACGCATTTGCGATTCACACTGAGTGTTTTCATGACCCGCGACACCCTCGAGCACAATCAGGTCCCGGTCTACTTCGCCGCCGTCCTGCTGGCTGCCGCTTTCGGCCTGCTTGCGCCTTCGTTGGCCCATGGCCTTGGCGCGCTGGTCACGCCCGCCATCGCGGTGCTGATGTATGCGATGTTCCTGCAAATCCCGTTTCTGGATCTGCGCCAGAGCCTGGGTCACAAGCGCTTTCTGGCGGCGTTGCTGCTGGCCAATTTCATCCTCGTGCCGTTGCTGGTGTGGGGGTTGACCCGTGGCCTGGTGGAGCGCCCGGCGTTGCTGGTGGGCGCATTGCTGGTGTTGCTGACGCCGTGTATCGACTACGTGGTGGTGTTTACCCATATCGGTAAGGGCGATTCACGCCTGATGCTGGCGGGGACGCCGTTGCTGTTGCTGTTGCAGTTGGTGCTATTGCCGGTGTACCTGGGTTTTATGCTGGGGGCGCAGGCCGACGTGGTGGTACAGGCAGGGCCGTTTGTCGAGGCGTTCCTGTTGTTGATCGTGGTGCCGATGATCCTGGCGGTGATCACCACCTCCCTGGCGCGGCGATCATCGCTGGTCAACGCTTGGAGCAATGCCTGGGCGTGGTTGCCGGTGCCGGCGATGGCGCTGGTGTTGTTCGTGGTGATCGCCTCGCAAATTACCTCGGTGGTGCGGGATATCAACCTGCTGCTCCCGGTACTGCCGGTGTATATCGGCTTTTTGCTGCTGGCGCCGCTGATGGGGGCGTTGGCCGCCCGGTTGTTCGCGTTGCCCGCGGTCACGGCGCGGGCGGTGACGTTCAGTGCATCGACACGCAACTCGCTGGTGGTGCTGCCCTTGGCGCTGGCACTGCCGGAAGACGTGCGTGGGGTGGCGGCGACCGTGGTGATCCTGCAGACCCTGGTGGAGCTGGTGGGTGAGTTGGTCTACGTCCGGCTGATCCCGAAGTGGGTGTGGCCTGCGAGTCGCTAGAAGCGGCAATCTTCAGGTTGTTCAGGCGCTATTCAGGGGCGGGTTCGGCACCATAGGTCCGCGCTCCCTACCTGACAGGTCAACCGATGGATCAACGCTACCGCTTTCGCCTGGAGTCCCTGGGCATTTTTCTGATCGCTTTGTTGCTGTTCACCCTGGGTATCTGGGATCAGCAGCCCCAGGGTTTTGATGGGCGCTGGGCGTTGTTCCTGCAGGAGATGTTTCGCCATGGCGCGAGTCTTTTCCCTACGACCTATGGGCAGCCCTACGCCGACTACCCTGGTACCGCGACATTCTTCAGTTTTGTATTTGCGCGCTTGTTCGACGCGCCGAACCATCTGGCAAATGTCCTGCCCACGGCGCTGGCCTCGGCGGGTGTGGTTGCCCTGATCTATCGCTTGCTGGTGCCTTACGGCCGCAACTGGGCGTTGCTCACGGTGCTGCTGACCTTGCTCACCACTCAGCTGCTGGAAAAGTCGCGCTCGGTCTGCCTGGACCAGATGGTAGCGCTGTTATGCGTCGGCAGTTTCTATCTGCTGCACAGTGGTGAACGCCTCGGTTCGCGCCTCAGGCAATTGGCGGTGTTCCCGCTGTTCGTCCTGGGCTTTGCGATTCGCGGGCCGTTAGGGTTGATCGAGGTCTGCGGCGTGGTCTGCGTGTATTGGGCGTTGGGCCGTCCCGGCGAGCGGGTCAGGCAGGTGCTGGTGCACGGTATGGTTGGCCTGGTGCTGTTGGCGGCGTGCTGGTGGTTGCTGATGAAGCTGGCGCGGATCAGCGGTGGCGATGCCTTTGCCGATGAAGTGTTCAGGATGCAGGTCGGTGGGCGCCTCGACGAAACCGGTGAGCCGTTCTATTTCTATTTCCAGTTGAGTTTGTACCGCTACTTCCCCGTGGTGCCCCTGGCGTTGGCCACGATGGTTGCGTTGCGACATCGCTGGGCGCAGCGCCAATGCGATGAGAATGTGCAACTGACAATACGGCTTGCGGCCTGTGGCTTGATGATTTTGCTCGGGCTGTCGGTGCCGCACTTCAAGCGTGCCTATTACATCTTGCCCATGGTGCCAATGTTCGCCGCTGTCGCGGCCTATGGGCTGCTCCACGCGCAGGGCTGGTTTGCGGGCATACGTCGATGTTACGAAGGGCTCGTCGTGGCGTTGCCGGCGTTGGGTGGGGTTGTGGTGTTTGTGTGCCGCTATGGGTGGCAGAAACACGGTTACTGGCCTAACGTTTCGTTGCCTCTGCTGATTGGCGCCCTGGTGCTTTTGCAGGTGGCGGCGTTGCTTGCCTGGCGTCGCAGTGCGCGACTGGTGTCGCTCAGTGCGATTGCACTCGCGGCGCAGTGGTTGTTGCTGGTGACGGTGGTGGAGCCGGCCAAGGACCTGCAGTTCGACACCCGGCAGTTTGTCAGCCAGGTGGAAGCGCTGCGTGCGACGGAGCCTGGGCCATTGGTGTTCGTCAATCTCGGTCGGGACACCTGGGCGGTGCGCTACATGATGAACCTGGACCACGACGAGCAACCGCTGTTCGTTGGGCGCAATGAGATGCAACGGTTGGGCGAACTGCCTCGGCCGGCGTGGGTGATAGTGGCGCGTAAGGAAACCGCGCTGCTGCAGGGAACGCCAGTGGAGCATTTGACTCCGATGTACAACGGGCGCTTGAACGACAACCCGTTGCTGGTGTTTCTGCTCAAGTGAACAGGCGATTTAGAGCGTGTTGGTGTATGTTTGCCGGGTAAATGACCGGCGGGTCATATAACGCCTATCTGGCTTTACCGTTTTTGTAATCGTTGTAACGTGCGGATCAAGGAAATGATGGAAATGGACTTCAAGCGGCCCGGCGCTCAATCACCCGGTGCGACCTCCCTCGCGGGTGGCGGTCACGTGATCGGCCGCTCGCGGCTTGGCTTGCTGAGCATCTGTTTCGACGGCGGCTGCAGCTATCCCTCGATGATTATCATGTTGCAGGGCGTTTTCAAGCGCTACGGGCGCCTGGTGCGCTTTGGCGAGAAGTTGTCGGCGCAGGACTGGTTAAATCGGGTCGAGGAGCGCGGCTTCCAGGTGTCGGACCAAGAGAGGGCGGCGGTGGTGACGCTGATGTGGGATCGGCGTTGAGTGACCGAGTGGCAGGGGCGATGTTGAATCGCCCTTGATCAAGGCGTCAAATCCCAGGCAACAAAAAACCCGCACCAGGCGGGTTTTTTGTGTGTTCCAGATGATAGTTGCACCACCTGAAACTTAATAGTGGTGCCCAGAGACGGAATCGAACCGCCGACACGGGGATTTTCAATCCCCTGCTCTACCGACTGAGCTATCTGGGCAACGGGGCGCATTAAACGGGTTTTTCAGGGGGTCGTCAAGCAAGTTTTCAAAAAATATTTAATTATTACCGTCGCTTACGTGCCGACCCCGGTTTTTGATCAATTATTGAGCAGGCGGCACGTAGCCGTCGGCCTTGGCGTAATCCTCGCCGGAAAAATACTTGTCCATCTCACCTTGCAGGTATTTGCGGTCTTCGGCGTTCATCATGTTCAGGCGTTTTTCGTTGATCAGCAGGGTCTGGTGTTTTTGCCAGTCGGCCCAGGCTTTGGCGGAGACGTGATCGAACACGTCCTGGCCTTTGGCGCCTGGGTATGGAGGGCGTTCCAGGCCGGGCAGTTCTTCTTTGTACTTGCGGCACATTACGGTGCGGGTCATGACGACTCTCCTGCGTTCAATACTTCAGCCGCGCGCTTCAGCAGTTTTTTCACCGGGGCGGCAAGGCCCAGGCGCGGCGGGGTGGCGAGGTTATACCAGAGCCAGTCGGCCTCGGCCACGTGATGGGCGGATTCCTCGACCTGGACCAGCCAGGGTTCGATGGCCAGCTGGAAGTGGCTGAAGGTGTGGATCAGCCCCGGCAGTGCCTGTTGCGTGCCCAAGGCCAGTGCATGCTGGTGGGCGAGGTGTTCGAGGTCGTCGAGGTCGTCCAGCTCCGGCAAGCTCCACAAACCGCCCCACAGGCCAGTGGAAGGGCGACGGTAAAGCAGGATCGCGCCCTCGGCGTTGGCCAGCATTGGCATCAGCGTGCGCTTCTGGGGGATGGCCTTGCGTGGCTTGGGGATCGGGTAGCGTGTCTCCAGGCCGAGCATGTGGGCTTCGCAGCCTTTTTCCAGCGGGCATAACAGGCAACTGGGCTTGCTGCGGGTGCAGAGGGTTGCGCCCATGTCCATCATCGCCTGGGTGTAGGCGTTGACGCGGGTCTGCGGGGTGAAGCGCTCGGCGGTGGCCCAGAGTTGCTTGGCGACCTTCGGGTCGCCGGGGTAGCCCTCCTGAGCGGTATAGCGCGCCAGGACGCGCTTGACGTTGCCGTCGAGGATCGGTGCGCGCAGGCCCATGCTCAGGCTGGCAATTGCACCGGCCGTGGACAGGCCGATACCGGGCAGCCCGGTGAGTTTTTCGACATCGCGGGGAAACTCGCCGCCGTACTCGGCCACGACGATCTTCGCGGTCTTTTGCAGGTTGCGTGCCCGGGTGTAGTAGCCCAGGCCGGTCCACAGGTGCAGCACTTCGTCTTCCGGGGCGGCGGCCAGGGCTTCGACGGTTGGCAGCGAAGCCATGAAACGGTCGAAGTAGTTGAGCACGGTGCTGACCTGGGTCTGTTGCAACATGATCTCCGAGACCCACACCCGGTAAGGGGTGATGCCCTGTTGCCAGGGCAGGTCATGGCGACCGTGACGGTCGTACCAATTCAGCACCGCCTGTGAAAACTGCTCGTTTCTCATCGTTTGAACAGGCCTTTCAACGCATCTTTGAGTTGCGGGTTTACCTTGTCGAGCTTCTCTTCCAGCTTCTCGTTGAGGCGGTTGCCGGCAGCCTTGATGGCGACCTGGCCCAGGCCATCCTTGTCCAGGCGGCATGCCTTGGCGCCCAGTTCCAGCGGGCCACGGCAACGTAACGGAACTTCGATGCCCTGGAAGTTGGCGCCTACTTCACACGCCGGGTCCGGTACTTCGCGTTGGTCGCCTTCGACGATGATGCCCACCCGATAATCCATGCCGAGCACACGCAGGTCGATGTCACCGTTGCCGTTCACCGTGAGGCCTGGGATACGCACTTTCAGGTCAGGGTTATTGGCTACGCCATTGCGGAAGCTCAGGTTGCCCTTCAGTTCCTCGAACGGTGTGTCCTTGCCACGTGGCTCGCTGTTCAAGGTCTTGCGGTTGAGCAGGGCAATACCGGTGCACAACTGCTGTTCAAGGTTGGCGTTGAGCAACACGCCATTGTTGATCACGAAGCTGGCGGTGCCGTTGAGGCTGTCGATCAGGGCCTTTTGGCTGTTGCCGCGGCCGCTGAGGTTGCTGTCGAGGGTGACCAGGCCTTTCACCGGCGGATTTTGCCCTTGGGCTTGCAGGATGCGTTCGACCGGCACCTGCTTGATGCGGCTCTGCAGCGCCAGTACCGGAATATCCTGGCGCACATCGAGGGTGCCGTTGGCCTGGAAGGTGCCGTTGTAGAGGCCGCCGCTCAGGGTGTCGAGCTTGAGCTGGCCGTCGAGGCCGGTGGCCTTCAGTGCCGCGTTCTGGATTGGCAGCTTGCTCAGGGTCAGTTGCCCAAAGGTGAGGTCGGCATTCACATCCAGGGTGCGCAGGCGGGTCAGTGGCAGCAGCTTGTCGGTGCTCCAGGCGCCCTTGGTCGGGGCGTCCGGCAGCGGTGTGGTGCCACCGGCGGCCATCGCGCCGGCTTCGCTGTTCTGGACTTCGGCCTGGCGTGCAGCGGCGGCGCCTTTGGCGGCGTCGGACTTGGTCGGCAGGTAGTTGTCGGCGTTGAACGTGTCGCCCTTCAGTTGCACGCGCAGTGACTGCTTGGCGAAATCGTCCACCGCGATGCGACCGGTAAAGGTGCTGCCGTCGAGTTTCAGGTTCAGGTCTTCCAGCGCCATGCTGGTCGGCGTGCCCTTGAGGCGGCTGACCAGCTCGACCTTGCTCAGGCTGCCCTCGGCCATGGGTGGCAGCGGGTTGCCGATGCTGTCGAGGAACGTGGCCAGGTCAAACTGGGCGATGGACAGTGCGCCACTGATCTGCGGTGTCTTGTCGAGGTCGTTGACCTTCAGCTCGCCGAGTGCGCGCAGCTGGTTGGCCGAGAGTTTCAGGTTGGTCCACTCGGCAATGTTGGCGGCCAGGTCCACCAACAGTTGACCCTGGGTGGAGAAGGTCACGGTCTTGCCTTGCAGCGGTTCACCGGTGGCTTCGCCGCTGAGTTTCATGTCTTCGAACTGGTAGCGCTTGAGCGCGCGTTGAATGCGCAGGTTGCCGTTGAGCTCGGTCTTGACGCGCATCACCGGCTGGTTACTGCCGAAAAAGGCCGTGAGTTTCAGCGGAATGCTTGCCCCTTCGTGCACGGCACCGGCGCTCAGCTGGATGCTTTCGGCGCTGAACTGCTTGCCGGTCTGCTCATCGTTGTATTCGATGCGGGCGTTGTTGATCGTCAGGCTGTCGATATCGAGGCGGATCGGTTTTGGCGGTTTTTCCGGTTCGTGCTCGGCAGACTGCTCCACTGGGGCAGGGGTGGCGGTACCTGCCTCCGGCGCGGTCTTACCGATGTCTTCCCAGTTGCCATGGCCCTGCTTGTCACGGTTCAGGCGTAGATTGAGGCCCTCGACACGCACATCGCTCATCTGCACCTCGCGGCGCAGCAACGGCAGCACGCGTACCGACAGGCCGAGCATCTGCAGGTCAGCGAACGGTTGGGTCGGGTTGGTCAGGGTCGCGACGCTGGCTTCGTGCAACTCCAGGCCCAGCCACGGGAACAGGCTCCAACCGATATCGCCATTGAGCGTCAGCTCGATGTGGGCCTTGTCGCGGGCAATCTGGCGAATCTCGTCTTTATAGTCGTTGGGATCGAAGAGATGGGTCAGGGCAAAGCCGAGAGCCACAATGATCAGCAACAACCCGAGAAGTACCAGACCCAGGATTTTGCCGAACGCTTTCATGGGCGAGTCCTTGTATGTCGATTTCAAAATGTAGCCGCAGAGTATAACGCCCGACGACCGGCGTCAGTTCACAGATCGTTACATTGTATCTAGGGCCAGGAAAACGGAATTTTGACGTCAAAAAGTGCAAAAAATCCGAAAAACGTAGTGGCACTTTGGTTTTTATGGCGTCCACTGATGCTAATCTCTGCACGTTCGTTCGCCTTCTGCGACTTAAGGTCGCGCCTAAATGGAGCTCTACTCAACAAAACGGCCACGCTTTGCGTGCAAGGCCGAGGGAGAGAGCGCCTGACGAACACATACTAACAACTGGGGGAAACACCAATGAGTACTAGCATGGCGGCGAGTATTACTGCCGCACAGCCTGCGTTCCTGTCCAAGGAACGCATCATCGCCAAGCCCGGTTTCAACCGCTGGCTGGTTCCACCGGCCGCCCTGGCCATCCACTTGTGCATCGGCATGGCCTACGGCTTCTCGGTGTTCTGGCTGCCACTCTCCAAGGCGCTGGGTATTACCGCACCTGTTGCCTGTGCGCCGGACATGAGCTTTATCGCCCAAGTCTTCTCGTCCCAATGCGATTGGCCCATCTCCATGCTGGGCTGGATCTACACCCTGTTCTTCATCTTCCTGGGCTGCTCGGCAGCGATCTGGGGCGGCTGGCTGGAACATGCCGGGCCACGCAAGGCGGGTGTTGTATCGGCGCTGTGCTGGTGCGGCGGCCTGTTGATCTCGGCGCTGGGGATCTACACCCACCAGATCTGGCTGATGTGGATCGGTTCCGGGGTTATTGGCGGTATCGGCCTGGGCCTGGGCTATATCTCGCCCGTGTCCACCCTGATCAAGTGGTTCCCGGACAAGCGCGGCATGGCGACCGGCATGGCGATCATGGGCTTCGGCGGTGGCGCCATGGTTGGCGCGCCGCTGGCCGCTGCGTTGATGGGGCACTTTGCTTCGCCGACCAGCGTGGGCGTGTGGCAAAGCTTCCTGGTGATGGCGGCGATCTACTTCGTCTTCATGATCGGTGGCGCACTGTCGTACCGTGTTCCGCCGACCGGCTGGAAGCCTGAGGGCTGGACCGCACCGGCGAAAAAAGCCAGCAACTCGATGATCACCCACCGTCACGTGCATGTGAACGTGGCCTGGAAAACCCCGCAATTCCGCCTGGTATGGCTGGTGCTGTGCCTGAACGTCTCCGCCGGTATCGGCATCCTGGGCATGGCTTCGCCGCTGCTGCAGGAAGTGTTTGGCGGCAAGCTGCTGGGTGTGGATGTACCGTTTGGCCAGCTGGATGCGGGGCAACTGGCGTCGATCGCGGCCATTGCTGCGGGCTTCACTGGGCTGTTGAGCCTGTTCAACATTGGTGGCCGGTTCTTCTGGGCGTCGTTCTCCGACTACCTGGGCCGTAAAAACACCTACTTCGTGTTCTTCGCCCTGGGCTTTGCCCTGTACGCGCTGATCCCGAACCTGGGGCACCTGGGTAACGTGGCGCTGTTCGTGGCGGCGTTCTGCATCATCCTGTCGATGTACGGCGGTGGTTTTGCGACGGTTCCGGCGTACCTGGCCGACCTGTTCGGTACCCAGATGGTCGGCGCGATCCACGGTCGCCTGCTGACTGCCTGGGCGGCGGCGGGCGTGTTGGGCCCGGTGCTGGTCAACTACCTGCGTGAATACCAGTTGAGCATCGGCGTTGAACGCGCTGCGGCCTACGACATCACCTTGTACATCCTGGCGGGCCTGCTGGTGCTGGGGTTCATCTGCAACATGCTGGTGCGTCCTGTGGCCGACAAGTACTTCATGACCGATGCCGAGCTGGCTGCCGAACAGGCGCTGGGTCATGACAAAGGTGCTGATGCCACGACCGTGCTGGAGTGGAAAGCCTCCGCCGGCAGCAAGCCGCTGGCTGTTGCGGCCTGGTTGGTGGTGGGTATTCCGTTGGCATGGGGTGTGTGGGTGACCCTGCAGAAGACGGCGGTGCTGTTCCACTGACACCGCGCATGCCTTGTGGTCCCAGGCGTGTTGGGACCACAGGCGTGTTGGGGGTTGTGGCGAGCGGGCTTGCCCCGCGTTGGGCTGCGCAGCAGCCCCAATAAAACCAACGCGTTCTTCCCGTCAGAACGCGTTGGTACATTTTGGGGCTGCTGCGCAGCCCAACGCGGGGCAAGCCCGCTCGCCACGACAAGCCCGCTTAGACACTAAGCCCGCTTCGACACATAAGCCCGCTCTTGCTTGTATGCACATGTCTATCCCCGACACTCCATCAGTCTTATCCCCTTCGATGTTTCTGTTTAGCGCCCGCGCCCCTATAATGGCTGCCTTTTTCGCCCAATGATTTTGCGGAGCTGGTGATGGCCGAACGTAAGGCGTCCGTCGAGCGCGACACTCTGGAAACCCAGATCAAAGCCTCGATCAACCTGGATGGCACCGGAAAGGCCCGATTTGATATCGGTGTACCTTTTCTTGAGCACATGCTGGACCAGATCGCCCGTCACGGGCTGATCGACCTGGATATCGTCAGCAAGGGCGACCTGCATATCGACGACCACCACACGGTGGAAGACGTAGGCATCACCCTCGGCCAGGCGTTTGCCAAGGCCATTGGCGACAAAAAAGGCATCCGTCGCTACGGCCACGCCTATGTCCCGCTGGACGAAGCGCTGTCGCGCGTGGTCATCGACTTCTCCGGCCGCCCAGGCCTGCAGATGCACGTGCCCTACACCCGCGCCACCGTGGGCGGCTTCGACGTCGACCTGTTCCAGGAATTCTTCCAGGGCTTCGTCAACCATGCGCTGGTGAGCCTGCACATTGACAACCTGCGCGGCACCAACACCCACCACCAGATCGAAACCGTGTTCAAGGCTTTCGGCCGCGCGCTGCGCATGGCGGTGGAGCTGGATGAGCGTATGGCCGGGCAAATGCCCTCGACCAAGGGCGTCCTGTAATGCAGACGGTCGCGGTTATCGATTACGGCATGGGTAACCTGCACTCGGTGGCCAAGGCCCTCGAGCACGTCGGGGCCGGCAAGGTGCTGATCACCAGCGACGCCAATGTGATTCGCGAAGCCGACCGCGTGGTATTCCCGGGCGTTGGCGCGATTCGCGATTGCATGGCTGAAATTCGCCGCCTGGGCTTTGACAGCCTGGTACGCGAAGTCAGTCAGGATCGCCCGTTCCTCGGCATCTGCGTGGGCATGCAAGCCTTGCTCGACAGCAGTGAAGAGAACGACGGCGTCGACTGCATCGGCCTGTTTCCCGGCCAGGTGAAGTTCTTCGGCAAGGACCTGCACGAAGACGGCGCCCACCTGAAAGTCCCGCACATGGGCTGGAACGAAGTCAGCCAGGCGGTGCATCACCCGCTGTGGCACGACATTCCGGACATGGCGCGTTTCTACTTCGTGCACAGCTACTACATCGCCGCCGGTAACCCGCGCCAGGTGGTGGGGGGTGGGCACTACGGCGTCGACTTCGCCGCTGCGTTGGCCGAAGGTTCGCGTTTTGCCGTGCAGTTCCACCCGGAGAAGAGCCATACCCATGGCCTGCAATTGCTGCAGAACTTCGCCGCTTGGGATGGGCGCTGGTAAATGGCCAGGAAACCGAAGCAGCCGATCTTGAACCTCACGCCTGAGCAGGAGCGTGAGGCCACCGACAAGATCAAGCGCTTCATGGAGGATCGCTTCGAGCTCAAGCTGGGCTCGTTCGAGGTCGCCGAGATTCTTGAGTTGTTCACCACCGAAGTGGCTCCGCATTATTACAACAGGGCGATTTTCGATACGCAGACGCTCCTTAAAGAAAGGTTCGAAAGCATCGAAAGCGACCTGTGGTCGCTTGAGAAACCCTGATTTCCCAAGCATTGCTGAATATCGAATAAGGTTTGCCAGATGCTGATTATCCCCGCTATCGATCTTAAGGACGGCGCCTGCGTACGTCTGCGCCAAGGCCGTATGGAAGACTCCACCGTGTTCTCCGATGACCCGGTGAGCATGGCTGCCAAATGGGTGGAAGGGGGCTGCCGTCGTCTGCATCTGGTGGACTTGAACGGCGCCTTCGAAGGCCAGCCGGTCAATGGCGAGGTGGTCACCGCGATCGCCAAGCGCTACCCGAACCTGCCGATCCAGATCGGCGGCGGTATCCGCTCCCTGGAAACCATCGAGCACTACGTGAAAGCGGGCGTGAGCTACGTGATCATTGGCACCAAGGCGGTGAAAGACCCGGCGTTCGTCGCCGAAGCCTGCCGCGCATTCCCTGGCAAGGTGATCGTCGGCCTGGACGCCAAGGACGGTTTCGTCGCCACCGACGGCTGGGCTGAAATCAGCACCGTGCAAGTCATCGACCTGGCCAGGCAGTTCGAGGCCGACGGTGTGTCCGCCATCGTTTATACCGACATCGCCAAAGACGGCATGATGCAGGGCTGTAACGTACCGTTCACTGCGGCACTGGCGGCGGCGACGAAGATTCCGGTGATTGCTTCCGGCGGTATTCACAACCTGGGCGACATCAAGTCGCTGCTGGACGCCAAGGCTCCTGGGATCATCGGCGCCATTACCGGTCGCGCGATCTACGAAGGCACCCTGGACGTCGCCGAAGCCCAGGCTTACTGCGATGCCTACAACGGCTGAGGACTGACCATGGCGCTGGCCAAACGCATCATCCCTTGCCTGGACGTCGACAACGGTCGCGTGGTCAAGGGCGTCAAGTTCGAGAACATTCGTGACGCCGGCGATCCGGTGGAAATCGCTCGCCGCTACGATGAGCAAGGTGCCGACGAGATTACCTTTCTCGACATCACCGCCAGCGTCGACGGCCGCGACACCACGTTGCACACCGTCGAACGCATGGCCAGCCAGGTGTTTATCCCGCTGACCGTGGGCGGTGGCGTACGCACCGTGCAAGACATCCGCAACCTGCTCAATGCCGGCGCGGACAAGGTCTCGATCAACACCGCGGCCGTGTTCAACCCGGAGTTCGTCGGCGAAGCCGCGCAGCACTTTGGCTCGCAATGCATCGTGGTGGCCATCGACGCCAAGAAAGTCTCCGGCCCCGGCGAAACCCCGCGCTGGGAGATCTTCACCCACGGCGGGCGCAAGCCAACCGGGCTGGACGCAGTGGAGTGGGCGATGAAGATGGAAGGCCTGGGCGCCGGCGAAATCCTGCTGACCAGCATGGACCAGGACGGCATGAAAAACGGCTTCGACCTGGGCGTGACCCGCGCGATCAGTGATGCGCTGGGTATCCCGGTGATCGCCTCCGGCGGCGTCGGTAACCTGCAACACCTGGCCGATGGCGTGATCGAAGGCCACGCCAGCGCGGTGCTGGCGGCGAGTATTTTCCACTTTGGCGAATACACCGTCCCCGAGGCCAAGGCCTACATGGCGGCGCGCGGTATCGTCGTTCGCTAAACGCTGCTGGACACCATGGCGGGCGCGCGGCACTCTCTGCGCTTGCCATGGATTCCGGTAGCCTTCATGTTCAAGACCCTGCTGCTTGCCCTCGCCAGCACCTCCATTTTTATGGTGAGTGCAGCTCACGCCGAAGAACCATCTGATACCTCCCTGGTGCTGCTGACGGAAAATTTCCCGCCCTACAACATGGCGAAAAACGGCAAGAACTTCGCCAAGGAAGAGAACATCGAAGGCATCGCCGTGGACATCGTGCGAGAAACCTTCAAGCGCGCCGGCATTTCCTACAACCTCACCCTGCGTTTCCCGTGGGAGCGAATCTACAAGCTCGCCCTGGAGAAACCCGGCTACGGCGTATTTGTCATGGCGCGCCTGCCGGATCGCGAAGCGTTGTTCAAATGGGTCGGCCCCATTGGCCCGGACGACTGGGTGCTGCTGGCCAAGGCCGACAGTAAGATCCAGCTTGCCGACCTTGAGCAGGCGCGCCGCTACAAGATCGGCGCCTATAAAGGTGATGCGATTGCCCAGACGCTGGAGAAGCAGGGCTTGACCCCGCTGGTGGTGCTGCGCGACCAGGACAATGCGCAAAAGCTCATGGACGGCCAGATCGACCTTTGGGCGACTGGCGATCCCGCCGGGCGTTACCTGGCACGCCAGGCGGGGGTGACCGGGCTCAAGACGGTGCTGCGCTTCAACAGCGCCCAACTCTATCTCGCGCTGAACAAGGATGTGCCGGATGAGACCGTGGCGAAGCTGCAGGCGGCGTTGGACCAACTGCGCAAGGAGGGTGTGGTCGACCAGATCATGGCGAAGTACCTCTAGCCTTCCGTCGACTCTTTTTTGTAGCAAGCCCTAATGCGGTTCAGTTAAGGCTTTTTTTGTAGGAGCGAGCTTGCTCGCGAAAAACTCACAGGCGCCGCGTTCATTCAGGGAGCCCACGTTATCGTTGACGTTTTTCGCGAGCAAGCTCGCTCCTACAGAAGGCGATGTACGCTTAACTGAACGGTATTCCTAATGCGGTTGTAGGAGCGAGCAAGAACTAGGCGTCCCCTCGCTCCTACAGAAGGCGATGTACGCTTAACTGAACGGCATCAGGGCTTTCGAATCGCCACAGAGGTATCAGATCCTTAGCGATAGATGCCGTTCTTACCGTGACCACCCATGGCCTGGTTACCGCGCACACTGATCATCAACTTGATATCGATCCAGTCGACGCCCTGGGCCTTGAGCTTGGGCAGCTCGCGTTCCAGTACCGCCAGGGTCTGCGGGTACGGATGACCGATCATCACTGCCGAACCCTGTTTATGCGCCAGCTTGATCGCGGTTTGCAGTTGCGTGGTGATTGCGGCTTCGGTGCGCTCGTCGTCGAGGAAGACATCCCGCGAGACATGGGCCAGGCCAATTTTCTGTGCCTCGGCGGCGGCGACGGTCTGCGCGCTGGTGCGGCTGTCGACAAAGAATTTGTTGCGTCGTTGCAGGTCGGCCATCAACCAGGCCATCGCCGCGGGCTGTGCGGTCATTCGACTGCCCATGTGGTTGTTGATACCGGCGGTGTAGGGCACGGCCTGGAACGCGGCGTCCAGGCGCTTGCCGAGCTCTTCGATAGGCAGGTCGGGGTGCCAGGCGAACGGACCGGTGGCCGGGTCCATGGGCATGTGCAGGATCACGATCTTGCCGGCCTTGTGCGCTTCGCGGGCGAATTCGGCGGCGTGGGGCGTGTCGGGCATGATTGCGGTGGTCACCGGCCCAGGCAGGGCCAGCACGCGACGATCCCGGGCCAGGTTTTGCCCGAGGTCGTCGATGATGAGGGTCAGGTAGGCTTTGTGCGGCTCGCTGGCGGGAGTCGCGTGAGCGACCCCTGCCAGGCTGCATAGCGCAGCGATGATCAGGGCAAAGCGCATATCAACGGCTGCGCGTAATGCTCAGGCCCTTGAGCAGGCTCAGCGCCTGGGCCAATTGGTAGTCATCGTCCTGCGGCATCGGCTTGGCTTTGGAGCCGCTGCCGGTTGGCTGGTCGGCGCCGCCGTTGCCATTGCCCAGGTGGCCTTGCAGGTCCGCTTCCTTGTAGTACTCGCTGTCGACCTCGTTGGTGATCTTGGCCTTGCGCACTTCGATGTCCGGCACGATGCCCTGGGCCTGGATCGAGCGACCGTTTGGCGTGTAGTACAGCGCCGTGGTGATCTTCAGTGCACGCTCGTTGTTCAGCGGCAGCACGGTTTGCACCGAGCCTTTGCCGAAGCTGGTCGTGCCCATCAGCACGCCGCGCTTCTGGTCCTGCAGGGCACCGGCAACGATTTCCGAGGCCGAGGCGCTGCCGCCGTTGATCAGCACGGCCAGCGGTACGTTTTCGCTGAGGTCGTTGCCGGTAGCCGAGAAGCGCAACTCGGAATTGGCGATGCGGCCCTTGGTGTAGACGATCAGGCCCTTGGTGATGAAGTGGTCGACCACTTCCACCGCCGCCTGCAGCACGCCACCTGGGTTGTTGCGCAGGTCGAGCACGATACCGTTGAGCTTCTTGCCGTTGTCCTTGCGCAGTTTGGCCAGGGCCTTGGCCACTTCGTCGCCGGTCTTGACCTGGAACTGGGTAATACGGATGTAGCCGTAGCCTGACTCCAGCAACTGGCTCTTCACGCTCTTGACCGTGATGGTCGCGCGGGCCAGGGTCACGTCGAACGGGGCACCGCCGTCGCGCACCAGGGTCAGGGTGATTTTCTGGCCGATTTTGCCGCGCATCTTGTCGACGGCTTCGGTCATGGTCTGGCCGCGGGTCGGCTGGCCGTTGATCTTGACGATCAAGTCGCCGGCCTGGATACCGGCCTTGGACGCTGGGGTGTCGTCAATCGGGGAGACGACCTTGATCTGGCCGTCCTCGGCGCCGACTTCGATGCCCAGGCCGCCGAATTCGCCGCTGGTGCTTTCCTGCAGCTCGGCGAAATCTTCCGGGCCGAGGTAGGCGGAGTGTGGGTCGAGGTTGCTGAGCATGCCCTTGATGGCATTCTCCAGCAGGGTCTTGTCGTCTACGGGTTCGACATAGGCGGCCTTGATCCGGTCCATGACCTCGGCAAAGGTGCGCAGCTCGTCCAGCGGCAACGGCGCCTTGGTGGTCGCGGCCGTGGCGGCAGGTGCAGCCGGTGCGGCCTGGTCGGCAAAAGCCAGAGGCGCGCCGATCACCAGGGCGATCGTCAGGGCCAGCGAAGTGAGGCGGGACAAATGCAGCATGTCGAACGAACTCCTAGTGTAGATGCGCCCCTATCCTTGGGAGCGGCACCATTGTGCGGGATCGCTCGGGCGACCCTGCTGACGAATAGCGAAGTACAGCGCCGGGGTGTCCTGGCCGCCACTGTTACCGACAGTGGAGATGGATTCACCGGCTTTTACAACATCACCCGCCGACTTGAGTAAAGTCTGATTGTGGCCATAAAGGCTCAAATAGCCATTACCGTGGTCGAGAATCACCAACAAACCGGCGCCACGCAGCCAATCGGCAAACACCACGCGGCCACCGTGTACGGCATGGACCTGGCTGCCAGCAGCGGCGCTGATCATCACCCCGTCCCACTTGGCGCGGGTGTCGTCGCCACGGGTTTCCCCAAAGCGTGCCAGTAGTCGACCATCAACCGGCCATGGAAGTTTGCCGCGCGCGGAAGCAAAAGGGCCGCCGAAGGATTCGCCGGCGCTGGAAACCAGCGGGCCAGGTGCTGCGTGCGCGGGCTTGCGGGGGGCCGGAGCGTCCGTCGTGGCTGCCAGTTCGGCCTCACGCTGGCGCTTTTTTTCGGCTTCCTGCTGGGCGATCAGCGCTTTCTGGCGCGCTTCCTCGGCCTCACGTGCCTGGCGGGCCAGGGTTTCTTCGATGGTCTTGAGTACCTTGGCCAGGTCGGCCTGGTCCTGCTCGCGAGCTTGCAGCTTGGCGTCGCGGGCCTTTACGTCTTCGTTGAGCTTGGCCAGGGCCAGCTGGCGTTCCTTGCGGACCTTGTCCAACTGGTCGCGCTGGACGTCGAGGGCGCTTTTCTGGTCGAGCAACTGCGACTGCTGGTCGGCGATTTCCTGTTCGACATTGGCCAGTTGGCGCAGGGTCTCGTTGAAACCCTTCAATTGCGCCAGGCGTGCCTGGCTCACGTAGTCGTAGTAGGTGAGGGTGCGCGCGAACTTTTCCGGGTTCTGCTGGTTGAGCAGCAGCTTGAGGTACTCCTGGCGGCCGCTCTGGTAGGCGGCGCGGGCCTGGATCGCGATCAGGCGTTGCTGTTCAACGCGTGCGCTCTGGAGTTTTTTTTTCTCAGCGTCGAGTCGCTCCAGTTCCGACTCGCTCTTCTTTAATTCTTTTTGCAGCTCCTGGACCTGTTTCTCCAGCTTGCCCATCTCGGTTTCCGTGCCGCGCAGGTCTTTCTGCACCCCGGATTTTTCTTCCTGGAGCTTGCCGAGCAGTTTTTTCAGCTCGGTAATGTCCTGACGCGTAGCGTCCAACTGTTGTTGGGTTTGCGCGCGCTCATCGGCAAACGCCGGTTGGAGCAGGCAGACAAGAGCGAGGGTAATCAAGGCGCGAAGCATAGAGGCGGGCGACACCACGGAAAGGGACGGCCTAGTATGCCCGCCAAGCGCTGCAAAAAAAACGCCCAATTCAGGCTTCCGGGCAAGATAGGTGCCGAGTGGCGCTGGTATGGCAAAAAGACATCTACCAAACGCGGAAGATCCAATGTGGGAAGGGGCTTGCCCCCGATAGCGATGTATCAGCCACATAGGTGTCAGCTGATCTACCGTAATCGGGGGCAAGCCCCCTCCCACACTATTTTTCGGTGATTCTGAGAATCAGACCAGAATCGAAGTGCCGGTCATCTCTTTCGGCTTCTCCAACCCCATCAGCATCAACATTGTCGGTGCCACATCCGCCAGCACGCCGCCATCACGCACTTTGAAGTCGCGCTTGCCGACGTAGATGAACGGCACCGGCTCGGTGGTATGGGCCGTGTGGGCCTGCCCGGTGGATTCGTCGGACATCTGCTCGCAGTTACCGTGGTCGGCGGTGATCAGCGCTTCGCCGCCGACCTTTTCCAGCGCATCGACGATGCGGCCGACGCACTGGTCCAGGCATTCCACGGCCTTGATCGCGGCTTCCAGGTTGCCGCTGTGGCCGACCATGTCACCGTTGGCGTAGTTGACCACGATCACGTCATACCGCTGGTGGTCGATGGCGTCGACGATCTTGTCGGTGACTTGCGGTGCGCTCATTTCCGGTTGCAGGTCGTAGGTGGCGACTTTAGGCGACGGGATCAGGATGCGCTCTTCGCCAGGGAACGGTTCTTCGCGACCGCCGGAGAAGAAGAAGGTCACGTGGGCATACTTCTCGGTTTCGGCGATGCGCAGCTGGGTCTTGCCGTTTTTCGCCAGGTAGTCGCCCAGCACGTTGTCCAGGCTGCCTGCGGCAAAGGCTGCGGGGGCGGGGATGCTGGCGGCGTATTGGGTCAGGCCGACATATTGGACTTTTGGCTGGCGCGCACGCTCGAACTCCTTGAAACCGCCTTCGACAAACACACGGCTCAGCTCGCGGGCGCGGTCGGCGCGGAAGTTCATGAAGACCACGGCGTCGCCGTCTTCGACTTTCACCGGCTCGCCGATGGTGGTGGCTTTGACGAACTCATCGCTCTCGCCACGGGCGTAGGCGGCTTCAAGGCCTTCCTGGGCGGTGGCGGCGTTGAATTCGGCCTGGCCGTCGACGATCAGGTTGTAGGCCTGGGCCACGCGGTCCCAACGGTTGTCGCGGTCCATGGCGAAGTAGCGGCCGACCAGGCTGGCGATGCGGCCTTTGCCCAGGGCGGCGAAGGTGGCGTCCAGCAGCTCAATGGACGACTGCGCGCTCTTCGGCGGGGTGTCGCGGCCGTCGAGGAAGGCGTGCAGGTAGATCTTGTCGGCGCCCCGCTTGAAGGCCAGTTCGGCCATGGCCACCAGGTGGTCCTGGTGGCTATGTACGCCACCGTCGGACAGCAGGCCCATGAAGTGCACCGCTTTGCCGGCGGCGACGGCTTTATCCACGGCCGCGCAGATAGTCGGGTTCTCGAAGAATTCGCCATCGCGGATCGCTTTTGTCACGCGCGTGAAATCCTGATAGACCACTCGTCCGGCGCCCAGGTTCATGTGGCCGACTTCCGAGTTGCCCATTTGGCCGTCCGGCAGGCCCACGTCCATGCCGGAACCGGAGATCAGGCCGTTGGGGACGGTGGCGGTCAGGCGGTCCAGGACCGGCTTGCGCGCCGAGTACACGGCGTTGTCGTGGTGGCTTTCACTGTGTCCGAAGCCATCGAGAATTATCAGGACCAAAGGTTTAGGCGTAGTAGTCATAGATCCTCTCGCGGCGGTAATTAGTGAAGGGGATTGAAAAGGGAGTGGCAGTTTAAAGCGAAGTTCCGACCACGTCACCGCTTTACGGGGGTTGGCCCCCCCTGGCGGCTGTGTATACTTACCGCCATTTTAACGCCCTGGAACCTCCTTGATGGTTGATCACCTGATTGCATTTGCCACTGCCCACTATCTGCTCGCGGGTGCCTTCGTCATCCTGCTGGCGCTGCTGATCGCTCACGAGATGAGCCGCGGTGGCCGCAGCCTGAGCACGTCGGAGCTGACCGCGCTGGTCAACAAGGATGAGGCGATTGTCGTGGATATCCGCCCGGCCAAGGATTTTGCCACCGGCCATATCGTCGGCGCCCTGAACATTCCGCAGGACAAGCTGATTGCGCGCCTGGCCGAGCTGGAAAAACACAAGGCCAAGACCATCATCCTGGTCGACGCCCAAGGCCAGCACGCCGGCACCCACGCCCGCGAAATGCTCAAGACCGGTTTCACTGCGGCCAAGCTGTCTGGTGGTATCAGCAGCTGGCGCGCCGATAACCTGCCGCTGGTGAAGTGATATGAGCCAGGTTGTCGTCTATTCCAGCGATTGGTGCCCTTACTGCATGCGAGCCAAGGCTTTGCTGGAGAAAAAGGGTGTTGCCTTCGAAGAGATCAAGGTCGACGGCAAGCCCCAGGTGCGTGCCGAAATGGCCCAGAAGGCGGGGCGCACGTCCGTTCCGCAGATCTGGATCGGCACCCGGCACGTCGGTGGATGCGATGACCTGTTCGCCCTGGAGCGCTCCGGTAAACTCGATGCGCTGCTGCACGTCTGACTCCCAACCCCTAAAAGACCCCAAGATCAAGAAGGATCTGCGATGACTGACCAACAGAATACCGAAGCAGCAGAAGCCCAAGGCCCACAGTTCTCGCTGCAGCGCATCTACGTGCGTGACCTGTCGTTCGAAGCGCCGAAAAGCCCGGCTATCTTCCGCCAGGAATGGACCCCAAGCGTTGCCCTGGACCTGAACACCCGTCAAAAGGCACTGGAAGGCGACTTCCACGAAGTCGTGCTGACCTTGTCGGTCACCGTCAAGAATGGCGAAGAAGTGGCCTTCATCGCTGAAGTGCAACAGGCCGGTATCTTCCTGATCCAGGGCCTGGACGAGGCGTCCATGAGCCACACCCTGGGTGCGTTCTGCCCGAACATCCTGTTCCCGTATGCCCGCGAGACCCTGGACAGCCTGGTTACCCGTGGTTCGTTCCCTGCGCTGATGCTGGCTCCGGTGAACTTCGATGCCCTGTACGCTCAAGAGCTGCAGCGCATGCAACAGGAAGGCGCGTCGACGGTTCAGTAATCTCGAACCCGACGCAGAACCCAATGTGGGAGGGGGCTTGCCCCCGATGGCGGAGTGTCAGTCGACATCTATGTGACTGATCCACCGCTATCGGGGGCAAGCCCCCTCCCACATTTGCTGTGTGTGTTACTTGAAGCCGAGTTGGCGCCAGCCTTCGTAGACAGCAACGGCCACGGTGTTCGACAGGTTCAGGCTGCGGCAACCTTCGCGCATCGGCAAGCGCAGGCGATGCCCGTCAGGCAGGGCATCGAGTACCTCGGCCGGCAGGCCACGGCTTTCCGGGCCGAACAGGAAGGCGTCGCCTTCGGCAAAACTGGCATCATGGAACGGCCGCGAGCCCTTGGTGGTAAACGCGAACAGCCGTGGGTGGCCCAGGCTTTCCAGGCAGCTGGCCAGGTCGGCGTGGCGCTGCAAGGTGGCGTACTCGTGGTAATCCAGCCCGGCGCGGCGCAGGCGCTTGTCGTCCATGTCAAAGCCCAGGGGCTCGATCAAATGCAGGTGGCAGCCACTGTTGGCGCACAGCCTGATAACGTTGCCGGTATTCGGCGGAATTTCTGGTTGAAAAAGGATGACGTGAAACATGCACGGCTCCGAAGGCAAAGATGCGCTGCATTCTACCCTCGAAGAGGATCCCAGGCCGAAGCTATTGCCGAGGGTTTTGGGCTCGTTGGCGATTGTCGGCCTGATGGTGGGCCTGATGATCGGTCGCCTGACCACCCCCGACCCGGTCGAGTTGCTGCAGGTCGAGCCTGCGGCGGACGGCGTGCTGGTGTGGTTTAACCGCGAGCCCCAGCTGCACGGCGAGCAGGTCGATGGCACCGTGGCGCTGTTGTTCGACGCGCAGGGCAAGGCGGCCGGCGGGCAACTCAAGGTCAATGGCAAGGATGTGAACTGGCGCATACGCAAGACCGATGCTGGCCTGCTGCTGAACCTGGTGGCGGCTCGGCCGTTGCGCGGGGAATGGTCGGGGGAGAAGGCTGAAGGCCGCTGGCGGCTGGAGATCCATCTCCAAGAGCAATAAAAGAGGGAATCCCCGGCCTGCCTGTACCAAGGTCCCCAAAACGGGCTGGGGCTATGGGCGCTGTGCCACATAAGCCCCGGGTGTAAAGAAGGGAGTTCCCGGCCTGCCTGTACCAGGGCTCCCAAAACGGGGTGAAGCCTCAAGGGCTTCGGTGTTAAAGAGGGAATCCCCGGCCTGCCTGTACCGAGGTTCCCCAAAGCGGTGTGGAGCGCGATGCGGTTCGCATCAAGCACCCCGGGTGTAAAGAGGGGATTCTCGGCCTGCCTGTACCAAGGTCCCCGAAACTGGGTTGTACATGGTTATTGCAGGGCGCGTGCCAGAGTCGCGAAGTGGCGCCAAAAAAAATCTTCAGAAAGCGCAAAGCCCCGGAATACGGGGCTTTGGTGTTTTCGGGGTTCAGGTTTTTTTCAGCGGTTCTGCGGTTTCAGGCGTTGGATCCATGCCCGATGCCGGTTCATGGTGCATTGAAGCGGTGCACGGTTCTGAAGCCTTTGGAGGTCCAAATGTGGGAGGGGGCTTGCCCCCGATAGCGATGGATCAGTCACATAGATGTCGACTGACACTCCGCTATCGGGGTGTAGCCCCCTCCCACATTGGATTTTCAGTGGATCTGAGACTCAGCCCTCATCGCCGTCGTCGTCGTCACCACCATCCACCTTCATCCCCAGTTCCTTGATCTTGCGAGTCAGGGTATTGCGGCCCCAGCCCAGCAGCACGGCGGCATCGCGGCGGCGACCAGCGGTGTGCTTGAGGGCCGTTTCGATCATGATCCGCTCGAACGCCGGTACGGCGCTGTCCAGCAGGTTTGACTGGCCGCGTGCCAGGGCCTGGTCGGCCCATTGGCGCAGGGCTTGTTCCCAGTTTGTCACTGGGGCCGAGTCCTGCGGCAGGCTCAACAGCTCCGGCGGCAGGTCGCTGATATGCACCTCGCGCCCGGATGCCATCACCGTGATCCAGCGGCAGGTGTTCTCCAGCTGGCGCACGTTGCCTGGCCACGGCAGGTTCTTCAGGTATTCCTCGGTCTCGGTTTTCAGCAGCTTGGGCTCTACGGCCAGCTCCTGGGCGGCGCGGCTGAGGAAGTGGCGAGCGAGGGTCGGGATATCTTCGCGACGGTCCGACATCCGGGGAATGTGGATACGGATCACGTTCAAGCGGTGGAACAAGTCCTCGCGGAACTTGCCCGCATGCACCAGGGTTTCCAGGTTCTGGTGAGTCGCGGCGATGATGCGCACATCGACCTTGACCGGCGTATGCCCGCCCACGCGATAGAACTCGCCGTCCGCCAGTACCCGCAGCAGGCGGGTCTGGGTATCGGCCGGCATATCGCCGATCTCATCGAGGAACAGCGTACCGCCATCGGCTTGCTCAAAGCGGCCGCGACGCAGGTTGGCCGCGCCAGTGAACGCGCCTTTCTCATGGCCGAACAGCTCGGACTCCATCAAGTCCTTCGGAATCGCCGCCATGTTCAGTGCGATAAACGGCGAGGCCGACCTTGGGCTGTGACGGTGCAGGGCGTGGGCCACCAGTTCTTTACCGGTACCCGACTCGCCATTGATCAGCACGGTGATGTTGGAGTGGCTCAAGCGCCCGATGGCGCGAAACACTTCCTGCATCGCCGGCGCTTCGCCGATGATTTCCGGGGTGCGGGTCAGCGCCGGCGGCGCTTCCTGGTTCTGTTGTTCCTGGGCGTGCTGGTTGGCGCGCTTGACCAGCGCCACCGCCTCGTCCACGTCGAACGGCTTGGGCAGGTATTCAAACGCACCGCCCTGGTAGGACGCGACAGCGCTGTCCAGGTCCGAGTGCGCCGTCATGATGATTACCGGCAGGCGCGGGTGCTGTTCGCGAATCCGCGCCAGCAGGTCCAGGCCACTGGCGCCGGGCATGCGGATGTCGGAGATGATCACGTCGGGCTGCTGGCGCGCCAGGCGGCTCATCACCCCGTCAGCGCTGTCGAAGCTCTGGGTGGTCATGCCTTCCTGTTGCAAGGCTTTCTCGAGGACCCAGCGGATAGAACGGTCGTCATCGACGATCCACACAGTTTCACTACGGCTCATGTCGATGGGGCTCCTTGTTCCAGAGGCAGAAAGATCGAGAACGTGGTGTGGCCGGGATGGCTCTCACATTCGATCAGACCCTGGTGCTGGCTGATGATGTTCTGGGTAATGGCCAGGCCCAGCCCGGTACCGTCCGGGCGGCCGCTGACCATTGGAAAGAAGATGGTTTCCTGCAGTTCCGCAGGAATGCCCGGGCCGTTGTCGATGATCTCGACCTTGGTTACCAGGCGATGGCGCACGTGGCCGATGGTGAACTGGCGCAGGGCGCGGGTGCGCAGGCTGATGCGGCCCAGGCGCAGCTCGTTCTGGCTGCTGATGGCTTGCATGGCGTTGCGCACGATATTGAGCACGGCCTGGATCATCTGTTCGCGGTCGATCAATACGTCGGGAATGCTCGGGTCGTAGTCGCGCACCAGGGTGATGCAGCCCTGGCTTTCGGCTTCGACCAGCTGGCAGACGCGCTCGAGCACCTCGTGCACGTTGGTCATCGCCAGCGACGGCAGTTTGTTGGAGCCGAGCATGCGGTCCACCAGGTTGCGCAGGCGGTCGGCCTCTTCAATGATGACGTTGGTGTAGTCCTTGAGGTGCTCGTCCGGCAGCTCGCGGGCCAGCAACTGTGCGGCACCGCGAATCCCGCCCAACGGGTTCTTGATCTCATGGGCCAGGCCGCGGACCAGCATCTTGCTGGTTTCCTGCTTGGACAGCTGGGCTTCTTCTTTGGTGATGCGCAGCAGGCGGTCGCGGGGATGCACTTCAAGCAGCAGCAGGGTGGCGCCGTTGCTCAGGATCGGGGTCACGGCGTAGTCGACGGTCAGGGTTTGGCCGGTCAGGGCCGTGAGCATCGCCTCACGCTTGGTGAATGGGTGTGCCTGCTCCACCGCCTGGCGCAATGAACTCAAGGCTTCGGCCGACTCGGTGAACAATTCGCTGATGAACTGCCCATGGCTGCGCTGGCCGCTGATGGCCAGGAGCATCTCCGCCGCCGGGTTCATGTACTCAAGACGCAAGTCGTCGTTGAGCAGGATGGTCGCGGTCGTCAGGTTGTCGAGTAACAAACGGTGCAGTGCATCACTGATGGTCATCAGGACCTCTTTTGGAGCAAGGCGCGGGCTTGAGGCACACGCTGATACAAGGAAAATGCAAAAACCAAACCAAGGCTCCGAAAAGAAGCGTTAAACCCCTGAAATAAGGGTTTAAGGCTCGAAACTGTGGCGTTCTGCCAGCTTCAACGGGAAGTTTCGAACCAAAATGGGCTGGGCAGGTGGGTAGGGTGCAAGTTGTCGCACCAATATAGTGCGGTTTTATGAAGGTTGTTCAGGAAGTGATGAGAGATCGTTCTCGGCCGATGTCGAGAGCGATCTCGGTGGCAGGACTTTATCAATGCGGCTGGGACAGCGGCATGCCCATGGTGCCGGCGTAAAACACCAGCAGCTCCACTGGGGTGCTTCCGGTTCTGCCGCGATGGACTGTGCCCACCATCTCGGCCAGGGTTTGCCCTTGAGTCAGGGTGAGAGCCCGCCCGCCTTTACGGGTTTCAATGATCAACTCGCCCGAGAGGATATACGCTGCGTTCGGCATGGGGTGGCTGTGCCAGGGCAACTGCGTATTCGCCGGGATCTTGAGTCGCAACAGCGTAAGTTCCGGCGGGCCGGAGGGGTAAGCCTCGTAAGGTGTTCCGTCCCATGATGCGCTGCTCTGCAGCAGGGTTTCCTTTTCGATCTGTACGGCGTCTTTGGGCTGGCTGCTGCAGCCTAGCGCAGCCAAACACGCCGCTGTTGCGATCAAGCATTTGAGGGCTTCCATGGTCGGTTTCATCCGTTCGCTGAGTGGCCGGTCAGGCTACGATCGCTGTCCGGGGGACGGATGCCGGAAGGGGCCTAAAATGATGTGGGTGTCATCTGTTATTCGCCTGTGTGGATACACAGCTCGGCAGTGGCGCGAATCATCGCCAGTTGCTGCAACGGCTCGTTCAACGGCTCATGCACCGCCTCGGCCAGCCACTGCGGGCACTTTGGGTCGGTGCGTTGCGGGGTGAAGTCCGCCAGTTCTTGCAGCAGGCGTTTTTGCAATTGATCCAGCTGCGGGCGAATCTGCTTCACCAGGTCGGGGCGCGGGTCATCGGGTGCCTTGCCCTGGAACTGCCAGTCGGACAGGTGGGTGTACTGCACCAGTTTGTTCGCCTCTATCTGCGCTGAGAAAAATTGCTCGGCGGCGGCGGGCGCCAGTTTGTAGTTGGGTGCTTGGGCGATGACGCTGGCGATGACCTCCTGTTCGCGCTTCTTGTCCTCTACGGGCTTTTTGCTGTCCCATTTGCTCAGGGCGACCTGGTCGGCGATGGCCAGGCGTTCGGCGATGCTGTTGAGCAATGGCTCAAGGCTGGCTGGCGCGGCGCTCGCACTGGTAGTGACGAACAGCAGGGCAAATACAAGTCGACGTTTCAAGGCTGATCTCCTTGTGGGAGGGGGCGAGCCCTCTCCCACATGTTTAATAAAATTCGGGCAAAAAAAGACCTCCCGAAGGAGGCCTCTTTCATCACGCTGCGTCAAGCAGCGCTACCGGATCAGCAGCTGTAGTACAGCTCGTATTCCAGTGGGTGTACGAAGGTGCGTACTTTGATTTCTTCTTCGCTTTTCAGCTCGATGTAGGCATCGATGAAGTCGTCGCTGAATACGCCGCCTTTGGTCAGGAACGCACGGCCCTTGTCCAGCTCTTCCAGGGCTTCTTTCAGGCTGCCGCACACTTGTGGGATCTCTTTGGCCTCTTCAGGCGGCAGGTCGTACAAGTTTTTGTCGGCGGCGTCGCCAGGGTGGATCTTGTTCTGGATACCGTCCAGGCCAGCCATGACCAGGGCAGCGAAGGCCAGGTATGGGTTGGCTGCTGGATCCGGGAAGCGGGCTTCGATACGGCGAGCGCGCGGGCTGGACACGTAAGGAATACGGATCGAGGCAGAACGGTTGCGTGCCGAGTAGGCCAGCATGACCGGCGCTTCGAAGCCTGGAACCAGACGCTTGTAGGAGTTGGTCGACGGGTTGGTGAAGCCGTTCAGGGCCTTACCGTGCTTGATGATACCGCCGATGAAGTACAGGGCGGTGTCGGACAGGCCGGCATAACCTTCGCCAGCGAAGGTGTTCTTGCCTTCTTTAGCGATGGACAGGTGAACGTGCATACCCGAGCCGTTATCGCCGTACAGAGGCTTAGGCATGAAGGTCGCGGTACGGCCGTAGGCATCAGCCACGTTGTGTACGCAGTACTTCAGGGTCTGGACTTCGTCAGCCTTGGCCACCAGGGTGTTGAATTTCACACCGATTTCGTTCTGGCCGGCAGTGGCCACTTCGTGGTGGTGCACTTCGATGACCAGGCCCATTTCTTCCATGGCGTTGCACATGGAGGTACGGATTTCGTGGTCGTGGTCGAATGGCGGAACTGGGAAGTAGCCACCTTTGATGCCTGGACGGTGGCCTTTGTTGCCGCCTTCCACGTCCTGGTCGGACATCCACGAACCTTGTTCGGAGAAGATCTTGAACATGGAGCCGGAGATGTCGGACTTGAACTTGACCGAGTCAAAGATGAAGAATTCTGGCTCAGGGCCTACGAATACGGTGTCGCCGATACCGGTCGACTTCAGGTATTCCTCGGCACGCTTGGCGATCGCACGTGGGTCGCGGTCGTAGCCTTGCATGGTCGAAGGCTCGATCACGTCGCAGACGATGATCAGGGTTGGGTCTTCGGTGAACGGGTCCAGCACGGCAGTGCTGTCGTCCGGCATCAGGATCATGTCGGAAGCTTCGATGCCTTTCCAACCGGCAATGGAGGAACCGTCGAACATTTTGCCTTCTTCGAAGAAAGCGTCATCCAGCGCGTCGCGAGCCGGCATGGTCACGTGGTGCTGAGTGCCTTTTGTGTCCGTGAAGCGCAGATCAATCCATTTAACGTCATGATCTTTGATGAGTTGAACCGACTTCGACATGGTGTCCTCCGGGTGGCTTCGGGCTGGGTAGTGGAGTTAGCCCTTAGAATGTGGGTGATGCCGGCGCGGATACTCCGCCATGGCAACCTGCCTCACAAGAGAGCAAATTGCATGCCAGTGCGCCAACATGGCCTTTCTGCCTCAAAATCGCCCCTATAACGGTGCAATCGGCCGAAATGGAATAATTAACGCACTGCAATGTAGCGCCGATTTGCATAAATGACCCGTTTTGGTGCGCATCACCTTCAATGCATATTAACTGGTTAAACCTTGAGCGATTTCCGCTATAATCCGCGCCCCCCTTTTTCGGCAGGCCCTGCGCGCGCTGTTTCCATGAAATTAATCGTTAAAGTCTTCCCAGAGATCACCATCAAGAGCCGACCGGTACGGATGCGTTTCATCCGTCAGTTGGCCAAGAACATCCGTGCCGTGCTCCGCGATCTGGACCCGGCTGTGGTGGTGAACGGCGTGTGGGACAACCTCGAACTGGAAACCCGCGTGACCGACCCCAAAGCCTTGAAGGACATGACCGAACGGCTGAGCTGCATGCCGGGTATCGCGCATTTCCTGCAGGTGGACGAGTATCCACTGGGCGACTTCGACGACATCACCGAAAAGTGCAAGCAGCACTTCGGTGATGAGCTGGAAGGGAAGATTTTTTCGGTGCGCTGCAAGCGTGCCGGCAAGCACCCGTTCAGCTCCATGGACGTCGAGAAATACGTCGGCAGCAAGCTGCGTCGCGAGTGCGGCGCCGCCGGAATTTCCTTGAAAGCGCCACAAATTGAAGTGCGCATGGAAATTCGCGACCAACGGTTGTTCGTGATCCATAGCCAGCACGACAGCATCGGCGGCTACCCGCTGGGTGCCCTGGAACAGACCCTGGTACTCATGTCCGGCGGTTTCGATTCCACGGTGGCGGCCTACCAGATCATGCGCCGCGGGCTGATGAGCCATTTCTGCTTCTTTAACCTGGGCGGGCGTGCACACGAATTGGGCGTGATGGAAGTCGCGCATTATATCTGGAAGAAGTACGGCAGCTCCCAGCGTGTGCTATTTGTGAGCGTGCCGTTCGAGGAAGTGCTCGGGGAAATTCTCGGCAAAGTCGATAACAGTCATATGGGCGTAGTATTGAAGCGTATGATGTTGCGCGCTGCGTCCCGAATCGCCGATCAGTTGCAGATCGACGCGCTGGTGACCGGCGAAGCGATCTCCCAGGTCTCCAGCCAGACGCTGCCGAACCTGTCGCTGATCGACTGTGTGACCGAAAAGCTGGTGTTGCGCCCGCTGATCGCCAGCCACAAGCAGGACATCATCGACCTGGCGGAAAAAATCGGCACCGCTGATTTCGCCAAGCATATGCCTGAATATTGCGGGGTCATCTCGGTGAACCCCAAGACCCACGCCAAGCGCAACCGCGTGGAGTACGAAGAACAACAGTTTGACATGGCGATTCTGGAGCGTGCGCTCGAGAACGCCAAGCTGGTCCCGATCGATCGAGTCATCGATGAACTGGGCCAGGATGTGCAGATCGAAGAAGTCAGCGAAGCCCTGGCCGGCCAGATCGTCATCGACATCCGTCACCCGGATGCCGCGGAGGATGAGCCGCTGGAAATCGCTGGCATCGACGTACAAACGCTGCCGTTCTATGCATTGAACGCGCGTTTCAAGGAACTGGATAACAGCCGTCAGTACCTGCTGTATTGCGACAAAGGCGTGATGAGTCGCCTGCATGCCCACCATTTGCTCAGTGAGGGGCATGCCAATGTGCGCGTTTATCGACCGAGCTAAGAGCCCGGGGCTGTTTGCCTGTGGCCTGCGTCACCGGCCCCCCGACTCTGCCGTCAAGCTGTAACGGCAAGGCCTGACTCTACTGTTAATCGCTGCCACGACCTGTCAGCACACCGAATCCTCTGATCGAGATACACAAGTGATCGAAAATCTACGTAACATCGCCATCATTGCTCACGTTGACCATGGTAAAACCACCCTGGTAGACAAACTCTTGCGTCAATCCGGCACCCTGGAGCGCAACGAGCTCAACGACGAGCGCGTGATGGACTCCAACGACCAGGAAAAAGAGCGCGGTATTACCATCCTGGCTAAAAACACCGCTATCAACTGGAACGGCTACCACATCAACATCGTGGATACCCCGGGCCACGCCGACTTCGGCGGCGAAGTAGAACGCGTAATGTCGATGGTTGACTCCGTTCTGCTGCTGGTTGACGCTCAAGACGGTCCTATGCCGCAAACCCGTTTCGTGACCAAGAAGGCTTTCGAAGCCGGCCTGCGTCCGATCGTGTGCATCAACAAGGTTGACCGTCCAGGCGCGCGTCCGGACTGGGTTCTGGACCAGATCTTCGACCTGTTCGACAACCTGGGCGCTACCGAAGAGCAACTTGATTTCCAAGTGATCTACGCATCGGCCCTGAACGGTATTGCCGGTCTGGAACACACCGCCATGGCGGAAGACATGACCCCGCTGTACCAGGCGATCGTTGACCACGTTCCACCACCGAAGGTTGACCGTGACGGTCCGTTCCAGATGCAAATCTCGGCACTGGACTACAACAGCTTCCTGGGTGTTATCGGCGTTGGCCGTATCGCCCGTGGTAGCGTCAAGCCGAACACCCCGGTTGTGGCTATCGGCGCCGACGGCAAGAAGCGTAACGGCCGTATCCTGAAGCTGATGGGCCACCACGGCCTGCACCGTATCGACGTTGAAGAAGCCTTCGCCGGCGACATCGTGTGCGTCAGCGGCATGGACTCGCTGTTCATCTCCGACACCCTGTGCCAGCCGGACACTGTCGAGGCGATGAAGCCTCTGACCGTTGACGAGCCAACCGTTTCCATGACCTTCCAGGTAAACGACTCGCCTTTCTGCGGTAAAGAAGGCAAGTTCGTGACTTCCCGTAACATCAAGGAACGTCTGGACAAAGAGCTGCTGTACAACGTTGCACTGCGCGTTGAAGAAGGCGACTCGGCTGACAAGTTCAAGGTTTCCGGCCGTGGTGAGCTGCACCTCTCGGTACTGATCGAAACCATGCGTCGCGAAGGCTTCGAAATGGGCGTTGGTCGTCCTGAAGTGATCATCCGTACTGTTGACGGCGTGAAGCAGGAACCGTTCGAAAACGTCACCATCGACACCCCTGAAGAATCCCAGGGCAAGGTCATGGAAGAGATGGGCCTGCGTAAGGGCGACCTGACCAACATGGTGCCGGATGGCAAAGGCCGTGTGCGTCTGGAATACAACATCCCTGCTCGTGGTCTGATCGGTTTCCGTAACCAGTTCCTGACCCTGACCAACGGTGCTGGCATCCTGACCTCGATCTTCGATCGCTACGACACCATGAAGTCCGGCGACATGTCCGGCCGTCAGAACGGTGTTCTGGTATCGGTAGAAACCGGCAAGGCGCTGACCTACTCCCTGGAAACCCTCCAGGCGCGTGGCAAGCTGTTCGTTGAACACGGTCAAGAGATCTACAACGGTCAGATCGTTGGCCTGAACAGCCGTGACAACGACATGGGCGTCAACCCAACCAAAGGCAAGAAGCTCGACAACATGCGTGCTTCGGGTAAAGACGAAACCATCGCCCTGGTTCCACCTGTTCGCTTCACCCTGGAACAGGCCCTGGAATTCATCCAGGACGACGAGCTGTGCGAAGTCACGCCTAAGTCGATCCGCCTGCGTAAGAAGATCCTGGACGAAGGCGAGCGTACCCGCGCTGCCAAGAAAGCCAAGAACTGAGTTAACTCAGGCTGAATGAAAAACGCCCCCGGTCGAAAGGCCGGGGGCGTTTTTTTATGTCTGCAGGTTTTGTGGTGGCTGTACCGGCCTCATCGGGGGCAAGCCCCCTCCCACATTTGACCGAGTACAGTCATTTGGAATGCGGTCAGTGTGGGAGGGGGCTTGCCCCCGATGGGGCCCTTGAGCCCCCTGCAAAACCTGGATCAGAACTTATCGAGGGTCTTGAACTTGGTTTCGCGCACCACTTCCTTCGGCTTATATGCGCAATACCCCGGGCGCGGCCCGATTTTCGGGTGGTTGCGGCAGGTATCCGGACGCTTGTCATAAATAGTGCAGAAGCGCGTCTTACGATCCAGGTACAAGCAGTCGTTGTTGCTCATGCGCTGCAGGGTAAAAATCTCGGATTTGTTGTTGTAGCGTTCGACAATGCCTTCCTTCTGCAAACGCTTGGCGATGTTTTTCGGCGGGTCGCCGCGCTCGAATTCATCGACGATGCCAATGCGGATCAGGTCCTTGATCTTCACCTCAACCGGCAGCGTGCAGCAGCTGGACACGCAGCCACCGCACATGTGGGCGGAGTATTTCTGCCAAGTCTCGAGACGGTCGAGTTCCGCGGCGGCGATCAGTTGAGGCTTCATCAGGGTTCCAAGGTGGGGCGGTATCCGGGCGCGCGATCATACCGGGATTGATGGTTTTTTGAACAATATTTTCTGGTTTTCAGCTCGAAGGCTGTTCGAGTGCAGATCGGGCACGACCCCTGCATTAAATTCGCGCAAAGGTGAATGAGTTAAAAAACTGCCGAACCAGAGCCTTCACCGTCTGTCAGACCGACTAGGCTCTAGCAACTCCTTCAATCTCGCCCGAGGTCGCACCGATGTCTCAGGAACCGCTTGCACGAGAAGCAGAGGTAGCCGCGTTTCGCGATGCTGTCTTGACCAAACTCACCTACGCGGTGGGCAAAGACCCGGATCACGCCTTCGACCACGACTGGTTCGAAGCCATTGCCCTGGCCGCCCGCGACCAGATGGTCGACCACTGGATGGACCACACCCGGCGTATCTACCGTAAAGGCCAGAAGCGGGTGTATTACCTCTCCCTCGAATTCCTCATCGGCCGCTTGCTCTATGACAGCCTGAGCAACCTCGGTGTGCTGGAGATCGCTCGCGAAGCCCTGAGCGAACTGGGTGTCGACCTGGAGCGCATCCGCCTGCTGGAGCCCGACGCGGCGCTTGGCAACGGTGGCCTGGGCCGCCTGGCGGCGTGCTTTATGGAAAGCATGTCGACCCTGGGCATCGCCGGCCATGGTTATGGCATTCGTTATGAGCACGGCTTGTTCCGCCAGGCGATTGTCGATGGCTGGCAGCAGGAACAGACCGAGCGCTGGCTGGATTTCGGCAACCCGTGGGAATTCGAACGGGCCGAGGTGATTTACCCGATCGGCTTTGGCGGCAGCGTCGAAACCCTGCCGGACCCTGCCGGCAAGATGATCCAAGTGTGGACGCCCAACGAAACGGTACGTGCCGTCGCCTATGACACCCCGGTGGTCGGCTGGCGCGGCGCCAGCGTCAACACCCTGCGCCTGTGGCGTGCGCGGGCGGTGGAAGACCTGCATCTGGAGCGCTTCAACGCCGGTGACCACTTGGGTGCGGTCGCCGAAGTGGCCCGTGCGGAAAGCATCTCCCGAGTGCTTTACCCGGCTGACAGCACGGAAGCGGGGCAGGAACTGCGCCTGCGCCAGGAATACTTCTTCGTCTCGGCCTCGTTGCAAGACCTGCTGCGTCGCCACAAGAACATGCACGGCTCGGTACTCAGCCTGGGCGAACATGCGGCGATCCAGCTCAACGACACCCATCCGTCGATCGCCGTGGCCGAGTTGATGCGTCAACTGGTCGACCTGCACGACATTCCATGGGACGCCGCGTGGGATGTCACCGTCGAAACCCTGTCGTACACCAACCACACCCTGTTGCCCGAAGCCCTGGAAACCTGGCCGGTCGGCCTGATGGAACGCATGCTGCCCCGGCACATGCAGATCATCTACCTGATCAACGCCCAGCACATCGACTCGTTGCGGGCCAAGGGCACCCATGATTTCGACGTGCTGCGCGCCGTGTCGTTGATCGAAGAAGACAACGGCCGCCGTGTGCGCATGGGCAACCTGGCATTCCTCGGCTCCCACAGTGTCAACGGGGTCTCCGGCCTGCACACCCAGTTGATGCGCAGTACGGTGTTCTCCGAATTGCACAAGCTGTACCCGGAGCGCATCAACAACAAAACCAACGGCATTACCTTCCGCCGCTGGCTGTACCAGGCCAACCCCAAGCTCACCTCGATGCTGGTGGATGCACTGGGCCCCGACATTCTCGACACCGTGGAAACCCGCCTGGTCGAGCTGGAAACCTTTGCCGAGAAGCAAGCATTCCGCAAGGCGTTTGCCGAACAGCGCCTGCACAGCAAGCGCGCGCTGGCCGATATCATCCATGAGCGCCTGGGCATTGCGGTCAACCCGGCGGCAATGTTCGACGTACAGGTCAAGCGTATCCACGAGTACAAGCGCCAGTTGCTCAACCTGCTGCACACCGTGGCGCTGTACCAGGCGATCCGTGCCGAGCCGGGCACCGACTGGGTACCGCGGGTGAAGATTTTCGCGGGCAAGGCGGCGGCCAGTTATCACCAGGCCAAGTTGATCATCAAGCTGACCAACGACATTGCGCGCACCGTGAACAACGACCCGACCGTGCGCGGTCTGCTCAAGGTGGTGTTCCTGCCCAACTACAACGTCAGCCTGGCGGAAAGCATCATTCCGGCGGCCGACTTGTCGGAGCAAATCTCCACTGCCGGCTTTGAGGCATCGGGCACCAGCAATATGAAGTTCGGCCTCAACGGCGCGCTGACCATCGGCACCATGGACGGCGCCAACGTCGAGATGCACGAGCGCGTGGGGGCCGAGCACATGTTTATCTTCGGTCTCAGCGCCCAACAGGTCGAGGCGCGCAAGCAGGCTGGCGAGTTCCACGCGGGGCCGGACATCGCGGCCTCCCATCGGTTGAACGATGTGCTGCAGGCGATTCGCGGCGGGGTGTTCTCGCCGGACGATCCAGGCCGATATGTGGGCTTGATCGATGGGCTGATCGACTATGACCGCTTCCTGGTGTGTGCCGACTTCGACGCCTATTGGGATGCACAAGCGCGGGTCGAAGCGCATTGGCATGATTCCAAGGAATGGTGGCGCTCGGCGGTACTCAATACCGCGCGGATGGGGTGGTTCTCTTCGGACCGGACGATCCGCGAGTACGCTACCGAGATCTGGAAAGCCCTGGACTAGATCTACTGTAGGAGCGAGCTTGCTCGCGAAAAACGCCAACGATAACGCGTGCTTTCTGATTTAACGCGGTATCTTTGCGATCTTCGCGAGCAAGCTCGCTCCTACAGCACGGTTTACCTAGGGAATATCGACCATGCAATGGATTTTCATGCTGATTGGCCTGGTGCTCGGCTGGACGCTCGATGAGTCGTTCAGTGACGCGGGCATCGGTGCGCTGTTGGGGTTGGGCATTGGCCAGGCGATTCGCCTGTCTAGGCTGGCGACCCAGGCGCAGCAGCAGGCTGCTCAGTTGGAAACCACGCAGAAGGCGTTGATCGCCCTGGGCGAGCGCCTGCGGCAACTGGAAGTGCCCGCGCCAACGAGCAATGGCATCGTCGAAACGCCTGTCCCTGAGCCGACACCTGTCGCCAAGGCGCCTGAACTGGTGTGGGAACTGCCGGCTGAATTGGCGCCTGTGGCGATGGTCGCCGAACCGAGCCAACCACTGCCGGATGACGTCTGGACGCCCGCCCCGACGCCGCGTGCGCCTCAAGAACCTGCCGCTCCCCGTGGCCCCAACCTGATCGAACGCGCCATCAGCGGCGCACGCAATTGGCTGTTGGGTGGCAACACCGTGCTGCGTGTCGGCGTGGTGCTGTTGTTCCTCGGCCTGGCGTTCCTGTTGCGCTACGCCACCGAAGGCATGGTGGTGCCGATCGAGTTGCGCTACGCCGGGGTGGCTGCGGCCGCCGTGGGCCTGCTGGGCCTGGGCTGGTGGTTACGACTGCGCAACAGCAACTACGGATTGATGCTGCAAGGCACCGGGATCGCGGTGTTGTACCTGACGGTATTTGCTGCGATGCGCCTGCACCCGTTGATCGATCCGAGCGCGGCACTGGGCCTGCTGGTAGCGATCACCGTGTTCTCGGCGATCCTGGCGATTACCCAGGATGCCCTGGGCCTGGCCTGCGCGGCGGCACTCGGCGGGTTTGCAGCACCGATCCTCACGTCCACCGGCGCCGGCAACCATGTGGCGCTGTTCAGTTATTTCGCCCTGCTCAATGCCGGCATCCTCGCCATCGCCTGGTTCAAGGCCTGGCGCCTGCTCAACCTGATCGGCTTTGTCGGCACCTTTGGCATTGGCTTCGCCTGGGGTTTGCGTTCGTATACTCCGGAACTGCTGTGGAGCACCGAGCCGTTCCTGATCCTGTTTTTCCTGATGTACCTGGTCATCGGCCTGTTGTTCACCCGCCGCAAATTGCTGGAGATGAACGACGCGCCCGAAGATGGCAGCCGGGGGGCGCTGCTGCGCTGGTCGGCGGCCAAGGGCGATTACGTCGACGGTAGCCTGCTGTTCGGTCCGCCGTTGGTGGGCTTTGGCTTGCAGTTCGCACTGGTGCAGCATTTGGAGTTTGCCGCTGCGTTCAGCGCCCTTGGCCTGGGCGTTATCTATATGGGCCTGGCGCGATTGCTCAGTGGCGGGCGTGCCTTGCTGCTGGCGGAAACCTGCCTGGCCCTGGGGGTGATCTTCGCCAGCCTGGCGATTCCCCTGGGCCTCGACGCACGCTGGACGGCGGCGGCCTGGGCCGTGGAAGGCGCCGGGATCTTCTGGCTCGGCTTGCGTCAGCAACGGCCGTTGGCGCGAGCCTTCGGCGTGTTATTGCAATTGGGCTCGGCGCTGGCCTTTCTCAGTGAACTGCGCGTTGGCGACCATACGTTGCTCGACGGTGCGCCATTGGGCGCGCTGCTGCTGGGCGCGGCGCTGCTGTTCAGTTTCGACCAACTACGCAAGGCGTCGCCGGAGCAGGCGGCGGGATGGGAGCGCAAGGGGCTGCCGGTGCTGGCCAGCCTGGGCCTGACCTTTTTGTACCTGCTCGCGCCGCTGTTGTTGCTGACCCAAGGCACCGCCATCAGTTGGGCGGTCGCCGGCCTGGCTACCCTGTGGATCGGCCTGCGCATCGGCTCGCGTACGTTCCTGTTTAGCGCGTTCGCCGTGCAACTGCTGGGCGGCGCGCTGTTTCTGCTGCGTTTGCAAGGCGGTGAAGGGGCGGCGGTATTCAGCGCGGGCTGGAGCGGCCTGCTGACGGCGTCGCTGATCGGCCTGGCTTTGATTGGCGGCATGCTCCTGGCGGTGCGCGACGACCAGGTGCGTGGCGATGTGCGGCTGTTGCGTGGCCTGTCGGTGGTGCTGCTCGCGGGTCTGGTATTGATCAACCTTGCGGTGCTGTTTGTGCTGCCATGGGAAAGTGCCAGCGGTGTATGGGCGGCCAGTGGCTTGCTGATCATCTGGTTGAGCCTGTACCTGCAACAGCGCGTCAGTTTTGTATTTGGTTTGCTGCTGCAGGTGATCGGCGGTGCTGCGTTCCTGCTGTCGGTACCGGAGCTGCTCGGGCCGTTGACCCCTGAAGGTGTGCGCCCCTTGGGGCACAGCGGTTTCTGGACGCCGATGGTCCTGGGCCTGGCCGCCCTGGTTGGCGCGTGGCGCTTGCAGCGTGAGCCCCATGCGCCGATGTTTGCCGTACTCAAGCTGCAACGCCTGTCCGACCTGTTGCTGGTGTGGGGTGCGGCCTGGTGGGCCGTGGCGCTGATCAGTGAAGTGTTGCGGTTTATCCCGCGGGAACTGCAGGGGGCTTTCCTGTTGGGCTGCGCGGCGCTCAGCGTGGCACTCTGGGCGTTGCTGGCGGCGAGATTGCGCTGGGCGTCGCTGGGCATGCTTTGCACCGTGTTGATGCCGGCGGCGGGGGTGGTGTTGCTGGTGTCCGCGCATGACTATTACCACCCGGCGGCCCAGTACGGCTGGCTGGCCTGGCTGACAGTATTTGCGGTGCACTTCGTGTCGTTGCGGCGGCTGGCGGCAGTGGCGCCGGGCAAGGCGCTGAGTGTCGCCCATGTGCTTGGCTGCTGGATGCTGATCGGCGTGCTGGCCCTGGAGCTGCGTTACGGCTTGTTGCGGCTGTCGGCCGAATACAACGCCTGGCGCTGGCTGGGCTGGGCGATTCTGCCAAGCCTGTATCTGGTGCTGGCAGCCACGCCGCGTCGTTGGCCGTGGCCGGTGTCGGCTTACCCGAAAGAGTACCGGGTGCTGGCGGCGCTGCCGCTGGCGGTGTTGATGCTCGGTTGGTTCTGGCTGGCCAATAGTTTCAGTGACGGCACGGCCAGGCCGTTGCCGTATGTGCCGCTGATCAGCCCGCTGGACCTGGGGCTGCTGTTTGCGCTGTTCGGTGTGTATCTGTGGTCGCGCAGCGTTGCGCCGCAACGTGGGGCTCGAGTCGAGTTGATCGCCGAAGGCGTGGCAGGTCTCTCGCTGTTTGCATTCTTCACCGCGCTGGTGATGCGCGCCGCCCACCACTGGGGCGGCGTGCCGTTCCAGGTGGATGCGTTGCTCGAATCGATGCTGGTACAAGCCAGCCTGTCGATCGTCTGGACCCTGGTCGCCCTCGGCCTGATGATCGGCGGCCACCTGCGCCATCGTCGCGAAGTGTGGCTGATCGGCGCAGCGTTGATTGCCGTGGTGGTGGCCAAGCTGTTCTTTGTCGAGCTGAGCAACCGTGGTGGCCTGGCGCGGATCGTGTCGTTTATTGGCGTGGGCGGGTTGTTACTGGTGGTGGGCTACTTTGCGCCACTGCCGCCCAAGCGTGCCGAACCTGTGCTGGAAACTGAAGGAGCATCCTCTTGATCGGTAAGTTGAGCGTGGCGGTAGTGGGGTTGTGCGCAACGTGGTCGGTGTGGGCCCAGGAAACGCCTGCCGATTTCACCACCCAGGTGCCGCTGAGCGTCAGTGGCAACGGCCCCTGGTATCGCCTTGAATTGCCTTTGGCTGTGCAACTGGGCGCACGCCAGGCCGACCTCAGTGATGTACGCGTCTTTAACGCGGCCGGTGAACCCCAGGCCTATGCACTGTCGCGACAATCGCCCCAACACACCGAAAACCGCAACGTCACCGAGGTGAAGTGGTTCCCGCTGTACGCGGCCGACACCCACGAAACCTTGCCCGATGTGGTGGTGAAGTCCAGCGCCGAAGGCACCTTGCTCGAGGTACGCCCCTCCACCGCCGCCAAGCCCGGCAAGCAGGTGCTGCGCGGCTGGGTACTGGACGCCAGCGCGATCAAGGCACCGTTGCAGCAACTGAGCCTTGACTGGAGCCACGAGCAGGAGGGCTTCCAGCGTTTCAGCATTGAAGCCAGTGATGACTTGCAGCACTGGGAAGCCTGGGGTGATGGGCAAGTGGCGCGCTTGTCGTTTGCCGACGAGCGGGTCGAACAGCATGACGTCAGCCTGCCGGGGCAACCGGCGCGCTACCTGCGCTTGTTGTGGCAAGGCCAGGCGGCGCCGCTGCTGACCTCGGCCAAGCTGACAAGCGCCACCCGCAGCAGTTTACCGATGCCCTTGGTGTGGTCGCAGCCGCTGGCCGGTTCGCGACTCAAGGCGGGGGAGTACAGCTGGCAGTTGCCGACGGGGCTGAATGTCGAGCGCCTGCGCGTCGAATTGAAGCAGCCCAACACGCTGGCGCCCGTGACCTTGGCGGGGCGGCGTGACAGCCAGCAGGCCTGGCAGCCGCTGAGCAACGGTGTGCTGTACCGCCTGACCCAGAATGGCCAGGACGTGGTGCAGGATGAATTACCGTTGCCGGGCCAAACGGTTACTGAGCTCAAGTTGCAGGTGGATGAGCGCGGCGGTGGCCTGGGCGTCGAAGCCCCGGCACTGCGCGTTGCCGTGCGTGCCACGCAACTGGTGTTCCTGGCGCGGGGCGAGCCGCCATTTACCTTGGCGCTGGGTAATGCGTCGGCCAAGGCGGCGAACCTGCCGCTGTCGACCCTGATCCCTGGCTACAACGCCGAGCGTTTCAATACGTTGGGGCAGGCCCAGGTAGCCGGGGGCGTGACCGTCACGTCGCCTGCGGCCGCAGCCGCTGTCGATACCGGGCCGAACTGGAAAAAGTTCGGGCTCTGGGCCGTGTTACTGCTCGGCGTCGCGGCGTTGGGGGCCATGGCCTACAGTTTGCTGCGCAAGCCTGCGGCGGTACGTTAAATAAAGTCCATGAACTCTATTGGGTTTAAATCCTCTGATAGGAGGAAATACGCCCCGACTCGCGTTAAACTGCGCGGGTTTTTAAGCCCCCCCCATACATCGGAGCCTTCCATGTCCCGCGTTACCCTGAGTCGCTATTTGATCGAGCAGACCCGCAGCAACAACACGCCTGCCGATCTGCGCTTCCTTATCGAAGTGGTGGCGCGTGCTTGCAAGGAGATCAGCCACGCCGTGTCCAAAGGCGCACTGGGCGGTGTCCTGGGCAGCATGGGCACTGAAAACGTCCAAGGCGAAGTGCAGAAGAAACTCGACGTACTCTCCAACGAGATCCTGCTCGAAGCCAACGAATGGGGCGGTCACCTGGCCGGCATGGCGTCCGAAGAAATGGACAATGCCTACCAGATCCCGGGCAAGTACCCGAAAGGCGCCTACCTGCTGGTGTTCGACCCACTGGACGGTTCGTCCAACATCGACATCAACGCCCCCGTCGGTACCATCTTCTCGGTATTGCGTTGCCCGAACGAATACCTGAGCCAGAACGAAGCCCTCAACGAAAAGGCCTTCCTGCAGCCAGGCACCGAGCAGGTTGCGGCCGGCTACGCGATCTACGGCCCGCAGACCATGCTGGTGCTGACCCTGGGCGATGGCGTCAAGGGCTTCACCCTGGACCGTGAAATGGGCAGCTTCGTACTCACCCACGAAGACATCACCATTCCTGCTGCCACGCAGGAATTCGCGATCAACATGTCCAACCAGCGCCACTGGGAAGAACCGGTCAAGCGCTACGTCAATGAATTGATGGAAGGCGAAGAAGGCCCGTTGAAGAAGAACTTCAACATGCGCTGGGTTGCGGCGATGGTGGCTGACGTGCACCGTATCCTGACCCGCGGTGGCCTGTTCATGTACCCACGCGACAGCCGCGAGCCGTCCAAGCCGGGCAAGCTGCGCCTGATGTACGAAGCCAACCCGATGTCGTTCCTGGTTGAACAGGCAGGCGGTGCGTCGACCGACGGCCATCAGCGTATCCTCGACATCCAGCCCGAAGGCCTGCACCAGCGCGTGGCGGTGTTCCTGGGTTCGAAGGAAGAGGTTGAGCGCGTAACCGGTTACCACAAGAAGTAACTTTTCGCGATAAGTGATCGGCGTTGTTGTGAGCCGGTTCACCCTTAAATAAGCCCCGAAACGTTTCAGCGTTTTCGGGGCTTTTTTGTTTTCGTTCGTCGGGAACCAGACACCTCTTTTCCCTTCTAAGCTTCTGGCAGATACCCAAGCTGCTTCGTCCCTCCAGGAGTTATTCCATGTCGTTACGCCGTCTCGCTTTGCTGGCTTTTTGCGTGCTGTTGGCCGCTTGCAGCAAGGTCAACCAAGAAAACTACGCAAAGTTGTCGGCCGGCATGGCCAAGGCCGAGGTGGAGTCGTTGCTGGGTAAGCCGACCGATTGTTCCGGCGCACTGGGCATGTCCAGTTGCACCTGGGGTGATAAAAACAGCTTTATCAGCGTTCAATATGCCGGTGACAAGGTTCTGATGTTTTCCGGGCAAGGCCTGAAGTAAACCGGGGCGAGAGCCTGCGGGAGAAGAAGAATGATGCGTTTTGTTTTGTTCCTTTGTGCCAGCCTTTTTTTGGCGGGCTGTGCCAGCCATTCTGGCGACGATCTGCAACCCAAGACAGCGAGTAACGTCAACCTCAAGCGTTACCAGGGTACCTGGTATGAGTTGGCTCGATTGCCGATGTACTTCCAGCGCAACTGTGCACAGTCCGAAGCCCGCTACACATTGCTGCCCGATGGCGATATGTCGGTGTTCAACCGCTGCCTGACGACTGACTGGAAGTGGGAAGAAGCCAAGGGCACGGCTACGCCGCAGGTGCCGGGCAAGACCGACAAGCTCTGGGTGGAATTCAATAACTGGTTTACCGCGTTGTTGCCGGGCGTCGCCAAAGGCGATTACTGGGTGTTGTACGTCAGCGATGACTACAAGACCGCCATCGTTGGCAGCCCGAGCCGACGTTATATGTGGATCCTGTCACGTACGCCGACGGTCAGCGCCGATACCCGCGAAGACCTGCTCAGCAGGGCGCGCCAGCAGGGGTATGACACCACGCGTTTGATCTGGCGTACGTCGGACAAGCAGATGGCGAAGACCTCGCAGTAAACAATGTGGGAGGGGGGCGTTGTGGCGAGCGGGCTTGTCCCGCGTTGGGGCGCGAAGCGGCACCCAAACCAGCTACTGAGGCGTGCCTGACACAGCGCAGGTGTCTTTTGTCAGGGGCCGCTTCGCGCCCCAACGCGGGACAAGCCCGCTCGCCACAGGGCCCCCGCTAAATCGGAGATTTAGCGGGGGCCTCTACATTTGTTATGGATTGCCTGTCAGCCCAACAAATCCCTCAAGACCTGCGTAAACGCCCGGCTGCTTTCTTCCTCGCCGGCATGCCGCCCATCGCGCACTACCCACTTCCCGTTGACCATTACATCGCGCACCTGTCGATCCCCACCGGCAAACAACCAGCGATTGAGAATGCCGTCTTCGGTCGCCGTCGCCAGGTACGGATCGTTGCCGTCCAGCACGATCCAATCCGCACGCTTGCCCACTTCCAATTGCCCAATCGGCTGTCCCAGCGCCTGGGCGCCGCCGTCGAGCGCGGCGTCGAACAGCGTGCGGCCGACCATCGGCTGATCACTGCGATACAGGCGGTTGCGCCGCTGATCGCGCAGGCGCTGGCCGTATTCCAGCCAGCGCAGTTCTTCCACCACGCTCAGCGACACATGGCTGTCGGAGCCAATCCCCATGCGCCCACCCTGGGCGAGAAAGTCCACGGCCGGGAAGATCCCGTCGCCCAGGTTGGCTTCGGTGGTCAGGCACAAACCGGCAATCGCCCGGCTCCTGGCCATGCGCGTGACCTCTTCCGGGTTGGCGTGGGTGGCATGGACCAGGCACCAGCGTTCGTCGACGTCGACATTGTCGTACAGCCATTGCAGTGGGCGTTTACCGCTCCAGGTCAGGCAGTCGTCGACTTCTTTTTGCTGTTCGGCGATGTGGATGTGCACGGGGCAGGTCTTGTCGCTGGCCGCGAGTACCTCATGGATCTGCTCCGGCGTGACCGCACGCAGGGAGTGAAAACACAGGCCCAGTTGTTGCGCTGGCTGCGCCGCGAGGATCGGTTGCAAGCGCGCCTGCAGGTCGAGGTAGTTTTCGGTGCTGTTGATAAACCGGCGCTGCCCTTCATTCGGTGCCTGTCCGCCAAACCCGGAGTGGCTGTACAGCACCGGCACCAGCGTCAGGCCGATCCCGCTGCTCGTGGCGGCCTGGCTGATCTGGCGCGACAGTTCCGTGCGGTCGGCATAGGGTTGGCCGCTGACGTCGTGATGCACGTAGTGGAATTCAGCCACGCTGGTGTAACCGGCCTTGAGCATCTCGATGTACAACTGGCGGGCGATGACCTGCAGCTGTGCCGGGTTGATCTTGCCGACCATGCGGTACATCAAGTCGCGCCAGGTCCAGAAGCTGTCATTCGGGTTGCCGGCGACTTCGGCCAGGCCCGCCATGGCGCGTTGAAACGCGTGGGAATGCAGGTTCGGCATGCCCGCCAGCAGCGGACCTCTGAGCCGTTCGGCGGCGTCTGCACTGGCATTGGCCTGGACGCGTGTCAGTACGCCAGCGGCGTCGACTTCAAGACGTACATCGTTGGCCCATCCATTAGGCAGCAGCGCGCGTTCGGCAAAGAAAGCGGACATGATTAGAGCACCCCGGTCGTGTGTTTATTTGTATATACATATACAGACGTTTGCCTGCTCGGTAAACTCCGGCAATCTATGCATCTTTTCCACCTGCAAGGATTCCCTGTGCCGACTCCGCCCGCCAAGTCTTCGCTGGCTGCCCACATGGACGAAAGTCCGGCGCCCTTGTATGCCCGCGTCAAACAGATGATCAGCCAGCAGATCCTCAACGGCAACTGGCCGCCCCATTACCGCGTACCGTCGGAGAGCGAACTGGTCAGCCAGCTGGGTTTCAGCCGCATGACCATCAACCGCGCCCTGCGTGAGCTCACCGCCGAAGGTTTGCTGGTGCGCATGCAAGGCGTCGGCACGTTCGTCGCCGAGCCCAAGAGCCAGTCCGCGCTGTTTGAAGTGCACAACATTGCCGATGAGATCGCCTCCCGCGGACATCGCCATACCTGCCAGGTCATCACCTTGGGCGAAGAGGCCGCCGGTTCCGAGCGCGCCGTCGCCCTGGAAATGCGTGAGGGCGGACGGGTGTTCCACTCGTTGATCGTGCATTACGAAAACGATATTCCCGTGCAAATCGAAGACCGTTTCGTCAACGCGCTGGTCGCCCCGGAATACCTGCAACAGGATTTCACCCAGCAAACGCCCTACGCCTATCTGAACCAGGTGGCGCCGCTGACCGAAGGCGAGCACGTGGTTGAAGCGATCCTCGCCGATGCCACCGAGTGCAAACTGTTGCAGATCGAGCCGAGCGAGCCATGCCTGTTGATTCGCCGCCGCACGTGGTCGGGTCGCCAGCCGGTGACCGCCGCGCGTTTGATCCACCCCGGTTCCCGTCATAGCCTGGAAGGACGTTTCAGTAAATGAGTGCAGTGAAAGTCTGGCGCGCCACCGATTACGTGCGCATGCCGTGGAAAAACGGCGGTGGCAGCACCGAAGAAATCACCCGTGATGCTGGCGAGGGCCTGGAGGGGTTTGGCTGGCGCTTGTCGATTGCCGACATCGGCGAGTCGGGCGGTTTTTCCAGCTTCGCCGGTTACCAGCGCGTGATCACGGTGATCAAGGGCGCCGGCATGGTGTTGACCGTGGATGGCGAAGAACAGCGCGGCCTGTTGCCCCTGCAACCATTTGCCTTCAAGGGTGATAGCCAGGTGTCATGCCGCCTGATCACCGGGCCGATCCGCGATTTCAACCTGATCTATTCGCCCCAGCGTTACCACGCGAGGCTGCAATGGGTGGACGGTGTGCAGCAGTTCTTCAGTACCGCGCAGACCGTGCTGGTGTTCAGCGTGGCGGATGAAGTGAAGGTGCTGGGGCACACGCTGGGTCATCACGATTGCCTGCAAATCGACGGTAACACCGGCCTGTTGGACATAGGCGTGGCTGGCCGCAGCTGCATCATCGAACTGACCGCACGCGGTTAAAAACTGTGCGAGGGGGCTTGCTCCCGATATAGGTGTGTCAGTACCAGATGGGCTGACTGATCCACCGCTATCGGGGGCAAGCCCCCTCCCACATTTGTTTCCCACTGTTCTTGCGACCTGTTTCCAACTCCCGCACCATTTTGTTACCGAACGCCCCAGCGTGGCGCAAAACCGCGCTGTCGTGACAAACCTCCCTCGCTATAAAACGCCTTCGTAAGAAATTTCATCATCCCTCCAAGCCTTAATTTCCAAGGCTCGAACGCGCTTTCCAAAAAAATCCAAACACCTCGCTCAGAAAGTTGGCCGCTTGATTGCATATGCTTGTATGTACAAGTAAAGATGTGTGCGTAAGACTCTCCTTCGCACCGTCCATGTTCGCGCATCATGCCGAGGAGTCCAGCTGTGACCGATTTTTCGAAAGCAAGGCCTACAAAATACCGTGACGTCGAAATCCGTGCCGCCCGCGGTAATAAGCTCACCGCCAAAAGCTGGCTGACCGAAGCGCCGCTGCGCATGCTGATGAACAACCTTGACCCGCAAGTGGCCGAGAACCCGAAAGAACTGGTGGTGTACGGTGGTATTGGCCGTGCAGCGCGCAACTGGGAGTGCTACGACCAGATCGTCGAAAGCCTCACCCACCTGAATGACGACGAAACCCTGCTGGTGCAATCCGGCAAACCGGTCGGCGTGTTCAAGACCCACACCAATGCGCCGCGCGTGCTGATCGCCAACTCCAACCTGGTGCCGCACTGGGCCAGCTGGGAACACTTCAACGAACTGGATGCCAAGGGCCTGGCCATGTACGGCCAGATGACCGCCGGCAGCTGGATCTACATCGGCAGCCAGGGCATCGTCCAAGGCACGTACGAAACCTTCGTCGAAGCCGGTCGCCAGCATTACAACAGCGACCTCAAGGGCCGTTGGGTACTGACCGCCGGCCTCGGCGGCATGGGCGGCGCTCAACCACTGGCCGCAACCCTGGCTGGCGCCTGCTCGTTGAACATTGAATGCCAGCAGGTCAGCATCGATTTCCGCCTGAACAGCCGTTACGTCGACGAACAAGCCACCGACCTCGACGACGCCCTGGCGCGCATTGCCAAGTACACCAAAGAGGGCAAGGCGATTTCCATCGCCCTGCTGGGTAACGCCGCCGAAATCCTGCCGGAACTGGTCAAGCGCGGCGTGCGCCCGGACATGGTCACCGACCAGACCAGCGCCCACGACCCACTCAACGGTTACCTGCCGGCCGGTTGGACTTGGGACGAATACCGCGCCCGCGCCAAGACCGAACCGGCGGCCGTGATCAAGGCCGCCAAGCAGTCGATGGCCGTGCACGTCAAAGCCATGTTGGAATTCCAGAAGCAAGGCATCCCGACCTTCGACTACGGCAACAACATCCGCCAGATGGCGCAGGAAGAGGGCGTGGAAAATGCGTTCGACTTCCCAGGCTTCGTACCGGCGTACATCCGCCCGCTGTTCTGCCGTGGCATCGGCCCGTTCCGTTGGGCGGCGCTGTCCGGTGACCCGCAGGACATCTACAAGACCGATGCCAAGGTCAAGGAGCTGATCCCCGACGACGCCCACCTGCACAACTGGCTGGACATGGCGCGCGAGCGCATCAGCTTCCAGGGCCTGCCGGCGCGTATCTGCTGGGTTGGCCTGGGCCAGCGCGCCAAGCTGGGCCTGGCGTTCAACGAAATGGTGCGCAGCGGTGAGCTGTCGGCACCGGTCGTGATCGGCCGTGACCACCTGGACTCCGGCTCGGTGGCCAGCCCCAACCGCGAAACCGAAGCCATGCAGGACGGTTCCGACGCCGTGTCCGATTGGCCTCTGCTCAACGCCTTGCTCAACACCGCCAGCGGCGCGACCTGGGTTTCGCTGCACCACGGCGGCGGCGTGGGCATGGGCTTCTCCCAACACTCCGGGATGGTAATCGTCTGTGACGGCACCGACGAAGCCGCTGAGCGGATTGCTCGCGTACTGCACAACGACCCGGCCACCGGGGTGATGCGTCATGCCGATGCGGGTTACCAGATCGCGATCGACTGCGCCAAAGAGCAGGGGCTGAACCTGCCGATGATCAAGTAACCGATGTGGGAGGGGGCTTGCTCCCGATGGTGGTGTATCAGCCAATAGGTCTGGCGACTGACCCACTGCCATCGGCAGCAAGCCCCCTCCACATGTGATCGGCGGCGAACCCAAAACAATCCATCAGAGGTTGAACACCCATGGCTGCAAATGATGCGCGTGCAAGCACCACCCCGTTGATCGAAAGGCGTTCGATCGACTACATCCCGGAAGCGGAAAGACACGGTCGTCTATTGAGCCAGTTCACCCTGTGGCTGGGTGCCAACCTGCAGATCACTGCGATCGTCACCGGGGCCCTGGCCGTGGTGCTGGGCGGTGATGTGTTCTGGTCGTTGATCGGCCTGCTGATCGGTCAACTGCTGGGCGGTGGCGTGATGGCGTTGCATGCGGCCCAAGGGCCCAAGCTGGGCCTGCCGCAGATGATCTCCAGCCGGGTGCAATTCGGTGTGTATGGCGCGGCGATCCCGATCGTACTGGTCTGCTTGATGTACCTCGGTTTCACCGCGACGGGCACGGTGCTTTCCGGTCAGGCGCTGGGCCAATTGTTCGGTGTCAGCGACAGCGTCGGGATCCTGGCCTTCGCCAGTGTCATCGTGCTGGTCACGGTGCTCGGCTACCGGGTGATCCACTTCATCGGCCGCGTTGCCAGCGTCATTGGCGTGATTGCCTTTGTCTACCTGTTCAGCCGTCTGATGAGCCAGGCCGACGTTGGTGCGCTCCTGCAAATCCGTCACTTCAGTTGGAGCAGCTTCCTGCTGGCGGTGTCGCTCGCGGCATCCTGGCAAATCGCCTTCGGCCCTTACGTGGCGGACTATTCACGCTACCTGCCGAGCACGACGTCCTCGGTGAAAACCTTTCTGGCGGCCGGTGCCGGTTCGGTGGTTGGCGCACAGGTGGCGATGATCCTCGGCGTGTTTGCCGCGGCCATGTCCAACGGGCAATTTGCCGGTCATGAAGTGGCCTACATCGTAGGTCTGGGTGGTGCGGGGGCCTCGGCTGCGCTGCTGTACTTCAGCATCGCGTTCGGCAAGGTCACCATCTCCACGCTGAACTCCTACGGCAGCTTCATGTGCATCGCGACCATCATCAGCGGCTTTCGGGGTCGCCTGGAGGTCACGCGCTTGCAGCGTCTGGTGTTCGTGCTGGCCATCGTTGGCGCGGCGACCCTGATCGCCTTGCTTGGCCAGCACTCGTTCCTCGGTGCATTCAAGTCTTTCATCCTGTTCCTGCTGGCGTTCTTTACGCCTTGGAGTGCGATCAACCTGGTCGACTACTACTGCATCACTCGTGATCGCTATGACGTGTCGGCGCTGGCCGATCCGAACGGTCGCTACGGCCGTTGGAACCCGGTCGGTATCAGCGTCTACGTATTCGGGGTGCTGGTGCAATTGCCATTCATCTCCACCAAGTTCTACACCGGCCCGCTGGTGGCGGCCCTGGGGGATGTGGACATTTCCTGGATCATCGGCCTGGTACTTCCCGCCGCGCTGTACTACTGGGCGGCAAAAAAATGGCCCAGATCGATGCCTGAACACCTGATCCTGCCGCTAGAGCAGGGCGCTGTACCAACGACGACAAACGGGCTGGTTGCACAGGCCTGAGGGGACGTGGACAGGGCAGGATGCCTAATGACTGCCGTAATCCATTTCATGATTGGGAGCGTCACAACAATGAAAATGCACAAGACCCTGTTGGCCACCGTATTCTCCGCGGGCTTGCTGGCCACTGCTGGCGCCCAGGCGGCCGGTTGGTGTGAATCCGGTAAACCGGTGAAGTTCGCCGGCCTGAACTGGGAAAGCGGCATGTTGCTCACCGACATCCTGCAAACCGTTCTGGAAAAAGGCTACGACTGCAAAACCGATAGCCTGCCCGGCAACTCCATCACCATGGAAAACGCCCTGAGCAGCAACGATATCCAAGTGTTTGCCGAAGAGTGGGTTGGCCGCAGCGAAGTGTGGAACAAGGCCGAGAAGGCCGGCAAAGTCGTCGGCGTCGGTGCGCCGATTGTGGGCGCTATCGAAGGCTGGTACGTGCCGCGCTATGTGGTCGTAGGTGATGCCAAGCGCAAGCTGGAACCCAAGGCGGCGGGCCTGAAAAACATCGCCGACCTGGCCAAGTACGCCTCTGTGTTCAAAGACCCGGAAGAGCCCTCCAAGGGCCGTTTCTACAACTGCCCGGCCGGCTGGACCTGCGAGCTGGACAACAGCGAAATGCTCAAGAGCTACGGCCTGGAAAGCAGCTACACCAACTTCCGTCCAGGCACCGGCCCGGCGTTGGATGCCGCGGTGCTGTCGAGCTACAAGCGTGGCGAACCGATCCTGTTCTACTACTGGTCGCCGACACCGCTGATGGGCCAGGTCGACCTGGTGAAACTGGAAGAAAAACCGGGTGTGGATAAAAGCGTGAGCATCAAGGTCGGCCTGTCCAAGACCTTCCACGAACAAGCCCCGGAACTGGTGGCTGTGCTGGAAAAAGTCAACCTGCCCATCGACCTGCTGAACCAGAACCTGGGGCGCATGGCCAAGGAGCGAATTGAGTCGCCGAAACTGGCGAAAATTTTCCTCAAGGAACATCCTGAAGTCTGGCACGCCTGGGTGAGTGAAGACGCAGCCAAGAAAATCGACGCGGCCTTGTAGGTCAAGTGTGCACGGCTACCCTGAGGGGTAGCCGGGCGCCTGGCCACAACCCACTGGATCGAGAGCACGCTATGTTTCCTGAGAGTTTTACGTTTTCCATTGCCGACTGGGTCAACGGTTGGGTGGACTCACTGGTCACCAATTACGGCGATGTGTTCCGGCACATCTCCGACACCCTGCTGTGGGCCATCGTCAACCTGGAAGGGTTGCTGCGTGCAGCTCCCTGGTGGCTGATGCTGGCCATCGTCGGCGGTGTTGCCTGGCATGCCACCCGCAAGGTGCTGACCACGGCGGTGATCGTCGGCTTGCTGTTCCTGGTGGGCGCGGTCGGCCTGTGGGACAAGCTGATGCAGACCCTGGCGCTGATGATGGTCGCCACGGTGATCTCGGTGCTGATCGGCATTCCGCTGGGCATTTTGTCGGCACGCAGCAATCGCCTGCGTTCGGTGCTGATGCCGCTGCTCGATATCATGCAAACCATGCCCAGCTTCGTGTACCTGATCCCGGTGCTGATGCTGTTCGGCCTGGGCAAGGTGCCGGCGATCTTCGCCACGGTGATCTACGCCGCGCCGCCGCTGATTCGCCTGACCGACCTGGGGATTCGCCAGGTCGACGGCGAAGTCATGGAAGCCATCAACGCCTTTGGTGCCAACCGCTGGCAGCAACTGTTCGGCGTGCAACTGCCGCTGGCCCTGCCGAGCATCATGGCCGGTATCAACCAGACCACCATGATGGCGTTGTCGATGGTGGTGATCGCCTCGATGATCGGCGCCCGTGGCCTGGGCGAAGACGTGCTCGTCGGCATCCAGACCCTCAACGTCGGTCGTGGCCTGGAAGCCGGGCTGGCGATCGTGATTCTCGCAGTGGTCATCGACCGCATTACCCAGGCCTATGGTCGTCCACGGCATGAGGCGAGCAAATGACTACTGTCAGCAAAATCGAAGTAAAAAACGTCTTCAAGATCTTCGGCGCGCGCTCCAAGGAGGCGCTGTCGTTGATCGGCCAGGGCAAGACCAAGGATCAAGTGCTGGCCGAGACCGGTTGCGTGGTCGGCGTTAACGATTTGTCCCTGAGCATCGGTACCGGTGAGATCTTCGTGATCATGGGCCTGTCGGGCTCGGGCAAATCCACGCTGGTGCGCCACTTCAATCGCCTGATCGACCCCACCAGCGGTGCGATCCTGGTAGACGGTGAAGACATCCTGCAACTGGACATGGACGCCCTGCGCCAATTCCGTCGGCACAAGATCAGCATGGTGTTCCAGAGCTTCGGCCTGTTGCCCCACAAGAGCGTGCTCGACAACGTCGCCTATGGCCTCAAGGTGCGCGGCGAAACCAAGCAAGTCTGTACCGAACGCGCACAGCACTGGGTCGAAACCGTGGGCCTCAAGGGCTACGAAAACAAATACCCGCACCAGCTCTCCGGCGGTATGCGCCAACGTGTGGGCCTGGCCCGCGCCCTGGCGGCCGACACCGACATCATCCTGATGGACGAAGCCTTCAGCGCCCTCGACCCGCTGATTCGCGCCGAGATGCAGGACCAGTTGCTCGAGCTGCAAAAGACCCTGCACAAGACCATCGTATTCATCACCCACGACCTCGACGAGGCCGTGCGTATCGGTAACCGCATCGCGATCCTCAAGGACGGCAAGCTGATCCAGGTCGGCACGCCGCGGGAGATCCTGCACTCGCCGGCGGATGAGTATGTGGATCGGTTTGTTCAGCGGCGGGCGGCGGTGGTTTGATCCTGGATGTGTGGGGCGGCTGCTGGCCCTATCGGGGGCTTGCCCCCGATAGGGCCGGTAAGGCTGCACAAGAATTGAAAAAGGTATGAAGATGTCCCAGGCAGCAAAAATCATCATCGCCGACACCCCCCTGCGCTGGCAGGACGTGGTCGCCGTCGCCCGTCACGGCGCGGTGCTCCAACTCTCCGGCCAGGCCTGGGCGCGGATCGACAATGCCCAGGCCATTGTGCAGCGCATCGTCACCAGCGGCGAACGCGCCTACGGCGTGAACACCGGGTTGGGCGCGTTGTGCAACGTGTCGCTTGAGGGCGAGCAACTGAGCCAGTTGTCGCGCAATACCCTGTTGAGCCACGCCTGTGGCGTCGGCCCGGTACTCAGCGACGAGCAGACCCGCGCGATCATCTGTGCGGCCGTCATCAACTACAGCCACGGCAAATCCGGCCTGCATCCGCAGGTGGTGCATTCGCTGCTGGCGCTGCTCAACCACGGCATCACGCCGCAAGTACCGTCCCAGGGCTCGGTGGGTTATCTGACCCATATGGCCCATGTCGGTGTGGCGCTGCTGGGCGTCGGTCATGTGAGCTATCGCGGTCAGGTAGTCCCGGCGCAACAGGCCCTGGACCAAGAAGGTTTGCAGCCGGTGGTACTCGGCGCCAAGGACGGCCTGTGCCTGGTCAACGGCACGCCGTGCATGACCGGCCTGAGTTGCCTTGCCCTGGCCGATGCTCACCACCTGCTGCAATGGGCCGATGTGATCGGCGCCATGAGTTTCGAGGCCCTGCGTGGCCAGATCGATGCGTTCGACGAAGAAATCATTGCCCTCAAGCCTCACCCCGGCATGCAGCAGGTCGGTATCAACCTGCGCGCGTTGCTCGATGGCAGTGAAGTGATCGCCAGCAGCAAAGGCATCCGCACCCAGGACGCCCTGAGCATCCGCTCGATCCCGCAGATCCACGGTGCGGCGCGCGATCAGCTGGAGCACGCGACCCGCCAGATCGAGACCGAACTCAACAGCGCCACCGACAACCCACTGGTACTCGGTACGCCGGACAACTACCGCGTAGTGTCCCAGGCCAACCCTCACGGGCAGTCCGTGGCGCTGGCTGCCGATATGCTCGCCATCGCCATGGCCGAAATCGGCTCGGTGGCCGAGCGCCGTCTCGACCGCCTGATCAACCCCCACGTCAGCGGCCTGCCGGCGTTTCTGGTGAGCAACCCCGGGGTCAACTCCGGGATGATGATCGTGCAGTACGTCGCCGCTTCGTTGTGCGGGCAAAACCGCCAGCTGGCGCAACCGGCGGTACTCGACAACTTCGTCACGTCGGGCCTGCAGGAAGACCATTTGAGCATGGGCACCAATGCCGCGCTCAAGCTGCACCAGGTGCTGGCCAACGTCACTCAGATCCTCGCCATCGAGTACCTGCTGGCGGCCCAGGCATTCGAATTCCTCAAGGGCCAGCGCTTCGGCGCGGGCACCGACAGCGCCTGGCGCCTGTTGCGTGAACACGTGCCACCGTACGAGCAGGATCGCTGGCTGGCGCCGGACATCGCCACCGCCGCCGCGCTGCTCAAGAACACCGCTTTGCTGCACCCGGTTTTTCCCGAATTGCACTGAACAATAATTCACAAGGAGCACGAATGTGACTGCGCTAAACCTGATTCCAGGCCAACTGAGCCTCGCCCAACTGCGGGCCATCTACCAGCAGCCGGTAACCCTCAGCCTGGATGACAGTGCCTCGGCCCAGATTGAAGCCAGTGTCGCCTGCGTGGAACAGATTCTCGCCGAGAACCGCACTGCCTACGGCATCAACACCGGTTTCGGCCTGCTGGCCTCGACCCGCATTGCCAGCGAAGACCTGGAAAACCTCCAGCGCTCCTTGGTGCTGTCCCATGCCGCAGGCGTCGGTGAGCCCATCAGCGATGCGCTGGTGCGGCTGGTCATGGTGCTCAAGGTCAACAGCCTGAGCCGTGGCTTTTCCGGGATTCGCCGCCAGGTCATCGACGCACTGATCGCGCTGATCAACGCCGAGGTGTACCCGCATATTCCGCTGAAAGGTTCGGTCGGTGCGTCCGGCGACTTGGCGCCCTTGGCCCATATGTCCCTGGTGCTGCTCGGCGAAGGCAAGGCGCGCCACAAGGGCGAATGGCTGGAGGCGACCGACGCGCTGAAAGTCGCCGGCCTCACGCCGCTGACCCTGGCCGCCAAAGAGGGGCTGGCGCTGCTCAACGGCACCCAGGTGTCCACTGCTTACGCCTTGCGCGGCCTGTTCGAAGGTGAAGATCTGTTCGCCGGCGCCCTGGCCTGTGGCGGCCTCACCGTGGAAGCGGTGCTGGGTTCGCGTTCGCCGTTCGATGCGCGTATCCACGCAGCCCGTGGCCAGCGTGGGCAGATCGACTCGGCGGCGGCTTATCGCGACCTGCTCGGCGACAGCAGCCAGGTGTCGCAGTCGCACCAGAATTGCGACAAGGTCCAAGACCCGTACTCCCTGCGCTGCCAGCCACAGGTCATGGGCGCCTGCCTGACCCAGTTCCGCCAGGCCGCCGACGTGCTGGTGATCGAAGCCAACGCCGTGTCAGACAACCCGTTGGTCTTCGCCGCGGAAGGCGACGTGATTTCCGGCGGCAACTTCCACGCCGAACCGGTGGCCATGGCCGCTGACAACATGGCGCTGGCCATCGCTGAAATCGGTTCCCTGAGCGAGCGCCGTATCTCGTTGATGATGGACAAGCACATGTCGCAACTGCCGCCGTTCCTGGTGGGCAATGGCGGGGTGAACTCCGGCTTCATGATTGCCCAGGTGACCGCCGCGGCACTCGCCAGCGAGAACAAGGCGCTGGCCCATCCCCATAGCGTCGACAGCCTGCCGACCTCGGCCAACCAGGAAGACCACGTGTCCATGGCGCCGGCGGCCGGCAAGCGCCTGTGGGAAATGGCCGAGAACGTGCGCGGTATCTTGGCGGTTGAATGGCTGGCCGCCTGCCAGGGCCTGGACCTGCGCGAAGGCCTGAAAACCTCGCCGAAACTGGAAAAGGCCCGTGGCATCCTGCGCGCCAAGGTGGCGTTCTACGACAAGGACCGCTTCTTCGCCCCGGACATCATCGCCGCCAGCGAACTGCTCGCCAGCCGCTGCCTGAATGAACTGGTGCCGGCCAAGTTGCTGCCGAGCCTCTAAACACACCACACCCCCCTGTAGGAGCGAGCTTGCTCGCGAAAAACTCAAGGACACCGCATTCATCCAGGATGCACGCGTTATCGCTGACGTCCTTCGCGAGCAAGCTCGCTCCTACAGGGATCAGGGATCACATCGGGAGCCGTTGATGAAAACCCTTTGGCAGCACTGCCACGTTGCAACCATGGCCCAAGGCAAATACTCGATCATCGAGGATGCCGCGATGGTCACCGTGGGTTCGCTTATCGAGTGGATCGGCCCGCGCAGCCAAGTGCCCACGCTGGACTATGCCCAGGTGCATGACCTGCAAGGCGCCTGGGTGACTCCCGGGCTGATCGACTGCCACACCCACACGGTGTTCGGCGGCAACCGCAGTGGCGAATTCGAGCAGCGCCTTGAAGGCGTGAGCTATGCCGAGATCGCCGCCCAGGGCGGCGGTATCGCCAGCACCGTGCGCGCCACGCGCGCCGCCAGCGAAGACGAATTGTTCGAAAGCAGCCGCAAGCGCCTGTGCAGTTTGCTGCGCGATGGCGTGACCACGGTGGAGATCAAATCCGGCTACGGCCTGGACCTGGCCAGCGAACGCAAGTTGCTGAGGGTGATTCGCCGCCTCGGTGATGCGCTGCCGGTCAGCGTGCGCGCCACCTGCCTGGCGGCCCACGCCTTGCCACCGGAGTACAAGGACCGCGCCGACGACTACATCGATCACATCTGCACCGAGATGCTGCCGGCGCTGGCCGCCGAAGGGCTGGTGGACGCGGTGGATGCCTTCTGCGAATACCTGGCGTTTTCGCCCGAACAAGTCGAGCGCGTGTTTAAAGTCGCCCGGCAACTCGGCCTACCGGTCAAGCTGCACGCCGAGCAACTGTCATCGCTGCACGGTTCGAGCCTGGCGGCGCGTTACCAGGCGCTGTCGGCGGATCACCTGGAGTTCATGACCGAAGACGACGCCATCGCCATGGCCGCGTCCGGTACCGTCGCAGTCTTGCTGCCGGGGGCGTTCTACTTCCTGCGCGAAACCCAGTTGCCGCCCATGGATGCCCTGCGCAGGCACGGCGTGAAAATCGCCATCGCCAGTGACCTCAACCCCGGTACCTCGCCGGCGTTGTCGGTGCGGTTGATGCTGAACATGGCCTGCACCCTGTTCCGCATGACTCCGGAAGAAGCCCTGGCCGGCGCCACGCAACACGCGGCCACCGCCCTGGGCATGGGCGATACCCATGGCTCGCTGGAAGTGGGCAAGGTTGCCGACTTTGTGGCCTGGCAGATCGATCGCCCCGCCGACCTGGCCTATTGGCTGGGCGGCGAGCTGGATAAACGCGTCGTGCGCCACGGCGTCGATATCAATGTTTAAGGAGTACCGTTGTGGATAAGGTTCTGAGCTTCAAACAAGGCCGCGTGCCGCTGCTCATCAGCATGCCCCACGCCGGGTTGCGCCTCACGCCCGCGGTCGAAGCCGGTTTGATCCCCGAGGCGCAAAGCCTGCCGGACACCGACTGGCACATTCCGACCCTGTATGACTTTGCCGAGGAACTGGGCGCCAGCACCTTGGCGGCGCAGTACTCGCGATTTGTCATCGACCTCAACCGGCCGTCCGACGACAAGCCGCTGTACGCCGGCGCCACCACCGGCCTGTACCCGGCGACGCTGTTCGATGGCGTGCCGTTGTTCCGTGAAGGGCTGGAACCGAGCGCGACCGAACGCGCCAACTACCTGCAAAAGGTCTGGGGCCCGTACCACCGCACACTGCAAGAGGAGCTGGCCCGCCTCAAGGCTGAGTTCGGCTATGCGCTGCTGTTCGATGCGCATTCGATCCGCTCGGTAATCCCCCACCTGTTCGACGGCAAGCTGCCGGACTTCAACCTGGGCACCTTCAACGGCGCCGCCTGTGATCCGGAGCTGGCCAGCCAGCTCGAGGCCATCTGTGCCACTTATCCACAGTACACCCACGTCTTGAACGGGCGCTTCAAGGGCGGCCATATCACCCGCCATTACGGCAACCCGGCGCAGGATATCCACGCCGTGCAGCTGGAGTTGTGCCAGAGCACCTATATGGAAGAGTTCGAGCCGTTCCGCTATCGCCCGGATCTGGCCGAACCGACGCGGGTGGTGTTGAAGCAGTTGCTGCAAGGGCTTCTAGCGTGGGGGAAACAGCGTTATTCAAGGTAATTGAAGTGCGAGCTCTCGGGGGCGTGGGCACTGTGCTGTACCTCGGCAAAGGGCTGGTCCACGCTCGTTTGCGGGCCCAGGGCCAGGCGGCAGAGGTCGATCCGTTGTATCGCTGTCTGTTCCAGTACTTACATGGCGAACGGCTGACACCGGTCTAAGTACTCAAGGACATGCTCATTGCACAATTCGGGTTTATAGTGCCAGACGGCAAAATAAAAGACGTCCCACCAGGGATGAACCCGACCCCTTATGGAGCGCGCAATGCAGACTTGGTACCCGCAGATCAAACCCTACGCCCGGCACGATCTGGCCGTTGATGCCATTCACACGCTGTATGTCGATGAAAGTGGCTCCCCCGAGGGCTTGCCTGTGGTCTTCATCCACGGTGGCCCAGGCTCAGGTTGCGACGCCCAGAGCCGATGCTATTTCGATCCGAACCTGTACCGCATCGTCACATTCGACCAACGTGGCTGCGGCCGCTCTACACCCCGCGCCAGCCTGGAAAACAACACCACCTGGGACCTGGTCGCCGACCTCGAGCGCATCCGCGAGCACCTGGGCATCGACAAATGGGTGCTGTTTGGCGGCTCCTGGGGCTCGACCCTTGCCCTGGCCTACGCGCAAACCCACCCCGAGCGCGTGCATGGCCTGATCGTGCGCGGCATTTTCCTCGCCCGCCCGCAGGACATCGAGTGGTTCTACCAGGCCGGCGCCAGCCGCCTCTTCCCGGATTACTGGCAGGACTACATCGCGCCGATTCCTGCCGATGAGCGTCACGACATGATCGCGGCCTATCACAAGCGCCTGACCGGCAACGACCAGATCGCCCAGATGCACGCGGCCAAGGCCTGGTCCGGCTGGGAAGGTCGCATGCTGGGCCTGTGCCCGAGTCCGCAGCATGTGGAGCGTTTCTCCGAGCCGCAACGCGCACTGTCCATTGCGCGTATCGAGTGCCATTACTTCACCAATAACTCCTTCCTGGAGCCCAACCAACTGATTCGCGACATGCATAAGATCGCCCATCTGCCTGGCGTAATCATCCATGGGCGCTACGATATGATCTGCCCTCTGGATAACGCTTGGGAGTTGCATCAGGCGTGGCCCAACAGCGAACTGCAGGTGATCCGCGAGGCTGGCCATGCGGCGTCCGAGCCCGGTATTACGGATGCTCTGGTCCGCGCGACCGGCGAAATGGCGCGACGCCTGCTTGACCTGCCACCAGAAGAAGCATGAAGGGCCTGTTGCAGCGGGTGCGTGGCGCCCGTGTCGAAGTCGCAGGCGAAATCGTAGGGGCGATCGACCAGGGTTTGCTGGTGCTGGTGGCCGTTGAGCCATCGGATACACGCGAGAGTGCCGACAAACTCCTGCACAAGCTGCTTAACTACCGGGTATTCAGCGACGACGAGGGCAAGATGAACCGTTCGCTGAGGGATATCGGCGGCGGTTTGCTGCTGGTGTCGCAGTTCACCCTGGCGGCCGACACCAGGAGCGGGCTGCGGCCAAGCTTCTCCACGGCGGCGCCTCCCGCCTTGGGAGCGGCGCTTTTTGAGCACTTGTTGTCACAAGCGCAACAATTGCATGGCACGGTGGCGTCGGGGCGTTTTGGTGCGGATATGCAGGTGCATTTGGTCAATGATGGCCCTGTGACCTTCCTCCTACAGACATGAATGTATTAAAAACGACTTTAATGCCTAAAAACGCAGGGTTTCGCTACAAATACTTCGTTGTCCCTGATGCGTTGTATCGCGGGCTACTAGATAATCGCGCGCTACGGGGATCAGCGTTGATTGGTCCATTTTTGACTTAGGTAGAGACTTGTCCGATAGCCTCAGGGGAATCATTTTGACCCAGGGGAGTCGGAACAATGCTCGCCAACCTGGCATATAGATAGCTGGCCGTTGGTTTTTTGATCTGTTTTCGGCGAGGGTTGCTCGTGATTGTTAGTCCCTGTAATGCACCAAAATTGTCTGCCAAACGGTTACGAAACGCACTGGTGACGGGCTCCGCCCTGTTTTGCCTGTTCGGCGCGGGTCAACTGTGGGCATTCAGTCTGGACGATGTGTCGGCCAAGGCAAAAGAGCTGGCCGGGCAGAAATACGAAGCTCCGCGCAGCAATCTGCCGAACGAATTCCGCGAAATGAAATTCGCGGACTACCAGAAGATTCGTTTCCGCAACGAAAAAGCCGAGTGGGCCGATCAGAACACCCCGTTCAAACTGTCCTTCTATCACCAGGGTATGCACTTCGATACACCGGTGAAAATCAACGAAGTCACCGCTGACAGCGTCCAGGAAATCAAGTACGACGCGTCGCGTTTCGATTTTGGCGACGTCAAGGTTGATCCCAAGGCCACCGAACAGCTCGGTTATGCCGGTTTCCGTGTGCTGTACCCGATCAACAAGGGCGACAAGCAAGACGAAATCATGACCATGCTCGGCGCCAGCTATTTCCGCGTCGTGGGCAAGGACCAGGTGTATGGCCTGTCCGCCCGTGGCATGGCGATCGATACCGCGCTGCCGTCCGGCGAAGAATTCCCGCGTTTCACCGAGTTCTGGATCGAACGTCCAAAGCCGGGTGACAAGCACCTGGTGATCTTCGCCCTGCTGGATTCGCCACGCGCCACCGGCGCCTACCGCCTGATCCTGCGCCCGGGCACCGACACCGTGGTCGACGTCAAGTCCCAGATGTTCCTGCGCGACAAAGTCAGCAAGCTGGGGGTTGCCCCGTTGACTTCCATGTTCCTGTTTGGCGCCAACCAGCCATCCAAGGTCCTGAACTACCGTCGCGAACTGCACGATTCCAGCGGCCTGTCGATCCATGCCGGCAATGGCGAGTGGATCTGGCGCCCGCTGAACAACCCTAAACACCTGTCGGTCAGCAACTTCACCGTGGAGAACCCGCGTGGGTTCGGCCTGCTGCAACGCGGCCGCAACTTCAGCCACTACGAAGACCTGGACGACAACTACGACAAGCGCCCAAGCGCCTGGATCGAGCCTGAAGGCGACTGGGGCAAGGGTTCCGTCGACCTGGTCGAGATTCCGACCGCCGATGAAACCAACGACAACATCGTAGCGTTCTGGAGCCCGGCCGAACTGCCGGAAGTCGGCAAGCCGCTGGATGTTGCCTACCGCCTGCACTGGACCCTGGACGACGCCGCGTTCCATTCGCCGGACAGCGCCTGGGTCAAGCAGACCCTGCGTTCGACCGGTGACGTGAAACAATCCAACCTGATCCGTCAGCCCGACGGCAGCGTGGCGTACCTGATCGATTTCGAGGGCCCGTCCCTGAAGAAACTGCTGCCGGACGCGCCGGTGCGCAGCCAGGTGAGTGTGGGTGACAACGCTGAGCTGGTTGAAAACAGCGTGCGCTACAACGAGCACACCAAAGGCTGGCGCCTGACCCTGCGCATGAAGATCAAGGATCCCGGAAAACCCACCGAGATGCGTGCGTCCCTGGTGCAGGACATCGTGCAGCCTGAGCCTGAGCAGGTTTCGACCCAAGTGCTCAAGGCCGACAAGGTCCTGGCCAAGCAGCACGAGAAACAGGCCAAGAAAGACGCGAAAGACAAGGACGCCAAGCAGCCAGAAGCTGCCCCAGCCACACCGGAGCCGATCAAGACAGAGCAAGTCCTGACCGAAACCTGGAGCTATCAGTTGCCTGCCGATGAGTAATTCTCAAGCCCAGCCAGAGACTCTGTCCGAGTATCTGGCGCATCTCCCGATGACCGCTGAGCAGCGTGCCGAACTGGCAGGCTGCACATCCTTCACCGAACTGCACGAGCGTTTGTCGTCTTCGACCTTCGATGCGCCCGTCGACGCCGCCCAGGCGTCGGTCGGCCGCCGGTTGACCCTCAGCACGGCCGAAGAGCTGCAAGACGCCGAAATGCTAGTGCTCGACGCCAGCGGCCGTGTGTGCCTCAAGGCCACGCCGCCGATTCGTCGCACCAAGGTCGTACCGGAGCCATGGCGCACCAATATCCTGGTGCGCGGCTGGCGTCGCCTGACTGGCCGAACCAACCCGCCGAAGCCGCCGAAAGACGAGCGCGTGCTGCCGGCGGCGCGCTGGCGCACCGTGGGGTCGATCCGTCGCTACATCCTGCTGGTACTGATGCTCGGCCAGACCATCGTGGCCGGCTGGTACATGAAAGGCATCATGCCGTACCAGGGCTGGTCGCTGGTCGACTTTGACGAGATCCGCAACCAGACCCTGTTGCAAACCGCCACCCAGGTCCTGCCTTACGCCCTGCAAACCAGCATCCTGATCATGTTCGGGATCCTGTTCTGCTGGGTTTCGGCCGGTTTCTGGACCGCGTTGATGGGCTTCCTTGAACTGCTCACCGGTCACGATAAATACCGTATCTCCGGTAAAAGTGCCGGCAACGAGCCGATTCCCAAGGATGCACGCACCGCGCTGGTGATGCCGATCTGCAACGAAGACGTGCCGCGGGTATTCGCTGGCCTGCGCGCCACGTTCGAGTCGGTCGCGGCCACGGGTGACCTGGACCGCTTCGATTTCTTCGTGCTCAGCGACAGTAACGACGCTGACATCTGTATCGCCGAGCAACAAGCCTGGCTGGACGTGTGCCGCGAAGCCGGTGGCTTCGGCAAGATTTTCTATCGCCGCCGTCGCCGTCGCGTCAAACGCAAGAGTGGCAACCTCGACGACTTCTGCCGTCGTTGGGGCGGTGAATACAAGTACATGGTGGTGCTCGACGCCGACAGCGTGATGAGCGGTGAATGCCTGACCAGCCTGGTGCGCCTGATGGAAGCCACGCCGGATGCCGGGATTATCCAGACCGCGCCACGGGCGTCGGGCATGGACACCCTGTATGCGCGCATGCAGCAGTTCGCCACCCGCGTCTATGGCCCGCTGTTTACGGCTGGCCTGCACTTCTGGCAGTTGGGTGAATCCCACTACTGGGGTCACAACGCAATCATCCGCATGAAGCCGTTTATCGAACACTGCGCCCTGGCGCCGTTGCCAGGTAAAGGTGCGTTCGCCGGTGCGATCCTGTCTCACGACTTCGTCGAAGCCGCGCTGATGCGTCGTGCCGGTTGGGGTGTGTGGATTGCCTACGACCTGCCGGGCAGCTATGAAGAACTGCCGCCGAACCTGCTGGACGAACTCAAGCGTGACCGTCGCTGGTGCCACGGTAACCTGATGAACTTCCGCCTGTTCCTGGTCAAGGGCATGCACCCGGTACACCGTGCCGTGTTCCTGACCGGTGTGATGTCCTACCTGTCGGCGCCGTTGTGGTTCTTCTTCCTGGTGCTGTCGACGGCCCTGCTGGCGGTGAACACCCTGATGGAGCCACAGTACTTCATGGCACCGCGCCAGTTGTACCCGCTGTGGCCGCAATGGCATCCGGACAAGGCGGTGGCGCTGTTCTCCACCACCATTGTGTTGCTGTTCCTGCCAAAGTTGCTGAGCATCATCCTGATCTGGGCCAAGGGCGCGAAAGAGTTCGGCGGCAAGTTCAAGGTGACCCTGTCGATGTTGCTGGAGATGCTGTTCTCCATGCTGCTGGCACCGGTGCGCATGATCTTCCACACCCGTTTCGTACTGGCCGCGTTCCTCGGTTGGGCCGCGACCTGGAATTCGCCGCAGCGTGACGACGACTCCACCCCATGGGGCGAAGCGATCAAGCGCCACGGTACCCAGACCTTGCTCGGCTTCCTGTGGGCACTGCTGGTGGTGTGGTTGAACCCAAGCTTCCTGTGGTGGCTGGTGCCGATCGTGGGGTCGCTGATGCTGTCGATCCCGGTATCGGTGATTTCCAGCCGGGTCAATCTGGGCCTCAAGTCCCGCGACGAAAGCCTGTTCCTGATCCCTGAGGAATACAATCCGCCGCAGGCGTTGCTGTCGACCGAGAAGTACACCCACGAAAACCGTTGGCACGCCCTCAATGATGGCTTCATACGTTCGGTGGTCGACCCGCAGCAGAACGCCCTGGCCTGCGCCCTGGCGACCTCGCGTCACCGTGAGGCGGAGCCGATCGAGTACCTGCGTGGCGAGCGTGTTCGTCATGCGTTGAAAGTCGGCCCTGCCGGCCTCAACAACGCTGAACGCCTGGCCCTGCTCAGCGACCCGGTCGCCCTGGCTCGCCTGCACGAGCAGGTCTGGAACGATGGGCACGCCGAGTGGCTGGCCGCTTGGCGTAACTCGATCAAGGCCGACCCGCACGCCCCGTTGCTACCGTTGCAACCGGTGGTGTCCCAGGCTCAACCGGCCTGATGCTGAAGCCCTCAGGGGGTTACCCTGAGGGCATTCACGGCGTCTTCCTACAGCGCCCTCTGTTGCTCCAACCCCTTGTTATTTCGAAACAAAAGACCCCTGTCCAAGGCGTATTGCCGCGGCGACGGGTGGGTTAGCATCGCCCCCCAATCTGACTCGACCACCCAGGTTTACGCGCACTGGCGCTGTAGCGGGTTGTCGTGTGCTCAATGGAACGGGGGTATCTCATGATCAAAAGGTGTTTGTGTGCTGTGTTGCTGGGTGTCGTCGGGTTCTTATACGGTGCTCCGGCCAACGCTGGCGCCATCGACGACGCGGTTCAACGAGGGGTATTGAGGGTCGGCACGACGCCCACCTACGTGCCCTTCGAAATGACCGATAAGCGTGGGCAGATCATCGGCTTCGAAATCGACTTGCTCCAAGCCATGAGCAAGGCCCTGGACATCGAGCTGGAGATGGTGCCGGTGCCCTATACCGAACTGCTGCCGGGGCTGATGCAAAAGCAATACGACCTGATCGGCAGCGGCATGACGGTGACCCAGCAGCGCAACCTGAAATTGAACTTCAGCGACTCTTTCATCATTGTCGGCCAGACCGTGTTGCTGCATCCCGACCTTGCCGGCAAGGTCAGCAGTATCGAAGACCTGGATGATGCCGGTTATCGAGTCGTCGCCATCGAGGGGACGACCGGTGAGTTGGCCGCCAGGCGATTCCTTGGAGCGGCGCGGTTACGCACGTTCCCGACGCCGGAAGAAGGCGTGCGTCAGGTGGTAGAGGGCAAGGCCGACGCTTTTATCCACGATGCGCCTTACAACCTGATCGCCATCGCCAAGCCCGAAAACAGCTCGCTGTTGGCCCTGGAGCAGCCTTTCACCTATGAGCCACTGGCGTTCGGCCTGAAAAAAGGCGATTACGACAGCCTCAATTGGATCAACCATTTCCTGAACCAGGTGGCCCAGGACGGGACCTACGATCGTCTGTATGACAAGTGGTTCAAGGACACCGCCTGGATGGCGGAAGTCTACTGAAGTCATAACTGCTTACACATCAATCAATGGCTATTGCCAGGTGGCGAAGTGTCTGCCTCTGCGCTTTGCTGCACCGTTGTAGGGCGTTTCTGACATACCCCGACAACAAATCCCGGTGAAACCTTTGTGACAGGCATCGAGTGGGTTAGGATCGCACCCCGAAATGGTGCAGCCCTTTTGCGCGCCGACCTCATAAGAATGGTTCAGGGGACTTGATGATGAAAAAGTATCTTTCGATGCTGCTGCTCGGCGTCACCGCGCTGGTCGCGGCCAATGCGGCCCAGGCCGGCGCGATCGATGATGCGGTCAAGCGCGGCACGTTGAAAGTCGGCATGGACCCGACCTACATGCCGTTCGAAATGACCGACAAGCGCGGTGAAATCATTGGTTTCGAAGTCGACATTCTCAAGGCCATGGCCAAGTCCATGGGCGTCAAGCTGGAGCTGGTGTCCACCGGCTACGACGGCATCATCCCGGCGTTCCTGACCGGCAAGTTCGACATGATCGGCAGCGGCATGACCCTGACCCAGGAACGCAACCTGCGCCTGAACTTCAGCGAACCCTTCATCGTGGTGGGCCAGACCCTGCTGATTCGCAAGGAGCTGGAAGGCACCATCAAGTCCTACAAAGACTTGAATGACGAGAAATACCGCCTGACCTCCAAGCTCGGCACCACCGGCGAGATGGTTGCCAAGAAGCTGATCTCCAAGGCCAAGTACCACGGCTATGACAACGAGCAGGAAGGTGTGCTGGACGTCGTCAATGGCAAGGCCGATGCCTTCGTGTATGACGCCCCGTACAACGTCGTTGCCGAGAAAAAAGTCGGCAACGGCAAGCTGGTGTTCCTGGAAGAACCCTTCACCTTCGAACCGCTGGCGTTCGGTCTGAAGAAGGGCGACTACGACAGCATCAACTTCATCAACAACTTCCTGCACCAGATCAAGAACGACGGCACCTACGATCGCATCCATGACAAGTGGTTCAAGAGCTCCGAATGGCTCAAGGACATGGAATAACGCTGTAGTGCTTTGGTGCGACGGCTTGATGTGGTGAGACGGCTTGCTGTGGTGAGGCGGCTCGATGTGGTGAGACGGCTTGATGTGGTGGGCGGGCTTACTGTGGCGAGCGGGCTTGCCCCGCGTTGGGCTGCGAAGCAGCCCCAAAAACCTCAGGCCACGGTCCATCTGAAACAGCGCGGTGATCTTAGTGGGGCTGCTTCGCAGCCCAACGCGGGGCAAGCCCGCTCGCCACAACAAGCCCGCTCAGCACAGTAAGCCCGCTCGCCACAGAGCAAGCCCGCTTGCCACATCAGGTGCGCGTACCCCGATTCTTTTGGATGTTGAGTAATGAAACAGAAAAAAGCCCAATGGCCCTGGCACCTGCTGACCGTGGTCGTGCTGGTCGGCCTGGCGGGCGCCTTGTATTACGCCACTTCGCTGATGTCCTACGAATGGCGCTGGAACCGTGTACCGCAATACTTCGCCTACCAGGCCGAAGAGTCCCAGCGCGCCGCAGACATTTCAACCGTCGTTGAACTGGTGCGCAAAGGCGATGTGGCCGAAGTCACCCTGCGCAACGATGCCGGCGTCGAACAACGCGTGAGTGTGGCCGGCAACAGCCTGCAAGTGGCGCGCGGCGATGATGTGGCCGAAGGCGATGTCATCGGGGTTAACCGCCATTGGGCGTTGGGCCCCTTGATGTGGGGCTTGTGGACCACGTTGTGGCTGTCGGTGGTGTCCGGGATTCTCGGCCTTGCGATTGGCCTTGCCACCGGATTATGCCGGCTGTCCAATAATCCGACCCTGCGCGATCTGTCGACGATCTACGTCGAACTGGTGCGCGGTACGCCGCTATTGGTGCAGATCTTCATTTTCTATTTCTTTATCGGCACGGTGCTCAACCTGTCCCGGGAATTCGCCGGGATCGCCGCGCTGTCGCTGTTCACGGGTGCCTATGTGGCGGAAATCGTCCGCGCCGGCGTGCAGTCCATTACCCGTGGCCAGAACGAGGCGGCTCGCTCCCTGGGCCTGAGCGCCAGCCAGTCGATGCGCCATGTGGTGCTGCCGCAGGCCTTCAAGCGCGTGCTGCCGCCGCTGGCCGGGCAATTTATCAGCCTGGTGAAAGACACCTCGCTGGTCTCGGTGATCGCGATTACCGAGCTGCTCAAGAGCGGGCGCGAAGTGATCACCACCTCGTTCTCGCCGTTTGAAATCCTGTTCTGCGTCGCAGGCCTGTACCTGCTGATCAACCTGCCGCTGTCGAAAATGGCCAGCCGGCTTGAGCGGAGGCTCGCACAAAGTGATTGAAGTCCGCGATCTGGTAAAAGTCTTCGACACCCGAGGCCATGTGGTGCGCGCGGTGGACCATGTGACCACTCAGGTGGCCAAGGGCGAAGTGCTGGTGGTGATTGGCCCGTCAGGCTCGGGCAAGTCCACGTTCCTGCGGTGCCTCAATGGTCTGGAAGAGTTCGATTCGGGCTCGGTCAGCATCGATGGCCTGCAACTGGCCGACCCGAAAACCGACGTGAATGCCTATCGGCGTGAAGTCGGCATGGTGTTCCAGCACTTCAACCTGTTCCCGCACATGACGGTGCTGGAAAACCTCTGCCTGGCGCAAAAAGTTGTGCGCAAGCGCGGCAAGAAGGAGCGCGAAGCCAAGGCCCTGGCACTGCTGGAAAAGGTCGGCATCGCGCAAAAGGCCAATGAATTTCCGTCGCGCCTGTCCGGCGGCCAGCAGCAGCGGGTGGCGATCGCCCGTGCCCTGGCGATGGAACCCAAGGTGATGCTGTTCGATGAGCCCACCTCGGCCCTCGACCCGGAAATGGTCGGCGAAGTGCTGGACGTGATGAAGACCCTGGCCCTGGAAGGCATGACCATGGTTTGCGTCACCCATGAAATGGGCTTTGCCCGTGAAGTGGCAGACCGTGTGTTGTTCTTCGACCACGGCAAGTTGCTCGAAGATGCATCACCGGCGCAGTTCTTCGACGCGCCGAAAGACCCGCGTGCCCAGGCGTTCCTGCGCCAGGTGTTGTAGCGCTGATGGTTCTTGGGGAAAGGGCTCTGTGTGGTGGGCGAGCACGCTCACTCACCACGCGTGCCGTGAACCTCAGAGCTTGAACTTGCCGACCAACGCCTGCAAATCCAGGCTCAGCCGCGTCAACTGAACGCTCGCCGCTGCCGTTTCCTCACTGGCGGCGGCGGCTTGTTCGGTCACGTCCCGTACCTTCAATACGCTGCGATTGATCTCCTCGGCCACCGCGCTTTGCTCCTCGGCGGCGGCGGCAATCTGTGGGTTCATTTCCTGGATCACCGATACCGTGCGCGCGATGGCCGCCAGTGCGTCGCCCGCATCGCGGCTCAGGCCGACGCTGAAGTCGGTCAAATTGCGGCTGCTGTCCATGATGTCTGCCACCTGCCGGGTGCCGTTGTTCAGGCCAAGGATCAGCCCTTCGATTTCCTCTGCCGACGCCTGGGTGCGCTGGGCCAGGCTGCGTACTTCATCGGCCACCACGGCGAACCCTTCACCGGCATTGCCCGCACGTGCCGCTTCGATCGCCGCGTTCAACGCCAGCAGGTTGGTCTGTTGGGACACCGACTTGATCACATCCAGCACACTGCCGATCTTGCTGCTTTCCTGCTGCAGCGTCAGCATCGCTCGACTGGAGAGCGCCATTTCATCGGCCAGTTGGCCGATTTGTTCGATCACCTGCGCAACCACTTTGTCGCCTGCGTGGGCCTGGTGGTCTGCCTCGATGGCCGCGAGGGAGGCTTGTTCGGCATGCCGTGCGACCTCCTGGGCCGTGGCGAGCATTTCGTTCATGGCGGTGGCGACCTGGTCGGTTTCAACTTTCTGGTGGTTCACGCCGGTCCGGGACTGCTCGGTCACGGCGGACAGTTGCCCGGCCGCGCTGGCAATCTGTCGGGCGCTGTCACCAATGCCGCTGATCAGGTGGCGCAGGTTACGGGTCATCTGCCCGATGCTGTGCTGCAACTGGCCCAGTTCATCCCGGCGCTTCACCTCGGCGGTGTGGCGCAGGTCGCCCTCGGCGATGCAATTGGCGGTGATCAGTACCTGACGCAGGGGGGCGACAATTTGTCGAGCGATCCCCCAGGCGGCCAGCGAGCCTAGCAACAAGGCGCCGAGGGTCACGCTGATCAGCAGGCGGCGTGTATTGTCCGCCTCTTTGTCGCGTTTGAAGGTCTGGGCCTCTATCACCTGTTCGCTTTGTTCGAGCAATTGGTTGAGCAGGTGTTCAAGCCGGTCCTGGACCGTCTCCGTGGCCACTTGGGCCTCCTTGAGTTTGATCAACTGCGCGCGATAGGCGGCCACGTCTGTCTTGAGCAAGGCCGAGTCCACGGGCAGGCTGGTCACGGCCGCATGCGTGACGTCCAGGGTGTCGAGGGTTCGGCCCACCCCTTCGGCATACGCATCCAGTGAATCGGCGGCCCAGGCAGGCGCCTGGGCGCGATCCTCGGCCCGTGCCATGGCCTGGCGCAGGTTCTCGATGGCGTCGAGGGCCTGCTGGTCATTCTGGTCGGGCAGGTCGCTGGCCACTTGGGTGAGGGTATCGCTGGCCTGGAGGCTGGACTGATGCAGGGAGGCGTGGGTGGCTTCTCGCCGTTCGATCAGGGGCGGTAGCTCTGCCAGGCCGGTCTTGAAGCCGATCACCAGGCGCTCCGCTTCCTGAATGCGCTGCAAGTCGGCCGGGGCGAGCAGATGGTTTGCCAGATAACTCAGGTGTTGGCCGATTTGCTCGATCCGCGTGTTCATGGCGTCGAGGCTGGCAGTGTCCGTGAGGGTTCGATACACGATACGGTCGGCGCGCACCGCTTCGGCGGCCGCAGTGAGTTGACCCAGGACCGTCAGGTTGGCTGAGCGGAAAAGCGCGGCATTCAAGGCTTGCCAGCCGGTTGCGGCGATGATGAGGCTGAGGATCAGCACTTGGCCGAACCCCAGGGCGAGCTTGAGGCGGACGCTGGCATTGGCCAGCAAGCGGATCAGCCGAGGAAACATGGTGAACCTCCGAATCGGAATAAACGCTTCGTTAGAAACGCTAAAACGATTCGAGGTGATGGCGGGCTGATAACTGCGTAGGAAATTTCACAAGTAGTCGTGTGGCGGCGACCTGGAGGGGGCGCCGCGCACGACCGCTCAGATGCGGAAGCGTCCGACCAGGGTTTGCAGGTAGTTACCCAGGCGCGCGAGTTCGGCACTGGACGCGGCCGTTTCTTCACTGGCGGCGGAGGTCTGCTCGGACACATCGCGCACGTTAAGTACGCTGCGGTTGATCTCCTCGGCCACCGCGCTTTGTTGCTCGGCCGCCGTGGCGATCTGTGAGTTCATCGTCTGGATGGTCGACACGGTGCGAGTGATGCTCGCCAGGGCGCTGCCGGCCCGGCGGGTCAGCTCGACACTGCTGTCGGTGAGCCCACGGCTGTTGTCCATGATGGTCGCCACTTGCTGGGTGCCGCTTTGCAGGCCGACGATCAGTTCTTCGATCTCTTCGGTGGACTTCTGGGTGCGTTGGGCCAGGCTGCGCACCTCATCGGCCACCACCGCAAAACCACGCCCGGCCTCGCCGGCGCGCGCCGCTTCAATGGCGGCGTTCAGGGCCAGCAGGTTGGTTTGCTGGGCCACCGACTTGATCACGTCGAGCACGCTGCCGATCTTGTCGCTTTCGCGCTTCAGATCGCCCATGGCCACCGTGGAATTACCGACCTCCGTGGCCAGGCGCTCGATCTGGGCGATGGCTTCACCGACTACCTTGTCGCCTTCGCGGGCCTGCTGGTCGGCGGCTACGGCGGCTTCGGAGGCTTCTTCCGCGTTGCGGGCGACTTCCTGCACAGTGGCCGCCATTTCGTTCATGGCCGTGGCCACCTGGTCCGTCTCGACTTTCTGGCTGTTGACCCCGGCGCTGGTTTGCTCGGTGACGGCCGAGAGCTGCTCGGCAGCGCTGGCAATCTGGGTCACGCCTTCGCTGATGCCGCCGATCAATTCGCGCAAGCCTACGGTCATGCTTTGCATGGCGCGTTGCAGTTGGCCGAGTTCGTCCTGGCGCTCCGACGTCAGGTTTTGGCTCAGGTCGCCCGAGGCGACGCGCTCGGCCAACTTGAGGGTCTGGCTCAGCGGGATGATGATCTGGCGGGTAATGGCCCAGGCGGCGACCAGGCCGAAGATCAACGCCAGCACGGTGGCCAGCAGCAACAGGTACTTGGCTTGTGCAGCGTCGGTGTCACGCACCACGGTCTGGGAGGCCGTGAGTTTTTCGCTATGGCTGAGCAGGATATCGCCCTGGGCACCCATGGCCTTGAGTGCTGCCGCGCTGGCCACCTGGGAGTCACGGTACTGGCTGACGGCCGCGCGATAGGCTTGCAGCGAGACGCTGGCCTGTTGCAGGTTGGCCTGGTAGTTGGCCGGCAGTTGGCCTTCCAGCTCGGTGATTTTTTTCAGGGCGTTGTCGATGGCATCAAGGGCCGGTTGCTCGGCTTCGACCTTGGCGCTGTAGGTGTAGCCGCGCACTTGGAAGCGCGCTTGCTGGATCAGCTTGCTCAGGCTGACCACGTTGTTGAACTGGGTGACGCTGTCGCCTTGCAGCAGGGATTTTTCGACTTCGCCTATCTTGAGCACGGCATTGTCGGCGGTATCGCCCAACTTGCTGCGCGCGTTTTCGCGATTGGCACCGGCTTGTGCCATGTCGTTGAAGGCTCGCTTGTACTGCTCCACGGCCGCCAGTTGCTCGTCGATCAGGGCGACGTCGGCCGGTTGTTCGATCAGGGTGCGGGCGGTCTTCAGGCCGCTGTCGAGCTGGTTCAGCAACTCGCTGACAGCGCTGGTGCCTTGCTCGCCACGGCGCATTTCGTAGTCCAGGCGGGCCAGACGCAGGTCTTTGGTCAAGGCATTGAGGCTGGAGATATACCCCAGTTTGTCGCCACGACTGATCACATCACCCAGGCCGGTCCAGCCAGTGAAGGTGATCACCAGCGTCAGCAGCAGTACCAGACCAAAGCCGACGCCCAGTTTGGTTTTGACGCTGACATTCCCCAGCTTTTCGGCTAACCAACGATACATGCTGCGAACTCCCCTGGAGCAAAGCTTAGATTTATTCAGGGGGTATCGGCCTGCAAACGGGATTCTGTAGCGCCGTGGTGCGACTGTGGGAGGGTCGTGTGGTTAGAAGAGGCGGGCGAGCAGGGCAGTGACGGCGGTTTCCACGCGCAGGATGCGAGCGCCCAACTGCACCGGCTGCAGGCCGGCCTTGGCCAGCAGATCCACCTCGTAGGGAATCCAGCCGCCCTCCGGGCCGATGGCCAGGGTGACCGGCTCGTCCAGGGCACGCGGGCAAGGCGGATAGTCGCCGGGGTGGCCGATCAGGCCGAGGGTGCCTTGCGTCATGGCTGGCAGGCGGTCTTCGACGAATGGCTTGAAACGTTTTTCGATGATGATTTCCGGCAGCACCGTGTCCCGAGCCTGCTCGAGACCGAGGATCAGTTGCTCGCGAAGCGCCGCAGGCTCCAGGAACGGGGTTTGCCAGAAGCTCTTCTCAACCCGGTAGCTATTGAGCAGTACCACTTTCGGCACACCCATGGCCGCCACGGTTTGCAGCACCCGACGCAGCATCTTCGGGCGCGGCAGGGCGAGCAACAGGGTCAGGGGCAGTTTGGCCGGGGGCGGCAGCTCGAAGCTGACTTGCAGCTCGGCCTCACGGGCGTCCAGGCGCAGCAGTTGCGCATTGCCCATCAGGCCGCCGATGCGCCCCACGCGCAGGTTGTCGCCCACCGCCACACGGTGGACGTCCTGCATATGCACCAGGCGCCGATCACGCAGCACCACCCGGTCGGCCGCGATAAAGTCGGCCTCCTCCAGCAGCAGCAGGTTCACGGCTGGGTCGCTGGCGGCTGGTCATCGTCGGCGGGTTGGTCATCCGGGTGCTCGCCCCGCTTGCTGATCAGGCCGCTGAACAGGATGCCAATCTCGAACAGCATCCACATCGGCACCGCCAGCAGGGTCTGGGAGAAGATGTCCGGCGGCGTCAGGATCATGCCGACCACGAAGCAGCCGATGATCACGTACGGGCGGACCTTCTTCAGGTACTTCACGTCGACTACGCCGATCCATACCAGCAGCACCACGGCCACGGGGATTTCGAAGGCCACGCCGAAGGCGAAGAACAACGTCATCACGAAGTCGAGGTAGCTGGTGATGTCGGTCATCATCTCCACGCCAGCGGGGGTGGCCGCGGCGAAGAACTTGAAGATCAGCGGGAACACCAGGAAGTAGGCGAATGCCATGCCGGTATAGAACAGCAGGATGCTCGACACCAGCAACGGCACGGCGATGCGCTTCTCATGCTTGTACAGCCCTGGTGCGATAAAGCCCCAGATCTGATGCAGGATCACCGGGATCGCCAGGAACAGCGAGACCATCATCGTCAGCTTCAACGGCGTCAGGAACGGCGACGACACATCGGTGGCGATCATCGTCGCGCCGGCCGGCAGGTACTGGCGCAAGGGCGTGGAGACGAAGGTGTAGATCTGCTGGGTGAAGGCGAACAGCCCGGCGAAGATCACGAAGATTGCCGCTACGCAACGCAGCAGGCGGGTACGCAGCTCGGTGAGGTGCGAGACCAGCGGCATATGCTGGTCGTTTTCCGGTTTATCAGCGCTCATGGGGCTCGCGGCGGCAATGTAGGGTCATGGGGAGCGGGCGACGCCACGGGCGCCGGCGCTGGCTCTGTCGGGGTAGCGGTCGGGCCTGGCGCGACCGGTGTGGCTTCGGTCGCTGCGGGTGTGGGCGCGATGCTGTGCTCGGCCACAGGCTCCACCGGTTTGGCCGGCTCCTGCACCGGCGACAGAATTTTGCGCGCCTCTTGCTCCAACGACAGGATATGTTCGTTGTGCAGTTGGCGGCGGATTTCATCGGCGCCGATTTCCCGTTCAACTTCCTGTTTGATGGCGTTGAAACTGCGTTTCAGGCGCCCGATCCACAGGCCGGCCGTGCGTGCGGCACCGGGCAGGCGTTCCGGCCCCAGCACCAGCAAAGCCACGAGGCCGACGAGGAGCAGTTCAGAGAAGCTGATACCAAACATTAGTCAGTGCTCACGAGTCTTTGCGGGTCGGCTCTTCGACTTTTTCAGCCTGCACGTCGAAGGTACGACGCTCGGTAATCGGCTGGGCGGCCTGCGGGTGGACAGGCTGGGCCGGCGGCACCGGGTTGACGACGGGCTCGGCCGGTTTTTCGTCGTCGTTCATGGCCTTGCGAAAGCCCTTGATCGACTCGCCGACGTCAGTGCCGAGGTTTTTCAGTTTCTTGGTGCCGAACACCAGTACCACCACCACCAGAATGACGATCCAGTGTTTCCAGTCAAAAATGCCCATGCTGCAATTCCTCGTTAAAAGTTATTCAGGCGGACGGGCGCGAGGCCTTTTCGGCATGCCCGGACAGGCCGAAGCGACGGTCCAGTTCATCCAGCACTGCCTGTGGGTGCTGCCCCAGTTGGGCGAGCATGACCAGGCTGTGGAACCACAGGTCGGCGGTTTCGTAGATCACATCGCTGCAGTCGCCGCTGATCTCGGCATCCTTGGCAGCGATGATCGTCTCGACGGATTCTTCGCCGAGTTTTTCCAGGATCTTGTTCAGGCCCTTGTGATACAGGCTCGCCACATACGAGCTGTCGGCGTCCGCGCCTTTGCGGTCTTCCAGCACCTGGGCCACACGGTTCAGGGTATCGCTCATGTTCAGTGTCCTGCCGAATAAATGGCGTGCGGGTCTTTGAGTACCGGTTCCACCACCTTCCATTCGCCGTTCTCGAACACGCGATAGAAGCAGCTGTGGCGGCCGGTGTGGCAGGCAATGCCGCCGATCTGCTCGACCATCAGGATCACCACGTCGGCGTCGCAGTCGAGGCGTATCTCGTGCAGGGTCTGCACGTGCCCGGACTCTTCGCCCTTACGCCACAGTTTGCCACGCGAACGTGACCAGTAAATGGCGCGCTGCTCGGCGGCAGTGAGGCTCAGGGCCTCGCGGTTCATCCAGGCCATCATCAGCACGCGCCCGGTCTTGTAGTCCTGGGCAATGGCCGGCACCAGGCCGTCACTGTCCCACTTGATCTCGTCCAGCCAGTCTTTCATCGTTCGGCTCCGGCAATTTGCGACAGTGTATAACCGGATCGGCTATCGACGCACGATCAGATAAACACCCACGGCGACCATGATCCCGGCCGGCCAGTGGCCCAACTCGTTCAATGGCCCGCCGATGGCCAGCATCACCCCGCCCACCAAGTGCGCGGCCCCCAGCAAGCGCAGGAACCAGTCATCCTTGCGCTGTTGCCACGGTGGCGACGGGTCCTTGGCGTGGGGCTGGGACATGCGCTCCAGCAGGTCGCGGGTCATATTGGCCAAGTGCGGCAGCTGTTCGACCTGGCTTTGCAGGTTGCCCAGCAGGGTTTTCGGGCTGACGCGCTCGCGCATCCAGCGTTCGAGGAACGGTTGTGCGGTGTTCCACAAGTCGAGGTCCGGGTACAGCTGACGGCCCAGGCCTTCGATGTTCAGCAGGGTTTTCTGCAAAAGAACAAGCTGCGGCTGCACTTCCATATTGAAGCGTCGCGCGGTCTGGAACAGGCGCATCAGCACCTGGCCGAAGGAAATATCTTTTAACGGTTTTTCGAAGATCGGCTCGCAAACGGTACGGATCGCCGCTTCGAATTCATTGAGCTTGGTTTCTGCCGGTACCCAGCCCGAGTCGATGTGCAACTGCGCCACGCGGCGGTAGTCGCGCTTGAAGAAGGCGAACAGGTTGCGTGCCAGGTAATCCTGGTCTTCCGGGGTCAGGCTGCCGACGATGCCGCAGTCGATCGCGATGTACTGCGGGCTCCACGGGTTGACGGTGCTGACGAAGATGTTGCCTGGGTGCATGTCGGCATGGAAGAAGCTGTCGCGGAACACCTGGGTGAAGAAAATTTCCACGCCACGCTCGGCCAGCATTTTCATGTCGGTGCGCTGGTCGGCCAGGGTGGCGAGGTCGGTGACCTGCACGCCGTAGATACGCTCCATTACCAGCACTTTCGGGCGGCACCAGTCCCAGTAGACTTGCGGCACATACAGCAGCGGCGAACCTTCGAAATTGCGCTTGAGCTGGCTGGCGTTGGCCGCTTCGCGCAGCAGGTCGAGCTCGTCGTAGATGGTTTTTTCGTAGTCGGCGACCACGTCCACCGGGTGCAGCAGGCGCGCATCGGCAGAAAAGCGTTCAGCGGCGCGGGCGAGGATAAACAGCCATGCCAGGTCTTGGCCGATGATCGGCTTGAGGCCCGGACGGATCACCTTCACCACCACTTCTTCGCCGGTCTTGAGTTGCGCGGCATGCACTTGTGCCACCGAGGCCGAGGCCAGGGGCTCGACGTCGAAGCGGCTGAACACGTCGCTGATTTTCTTGCCCAGCTGCTCTTCGATCAGCTTCATCGACTGCTGCGAATCAAACGGCGGCACGCGGTCTTGCAGCAGCATCAGTTCGTCGGCGATGTCTTCGGGCAGCAGGTCGCGGCGGGTCGAAAGAATCTGCCCGAACTTGATAAAGATCGGCCCCAGGTCCTGCAGGGCCAGGCGCAGGCGCGCGCCACGGCTCAGTTCCAGCGGCTTGCGCGGGAACCAGCGCCACGGCAGCACATAGCGCACCGCCAGCAGGAACCAGGGGAGAGGCAGGGCGAACAGCAGGTCATCGAGGCGGTAGCGGATTACGACGCGCTGGATACGAAACAAACGGCGGACGGCGAGCAGCTTCATGCGTTATCGCTTGGATCAAGGGAACGGCTCAGGCGCTCGAAGCGTGCCTCAAGGCGTTCCAGGTCGATTTTGGCCTTGTCGAGTTCGCGAAAGCGCGCTTGCGCTTCCCGTTGTCCGACCAGGGTGCGCGATTCTTCGCTCAGGTATTCGGCGAGGTTCTGGTTGAGGCTGGCGAACCCCTGCTGGTACCAGCGTGCGCGGCTGCGCAGGTGCCCGCTGATCAGTTGGGTGGCGACTGGGCCGATCCATTGTGACAGCTCGTATTCCCAGTCCAGCTCCAGGTCCTGCAGCACGGCGGCCAGGTCCATCAGCACCGCGCTATCGCCTTCCAGCTCCACTTCCGGGCCATGCAGGATGGCGGTCTTGTTACGGCTCAGCGCCAGATGCAACAGGCTGGAGGCCGGCGCGCGCAGGGTGCAGTCGGCCTCGGCAGCCCAGTGGCTGGCAAGCAGCAGGCCTTCATCGCTGGGCAGGATAAACAGCTGCAAGGCAGGGCTGCGGCAGTCGACGGCAATGATCTTGCCGTTCAGGTGCGCGAGCCGTGCCAGGGCAGTGCTGTCCAGGTGCAGTACACGGTTGAGGCCGTGTTCGACGCTGGCGAGAAGACCTTTGAGCAGCATCAGGGCTTGATGCCGCGGTGCAGGGCGACGATGCCCGACGTCATATTGTGGTACGTCACGCGGTCGAAACCGGCCTCCACCATCATCGACTTCAGGGTTTCCTGGTCGGGGTGCATGCGGATCGACTCGGCCAGGTAGCGATAGCTTTCGGCGTCATTGGTGATCAGCTTGCCCATCAACGGCATGAAGGCGAACGAGTAGGTGTCGTAGACCTTGGACATCAGCGCGTTGGTCGGCTTGGAGAACTCCAGCACCAGCAGGCGGCCACCCGGCTTGAGCACGCGCAGCATCGAGCGGATCGCGTCTTCCTTGTGTGTCACGTTGCGCAGGCCGAAGGCGATGGTCACACAGTCGAAATGGTTGTCGGGGAACGGCAGCTTTTCAGCGTCGGCCTGGACGAATTCGATATTGCCGGCCACGCCTTTGTCGAGCAGGCGATCGCGGCCGACCTTGAGCATCGAGCCATTGATATCTGCCAGCACCACCTGGCCGGTCGGGCCGACGAGCTTGGAGAACTTGGCCGCCAGGTCGCCCGTGCCGCCGGCGATGTCCAGCACGCGGTTGCCGGTGCGCACGCCCGACAGCTCGATGGTGAAGCGTTTCCACAGGCGGTGCATGCCACCCGAGAGCACATCGTTCATCAGGTCGTACTTGGCGGCTACGGAGTGGAACACCTCAGCGACTTTTTCCGCTTTCTGGCTTTCCGGGACGTTCTTGAAACCGAAGTGAGTGGTGGGTTCGGCATCGCTGCCTTTGCGCTGATCAGTCATATCGCTGTCACCAAAAGAGAATGCGGGACATGATAATCCCCAAGGCCTGCTTTGTCTTGGCAAGGCTGAAGGTAAGATAGAGGGCCACCGAGACCTTTTGCCGCATGGCGGGTGTTCCAGTCGTTATAAAGAGGAGTCATTGCAATGGCCCGTATTACCGTTGAGCGCGCACATTCCCTGGGTAAAGAAGGCGCACGCGCCAAGGCCGAAAAGTTGGCGAGCAAACTCCAGGAGCAATATGGCCTGGAGCCGTCGTGGTCTGGCGACACCTTGAACCTCAAGCGTTCGGGGGTTAAAGGCACGGTGTGGGTGGCGGATGATTCGCTGCGTATTGATGTGGAACTGGGCCTGTTGATGTCGGCCATGAGTGGCACCATCAAGTCCGAAATCGAGAAAGCCCTGGATAAAGCCCTGGCCTGATCCGATTGCTCTTAGGGTGCCGATTCTAATTTTTCAACCTACTTTGTGCCCAAGCCCTCAACTCCTGTGGGCCGTTCCTCCACCCTATTCTGCGTGAGGTGCACCATGGCCAAAGTTATCCTGAAGAAAAAAATCGACGCTCAGACCACTGCCCTGAGTGACGTTAAAAGCTACGCCCGCAAGATCTGGCTGGCAGGTCTTGGGGCCTACGCCAAGGTCGGAAGCGAGGGCGGCGAGTACTTCAAAGAGCTGGTTAAAACTGGCCAACATGTTGAAAGTAAAGGCAAAAAAGTTGTAGTTGAACAACTTGATGCTGCCAATAGTCAGATTGACCAAGTAAAGAGTAATGTCTCCAGCGTCAAAGGCCTGGTTGAAGTTCAGCTGGATAAAGTTGAAAAAGCTTTTGATACTCGTGTTGCAAGTGCCTTGAATCGAATCGGCATTGCGACTAAACATGACGTGGAGACACTCTCTGCTAAGCTCGAAGAGCTGACGGCATTGCTCGAACGTGTCGCGCGTAAACACTAAGGAGACATCGGGATGGCTGTTAAAAAGACTACTCAGAAAGAAGGCAGCTCGTGGGTCGGGAAAGTTGAAGAATATTCCCGCAAAATCTGGCTCGCTGGTTTAGGCGTTTACTCGAAGATCGACAGTGACGGCAGCAAACTCTTCGAGACGCTGGTTAAAGACGGCGAGAAAGCCGAGAAGTTGACCAAGAGCACGGTGGGTAAAAAAGTTGAAGCGGCGAAGGCAACTGCCGGCTCCGCCAAGTCGAGCATTTCTGACACTTGGGGCAAGTTGGAAGAGACGTTCGATAAACGCCTCCACAGTGCTATTTCGCGGCTTGGGGTGCCAAGCAAAGCGGAATTGAAGGCGTTGCATAGCAAGGTCGATACCCTGACCAAGCAGATCGAAAAGCTCACCGGCGCCAAAGTGACTCCGGTGAAAACCGCAGCCGCCAAACCGGCAGCCAAGCCTGCCGCTAAAATCGCTGCTGCCAAGCCCGCCGCGAAAGCCGCTGCCAAGCCTCTGGTAAAAGCTGCCGCCAAGCCGGCTGCCAAGGCTCCAGCCAAAGCTGCCGCCAAGCCAGCAGCCAAGCCAGCAGCCAAGCCAGCGGCAAAAACCGCAGCGGCCAAACCGGCCGCCAAGCCTGCCGCTAAACCAGTGGCCGCAAAAGTGGCTGCCAAGCCAGCAGCTAAACCTGCAGCTAAACCAGCAGCCAAGGCAGCTGCTAAACCCGCCGCCAAGCCAGCAGCTAAAACCGCAGCCGCCAAACCCGTTGCCAAGGCAGCCACTGCAAAACCTGCAGCCAAGCCAGCGGCCAAACCGGCCGTCGTGAAGAAGCCAGCTGCGGCTAAAAAACCAGCGGCGCCCAAGCCAGCTGTAGCGGCCAAACCTGCCAGTGCACCTGCATCCACTGCTTCCACGGCCAACTCGGTGTCCGCACCGACGCCCGCAGCTGTGGCTCCGACTGCAGCGCCGGTTACCCCGACGCCATCCAGTCAGTCCTGATTTCTTCCGGGACATAAAAATGCCTGACCCGCAAAGGTCAGGCATTTTTTTTGCCCAGGGCGCAGCCGCTTAAGTCGCCATCAGTTGTACGTGATCGATACGGTCACCGCGCTGGCCAGGGTTCCCTGGGTGATCGCACCGATTTTATAGTAGGCCGCGTTGAGCGGTATGACGGCTTTTTTGTTGCTTGTCGCAATCGTCCGGCTGCGCTGAGCGGCGGTGCCGTTGGCAGGGATGGCATCAACAGAGGTCGCACGATGTGCCAGCCAAAGAGCCGTGCCGGCCGACGTTCCGGTATTGGCAAACAGTGCAGCGTTCCCGGTGGATGGGGTGCCGGCGAACAGGAAAACCACGTTGCGGATGTCCGATTCGCAGTCGGCGGATATTTCGAAGTCGTGCGAGCCTGCCGAAGCACTCTTGTCGAAGTCTGAAATCTTGACGGTTGGCAGCGTAATGGTGCGGTTCACATCGCCGGCCGCCAGGTTACAGGTGCCGGCGTTGACCTGGCCGGTAAAACGCAAGGTGCCTGTCGTTGCGGCCTGGGCCGTGATGTGGACAAGGCTCGCCGTAATAACCAGCAGCAGGGGCAGGGGTGGGATCTTCATCGGGTCGTTCTCAGGGTTTCAGTTGTAGGTAATGTTGACGGTGGCGGTACTCACCAGCGCGCCTTGGCTCACCGTACCGTTTTTGTGATAAGCGGCACCGAGCGGCAAAACTGCACGGTTGCCGGAAACCGCCAGCGTGCGCTCGCCATTGATGCTGATGTTCTGGGGCACGCCATTGATGCGTGAGTACAGCCACAATGCGACGCCCTTGGCCGTGCCTGTATTGGCGAAGAGCGCGTTGTTCCCCGATGCGGGCGTGCCGCTGAAGCGGAAGGTGACGTTGGCGGCATTGCTGCAGTTGGCGATCAGTTCAAAGTTGTGTGCGCCCGCATGGACGGCCTTGTCCAAATCGCTGACCTTGATGGCGGGAAGTGTAATCGTGCGGTTTACGTCGCCGGCTGCCAGGTCGCAGGTGGCCGCGGGCCTGATAAAGCGAACCGAGTTGCCCAGCATCAGGGTGAATTTGTCTGGAACGCTGCCCCATCTGTCCGACCAGAGGAACCCGCCAGGCACTGTTCCGTCCGTGACAGGACCGGTTTTGTAGAACAAGGCCTCTGCGGCGATGAAGCTGGGAACCCGCCCAGGGGGTATCGCGCCTGTTTGGCTATGTAACCCAAAGGTTGCGGGGCCTCCATCGGCCCATTTCAATCTGACGTGCAGCCCAACCCCCGGCGCCTCGGTTTGATAAGCGCCTGTTGCCGGGTCTGTTTGGCGTGGGTATCGGCCGATGATTGTTCTCAGGGTCGGCCCGCAATCGGCAAAAAAGGCTTCTGACGTACCGCTGAATGTCTGGCGGGTGATGACACTCCCGACAGGCAGGTTGTCCGGTACGGTGATAGTCGTCGGCATGTTCAGCGTCAGCGTTGCATCGGGATACCGGGTGCATGCCGCTTGCGCGGCGATTGGCAGCGCAAGGGTCGCGAGGGTCGAAACGAGTTTGGTGGAATGTTTCATCTTCAGTCCGCTAGGAGAAATAGAGGGGCTGCGGCAACATGCAGGCTTGCGCCCAATCAACCGCTCGTATGGGTTTTGCAAGTGCCTGCGTCCAGATGGCGCAAACGCGCTGAGCCATTCGCCTTCGGCCCTGTGCCCAGGCGGTATTGCAGCCGGCAAGAGTCCTCGGTATCGCCCCCCCATTTGACGGTTAACCGCCCCTGCGCACGCGCCACTCGCACAAAGGCTTTACCGCCCTGGCCGACAATGCCGACGCTGGCGCCGTCTTCATCGAATACGTCCGAACCGAACGGCAGTGGGCTGGCATCGTCGCGCAGTGCCGTGATCAAGATGGCTTGACCGCTGACGGTAGCGAACTGCAGCTTCACCACTGAACCGGCACGCGGTGCGACGTTTTGCGCAGCGGTCTTGAGTTCCACATCCACCGATAGGTCTTTGGGGTCGAGTTCCACCGCGTTCTGTCGATACGGCGTGAGGTGGGGCACCACGGCAAAGCCGCTCCGGCCGACCTGGGCGCTGTGGTTGCCATTGATCCGCGCACCCTGGGCATCAGGCGCCTGGACGACACCGATGGTGTCGCCCAGCTCCGGAGCGAAAGTCACGCCCTCTGCATGGGCAACGATACCGCCGGTCATGCCGAGCGACATCGCGCGGTAGGTGTTGCCCTGCCCGAAACCGGCGGACACCACCCCCTGGCTGGTCTGGTACTTCGCGTCAGCGCTCGTCGCCGTACTGGCACCCTGTACCCGGCTGGCCCCTATCCCGTAGGTGAACTCGTTGCGCTCACCCAGAGTGCCGCCCAGGCTCAACCGCTCGCCGTCGCCTTGGTTGCCGCGATACGCGGTGGTGGTCAAGGTCGGTGTGCGTGCGCGGCTGCCCAAGGGCAGGCTCAGGGTCAGCTCCAATTGCTGGTCGATCCGCTCACTGAGTAAGTCCTTGGTGCGCTGGGCGCTGACGGTGTAGTGCAGGCCCTTCCAACTGCCCGTGTACCCCGTGGTGAACGTCAAGTTGCCGCTTTTGCGGTTCCAATAGTTCTGCGACGAGCCGGTAAGGTATATCGATCCGTTGCCCAGGCTTTGATTGAGGCTGATGTCCATCCTGTCGCGCAAACGCGATACGTGCTCCAGGTTGCCTCCGTCTATGGCCAGGTCGCGAACCCGGGCGGCATCGGCAGCGCTCAGGAAACCTTCGGTGGAGTAGCGATAGGCGCCGAGGGCAAAGTGGGTGCCGGTCTCGGTGAAGTTCTTGCTGTAGCGCAACTGCACGCTTCGTCCGTCACGGGACCCGTGGCCCGGCAACGTTGCATTCGAATGGGTCAGGTCAATGGACAGCGCGCCAAACGGGGTATTGAACGCTGTACCCAACAAATGGGACCGGTAGTCTTCGCCCAGCACCGCGCCGGTATAGCCGGTCAGCAGGTTGCTGAGGCCATGTTGGTAAGTGGCTTGCATCAGCTTGGGTGGGTGGCGCAGGCCAATTTCATCCAACTGGCCGACACTCAGTGCGTAACGGTGATAGCCCGTACGCAGCAGGTTGGCGTTGGCGGCGAACGGAACGATGAACTCGCGTTGACGACCATCGGCCTCGGTGATCGTAACGGTCAGATCGCCACCATAGCCGGTGGGAAACAGGTCGTTGAGCACGAAGGGGCCAGGGGCGACGGAAACTTCATCCAGCAACACCCCGCGCTGGCGCACCGTGACCCGCGCATTGGTCTCGGCGATGCCACGCACGACCGGCGCAAAACCTGTCTGGGAATCCGGCAGCATCCGATCATCGCTGAACAGGCTGACCCCCCGCAGGCGCACACTGTCGAACAGATCGCCTGGCGTGTAGGTTTCTCCCATCATCAACTGTGACTGGAGCGGGCTCAGTTCCCGCTGCACATAGGTGGCACTGCTTTGGTACTTCGAGGTGGAGTCGGTGCGGTTGAAGCTGGCGTTATGACGCCAGTGCCAATCGCCCAGGTTGAGCCCGGTGTTCAGCCCCAGGTATTGGGAGTCGAGCGAGCGGCCATTCGTACGGGTCACAAACGTGTTGGCGTTGTAGCGTACAAAGGCGGCGTCGATCCCACTGTCCCAATGTTGTGGGTCGACATAGCCCCGCGCCTTGCGCGCCAGGTAGATCTGCGGAACCTGCAGCGCCAAGCGGTTTTCGCCGGCGTCGAACTGGCTGCTGCTGCCCGGCAGGTAGGACGAAATATCATCGCAGCTGGCAAAGGTACGACGCGGTGCTTGAGCGGGTTCGGTGGGTTGATTGTGCGGCGCATCCACCTGGATTCCAAACCGCAGAAGCGCTTCGCGCTCCAGGCACATTTGTGCAGAGTCTCGGCCTTGCACCGCAACGAATGACAGGGTTTCCCGCCCGATCCACTGACCGTTCAGATAAATATCGATGCGGTAGCTTCCGGGCAGAACAACGTTGCCCTGGCTGAACTTTGAAATATCAACCTGTCGGCCTCTGACGGCATCCGGGAAGAAGGCGGGGTTGAATTCGACATTCTCGACAGCGCCTGCACCCCAGGCGTGAGCGCTGGTCAGCAGTATCAGGCCACGCGCCATGAACGGGAATCGACGACGTATCAGGGACCCGTTTCTCACCCTGGCGGGCGTGTTCAAACTCATGTTTGGCATTCTCAAAAAAAAGGTGCTGTCCGAATGTGGGCAAAGGGAAGCCCTGCCCTGAGCAATGGGCATCAACCGAACGTAGGTAATGAAGTGGGCTGCGTGACCCGCCAGGCGATGGCGGCTCGCGAGGCGGCGGCGTCAGGTGGTCATGTGGGGACCTTGGCGCGGTGAGAGACCGTTACTCCGAAGTCATCCAGCGTCTGAAACTCCACGGTTGCCGCGCTGCCTGGCGGCGACTTGAGGTTGGGCAGTTCAAAACGGCTGCGACCGCCGGGCATCACCATATTCGCGGTGCCTGAGGTGGAGGCCTGGTGGGTAGGGCCGTGCTGGGCCTCGAGCAGTTGGACCTGTTCGAAAGTCACGTAGTAAGGCGTGGGGTTATAGACCTCCAGGACTTGGCCTTGCTCGGTCAATTCGCGACGCCATTGCAGTTTTCCGGGTGCGGCGTCGGCGCCGTAAGGCAGGTTGGGCGGCCGGAAAAACAGCTTGATCCGAGAGCGGAAGGCGAGCTGCAACTGGTTGCTGTGTTCGGGGCCTTGCGATTGGGCGGGTACCTCGAGCACATTGAACCAAAACAGGCTTTCCTGGGCCGACGGCAAGGCCTCTCCCGTATACGCCAGGCGCATGACCTGTTGTTTGCCTGGCTCCATACGAAAAATGGGAGGGGTGGCAATAAAAGGAATGCCGGTCAGGTCCGGTGTCGAGTGCTCGTCGCCCTTGTCCAGCCAGGCCTGGATCAACACCGGTGCCTGATTCTTGCTTTCAAGCCTGACCGTCACCTCCTTGGCGTGCTGCGGGTAGACGATACGGGTGTTGTCGATGACAACACTCGCGTGTGCGGCAGTGCTGCCCGACAGCACGAAAACCAAGGCCATGAACTTGACTGACAAGTATGAAATGGAGCGCGCGTTCATCTGGGTATTCATCTGGCGGCTGGAGGGGCAAGGGGGGCCGAGTGGCGCACGCGGGCACCGAAGTCACTGACGCTGGTGAACTCGACTTCTGCCACATCGTTGGGGCGACTGCGCAGCAGCGGCAGTGCAAACAATTTGATGTCACCGGCCGGCATGAGCAGGCCATCGTTGGCATTCTTGTTTGCCGCTTTGCTGAAGCGTTTGCCGCCGCTCAGCAAGTCAACCGAGGTCAAGGAGATATGGTAGGGCGTCGGGTTGGTCGCTTGCAGTGCATAGCCCTGCTCGTGGGCCACCAGTGCCCATTGCAGTTTTGATGGGGCGCTGCTCGCCGGGTAGGGCAATGCATCGGGCCGCAGGAACACGCGCACGCGGGTACGGAACGCCAGTTCGATCTGGTTGTTTTGTTCGGTATTGGCGGTGCGCGGCGGTACTTCCAGCACATTCAGCCAGTACAGGCTTTCGCGATCGGCAGGTGCTGGTTCGCCGGAGTAGCGTAGGCGCAACGCCTGTTGCTGATGCGGCTCAATGCGGAAGATCGGCGGCGAAAGGGTGAACGGCGTTTGCGTTGTGCTCGGTGTTGAGTGTGGATTGCCCGTATCCAGCCAGGATTGCACCAGCGCCGGACGGTCTCCCTTGTTTTCCAGGCGCACGACGACCTCTCGTTGTTCCGCCGGGAAGATCACGCGGGTACCGTAAATAATCACGCCGGCATGGGCTGGGGGCGCTAGCGGTGGGAGCAACCCAAATCCACAGGCTACAAATGCGAGGCAGACCATTCTTTTCATGGTGTCAGAGGTCTCTTCGGGTCAGGGGAGGACCTGCCTGACGGCTGCAGGTCCGTTGTCTACACACCTTAATCGGCGTACACGATCGTAAAGCCGACCCGAGTCTTGACCGTACCTTCAGTGGACGCGCCGCTGGCATACATTTGTGCGGCCAGTGGGATCAATGCCTGGTTGTCGGCGATTACCACGCCTTCAGATTTTTCGGTGTATACGTTCAGGGGCGAGCCATCGCGTTTAGTCACTTCAACCTGTACGTTCTTGGCATTGGTTGTGTCGGACGGGTCATCATGGCCATCGATGTTCAAACGGCCGGTCGCCACATCAATGGCGGGGCTGGTGGGATCGAATGCAACCATGGCGGTGCGACCGTTGGTGCAGCTGCCTTCGCCAGGCGCGCCAATGCGAATGGTGAAGCCTGTGAGGTTGGCGCGATCACCCGGTTTCGCCAAGCGCGCGGCAGAAACCCCGCCCAGGTTGACGTCCTTGACCACGGCCCCGGTGCCCGGTGCCGCACCCTCGACCGTGCAAGTCACATCGGTGACCAGGCCGCTGAAGTTCATAACGCCATCTGCAGCGTGCGCGCAGTGTGATACAGCAACAGTCAAGGCCAATGCGGCCGCGACAGTAGATAAAACATTTACGTTCATGACATTTCCACTGATGAATGACAGGTGTTGCCAGCCACGGGTTGAAACACAGCATGTGTTGAGTGGCGGGTGGCTGTAATTTGTATCTAAACGTGAATGACTTCTATAGAAGCGTGACGAGTTTTAGTTCGAAATTGTTCGAAAGCATGCTGTTTTAGTTAAATTTTTTTTCGGCTGTAATTTGGGTTTTTACTGTTCTATTGGGAATATTCTTTCAGTTGTTTCTGTAGGAAGTGGCGGGGCTTATTGCGTGCCTGTATTGAACCCTGTGCATGGCTGGGCTATACCGGGCTAGAAACAATGGGTGATTGTGGGTTCGATGCTGCATTTATTCATGCGGGTATCTTTATGCCGACTTCAAGTTCCAATCCATATACCGTCGTTCTGTTGGATGATCATGAGATGGTTCGGCAGGGGATCGAGTTGGGCTTGAGAAAAGAGGCCGACCTCAGTGTGATCGGCTCCTTCGGCACGGGGAAGCAATTATTGGAGGCGCTGACCCTGCGGCCGGCGGATGTGGTGGTCATGGACTTTATTCTGGCACCGTCGGAAATCGACGGCCTCAGTTTGATCCAGACGTTGAACCGACGTTTTCGCCAGTGCAGGCCCTTGATTGTATGTTCGCACTACACGCCCGCCACTGTTTCAATGTCTTTGAAGGCGGGTTGTTGGGGGGTACTGGGCAAAACCCAGAACATGAGCGAGTTGGTTACGGCGATTCGAACGGTGGCCCAGGGGCGTATTTATCTGCACCCCTGCATGATGCCAGCGTTGCAGGGTATGCAATCACTTATTGATGTTGCCCATAAACCGTCGAACATGGAGTTTTCAACTTCGTCATGGTTGAACGCCTGCCTTACGCCAAAAGAGCAGGAAGTTCTGCGGTGTTTTCTGGATGGGATGTCTGTGAATTCAATCGCGGCAAAGTTCTCGCGCAGCGTCAGTACGATCAGTACACAAAAACAATCGGCGTATCGAAAGTTGGGCATCAAGAGCGACAGCGAACTGTTCAGGTTTACCCAGCAGTTCGGGGAGTTTGGCTGACCGTATTGAACACTCCGTTAAACCGCATCCTCCAGATAACGCAGCGCCAACCGCTCGGTCGCCTGTCGTGTCGGTAGCAGCAGATGGGGGGCCACCAGCATCATGATTTGATATATCACCACCCGTACCTCCCCTTCACGATCGAGAATCCGTTGATAGTCCAGGGAGAACAGCAGGGTCATGGTGATCTGTTCCACTAATTGCCCCAGCGCCTGGGTATCGCTGACCAATTGCCCCGCAGCCTTCAAGTGCGCAAGCAGCGATGCAAGGGTGCGCTTGAGCGCGGTGAGCAGGTTGCGAATGCCCTTGGCCAGTTTCGGCAGGCGCCCCGCCAGGTTTGACAGATCCTGGAACAAAAAACGGTAGTGAGCCATATGCTCGATGATCAAGTGCAGGAACAGCCAATAGTCCTCGGCTTCCAGTTGGGCGTCTGCCGGTGGGTCGAGCAGGGGCATCAGCTCACTCTGGAAGCGCTCGAACAGCCCGAGCACCAGTGGCTCCTTGCCATGGAAGTGGTAGTAGAGGTTGCCGGGGCTGATCCCCATTTCATTGGCCACCTCCATGGTCGACACGTTCGGTTCGCCCTTCTGGTTGAACAGATGCAGGGCGCATTCAAGGATACGGTCGCGGGTCTTCATCCAGTCTTCTTAATGTGATCGTTGAGCTCAGCGCACGCGCACGTAAGTGCCCGGCGCCGCTTCCATCGGTGGGTAATTCTGGTTGCCCAGGGCGGTGAGGGTTTCGCGCTGTACGCCTGAGCGTTGCTGGATCCACTCCAGCCACTGCGGCCACCAACTGCCCTCGACGTGATTGGCGTCGTAGTACCAGGCCCGTGGGTCGCTGCTCAGCTTGGGGTTCTCGACATAGTTGGCCTTGGGGTTACCCGGCGGGTTGAGGATGCTCTGGATATGCCCGCTGTTGGACAGCACGAAGCGCCGGTCGCCGCCGAGCAACTGGGTGGAGCGGTACACCGCGTCCCACGGTGTGATGTGGTCGTTGATCCCGGCCACGCTGAAGCTGTCCACCGTGACCTTCTGCAAATCGATAGGCGTGCCGCATACCTCCAGGCCACCGGGGTGGCTCAGGGGGTTGTGCTTGAAGAAGTCCAGCAGGTCGCCATGCAGTGCGGCGGGCAGGCGCGTGTTGTCGTTGTTCCAATACAGGATGTCGAAGGCCGGCGGTTCCTTGCCCAGCAGGTAATTATTGATCCAGTAGTTCCAGATCAGGTCGTTGGGACGCATCCAGGCGAACACCTTGGCCATGTCGCGGCCCTCGAGCACGCCTTGCTGGTAGGAACGGCGCTTGGCGGCTTCGAGGGTTTGTTCGTCGGCGAACAGGGTGGCGGGGCTGTCAATCTGGCTGTCCAGCAGGCTCACCAGGTAGCTGGCGCTGGAGATGCGCCGCAACTGGCGCTTGGCCTGCAAATGGCCTTGCAGGGCGGCAATGGTCAGGCCCCCGGCGCAGGCGCCCATCAGGTTGACTTCGCGGGCACCGGTGATGGCCCGGCAGACGTTGAGCGCTTCCTCCAGCGCCGCCACATACGTGGACAAGCCCCATTCGCGATGACGCACATCCGGGTTGCGCCAACTGACGATAAAGGTTTGCAGGCTGTTCTTCAGTGCGTATTGCACAAAGCTGTTGGTCGGGCTCAGGTCGAAAATGTAGTACTTGTTGATTTGCGGCGGCACGATCAGCAGCGGCTTGGCGTACTGTTTTTCGCTCATGGGCTTGTACTGGATCAGCTCCAGCAGCTCATTGCGAAACACCACCGAGCCTGGGGTCGTGGCCACGGTCTTGCCGACTTCGAACGCCTGCTTGGTCACCTGGCGCGGCAGGCCGTTGTTGTGCAGCAGGTCGTCGAGCAGGTTGCTCACGCCGCGCACCACGCTGTTGCCGCCGGAGTTGAGCAACTCCTTGACGGCCAGCGGGTTGAGCAGGGTGTTGGAGGGGGAGACGGCGTCGTTGAGCAGCGAGAAGGCAAAGTGCGCACGGGCCCGGTCGTCGCTGCTCAGGGTGCTGTCGTCGATCCAGTGGCGGACTTCTTTCTGCCAGCTCAGATAGGCCTGCAGGCTGCGTCGGTAGAAGGGGTTGAGCGTCCAGGTCGGGTCCGTGAAGCGGCTGTCGCGCGGGTTGGGCTCATGCACGGTCTCACCCAGCAGCACGCGCCCCAACTGACCGCCCAGGGCCAGGGCGTGACGGGCGGTGTGCAGCGGGTTACGCCAGCCGTGGGCGGCAACGCTGCGCAGGGTCGACAGCAAATCCCGACCGCGCAGGCCGGTGATCGCGTTTTGCGCGTTGATGAACGCGGCGGGGGTGGGCGCCGGGTTCGTCACGGGTCTTTCTCGCATGAGCCAACACTCCTTCGTCAAGCCATCAACAGGCACGCCAATTCAGAACCATAGTCGGTTCTCGGCAAGTTGCGCGGCGGTGTGGTCCTTACACCGCTGGTCGCGGGTGAATCACGGCCCGCATGCGCTCCTCCTCGAGAAATTTCATGATGATCGGTGCCACGGCTTCAGCCCGGGTGATCAGGAACAGGTGGCCGTCATCGATGATGTGCAACTGTGCGTTGGGAATGCGCCAGGCCAGCATGCGCATGTTGACCAGCGGGATCAGCGGGTCGTCGTCCCCGGCCAGCACCAGGGTCGGCTGGCGGATCTTGTGCAGCCAGTGGATGCTGGTCCAGCCCAGCCCCGCGAACAGTTGCCAGTAGTAGCCCAGCTTGCCGGCCGAGCGCACTTTGCTGGCGTGCTCGGCGGCCAGTTTCGAGTCGCGGCGGAACGAGCCGCCATAAATCATCGGCGCAATGCGCACCACGTGGGACGGTTGGATATACCGCCGGGGGCTGGCCATCAGCCACAACACTTTCGGCTTGCCCGGCACCATCACCGCACCGGCGGCGGTGGCAGCGAGGATCAGCTTCTTGCAACGCTCCGGGTAGTCATAGGCAAATTGCTGCGCCAGTGCGCCGCCCCAGGACACACCCACCACATTCACCTGGCCATAATCCAGGTAATCGAGCATGCGCGCGGTGAGCTTGGCCAGGCCAGGGAAACGATACGGCCGTTTGGGCGTGGACGAACCGCCCACCCCTGGCACATCGAAGGCAATCACTTCCAGGTCCGGGTCCAGGGCCTGGACGAACGGAAACACCAGCTCAAGGTTGGCGCCGATGCCGTTGAAGATCAGCAACGGTGTCAAGTGGGGCTTGCCCGGGCGTACCGCCGTGCGGATGGTCTGGCCATCCAGGTCGATGGTACGGAAGATGAACGGTTGCGGCATGCTCAAGCCCTGTGAAGTATTGCAGTCCGAGTGAGGTCAGTGTGGGAGGGGGCTTGCCCCCGATGGCGGTGTATCAGTCACCACAGGATCAACTGGTCCACCGCCATCGGGGGCAAGCCCCCCTCCCACATTTGAACGCATTTCAATCTAGCGTTCGTGCACATAGGTGCCTGGCGCCGCCTCTGCTGCGGCGTAGGTTTTATTGCCTAATGTTGTCGGAGCCTTCTTCAGCTTGCCCGCTCTTTCCGCCTGCCACGCCTGCCAATGCAGCCACCACGAGTCAGTGTGCTTGGTCGCATTCTCCTGCCATTCAAGCGGCTTGCCCGCCAGGCTGTCGCTGGTCTGGTAGCGTGCCTTGGGGTTGCCCGGAGGGTTGAGGATGCTCTGGATATGCCCGCTGCTGGACAGCACGAACTCTACTTTGCCGCCAAACAGCTGCGCCGACTTGTAGCAGGACTGCCACGGCGTGATGTGGTCGTTGGTGCCGGCCAGGGAGTAGATGTCGGCGGTGACCTGCTTGAGGTCGATCGGTGTACCGCACACTTCCAGGGCGTTGGCGCGTACCAGTGGGTTGTTCTTGAACAATTCGATCAGATCGCCGTGGAACGCGGCGGGCAAGCGCGTGGTGTCGTTGTTCCAGAACAGGATGTCGAACACCGGCGGCTCGTTGCCCAACAGGTAGTTATTGACCCAATAGTTCCAGATCAGGTCGTTGGGGCGCATCCAGGCAAACACCTTGGCCATGTCGCGGCCTTCCAGCACACCGGCCTGGTAGGAGTGGCGCTTGGCCGCTTCCAGGGTCTGCTCGTCGACGAACAGCGCCACCTGGGTGTCCAGGGTGGTGTCCAGCACGCTCACCAGCAGGGTCAGGGCGTTGACCTTCTTCTCACCCAGCGCGGCGTAGTGGCCCAGCAGGGCGGTGCAGGTGATGCCGCCGGAGCAGGCGCCGAGCATGTTGATGTCTTTGCTGCCGGTAATCGCCGTGACCACGTCCACCGCTTCCTTGAGCGCCTCGATGTAGGTGGACAGGCCCCACTCGCGCTGGGCCTTGGTCGGGTTGCGCCAACTGACGATAAAGGTTTGCTGGCCATTGCGCAGGCAGAAGCGCGCCAGACTCTTATCGGGGCTCAGGTCGAACACATAGAATTTGTTGATCTGCGGCGGCACCACCAGCAACGGGCGCTCATGCACCTGCTCGGTGATCGGCTTGTACTGGATCAGCTCCAGTACGTCATTGCGAAACACTACCGCGCCTTCGGTGGTGCCCAGGCTCTTGCCGACTTCAAAGGCGCCCATGTTGACCTGGCTCGGCATGCCGCCGTTATGCACCATGTCCTTGGCCAGGTGGGACAGGCCATCGAGCAGGCTCTTGCCGCCGGTTTCGAAGAAGCGCTTGATTGCCGCCGGGTTGGCCGCGCTGTTGGTGGGGGCCATGGCTTCGGTCATCAGGTTGATCACGAAGTGGCCGCGACTGATGTCCTGTTCCGACAGGTTGCTGTCGCCGATCCAGTCGTGCAGTTCCTTGCGCCACGCCAGGTAGGTTTGCAGGTAGCGTTTGTACAGCGGGTTCTGGCTCCAGGCCGGGTCGTGAAAGCGACGGTCATCGTTTTCGGGTTGCAGCTGCGATTTGCCGAACATCACGTTCTTCAATTCAACGCCAAAATGGGCGACGTGCTTGACGCTGTGCAACGGCTGCTTGATGGCTTGGGTCAGCACCATCTTGGCCGAGGCCAGTAAATCCTTTTTACGTAACGCGATGATCGGGTTGAGCCCCAGGGTGTTTTCCGAGGCCTGGCGTTTCAAGTCATCGTTATTCTTGTTACTCATCTACGACGCTCCATTGTCCGAAAGACGAGTACCGGGTACCGCTGCGCACCAGTTTTCGATACACAACACAAGCCAGGTACTGCGACTCGGGTGACCGTTGATACCGCATCGTCAAATGCAGGGAACTTGCCAGTTCCATTGGTTACCCGAGTTTAATTTTTTTCGCAAGCGGGCCAATCGTTGGCCACGCGACAGGGCATTCAAGCAGATGAAATTAGAAAATGCCCTCTAAAGAGCAAGAAGCCTGGGCTAGAGCATCAGCCGTACGACTGACTGACTCGGGTCGCGGGTTTTGCCGGCTGCCTTGAGCTCGGCGAGGTAGTCAGCCCACAGTGCGTCCTGACGCACGGCCAATTGGTAGAGGTAGTCCCAGGTGAACAGTCCGCTGTCATGTCCGTCGTCGAAGGTCAATTTCAGTGCGTACTGGCCGGCCGGTTCGACCTTGCTCAAGCGCACGTTGAGCTTGCCGAATTGCAGGATGGGTTTGCCGTGGCCCTGGACCTCGGCGGAGGGCGAGTGAACCCGTAGGAATTCGGCGGGCAACCGGTAGGCCTCATCGGGCCCGTAGGTGAGGCCGAGGGTGTTGGAGGTTTTGTGCAGGTTTACAGCAGTAGGAAATTTGGACATTGATGATGATCCTGAATAAACCGGCTCAAAATGTGGGAGGGGGCTTGCCCCCGATAGCAGTGGTCAGTCAGGCATACATCTTTCTGACAGACCGCTATCGGGGGCAAGCCCCCTCCCACATGAAAGCAAAGCGATCCTGTATATGGCTTACAGGATATAACGAGACAGATCTTCGTTCTGCGCCAATTCACCCAGGTGGCTGTTGACGTAGTCGGCATCGATCTTGATCGTTTCGCCATTCTGCGCACCGGCCAGGTCACCGGCGCTGAAGGACACTTCCTCAAGCAGGCGCTCCAGCAAGGTGTGCAGGCGACGAGCACCGATATTCTCGGTCTTCTCGTTGACCTGCCAAGCGATCTCCGCCAGGCGCTTGATACCGTCCGGCAGGAACTCGATGCCCAAGCCTTCGGTTTTCAGCAGCTCACAGTACTGCTCGGTGAGCGATGCATGCGGCTCGCTGAGGATGCGCTCGAAGTCGCCTGGGGTCAGCGCCTTGAGTTCCACGCGAATCGGCAGGCGGCCTTGCAGCTCCGGCACCAGGTCGCTTGGCTTGCTCAGGTGGAATGCACCGGAGGCGATAAACAGGATGTGGTCGGTCTTGACCATGCCCAGCTTGGTGTTCACGGTGCAGCCTTCGATCAGCGGCAGCAGGTCGCGCTGTACGCCTTCACGGGACACATCGACGCCGCCGGAGTTACCGCGCTTGGCGACCTTGTCGATCTCGTCGATAAACACGATACCATGCTGCTCGACCGCTTCCAGGGCCTTGGCCTTGAGCTCTTCCTCATTGACCAGGCGCCCTGCTTCTTCGTCGCGTACCAGCTTCAGCGCTTCTTTCACCTTGAGCTTGCGGCTTTTCTTCTTGCCCTTGCCCATGTTGGCGAACAGGTTCTGCAACTGGCTGGTCATTTCTTCCATGCCAGGCGGCGCGGAGATGTCGACGCCGGACACTTCGGCGATTTCGATCTCGATTTCCTTGTCGTTCAACTGGCCTTCGCGCAGGCGCTTGCGGAACAGCTGGCGGGTGTTGGAGTCCGAGGCCGGTGCGGCGTCTTCGTTGAAGCCCATGCGTGCCGGCGGCAACAGGGCATCGAGGATGCGTTCTTCAGCGGCGTCTTCGGCGCGCAGGCTGACCTTGGTCATTTCCTGCTCGCGCAGCAGCTTCAGGGCCGCGTCGGCCAGGTCGCGGATGATCGACTCGACATCGCGGCCTACATAGCCGACTTCGGTGAACTTGGTCGCTTCGACCTTGATGAACGGTGCATTGGCCAGTTTGGCCAGGCGCCGGGCGATTTCGGTTTTACCGACGCCGGTCGGGCCGATCATCAGGATGTTCTTCGGCGTTACTTCAACGCGCAGTTCTTCGGGCAGTTGCATGCGGCGCCAGCGGTTACGCAGCGCAATGGCAACGGCGCGCTTGGCATCGTCCTGGCCGATGATATGGCGATTGAGTTCATGGACGATTTCGCGGGGAGTCATGGACATAGTGTGTGCGGCCCTCAAGCGGGAATAAGCCTACGGCTTACTCGGCGAGGTCCTGCTCCTCAATGGTGAAGTTGTGGTTGGTGAATACGCAGATATCGCCCGCGATGCCCAGGGCGGTCTCGACGATTTCGCGGGCCGACAAGTCGGTTTTTTTCAACAGCGCGCTGGCCGCCGCCTGGGCGTAGCCACCGCCGGATCCCATGGCGATCAGGCCATGTTCAGGCTCAACCACATCGCCATTGCCGGTGATGATCAGCGACGCGTCTTTGTTCGCGACGGCCAGCATGGCCTCGAGACGGCTGAGGGAGCGGTCGGTACGCCATTCTTTGGCGAGCTCGACGGCGGCACGGACGAGGTGGCCCTGGTGTTTTTCCAGTTGGCCTTCAAAACGCTCGAACAGGGTGAAGGCGTCGGCGGTGGCACCGGCGAAACCGGCGAGCACCTGGCCGTGGTACAGGCGACGCACTTTTTTCGCGTTGCCTTTCATCACGGTATTGCCCAGGGAAACCTGGCCGTCGCCACCCATGACGACTTTGCCGTGGCGACGTACTGAAACGATGGTGGTCAAGGGGAGAGTCTCCACGCAGCGGGGCGAAAATGCCCGGATGGAAACTCATATGGGGGTGGCGGGGGGGATTTCAACCGTAGGGGTTTATGGCGGACGAGTGGTGTTTATCGGTCTGACACACTTTCGAGAACACCCAAGAACCAATGTAGGAGGGGGCTTGCCCCCGATGGCGGTGTATCAGTCACCAGATTGATTGACTGACACTCCGCTATCGGGGGCAAGCCCCCTCCCACATTTTGATCGAAGTTGAGTCCGAATCAGCGGCTCTGGCGTTGTTGTAACAACAGGTTGCTAAAGCCCGCGCCCGCCAATTGTTTCTGCGCCACGGTCAGCTGTTCGCGGTTGCTGAACGGCCCCACCAGTACGCGATACCAGGTCGCATCTTTCACAGTGCCGGATTCTACCGTCACCGACTGGCCCAGCAGGATGATCTGCGCACGCACACGATCCGCATCCGCCTGTTTCGGGAAGGAGCCCGCTTGCAGGAAGAACTTGGTCACCGGCGCTGCCTTGGTCTCCGCAACCGGTGGTGCTGGCGGCGGGGTGATCCCGGCCAGCGCGGCCTGGGCCCGGGCGGTGTCGATTTTCGCCGCTTCCGCCGGGGTTACCGGGGTGGTCGGCACTTGTGGCGTCGGCAGGGTTTTTTCCGGCACGGCGTCAGGCGGCACGATCACTTCCGATTCCGGCAGCAACGTATAGAAGTCGTATTTCGGCTTCACCGGTGCGGTCGGACTTGGCGTGGTCTTGTTGGCCTCGGCGATTTTCGTGGCTTTTTGCTGCTCCTGCTTGACGCGTTTGACGTCATCGCCCTGGCCTGGGTCCAGCTTCATCAGGAACACGATAAACGCGCCGACCGTGAGGCCGATGGCCATCCACAGCCAGCCCGGAATGGGCTTCTTTGCCGGTGCCTGGTAGCGGCTGGCGCCGCGCTTGGGGGCAGGTTTTTTCTTGGCGGCCAACTTACATACGCTCCAGGGTTTCCAGGCCTAACAGTTCCAGGCCTTGCTTGAGGGTCCGTCCAGCCAGTGCGGCGAGGCGCAGGCGACTTTGCTTGTGGGCTTCGTCGTCGGCGCTGAGGATCGGGCAGTTCTCGTAGAAGCTGGAGAACAACCCGGCTACTTCGTACAAATAGGTGCACAGGATATGCGGCGTGCCTTTCTCGCCGACGCTGTTCAGCACTTCGCCGAATTGCGCCAGCTTGGCGCCCAGCTCCTGTTCCTGGGGGGCTTCCAGCACGATCTGCCCTTGCACTTCGCTGAAATCCTTGCCCAGCTTGCGGAACACCCCGGCCACGCGGGTGTAGGCGTACAGCAGGTACGGCGCGGTGTTGCCTTCGAAGTTGAGCATCAGTTCAAAGTTGAAGCTGTAGTCGCTGGTGCGATGCTTGGACAGGTCGGCATATTTCACCGCGTCTATGCCCACCACACGGGCGATGTTGCGCAGATCGGCCTCGGCCAGCTCCGGGTTCTTTTCCTTCACCAGGGTGTAGGCGCGTTCCTGGGCTTCGGTCAGCAGGTCGATCAGCTTCACGGTGCCGCCGTCGCGTGTCTTGAACGGGCGGCCATCGGCGCCGTTCATGGTGCCGAAGCCCATGTGTTCCATGTGCATCGGGTGGGTGACGAAACCGGCGCGGCGCGCCACTTCGAACACCTGCTGGAAGTGCAGGGCCTGGCGCTGGTCGACGAAATACAGCGCACGATCCGCCTTGAGCACGCCGCTGCGGTAGCGCACGGCGGCCAGGTCAGTGGTGGCGTAGAGGTAGCCGCCATCGGCCTTGACGATGATCACCGGCAGCGGCTCGCCATCGGCGGTCTTGAATTCTTCGAGGAACACGCACTGCGCGCCATTGCTCTCGACCAGCAGGCCCTTGGCCTTGAGGTCGTTGACCACGTTGATCAGGTCGTCGTTGTAGGCGCTTTCGCCCATCACGTCGGCCATGGTCAGCTTGACGTTGAGCAGTTCGTAGAGGTGTTGGCAGTGGGCCAGCGAGATATCGCGGAAGCGGCTCCACAGTTCCAGGCATTCCTTGTCGCCGGCTTGCAGCTTGACCACCAGGCCACGGGCACGGTCGGCGAACTCTTCGGATTCGTCGAAGCGCTTCTTCGCGGCGCGGTAGAAGTTCTCCAGGTCCGACAGCTCGTTGCTGGTGATCGGGTTTTCCTGCAGGTAGGCCATCAACATGCCGAACTGGGTACCCCAGTCGCCCACATGGTTCTGGCGGATCACGGTGTCACCGAGGAACTCCAGTACCCGCGCCACGCCGTCGCCGATGATGGTCGAACGCAGGTGACCCACGTGCATCTCCTTGGCCAGGTTCGGCGCCGACAGGTCAATGACCACACGCTGGGTATCACCCGCTTTGCGCGTGCCGATCCTGGCATCGGCCAGCGCGGCGTCGAGGCGCGAGGCCAGGGCCTGGGTGTTCTGGAAGATATTGATAAAGCCTGGGCCAGCGATTTCGGCCTTGCTCACCTGTGGGTCGGCGGGCAGCGCGGCGATGATTTTCTCTGCCAGGTCGCGCGGCTTCATGCCGGCGGGCTTGGACAGCATCATGGCAATGTTGCTGGCGAAGTCACCGTGGGTCTTGTCGCGGGTGTTTTCCACCTGGATCGCCGGCGTCAGGCCTTCAGGCAACACACCTTCGTTGACGAGTTGGGTGAGGGCTTGTTGGATCAGCTGGCGAATGGTGTCTTTCATGGTGTTCTCTTTCGACCGCAAGCGGCGGTGCGCGATGCGCAGGTGGAAAAACTGGGCATTATCCGTGGCGAGGGCGGGCTTGCCAACCTTCGCAGGACCTATGGCCAGGCTTAATACAAATCTACCGGGTCTACATCCAGTGACCATCGCACCTGGCGGCCGCTGGGCATTTGCTCCAGCGCAAGTAACCAGCTACTTAATAGCCGGTGCAGGGGCGCGCGGGAGGTGGCTTGCAGGAGTAGTTGAGCGCGATAACGCCCGGCGCGGCGCTCCATGGGGGCGGGCACGGGGCCGAGCAATTCGATGCCGCCCAGGCCCAGTTCGCCGAGCAAGCGTTCGGCAGCGCTGCACGCTTCATCCAGAAAACCTTCGGCCTGCCCCGGCTTGTGGGCTTCGGCGCGCAGCAACGCCAGGTGCGCAAAGGGCGGCAGGCCAGCGGAGCGGCGTTCACTCAGCGCCTGCTCGGCGAAGGCGAAGTAGCCTTGTTCTGTCAGTTGAATCAGCAGTGGATGGTCGGCCAGGTGTGTCTGGATGATCACCTTGCCCGGCTCCTCGGCCCGCCCGGCGCGCCCGGCGACCTGCACGATCAGTTGTGCCATGCGCTCGCTGGCGCGGAAATCGCCGGAAAACAGGCCGCCATCGGCATCCAGAATCGATACCAGGGTCACCCGGGGAAAGTGATGGCCTTTGGCAAGCATTTGCGTGCCCACCAGGATGCACGGTTGGCCTTTCTGGATCGTGGCGAACAGTTGGTTCATCGCGTCTTTGCGCGAGGTGCTGTCGCGATCGACCCGCAGTACCGGGTAGTCCGGGAACAGAATGCCCAGGCGTTCTTCGGCGCGCTCAGTGCCGGCACCCACCGGGCGCAGGTCGACCTTGCCGCACTGCGGGCAGTGGCGTGGCACGCGCTCCACATGGCCGCAGTGGTGGCAGCGTAGTTCGCCATGGCGCTGGTGGACGGTCATGCGCGCATCGCAGCGCTCGCACTCGGACATCCAGCCGCAGTCATGGCACAGCAGCGTCGGCGCAAAGCCACGGCGGTTGAGAAACACCAGGACTTGCTGACCGGCAGCGAGGGTCTGGCCGATGGCCTGCTGCATCGGGCCGGAAATCCCGCTGTCCAGCGGTCGGCTTTTCACGTCCAGGCGCAGGAAGCGGGGCTGTTTGGCGCCGCCGGCCCGTTCATTCAAGCGCAGCAGCCCATAACGACCGGTGTAGGCGTTGTGCAGGCTTTCCAGGGACGGCGTGGCTGAGCCCAGCACGATCGGGATGTCTTCCTGGCGGGCGCGCACCAGCGCCAGGTCGCGGGCGTGGTAGCGCAGGCCTTCCTGCTGTTTATAGGAGCCGTCGTGCTCCTCGTCGATGATGATCAGCCCGGGATTTTTCATCGGCGTGAACAGCGCCGAACGGGTGCCGATAATGATGTCTGCTTCGCCGTCCCGCGCCGCCAGCCAGGACTCCAGGCGCTCCCGGTCGTTGACCGCCGAATGCACCAGGGCGATACGCGCGTTGAAGCGTTGCTCGAAACGCGCCAGGGTCTGCGGGCCCAGGTTGATTTCGGGGATCAGCACCAGCGCCTGCTTGCCGGCTTGCAGGGTTTCGCGGATCAGCTGCAAATAGACTTCGGTCTTGCCGCTGCCGGTGACACCGGCCAGCAGGAATGCGTGGAAACAGTCGAAACCGGCGCGAATGGCTTCGTACGCGGCGCGTTGTTCGGGGTTGAGCGGCAATTCCGGCTGGGCCAGCCAGTGTTCGTGGCGTGGGTCGGGGGCGTGCTTGCGGATTTCCACTTGCACCAGGCCCTTGGCCAGCAGCAGGTCGAGGCTGTCTTTGCTCAGCATCAGCTTGCTTAATAGCTGATGCGCGACGCCATGGGGGTGCTGGGCCAGGGTGGCGAGGGCTTCACGCTGGCGCGGGGCACGGGCGATGCGTGGGTCGTCAAGGCGCGCGCCGGGCACCATCGACCAGAAGCGCTCCTGGCGCGCCTCGGCCGGCTCGCCCTGGCGCAGCAGTACGGGCAGCGCCCAGCTCAATGTGTCGCCCAGGCTGTGCTGGTAATACTGGGCGGTCCACAGGCACAGCTTGAACAGCGCGGGCGGCAGAGGCGCCGTGGCATCAAGGATGGCCACGGCGGGCTTGAGTTTTTCGGCGGGCACTTCGCTGTGGTCGGCGACTTCCACCAGGATGCCGATCATCTCCCTGCGGCCAAACGGCACGCGCACGCGCATGCCCGGCTGCAACTGCGCGCGCAGCACACCGGCCGGGGCCCGGTAGTCGAACAGGCGGCGCAGGGGCGAGGGCAGGGCGAGGCGCAGGATGGCGTCGGGCACGCGGGGGGTCTCATCTATAAGGGCAGGCGGTGGCGCAGGGGCGGGAGACTAGCAGACCGGCGGTGAGCATGCAGCACTGCGGTGCCTGCATCGCGAGCCAGAGCGCTCCCGCAAGGGCCAGGCTATGCCGTTGTTTTCTGATGAAAGGCGCTTTTATCTTTACCGGCGACGGGCGTCGACGCTTGCGCGTTTAAAAAGGTCTGGTAGAATCCGCGGCCTAATTACGTGCGGTATTCGACAATAGTGTCGAGTGGCGGCACGCTAGCCCGAGGAAGTCACCATGAAAGCCGATATCCATCCAGCGTACGAAACCATCGAAGTAACCTGCAGCTGCGGCAACAAGTTCGAAACTCGCTCGAACCTGTGCAAGCCACTGGGTACTGACGTATGCAACGAGTGCCACCCGTTCTACACCGGTAAGCAGAAAACTCTGGACACCGGCGGCCGTGTACAGCGCTTCGCAGATCGCTTTGGTGCTTTCGGCAAGAAGCCTGCTGCTACTCCAGCAGAGTAAGGCTCAAGGGCCTTATGGGCTTTTGCCAGCTGTTGAAAAAGGCGTCCCTTGTGGGCGCCTTTTTTGTGCCTGGGATTTGGCTGTCGGCGGCCCAGGCCCAGGTGTTCTGCCCCGCACCGGCGGCCCTGGCGCGCTTAGACGTGCAGCGCGTGGTGGATGGCGACACGGTGCGCCTCAAGGATGGCCGCAGCGTGCGTATGATCGGCCTCAACGCGCCGGAAATCGGTAAGAAGGGCCGCCCCGACGAACCTTTTGCCGTTGCCGCCCGCCTGCGCCTGCAGGCACTGGTGGACGCCAGTGAGGGGCGCGTGGGCCTGGTGCCGGGGCGTGAGCGCAAGGATCATTATGGTCGCACGCTGGCCCACCTCTACGGTGCCAACGGCGAGAACCTGGAGGCGCAACTGCTGGCCGACGGCCTGGGTTTCCAGGTGGGCGTGGCGCCGAATGTCGACCTTGTCACCTGTCAGCAGGCGGCGGAAGACAGCGCTCGCCGGGCACGCCTGGGGGTGTGGCGCCAATCGCCGGTGCAAAGCGCGGAGCAGCTCAAGCGTTCCGGGTTTGCCGTGGTCGGCGGCCGGGTCAGCAGGATAGAGCGCAATCGCGGCGGAATCTGGATTGAATTGCAAGGGGCGCTGGTATTACGCATTGCGCCCGATTTGATCAGTCAATTCGACACGGTGCTGCTCGATGGTCTGCAAGGCCGCTCGATCGAGGCGCGTGGCTGGGTACAGGATCGTGCGCGACGTGGCGGCCTGAAAAGTGGACAGGCCCGTTGGCTCCTGCCACTGACCGCCCCCGGCATGTTGAAAACCACGCCTTGAGAAAAAATTGTAGACATTTTTTGTGTCGATTGTGAACAGTTAAGCCCTTGTATCCCGTGGCTCTTGGCCGAAAGTCTTAGTGCAGGGCCCTTGACACCGGTGACTGCCCAGTCTTGTAGGGACTTTGCGACACGAGTATCCTCGGCGGTCCGTCGACCAACAGTAAAAGCGGAATGCCGATATGTCTGATTTGAAAACTGCCGCTCTCGAATATCATGCCCATCCTCGTCCAGGAAAGCTGAGTGTAGAGCTCACCAAGGCCACTGCCACTGCCCGCGACCTGTCGCTGGCCTACAGCCCTGGCGTTGCCGAGCCCGTACGTGAAATCGCCCGCGACCCTGAGCTGGCCTACAAGTACACCGGCAAAGGCAACCTGGTTGCAGTGATTTCCGATGGCACCGCGATCCTTGGCCTGGGTAACCTCGGCCCATTGGCCTCCAAGCCAGTCATGGAAGGTAAAGGCGTGCTGTTCAAGCGCTTTGCCGGCATCGACGTTTTCGACATCGAAGTCGATTCCGAAAGCCCGCAGGCTTTCATCGACACCGTTAAGCGCATTTCCATCACCTTCGGTGGCATCAACCTGGAAGATATCAAGGCACCTGAGTGCTTCGAGATCGAGAAGGCCCTGATCGAGCAGTGCGACATTCCGGTATTCCACGATGACCAGCACGGCACCGCGATCGTTACCGCGGCCGGCATGATCAACGCCCTGGAAATCGCTGGCAAAACCCTGGCTGACGCCAAGATCGTCTGCCTGGGTGCTGGCGCTGCGGCCATCTCCTGCATGAAGCTGATCGTCAGCATGGGCGCCAAGCTGGAAAACATCTACATGGTCGACAGCAAGGGCGTGATCCAGTCCGAGCGTACCGACCTGAACCAGTACAAGGCGATGTTTGCCCACCCGTCCTCCAAGCGCACCTTGGCTGAGGCCCTTGACGGTGCCGACGTGTTCGTCGGCCTGTCCGGCCCGAACCTGCTGAGCGCTGAAGGCCTGAAGGCCATGGCGGCCAACCCGATCGTGTTCGCCTGCTCCAACCCGGACCCGGAAATCGCCCCGGAGCTGGCTCACGCCACCCGCGACGACGTGATCATGGCCACCGGCCGTTCCGATTACCCGAACCAGGTCAACAACGTACTGGGCTTCCCGTTCATCTTCCGTGGTGCCTTGGACGTTCGCGCCAAGCGTATCAACGAAGAAATGAAAGTGGCTGCTGCAAACGCCCTGCGTGAACTGGCCAAGCTGCCAGTCCCTCAGGATGTGTGCGATGCCTACGGTGGCGCCAAGCTGGAATTCGGCCGTGAGTACATCATCCCGAAACCAATGGATAAGCGCTTGATCACCGTGATCTCCGATGCCGTGGCTAAAGCCGCCATCGAGACCGGTGTGGCGACCCTGCCGTATCCGAAGAACTACCCGCTGCAAAGCGTGGATGATGTGTTCAACGGCTAAGCCGTTGTAGCGCACCAACAAAAAGCCCCGGCTCTCACGAGTCGGGGCTTTTTGTTGGGTGACCGTTATCTGAAGATTTTTGAAGGCCAAAATGTGGGAGGGGGCTTGCCCCCGATGGCGGTGTGTCAGTCACTCGATGAGCTGGCTGGTCCACGGCTATCAGGGGCAAGCCCCCTCCCACATTGGGTTCTGCGTAGGCTGAGGCCCAGGTCAGAATAAATCGATCGGCGCTGCCTCATCCGCCGGCAGCGGGCTGCCCGGTGCAACGCCATTGCCCAGCTCGTTGACCGAGGGCGGGGTGTCTTCGCTCTTGAACAGCTCGAAGTACGCATTCGGGGTGCTCGGCGATGCCGCACGGCCACTCACCGGGTCGATCCGCAGGCTCAGGATGCCTTCAGGTTCCGGTTGGGTATGCAGCGGTTTGTCCTTCAATGCCGCGCCCATGTAGCTCATCCAGATCGGCAATGCGACGGTGCCACCGAACTCGCGGCGGCCAAGGCTTTCCGGTTGGTCGAAGCCCGTCCAGACGGTGGTCACGTAGTCGCCGTTGTAGCCGGAGAACCAGGCATCCTTGGATTCGTTGGTCGTACCGGTCTTGCCTGCGATATCCGCGCGGCCCAGGGCCAGGGCGCGGCGGCCGGTACCCTTCTTGATCACGTCTTCGAGGATGCTGTTGAGGATATAAGTGGTGCGACCGTCGACCACGCGCTCTGCCACGGCGGGTACCTGTGGGTCGGTGGCGGCGGCGCCCGGTGCTACGGGGGCGGTGCCTGGGGTCGGCTCGATGGTGATACCACCGTGGCTAGGCGCCGCAATGCCATCGCTGGCTGCCACGCCGTTGACCACGTCACCCGGCACGCGTGGCGGGTTGGCGGTGAACAGGGTATCGCCATTGCGGCTTTCGATCTTGTCGATCAGGTAGGGCGTGATCTTGTAGCCGCCGTTGGCGAAGGTGCTCCAGCCGGTGGCGATTTCCATCGGCGTGAGGGTCGCCGTACCCAGGGCCAGGGACAAGTTGGGTGGCAGGTCCGACTTGGCGAAACCAAAGCGGGTGATGTAGTCGATGGTCTTGCCTACGCCCATCGCCTGCAGCAGGCGGATCGACACCAGGTTGCGCGACTTATACAGCGCCTCGCGGATACGAATCGGGCCGAGGAACGTGTTGGTGTCGTTCTTGGGGCGCCAGACCTTGTCCAGGTACTCATCGACAAACACGATCGGCGCGTCGTTGACCAGGCTGGCGGCGGTGTAGCCGTTATCCAGTGCGGCGCTGTAGATGAACGGCTTGAAGCTCGAACCCGGTTGGCGCTTGGCCTGGGTCGCGCGGTTGTAGTTGCTCTGCTCGAAGGCAAAGCCGCCGACCAGGGAGCGGATTGCGCCGTTCTGTGGGTCGAGGGACACCAGGGCGCCCTGGGCCACGGGGAGCTGGCTGAACTTGAGGCTGTCGTCTTTCTGGCGTTGCACGCGGATCAGGTCACCCACCTGCGCCACGTCTGACGGCTGCTTGGGCATTGGGCCCATGCTGTTGGTATTCAGGAATGGGCGTGCCCATTTCATGCTGTCCCATGCGACATGGGCTTCGCCGGTACGGGTCAGTACCTGCAGGCCATCCTTTTGCACCTGGATGACGATGGCCGGCTCCAGGCCGCTGATCGCGCGCTGCTTGCCCAGCTCGGCGGTCCAGGCGCTCAGGGTCTTGCCCGGCAGGCGCGACTCAGGGCCGCGATAGCCGTGGCGCTGATCGTAGGTGATCAGGCCGGAATGCAACGAGGTATTCGCGATTTCCTGCAAGTCGCTCGACACCGTGGTCGTGACGCGGAAACCTTCGGTATAGGCATCGCTGCCATAGCGGCCGACCATCTCGGCCCGCGCCATCTCGGCGATATACGGGGCGTTCACTTCCGGCGTCGGCACGTGGTAGCTGGCGTTCAGCGGCTCGGCCACCGCACTTTCATAGGCGGCCTGGTCGATTTTGCCCAGCTTGTACATGCGGCCCAGGATCCAGTCGCGGCGTTCTTTACTGCGCGCCGGGTTGGCCAGGGGGTTGAAGCGCGACGGCGCCTTGGGCAGGCCGGCAATCATCGCCATCTGCGCCAGGCTGGCGTCACGAATCGACTTGCCGTAGTACACCTGGGATGCGGCTTCGATGCCGTAGGCGCGGTTGCCCAGGTAGATCTTGTTGACATACAGCTCGAGGATTTCGTCCTTGGTCAGCTGACGTTCGATCTGTAAGGCCAGGAGAATCTCGGTGGCTTTACGCGAAAAACTGCGTTCGCTGGTGAGGAAGAAGTTCTTCGCCACCTGCATGGTGATGGTGCTGCCGCCGGATTGAATGTGTCCGCTTTTGACCAACTGCGTGGCGGCCCGTACCAGGCTGCTGGGGTCGACACCGTAGTGGTTGGCGAAATTATCGTCTTCAGCCGACAGCAATGCGCTGATGAAATTGGGCGGGATGTCGGCGAAACGGATCGGGGTACGGCGCATTTCGCCGAACTCCGCGATCAGTTTTTCATCGCTGCTGTAGACCCGCAAAGGAATCTGCAACTGGATGCTTCTCAGGGCCTCTACAGAGGGCAAACCCGGACTAAGGTAGAGGTAGGCCCCGCTGAGTACGAGCAGTAGCCCGCAGACGATCGCGATGATGGAGTACCCGAAAAACTTCAGCAGACGAATCAAGGCTTTTGGATTTCCAGAGAAAAGAATGAGTTAGGCGCCGGGGTATGCATGGGAAACGATGGATCGACCCGACCTGCAGATAAAAAGCGGGAAAAAACGCTGGGCATTAAAGCATTTTTCGCCTTGGGGCGTCATTCGCGCCTCTTAAACAAGCCGACCGAATGCAGGGTGCCCGGCCGCAATCAGGCGGTATGACAGGGAAAGCAATGAGGAGTTTTATGGTAAAGGGATTTTTCAGGCGAAAAGTCGACACCGTCCTGGGGGTCGATATCAATGAAGCGGGGATCAAACTGGTCGAGCTGGGGCGTTCAGCCAGCGGCTACACCGTTCAAGGCTATGCCACGCAGGCCCTGCCGGCCCGCGCGGTGGTCGATGGCACGTTGCTCGACCTTGAGGGCATCGGGCTGGCGCTGCAGCAGGCGTTGTCCCGGCTGCATACGTCGGCCCGGCAGGCGGCGATTGCCGTGTCTGGGTCCTCGGTGATCACGCGGGTGATCGAAATGGAGGCAGGGCTCAGTGACGATGAAATGGCCAGCATGATCCTGGTGGAGGCAGACCAATACATTCCCTACCCATTGGAGGAGATGGCCCTGGACTTTCAGGTGCGCGGTCCATCGGCCGCGGACCCGAAGCGGGTCGAGGTGTTGCTGGCGGCATGCCTCAAGGAGCAGGTCGAGGCGCGTGAGGCGGTTCTGGCCTTGGCCGGGTTGGTGCCGCGAGTGGTCGATGTGGAAGGGTTTGCATTGGCGCGCGCAAGCAGTCAGGATTTCGCCAGCTTCACGCCGGGCCGTCGAGTCGATGGCGCACAGTGGGCCTTGGATGCCCAAGGGATGGGAGTAGCCTGCGGGTTGGCCCTGAGGAGTTTCGCTGGATGACACGAATCAATCTTTTGCCCTGGCGCCAGGCACTGGCGGAGCGGCGGCGCAAGTATCTCCTGATGCTGTTGCTGGCGTTTGCCTGCGTGGCGCTGGCGGCGGTATGGCTGGCGGACCAGGTTATCGACCAGGCGATCGACCGGCAGGTGACGCGTAACAATCACCTGGGCAAGGAAATCACTGTCCAGGACGCGCGCATCAAGACCATCGACGACCTGCAGGTGCAAAGCCAGCAACTGGCGGAGCGCATGAAAGTCGTGCAGGACCTGCATGACGCCCGCTCCGGCAGCGCGCGGTTGTTGGATCAACTGGCCCGTGCGGTGCCTGATGGCGTACATCTGCATGAGGTCGTGGCAAAGGGCAATACGGTGAGCATCAGCGGCAGCGCTGATTCGAGCCAGGATATCGCCCAGTTGATGCGCCGCCTGGACGCCTCCGAAGGCGCCCACGCGACGCGTCTGCAACAGGTGCGGGCGGAAGGCGAGCGGGGCAGCAACGGGTTTCAATTGATGGTACGCCAGGGAGCGTCCACCGAGGCCCAGCCATGAGCCTGCCCAGGCTCGACTTTTTTGCACTCTCTCACCACGCTGCGAAATGGCCCTTGCCTGGCAAGGTCCTGCTCGGCTGCGCGCTCGCCGGCCTGGTGCTGGTAGTGGGCGAGGCTGCATGCCTGAGTCCGTCGCGGGACCGGTTGAAGGTACTCGAGGTGCAGGAAGGAGGCTTGCGGCAGCAGCTCGCCGAGAAGGTTGGGCTGGTCGCCGCGCTTGAACAGCAAACCCAACAGTTCCAGGCGATGCAACAGCGCTTCGCCGGGCTTTTGCAGGCGTTGTCCCAAGAGGCTGAAGTGCCAAGGCTGCTTGAAGACATAGCGCGGTTGGGCGTCGCCAATGGCTTGGCAGTCGAGGGCATCGTCCTGTTGGATGAGCAGGCGCACGCCTTGTATATCGAGCAGCCCGTGCAAATGGCTGTCACCGGGGGGTATCACGACCTGGCGACATTCCTGAGCGCTCTGGCCGGGTTGTCGCGAATCGTCACGGTACACGATCTGGCGCTGCGATCTGATGGGCCACTGCTGCGCCTCGACCTGCAGGCCAGGACCTATCGGCGTACGTCGTCGGGTGTCCGGTCGGTAGAGCTCGGCCAGGGCGTTGAGCCGCGGCCGCACTTTGTCTACGACGCTTCGTCCTTGCGCGATCCCTTCCAGCCGCCCGCGTTGCAGGTACATCACACGCCAGGCCGGCCAACCCAGGCCCCCGACTTCGCGCGGCCACGAGGCGCGCTCGAAGCTATCGCTATCGACCAGTTCGAAATGGTCGGCACGCTGTCCCGTGGTGTGCAGCGCTTTGCCCTGCTGCGGGCGGCCTCCGCGGTGCATCGGCTCGCAGTGGGTGACTACCTGGGGCCCGACCATGGTCGGGTGACCGCCATTCATGATGGTCATGTCGAACTGGTCGAGCTTTTCCCGAATGAACAGGGTGCCTGGCTGGAGCGCCCGCGAACCCTCGTACTCAACGTCAACTCATAACGGAATCAAACAATGAAAAGGACTTTCTCGTCCTTCGGTGTGGCGCTATGGATAGCGTTCACGGCACCGATGGTTTTCGCTGTGCCCAATCGTGTGGACCTGATCCAGCTGCCGCCACCCGAAAGCGCGTCGCCGAGCTACTCCGGCGACAAGCTGAGCCTCAATTTCCAGAACATCGAGCTACGCGCGGTGCTGCAACATATCGCCGATGTGGCGGGCCTCAATCTGGTGGCCAGCGACGAAGTGCAGGGCGCGATCACCCTGCGGCTCAGGGACGTGCCCTGGGATCAAGCCCTGGACCTGGTGTTGCAAAGCAAGGGCTTGGACAAGCGCATCAAGGCCGGTGTCTTGCTGGTGGCGCCTGCCGACGAGCTGGCCGCCCGCGAACTGCTGACCCTGGAGTCGCGGCGGCAGATGGCCGAACTCGCGCCACTGCGCCGCGAACTGTTACAGGTCAACTACGCCAAGGCAGCGGACCTGGCCAAGCTGTTCCAGTCGGTGACGGGGCACGAGGGCGCGACCGATGAGCGCGGTTCGGTGGCGGTGGATGATCGCACCAATAACATCATCGCCTACCAGACCGGCGAGCGCTTGGAGGAGCTGCGGCGGATCGTGGCGCAGTTGGACATCCCGGTGCGCCAGGTGATGATCGAGGCGCGGATTGTCGAGGCCAACGTTGACTATGACAAAAGCCTGGGCGCGCGTTGGGGCGGTCGATTGAGTCACGGCAAGTGGGGCGCAGGTGGTATCAGCAAACCCTTGGCGAGCGGCGAGGAACTGCCGGATAACCCGCCCAGTTCGCCCTTTGTCGACCTGGGCGCGGTTACGGGCACCTCAGGGCTGGGCGTCGCGTTTATCACCGATAACCTGCTGCTGGACTTGGAACTGACGGCCATGGAGAAGACCGGCAATGGCGAAATCGTCTCGCAACCCAAGGTAGTGACGTCCGACAAGGAAACCGCGCGCATCCTCAAGGGCACCGAGATCCCCTACCAGGAATCCAGCTCCAGTGGCGCCACCTCGGTGTCCTTCAAGGAGGCCTCGCTGTCACTGGAGGTCACCCCGCAAATCACGCCTGACGACCGCGTGATCATGGAGGTCAAGGTCACCAAGGACGAGCCCGACTACCTGAACAAGCTCAACGACGTACCGCCGATCAAGAAAAACGAGGTGAACGCGAAGGTGCTGGTCAAGGATGGCGAGACCATCGTCATCGGCGGGGTTTTCTCGAATACCCAAAGCAAAGTGGTAGATAAAGTGCCATTTTTCGGCGATGTGCCGTATCTTGGCCGCCTTTTCCGGCGCGATGTGCTGGCGGAGAAAAAATCCGAGCTGCTGGTATTCCTGACTCCGCGTATTATGAATAACCAGGCGATTGCTGTGAGTCGTTGATTCTGTGCGAAATTTGATTCTTGTAGGACCGATGGGCGCTGGCAAAAGCACCATCGGCCGTTTGCTGGCCAAAGAGCTGCGCCTGCCATTCAAAGATTCCGACAAGGAAATTGAATTGCGCACGGGCGCCAATATCCCATGGATCTTCGATAAGGAAGGCGAGCTGGGCTTTCGCGACCGCGAGCAGGCGATGATTGCCGAGCTGTGCGGCTGCGATGGCGTGGTATTGGCGACCGGCGGTGGCGCGGTGATGCGCGAGGAAAATCGCCGGGCCCTGCATGCCGGTGGTCGGGTGGTCTATCTGCATGCGTCGGTCGAGCAGCAGGTGGGCCGCACTGCTCGCGATCGCAATCGCCCATTGCTGCGCACCGCCGACCCGGCGAAAACCTTGCGGGATCTGCTGGCGCTGCGCGATCCGTTGTATCGGGAAATCGCCGATCTGGTGGTGGAAACCGATGAGCGGCCGCCTCGTATGGTGGTACTCGACATTCTTGAGCGCCTGCAACGGTTGCCACCCCGTTAAAGCCAGGCCCGAAATGCGTTATTCTCGGCGGCGCGTTATCACCCTGCGGGGTGTGGCGTAGAGCCATCAGGTGGCGTCGGATTTCGACGTTACCGGTCGTCAAAACATCTTCAACGCGGGGACACATGCAGACACTTAAGGTCGATCTAGGCGAGCGCAGCTACCCGATCCATATTGGCGAAGGTCTGCTGGACCAGCCCGAGTTGCTCGCACCGCACATTGCCGGGCGGCAAGTGGCGATCATCTCCAACGAAACGGTCGCGCCGCTGTATCTTGAGCGTCTGAGCCGCAGCCTGGCGGCTTATTCGGTGATCTCCGTGGTATTGCCCGACGGCGAAGCCCACAAGAACTGGGAAACCCTGCAACTGATCTTCGATGGTCTGCTCACCGCACGCCATGACCGCCGCACCACCGTGGTCGCCCTCGGCGGCGGCGTGATCGGTGACATGGCCGGCTTTGCGGCCGCCTGTTACCAGCGTGGCGTGGACTTTATCCAGGTGCCCACCACCCTGTTGTCCCAGGTTGATTCGTCGGTGGGCGGCAAGACTGGCATCAACCACCCGCTGGGCAAGAACATGGTGGGTGCGTTTTATCAGCCTCAAGCCGTGCTGATCGACACCGCGACCCTCAACACATTACCACCGCGCGAGCTGTCGGCGGGGCTGGCCGAAGTCATCAAGTACGGGCTGATCTGCGACGAACCGTTCCTGACCTGGCTGGAAGAACACGTCGACGCCCTGCGCGCCCTCGACCAGGTGGCGCTGACCGAAGCGATTTCCCGCTCCTGCGCCGCCAAGGCGTTGGTGGTGAACGCCGATGAACGGGAGTCCGGCGTACGGGCCACCTTGAACCTCGGGCACACCTTCGGCCATGCGATCGAAACCCACATGGGCTATGGTGTGTGGTTGCATGGAGAGGCCGTAGCGGCTGGCACAGTGATGGCATTGGAGATGTCCCAACGCCTGGGCTGGATCAGCGCCCAGGAGCGTGATCGCGGTATCCGCCTGTTCCAGCGCGCCGGCTTGCCGGTTATCCCGCCTACCGAGATGACCGAGGCAGACTTCCTCGAACATATGGCGATAGACAAGAAAGTGATCGACGGTCGACTGCGACTGGTGCTGCTGCGCCACATGGGTGAAGCGGTAGTGACCGACGATTATCCGAAAGAGATTTTACAGGCCACGCTGGGAGCGGATTACCGCGCCCTGGCCCAGCTTAAAGGTTAATAAGATCCCGATGACTAGTTTGCATGCCGACGAGGCGTTCCTCGGCCATTACCAGTTAAGCCACGACCCTTTTGCTCCACGGGTGCCTGGTTTCAAATTTTTCCCGGCCCAGCGCAAGCCGGTGCTCGGCCAGTTGCACCATCTCGCGCGCTACAGCCAGTTGCTGCTGGTGGTCACCGGCCCGCTGGGCAGTGGCAAGACCCTGTTGCGCCAGGCGCTGGTCGCCAGTACCAACAAGCAATCGGTACAGAGCGTCGTAGTATCGGCTCGCGGTGCCGGTGATGCGGCGGGTGTACTGCGCCAGGTGGCCCAGGCTCTTGATGTGTCCACTGCCGAGCCGAACGCGATTCTCAAGCAGGTGGTGCAACTGGGCCTGACCGGCCAGGAGGTCTACCTGCTGGTGGATGACGCCGAGCAGCTTGATGAATCCGCCCTGGAAGCGCTGTTGGCGCTGGCCGCCGGTACGCCGGAAGGTCGCCCGCATGTGTTCCTGTTCGGTGAGTCGTCGCTGATCGCCGATCTGGAGCAGATCAGTGGCGAACAGGAGCTGTTCCACGTCATTGAGTTGCAGCCTTACGAAGAGGAAGAAACCCGTGAATATCTGGCCCAACGCCTCGAAGGCGCCGGGCAGGGCATCGAACTTTTCTCCGCTCAACAGATCTCTGATATTCACGAAAGCTCCGACGGCTGGCCTGGCACCATCAATCAGGTCGCCCGCGATGCAATGATCGAAGCCATGATTGCCAGCCGCTCTGCGGTCAAGCGTCCAAAGATGGGGTTCACTATGCCTAAGAAGCACGTATTGGCCATTTCCGCCGTGGTCGTGGTCGCCGTTGCCGCCGCCTGGTTGATCCCGGGCCGCAGCAAGGCACCGACGACCGCCGGCGCGCCAACCGAACAGGCGCAGTTGCCACTGGGCAAGCCCACGCCAAATGTAGAGTTCGCCAACTCCGGTCAGCCGACCAGCCTGCCGATGGTGGGCCAGCCGGTCATGCGCGGCCCGCTTGCCGAAGAAGCCGGTGGCATCTCCGAAGGCGACGACGGCGTGCCGGTAGAAGGCTCCAGCGCCACGCCGCCGACCGTGACCACCACCGCGCCACCTGCGGGCGTGCCAGCCGGTCAGCCGGCGGCAAAACCGACACCAGCGCCGACGGTCGCGACCGCCAAGCCTGCGCCTGTCACCAAGCCCGTCGCAGTTGCACCGGTCGCCAAGCCAGCCCCGGCGCCGGCCGCCAAGCCTGCTGAAAAACCCGTGACCGTTGCCAAGGCCGGTGCCGCCGGCAGCAGCTGGTACAGCAGCCAGCCTACCGGTAACTTCGTGGTGCAGATTCTCGGCACCAGCTCCGAAGCCAACGCCCAGGCGTTCGTGAAAGAGCAGGGCGGCGAGTACCGTTATTTCAAGAAAGTGCTCAACGGCAAGCCTCTTTACGTGATCACTTACGGCAACTTCTCCAGCCGCGCAGCAGCTGAATCCGCTATCAAGGCCTTGCCAGCGAAGGTTCAGGCTGGTAAACCTTGGCCTCGCACTGTCGCCAGCGTTCAACAAGAACTGGCAACAACTCGCTGAAGATCCGGCGGCCTTACCCAGGCCGCCCTCTCGGCACCTCAAAAAAACAACAAAGCGTGCAGCCCTGAAGGCCGCGCGCTTTGTGGTGTCTGCGTCACAGTAGCTTTTGAGTCGTAGCGGTCAGAATTAAAAAAGTTTTGACTAGCACAGCATATCGCTTTAAACCTTTCATAAATGCGACATAGATTTGCGACATTTCGTCGCTAAATTTGTGGGCGTCTGTGTCGGTGTGTACAATGACCTCCCTTTTGCCCCCGCAAAGCCGGCGTACGTTCGGCGTGGAAGGTAACCGGTTGAATTGAAAAGAAATTTGCCTCGATATAAGAGGCAGCCTGGTGAGAAAGTGTCTATGAAAGCAGGTCTGTACCAACCCGATGAATTCAAGGATAACTGCGGTTTCGGCCTGATTGCCCATATGCAGGGCGAGCCCAGTCATACCCTTTTGCAAACGGCCATCGAGGCCCTGACCTGCATGACCCACCGCGGTGGGATCAACGCCGACGGCAAGACCGGTGACGGTTGTGGCTTGCTGATTCAAAAGCCCGACCTGTTCCTGCGCGCCGTCGCCAAACAGCATTTCGCTGTCGACCTGCCCAAGCAGTACGCCGTGGGCATGGTGTTTTTCAACCAGGACCCGGTCAAAGCCGAAGCCGCTCGCGAGAACATGAACCGCGAAATCCTGGCTGCCGGCCTGCAACTCGTCGGCTGGCGCAAAGTGCCGATCGACACCAGCGTGCTCGGCCGCCTGGCCTTGGAGCGCCTGCCGCAGATCGAACAAGTGTTTATCGCGGGCGATGGCCTGAGCGACCAGGACATGGCGATCAAGCTGTTCACGTCCCGTCGTCGTTCGTCCGTGGCCAACGCTGCCGACACCGATCACTACATCTGCAGCTTTTCCCACAAGACCATCATTTATAAAGGCCTGATGATGCCGGCGGACCTCACCGCCTTCTATCCAGACCTGAGCGATGAGCGCCTGCAAACCGCAATCTGCGTGTTCCACCAGCGCTTCTCCACCAACACCCTGCCGAAATGGCCGCTGGCCCAGCCATTCCGCTTCCTCGCCCACAACGGCGAGATCAACACCATCACTGGCAACCGTAACTGGGCCGTAGCCCGTCGCACCAAGTTCGCCAACGATTTGATGGACCTCGAAGAGCTCGGCCCGCTGGTCAACCGCGTCGGTTCCGACTCCTCCAGCATGGATAACATGCTCGAGCTGATGGTCACCGGCGGCATCGACCTGTTCCGTGGCGTGCGCATGATCATTCCGCCTGCGTGGCAGAACGTCGAGACCATGGACCCCGACCTGCGGGCGTTCTATGAATACAACTCGATGCACATGGAACCCTGGGACGGCCCGGCCGGCGTGGTGATGACCGACGGCCGCTACGCGGTGTGCCTGCTCGACCGTAACGGCCTGCGCCCGGCGCGTTGGGTGACCACCACCAACGGTTTCATCACCCTGGCGTCGGAAATCGGCGTGTGGAACTACCAGCCGCAAGACGTGATCGCCAAAGGCCGCGTCGGCCCTGGCCAGATCCTGGCCGTGGACACCGAAACCGGGCAGATCCTCGACACCGATGCGATCGACAACCGCCTGAAGTCCCGTCACCCCTACAAGCAATGGCTGCGCAAGAATGCCCTGCGCATCCAGGCGACCATGGAAGACAACGACCACGGTTCGGCGTTCTACGACATCGACCAGCTCAAGCAGTACATGAAGATGTACCAGGTCACGTTCGAAGAGCGCGACCAGGTGCTGCGCCCGCTTGGCGAGCAAGGCTACGAAGCCGTCGGCTCCATGGGTGACGACACGCCGATGGCCGTGCTGTCCCAGCGTGTGCGCACGCCGTACGACTATTTCCGCCAGCAGTTCGCCCAGGTGACCAACCCACCGATCGACCCGCTGCGCGAAGCCATCGTGATGTCCCTGGAAGTCTGCCTCGGTGCCGAGCGCAACATCTTCCAGGAGTCGCCTGAGCACGCCTCCCGCGTGATCCTCAGCTCGCCGGTCATTTCCCCGGCCAAGTGGCGCTCGTTGATGACCCTGGAGCGTCCGGGCTTCGACCGCCAGATCATCGACCTGAACTACGACGAGAGCCTCGGCCTTGAAGCCGCTGTGCGCAACGTCGCTGACCAGGCCGAAGAAGCTGTGCGCGCCGGGCGTACCCAGATCGTGCTGACCGACCGCCATATCGCGCCGGGCAAGTTGCCGATCCACGCCTCCCTGGCCACTGGTGCAGTACACCATCGCCTGACCGAAAAAGGCCTGCGCTGCGACTCCAACATCCTCGTGGAAACCGCCACCGCCCGTGACCCGCACCACTTTGCGGTGTTGATCGGCTTCGGCGCCTCGGCGGTGTACCCGTTCCTTGCTTATGAAGTGTTGGGCGACCTGATCCGTACCGGTGAAGTACTGGGCGACCTCTATGAGGTGTTCAAGAACTACCGCAAGGGCATCACCAAGGGCCTGTTGAAGATCCTGTCGAAGATGGGCATCTCCACCGTCACCTCGTACCGCGGTGCTCAATTGTTCGAAGCGATCGGCCTGTCCGAAGAAGTCTGCGAGCTGAGCTTCCGTGGCGTGCCGAGCCGCATCAAGGGTGCGCGTTTCGTCGATATCGAAGCCGAACAGAAAGCCCTCGCCGCCGAAGCCTGGAGCGCGCGCAAGCCGATCCAGCAAGGTGGCCTGCTCAAGTTCGTCCACGGTGGCGAATACCACGCCTACAACCCGGACGTGGTCAGCACCCTGCAAGCCGCCGTGCAGCAGGGCGACTACGCCAAGTTCAAGGAATACACCGCGCTGGTGGATAACCGCCCGGTGTCGATGATCCGCGACCTGTTCAAGGTCAAGACCCTGGACACGCCGCTGGCGATCAGCGACATCGAACCGCTGGAATCGATCCTCAAGCGCTTCGACTCCGCCGGTATCTCCCTGGGCGCCTTGTCGCCCGAGGCCCACGAAGCCCTGGCCGAAGCCATGAACCGCCTGGGTGCGCGTTCCAACTCCGGTGAAGGCGGTGAAGACCCGGCGCGCTACGGCACCATCAAGAGCTCGAAAATCAAGCAAGTGGCGACGGGCCGTTTCGGGGTGACCCCGGAATACCTGGTCAACGCCGAAGTGCTGCAGATCAAGGTTGCCCAAGGCGCCAAGCCCGGCGAAGGCGGCCAGCTGCCAGGCGGCAAGGTCAACGGTTTGATCGCCAAGCTGCGTTACGCAGTGCCGGGCGTGACCCTGATTTCGCCGCCGCCGCACCACGACATCTACTCGATTGAAGACTTGTCGCAGCTGATTTTCGACCTCAAACAAGTCAACCCGCAGGCGCTGGTCTCGGTGAAACTGGTAGCAGAAGCGGGCGTCGGTACCATCGCCGCTGGCGTGGCCAAGGCCTATGCCGACCTGATCACCATCTCCGGCTACGACGGCGGCACCGGTGCTTCGCCGCTGACCTCCATCAAGTACGCCGGTGCGCCGTGGGAACTGGGCCTGGCTGAAACCCACCAGACCCTGCGCGGCAACGACCTGCGTGGCAAAGTGCGCGTGCAGACCGACGGCGGCCTGAAAACCGGCCTCGATGTGATCAAGGCCGCGATCCTCGGCGCCGAAAGCTTCGGCTTCGGCACCGCGCCAATGATCGCCCTGGGCTGCAAATACCTGCGCATCTGCCACTTGAACAACTGCGCCACCGGCGTCGCCACTCAGAACGAGAAGCTGCGCAAGGATCACTACATCGGCACCGTCGACATGGTGGTGAATTTCTTCACCTACGTCGCCGAAGAAACCCGTGAGTGGCTGGCCAAGCTGGGCGTGCGCTCCCTCGAAGAGCTGATCGGTCGTACCGATCTGTTGGACGTCCTCGAAGGCCAGACCGCCAAGCAACAGCACCTGGACCTGACGCCACTGTTGGGCAGCGATCACATCCCGGCAGACAAGCCTCAATTCTGCCAGGTGGACCGCAACCCACCGTTCGACAAGGGCCTGCTGGCCGAGAAGATGGTCGAGATGGCTGCTTCCTCGATCAACGATGCCAGCGGTGGCGAATTCGCTTTGGATATCTGCAACTGCGACCGTTCCATCGGCGCCCGCATCTCCGGCGAAATCGCGCGCAAGCACGGCAACCAAGGCATGGCGAAAGCGCCGATCACCTTCCGCTTCAAGGGCACTGCGGGCCAGAGCTTTGGCGTGTGGAACGCCGGTGGTCTGCACATGTACCTGGAAGGTGACGCCAACGACTACGTGGGCAAGGGCATGACCGGCGGCAAGCTGGTCATCGTTCCGCCCAAAGGCAGCGTCTACAAGACCCAGGACAGTGCCATCATCGGCAACACCTGCTTGTATGGCGCCACGGGCGGCAAGCTGTTCGCCGCCGGTACGGCCGGTGAGCGTTTCGCCGTGCGTAACTCCGGTGCCCACACCGTGGTGGAAGGCACTGGCGATCACTGCTGCGAGTACATGACCGGGGGCTTTGTCGCGGTACTGGGCAAGACCGGCTACAACTTCGGTTCGGGCATGACCGGCGGTTTCGCCTACGTGCTGGACCAGGACAACACCTTCGTCGACCGGGTCAACCACGAGTTGGTCGAGATCCAGCGGATCAGCGGCGAAGCGATGGAGTCCTACCGTAACCACTTGCAGCACGTGCTGGACGAGTACGTCGAGGAAACCGGCAGCGAATGGGGTCGTAACCTCGCCGAGAACCTCGATGATTACCTGCGTCGTTTCTGGCTGGTCAAGCCCAAGGCTGCCAACCTGAAATCGTTGCTTTCCAGCATCCGTGCCAACCCGCAGTGATATGCGCCTGAAGAGTTTGATGAGGTTTTAACATGGCTGAACGTCTGAATAACGACTTCCAGTTCATCGATGTCGGGCGCAAAGATCCGAAGAAGAAACTGTTGCGTCAACGCAAGAAAGAGTTCGTGGAAATCTACGAACCCTTCAAACCCCAGCAGTCGGCCGACCAGGCCCACCGCTGCCTGGGTTGCGGTAACCCGTATTGCGAATGGAAGTGCCCGGTGCACAACTTCATTCCCAACTGGCTCAAGCTGGTGGCCGAGGGCAACATCCTCGCCGCCGCCGAGCTGTCGCACCAGACCAACACCTTGCCGGAAGTCTGCGGCCGGGTGTGCCCGCAAGACCGTCTGTGCGAGGGTGCCTGCACCCTTAACGACGGCTTCGGCGCGGTGACCATCGGTTCGGTGGAGAAGTACATCACCGACACCGCGTTCGCCATGGGCTGGCGTCCGGACATGTCCAAGGTCAAGCCGACGGGCAAGCGCGTGGCGATCATCGGTGCGGGCCCGGCGGGCCTGGGCTGTGCCGACGTGCTGGTGCGTGGCGGCGTGACCCCGGTGGTGTTCGACAAGAACCCGGAAATCGGCGGCCTGCTGACCTTCGGTATCCCCGAGTTCAAGCTGGAAAAAACCGTACTGAGCAACCGTCGTGAAGTGTTCACCGGCATGGGCATCGAGTTCCGCCTGAACACCGAAATCGGTAAAGACGTGACCATGGAGCAACTGCTCGCCGAATACGATGCCGTGTTCATGGGCATGGGCACCTACACCTACATGAAGGGCGGCTTTGCCGGTGAGGACCTGCCGGGCGTGTATGACGCCTTGGATTTCCTGATCGCCAACGTCAACCGCAACCTGGGCTTTGAAAAGTCGCCGGAAGACTTCGTCGACATGAAGGGCAAGAAGGTCGTGGTGCTGGGTGGTGGTGACACCGCGATGGACTGCAACCGCACCTCGATTCGCCAGGGCGCCAAGTCGGTGACCTGTGCCTACCGTCGTGACGAAGCCAACATGCCTGGCTCGCGCAAAGAGGTGAAGAACGCCAAGGAAGAAGGCGTGAAATTCCTCTACAACCGCCAGCCGATCGCCATCGTGGGTGAAGACCGTGTCGAAGGCGTGAAGGTGGTCGAGACCCGTCTCGGCGAACCGGACGCCCGTGGCCGTCGCAGCCCCGAGCCGATCCCGGGCTCCGAAGAGATCATCCCGGCCGACGCCGTGGTCATTGCGTTCGGCTTCCGCCCAAGCCCGGCCCCCTGGTTCGAGCAGTTCGAAATCCAGACCGACAGCCAGGGCCGCGTCGTCGCCCCGGAACAAGGCCAGTACAAGCACCAGACCAGCAACCCGAAAATCTTCGCCGGTGGCGATATGGTGCGCGGCTCTGACCTGGTGGTAACCGCGATCTTCGAAGGCCGTAACGCCGCCGAAGGGATCCTGGACTACCTGAACGTCTAACCCATTTCAGGCTGAAATGCGGTCAAAAATGTGGGAGGGGGCTTGCCCCCGATAGCGGTGGTTCAGTTACAGATACTGAGACTGACACACTGCAATCGGGGCAAGCCCCCTCCCACATTTGATTTGCGCAGGTTCAAGAGATTGTCGTAAATCAACCCGATAGATAAAAGGCACGCCTCATCCCGTGCCTTTTGCGTCGCGCTCTGAGAAAATGCCCGCACTTTTTTTGCGGATGCCGACATGACTGCCCTCAAGAACGACCGTTTCCTTCGTGCCCTGCTCAAGCAACCTGTAGACGTGACCCCTGTGTGGATGATGCGTCAAGCCGGTCGCTACCTGCCGGAATACCGCGCCAGCCGCGCCCACGCCGGTGACTTCATGAGCCTGTGCATGAACCCGGAGTTCGCCTGCGAAGTCACGATGCAGCCGCTGGACCGCTACCCGCAACTGGACGCGGCCATCCTGTTCTCCGATATCCTCACCATCCCCGACGCCATGGGCCAAGGCCTGTACTTTGAAACCGGCGAAGGCCCGCGTTTCAAGAAAGTCATCAGTACCCTGGCCGATATCGAAGCCCTGCCGATTCCCGATCCCCACAAAGACCTCGGCTATGTGATGGACGCCGTCAGCACCATCCGCCGTGAGCTCAATGGCCGCGTGCCGCTGATCGGCTTCTCCGGCAGCCCCTGGACCCTGGCTACCTACATGGTCGAAGGCGGCTCGTCGAAAGACTTCCGCAAGACCAAGGCCATGCTCTACGACAACCCGCAGGCCATGCACCTGCTGCTGGACAAGCTGGCGCAGTCGGTCACTTCTTACCTCAATGGCCAGATCATGGCCGGCGCCCAAGCGGTACAGATCTTCGATACCTGGGGTGGCAACCTGTCGGCGGCGGCGTACCAGGAGTTTTCCCTGGCCTACATGCGCAAGATCGTCAGCGGCCTGATCCGTGAACACGAAGGCCGTAAAGTGCCGGTGATCCTGTTCACCAAGGGCGGCGGCCTGTGGCTGGAAAGCATCGCCGATGCCGGTGCCGATGCACTGGGCCTGGATTGGACCTGCGACATCGGCGAAGCCCGCCGTCGTGTCGGTGGTAAGGTCGCGCTGCAAGGCAACATGGACCCGACCGTGCTCTACGCCAAGCCGGAAGCGATCCGCAGCGAAGTCGGCCGCATCCTGGCCAGCTACGGCAAAGGCACCGGGCATGTGTTCAACCTCGGCCATGGCATCACCCCGGAAGTGAACCCGGACCATGCCGGCGCGTTCCTGCAAGCCGTGCACGAGTTGTCCGCGCAATACCATCAGTAATACTCCCGTCAGAACTTCATCACCCTCTTTCTCGAAGAGGGTGATGCTTGTCGTTTAAGTAAGTAATAAGAAATTTCCTGTTGCGACTTTCTATCGTAGGGATACTTCAGTGTTTTTGTAGGAGTATTCTTTTTGGGCGGTGGTCATTAGTCGAAGCTTGTTTTTTTAATCGTGATAATTCAACTTGTCCTACATTAATTTTTTTTAACGCCCGTAAAATCCATCTCGCTCGTTTTGCAGTAGCCGTAGAAAAACGTCTTCCATATTGCAAAGTATGGGTTTTTATTGGGTTGTGTGTTAGGGCTGGATTGTATGATTAAAAAAGATATTTCCCGTTGGGGCGGTGTTTCGTCGTTGGCATTGTTAAGTGCCTTGTTATTACCCTCCCAAAGTGCACAGGCGCATGGTTATTTGAATGATCCACCGTCACGCGCCTTTCAATGTCAGAAAGGTCTGAATAAAGACTGTGGTGGTGCACAGTACGAGCCTCAAAGTGTCGGTGAAACCTTCAAGGGGTTTCCTGCTGGCGTCGGCGGTAAACCGATGCAGGGGCCGGTAGACGGTAAGATCGCCAGTGGTGGCATCGGCCTGTTCTCGGCTATGGATGCGCAGTCGGCCACTCGCTGGCACAAGACTGAAATCAAAGACCGAAATATCACGTTCGACTGGAAGTACACGGCGGCTCACCCGGCCACCAAGCACGAGTACTTCATCACCCGCAACGGATGGAACCCCAATGAGCCGCTCAAGCGTGCATCGTTTGACGGTACGCCGTTCTGTGTCGTGGAGGGTGGCAATGTACTGCCGGTCAGCGGCGAAAAACATGCGTGTGTGATCCCTCAAGACAAGACGGGCTCTCATGTGCTCCTCGGTATCTGGACCGTCGGTGATACCGATGCGGCGTTCTACAACGTCGTCGACGTGGATATCCTGGCCGAACCCGAATTACCGGGCGGTTGGAGCGCCGTCGGTAGCATCACGCCATCCGCCACGTTGCTGGTGGGCGACAAGGTCAAGGCTCGTGCCTTCACCGCCATGGGCGAAAGCGCGGCGTACACCGTCGAAATCTCGATAGACAACGCCGAAGAGGGCCAACCGCAGAATTGGGCGTTCAAACTGGCTGAAAAGATCAACCAGACCCAGACCCTGATTCAAGCGGGCATTCGCGATGAGCAGGGCGGTATAGCGCCGGTCAAAGGCAAGAACAATCTGTTCGCTCAGAAAGACAGCGGCGTGATTCGTTATGAGCTGGCGATGGACGTCAAGGAAGATACCGAGGCACGCATGGCGCTGTCGGCGTTCGCCGAAGAGTACGTTTTGGATAAGGGCCGCGCGAAGGTTCGCTTCGCCATGATCGCCAACCGCGATATGAATGTCGAAGCGACGCTGTTCAATGCCAGCAACAAGCCGGTGGGTACCGTCAAAGCGCTTGCGCAAGGCACCAGTAACTGGCTTGAAATGGATGTTCGCAGCGAGCCAGGGCTTCACCACATGACCTTGCTGGGCACCACCACAGATGGTCGTACCACTCGCCAGGATACCCAGGCCGTCAACCTGACGGGTGAAGGGGGCGCGAAGGACTATCACTTCGTGTTCCCTGAAAGTCTGGCCAGTTACGAAGCAGGCACTCGCGTGTTGCATCCGCAAACCGGCGAAGTGTATGAGTGCAAGCCGTTTCCGAGTTCGGGCTACTGCAAACAGTACCTGCCAACCGCCAATGGCTTTGAGCCGGGTGTAGGCCATCATTGGCAGACCGCCTGGGACCAGCTCTGATCGTTCGTTGACGAAGTCCCAGGCAGGCGCGTTCGAGCCTGCCTGGGCATTTCTATCGTGCAGTTATTCTTTTCTGAATGTGGATTTTCAATTGACGACGTATATGCGCTATTCGGTCGGCCAGATTTGGCTTCATTGGATTTCGGCCGTGGTTATTTTGTGGACCTTATTCTCAGGCTTTTATGTCGCGTTTATTGATGTGGCGATGGAAACCAAGAATTGGGTGGGGTTTATAAACGTTTCGTTGACTGCTCTATATATTCCAATCTTTATTCTCAGAGTCTATTTTTCTTTTTTTCATGGTTTTTTAGCGTATGGCAGAAAGCGCTGCGCAGCCGAGTATGTGGCGTTAGTTGTTCATAAAGCCATTTATCTGGTGTTGGGCATTGTGCTCGTGACGGGAGTCCTGATGATGGACCGCCCGATCAACATATTTAACGTCCTGTTGATTGCACAACTGCTGACTGATCCGACGGCCATTGAGTGGTTCACGCAGATCCATATTCAAGCCTGTGTGGTGCTCGCGGTGCTGGTTGCCCTGCATGTGGGAGCTGTTTTCAAGCATGAGATGAGCGGTCGCCCGGTTCTGAAGAATATGTCTTTTTCCCAAGAAACGATCCGCCAGTGAACGCGCCATGAAGACGGCTGGCTGGCGGGTGCTCGTCTTGATGCTGCCCTTGGGTTATGGGCTGATGTTGGCGTGGCAGGAGTGGCAGTTTCGTCAGGCGCGGATGCCGGCAGCGCAGGCGCTGCCTGTTCCGTCGGCCATGCCCCAGCCGACCGTCGCTCTCGATACCCTGGCCGTCGCGTCGGTGCTCGGCTTGAGCGCGCAGGGCGGTGCCTTGAGCAGCGCTGAACCACTGACATTACGAGCCACTGTGGTTGCCAGCGACAGCGAGTCACGTGCCTTGCTGGCCGGGCCCGACAGTGAGCGGTTTTACCGCGCCGGCGAGCGCTTGCCGGGAGGTAGCCTGCTGCGTCGCATCGAGCCTGCACAGGTGGTGTTGTGGCGTCAGGGGCGCGAGGAGTTGCTCAGGCTCCATCCGGCGAGCGGGGGCTTTCTGCAGCCCGCCCACGCGCAACGTAAAGCGACGGCGGCCCTTCATCTACGGCCCATGGTCGAACAACCGAGGAGTGAGTAGTCCCATGAACCGCATCATCGGGCAGCGCGCTCTGACCGGCGTATTTGGCACGTTCGTGTTGGGCGCGTTGTTACACGTTGGGCCGTCGTCGGCGGCTGAGCAGCGTTGGCAGGTGACGATGAATAACGCTGAGTTGCGTGATGTTGTTGAGGAAATGTCGACCATCCTCGACACCACCGTCATCCTCGACCCCAAGGTACAAGGACGCATCACCGTCATGTCCAGGCAGGCCCTGAACCGTGAAGGCGTGCGCCAGCTGTTTTATAGCGTGCTGGATGCCCATGACTTCAGCGTGATCGATCAAGGCGACCAGATCCTCATCGTACCGGTGGCCCAGGCTAAATCGCTGGCCGGTACGGCGGACCCGCACTCATCGCCCCCGCAGCAGTTTGTCACTCAGGTCATTGCGTTAGGCGCCAGCAATGCGGCGGATCTGGCTGGGCTGGTGCGACCGTTGATTTCGCCCAATGGCTATGTCGGCCCTTCGGTATCGGCCAATGCCTTGGTGATTACCGACACCGCGAGCAACGTCCGTCGCATCGGCGAGGTCGTCAGGCAACTGGATTCCGGAGCGAAAAATGCCTATGAGCTGGTGGACTTGCGCCATGGGGTGGCGGTGGATATCGCCCGGTTGATGGAAGCGTCCCTCGGTAAGCAGAGTGCCGACGGTGCCATTCAGGTCTTGGCCGACTCGCGCAGCAACCGGTTGGTCATTGTCGGTACGGCGCAGGTTCGTCAGCGCCTCGTGCAACTGGCCCGTAGCCTGGACACGGTCACCCCTGCGCGGCTGGACAATGCCCGCGTCATACGCCTGCGCTACAGCGATGCCAAGCAATTGGCCGAAGTGCTAGACACCATGGGCCAGAGCATGAAAACGCCACTGGCGAGCTCGGGCCTGAAAGAAACGGCCGCTGCCGCAGCGTTCATGGTACGGGCCGATGAAAGCCAGAACGCCCTGGTGATCGTGGCGCAGACGGCCCAGCTCGCGACCCTCGAAGGCATTGTGCGTGAGTTGGATCGGCCGCGGGCTCAAGTACTGATTCATGCCGCCATCGTTGAGGTCACCGGTGATATCAGCGAGGCCCTGGGTGTGCAATGGGCGCTGAACAGCAGTGATGCCAAGGGGCTTATCAACTTCCCCGGCACAGGCATTCCGATCCTCGGTGCCCTTAAGTTCGATGAAAACACGGTTGCCCCGGAGGGCGGCGTGCTTAAGCTGGGCGGTGATCGTTTCGGTGCATTGGTGTCCGCCCTGGCCGGCAACTCGCGCAGCAACCTGCTATCGACGCCAAGCCTGCTGACGCTGGACAACCAGGAAGCCGAAATCATTGTGGGTCAGAACGTGCCGTTCAAGACTGGCTCCTACGCTACCAACGGCAGTGGCGCGGATAACCCGTTCACCACGGTGGAGCGCAAGGACGTCGGGATCAGCCTCAAGATCAAGCCCTATATCAACGAAGGTTCGACCCTGCGGCTGGAGGTCGAACAGGAGGTCTCCGACATTGCGCCGGCGGTGTCCGGTGTCGACTCGTCGGACCTGATCACCAATAAGCGTGCATTGAAAAGTACGATCCTGGCCGACGATGGCGAGATCATCGTGATCGGCGGCCTGATCAAAGACAGCGTGCGCACCCAGAAAAGCGGCGTGCCACTGTTGCGTGATATTCCCTACCTTGGGGCGCTTTTTCGCTGGAGCCGCGACACCCAGACCAAGAGCAACCTGATGGTGTTCCTGCGCCCGACCATTGTGCGTAGCGGTCAGGATCTCTCCGGGATCAGCCGGCAGCGTTACCAGGACCTGCGCCAGCACAGCCTGCCGAACGCCCGCCCGGAGCACTCGCTGCAACTGCCCGATAGTGCGTCGCAGCTGTTCGACCTGGGTCAGCCTGCGCGGGAGGTTCCATGAAACCCCTGCCGTTCGGTTTCGCCCGACGTTTTGGTGTACTGCTCGACGATGGGCACCTGATCGTTCGCTGTGATACGTCGTTGAGCGCCATTGCCGAAGCGCGGCGCCTGACCGATCACGAGCTGCCGCTGCGGATGCTGACAGTCGAGGACTTCGCCACACGCCTGGCGGTGGTCTACAGCGAAGGCCAAAGCGCCGCCGAACAGGTTGCCCAAGGCTTGGATGATGAGTTGGATCTGCTCAGCCTGGTGGACCAGGTGCCGCAGACCGCCGACCTGTTGGAGCAGCAAGGCGATGCGCCGATCATACGTCTGATCAACGCACTGCTCAGTGAAGCGGTGCGGGAAAAGGCCTCGGATGTGCACCTTGAAACCTTCGAACACACACTGACCGTTCGCATGCGGGTGGATGGTCAACTGCGCGAAATGCTGCGGCCACGGCGTGAGCTGGCAACGCTGCTGGTGTCGCGAATCAAGGTCATGGCGCAGCTGGACATCGCTGAAAAACGCGTCCCCCAGGATGGCCGCATGGCGTTGCGCCTGGCGGGCCACGAAGTGGACGTACGGGTCTCCACGCTGCCCTCGGCCCATGGCGAGCGGGTCGTGTTGCGCCTGCTCGACAAGCATGCCGGGCGCCTGCAATTGGTGCGATTGGGCATGGCTGAAAAAACCCTGGACGGCCTGCTGCAATTACTGGGCAGGCCCCATGGCATTTTACTGGTGACCGGCCCCACCGGCTCCGGCAAGACCACCAGTTTGTATGCGGCGCTGACCCACCTCAATGACCAGACCCGCAATATTCTCACGGTCGAAGACCCGATCGAATATCACCTGCCGGGCATCGGCCAGACACCGGTCAACCCCAAGGTCGAGATGACATTTGCCCGTGGGCTGCGCGCGATCCTTCGCCAGGACCCGGACGTGGTGATGGTCGGCGAGATTCGTGACAGTGAAACCGCCGAGATCGCCGTTCAGGCGTCACTCACCGGGCATTTGGTGTTGTCGACACTGCACACCAACAGTGCCATCGGTGCCGTTACCCGGTTGGTGGACATGGGGGTCGATGCCTATCTGCTCGCATCGTCGTTGGTGGGCGTGCTGGCGCAGCGTTTGGTGCGCAAGCTTTGCCCCGCCTGCAAGGCCCCCGCAGCGGCGGACGCCGACGTATGCCGGCGGTTGGGGTTAGACCTCGACCAAGTGCCTCGGGTGTTCAAGGCCACCGGTTGCGAACAGTGTCGCCAAGGTTATCGCGGGCGGATCGGTATCTACGAATTGGTCAGCCTCACGCCCACGCTCTGCGCGCTGATTCATCAGGGCGCCAGTGAACAGCAACTGCTGGCTGAAGCGCGGCGTGCCTCGCCCAGCCTGTTCGAGGATGGGCGCCGTCGGGTGCTCGAAGGGCTCACCAGCATGGATGAGCTGTTGCGGGTTACCCAGGAGGACTAGCTGTGCCCACTTATGACTACCGGGCCCAGGACCGCGAGGGACGTCCGTGCAAGGGCCGGCAGGAGGCTGACAGCCCACGTCATGCCCGACAGTTGCTGCGCGAACGGGGGCTGTTGCCGAGCCAGGTGCAGGTTGCGAGCGCACACGGTGGCAGGGGGCCGGTGGGTGTGGCAAGGCTGAGTGCGGGTGATCTGGCTTTGCTGACCTTACAACTGTCGACTCTGGTCCAGGCCGGTTTGCCATTGGAGCTGGCGTTGCAAGCCGTTGCCCAGCAAAGCCAGAAGCGGCGGGTCAGCAACTTGCTGGCGCAGATTCGTGAGCGGGTCATGGAAGGGCACTCGCTGGCGGCCGCTCTCGGTGCGTTTCCTCGGGCGTTTCCCGATGTGTTTCGCGCCACGGTTGCCGCAGGCGAACGCTCGGGTCACCTGGGCCATGTGCTGGAGCAATTGGCAACCTACACCGAGGCGCGCCAGGCGTCCCGGCAGAAGATCCAGCTGGCGCTGGTGTACCCGGCACTGCTGATGTTCGCCTGCATGGCCATCGTTGGCTTTCTGCTCGGCTATGTGGTGCCCGATGTGGTGAACATTTTTGTCGACAGTGGCCAGCCGCTGCCCTGGCTCACCCAAGCCATGATCGTCGTGAGCAATGGTCTGCGTACCTATGGCCTGGTGCTGTTGGGGGTATTGGCGAGCATCGCAATGGCGCTGCGCTGGAGCCTGCGCCAGCCACGCGGACGCTGGCGCTGGCATTGTCTGGCGCTGCACCTGCCTTTGCTGGGCAGTGTCTTTCGAGCCGTGGAAGCCGCGCGGTTCGCCAGCACCCTGGCGATACTCGGCAAAAGTGCCGTCCCCCTGGTCGATGCGCTGGAAATTGCCGCCGCCGTGATTGGCAACGTGACCATCCGTGCGCGCATGAGCGATGTAGCCCGCTCGGTCCGTGAGGGCGGCACCCTGACCCGTGGCCTCGAGGCCGGGGGCGATATACCACCGTTGATGTTGCACATGATTGCCAGTGGCGAACGTGCCGGTGAACTCGACGCGATGCTGGCGCGCGCGGCCGAGCAACAGGAAAAAAATCTCGCTGCCCGCATCGCGCTGGTGGTGAGTTTGTTTGAACCGGCGATGCTGGTGGTGATGGGCGGGGTCGTGCTGCTGATCGTCATGGCCATTCTGTTGCCGATTCTCAGCCTTAACCAATTGGTGAACTGAATGGTGAAAATACTCAAGCAACAACGCGGGTTTACCCTGATCGAGATTATGGTGGTGGTGGTCATTATCGGCGTGCTGGGGGCCATCGTGGTGCCGCAGTTCATGAGCCGACCCGACCAGGCCAAGGTCACCGCCGCCAAGACCGATATTCAGGCGATCGCGACCAGCCTGGAAATGTACCGTCTCGACAACGCTGTTTACCCCTCGACCCTGCAAGGGCTGGAGGCCCTGAGCAAGCGTCCGACCGGCACACCGGCCGTCAGGAACTGGAACGCCCAGGGCTACCTGAAAAGCCAGCCGGTGGATCCGTGGGGGACGCCTTACCAGTATCTGAACCCTGGCGTGCGCTCCGCTAACGGTGGCTATGACCTCTATTCCCTCGGGGCCGATGGTGCCCCCGGTGGCGAAGGTTCAGCGGCCGATATAGGTAACTGGGAGGGTTGACCGAGTGCCCAGGCGTAGCCGCGGTTTTACCCTGCTGGAGCTGATGGTGGTGATCGCATTAGTCGGCATCGTGCTCGGTGTGGCTGGCCTGGCAGCGGGTAATACGCCGGCGCGTCAGGCCCGACAGGAGGCCGGCCAGGTGTTGCAACTGATCCAGCAATTGCGCGAGCAGGCGGTGATTGAAGGGCGTGAATACGGTGTGCGCGTGCGGCGTACCGAGTACCAGGTGTGGCGCCTTGAACCTCCGGGGTGGCAGCCGGCGGGCGCGGTTCATCGGTTGGGACAAGGTGTGCAAATGCACCTTGAACAGGAGGGGCAGCGTCTGAGTCTCGATAGCCTGGCCCCGCAATTGCTGATGCTCAGCAGCGATGAAATCAGTGCGTTTGTGTTGTCCTTCGTCGCCGAAGAACAGGTGCTGGCGCACATTGTCAGCGATGGGATTGGAGAGCTGTCCGTTGAAAGCTAATCACCGTCGACGTCGACGTCGACAGCGTCCGGCGAACACCCGTGGTTTCACCCTGTTGGAAGTGATGATTGCATTGGCGGTTTTTGCCGCCCTGGCGGGAGCGGTGATTGCCGCCGGGCACTATTCATTGCGCCAGAATGCTCGCTTGCAACAGCAGGTGCAGTGCGCCTGGGTAGCGGACAACCAATTGAGCGAGCTGCGTTTGCAAACGGCGTCGCCGGGGCACCAGCAACTGTTACGACGCTTCGATGGGCGCGACTGGAAGGTGGACCAAACCATCACCCCCGAAACGGACCCGCGCCTGCTGAGGGTCGATATCGATGTCAGCCCGGCCGACGACGATCAGCCGGTCTACCGCACCCGGGGTTGGATACCCGCTGGGCATGAATAAGCAGTCTGGCTTCACGTTGTTGGAGCTGGTTATTGCGCTGGCCATCTTCGCCTTGCTGGGGCTCGCCAGTGGGCGCTTGTTCGACACCGTGGTGCGCGCGCAGCAGGCAACGACCAGCCATGAACAGGATCTGCGGCGCCTGCAACGAGCGGTCGGGGTGATTGAGCGTGACGTGCTGCAATTGGCGTCGGCCGTCATTGTCCTGGGGCCCACCACGTTGCAATTGCAGCGCGGCAACTGGCGCAATCCGCAAGACTTGCCGCGCAGTGAGCGCCAGCAGGTGATTTATCGGCTGGACAACCAAATGCTATGGCGCGAAAGCCGCGGCCTGGAGTCATCAACCGTCGAGCGGCAACGATTGCTCGACGATGTGCGCATGTTGAACTGGCGCCTGTTTGACCGCGATGTGGGTTGGAGCCACGTCTGGCCAGTGGGCAAAGGCGCGGCGGCGACGCCCCCGCAGGCGCTTGAAATGGTGCTGTCGGCTGGGCGCTTCGAACAGGTGCGACGCGTCTTGCCATTGCCCCAGGGACACCCATGAAAACTCGCCAGCAAGGTGTCGCGCTGCTCAGTGTCTTATTGGTCATGAGCCTGGCGTTGTTGCTGACGGCCGGCATGTTGCGCAGTCATCAACTGATGGTGCAGAGCAGCGCGCGCCAGGTGCATCAGGTGCAATTGCGTCAGTTGGGGTTTTCGGTCGAAGCCTGGGCGATGGCGGCATTGGCGCGCACGGATGACGCCGAACAGTCAGTGGTGCACCTGGGTCAGGCGTGGGCTCGGGTCACCTGGCCTTTTGAGACGCCAGGCGCGCAGGTCGCGCTGGAAATCGAAGACCTGTCTGCACGCTTCAACGTCAACGCGTTGCTCGGCACCGGGCAAGTCGATGAAGTCGCGCGCCAGCGTTGGTCAAACCTGCTCGCCAGCCTGGGGTTGCAGCCATTGGACTTGCGGGCCGCCGGCCAGGTTTTGCAACGTCAGGAACTGAGTCAACTGCGTGAGCTCCCAGGTGTGGACGGCGCGATCTTGCGACAACTGGAACCCTGGGTCGCGCTGTTGCCCAGGGATGCCGGCTTGAATATCAACACGGCTGCGCCACAGATGCTGGCAATACTCGATGGGGTCTCGCTGTCGACCGCTGCAGCCCTGGTCCGCCAGCGACCCGTCGGCGGTTATGCGCGAGTGGCGGCATTTACCCATGATCCGTTGATCGCCGGGCAGGGGGTGACCAGCCATGGGCTGGGCGTCAGCAGCCGCTGGTTTCGCATCAACATCGACGTGAGCTTCGGCAGCAGCCGACTGCGTATGGCCAGCGACGTCGAGCGCGAGCTTAAATCCGGGCGTTGGCGTGTGGTGCAGCGACGCTTCCTCCCTGCGAATCTGAACGAGATCTGATGATGAAAACCTGGCTTCATTTGAGTGCCGAAGGCTTGACCTCACCCTCGAAGCAATGGCCGTGTTGTGTCTGGCGCGCAGCAGGGGACAATCGGCAGATGACCCTGGATGAAGCGGCGGTTTACCTGGCAGGGCAGCCGGTGCACCTGCTGCTGCCAATGGAGATGTGCAGCGGTTTGCGCACCGACGTGTGGCCTTCAAAGCGACGACCCAGCGCCCAGGCCATCGCCTTCGCCATTGAAGAACAGGTGGGCGAGGACCTTGAAGCCTTACATGTGTGTGTCGGACCTCGTGACGGGGCGGGCTGCTACCCCGTGCTGGTAACGCACAAGGCGCGTTTCAAGGCGTTGTTGCACCTGCTGGCGACGCTGGCCATTGAGGTGCGTGCCGTGCATGTCGATGCCGATATGCTGCCTGGCGACTGCGCCGTTGCAGTTCACTGGTACGGTCGCCGGGTTGTCCGCTGTCCCGCGCCCCTGGCCATGTCCGCAGTGGCCCTCAAGACGCTTGAAGGGGTGTTGAGCGAGCCGTTGCAGTGGCTGGATGAAGAGGCGAGCAGGGCACAGGTCGAACAGGCGTTATGGGGGGCTCAAGGTCAACCGATCAACCTGCTGCATGGGGAATTGGGCCGTGTCCGGCAACGCTGGCCCTGGTCAACGCTGGTCCTGGCCACCGCGGTGTTATTCCTGCTTGAGGTGGGGTTTATGCAGCTACGTAGCCAGTACGTCGAAGGGCAAGCCCATCGGCTGTATGCGCAGAGTGTGGAGCGCTTCCAGGCGATGTATCCCGAGCAGACTCGTATTGTCGATCTGGCCGCGCAGCTCAAGGCGCTACAGGGGCAAAATGCAAACCAGCTCGCGACGCCGCTGACACGATTGGTCAGCCTCAGCGAGCAGGTGATCGGTGGTGCCGATGTGGAGGTACAGCGTATGGAGTTTCGCCGTGGTGAAGGGTGGACGATCCAATTGGCCGCCAACGGTTTCACCGCATTGGAACGGTTGCGGGAGCAGGGGCAGCGCAGCGGTATGCCAGTGCGTATCGGTCACGCCAGCAAGGAAGGTCATCGAGTGCATGCCGTGCTGATGCTGGAGGACCCATCATGAAGGGGCTCCAGACCTGGAAAGCGCTGTCGCCACGTGATCGGTTTTTGTTGAAAGGACTGACGGTATTCGTGATCGGTGTGCTGGCCTTCCAAATGCTGTGGCAGCCCAGCCGACAACGTGTGACCAGCGTCGAGCGCCATTACCAGCAGCAACTGGCGTTGGCGCAGCAGGTCAACAGCACTCAACCCCAACGCGCCTTGCCGGTGGCAGGGCAACCGCTAGCCTCGACCATCAACGACAGTGCCGAAGCGGCGGGGCTGAAGGTGCAGCAGATCGAGGTGCAAAACGAGCAGTTGCGCCTGACCCTCAGCGGCGATGCACACGCTTTGCTCAAATGGCTTGCGGAACTGGAGCGCGATGCGGGCGCTTTCCAGACGCTGACGCTGGAAAAGCGCGGCAGCCACCTGGAGGCACGCTTGGTGCTTTAAGCATGGGCCAACGGCGGCAGCTTCGCCCAGGCGGCGGGGGATTCGCTGCGCTTCAGCGTTCGTTAAGTCCTGCCTTGGTAGCTTGGGCGCCTTAGGATTTCTCCTACAGCCTCAGGTAACTCGCCTCGGTAAAAATCCTACCCGACTCTTCCTCTCGCCAGTGCATGGCGTTCATTGTCAGGTGATATCAGGATGAACACTTCAGCGTATTCAACGAGCCAGAAACTGCTGTATTGGGTTTCGGCTGTCATTATTGTGTGGGCGTTACTCTCAGGCTTTTTTGTGGCCGTATTCAGCGTGCCTGCGTCGGTCAAGGCGTGGGTGGCGTTCTTCAATGTATCGTTGACCACCCTCTATATCCCGGTGTTTGTCTTGCGGGTTTATTGTTCCTTTGCCCACGGCCTGGACTTTTCCATCAAGCGAACACCGCAGGAATACATGGCGTTGCTGGTCCACAAAGCCATGTACCTGGTGCTTGCCTTGGTGTTGGCGACGGGCGTGCTGATGATGGATCGTCCGATCAATGTTTTTAACCTGGTTTCCTTTGGCCCGTTTGAAAGCGATCCGGCCCGCATCGCCTTGTATACCCGTACGCATGTGCTGTCCTGCGTGGCGTTGTTGCTGATGCTGGTCCTGCATATCGGCGCCGTAGTCATGCACGAGCGCCGGGGTAAGCGGGTGCTGGCGCGAATGTCGTTCAAGGTGGCGGCCCCTCAAGCCGAGGCCAATGGCGGCAGCTTCGCCAGCTTCAACGCCACCAGCAGCGCGCCGACCAACAGCGCCACGATGAAGGCACCGATGCCGTTCCACCCGGCAAAGTGCCAAAAGAACCCGCCCGCCGTACCGGCGATACTCGACCCTACGTAGTAGCAGAACAGGTACAACGACGACGCCTGCCCCTTGGCCTTCACCGCGCGGCGCCCGATCCAGCTGCTGGCCACCGAGTGGGCGCCGAAGAAGCCGAAGGTGAAGATCAGCATGCCGGGCACCACCAGCCAGAGTGGGGTGAACAGGGTCAGGGCCATGCCGGCGAGCATCAGTACAATGGTGCCCCACAGCACACGGCGGCGGCCGAGGCGGTCGGCCAGGGAGCCGATCTTGGCCGAGCTGTAGATGCCCGACAGGTACACCAGCGACAGCAGGCCGACCACGGCCTGGCTCAGGTCATACGGGTCGGCCAGCAGGCGGTAGCCGATGTAGTTGAACATCGTCACGAATGCACCCATCAGCAGGAAGGCTTCAAGGAATAACCACGGCAGGCCCGCGTCCTTGAAGTGCATGACAAAGCCGTTCACCAGGCTGCGCGGCTTGAGGCTGCTGGCGCGGAAGTTGCGCGATTCGGGGAGGATCTTCCAGAACACGGTCGCGGCGATCAGGGCCAGGCCGCCGATGATCAGCATTGCGGTGTGCCAGCTGACGAAGTCGATCAGCACGCCGATGATCAGGCGCCCGCTCATGCCGCCAATCGCGTTGCCGCCGATATACAGGCCCATGGCCAGGCCGATGTGTTGGGGGTGGATCTCTTCACTCAGGTAAGTCATGGCCACGGCGGCCAGGCCGCTCAAGGACAGCCCCACCAGCGCGCGCATCAACAGGATCCCTTGCCAGGTCGGCATCAAGCCGCTGGCGATGGTGGCCAGGGCTGCGCAGAACAACGCCGCGACCATCACCGGCTTGCGCCCCAGGGTGTCGGAGATCGGCCCGGTAATCAGCAGGCCCAGGGCCAACATGGCGGTGGACACCGACAGGATCAGGCTGCTCTGGGCCGCGTTGATGGAAAATTCCTGGGACAGCGCCGGCATCATGGGCTGCACGCAATACAACAGGGCAAAGGTTGCGAAGCCGCCGGAGAACAGCGCCAGCACCGTGCGCATGAACATCGGCGTGCCTTTTTCGATGTACGCGTCGTTGAGCTGGGCTACCACCTCATCCAGGGCGGTCGGCGGGGCTTCTTGAGGGAGTGGAGCGACAGCAGATTTCACGGGGACCTCGGGGAGGAAGAACGTGCCAGGACCGGCAATGCAAAAAAGCATATAGCTGCCTAATGATTCTTTCCAATATATTGTTCGACCTGTTTGATAGCTTTTACGACCTAATGAGGCTTGCATGGAATTACGTCACCTGCGGTACTTCATCGCCGTCGCCGAGGAACTGCATTTTGGCCGTGCGGCGCAGGTGCTGGGCATCTCGCAGCCGCCGCTGAGCCAGCAGATCCAGGCGCTGGAGCAGGAGGTGGGGGCGCGGTTGTTTGAGCGGACCAATCGTCGGGTCGAACTGAGTGAGGCGGGGCGCCTGTTCCTGCACGAGGCGCGGTTGGTGCTGGCCCAGGTCGACAAGGCGGCGGATGTGGCGCGACGGGCGCAGTTGGGTGAGCTGGGGGAGTTGAAGATCGGCTTTACCTCGTCGGCCCCCTTCAACTCCAGCATCCCCCAGGCCATCTTTGCCTTTCGCCAGGCGTTCCCGGCCGTGCACTTGAATCTGCAGGAAATGAGCAGCACCGAGGTGGCGGAGTCGCTGGTGGACGAGTCGATCCAGGTGGGTTTGATGCGCCCGCTGCCTTTGCCCGATTCGCTGAGTGTCATCGAGCTGATGCGTGAGCCCCTGGTCGCGGTACTCAACGCCGGACACCCGTTGGTGGACGACAGCGAGCGCGGCCTGCACCTGGCGCAACTGGCGCAGGAACCGTTTGTGTTTTTCCCGCGCACCTACGGCAGCGGTCTGTATGCGCAACTGCTCAACCTGGCCCGCGACGCCGGTTTCAGCCCGCACTTCGCCCAGGAGGCGGGGGAGGCGATGACCATCATCGGCTTGGTGGCAGCGGGGCTGGGGGTGTCGGTGCTACCGGCGTCGTACCAGCGCATACGTATCGATGGCGTGGTCTATCGCACCTTGCTCGATCAGGAAGCGGTGACAGCGGTGTGGCTGGTGCAGCGCAAGGGCGCGCAAACACCGATGGCGAAGGCGTTTGTGGCGTTGTTGGTGGCGAGCGGCTTGCCCTGATGCCAGTCAGTTCAGGAGGAACACTGTAACTGTGGCGAGCGGGCCGGTCTGTGGCGAGCGGGCTTACTGTGGCACGCAGGCTTGTTGTGGCGAGCGGGCTTGCCCCGCGTTGGGGCGCGAAGCGGCCCCATTACAAGCGATGTGTTTTTAACTGATACACCGCAGTGCCTGGTTTTGGGGCTGCTGCGCAGCCCAACGCGGGGCAAGCCCGCTCGCCACAACAAGCCCGCGCGCCACAGGTTACTGTTGCCCGTTCTATCTCTTAACTACTGTCCGGTCGTATTCGCTTCATTCACGCCATACACCCGCAACCCCGCCAAAATATCGCGGTCCAGCATGCTCACCCAACGGTTGTAGTTGCGGTGGATCTTGCCGTCCTTGTAGCCCAGGTCGCGGCTGTCGCGGTAGGTGATGGCGTAGCTGTTGCGGGTGTAGCGGATGTCGATGGCGGCATAGAACTGGTTACGCACGGTGATCTCGGCCTGTACCAGTTGCGGGCTCAGGCGTTGCACGCTCCATTCGCGTTTTTGCAGGGCGGCAACGATCACCTGCTTGATTTTTTCTTCGCTGACCTGGGCATTCGCCGGCAGGTCGTGCTGGGTGTTGAGCACCGGTTTGCTGGTGCAAGCGGCCGTGGTCAGCAGGGCCAGGGTGATCAGGGTCGCGCGTAGCAAAGAAGACATTCCGTTTTCTCCAGTCGATTAAAAAGTCAGGACCAGCGGCGGAAGATCAACGAGGTGTTGACGCCGCCAAAGGCAAAGTTGTTGTTCATCACGTAGTCGTGGTGCATCTCGCGGAATCCACCTTGCAGGTAGTCCAGCTCGCCGCACTGTGGGTCGACATGGTCGAGGTTGAAGGTGTGCACGTACTGGTCGCGATTCATCATCTCGATGCTGAACCACGACTCCAGCGCGCCACAGGCGCCCAGGGTGTGGCCGAGGAAGCTTTTCTGCGAGCTGATGGGCATGCGGCTGCCAAACAGGCTGCTGGTGGCCAGGGTCTCGGCGATGTCGCCCTGGTCGGTGGCGGTGCCGTGGCCATTCACGTAACCGATGGCCGCGGGCTCAAGCCCGGCGTCTTCCAGGGCCAGCTCCATGGCGCGGCGCATGGTTTTCTGTTCCGGGCGAGTGGTGTGCTGGCCGTCGGCGTTGCTGCCAAAGCCGACAATCTCGGCGTGGATATGTGCACCCCGCGCCAGGGCGTGTTCCAGCTCTTCGAGCACCAGCATGCCGCCGCCTTCGCCGATCACCAGGCCGTCGCGGGCGCTGTCATACGGGCGCGGGCTGGTCTGCGGTGCGTCGTTCTTCAGGCTCGTGGCGTACAACGCATCGAACACCATGGCCTCGGTGGGGCACAGTTCTTCAGCGCCGCCGGCCAGCATCAACGGCAGGCGCCCGAATTTGATCGCCTCGTAGGCATACCCAATGCCCTGGCTGCCGCTGGTGCAGGCGCTGGACGTGGGGATCAAGCGCCCGGTGAGGCCAAAGAAGATGCTGATATTCGCCGCCGTGGTGTGGGGCATCATTCGCACGTAGGAGTTGGCGTTGAGCCCTTCGGCCACCGAGTTGAGCAGCATATTGCCGAACGCCTTGATCTCGTCGGTGCTGCCGGTGGACGAACCACAGGCCACACCCATGCGCCCGTCCTTGATCGACTCATCGCCGAGCAGGCCCGCATCCTTCAAGGCCTGCTCCGCCGCCCACACGGCCAGGCGCGACACGCGGCCCATGCTGCGCAACTGCTTACGGGTCCAATGGGCAGGCACGACGAAATCATCGATCGGCCCGGCCAGGCGCGTGTTCAGTTCGGTGAAGCGGTTCCACTCGTCCATGCGACGGATACCGCTGCGGTTGGCGCGAAAGTTGGCGGCGATGGTCTCCCAATCGCTGCCCAGGGAGGTCATGCCGGCCATGCCGGTGACTACGACGCGCTTCATCAGCACAGGCCCCCATTCACGGCCAGGACCTGGCGCGTGATATAGCCGGCTTCGGCCGACATCAGGAAATTCACCGCGCTGGCCACCTCTTCCGGGGTCCCCATGCGCTGCGCCGGGATCATTTTCATCAATTCTTCGACCGGTACGTTCTCATCGAGCATGGCAGTTTCGATCAAGCCGGGGGCGACGCAGTTGACGGTGATCTTGCGCTTGCCCAATTCGATGGCCAATGCCTTGGCCGCGCCGATCAGGCCGGCTTTCGAGGCACTGTAGTTGACCTGCCCGCGATTGCCGATCAGGCCCGATACCGACGTGATGCACACGATACGCCCGGCCGCGCGCCGCCGAATCATCGGCATCATCACCGGGTGCAGTACGTTGTAGAAACCATCGAGGTTGGTACGCATCACCACGTCCCAGTCCTCTTCGGACAAGGCCGGGAACGCACCGTCACGGGTCAGGCCGGCGTTGAGCACCACGCCGTAGTAGGCACCCTGTTGCTCCACATCTGCCTCAAGGATGGCCTTGCACGCCGCGCGGTCCGCCACGTCGAATTGCAGCACCCGCGCCTTGCGGCCCAGGGCTTCGATCTCGACCTGCACCGCGTCGGCTTCAGCGCGACCACTGCGGCAATGCAGCACGATGTCATGGCCGGCCTGGGCCAGGCGCAGGGCAATGGCGCGGCCGATACCACGGCTGGAGCCGGTGACCAGTACGGATTCAGTCATGGCGTTTCGTCCTTCGATTCTTCTAAATAGTTGGCCGCCTGGGGCGGTCGAAATACGTTCAGGCGCGCGGTGGCCTGGATACCGTCACCGGTGAGGTGGCATTCGAACACACCCATGCCGTTGTCGTCTTCCAGGGAGCGCAGGCCGTGGATGCGTAACTCGGCGCCTGCCGGGAAATGCGCCACGTTGCACTCGAACTTGCGTGTGCCCAACAGGAAACCCAGTTCCACGGCCTGGCCTTTTTGGCGGGCACGACAGCCGGCATAGGCGGCGACGCTCTGCGCCATCAATTCGATGCCGACCCAGGCCGGCAGGCTGCCGTCGGGGCGATTGAACAGGCCGCCGGGCTTGACGGTGGCGCGGGTGTGTATCTGCTCTTCATCGAACGACAGCACCTGGTCGATCAGGATCATGTCGCCCGCGTGGGGCAGCAGTTCGGCGAGTGGCCAATCGATCATGGGGCCTCTGCGATAATCAGGCTGACGTTATTACCGCCGAAAGCAAACGAGTTGCTCATCAGGCAGCGTTTTTCCAAGGCGTCACCGGCCTGCGCCCAGTGCAAGGCCGGCAGCGTCGGGTCGGCCTGGCCGTCCCACACGTGCGGCGGCACCCGGCCATGGGCCAGGCTCAGCCAGCAGAACGCCGCTTCCAGTGCGCCGGCGGCGCCCAGGGTGTGGCCGCTCATGGGTTTGGTCGAGGAGCAGGCCACCCCGGCAGGGAACAGGCTGGCGACGGCCAGGCTTTCCATGGCGTCGTTGTGTTGGGTGGCGGTGCCGTGCAGGTTCAGGTAACCGATCTGCTCGGGCTGCAACCCGGCACTGGCCAGCGCCTTGCGCATCGCCTGCAACGCGCCTTTGCCCGTCGGCTCCGGCGCAGAAATATGGTGCGCATCGCAACTGGCGCCGCTGCCCAACAGGGCGATCGGGGCGGTCTCGCGACTCATCAGGAACAGCACCGCCGCTTCGCCGATATTGATGCCGTTGCGGTTCACTGAAAAGGGGTTGCAACGTTCGTTGGATACCGCCTCCAGCGCCGTAAAGCCGTTAAGCGTCAACTTGCACAGGCTGTCGACGCCGCCGCAGATCACGGCGTCGCACACGCCCAGATCCAACAGGCGCCGGGCACTCATCAGCGCGCGTGCGCTGGAGGTGCAGGCGGTGGAGATCACGTAGGCCGGGCCGCTCAGTTGCAGCCAGTCGGCGAGGAAGTTCGCCGGGGCGCTGAGTTCCTGTTGCTGGTAGTCGTAGTCCCTGGGGAAGTGCTTGTCGCGCAGGTAATGGGCGATGCTGCGGCTGGCCTCGTCAATGCCCGAGGTGCTGGTGCCCAGCACGATGCCGACCCGTGAGGCGCCGTAGGTCAGGATCGCCTGGCGGATATCCGCTTCGATCTGCAACGCGGCTTCCAGCAACAGTTGGTTATTGCGGCTGTTCTGCCGGCCCAGTTGCGCAGGGATGCTCGCCAATTCGCCGGGTACGCTGCCCACCGGCAACACTCGTTCCGGCACCCAGCCGCTTTCGGCGCGCATCCCTGTGCAGTCGCCGGCAAACAGGCTGCGGCTGACTGCGTCCTGGCCGCGCCCCAGGGCGCAGATCACGCCGAGGGCATTGAGGTAGGCGGTCATCGGGCGGCCCCAAGCGGTGTGATGCGATAACTCAACGGCTGCCCGCTGATGTTCACACTGAACACTTCTGAAGACTGATAGACGATTTGCCAATGGCCCGGAAGCGTGCGTGTCAGGTCCATCGCCTGGGCGTTGGGGTAAAGGCTGCGCACGTCATCCGCCGAAGCCAGGGCAAACAGCAACGCGGCAAACAGCTCGCGCGCCTGGGGGTTGGGCGGCAGCAAGCCGTCGGCCTGCCACTGGCCATCGATGAGTTTCTGCCGGGCCAGGGGGATGCCCAGCGGGTCCATCATCGACCAGCGGATGGCGTTGCCCTCGCGTTGGATCACCAACAGCCAATCCTGGCTCTGGCCACGTTCCATGCGCTGCACATGCAATTGCAGCGGCAACGCCAGGGTCGGGGTTTTCTCCGGCAGCGGTGGCTGGCTGGCGCAGGCGCTCAGCAGCAACAGGCAACCGATCAACAACAGGCGCATCATGCCGCGACGCTCGTCAAGGGTTTGCGCGCCACGCAGTTGACCAGGGTTTCTTCCCGCTGGCCCACCGGGGGCGCCTTGCGCAGGCCCCAGCGCTCGAGCAGGCCGAAATCGCGGGCACGGCTCCACCACAAGTACGGGTAAGAGACATTCCGTGCGTCGAATTCAAAGCCCTGCTCGCGGAGCATGTCCAGGTACTGCTCGGCGCTTTTTTGCACGTGCATCGGGTGGCGGAACAGCCAGCGAATGACCCAGGTGTCGATATAGGCTTCGGTGGACTCGGCAAACAGCAGGTAGCCACCGGGCTTGAGGACCCGGTAGAACTCGTTCAGCGCGCGATGCTGCTCGACCAGATGATGGAAGGTCTGGTGGCAGAACAGGATGTCGACGCTGGCATCCGCCACATCGAGGGTGGCGCAGTCGCTGCCGATCAACTCGACGGCCAGGCCCTGGCGCGTGGCTTCTTCACGGCTCCGTTCCAGGCTATGGGGGTCGGCGTCCAGGCCGATCAGGCGCGAGGGCGCGAACACCTGCTGCAACAGCTTGAAGGATTTCCCCTGGCCGCAACCGGCGTCGAGCAATACCGGCGCGACGGGCAACGGCTCGCTGAACAGGCTGCGCAGGTCGTTGATGGCCACGCGCAACACATGATGCTGCCAGGTGTGGCTGCGCAGGAACCAGAAGCCGAACCTGGTTTCTTCGACGTAGTGCTTACTTAAGTACTGACTGCTCACGCGGCATCCCCCGCACAAATCTCCGACAACATCCGCAGCCGCCGCTTGGGTTCGCTGACGAATGGGTTGCGCTCATCCCAGGCATAACCGGCGAGGATCGAGCTGATCATCCGACGAATCTCTGGCGAGCTGCCTGCATGGAAAATCACATCCTGGAAGGTCCCGGCGTACCAACCTTCGACGTAGCAACGGAAGGTGTCGACACCGCGCTTGAGCGGCTCGGCAAACTCAGTTTGCCAATCCACCGTCTCCCCCTTGAGCTGGCGGTGCAGCACACCGGCCGCCATGCTCGCCGAACGCATGGCGATGGTCACGCCGGACGAGAACACCGGGTCGAGGAATTCCGCAGCGTTGCCCAGCAGCGCAAAGCCCGGGCCATGCAGGGTTTTGACGTTGGCCGAATAACCGCCGATGGTCCGTGCAGGTGTATCCCATACCGCATTTTGCAGCACGCCGGACAGGCTTGGCGTCTCGTCGATAAAACCGCGCAGGCAGGCATCGAGGTCACTGTCGCGGCCGTCGAAATGCGCCTTGGCCGCGACCACGCCCACCGAGCAGCGGCCGTTGCTGAACGGGATGGTCCAGAACCAGATATCGCGCTGGGTCGGGTGGGTGGTCACGAGGATCTTGGTGCGGTCAAAGCCTGGGTGTTCGATGCGGTCTTCGACATGGGTGAACACCGCCTGGCGCAGTGGGAAGTTCGACGGCGCTTCCAGGTCCAGCAGGCGCGGCAGCACGCGGCCGTAGCCGCTGGCATCGAGCACGAACTTGGCTTTGACGTGGTACTCGCTGCCATTCTCGCGGCGCACATGCAGGTAGCGACACTCGCCGGAAAAATCCACGCCGACGATGGTTTGGCCGTAGCGGATGTCCACCCCTTGCAACGCCGCCTGGTCTGCCAGCAGCTTATCGAACTCGCCGCGCTGCACCTGGAAGGTGGTCGGCTTGCCCTGGCTGAAGGTATCGCCAAAATCGAACGCGCTGTAGCGCTCGCCCCAGGCAAACGCGGCACCGGTTTTCACCTGGAAACCCGCCGCCTGCACAGCGTCGAGCATGCCCGCTTCTTCGATAAAGTCGATGCAGTGGGACAACAGGCTTTCACCAATCGAGAAGCGCGGGAAATGCTGGCGCTCGATAATCAAGACATCATGCCCCTGGCGCTTTAGCAGCGTCGCGGCGATGGCACCGGATGGGCCGGCACCGATCACCACCACCTGGCGACGTTCCATTTCAACTATGGGCACGAGGGCTCCTTGCCACATTGGCGATAATCACATTCATAAGGCGTGCTTCTGTTGGCCGGCCCAGGGCGCCAGCATAAAACTGAACGCCAGGCCCAGGCTGACCGATAGACCGAAATTACTCACTGCCGGCGTGCTCGACACCGCCAGCAGGCCGAACGACAACCAGGTTGTCAGTGCCGCCAGCAGTGTTCCTAAAAGGCTGACCGCGGGCCCGCCGATCTGTTCACGCATCAGGATCGCGTAGTCGACACTGATGGCCGTGACCAGCAGCAGGCCGAACAGGCTGAACAGCGTCAGTGGCTGGCCCAGCCAACCCAGGCTGGCCAGGCTGCACAGCGCCGCCAGCAACGGCAGGGCAACGATACGCAACGCACCGCCCAAGCCGAACGGCAGGACCAGCAGTAGCACGATCAACCCGCACGACATCAACTTCAATTCAGCCGCGCTGATCTGGGTCGCGGCGAAAACGCGATTCAAGTCACCCAGGCGATCGACCAGTTGCACGCCGGGCAAATCCACGGCCTGCACCTGCAGCAGTGCCGGGTTGTTCAAGCCTTGCAGGCTGACCATGGCCGCCACGCCGCCGTCCACCGGGCCCAGCCACAGCGTGCGCCAGGGTTCAGCCAAGGGCCCGACCAGCGCAGCGTCGATGTCTTCGGTGGGCAGCGCCTGCAACTGCGCGACTTCGGCTTGCAGCGCGCTGGCCGGCACACCGAGGTCCAGCAGCGGTTGCCAATGTTCCGGCAGTTTATTCAATGCCTCGCGCAGCCGTTGTTGCTCGGCCGGCAGGTTGACCAACTGGTTCAGCGCCAGGTAGCCCTGGAGCTTGTCCATATTCACCAACTGCTCCAGGCGCTGGCCCAGGGCGGCTTGGCGTTCCAGTAACTGCTGCTGATTGTCCGCGCGCACCAGGAAGAACTGGCTGGTGGGCTGGAACCCGGTAATACGCGCCACGGCCTGGGCCTCTTGCAGCAATTGCGGCGGTGCGCCGATCCACTGGCGAATATCGTTTTTGCTGTTCAACTGCCACAGGCCAGCGGCGCAGAACAGCAGTACCCACACCAGCAGCACCGCGCTCGGCACGCGCTTGACCAGCGAGGCGCGCATGCGCCACAGGCCCTCGGCGATGCGCAGCGGCCATTGCGCCGGGCGCAGTTCCACTCCCTTGAGTAACGCCGGCAACAGGCAGACGGCCGACAGATAGGCGCCGACCAGCCCCGCCGCGGAGAACACCGCGATTTGCGTCAAGGCCGGGAAGGGCGTCCAGGCCAGCGCCAGGTAACCGATGCAACTGGTGGCCAGGCTCAGGGTCAGCCCCGGCAGGGTCAGGCGTAATGCCGGCCAGCTGCGCCACGGCTGCATGCTCCAGCTTTTGGACAGGTAGTGCAGCGGGTAATCCACGGCCACGCCGATCAAGCTGGAGCCGAGTACCAGGGTCATCACATGCATATGGCCAAACAGCGCCACACAGGCCACCGCGCCAAACAGCATGCCCACCAGCACCGGCACAAACGCCAGCAACACGCGCCAGCGGCGGAACGCAAGCAACAGCAGCAACAGGATGCCAACGGTCGCGCCGCCGCCGACCCAGGTGATTTCCCGGCTGGCCTGCTGCTGCCCGTTGGCGGCGTAGAGCAGGCCGCTGGCGGCGAGCAACTGCGCGCCTTGCTCACTGGCCTGCGTGCGGCTGGCCTGGAGCAAATCCGCCACTTGCAACGGCAGTTTCATATCGAAGGCATTGCCGGTGGTACGCGCGCGCAGCAGCACCCAGCTCTTGCCGTCGGCCTCGGCGATCAGCGCACCGCTGCCGATATCCAGCTGCACCGCGCCTTGTTGCGGCTGGCTGTTCTGGATGCGCCCGGTGAGGCCCAGCCAGTCATCCTGGCTCGGCACCAGGCTGAACCCGGTGAAGGGGTCGAACAGTGATTGCACACGTTGCTGGATGAACGCGTCGGGATGGTCGATCAGTTGCTCGCGGTCTTTGCCCGACAGCATCGCCAAGCGCCCGCGCAGCAATTGCTCACGCAGTGCCGGCAAGTCGGCTTGCAGGTTCCATTGCACCTTCTCGAACAACCCGCTGGCCTGCCAGCGCTCGCCCAATTGTTGGGCCACGGCCACCGCCTGCTGGCGATCGGCATGCCCGACCAACACCAGCATCTCGCGATTCAACGGCTCCTGCATGCGCTGTTCGGCTTGCTGCTCCAGGGCGTCCGGCGCGCCGCCCGGCACCAGTTCCATCAGGTTGGCCGACAGCGGTGCACCGTGGCGCCACTGCCAGCCGGCCAGGGCCAGCACGGCCACCAGCAGGATCAGGAACAGGCGCGGTAACTGGCGCTCACTGGGCAAAGTCGTGTTGCTCCGCGTCGCTCAAGGGTTGGCTCGCCGTGCTGTCCTGCATGCGCAATACGGTGCTGTCGCCCTGGGTTTCCAGCAGTTCGATGGTATGCACCAGTTCGCCGCCGTCGATATTGATCTGGGTGAACACTTGTTTGAGCAGCAACGAACGCGGGATCAGCGTCAGCTTCCACTGCGTGGCCTCACCTTGCAGTTGCAGTTCGAAATCGCGTTGCAAACCGCTGCTGTCACCCTGGAGCACGGCGAGGAACAGACGGTTCTGCTCGGCCCCGGCGCTCTTGTTCGGCAGGGTTTGCCAGCCATTGGCGTCGCGGCGGGCAATGCCCTGGGGGCTGATGCGGTAATCCTGCTGCAACGGGGTTTTCAGCAGCCAGAGCAGGCCGTGGTCCTTGGCCAGCACAAAGGTGCCTTTGCTGACCAACGGTTGCGGCAGTGCACGCAGGTGTTTTTCCTGGATGAAGCTGCCGTGGATCACTGAGGGTTTGGCCAACTGGTCGCTGAGTTGTTGCAGGTCGAAGGCGTGTGCCGCCCCCGAAAAACCAAACAACACCAACACTGTAGGAGCGAGCTTGCTCGCGAAAAACCCGAGAGCGCCGCGGGGGATCAGGAAACCCGCGTTATCGTTGACGATCTTCGCGAGCAAGCTCGCTCCTACAGAGAACGGGGTCAGCATTTCAGGGCCCTTTCGACGGCGTCGGTAAAGACTTTGGGCGAGGCCAGTTGCATTTCGCGAGTGGCAATTTCCACCGCCACTTGCACGGTGCTGGCTCGGGTCAAACGCTCGCCGCTGGCCAGATCGGTGATCAGGTAATTGACCTTCAAACGGTTCTCCCACTCCACCAGGCTGGCGCGCACGTTGATCGTCTGGCCGAACACCGCACCGCGCACATAGCGCAGTTGCATGTCGATCACCGGCCAGGCGTAGCCGGCTTCGAGCATCGCCGCGTAGTTATGGCCGATCTTGTCCAGCAACGCGCAGCGCGCCACTTCCAGGTACTTCACGTAATGCCCGTGCCACACCACGTTCATGGTGTCGACGTCGAAAAACGGCACGAGGATTTCGGTGTCGCTGTGCAGTACGCCAGGGCTACGCATGCAGCCCCCAGTGTTGCTCGGCGATGCGTTGCAGGCACAGGCGCAGTTCGCCTTCCAGGGCACGGTCTTCGATGACCGGCGGGAAGTCCTTGGCCAGTTCTTCGTGCATGGCGGCCAATGCCGGTGGCAGTGGGCGTGCATCCTCGGCCTGGGCGCGCAGCCACACACCCTGGTTGGCCGCGAGCAAGGTGGCGGCGGCTACCTGTTCGGTCAGCTCCAGCACGCGGATCGCGTCGCGGGCGGCAATGGTGCCCATGCTCACCTTGTCCTGGTTATGGCATTCGGTGGAGCGCGAGAACACGCTGGCCGGCATGGTATTTTTCAGCGCTTCGGCGGTCCAGGCGCTGGTACCGATCTGCACGGCCTTAAACCCGTGGTTGATCATCGCGCGGTCCGCCGGCGCGCCGGACAGGTTGCTCGGCAGGCCATGGTTGTAACGCACGTCCACCAGCAGCGCGAGTTGCCGGTCCAACAGATCAGCGACGTTGGCCACCAGGGTCTTGAGGCTGTCCATGGCGAACGCGATATGCCCGCCGTAGAAATGCCCGCCGTGCAGCACGCGCTCTTCTTCGGCGTCGATGATCGGGTTGTCGTTGGCGCTGTTGAGCTCAATCTCGATAAACGAACGCAGCCAGTTCAGGCTGTCGGCCAGCACGCCGAGCACATGGGGCGCGCAACGCAGTGAATAACGATCCTGCAAGCGGTGCAAAGGGGCTGTCGGCGCATCAATCGCCAGGTCCTTGCGCAGCCAGGCCGCAACCTGCATCTGCCCCGGGTGCGGCTTGGCGGCGAATAGGCGCTCGTCGAAGTGCTCCGGGTTGCCTTGCAGCGCCACCACGTTCAGCGCGGTAATGCGCGTGGCCAGTTGCAGCAGGTAATCGGCGCGGGCGAACGCCAGGCAGGCGAGGCCAGTCATCACCGCAGTGCCGTTCATCAGCGCCAGGGCTTCCTTGGGGCGTAGCACCAGCGGCTGCCAGCCCAATTCGCGGTGTACGTCGATGGCCTGGCGGCGTTCGCCACGGAACAGCACGTCACGTTCGCCGGACAGGGTCGCAGCCACATAGGACAGCGGCGTCAAATCACCGCTGGCACCCACCGAGCCTTCTTCCGGGATCAGCGGCAGTACATCGTGTTCCAGGAATGCATGCAGGCGCTCGAGCAGCTCCACACGCACGCCGGACACGCCGTGGCACAGCGACTGCAAACGCGCCGCCAGCACGGCACGGGTGGCTTGTGCGTCGAGCAACTTGCCCAGGCCGCAACCGTGGAAGGTGTACAGGTGACGCGGCAGCGCTTCGACGTGCTGCAATGGCACCGCCACCACGCAGGAGTCACCGTAGCCGGTGGTCACGCCGTAGATCACGCCTTCCTTGTCGAGCAGCGAGTCGAGGAACTGCGCGCCTTTGGCGATGCGCTGGCGATAGGCGGCGTCATCCTGCAAGTGCGTGGGCACCTGACGGTTGGCCAGGGCCAATACGTCTTCAATGCGCAGAGGGCGTTCGCCAAAGGTTACCGGCTCAAGATGCGTCGTCATCGGTCTTCCAGAAGGGATAAAAGTTGAACCATTGTTGGGGCGCTTCCAGGCAGAACTGGCCCAGGCGTGCGGCGTAGCGCGCGGTCCACTGCGCGATGACCTGCTCGCGGGTGCTGCGCTTCCATTCGATCGATTGCGCGAAGGGCTCGATGGTCAGGCGATAGCGGCCCTGGTGTTTGAGGCACATCAGCAGGTTTACCGGGCATTTGAGCAGGCCGGCCAGCAGCCACGGGCCCTGGGGGAAGGCGGCGTCATGGCCGAGGAAGTCCACGCGCACCGTGCGCCCGCCATGCAGCGGTACGCGGTCGCCGGCAATTGCCAGCCATTCGCCTTCGTCCAGGCGCTGGCTGAGCAGCAGCATGGTGGCCGGGTCCAGCTCGCTGACCTGGATCAGGCGTAAATGGGTCGCGCCGGCTTCGCCCAGCAGGCGGTTGAAACGCTCGGCATGCTTGGTGTGCACCAGCACGTTCATGGTGACGCGTTCGCCGATTTCCGCCAGCGCACGGCACACTTCGAGGTTGCCCAGGTGCGCACCCACCAGCATCTGTCCGCGTTCGCCACGCAGTTGCCCGCGCAATTGCGCCGGGTCGTGGATCTCGATCTGCTCCAGGCGCAGCTTGCCGTTCCAGACGTCGAGCTTGTCGAGCAAGGCGTCGGCAAAGGCCATGAACTGGCCGAAGACTTTGCGCTGGCTCGGGCGCAGCTCATCCCGACCGCTCCACTCAGCCAGGCGCTGCTGGTACTGCCAGGCGCTCTGGCGCGCCGTGCGGCCGAACAGGAAGAAGTACAACACGATGCCGTACAACAGCGGGCTCAGCAGGCGTCGGCCAAGCACCTTGGCGGCGACGGCGGTGAATTTCATCAGCCAGTAGCTGCCGCGCTCCTCGCGATCGGCCCAGTGTTTGCTGCTGTCGCTCATGCCTGCCACCGTCGCCACAGGATCATCGGCGCGCGCACCAGCATGCCGAAGAACAACCGGGTGTGCATGGCCGAAATGCGCACGTTGTCACGGAACAGGCGGAAGTGTGACAGCCCGTCGGCGGGGTAATGCACCTGGGTCGGCAGCCAGCGCATCGGCTGGTTGCGCCAGGCCAGGCGCACCAGGATGTCGGAGTCGAAATCCATGTGTGTGCCGATGTAGGCCGAGTCCATCAGGGCCAGCGTGGGCGCCAGCGGGTATACGCGAAAGCCGCACATCGAGTCGCGAATCTGTAGCGACAGGGTATTGATCCATACCCACACATGGGTCAGGTAGCGCGCATACAAACGAGCCTTGGGCACGCTGTCATCGTATTCGGGGTAGCCACAGATCACGGCCGTGGGGTGCCGGCGTGAGGTGTCGATAAAGCTTTCGACTTCGCGCAGGTCATGTTGGCCGTCGGCGTCCACTTGCAGGGCGTGGGTGAAGCCCAGGCGCGCGGCTTCGCGAAAACCGGCCATGACCGCACTGCCTTTGCCCTGGTTGTTGGGCAGGGTCAGCAGGGTGACGTTATCGAGGCTCGCCAGTTGCGCCAATACCGCCGCGCACGCCGGGCTGCTGCCATCGTCCACCAGCAGACAGGGCAGGCCGCTGTTCAGCAGGCTATAGACCACGGCCGGCACGGCGGCTTCGTGGTTGTAGACCGGGATCAGGGCGCAGGGGTTATGCATGGTGTCCCTCATTGATAGGAAAACACCCTGTGGCGAGCGGGCCCGCTCGCCACAGGAAGCCGATTTGCCACAAAAGCTTATGCATGGGCGGCTTCCAATTGGATCCGGCCGCTGGAGCAGGTGGCGACGCCGTTGCGGTAGGCGAAATACAGCTTGCCGCGTTCCTGGTCGAAGCGCAGGTGCAGTTCGATACAGTCGCCCGGACGCACCAGTTGCTGGAACTTGAGCACTTCCATGCCGGCGAAGGTCGGCGGCAGGTCCAGGCACTGCTGGCCGAGGTTGAATGCCCACTCCACTTGCACCACGCCCGGCAGCACCGGGGTGACCGGGAAGTGGCCGCTGAAATAGGCCAGGTCCGGCGGGACGCTCAGTTGCAAGGTCCATTCGCCATCGACTTCGACGTGTTCCAGCACCTCCGGCGCTTTTGGCCGGGGGGCCAGCAGCAGTGCTTCGACATCCGCCTGGGGCAGCTTGCCTTGGCTGTTCAGTGGCAACTGGCGCAGCAAGCGCCAGCGCCGGGGCAGGGCCAGGGCTTCGCAGTGTTGGCTCAGGTGCTGGCGCAGGGTTTGGGTCACGGTGCGTCGGCCCTGGTTGCGCAGGGCATGCAGGCCCTCGGCGCTCAACACCACCAGCGCGCCGAGTGACGCACGGTTTTCCTGGACCACGCCCAGGCGGGTTTCGGTGACCCACGGGTGGGCCATCAGCGCGTGTTCAAGCATGGGCAGGGAGATGCGTTTTTCTTCCAGCTTGACGATGCGGTCCAGGCGACCGAGCAGTTCGAAGCGGCCATCGGCGTGGATGCGGGCGGCGTCGGCGGTCTGCTCGATATGCCCGGCGGGCAAGTACGGCGAGGCGATGCGCAGGGCGCCGTCGGCGTCCTGGCTCAGCTCGACACCGGCAAACGGCTGCCACGGCTGTGCGCCTTGGCGCCAGGCAATACCACCGGTTTCCGAGCTGCCGAGGATTTCTGTCGGCCATTGCTGCAGGCGATCGTAAAGGCTGCCGGCGGCCTCGATGGGCAGCGCGCCACCGGAAGAGAACACCCGCGACACTTGGCTCAGCGCCGTCCAGTCGAGGTTATCGCCCATGCGCTTGAGCAGCGCCGGGCTGGCGACCCAGGCAAAATGCGCGTGTTCGCGGCTGGCGCGCTGTAAATCCTCGGGGAAGGCCAGTTGGTGGCGCACAAAGGGACGGCCGGCGCACAACGGCCATAGCACCCGGAACAGCAAACCGTAGATATGTTGGGTGGCGACGCTGCCGATGATGCACGCGTCTTCAAGGTCTGGACCCCATAGGGCTTCCAGGGCCTCAACTTCGTTGGCCAGCTGGCGCAGGGTCTTGTCGATGCGCTTGGGTTCGCCGCTGGAACCGGAGGTACACAGGCTCAGTTGGCAAGTGTCCAGATCCAGTGCCGCCGGGTCCAGCGGCGCTTGGTCGAGCGCGGCGAGGTCATCGGCGGCGATCAACCAGGCGTCGACGGCATCGGCCCAGCGTAGGCGGGTTTGCGGTTGCAGGTCGGCGGGCAGCAGCACGCTGGCCCCGGCGCGCCAGGCAGCCAGCAAGGCGACGGCCAATAGGCCGGCATCTTCCAGATGGACAGCCACGCGCTTGATGCCATGTGCCTGCAAACCCGCCGCCAGGCGCAGGGATTGTTCCCACAGCTGGGCGTGATTCATTGCAGGTTCGGTGGTGACCAAACGCTGTTGCAGCGGCTCAAGCAGCAACTGCTCAAGTTTCAACCCATTCATACGCGGCCTCGAACCCTTTGTCGTACCAGCCATTCCACGGCAAACAACAGCCCCATCAGCCCGTAGGCGATCAGGCCGTTGTACAACGTCCACCAGCTCAGCGGCGCCCACAGGGTGAGGGCGGCGGCGAGCAGGCCATTACATAGAAAAAACACACTCCACACCACGGTGACCTGGCGCGTATACACGACGGCGTGGGTTGGCAACTGAGGGTCGCTCATGCGGGCCAGGCGCTCGACCATCGGCGGGCCGTATTTCAGGCTCAGGCCGAACAGCGTGAGCATGAATGCACTGACCAGGCTCGGGTACCAGCGCAACAGGCGAGGGTTGTCGAACCAGGCCAGCAGCAGGCAAAACACGATGACCGCCACGGCCATCCAGCGGCTACCGGGGCGCCGTGCAGCGGTCAGCGCGCGCAACAGCCACAGGCTGCCCAGCAGCAAGCCAAATTGCCACGGCGCAAAGTGCTCGGTGCCGTAATACACGGCAAAAGGGTACAGCAGCCCCGCCAGCAACAGGCCAAGGCTAATCAACCGGCTCATGCGGCTGGCTGGACCAGACGGTACACCGCCTCAACCACATCGTTCACGGTGCGTACTGCCTTGAATTCCTCAGCGGCGATCTTCTTGCCGGTCTGGCGCTTGATATGGTCGATCAGGTCCACGGCGTCGATGCTGTCGATTTCCAGGTCCTGGTACAGGTTGGCGTCGAGGGTGACGCGTTCCGGGGGCAGTTCAAACAGTTCCACCAAGGCATCGCGCAGGGTGTTGAAAATATCGTCACGAGTTTGCATGGTCCGGTCTCAAGCTGCCTGTCTGGCCGTGACGAACGCCGCAAGGCTGGCCACGTTGGTGAAGTGATTGCGGGTGTCCTTGGCGTCGGCATCGATTTTTATGCCGTACTTTTTCTGGATCGCCAGGCCCAATTCCAGGGCGTCTACCGAATCCAGGCCGAGGCCTTCGCCGAACAGGGTTTGATCGTTTCCGATGTCGTCGGCGCTGATGTCTTCCAGGCCCAGGGCCTCGATGATCAGCACCTTTATGTCGTGCTCAAGGCTGTGTTGGTCGCTCATCTTCGGCGAGCTCCTTAATAAAATAGTGATGCAGGTAATCGTTGAGCTTGCGTGAAGCCTGGGGCGCGGGCCCGAGTGCGGCAAACGCCTGTGGTTCTATATCGGCCCCTACCCGCAAACTGAAGTGCACGCGGCGTTTTGGGATGCGATACCAGGGTTCGGCCTTGGTCAGGGTGGTGGGGCTGACCTTGATCACCACGGGGGTGATGATTGTCGCACCGCGCAGCGCAATGGCGGCGGCGCCGCGATGAAAGGCAGGCGCCGAGCCAGGGGTGGTGCGGGTGCCTTCGGGAAAAATGATCAGGGTCTGGCCGCCGCGCAGGGCATCGGCGGCGGCATCGAGCATTTCGCTGCTGCCGTCGTTGCTGATATAGCCCGCATCGCGCACCGGCCCACGGGTGAAGGGGTTCTGCCACAGGCTTTGCTTGACCACGCAGTTGGCCTGGCGCACCAGGCCGATCAAAAACACCACGTCGATCAGCGACGGGTGGTTGGCGATGATCATCTGGCCTGGGCGCCCGAGGTTTTCCGCACCTTCGACGCTGTAGGTCAGCACGCCGGCGCGTTGCATCAGGCGGATAAAGAACCAGAACAGCTTGCTGATGGTATGGCGGGCGCGGCGTTGGTGTTTTTCGGCGCTTCCTGGCAGGCACGCGAGCAACGGGAACACCAGCAAACGCAGGCACAGGCCGCCTGCTCCGAACAGCGCGAAGCTGGCGGCGGTGGCGAGCAGGCGCCAGTAGTAGGCGTCCCGTGGTTTGTCGGTCAGGGCTTGCGTTGCCAGTTCCATACGCGGTTCTTCCAGGCATGTTGGCAGGCGACCTGTTCAGTGAGCAGGGTGCGCAGCAGGTTCAGGGCATGGGGCCACTGGGTTTGAGTGGGTTGGACAGTGCCGCGGGTAAGTTCCAGTTGCCACTCGTCGCCTGGGGTCAGCAGCAGGCCGAGGGCATAGGGGAACGGCACGTCGGCGATCCAGTCGGCATAGGCTTCAGGCGGCTGTTCTTCGGTAATCACCAGCAACACGGCCGGGGCGCCTTCATTGAGCAGGGCGGCGGCTTCGAGCAGGCCGTGTTCCAGGCCGTCGCCAGCGGCAGCAAGGGCCGTCATCTCGCTGGTTTCATTGCGTAGGATCGACCACAGGCCAATCACTGCGTTATGTACCGACAGGCTGAACTGGGTCGGCGACAGCGGCTGGTCATTGGCCAGGTCGCTGAGGATGTCGAGGGTGCGCGGGGTTTCGCCGTGACGCGAAATAAACACCAGGGGCAGGTCTTGCCGGCCCTCGGCCAGCGGCCAACCCACGCTGAACGCCATGCGTGCCAGGCGGCTGAGGCGGCGGCGCTGCATGGCGGGCAAGAACGATACGTCGGGGCTGGCTTCGCTGGCGGGCAGCAACACCGGGGCCCGGCACCAGGCGTACCAGTCGTCCGCGCTGTCCAGGCCAGGAGCCCAGGCACGCCATTGGGCGATGTTGAAGTTGATCACTGAGAAGTTATCCCGCCCCTGCGGGCTTCCATGTGCGGCCATTGGCCGAGTTTACCGGGACGGTGAGCAAGAGCCGAATGGCGCGCATTATCCGGGTGCCGTGGGGTTCTAGCAAACTTTGGTAAAGAATTGTTCACGGCTGATTACAAAATTTGCGGAGAGATTTACAGATTGTCCTTTACCGCAGGACGAATTGGATTGTCGGACCCTTCCTATTCGTTTGTACGCGATGAGCCATGGCTCGCGGTTAATGCAGCCGTGCATGGATGAACGAGGTAGCGAACAGGCGCTTTTGCCCTCTACACTCGGACATTCATTGATACACGGAGGTTTTTCCATGCGGCGCGTGGTGTTCAATCAGAAAGGCGGCGTTGGCAAGTCCAGTATCGCCTGCAACCTGGCGGCGGTCAGCGCCAGTGAAGGCTATCGAACCCTGTTGGTGGACCTCGATGCACAAGCCAACTCCACCCAGTACCTTACCGGGCTGACCGGCGATGATATCCCGATGGGCATTGCCGAATTCTTCAAGCAAACCCTGTCTTCCGGGCCTTTTTCCAAGAAAAACCGCGTGGATATCTACGAGACACCGTTCGACAACCTGCATGTGATCACGGCCACCGCAGAGTTGGCGGATTTGCAGCCCAAGCTCGAGGCCAAGCACAAGATCAACAAGCTGCGAAAGCTGCTGGATGAATTGAGCGAGGATTACGACCGGATTTACCTGGATACCCCGCCGGCATTGAATTTTTATGCGGTTTCGGCGCTGATTGCCGCTGATCGTGTATTGATCCCCTTCGATTGCGACAGTTTCTCGCGCCAGGCGTTGTATGGCCTGCTGGCGGAAATCGAAGAGTTGAAGGAGGACCACAACGAGGGGCTGGAAGTGGAAGGCATCGTCGTCAACCAGTTCCAGGCCCGGGCGAGCCTGCCGCAGCAGATGCTCGATGAGTTGATGGCCGAAGGCTTGCCGGTATTGCCGGTGTACCTGGCCAGCTCAGTGCGCATGCGTGAGTCGCACCAGCAGAACAAGCCGCTGATCCACCTGGACCCACGGCATAAGCTCACTCTGCAATTCGTGGAGCTGCACAACCTGCTGGAAAATGCCTGACCTCAAGCGCTACCCGGACCCAATGTGGGAGCGGGCAAGCCCGAATGCCAGTCAGTTAAGCGCACATCGCCTTCTGTAGGAGCGAGGGGGACGCCTAGTTCTTGCTCGCGAAAAACTCACAGACGCCGCATTCACTCAGGAAACACGCGTTATCGTTGACGTTTTTCGCGAGCAAGCTCGCTCCTACAAAAAAACTTAACTGACTGGCATTCGGGTTACACCCCCTGGCTACGCAACCAACTCATCAACTGCGGCAACGGAAAGGCGCCGCTCTGGCGCGCCACTTCGCGGCCGTTCTTGAACAGAATCAAACTGGGGATCGAACGAATCCCCAACTGCGCCGACAGCTGCTGATTAGCCTCACTGTCCAGCTTGGCCAGCCGGCACTTGCCCGCCAGCTGCGCGGCCGCCTGTTCTAATACCGGCGCGAAGGATTTACACGGCCCACACCAATCGGCCCACACATCCAGCAGCAACGGTAAATCGCCCTTGATCTGGCTGGCGTAGTCGCCTTGCTTCAGCTCGAAAGGCTTGCTCAGTAGAACCGGCTGCTTGCAGCGCCCACATTTGGGCGTATCCCCCAGGCGCTCTCCGGGGATGCGATTGAGGCCGTTGCAATGGGGGCAGGGGATAACGAGAGGTTCGGACATGGTGGCGCTCCGTGGATGTGGCCAATGCTCCCTATCTGGAGTCAGGTAGCCGTTTTATCAAGCTCGAGGGCGACGACGCATGCGCTAACAGATTCGCAAATGTCGATTGGCGCATGCCTATCTAGGCTGGGAGTGCTTGTTCGAAACAGCACCATTGGTCCGTTCGGCGCCATAGCAAATTGCGATAGTCGCGGTTCGGGTTTAACCTCCATAGCAATATGCGATAGGGATGTTGCATGCGCGTAATCAGTGCGAAACAAATCCGAAATGCCAAAGTGAAGTGGCCTCATTCAGCCTGTGCTTTGGATGCGTGGTATCGGAAGGTCAAAGTCCTCAATCCAGAAGACTTCGCGGCGTTGAAATCGATTTTTCCGGCCGTGGATAAGGTGGGGGCGTTACACGTCTTCAACATAGGTGGTAACAAGCTGCGCCTCATTGCGATTGTGCGCTACCGAATGCAGCGGCTCTATATTCGACATGTGCTGGACCATCGGGAATACGACAAGGGTAATTGGAAGGAGTGAGTGGAAATGAGTGTGCTGATCGAGCAGGTGGCCGAGCATTGGCAATTCGTGTCGCCCCTGTTGCGCAAGCCCAAAACCGAGGCTGACTACGATGTGCTGGTGGAGGCGCTCGACGAATTGCTGGATATCGTAGGTGAAGACGAAGCTCACCCGTTGATGGGCGTGGTCGATATCATCGGTGACTGGGTCGAGGCTTATGACTTGGAGCATTGGCCAGTGCCAGAGGCCAGCGGTGTCGACGTATTGCGATCCCTGATGCAGGAGCATGGTTTGACGCAGAGTGATTTGCCAGGTGTTGGCGCTCAATCGGTTGTCTCGGAAATCCTCAGTGGAAAACGCCAGCTCAACGTTCGGCAGATTCGTTGGCTGGCGGATTATTTCAAGGTGCCGGTCAATATGTTCATCTAACCGCGAGCATGGCGCGTATCACGACGAACAGCTGATCTCCAGATGCTTGCCCCAATCCGGCGGCCGCTGCGCGTACTGTTCCATCCCCGCCTGTTCCTCGAATGGCTTGGAAAGCACCTCGTGCAAGCGCCGCACTTCGCTGTAATCGCCTGACTCGGCAGCGGTAATGGCGTTTTGTGCGAGGTAGTTGCGCAGGATGTACAGCGGGTTCACCGCATGCATTCGCGCACGGCGCTGTTCTTCGGTGCCGTCCCCATCCCGTTCGACACGGGCCTTGTACAGCTCGGCCCAGGCATCAAACCCGGCTCTATCGACGAAATCATCGCGCAACCGCGTCACGGCCAACGCTGCCGATTCATCCCCCAGCCGTCGGAAGAACAGCGTGTAGTCCACGCCGCTGTTCTGCATCAGCTTGAGCAAGCGCTCCACCAATTTCTGATCATCGTCTTCAGCAGTGGTCAGCCCCAAACGACGACGCATCAAATCCAGGTAGTGCGCCTGGTACAACGGCAGGTACAGGCCCAGGGCTTCCTTCAAGGCATCGACGCTGATAAACGGCGTGAGTGCCTGGGCCAGCGCGCTGAGGTTCCACTGGCCAATCGGCACCTGGTTGCTGAAGGAGTAGCGTCCTTCGTGATCGGAGTGGTTGCAGATGAAGTGCGCGTCGAAATCATCCAGAAACGCAAACGGCCCGAAGTCGAAGGTGATGCCGAGGATCGACATGTTGTCGGTGTTCATCACCCCATGGCAAAAACCATACGCCTGCCATTTGGCGATCAGTTCTGCATTGCGTTCGACGATTTCGCGGAACATCGCCAGATACGGTTCGGGCTGTTCGCGGCACTCGGGGTAGTGCAGGTTCAACACGTGTTCGGCCAGTTCAGCCTGCTGTTCGGGCTTCTTGGTGTAATAAAAATATTCGAAATGACCAAAACGGATATGGCTGCGGGCCAGGCGCAGGACCATGGCCCCGCGTTCCTGCTTCTCACGCCACACCGGGGTGCTGGAGCCGATCACGCACAGTGCGCGGCTGCTGGGAATGCCCAGCGCGTGCAGCGCTTCAGAGGCGAGAAACTCACGAATCGAAGAGCGCAGCACGGCGCGGCCGTCGCCCATGCGCGAGTAAGGCGTCTGCCCGGCGCCCTTGAGGTGCAGGTCCCAATGCTCGCCGGCGGCGTTGTACACCTCGCCCAGCAGCAACCCACGGCCATCGCCCAATTGTGGGTTGTAGGAGCCGAACTGGTGCCCGGAGTAGACCATCGCCCGCGGTTCCGCCTCGGCCCATAGCTTGTGCCCGCCAAACAGCTCGGCGAATACCGGGGTTTCGGCCACCGTCGGGTCGAGGTCGAGCAGGGCCATGGCGGCGTCGCTCGCCACGACCAGGCGTGGTTCGTCGAGGGGTTCAGGCAATACGTGGGTCGAGAACGCGTCGCCCAGGCGTGCGAAGCGGTTGTCGAAGGTCAGTTCGTCGAGGGCTTTCACCGGCCATCTCCAGCAGAATGTCCGAGCATTCTGCTGGGGATAGGTGGTTTAGTCGAGCTTGGAGGGGGGCGGCTCGGGGGCATCCGCCACTTTGCCCGGTGGTGGCTCGGGGGTATCCGGGGATTCGACCGGACCGACGATGGTCCTGTTTTCGTCTTCTACCGGCACCAGCTTGTACTCCTGGCCGTGGAGGTTTTTCAGGTAGACCTCCATCTGCCGGAACGAGATGTTGATGTGGTGGTTCTTGAACTCGCGGTTGATAAAGCGGTTCACCTCGTCGATCACCGGGTTGCGGTCGCCCAGGTCGCGCACGTGCATGCGCAATTCGTGGTCGAGGGTGCTTTCACCGAAGTTGAGGAAGTACACATGGGGTTCCGGTTCCTTCAGCACCCGTGGGTTTTCTCGCGCAGCCTTGAGCAGCAATTCCTTCACCAGGTCCAGGTCGGAGCCGTAGTCCACCCCCAGTTTCAGGGTAACTCGGGTGATGGTGTCGGTCAGCGACCAGTTGATCAATTGCCCGGTGATGAAGGTCTTGTTCGGGACAATGATGTCCTTGCGGTCGAAGTCGGTGATGGTGGTCGCGCGGATGCGGATCTTGCTCACGGTGCCCGACAGGTTGCCGATGGTAATGGTGTCGCCGATCCGTACCGGGCGTTCGAACAGGATCATGATGCCGGAGATAAAGTTGGCGAAGATCTCCTGCATGCCGAAGCCCAGGCCCACCGACAGCGCGGCGACCAGCCATTGCAACTTGTCCCAGCTAACACCGAGGGTGGACAGGGTCGAGACAAAGCCGACGCCGGCAATCACATACGACAGCAACGTGGTGGTGGCGTAGGCGCTGCCCTGGGCCAGGTCCAGCTTGGACAGCACCAGCACCTCCAGCAAGCCGGGCAGGTTGCGCGCCAGGGCGAAGGTGATGCCGATGATGATCAGCGCGCCGAGCAGGTCGCCGATGCTGATTGGCACCATGCTGATATTGGCGCCGGTGCCGCTGGTGTATTCGTAGAGGGTGACGTTGTCCAGGTAGGAGAACACCGAGATCAGGTCTGACCACACCCAGTACAGCGCCGCGATGAAGCCGCCGAGCAAGGCCAGGCGGATCAGGCGCATCGATTGTTCGTTGACCTGCTCGATGTCCAGGGTCGGTTCTTCGATCACCGCCTCGCCGTCGCCGGCCTCCTTGGCTGCTTGGCGCTTGGCCAGGGCGCGGGAGTAGGCCAGGCGCCGTGCGGCAACGCCCAGGCCGCGTACGAAGGTGGCTTCGATGACCAGCCAGAGCATCAGCAGGTACAGGGTATTGATCAACCGGTCACTGAGCTTGAGCGCGGTGTAGTAGTAGCCGAAGCACACGGCGATAAACAGGGCGATGGGCAGCGCGGTAAACACCAGGCCCATGGCTTTGCGAAACAGCGAGGCTTTTTCGTGGGTCGGGCTGTGTAACAGCAGGCGCCCCAGTAGCCAGGCCATCAGCGCATAGCACAACAGCACCACGCCAATGCCCAGCACGTCGTCGGCCAGCGCTGCCGGTTGATGTTCGGCAATCGCCACCACGGCCACCAGGGCCAGAACCACCAGCCCGAGCTTGCGCACCCAGCCTTGCAGGAATTCGACCTGGGGTTTTTCCCAGCGGAAGTGCAACTCGGCCACGCCGCCCGGCGCCAGGATGCGGTAGGCGGTGTAGAACACCAGCCACGCCTGGGCGATCTGCAACAGTGCCGCGCCGAGGTTGGCGTTTTGCCCACGGGCGTCGATCTGCAGTGCATAGCCGCACAGCGCCAGGCCCAGGGCCACCGGCATCGCCAGCAGGATGTTCACCAGGATCGCCTGTGGTGTGTGCCACTGGCTGTCGCGCTTGAAGTGGCCGATATCCAGGTGGACCTTTTTCAGGCGGGCGTACAGGGCGTTACGTCGCCACAGCAGGGCGCCGATCAACAGCAGGAGCGGCAGGAACAGCAGGGGGCGCTGGGTCAGGCCATCGTACAGTTCGCTGACGCTGGAGGCCCAGGGCAGGCTGGTGACTTGCTTGCTCAGGTGCGCCGGTACGGTTTCCAGCCATTCGGTGTCCAGCGGCTTGTTGCTGGGGATCCAGAACATCTGCTCGTCCAACGTCGCACGCAGGGTGGTGGCGGTGCTGAGCAGTTGTTTCTGGTTCAGTTGCAGGGTGATCGATTCGTTAAGCAGTGCGCTCAGTTCGCGGCTCAGGCGCTCCAGCAGGTCGCTGCGGGTGATCGCCAGTTCCAGCAGGGTGCGGCGCAGTTGCGGGGTGATATCGTCCGGCGGCTGGTTGGCCAGCAGGTTGTCTACGTAGGTGCTGGGGGAACTGATCAGCTCGCGCTGCTGGTTGACCTCGAACTGATACAGGCGAATGTTGGCGATATCGTCCGCCAGGTCGCGGTCTACCGTGAGGCGTGGCAGTGCCTGTTTTTGCTTGTAGAGGATCTTGGAGAGCAGCAGGCTGCCCTTGAGGACGTTGATCTGTTCATCCAGCGCCGAGTCGCTCTGGGTCACGGTGTCCAGTTGCTGCTTGGTCTGCAGGTTTTTCTGGGTCAGGTCGTTGAGGCGGTCGGTGCTTTTGAGCAGGTAATCGGACAGCTTCAGGTTGGCCGCGCTTTCCGTGGCCAGCAGGCTGCTGCCACCGGCTTTCTGCGCTTCGATCGATTGTTGGGTAACGGTCTGTTGGGACTGGGCCAGGCGTTTCTGGTTGATCAGGGTTTGCAGGTCCTGGATCTCTTGTTCCAGGCGCGCGGTCTTTTCGACTACCAGGTCGTGCTGGCTGTTGCCCAGGTCTTGCAGTTGGCTGTTGCCGGCCAGTTCCTGGCGGCGCAGGGGGATCAACGCGTTCAGGGCGGCGAGTTCGGCGTTCAACTGGTTGCGCTGGTCGCTGCTGAGGGTCTTGCCATTGTCCTTGCCGGCCTTGAGGGTCGAATTGATCTGCTGGATGCGCGTCTGGCTGTTGCTGATTTCGGTCTGGGCGCGCTCGGGGCGGGTCTGGGCGGCAATGGTCAGGCTGTTGGCTTCGGCCAGATCTTTTTGCAGGTCGCCTTGCTGGGTGGTGCGCTGCACCAGCAATTGCTCCAGTTGCGGCACCGGCAGCGAGGCGTAGCGCTGGGCTACCGGAATGACCTTGGTGGCCTTGAGCCGGGTCAGTTCGCGCTGGTTCTCGCTGGTCTGGCGCGGCGCGTCTTCCAGCTGGCGCTTGAGGTCCGCCAGGCGCTGTTCGTAATCCTGTTTGTTACCCAGGTAGGTCAGGGTCTGTTGCAGGATCGACTGCAGCGCCTTCATGTCGGCGTCGGGCAGCTTGCGATCAGGCAGCTTGTCCAGGGTTTGCTGGATGGCGTCGGCGCTGGGTGGGTCGGCGGCATATACGCTGCCGACACAAAGAGTCAGGCCCAGCAGGGCAGTGGCGAGAAAAGTGCGCAGGGTTAGCATAGAGACCGGTCGAGCAAGGTGAAGAATCAGGGGCGTTGTCGCCCCGCAGTTTAGAGGAAGAGTCCGGGGCCCGGGCGACTTCCTTCGGGGAATCTGACGCCGACTTTGCCAATCTTGTTCCCGTCCATGACCGCGACGGTCCAGATGGTGTTGTTCCACTCCACCTGGTCGCCGACCACGGGCGCACCGCCGACTTTCTGGGTGATGAAGCGGCTCAGTGGCATGTCCGGGTCGATACCTTCCAGCTTGAGGCCGTACAGGGCGGAAACCGCGCCCAGCTGGGCGTCGCCCTCGAGGACGAAGTCGCCGAAAAAGCGCAGATCCAAGCCGCGTTGCGGCGCCTGGCTGAACAGTTTGCCCAGGGCCGGCAGGTTGTGTTCGTGGCCGATCACGCAGAGCAGATCGCCGACTTCCAACACCGTACTACCCGACGGGTGGAGCAGTTGCTGGCCACGGAACAGCGCGGCGATCCGTGTGCCTTCGGGCATTTTCAGTTCGCGCAGGGCGGCGCCGATGCACCATTTCTCTGCGCCGAGGCGGTAGACGAACAGCTCCCACTCGCTGGTGACGTGGACTTCCAGGGCCGCCCGGGAAATCGGTGCGGGCTCCGGCGGTACGGTCACTTTCAGCAGCTTGGCCACCCACGGCAGGCTGGTGCCCTGTACCAGCAGCGAGACCAGCACGATAAAGAACGCCAGGTTGAAGTACAGCTGCGCATGGGGCAGGCCGGCCATCAGCGGGAACACCGCCAGGATGATCGGCACCGCGCCGCGCAGGCCGACCCAGGCGATAAAGGCTTTTTCGCGGCCGTGGAACGCCTTGAACGGCAGCAGGCCGACCATCACCGACAATGGCCGCGCAAACAGGATCATCCACAGTGCCAGGCCTAGGGCCGGCAGGGCGATGGGCAGCAGGTCATGGGGCGTGACCAGCAACCCCAGCACCAGGAACATGCCGATCTGGGCCAGCCAGGCCATGCCGTCGAGCATATGCAAAATGCCATGGCGGCTGCGCACCGGGCGGTTGCCGATCACCAGGCCGCACAGGTACACCGCGAGGAAGCCGCTGCCGTGCAGGGCGTTGGTCAGGGCGAATACCACCAGGCCGCCGGCGATCACCAGGATCGGATAGAGGCCGGTGGCCAGGTTGATGCGGTTGACCATTTGCAGCATCAGCCAGCCGCCGCCGAGGCCGATGAGGCCGCCGATGCCGAATTCGCGGATCAGGTGGGTCAGCAGGCTCCAGTGCAGGCCGGTCTGGCCGCTGGCAAGCATGTCGATCAGGGTGACGGTGAGGAACACTGCCATCGGGTCGTTGCTGCCGGATTCGATTTCCAGGCTGGCGGTGACCCGTTCGTTGAGGCCCTTGCCGCCGAGCAGCGAGAACACCGCGGCGGCGTCGGTGGAGCCGACGATGGCGCCGATCAGCAGGCCCTGGATGATATTGAGGTTGAACAGCCAGGCGGCGGCCATGCCGGTGAGGCCGGTGGTAATCAACACCCCCACCGTGGCCAGCGATAGTGCCGGCCAGAGCGCCACGCGAAAACTCGCCACCCGCGTGCGCAAGCCGCCGTCGAGCAGGATCACGGCCAACGCGAGGTTGCCCACCAGGTAGGCGGTCGGGTAGTTATCGAAGATGATACCGCCGCCGTCGACGCCGGCGACCATGCCCACGGCCAGGATGATCACCAGGATCGGGATGCCCAGGCGGGACGACAGGGAACTCACCAGAATGCTTGCACCCACCAGCAACGCGCCGATCAAGAACAGGCTGTTGATGGTCGTCGCATTCAAAGGCAGTACTCCATGAGCATATAAGACGGGCGCAAACTGACCATGCAGTCTACGTGCCAGCGATTCTAACCTGTTGAATTGCCGCGCTGTCAAAAAGCTTTTTCTGATTCATATAGATCCAAATGTGGGAGGGGGCTTGCCCTCGATTACGCTGTATCAGAATCAGATGTGCTGATTGACACACTGCTATCGGGGGCAAGCCCCTCCCACCTTCTTGACCCAGTTGTATCAGTTAGAGGCGGAAGCGCCCGACCATCCCGTTCAAATCCACCGCCAGGCGCGACAGCTCACCGCTCGCCGCACTGGTCTGGCTGGCGCCGGTTGCCGATTGCACCGACAAGTCGCGGATATTCACCAGGTTGCGGTCCACTTCCCGCGCCACCTGGGCCTGTTCTTCCGCCGCGCTGGCGATGACCAGGTTGCGCTCGTTGATCTCGATGATCGCCGTGTTGATGGTGTCCAACGACATACCTGCGCCTTTGGCGATGTTCAGCGTCGATTCCGCGCGCTCGGTGCTGTTACGCATCGAGTCCACGGCGTGCTCGGTGCCGGCCTGGATGCTGCCGATCATGCGCTCGATTTCGCTGGTGGATTGTTGGGTGCGATGGGCCAGGGCCCGCACTTCATCGGCCACCACGGCAAAACCGCGGCCGGCTTCGCCCGCGCGCGCCGCTTCAATCGCCGCGTTCAGGGCCAGCAGGTTGGTCTGGTCGGCCAGGCCGCGAATCACGTCGAGTACCTTGCCGATATCACGGGACTCATTGGCCAGCTCGCCAATCAGCGTGGCAGTGGCTTGCACGTCGCCACTCATGCGCTCGATGGCGCTGACGGTTTCCTGTACCAGGTCGCGGCCGTCACCGGCAGAGGTGGTGGCGTTGCGCGAGGCCTCGGAGGTGCTCACCGCATTGCGTGCGACTTCCTCGACGGCGCTGGTCATCTCGTTGACGGCGGTGGCGGCTTGTTCGATTTCGTTGTTTTGCTGGGTCAGGCCGCGAGCGCTTTCATCCGTGACCGCGTTCAGTTCTTCCGCGGCGGAAGCCAACTGGGTGGCCGAGCCGGCGATGCGTTGCAAGGTGTCGCGCAGTTTGTCCTGCATCTTCGTCATCGCCGCCAGCAGGCGACCGGCCTCGTCGTTGCCGTCGACCTTGATCGGCCGCGTGAGGTTGCCTTCGGCGATCTCTTCCGCGGCATCCAGGGCCTGGGAAATCGGCACGGTGATGCTGCGGGTCAACAGCCAGGCGAACAACAACGTCAGCGCGGTGGCGATCACCAGCAGGCCCACCACCAGGTCAAAGGCCAGGTTGTACTGGTCTTCGGCTTGTTGGTTGGTGGCCAGGGCCATCTTGTTATTAATCTCCAGCAGGCGCGTGAGTACGGCGTTGACCTGCTCGGAGTTGCTCAGCAATTCGGTGTTGAGCAGGCTGCGCAATTCCTCCATCTGGTTGGCGCGCGACAAGCTCTTCATGCGCTCTTCGATCTGATGGTATTGGCTGAGCAAACGCACGTACTCGTCGTAGGTCGAGCGTTCCTCGCTGCTGTCGATCAGTTTTTCGTAGACACCCTGTGCTGTGCGAATCTGCTGGTTGCGCAGGTCAAAGGCTTCCAGGGTTTTTTGCTGCACATCCGGTTCGCGGTTGGTCAGCAAGCGGTATGACAGCACCCGCAGGCGCAGGGTCAGTTGGGTGAATTCATCAAGGGCGCGAATGCTCGGCACGCTGGACAGGGTGATGTCTTCCGCGGCGCCACGGATCTTGCTCATCTGGTTCAGGGCGAATACACCGAGAAACAACATAAGTGCACCAATCAACGCGAAGCCTAGGAAGGCGCGCGGCGCGATATTCATATTACGAAGAGACATGCTGGAGTCCTGGGGGAGGAGCGCGATCCATGCGGCCATGAGACGGGGTGTGCATCGCGTATCGGCCGTACGACTAAAGTCTAAAGGGGCGTGCGCTTTTGTCGCATCTGACGAGGGGTTGCACCGATTCCGGAACCAGATGGGGTAAATGCAGTCACTAAGGCTCGAAAGTGCGGCCCGGCCCTTAACTATCGGGCTGCGCGCCGGGGATAACCCTGGCATCCGAGGTGAATTTTCTTTATCGTCACCGCCCTTTTAAAAAGCCAGAGAAATCAAAATGTTAGAAGCATCCCTCAGCCAACTGGAACAACTGGTCAGCGACCTGGTACAGCAGAATCAAGACCTGCTGGGCAGCAACGAGGCCCTCAAGGCCGAACTGGCCCGCGCCAAGGATGAGAACGACAGCCTGCAACTGAACCTGATGGAGCAGGAAGAAAAGCACGGTGCCACCGCCGCGCGCATTCAAGCACTGGTTGAACGCGTGAGCGCAGGGCCTGTCAGCGCATGAACCAAGGGATAAAGGTCGTTTCGATTCTCGGAGAGGATTACTCGATCAAGGCACCGGCCGGGGAAGATCAAACCCTGATGCACGCCGTGACGATGCTCAAGGCCTCGCTGGCCACCACCAAGAAAAAGTACCCGACCCTCATCGGTGACAAATTACTGGTGCTGGCCGCGCTGAACCTGTGCGCCGAGCAGATCGAAATGCAGCAGCGTCACCAGCAGGAACTCGACCGTTACCAAGAGCAAGTCAGCGCCACGGTCGAGGTGATTTCGAAGGCGATCGGGCAGCCTTGATACTGCCGTTGAACCGATGGCTGCATGCCAGGCGGTATCTAACCGCAAACTCGGCGATACGCTCCCATCTACCGGGAGCGTATGCCTGCTGAACATGGGCGCGTCGCTTTTGAATGTTCAGCCTTAACCCAGGTAATAGCCGATCGTCAGTCGGCCCCCTGACATAGGGCGATAGTATTTTCGAAGTACCGACGCTGTTTGGTTTGATCTGTCGGTCAAGCGATCGCCAATGGTGATGGAGAACACGTATTCGGGGTTGTGTTCCGTCCCTGGTACTTCCGGGAACGCGCGATCATTTTTAACAGTAAAGACCACTTCGACTTTGCGCGCCGAGGCGGGCTCTGTTGTCGCTTTTTCTGAAAATACGGCTTCGACGGTGTAGCGGTTTTTCTCCTCGCCCACGTCAGGCAGCAGCTTGTATGTTTTGTTGGTGCAAACGTAGGTCTTGTCTACGATCCACTCCTCACCGATTCTGATCAAAACATCTTCCGGCGCATCACCGACATAGCTGGATGTGCCGATGTTTTCTTGTTTAAGCATGATTTTCGTTTTCATTGATGTTGATCCTATGCGTAGTCGCGCTGCAGAAAAAACTGCACTTATCCCGAATACGGCAAGACAACGTTCAGGGCATACGATTCTATCTGCCTCTCGTGTGATCAACACCTGTCAACCTTGACAGGTGCTTAGTACCATTTGTCCTGCATGTTCAGGCAGGTGTCATCCCTGTCCTCCAGCAGGCGCAATTCGTGATGACAACCCGGCACCTCCCACGTCAGGAAATACCGCGCAGCCTGGAGCTTGCCTTTATAGAAGTCGACATCCGCTGCATTGCCCTTGGCCAACCCTTCCTCGGCGCGAATCGCCTGTTCCAGCCAGCGCCAACCGATCACCGTGTGCCCGAATACCTTCAGGTACAGCGCCGAGTTCGCCAGGCTGCTGTTGACCTTGCCTTGGGCGAGATCGGTCAGCAGGCCAATCGTGACGCTTTGCAGGCGGGCCACCAGGTGTTCCAGCGGTTCCCTCAGGGCGGTCAGCGAAGGGTATTTCTGCGCGCGTGCACCGGTCTCGGCGATCAACCGAATCAACTGTTTTAGACCAGCGCCGCCGTTCTGTGCGAGCTTGCGCCCGAGCAAATCCAGGGACTGGATGCCGTGGGTGCCTTCGTGGATCGGGTTCAGGCGGTTGTCGCGGTAGTACTGTTCCACCGGGTATTCACGGGTGTAACCGTGGCCGCCGAGGATCTGGATCGCCAGCTCGTTGGCCTTCAGGCAGAACTCCGAAGGCCAGGATTTGACGATGGGGGTGAGCAGGTCCAGCAGTTCGTGGGCTTGCCGGCGTTCGATGTCGGTGGCCAGGGTGGTGGTGTCATCGAACAGCCGCGCGGCATATAGGCCCAGGTCGAAGGCGCCTTCGACGTAGGCTTTCTGGGTCAGCAACATGCGCTTGATATCGGCGTGCTGGATGATGGACACCGGTGCAGTGGTCGGGTCCTTGCTGTCCGGCAGGCGGCCTTGGGGGCGTTCGCGGGCGTACTCCAACGAGTAGAGGTAACCGGCGTAGCCAAGCATCACCGCGCCCATGCCCACGCCGATACGTGCTTCGTTCATCATCTGGAACATGCAGCTCAGGCCCTGGTGGGGTTTGCCCACCAGGTAGCCGACGCAGTGGCCGTTATCGCCGAAATTCAGCGCTGTGGACGTGGTGCCGCGCCAACCCATCTTGTGGAACAGCCCGGCCAGCAACACATCGTTGCGCGCCCCCAGGCTGCCGTCGTCGTTGACGAGGAATTTGGGCACGATAAACAGCGAAATGCCCTTCACCCCGGCTGGTGCGTCCGGCAACTTGGCCAACACCATGTGCACAATGTTTTCCGACAGCGGATGGTCGCCGCCGGAGATGAAGATCTTGTTGCCCTTGAGGCGATAGCTGCCGTCGGCCGCAGGCTCCGCGCGGGTTCGGATATCTGATAGGGAGGAGCCGGCATGGGGTTCGGTCAGCGCCATGGTGCCGAAGAAGCGGCCCTCGATCATCGGCTGCAGGAAGCGTTGTTTCTGCTCCTCGGTGCCGAAGCTTTCGATCAGGTTGGCTGCGCCCATGGTCAGGAACGGGTAGGAAGTAGAGGCGGCGTTGGCGGCTTGGAAGTGGGCGAAACAGGCCTGGGACAGCAGGGTGGGCAACTGCATGCCACCGGCTTCGAAACTGCGCGCAGCATTGAGGAAACCGGCTTCCAGAAAGGCATCCACGGCGGGTTTCACTTCTGGAATCAGAATTGCCTTGCCGTCTTCGTAGCGCGGTTCGTTTTCGTCGTTTTTGCGGTTATGCGGCGCGAAGTACTTTTCCGCGATGCTGCGCGCGGTGCTGATCGCGGCGTCGAAGGTTTCGCGGTTGTGTTCGGCAAACCGCTCGCGCTGGGTCAGGCCCTCGGCGTCGAGGACTTCGTACAGCTCGAAAGCCAGATTGCGGGAACTGAGGAGCGTCTCGGACATGGCGGCTTACCTATATGGAGTAGGTCGGAGTCTAAGTGCGCGAATAGAGGCTGGATAGCAAGATTGATTTGGGTGATGAAGAGGCAGAACGCGGGGAGGGGAATTGAAAGGCGATCAAATGTGGGAGGGGGCTTGCCCCGATAGCAGTGTGTCAGTATCCGATGGACTGACTGATACTCCGCTATCGGGGGCAAGCCCCCTCTCACATGTTGACCGTGTTTCGTCAGGGTTAGCCGATGGTCATCAGGCTGGCGTTGCCGCCCGCCGCAGCGGTGTTGACGCTCAACGCTCGCTCGATCACCAGGCGCTCCAGGGCAATCGCCGTTTCCCCTTGGGACAGACCATGCACGCCGACAATCGCCCCGCCACGCTGGGCCACTTGCTGGCACACCGCACGCAGTTGGTCGGAATCGCCGTGGTGCAGGACCGCGTCGAACACCACTTCGTCTTTGGTCCAGTCCGCCACGCGTTTGATCTTCGCCTGAATCTCCTTCGGCAGGCGTGTGAACACGGCTTTGGTCAGGTCAGTTTCCGGCCATACCGCTGAACCGCCAACGGCCAAGACCGCCGCGAGCTGGGTCAGCAGGTCGCCTTCGACTTCCGCCAGGCACAACACGTGCTCGCGAGGCAGGATGGCGTAGCTGTTGCGCTCGCCGGTCGGGCCGGCCAGTTGGCGAGTGATACCGCTTTGCGATTGCGCGGCGAACTGCGTGCACAGGGCGCTCAGTTCGCTGAACTTATTGCTGTCGGCCCAGGTTTTCAGGGCGTTCAGCGGTTGGCTCATGGCGTCGCGCAGGCGCACATCGGGTGCAGTCAGCTTGTCGCCGCGTACGAAGGATTGCTCGATGGCGTCCGTAGGACGGGTCGACAGCAGGCGATACAGGTACAACGGGCCACCGGCTTTCGGGCCGGTCCCCGACAGGCCTTCGCCGCCGAATGGCTGTACGCCGACCACGGCCCCGACGATGTTGCGGTTCACATAGACGTTACCGGCATTGACGTTGTCGATCACCTTGGCGATGGTCTCGTCGATGCGGGTATGCACACCCAGGGTCAGACCGTAGCCGGAGGCGTTGATCTGGCCGATGAGCTGGTCGATTTCTTTGCGCTTGTAGCGCACCACGTGCAGTACCGGGCCGAAGATTTCCCGTTGCAGCTCGTCGAAGCTTTCCAGCTCGATCAGGGTCGGCATCACGAAGGTGCCACGCTTGATCTCTTCGCCATCGGCAATCGCCACTTGGTACACATTGCGGCCTTTGTCGCGCATGGCCTGGATATGTTTCTCGATGCCGGCCTTGGCTTCGGCGTCGATCACCGGGCCGATATCCACCGACAGGCGCTCCGGGTTGCCCAGGCGGCATTCCGCCATGGCGCCCTTGAGCATTTCGATCACGCGGTCTGCCGAATCTTCCTGCAGGCACAGGACGCGCAGGGCCGAGCAACGCTGGCCGGCGCTATCAAACGCGGACGACACCACATCGATGACCACTTGTTCGGTCAGCGCCGAGGAGTCGACGATCATTGCGTTCTGGCCGCCGGTTTCGGCGATCAGCGGGATCGGACGACCCTGGGCATCCAGGCGCCCGGCGACGCTGCGTTGCAGCAGGCGCGCGACTTCGGTGGAACCGGTGAACATCACGCCTTTGACGCGATCATCACCGACCAGGCGTGCCCCCACACTTTCACCCTGGCCTGGCAGCAGTTGCAGCACGCCTTCCGGGATACCGGCTTCGAGCAGGATGCGCACGGCTTGGGCGGCAACCAGTGGGGTCTGTTCGGCAGGCTTGGCCAGCACCGGGTTACCGGCGGCCAGTGCCGCGGCGACTTGGCCGCTGAAGATCGCCAATGGGAAGTTCCATGGGCTGATGCAGACCACCGGGCCCAACGGGCGGTGGGCATCGTTGGTGAAGTCGTTGCGCGCCTGTACCGCGTAGTAGCGCAGGAAGTCCACGGCTTCACGCACTTCGGCGATGGCGTTGGCGAAGGTCTTGCCGGCTTCGCGTGCCAGCAGGCCCATCAGTGGCTGGATCTCGCCTTCCATCAGGTCGGCGGCCCGTTCCAGGATCGCGGCGCGCTCGGCGGGCGGGGTGGCCTGCCAGATCGGGCCGGCGTTGATGGCACACTGGATCGCGTTATCGACGTCTTCGACGGTGGCTTCCTGTACGTGGCCGACCACATCGCGCAGGTCGGACGGGTTCAATACCGCTGCCGCTGCTTGATTGCTGGCGGCGCATCCGAGCATCGGCGCGGCTTTCCAGTCGTTGTGCGCAGTGGCCAGCAGGGCGCAGGAGAGCGACGCCAAGCGGTGTTCGTTGGCCAGGTCGATACCGGCCGAGTTGGCGCGGTCGCTGCCGTACAGGTCACGCGGCAGCGGGATACGCGGGTGCGGCAGGCCGAAGCCGCCTTCCAGCGTCGCCATCTGCTCGATGCTGGCCACTGGGTCGGCCACCAGCTCCTGAATCGAGATCGATTGGTCGGCGATACGGTTGACGAACGAGGTGTTGGCGCCGTTTTCCAGCAGGCGGCGTACCAGGTAGGCCAGCAGTGTTTCGTGGGTGCCGACCGGTGCATAGACGCGGCACGGACGGTTCAGCTTGCCTTCCGACACCTTGCCCACGACCTGTTCGTACAGGGGTTCACCCATGCCATGCAGGCATTGGAACTCGTACTGGCCGGGGTAATAGTTCTGACCGGCGATATGGTAGATGGCCGACAGCGTATGGGCGTTGTGTGTGGCGAACTGAGGGTAGATGGCTTCCGGCACCGACAGCAGTTTGCGTGCGCAGGCAATGTAGGAAACGTCGGTGTACACCTTGCGTGTGTATACCGGGTAGCCTTCCAGGCCTTCGACCTGGGCTCGCTTGATTTCGCTGTCCCAGTAAGCGCCTTTCACCAGGCGGATCATCAGGCGATGGCGGCTGCGGCGCGCCAGGTCGATGACGTAGTCGATCACATACGGGCAGCGCTTCTGGTACGCCTGGATCACGAAACCGATGCCGTTCCAGCCGGTCAGTTGCGGCTCGAAGCACAGGCGTTCGAGCAGGTCCAGGGACAGCTCCAGGCGGTCGGCTTCCTCGGCGTCGATGTTCAGGCCGATATCGTATTGCTTGGCCAGCAGGGTCAGGGACAGCAGGCGCGGGTACAGCTCGTCCATCACGCGTTCGTACTGCGCGCGGCTGTAGCGCGGGTGCAGTGCCGACAACTTGATGGAGATGCCCGGGCCTTCATAAATCCCGCGACCATGGGACGCTTTGCCGATGGAATGAATGGCTTGTTCGTACGACGCGAGGTATTTCTGCGCATCGTGTTCGGTCAGTGCGGCTTCACCGAGCATGTCATAGGAATAGCGGAAACCCTTGGCTTCGAACTTGCTCGCATTGGCCAGGGCTTCGGCGATGGTTTCGCCGGTGACGAATTGTTCGCCCATCAGGCGCATGGCCATGTCGACGCCCTTGCGGATCATCGGCTCGCCGCTCTTGCCGATGATGCGGCTCAGGGACGAGGTGAGGCCGGCTTCGTTGTGGGTGGCGACCAGTTTCCCGGTCAGCAGCAAGCCCCAGGTGGCGGCATTGACGAACAGCGACGGGCTGTTGCCCAGGTGCGGCTGCCAGTTGCCGGTGCTGATCTTGTCGCGGATCAGCGCGTCACGCGTGCCTTTGTCCGGGATACGCAGCAGCGCTTCGGCCAGGCACATCAGTGCCACGCCTTCCTGGGATGACAGGGAAAATTCCTGCAACAGACCCTGGACAATGCCGGCACGGCCGCCGGCGCTCTTCTGGTTGCGCAGTTTTTCGGCAATCGAAGCGGCCAGCTTGTTGGTGGCTTCGGCCATCTGCACTGGCAGGCGAGCCTGCTCGATGAGCATCGGCACCACTTCTGGTTCGGGGCGACGGTAAGCGGCGGTGATCGAGGCGCGCAGTACCGATTGCGGCAGGATGCTCTCGGCGAACTCCAGGAAGCATTGGTGGGCGTGGTCGGCCTGAACCTCACCGGCATCATCGGCATCCTTGCTGCTCAAGCCATTGAGCTCGGTCAGGGTTGCACCACCCTCGAGTTTCTCCAGGTAATTGAAAATCGCCTGCTTGATCAGCCAGTGCGGCGTGCGATCAATGGAGGTCGCGGCGGCCTTCAGGCGCTCGCGGGTCGGGTCGTCGAGTTTGACCCCAAGGGTGGTCGTAGCCATTTTCTTATCCTCATGGGTGCCACTACCGAGTGGCATCAGCTGGCGGCAAGATTAGCTTTGCGCATGAAGAGGTGCAACCGGGTGCAACCCTTTTTGTTCAGGAAATTTTCGATGCTTCATCGGAAAAAAACCGGCCTTCGACGGAATCGGCTTGGTATTGGTGCATTTGCTTCTGAGATCGGCTGTTCTTGCTCCGAAAAGGAGCAAAAACACGCTGTTTTCTCGAATTTACACCTGGGTGCAACTTATTCCCCAGAAACTGGTTGCACCTTATTTGCTTTGTTGAATAGCATTCGCGCCCAAGGTGCAACCGCCTTCAGGGTTCGGTTCATCGGCTGGCGGCTTTCCTGGGGAAACGCCAGTCATAAATGCACGGCACGCCGGTTCGTCTACCCCACTATCCACGGGTGGCCGTCCGACAGACCGTCGCTACATAAAAACAAAGCCAGGGCGTCACTCTAATGAGCGTTAGCAATCCCACCCTGATCACGTTTGTGATCTACATCGCAGCAATGGTACTGATCGGCCTCATGGCCTATCGCTCCACCAACAACCTTTCCGATTACATCCTGGGCGGCCGCAGCCTCGGTAGCGTGGTGACGGCCTTGTCGGCCGGAGCTTCCGACATGAGTGGCTGGTTGTTGATGGGCTTGCCGGGCGCAATCTACATGTCCGGCCTGTCGGAAAGCTGGATCGCCATCGGCCTGATCGTCGGTGCCTACCTCAACTGGCTGTTCGTGGCCGGTCGCCTGCGGGTACAGACCGAACATAACGGCGACGCCTTGACCCTGCCGGACTACTTCTCCAGCCGTTTCGAAGACAAGAGTGGCCTGCTGCGGATCATCTCCGCGGTGGTGATCCTGGTGTTCTTCACCATCTATTGCGCCTCCGGCATCGTGGCCGGTGCCCGTCTGTTCGAAAGCACCTTTGGGATGTCCTACGAGACGGCCTTGTGGGCGGGTGCTGCGGCGACGATTGCCTACACCTTCGTCGGTGGTTTCCTGGCGGTGAGCTGGACCGACACCGTACAAGCCACCCTGATGATCTTCGCGCTGATCCTGACGCCGATCATCGTGCTGTTGGCCACCGGTGGCGTCGATACCACCTTCCTGGCGATCGAAGCGAAGAACCCCGACAACTTCAACATGCTGAAAAACACCACCTTCATCGGCGTCATTTCGCTGATGGGCTGGGGCCTGGGTTATTTCGGCCAGCCGCATATCCTCGCGCGTTTCATGGCGGCGGACTCGGTGAAGTCGATCGCCAACGCACGACGCATCTCCATGACCTGGATGATCCTGTGCCTGGGCGGCACCGTCGCCGTAGGCTTCTTCGGTATTGCTTACTTCTCGGCGCACCCGGAAGTGGCCGGCCCGGTCAATGAGAACCACGAGCGTGTGTTCATCGAGCTGGCCAAGCTGCTGTTCAACCCCTGGATCGCGGGTGTGCTGCTGTCAGCCATCCTGGCGGCGGTGATGAGTACCCTGAGCTGCCAGTTGCTGGTGTGCTCCAGCGCCCTGACCGAAGACTTCTACAAGACTTTCCTGCGCAAGAACGCCTCCCAGGTTGAACTGGTGTGGGTCGGTCGCGCCATGGTGCTGCTGGTGGCCTTGATCGCCATCGCCATGGCCGCCAACCCGAACAACCGTGTCCTCGGCCTGGTCAGTTATGCCTGGGCCGGTTTCGGTGCGGCATTCGGCCCTGTGGTGCTGATCTCGGTGATCTGGAAACACATGACCCGTAACGGCGCACTGGCCGGTATCCTGGTCGGCGCGATTACGGTGATCGTGTGGAAGCATTTCGCGTTACTGGGCCTGTACGAAATCATTCCAGGCTTCATCTTTGCCAGCCTGGCGATCTACATCGTCAGCAAGCTGGGCGCACCGACTGCCGGTATGGTCGAGCGTTTTGATGCAGCGGAAAAAGACTACAACCTCAACAAGTAATTCGCCGAGTGCTGAGCACTCGTTGAGTTGAGAAAGGCCCGCCTCCTTCGGATGGCGGGCCTTTTTTTGGCCTGCGATTCGTTCGGCTCTAAGAAAACCCAGACGCTCAGTTGTAGGGATTTACTGATTTGCCTGAAGCATGCCCAGTGGGGTGTGGGGCTGGTGCAAAATCGCTCGCCCACCCTTTGCAGAGAAACACCGGATGTTCGCTCCTGCCAATCAAAGTGCCTTCACCCTGACCCTGGATGGGGTTGCCAGTGATCTCAAGGTCTACAGCTTCAAAGGCCAGGAAACCCTGAGCCAGCCCTATTGCTTTGATCTTGAAGTGGTGGGTGAGCAGCCGGACCTTGACTTGGAAAGCCTGATGCATCGCGAGGCGTTTCTGGGGTTCGCCCCCCAGGGCCACGGTATCCATGGCCTGGTTTATCTCGCCGCCCAAGGCGACGCCGGCCGGCGCCTGACCCGCTATCAGTTGCGCCTGGTGCCGCAGCTGGCTTACCTGCAACACAGCAGTCATCAACGTATTTTCCAGGGTAAGACGGTGCCGCAGATCATTTCGCTGGTGCTGGAAGGGCAGGGGTGCCAGGGCGATACCTTCGAGTTTCGCCTGAGTGGCAAATACCCTGAGCGGGAGTATTGCGTGCAGTTTGATGAGACCGATCTGGCGTTCGTACAACGCTTGTGCGCCGAGGTGGGTATTCACTATCACTTCCAGCATTCGCCGGACAGGCACTTGCTGGTGTTTGGTGACGACCAGACGGTATTTGCCCAGGCCGAGCAGGCCACGCCCTATCACCCCGGTTCGGGAATGGTGGCGGATACGCCGGCGATCAAGCGCTTTACCGTAAGAGTCCAGGCGCGCACCACGGCGGTCAGCCTGCGCGACTACGACTTTTCCAAGCCGAATGTGACATTGGAAAGTGCGGTGGCCGGGGAGCAGTTCCCACGCCTTGAAGAGCAGCGCTATCCGGGCCGCTTCAGCGACCGTTCCCATGGCAAGTACCTCGCGCAGCGCGCCTTGGAACGTCACCGCTGTGATCATCGCCTGGCTCATGGCAGCAGCGATCAGTCGGCCATGCTCTGTGGCCAGTTTCTACGGCTCGCCGGTCACCCCCGTGAGGAGTGGAATGATTTGTGGCTGGTGACGGCCGTTACCCACGAGGGGTTGCAGCCCCAGGTGCTGGAGGACTCGGTGACGCAAGTGCCGGGCGCTGAGTTTCGCCAGGGCTATCGCAACGACTTTGTCGCCGCCCCCTGGGATGTCACGTTTCGTCCACCTTTGCCGCAGGCTCGTACGTTGGTCGCCGGTTACCAGAATGCCGTGGTGACCGGCCCCGGTGGCAGCGAGGTTCATTGTGACGCCTTGGGGCGGGTCAAGGTGCAAATGGCGTGGGACCGCGCCGGGCAGCACGACGAACACTCCAGTTGCTGGCTGCGGGTGGCCAGTGGTTGGGCCCATCAGCGCTATGGTTCGATGTTGATCCCGCGGGTCGGCATGGAGGTGTTGGTCGGGTTCGTCAATGGTGACGTCGACATGCCGATGGTGATGGGCTGCGTACCCAATGCGGTGACGCCCGTGCCGCTGACGTTGCCGGCTGACAAGACCCGCAGCATCTTCCGCAGCCAGAGCAGCCCCGGTGGGGGTGGGTACAACGAGTTGTGCATCGAGGACCGCAAAGGTGCCGAGGAAATCTACCTGCGCGCCGAGCGTGACTGGCGCCAGCAGGTGCTGCACGACTTCCGTCTGCAGGCCGGCCAGGACATGGCGTTCAACGCGGGGCAGCGGGTTACGGTGGACGCAGCGGGAAGTATCACGCTGCAGGCGGGAGGGCATTCGATCACGGTATCGGCGGCGGGGATTTTCAGCAGTGCGCCGATTCAACTCAGTGCCGCGCCGGCGAGTGTGCCCGCGGTTCCCCCGGTGTTGCTGGGCATGGCGCAGGTACTCAATTTCAAGCGCAGCGCACCATTTTGCGCGGAATGTGAGCGATGCAAGAATGGCGTCTGCACCACGACCCATGGCGGTGCCCTGTGATCGCCCCCCGCGAATGGCTGAAGCGTGACCCCCTGCAACCAGGGGAGCAATTGTTTGCCGTGTTGGGCAGCGCCAGCGATTATTGCCCCGTTGCAGCCTGGCGCGAGTCGGGAGAGCAACCCCCCGAGGCGATCTGGGCTGGAACCGAATATGCTCAATGGGAACCGGTGATGCCCCATGCCGCAGTGGTTGCCGTGGACAGCGCATTTCTGGATTGGGCGGCTGAGTGCGAGGGCCGCGATTGGGGCTGGTTGGCGGTGTCCACCTGTCCGTTACCCACCGTCGTGGCGCATTTGCGCAGCCTGACCAAAGTGCTGATGCCGGATGGGCAAGCAGTGTTCTTCCGCTTTTGGGACGGGACTTACCTGCTGCCGATGCTGCAAGCGATGGGTTCGGAGGCGAAGGCGATGTTGCCGGTGTTTCATCGTTACTGGATCAACGGTGAGTTGCATGCGCTGGCAAGCAGCGGAGCAGGGCCGGCCAAAAGCAGCCCGTGGTGGGCGATGTCGGAGGCAGTACTCCAGGTCCTGGCCGATCACTCCAGCGTCACCCAGGTGGAAAACCTGCTGCAATGGCTGGAGGAGGAGCGGCCCGATTTGCATGGGGCCTTTGCGGCTGCGACCTTGAGGCACAAGGTCGCCTATTTCGTGCGTATGCCGCACGCAACCCCGGCGGCACTGGCCGATTACCTGGCCTTAGAGTCGGGCTGACGCCAGCGCCTGTTGCAAATCATCGATCAGGTCTTCGATCGCCTCGATGCCCACTGACAACCGAATCATTTCTGGCTTCACGCCGGCCTTGGCCTGTTCCTGTTCGTTCATCTGTCGATGGGTGGTGGAGGCCGGATGGCAGGCCAGGGACTTGGCATCGCCGATATTGACCAGGCGCTTGAAAATTTGCAGCGCATCGTAGAAGCGCACGCCGGCGTCGTAGCCGCCCTTCAAGCCGAAGGACAGGATCGCCGACGGCTTGCCCTGCATGTATTTCTGCGCCAGGGCGTAGTGCGGGTGGTCCGGCAGCCCGGCATAGCTGACCCATTCGACCTCGACGTGGTGTTGCAGGAACTGTGCGATCTTCAGGGCGTTCTCGGTGTGGCGTTCCATACGCAGGGCGAGGGTCTCCAGGCCTTGCAGCAACAGAAAGGCATTCATGGGGGCGAGCGCCGCGCCGGTATTGCGCAGGGGCACGGTGCGCGCGCGGGCGATAAAGGCGGCAGGGCCGAATTTCTCGGTGTAGACCACACCGTGGTAAGCCGGCTCGGGCTGGTTGAGGCCGGGGAATTTTTCCGGGTATTTCGTCCACGGGAACGTGCCACTGTCGACGATCACGCCGCCGAGGGAATTGCCATGCCCGCCGACATACTTGGTCACTGAGTGCACGACGATATCGGCGCCGAACTGGATCGGCTTGCACAGGATCGGCGTGGCCACGGTGTTGTCCACCATCAGCGGCACGCCGCGGGCGTGGGCGACGTTGGCCAGGGCTTCGAGGTCGATGATATTACCCGCCGGGTTGCCGATGCTTTCGCAGTACACCAGCTTGGTATTGTCATCGATCAGCTCGGCGATGGCTTCGGCAGAGTCGTTGCGTGCGAAGCGCACGTCGACGCCAAAGCTCGGTAGCAGGTGGGCGAACAGGGTGTAGGTGCCGCCATAGAGTTGCGGGGTGGTGACGATATTGTCGCCGGCACGGGTCAGGGTCTGGATCGCATAGTGGATTGCCGCGCTGCCGGCGGAGACCGCCAGGGCGGCGATGCCGCCTTCCAGTGCGGCCATGCGCTGCTCAAGTACATCGTTGGTCGGGTTCATGATCCGCGTGTAGATGTTGCCGGGCACATCCAGGTTGAACAGGTCGGCGCCATGCTGGGCGTTATCGAATTCAAAGGCGACGTTCTGGTAGATCGGTACGGCAACGGCCTTGGTGGTCGGGTCCGATTTGAAACCGTGGTGCAGTGCGAGGGTGGCGTCTTTCATAATTGTTATTGACCTCCTTGGAGAGTGGGCGCTGGCTTGCCGGTGATGGCCCCATCGCGCAGTGCAGGTAATACCGCGTCGCTTACATCATGGGCAAGCCCGCACAGCCTGTAGGGATTAGATTGTTTTCAGCGGTCGTCCTGTATTTGCGGCATAAGCACCGCCTGGCATGCGGCCCTGCACCTTTGCCCCGGTAGAAGGTAAACTTCGCCCCCTGCGCAGGAGCAACCATGAATTATCGTCACGCCTTTCACGCCGGCAACCATGCCGATGTCTTCAAACACCTGACCTTGACCCGCCTCATCGCCCTGATGTCGCGCAAGGAGCAGCCGTTCGCCTATCTCGACACCCATGCAGGCATTGGCCTGTACGACTTGCAGGGCGACCAGGCCAACCGCACGGGTGAGTACCTGGAAGGCATCGCCCGGCTGTGGGGCGAGAGCGACCTGCCGCCGCTGACTGCCGATTACATGCGCGTACTGCAGGAGATGAACCCGGACGGCCAGTTGCGCTACTACCCCGGCTCGCCCGAGCTGGCGCGCCGCCTGACACGGCCCCAGGATCGTGTGCTGCTCAATGAAAAGCACCCGGAAGACGGCGTGTTACTCAAGGACAACATGAAGGGTGATCGTCGGGTCAAGGTGCACTTGGGCGAGGGCTGGCACGTGCCGCGAGCCCTGTTGCCGGTGCCGGAGAAACGCGCGTTGATGCTGATCGACCCGCCGTTCGAACAACTCGATGAGATGCAGCGCTGCGCGGCGTCCCTCAAGGAAGCGGTGGGCCGCATGCGCCAGACGGTCGCGGCGATCTGGTATCCGGTAAAGGACCAGCGCATGTTGCGCCGCTTCTACCAGGACCTGGCCGGCACCGGTGCACCGAAGTTACTGCGTGTGGAGTTGCTCGTGCATCCGCTGGACACCCCCAACACCCTGACCGGCTCGGGCCTGGCGATCGCCAACCCGCCGTGGGGCCTGGAGGAGGAGTTGCGTGAGCTGCTGCCGTGGCTGTCCAAGAAGCTGGGCCAGACCCAGGGTGGGTGGCAGATGGATTGGCTTATTGCCGAGTAACCACGTCTGGCGCTAAACCAATGTGGGAGGGGGCTTGCCCCCGATTGTGGTATGTCAGTTACAGATGTACCGACTGACGCTCCGCTATCGGGGGCAAGCCCCCTCCCACATTTTGATTCATGTTGATCTTAGATCGGGCAGGTCACGCCGGTACCGCCAATCCCGCAGTAGCCCTGCGGGTTCTTCGCCAGATACTGTTGGTGATAGGCCTCGGCGAAGTACACCGTCGGTGCTTCGTCGATTTCCGTGGTGATAGTGCCCAGGCCCGCTTTGGTCAGTTCGGCCTGATAGGCCTCGGCACTGGCCTTCGCTGCCGCCAGCTGTTCAGGCGTAGTGGCATAGATCACCGAGCGGTATTGGCTGCCGATGTCATTGCCCTGGCGCATGCCCTGGGTCGGGTTATGCAGTTCCCAGAACATCTTCAGCAGGTCTTCGTATTTGACCTTGGCCTGGTCGTATACCACCAGCACCACTTCGCTGTGGCCGGTCAGGCCCGAGCAGACTTCTTCGTAGGTCGGGTTCGGTGTGAAGCCGCCGGCGTAGCCGACCACGGTACTGACCACGCCGTCGCGCTGCCAGAACTTGCGTTCCGCGCCCCAGAAACAACCCAGGCCGAAGATTGCGAAACCGACGTCGTCGAGGAATGGGCCCAGCAGTGGGTTGCCGTTGACGAAGTGCGTCTCTGGCAGCGCCATCGGGGTTTCACGGCCAGGCAAAGCTTGTTCTTGAGTAGGAAGCACGTTTTTGTTCACCAGAATTTCCGAGCGCAAGACCATGATCAGTCCTCTCAGTCAGATTGAGTTAGGTAAAAATTCAGACCGCCAGTGTGCCCGAGTGTTACCGCGCTGTCAGGCGATTGGCCCGCGCGGGTAGCGTTTAAGCTTCTCGAGCAGTTCTGAGCCGGGGATGGGCCGGTCGAACAGGTAGCCTTGGCCGACGTCGCAACGATGCCGACGCAGGAATGCCAATTGTTCGGAGGTCTCAATGCCCTCGGCCACGACCTTGAGCTTGAGGTTGTGGGCCATGGCGATCACGGCCGAGGTGATTTCCATGTCGTCCTGGTTGTCCGGGATCTCGTGGATAAAGCTGCGATCGATCTTAATGATGTCGATGGGGAATTTTTTCAAGTAGCTGAGCGACGAGTAGCCGGTGCCGAAATCGTCCATCGCCAGGGTCAGGCCGAAGCTTTTCAGTTGGTCCAGTTGCAGGCGCGTGTCCTCGGTGGCTTCCAGCAGCAAGCCTTCGGTCAGTTCCAGTTCCAGCAGGTTGGCTGGCAGCTCTTCTTCCTTGAGGATCGCGGCAATCGAGGCTACCAGGTCCGGGTCGGAAAACTGTTTGGGCGACAGGTTGATCGCCACCTGCAAGTTGCCCATGCCGGCGGCGCTGAGTCGTTTGCTCATGCGGCATGCCTGGCGCGCGATCCATTTGCCGATGGGGATGATCAGCCCGGTCTCTTCTGCCACGCTGATGAATTGGTCGGGGCGGATCATGCCCTTTTCCGGGTGGTTCCAGCGCAACAACGCTTCCATGCCCAGCAAGCGACCGCTGCGCAGGCACAGCTTGGGCTGGTAGAACACATCCAGCTCGTTCTGGGTCAGGGCGCGGCGCAGGTTGTTTTCCACGAACAGCTTGTAGCTGGCCTCGGCATTCAGCGCCTCGGTAAACACCTGTACCTGGTGTTTGCCGTTGGCCTTGGCCTTGTGCAGCGCCAGGCCGGCGTTACGCATCAGGGTTTGCGGGTCGCGCCCATGTAGCGGCGCACAGGCCAGGCCTACGGAGCCGGTGACGCTGATTAATTGGTTGTCGACGAACATCGGTTTGTCGAGGGTCGCCAACAACTGGCTGGCGACCTGCTGGCCACTCTCCAGGTCAGTGTCGTCGAGCAGTACCGCAAATTCGTTGCTGGCGAAGCGTGCCAGGCTGCCGCCGGCGCTGAGGCTGTTACGCAGGCGGCGGGCCAGGCTGATCAACAGTTTGTCGCCAGTCTGGTGGCCGAGGCTGTCGTTGATCCGCTTGAAGTTGTCGATGTCCACCAGCAGCAGGCTGATCGGGCTGTCGCTGTCGCGGGCAAAGCGCTCGTCGAGGTTGCGGATAAACGCTGGACGGTTACCCAGGTTAGTCAGGTTGTCGGTATAGGCCAGGCGCTCGATACGCTGCTGGGCCAGCTTGGTCTGGGTGATGTCTTCGTAGATGCCGATGTAGTGGGTCAGTTCACGGTTGTCGCCGTAGACCTTGGAGATCGACAACTGGCCCCAGTAGGGTTCCAGGTTCTTGCGTCGGCTCTTGAACTCGCCCTGCCAGCTGTTGCTCTGGGCCAGGCTGGAAGGGGCGTCGAACAGCAGCTCGCTGAGGTTCTCCAGCGCCGGCAATTGTGCCAGGCGGTGGCCGTGGACTTCTTCGGTGCTGTACTGGGTGATCGCGGTAAAGCTGGGGTTGACGTACTCCACCACGCCATCGCAATTGACCAGCAGGAAGGCGTTGGCGCTTTGTTCCACCGCGCGCTGGAACAGATGCAAGGCGCTGGTGGCGGTGCGGCGGTTGTGGTTGTTGATGACCTGGGCGAACTGGTCGGCCAGCTCGCCGGCAAAGGCGATCTCGTCGGACTGCCAGGCCCGCGGGCTGCCGGTCTGCTCCAGGCACAACACGCCAACCACCTGGCCATCCACCCGGATGCTCGCGTCGAGCATGGCGTACACATCCTTGGCCCGCAGGGATTCGGCCATCTCCCGGGTCCGCGGGTCGCGCATGGCATTGGTGGCATCGATGGCCCGGCTGGTTTGCAGGGCTTCCAGGTAGTCCGGAAAGCCACTGGCATCGATCGGCTCGGGCAAATGGTACTGCTGATCAGCGTGGCGGTACGCCGAGATCGGTACCAGGCGCTGGCCTTCGAGGTTCCAGATACTGGCGCAACCGATCTGGTAGATATCGCAGGCGCTACGGGTGATCAGCTCGGCGGCTTCCTGCAGCGAATTATTCGTGGTGTAGCGCTGGCGCGCCAGCAGCAGGATCAGCTCCTGCTGGGCGCGCACCCGCTCCAGGTGTTGCAATTGCTCCTGTTGCGCACGCTGGTTGAGTTCCAGCGCAATCTGCAGGCGGCTGTTCTGGCTTTCCAGGTCCGTTGTCGGGGCATCGGAAGGCGGGGCGTTGAAGAGGCCGTCGACCACCATCAGGTAGCCACGCAGCAGGTGACGATTGTGCTGTTTGTAGGCTTCGCCCATTTCCAGCACGCTCAGCGGGCCATTGCTGGTGTGCAAGGTGTAGCGCACCAGATAGTGGGGGCTCTGGGCCAGTTGCTGCTGGATGGCGTCATGCAGCTGATAGCGCGCCTGTGGCTCCATCAGGCTGGCGTACGGCGAACCGATCAGGGCGCACAGCTCCACCGCCGGCAGGCCGAATTGGCGCTCGCAATTGGGGTCCAGGTACAGCAGGGCCCAGCTTGCCTCATTAAGCCGCTCGAAACGCAGCATACCGAGGCGCGAAGGCACCGGTAATTGCGTCACTACCTCGGCCGCCGTACGGGCGACATCGGGTTGGCTTTTCATGGGGGAAGCTCACTTGAAAAAACGCACTCGGCGCCGGGCTCGCGCCCTCTTTACTGTTGCCTGCGGCAAGGTTGCATCATGCAGCACAGGCTGACAAGAGAGGATGAAGGCTAAGTGCTATATGTGTGTTATCGGCTGCGTGGAGGATTTCTGCAATCGGGGGGATGGGTGGTGTACAACCCTGTTTCCCCCGTCCAACAATTGCCCAAAAAAAAGCCCCGCCAAGTGGCGGGGTTGAGGTACGAGCGTGGCGCTCGGAAAACGGTGCAACCAGGCCTCCCGGGGTGAACGGGAGGCCTGTGGAGGCTTACAGCAAGATGGTACGGATGTCGTTCAACAGCTGGCTCAGGCGCTGGGTGAAGCGCGCAGCGGCCGCGCCGTTGATCACACGGTGATCGTAGGACAACGACAGTGGCAGCATCAGCTTCGGCTGGAACGCTTTACCATCCCAGACAGGCTGGATAGTGGCCTTGGACACGCCCAGGATCGCCACTTCCGGCGCGTTGACGATTGGCGTGAAGCCAGTGCCGCCAATGTGACCGAGGCTGGAGATGGTGAAGCAAGCGCCTTGCATGTCGTCGGCGGTGAGCTTTTTGTCGCGGGCCTTGGCCGCCAGCGCAGCAGCCTCGGCCGCAAGTTGCAGCAGGCTCTTCTGGTCGACGTTCTTGATGACCGGTACCAGCAGGCCATCCGGGGTGTCGACCGCAAAGCCGATATGCACGTACTTCTTGCGAATGATCGCCTTGCCGCTTGGGGCCAGCGAACTGTTGAAGTCCGGCAGCTCCTTGAGCAGGTGCGCGCAGGCCTTGAGCAGCAGTGGCAGCACGGTCAGTTTTACACCAGCCTTCTCGGCCACGGCTTTCTGCGCAACGCGGAAAGCTTCGAGGTCGGTGATGTCAGCCTGGTCGAACTGGGTCACGTGCGGGATGTTCAGCCAGCTGCGGTGCAGGCTCGACGCGCCGATTTGCATCAGGCGGGTCATCGGCACTTCTTCGGTCTCGCCGAAGCGGCTGAAGTCCACGACCGGGATCGGTGGAATGCCCGCGCCGCCAGTAGCAGTGCCGGCAGCCGGAGCTTCCTTGGCTTTCTGCATCATGGCCTTGACGTAGACCTGCACGTCTTCCTTCAGCACCCGACCGTGTGGGCCGGTGGCCGATACGGCGCTCAGCTCGACGCCGAATTCACGCGCCAGTTGGCGAACCGCCGGGCCTGCGTGGACCTTGGCACCGCTTGGCGCAGGTGCGGCAGCAGCCGGGGCCGGAGCGGCCTCGGCTTTTGCAGCAGGTGCAGGGGTGGCAGCGGCCGGAGCGGCTTCAGCCTTGGCGGCCGGGGCTGCAGCGGGTGCTGGAGCCGCAGCCGGTGCAGCGCCTTGGACTTTCAGCTTGAGGATGAAGTCGCCAGTGCCGACCTCGTCTTCCAGCTTGACCGCGATGCTTTCCACCACGCCGGCAGCCGGCGATGGGATTTCCATCGAGGCCTTGTCGGACTCCAGGGTGATCAGCGACTGGTCGGCTTCGACGGTGTCGCCGACCTTGACCAGCAGCTCGATGATCTTGGCCTTGCCCGACGAGCCGATGTCTGGAACATGAATGTCCTGGACAGTGGCGGCGGCAGGTGCAGCCGCAGCCGCCGGGGCTGCAGGAGCCTCGGCAGCCGCCGGTTTTTCAGCGGGGGCAGGTGCAGCAGCGGCAGCAGGAGCCGCTGCCGCAGGGGCCGCATCGGCGGCGCCTTCGATTTCCAGCTCCAGCAGTTCGTCGCCTTCTTTAAGGCGGTCGCCCAGCTTCACTTTCAGGCTCTTGACCACGCCGGCCTTGGGAGCAGGGATTTCCATGCTCGCCTTGTCCGATTCCAGGGTCAGGATGCTCTGGTCGGCTTCGACGGTGTCGCCGACCTTCACAAACAGCTCGATTACTTCACCTTCACCGCTGCCGATGTCAGGTACGCGAATGAGTTCGCTCACAAAAAGTCTCCTCAGCAGTCCAGTGGGTTGCGTTTTTCCGGGTTGATCCCGAACTTGACGATAGCGTCAGCCACCACCTTAGGTTCGATCTCACCACGGTCAGCCAAGGCTTCCAGGGCTGCCAACACCACGAAATGACGGTCGACTTCGAAGAAGTGACGCAGCTTCTTGCGGCTGTCACTGCGGCCGAAACCGTCGGTGCCCAGGACTTTGAATTCCTTGGACGGGACCCACTGGCGAATTTGTTCAGCAAACAGCTTCATGTAGTCGGTGGAGGCAATGACAGGGCCCTTACGGCCGGTCAGGCACTCTTCGACATAGCTCTGCGCAGGCTTCTGGCCTGGGTGCAGGCGGTTGTTGCGCTCGACGGCCAGGCCATCGCGACGCAGTTCGTTGAAGCTGGTCACGCTCCATACGTCGGCGCCGACGTTGAACTCGTCACGCAGGATCTTCGCCGCTTCACGCACTTCGCGCAGGATGGTGCCGGAGCCCATCAGTTGCACGTGGTGTGCCGCTTCCTTGGTGTCTTCTTCGAGCAGGTACATGCCCTTGATGATGCCTTCCTCCACGCCGGCCGGCATGGCTGGCTGCTGGTAGGATTCGTTCATCACGGTGATGTAGTAGAAAACGTCCTGCTGCTCTTCGGTCATCTTCTTCATGCCGTCCTGGATGATCACCGCCAGCTCATAGCCGTAGGTTGGATCAAAGGTGCGGCAGTTCGGGATGGTGGCAGCCAGGATGTGGCTGTGACCGTCTTCGTGTTGCAGGCCTTCGCCGTTCAGCGTGGTACGGCCGGCGGTACCGCCGATCAGGAAACCACGGGTACGGCTGTCGCCGGCAGCCCAGGCCAGGTCGCCGATACGCTGGAAGCCGAACATCGAGTAGAAGATGTAGAACGGCAGCATTGGCTGGTTGTGGCTGGAGTACGAAGTACCGGCAGCGATGAAGGAGCTCATGGCGCCCGCTTCGTTGATGCCTTCTTCGAGGATCTGGCCCTTCTTGTCTTCCTTGTAGAACATCACCTGGTCTTTATCGACTGGCTCGTAGAGCTGGCCGACGGAGGAGTAGATGCCCAACTGACGGAACATGCCTTCCATACCGAAGGTACGGGCTTCGTCCGGGATGATCGGCACGATACGCGAGCCGATTTCCTTGTCCTTGACCAGCTGCGCGAGGATCCGCACGAAGGCCATGGTGGTGGAGATTTCACGGTCGCCCGAGCCGTCCAGGATTGCCTTGAGGGTATCCAGTGGCGGTGTCGGGATGGTGAAGCTCTTGGCGCGGCGCTGTGGCACGAAGCCACCGAGTGCGGCACGACGCTCGCTCAGGTAGCGGGCTTCGGCGCTGTTCGGCTCCGGCTTGAAGAACGGCAGGTTTTCCAGCTCTTCGTCTTTGACGGGAATGTCGAAGCGGTCGCGGAACAACTTCAGGCTGTCGACATCGACTTTCTTGGTGTTGTGCGCAGTGTTTTTCGCTTCGCCGGCACCGGTGCCATAACCCTTGATGGTCTTGGCCAGGATGACGGTGGGTTGTTCCTTGTGGTTGACCGCTTCGTGGTACGCCGCGTAGACCTTGTACGGGTCGTGGCCGCCACGGTTGAGTTTCCAGATCTCGTCGTCGGACAGGTCTTCAACCATCGCCTTGAGTTCAGGCGTGTTGAAGAAGTGCTCACGCACGAATGCGCCGTCTTTGGCCTTGTAGTTCTGGTACTCGCCGTCGATGACTTCGTCCATGCGACGTTGCAGGATGCCGTCGACGTCCTTGGCCAGCAGTGGGTCCCAGAAACGGCCCCAGATGACTTTGGTCACGTTCCATTGGGCGCCACGGAACACGCCTTCGAGTTCCTGGATGATCTTGCCGTTGCCGCGAACCGGGCCGTCGAGGCGCTGCAGGTTGCAGTTGATGACGAAGATCAGGTTGTCCAGCTTCTCGCGGCCGGCCAGGGAAATGGCACCCAGGGATTCCGGCTCGTCACACTCGCCGTCGCCCAGGAAGCACCAGACTTTCTGCTTGCCTGCCGGGATGAAGCCACGGGCTTCCAGGTACTTCATGAAACGTGCCTGGTAGATCGCCTGGATCGGGCCCAGGCCCATGGATACAGTCGGGAACTGCCAGAAATCTGGCATCAGCCACGGGTGCGGGTACGACGACAGGCCGTTACCGTCTACTTCCTGGCGGAAGTTGTTCATGTGTTCTTCGGTGATGCGGCCTTCCATGAACGCACGGGCGTAGACGCCTGGCGAGGTGTGACCCTGGAAGTAGATCAGGTCGCCGCCGTGTTCTTCGGTCGGGGCCTGGAAGAAGTAGTTGAAGCCGATGTCATACAGGGTGGCGCTGGAAGCGAAGCTGGAGATGTGACCGCCCAGGTCAGAATCTTTCAAGTTCGTGCGCATTACCATCGCCATGGCGTTCCAACGTACCAGCGAGCGAATGCGGCGTTCCATGAACAGGTCGCCAGGCATGCGTGCTTCGTGGGTAACGGGGATGGTGTTGCGGTACGGCGTGGTGATGGCGTAGGGCAGTTGCGAGCCGCTGCGGGTCGCGAGTTCGCCCATACGGGTCATCAGGTAGTGAGCACGGTCTTCGCCTTCTTTGTCGAGAACCGATTCCAGGGCGTCCAGCCATTCCTGGGTTTCGACGGGATCGAGGTCTTGCATGGCTTGCTCCAGGGCGGAAAGGCTACCAGAATCGGTTGCCTGAAGTTTGCGACTGGCCTTGTGGGCAGACGACATAAATTCTTGGATGGCCGAAGGTTGCTTCGGCGTCCTGTAGTTTTACTACAAATCGTCGGCCATTTCAGCCTTTCGAATGTATATACGAGTAGTAAAACTACACAAGACTGAGCGGATTGCTCGGTCTGATCGGTGAGCATAATCGTTATTGTTGATCTTTTGCGAACAAGAAAAGGTAGAAGTTTAATGTTGCCTGCCAAAATTAATGTTTTTTCAGCTATTTCTAACTTTTGTTCGACAGTCCTCCATCGAGCGTGCTGCCTGCGTTCACAGCAACAAGCCGTTTACGCGCCGATCAAGGATAGACCATGAGCCTTCCAACGCTGGCCGAACTACCGGCCATTCTCTTGCCATTTGCCAGCCGGGCCGAGCAGTCATTTCGTGACGCAGTGGCCGCGCTGGATGACGATCATGGCCTTTCTGCGTGGACGCCGCAACGGTGGGCCGACTTCGCCCGGGTGTGCGCCGCCAGTGACTTTGTGATTGAACAGAGTGTTCGTGACCCTTTGATGTTGCTGGAACTGGTGGCATGGGGCGAACTGGACCGCGGCTTTGCGCCGGGCGAGCTGTGCGGGCAGATTGCCGGTGCGGTGCAACAAGCTGAAACAGAAGATGAACTGGGCCGCGTCTTGCGTCGCCAGCGTACCCGCCAGCAAGTGCGCATCATCTGGCGCGACCTGACTCGCCAGGCCGACCTGGTGCAAACCTGCCGCGACCTTTCCGACATGGCCGACGCCAGCATCGACCAGGCCTACCAATGGCTGTACCAGCGTCACTGCGTGCAGTTCGGCACGCCGACCGGCCGGCGCAGTGGTGAGGCCCAGCAAATGGTGATCCTCGGCATGGGCAAGCTCGGTGCGGTGGAGCTGAACCTGTCATCGGATATCGACCTGATCTTCGCCTACCCCGAGGGCGGTGAGACGGTGGGCGTCAAGCGCGCCCTGGATAACCAGGAATTTTTTATCCGGCTTGGTCAAAAATTGATCAAGGCTCTCGACCCGATGACCGTCGACGGTTTTGTCTTTCGCGTCGATATGCGCCTGCGCCCCTACGGTTCGGCCGGCGCCTTGGTGCTCAGCTTCAATGCGCTGGAGCAGTACTACCAGGACCAGGGCCGCGACTGGGAACGCTACGCCATGATCAAGGCGCGGGTGGTGGCTGGCGACCAGGTGGCCGGCGCGCAACTGCTGGATATGCTGCGTCCGTTCGTCTATCGCCGTTACCTGGACTTTTCCGCCATCGAAGCGCTGCGCACCATGAAGCAGCTGATCCAGCAGGAGGTGCGGCGCAAGGGCATGGCCGAAAACATCAAACTGGGCTCGGGCGGCATCCGTGAAGTGGAGTTTATTGCCCAGGCGTTCCAGTTGATCCACGGTGGTCGCGACCTCAGCCTGCAGCAGCGGCCGTTGCTCAAGGTCCTCGGCACCCTGGAAGGCCAGGGCTACCTGCCACCGGCGGTGATCGCCGAGTTACGCAATGGCTATGAATTCCTGCGTTACACCGAACACGCGATCCAGGCGATTGCCGACCGTCAGACGCAAATGCTTCCGGACAGCCCCGAAGACCAGGCGCGCATTGCCTTTATGCTCGGGTTTTCCGATTGGGCCACCTTCCATGCGCGCTTGATGTATTGGCGTGGTCGCGTGGATTGGCATTTCCGCCAGGTGATTGCCGACCCGGATGAAGAAGAAGGCGAAGAGAGCGAATTGGTCGTCGGCGGAGAATGGCTGCCGCTGTGGGAAGAGTCCCAGGATGAAGACGCCGCCTGCCGCCAGCTCGCCGAAGGCGGTTTCAGCGACGCTCCCAAGGCCCTCAAAGCCTTGGCCGGCCTGCGCGGCAGTCCGCAACTGCGTGCCATGCAGCGCCTGGGTCGCGAGCGCCTGGATGCGTTTATCCCGCGCCTGCTGGCCCAGGCTGTCGAGCACGCCAACCCCGACCTGGTGCTGGAACGTGTACTGCCGCTGGTGGAGGCCGTCGCGCGGCGTTCGGCTTACCTGGTCTTGCTCACGGAAAACCCCGACGCCTTGCGCCGCCTGCTGACCCTGTGCGCCGCCAGCCCGTGGATCGCCGAGCAGATCACGCGCTTTCCGCTGCTATTGGATGAGTTGCTCAATGAAGGTCGCCTGTTCAAGCCGCCCTTGGCGCCCGAACTCGCCGCCGAGCTGCGCGAGCGCCTCACGCGCATTCCCGAGGATGACTTGGAGCAGCAGATGGAAGCCTTGCGCCACTTCAAGCTGGCCCACCGCCTGCGCGTCGCCGCCTCGGAAATCGCCGGCAGCCTGCCCTTGATGAAAGTCAGCGACTACCTGACCTGGCTCGCCGAAGCCATCCTCGAACAGGTGCTGGCCCTGGCCTGGCGCCAGACCGTCGCGCGCCACGGCTCGCCGCAACGGCTGGACGGCACCCTGTGCGATCCTGGGTTCATCATTGTCGGTTATGGGAAAGTCGGCGGTATCGAACTGGGGCATGGTTCGGACCTGGACCTGGTGTTTATCCACGACGGCGACCCGCAGGCCGAAACCGACGGTGCCAAGCCGATCGACGGGGCGCAGTTCTTTACGCGCCTGGGCCAGCGGATCATCCACCTGCTGACCACCCAGACCAACTCCGGCCAACTATATGAAGTAGACATGCGCCTGCGACCGTCCGGCGCATCCGGCCTGCTGGTGAGCTCGCTTGGGGCGTTCGCGCGCTATCAGGAGAACGAAGCCTGGACCTGGGAGCATCAGGCGCTGATACGTGCGCGGGTGCTGGTGGGCAGCCCGGATGTCGGCCAGGCCTTCGAGCAAGTGCGGGCCAAGGTGCTGGGGCGTGAACGGGACCTGGTGAAGCTGCGCCAGGAGGTCAGCGAGATGCGCGCCAAGATGCGTGACAACCTGGGGACCAAGTCGACGGTGGCCGGTACCGGCGCCAATGCCTTCGAACCCACGGTGGTGTTCGACCTCAAGCAGGACGCTGGAGGTATCGTGGATATTGAATTTATGGTGCAATACGCCGCTTTGGCGTGGTCTGCGCAACATCCATCGTTGCTGCGCTACACCGACAATATCCGCATTCTGGAGGGCTTGGAGCAGGTAGGGTTGATGCCTGCCGCCGATGCCCATTTGCTGCGCGAGGTGTATAAAGCCTACCGTTCCGCCGCGCACCGCCAGGCCTTGCAGAACGAGGCCGGCACGGTGACCGGGGATCAGTTCGCCGACGAACGGCGCCAGGTGATGCGAGTCTGGCAGGAGCTGGGGTTGAGCTGAAACACTATTAGGGCGGGGAGGCATAAGCCTCCCCGCATCGTTTGTGGAAACTACATGAATATTCTGATCGTTGGGCCCAGTTGGGTCGGTGACATGGTGATGGCACAGACACTGTTCCAGTGCCTGAAACAACGTCATCCCGACTGCCAAATCGATGTGCTCGCCCCTGAGTGGAGCCGGCCGATCCTCGAGCGCATGCCCGAGGTGCGCAAGGCCCTGAGCTTCCCGCTCGGCCACGGTGCCCTCGAGTTGGCGACTCGCCGTCGTATCGGCAAATCCCTGGCCGGCCAGTATGACCAGGCGATCCTGTTGCCCAACTCGATGAAGTCGGCCCTGGTGCCGTTTTTTGCCGGCATCCCGAAACGTACCGGCTGGCGCGGCGAGTTTCGCTACGGCCTGCTTAACGACGTGCGCAAGCTCGACAAGGCGCGCTACCCCCTGATGATCGAGCGTTTCATGGCCCTGGCCTACGCGCCCGGCGCCGAGTTGCCGACGCCGTACCCGCGCCCGCGCCTGCGGATCGACCCAGTGACCCGCGACGCAGCCCTGGCCAAGTTCGGCCTGGCCCTTGACCGTCCGGTGCTGGCGCTGTGCCCTGGCGCCGAGTTTGGCGAGTCCAAGCGCTGGCCGTCGGAGCACTACGCCAAGGTCGCCGAGATGAAAATTCGCGAAGGCTGGCAGGTGTGGCTGTTCGGTTCGAAAAACGACCATGGGGTGGGCGAAGATATTCGCCAGCGCCTGATCCCCGGCCTGCGCGAGGAAGCGGTGAACCTCAGTGGCGACACGTCGTTGGCCGAGGCCATCGATCTGCTCTCCTGCGCGGATGCCGTGGTGTCCAACGACTCCGGGTTGATGCACGTGGCGGCGGCGCTGAATCGCCCGCTGGTGGCGGTGTATGGTTCTACGTCCCCAGGCTTTACCCCACCGTTGGCCGACCAGGTCGAAGTGGTACGCCTGGGTCTGGATTGCAGCCCGTGCTTTGAGCGCACCTGCCGTTTCGGTCACTACAACTGCCTGCGCCAGTTGCTGCCGCAGCCGGTGAGCGATGCCTTGCAGCGGTTGCAGGGCTCTGTGGTCGAGGTTCACTGAGTTGCGGGTACTGGTAATCAAGACCTCATCCCTGGGCGACGTGATCCACGCCTTGCCGGCATTGACCGACGCTGCGCGGGCGATCCCCGGTATTCAATTCGACTGGGTGGTGGAAGAAGGCTTCGCCGAAATCCCCACCTGGCATCCGGCCGTCGACAAAGTGATCCCGGTGGCGATCCGCCGCTGGCGCAAAAATATCTGGCAGACCCTCAAGAGTGGTGAATGGCGACGCTTCAAACAGCGCATCCAGTCGACCAAATACGACCTGGTGATCGATGCTCAGGGCCTGCTCAAAAGCGCCTGGCTGACCCGTTACGTGCGCGCGCCAGTGGCCGGTTTCGACAAAAACTCCGCCCGTGAACCGATTGCGGCGCGCTTCTATTCCCGGCGCCTGGCCGTGGCCCGCGGGCAGCACGCGGTGGAACGCCTGCGCCAGCTGTTTGCCGTGGCACTCGGTTACGACCTGCCCAAGGGCTTGGGCGACTACGGCCTGAGCGTCGACAAACTGCTCGGCCTGCCGCCGAAAAAACCCTTCGTATTGCTGCTGCACGGCACCACCTGGGACACCAAGCACTGGCCCGAAGCCTACTGGCGTGAGCTGGCCGAGCGCATGGGGCGCCTGGGGGTGGACGTGAAGTTACCCTGGGGCAACGCCATCGAAAAGGCGCGGGCCGAACGCCTGGCCCAGGGCCTGCAACACGCCGAAGTGCTGCCCAGGTTGAACCTGGCCGGCGTCGCCCGTGTGTTGGCCAGTGCCCGTGCCTGTGTGGCGGTCGACACCGGCCTCGGTCACCTGGCGGCCGCGCTGGATGTGCCGACCATTTCCCTGTTCGGGCCGACTAATCCCGGCCTGACCGGCGCCTATGGCAAAGGCCAGATTCACCTGGCCAGTGACTTCCCGTGCGCGCCGTGCCTGCAAAAACAATGCACCTATCAACCCACGGCCGACGACCTGCGTCGGTTCGACATCAAGCGCGAGTCGCCCCTGTGCTTCACGCGCCTGAACCCTGAGCGTGTGGCAACCCGGCTAAGCACGTTGTTATTGGCTGAGGAGCTGCACTGATGCAACTGGCTTTTGTTCTGTACAAATATTTCCCCTTCGGCGGCCTGCAACGGGATTTCATGCGCATCGCCCTGGAATGCCAGCAGCGCGGCCACCAGATCCGTGTCTACACGCTGATCTGGGAAGGCGACATCCCACCGGGCTTCGAGGTGCTGGTGGCGCCGGTCAAGGCGTTCTTCAATCATCGGCGCAACGAAAAGCTCAGCGCCTGGATGGAAGCCGACCTGGCCAAGCGCCCGGTAGACCGCCTGATCGGTTTCAACAAGATGCCCGGCCTGGATGTGTATTACGCCGCCGATGGCTGCTTTGAAGACAAGGCACAAAACCTGCGCCATTCGCTGTACCGCAGCTTCGGTCGCTACCGCCACTTTGCCGAGTACGAACGCGCGGTGTTTGCCAAGGATGCCAAGACCGAGATCCTGATGATCTCCGAAGTGCAGCAACCCTTGTTCATCAAGCATTACGACACGCCGCTGCAGCGCTTCCACCTGTTGCCACCGGGCATTGCCCAGGACCGCCGCGCACCGCCGAATGCCGCCGAGATCCGCGCAGGGTTCCGCAAGGAATTCAACCTGGCCGATGACGAACTGCTGCTGGTGCAAATTGGCTCCGGCTTCAAGACCAAGGGGGTCGACCGCAGCCTCAAGGCCGTGGCCGCACTGCCGGCAGAGCTGAAAAAACGCACGCGCCTGTTTGTAATCGGCCAGGACGACCCCAAAGTATTCCAATTGCAGAGCGCCACCCTGGGCTTGGGCGACAACGTGCAATTCCTCAAGGGGCGCAGTGATATTCCGCGTTTCCTGCTGGGCGCCGACCTGTTGATCCACCCGGCGTACAACGAAAATACCGGGACCGTGCTGCTCGAAGCCCTGGTGGCCGGGCTGCCGGTGCTGGTCTCGGCGGTGTGTGGTTATGCCCATTACATCGCCGAAGCCGACAGTGGCCTGGTGCTGGATGAGCCGTTTGAACAAGCCCAACTCAACCAGTACCTGGCGCAGATGCTCAGCGATTCTGCACAGCGCATGGCCTGGGGTCGCAACGGGTTGGCGTTCGCCGAGACGGCCGACCTCTACAGCATGCCGCAGCACGCGGCGGATGTGATTCTGGCGGAGCCAAAACGATGAAGTTGATACTTGCCGAACCGTTCAAGACCCTCTGGGCTGGGCGTGACGCCTTCGCCGAAGTCGAGAAACTGCAAGGCCAGGTATTTCGCGAGCTGGCGGCCCGTCGCACGTTGCGCACCGAGGTCGACGGCCGTCCGTATTTCGTGAAAATCCACCGTGGCATTGGCTGGGGGGAGATCTTCAAGAACCTGATCACCGCCAAGTTACCGGTACTGGGGGCGGGCCTTGAATGGGCCGCCATCCATCGCCTGCAGGCCCTCGGCGTACCGACCATGACCGGCGTAGCCTTCGGCGAAAAAGGCAGCAACCCGGCGGACCAGCATTCGTTCATCATCACCGAAGAACTGGCACCGACCCTCAGCCTCGAAGACCTGACCGTCAACTGGGTCGCCGAACCCCCGGCACTTGCACTGCGTCATGCCCTCACCGCCGAACTGGCGCGGATGGTCGGCGACATGCACCGTGGCGGCGTGAACCATCGCGACTGCTACCTCTGCCATTTCCTGCTGGACACCGCGCAGCCGATTGACGCGCGCAACATCAAGCTTTCCGTCATCGACCTGCACCGTGCCCAACTGCGTGCCCATCTGCCGATGCGCTGGCGCGACAAGGACCTGTCGGCGTTGTATTACTCGGCGCTGGAGATTGGCCTGACGCGGCGTGACAAGCTGCGTTTTCTCAAGGGTTACTTCCGCCAGCCGCTGCGCCAGATCCTGGCTGAGCAATCGGCGTCCCTGAGCCTGATACAGCGCAAGGCCGACAAGCTGTATGCACGCAAACAACGCTACGGGGATGCGCTCTGATGGCGGGTTGGAACCTGGAACCTGCTTACGCCGCCCTGGCGGATGATTTCGGAAGCCTTGCAGCAGTGTTCGCCTTGCAAGGCGAGCGCCTGACCCGCGACCCCCTCTCGGAGGTGATCCGCGTGGAGCGCGGTGGGGTCAATTATTACGTGAAGCGCTATGTCGGGGCCGGCAAGGGGCTGCGGCGCTACCTGGGCAAGCCACGGGTGAAGTCCGAGTGGCAGAACCTCAAGCGCTTCGCCAAGTGGGGCATTCCCACCGCCGACGTGGTGGCCTGGGGCCTGGAACGCAAGGGCCTGGCCTACGCCCGGGGGGCGATGATCACCCGCGAGTTGCCCAAGACCGAAGATTTGTCGGTGCTGGCCGAGCGCAACGATGCGCGCCTCAAGGACCCCAAGTGGGTCGATGCCGTGAGTCGCCAGCTCGCCGAATACACGCGCACCATGCATGATCATCGTTTCACCCATAACGACTTGAAGTGGCGCAACCTGCTGATCGACGACCAGCAGACGCTGTATTTGATCGACTGTCCCAACGGTGATTTCTGGCGCGGTTTCTGGCTCAAGTACCGCATCACCAAGGACCTGGCCTGCCTGGATAAGGTGGCCAAATATCACCTGTCGGCCACCCAGCGCCTGCGCTTCTACATGCAATACCGCCAACGCTCGCATCTGACGGCGTCGGATAAACAGCGAATTCGCCATGTGGTGAAGTTTTTCGAGGGACGCGAATGAGTGATTTCCTGGCGGCCGACGACCGCGCTTTACTTGAGCGCAACGGCCTCGCGACTTTCGACGCCCTGTGGGCCAAGCAATTGGACGCGGTGGATGAGCCGAACACCAGCCGGGGTGGCTGGAGCAGCGTGTTTCGCCTGGAGCTCGATGGCCAGGGGTATTACCTCAAGCGCCAGAGCGACTACCTGACGCGCACCCTGCATCGCCCGTTTGGCGAGCCAAGTTTTGCCCGCGAATTTCGCAATATCAGCCGCTATCGCCAGTTGGGGATCCCGGCCCTGCAGGCGGCGTTTTTCGGCCAGCGCAAGGTCAGTGGCGAGCATCGCGCGATGTTGCTGACCCGCGCCCTGGACGGCTGGAATGACCTGGCGTCATTGCTGGAGCAGTGGCCTTCACTGAGCGATGCCCAGCACCGCGCCATCCTGCAAGCCAGCGGCCAGTTGGCTCGGCGGCTGCACAGCGTTGGCCAGGTGCACGGCTGTTTTTATCCCAAGCATATTTTCCTGCAGGCGACGGGCGACGGTTACGCCGCGCAGCTGATCGACCTGGAGAAAACCCGTCCGCTGTTGTTCGGCTGGCGGGATCGGGTCAAGGACCTGGAGCCGCTGTTGCGCCGTGCACCGCAGTGGTCGGATGAGCAGGTGCGCCAACTCCTGGCGGCGTACCTCGAACAGCCTGAGGACAGCGCGCTGCTTGCCACCTGGCACCAGCGCTTGACCGCTCGGCGTAGCCACAAGGAGAACCGCTGATGCGTTTGTCCGAGTTGAAAAAAGCCGGGCGTACCCCCGGCCTGCCACTGACCCTTGACCTGGCGGACGCTGCTGGCCCTGGGCAGTTGCAACTGCTGAGCCTGTTGCGTGTATTGCCGGGCGAGCGCTACGTCGGCGCAGCGGTCTGGCGCGGGCGTCCGGTACTGGCCAAGTTGCTGGTAGGCAGTAAGGCCGCGCGACATTTTCAGCGTGAACTCGGCGGCGTGCGCCTGCTCGCCGAACACGGCTTGACCACACCGCTGCTGCTGGCCGATGGGTTGCAGGAAGGCGAGGGCGGCTGGCTGTTGTTCGAGTTTATCGAAGGCGCTGAGAGCCTGGCGGATGCCTGGCACGCGGTCGAAGGCTTGCCGCCGCTGGCGGATGAGCAAACCGCCGTGCTGGCCGAAGCGTTGGGTGCGATTGCCCGGATGCACGCCAAAGGGCTGTGGCAGGAAGACCTGCACCTGGACAACCTGCTGCGCCAGGGCGAAAAGCTGTATCTGATTGACGGTGCCGGGATTCGTGCCGAAGAGGCAGGCAAGCCGCTGTCGCGCAACCGGGTGCTGGAGAACCTCGGGGTGTTTTTCGCCCAGTTGCCGAAAAACCTCGAGCCGTTTACCGAGGAACTGCTGGTGTATTACCTGCTGGGCAATAGTGAGCACGCGTTGCCGCTCGAGGCCCTGGAGAAGCAGGTGCGCAAGGTCCGCGCCTGGCGCCTGAAGGACTATTTGAACAAGGTCGGCCGTGAATGCACGCTGTTCAGCGTGGTGCGCGGTGCCTTTGGCCTGCGTGCGATTCGGCGCGAGGAAGAGCCGGCCATGCTGCCGGTGCTGGCACAGGCTGACGCGTTGCTGGATCAAGGCCACCTGTACAAGACCGGTGGTGCGGCCAGTGTGGCCAAGGTCGAGGTGGCCGGCCGACCGCTGGTGATCAAACGCTACAACATCAAAGGCTTCACCCATTGGCTCAAGCGCTTCTGGCGCCCGAGCCGCGCCTGGCATTCCTGGCGCGAAGGCAATCGCCTGGCGTTCCTCGGCATTGCCACGCCCACGCCGCTGGCTGTATTGGAAAAGCGTTTTTTCTGGCTGCGCAGCCGGGCTTATCTGGTCACCGAGTACCTGCCGGGGCCAGACATCATCGAGCGTTTCGCACCCTATGTTGAGCACGGCGACGCGCCTGAAAACGAACTGCTGGCGCTGGACCATCTGTTCGCCGAGCTGATTCGCGAGCGCATCAGCCATGGCGATTTCAAAGGCCACAACCTGTTCTGGGATAACGATCGCTGGTCGCTGATCGACCTGGACGCGATGTGTCAGCACAGCTCTGCCGCCAGCTTCGCCCCGGCGTATGCCAAGGACCGTGCGCGGTTTATGCGCAATTGGCCCGAGAGCAGTGCGTTGTATCAGTTGATCGATCAGCGTTTGCCCAAAGGGATCGAGATTGGTGGCTCCCTGTAGCAGGGCGCGAGGGCAATATGAACGTAGATGGGCAACCCGGAAGAGCCTGAAACCTAGGATTGAATATCCCATGGCAGATGAAAAACTAATCCCTCCGCAGTTTCTGCTCTTTGAAAGCGAGAGTGAGGTGGTTCATGAGTCGGCCGGACTCCGTGGCGCTTGGTGTGTAAACGCGCAAAAGGTCGCGAGTTCAGTGAGTCGGGCGATTTTTATCATTTAGGAATCAGCCTACGTTGCAAATCGGTGTTACTACGCTGGGGCTCCAGGTTCGTCGATGTTAGCGTGACCCGCTTCGCCAGATGACAAAGGCCGATGGCTCAAAAGGAGTGGTTCGTGAGGATTGCATCGAAAGTCTTGTGGCTGGCCGCCGGGGTGGCGCTGGCCGGTTGCGGAACCATCAATACCGTTTTCCGCCCGGATGTCGTGACCAGCCAGAACCTCAAGGACTCGCGCAGCCACTGCGAAAACGTGCCGCGTATCTACAGTGGGGTGATGTACGGGTTTTGTACCCTCAATGGCGAACCCAAGCCTGAAAAAAGCCTGAACGACATAAGCCTGATCGACCACGGGCCCGGCGCCGTCCCTGTCATCGCCATCGAATTCGTGGCCTCCGGGGTGCTGGACACGCTGCTGCTGCCCTACACGATCTACCGTCAGTCCAAGGACGGCAGCATCGAGATCTTCCGTTAGCGCGCAGTGACAACCGGTCGCCACATTCCCTAGATCATCCCGCCGCATGTTTACGCTATAATCCCGCCCTTTAGCTGTTTCCTGCCCCAGGCGGGAAGCACACTTTTTTCAGGCGCAACCCGCCTGCATGCAGACTAAAAGAGGCTAGACCCCTGTGGCATTGACGATTCTTGGCCTGTCCGGCGCCCTTAGCCATGATCCTTCCGCAGCCCTGTATATCGACGGCAAGCTGATCGCGGCCGCCGAAGAAGAGCGCTTCGTACGCGACAAACATGCAAAGAACCGCATGCCCTACGAGTCGGCGAAGTTCTGCCTGGAGCAGGCCGGCATCAAGCCTTCCGACGTTGACGTGGTGGCGATCCCGTTCGCCCCGATCAGCCTGTTCGGCGAGGCGCGCTGGCACTACGCCAAGCGTTACTGGTACGCCCCGGATCGCGCCCTCGACGCGATCCTGATGGGCAACCGTCGCTACAAGCGCTACCGCAACAAGATCGTCTGGTGCCTGGAGCAACTGGGCTTCGATCCGAAGAAAATCAAGATCGAGCCGGTTGAACACCACCTGGCCCACGCTTCCAGCGCCTACCACTGCTCCGGCTTCCAGGAGAAGACCGCGATCCTCGGGATCGACGGCAAGGGTGAGTACGCCACGACGTTCTTCGGCTACGGCGAGAACGGCAAGATCCACAAGATCAAGGAATTCTACGATCCGGACTCCCTCGGTGGCCTGTACGGCGCGATCACCGAGTTCCTCGGTTTCGAGATGCTCGACGGTGAGTTCAAGGTCATGGGCATGGCGCCGTACGGCGACGCCAGCAAATACGATTTCTCGCGACTGGCCTCGTTTGAAAACGGCGAGCTGGTGATCAACACCGACTACGCCAACGTTATCGGCCTGCGCCGTTACAAAGAAAAGGGCAAGGGCTTCTACTTCTCGCCAAAACTGATCGAGTGGCTGGGCCCCAAGCGCGAAGGCGACATCGCCGACGAGCCGTACATCCACTACGCCGCCAGCATGCAGGCGCTGTTTGAAAAGCTGGCCTTGCAGATGATCGACCATTACCTGGGCGACATCCTCAAGGACACCGGCAAGCTGGCCTTCGCCGGCGGCTGTGCGCTGAACGTCAAGCTGAACCAGAAGATCATTGCCCGTGACGACGTCAAGGAGCTGTTCGTGCAGCCGGCGTCCGGCGATGCCGGCACCGCTGTCGGCGCCGCCGCTTACGTGTCCCACGCCCGTGGTGTACCGGTGGAGAAGATGGAACACGTCTATCTCGGCCCGTCCTACAGCAACGAAGACGTGATCGCAGCCTGTGCCAAGCACGAGAGCAAGCCGAACTGGCGCAGGATCGAAAACATGCCCAAGCGCATCGCCAGGATCATGGTCGACGGCAACCCGGTGGCCTGGTTCCAGGGCCGCATGGAATTTGGCCCGCGCGCCCTGGGCGGTCGTTCGATCATCGGTTGCCCAAGCGCCACGGGCGTGGCTGACCGCATCAACCACCAGATCAAGTTCCGCGAGCGCTGGAGGCCTTTCTGCCCGTCGATGCTCGACACCGTGGCCCCGCAGATGATCAAGGTCGATCACCCGGCGCCGTTCATGACCTTCACCTTTGAAGTGTCGGAAGAGTGGAAGACCCGCGTACCGGAAGTGGTGCATGAAGATGGCACGTCCCGCGCCCAGGTGCTCAAGCGCGAATACAACCCTCGCTACTACGACATGATGAAAGAGCTGGAAGTGCTGACCGGTAACGGCGTGTCCCTGAACACTTCGCTCAACCGTCGTGGCGAAGCGATGATCTGCTCGCCGACCGACGCACTGAACATGTTCTTCGGCTCGGACCTGCAGTACCTGATCATGGAAGATATTCTGGTCGTCAAGGATGGCGTGGACCCTTATGACGCTGTGGTTTAAATGCTGAACCGCTTCCAGGCTTGGCGTGAACGTGGCTGGGCGCCTGTCGAGGCCGAGGTTTACGCCCAGGCCTGGCTGCGGTTTGGTGGCAGCGTGGCGACCCATCCGCAGGTCGTCGAGCGCTTGGCGACGCTGGCGCAGATTCCGGTGCGCTACCTGGGCTGGGAGCAGGACGGCGAGCTCAAGGGGGCGATTGCCACCTGGGGCCGCGACCTGGCCCTGTCCAAGGACGTGCTCAAGCGCAGTGGCAAGAAAGGCCTGTTTGACCTGGGCAATGCCGAGATCATCCTGCCCATTGCTGCCGATGCGCAGGTGCCGGTGCGCCATCGTGGGCGCTACCTGTCGGCGCTGAATGAAGGCCGCGTCAGCACCCTCAAGCCCCAGGCCGAGCAACTGGCCATGGCCCGTACCCCCGAAGACCTGTCGAAGAAATTTCGCTACAACCAGCGCCGCGAGCTGCGTCTGCTGGAAGAGGCGGGCGGTGTGGTGCGCGCGGTCAGTGAGTTCTCCAGCAGTGAGCTGGCGGCGATCTACTGCGATCTGTTCCAGCGTCGTTGGGGGTTCCCGGCGACTGGGGCCGAGCGCCTCGCCGAGGTGCTGGCATTGCTCAAGGAGTTCCTGATCGGTTCGGTGTTGTTTCTCAACGATGCCCCTATTGCCGTGCAATTGGTGTATCGCGTCGAATCACCTGAATGGATCAGCATTGAATACGTCAACGGCGGGGTCGACCCTGAAACCCGCGCGTTCAGCCCTGGCAGTGTGTTGAGTTTCCTCAATACGCAAAGTGCCTGGGAGCAGGCCCGGGCCGTGGATAAACCGCTGCGTTTTTCTTTTGGGCGTGCCGACCGTGAATACAAGGAGCGCTGGTGCACGCCAGTGCCGGTGTTCAGCCTATGAGCCGCAAACAGCAACTGCTCAAGCGCCACCGACGCAACAAGCGCATTGCGCTGCTGATGGGCTTGCTGGTGTTGGTCGTGGCCGGTGTGCTGGTGGCCTGGTGGCTGCCGTTGATCCTGGCGGTGCTGCTGTGGGTGGCCCACGAAGCCTGGTTCGCCGACCATTTGTTCTATTCGCCCAAGGATGACTACCAGTACCGCTTTGCTCCCGGTGGCCAGTCGGTCGGTGTGCGCCTGGACGCCGGGCGACTGGTGCCACAAGCGCCTTTGGAACTGGCGGGCGATGAAACACTGATCGTCGAAGTGCAGCTCAAGAGCAGTTGGTTGGGGCGCTTCTTGGATCCAGCGGTTGAATTGTCCGGGGATCGCCAGGCGTTCGAGCGTGGTGTGGCCGGCAAGCGTTACCTCAACCTCACCGGTTCCGCGACGGCACTGGCCGGCGGTGAGCTGCACCTGCGCGGTCGCTATTGCCGCGTGATCGGTCAGCCGGTGCTGTGGGTCTTCCGGCAACCGGACCTGGCCCGCCAGCGAGTGATGGTGATCGCGCCCCATGCCGACGACGCTGAACTGGCTGCATTCGGCCTGTATGGCCAGGCGGACGAAAGCTGGATCGTGACCCTGACCGCCGGCGAAATCGAGGCCGAGCACTATCAGCAGATGGGCCTGCCCAAGGCCGACGCCGCGCGGATCAAAGGACGCCTGCGTGCCTGGGACAGCATTGCCGTACCGCGCTGGGCCGGCGTGCCCGAGGCGCGGTGCGTGCAACTGGGTTACTTCTGCCTGCAACTGCCGGCCATGCGTGACGCTCCCGATCAGCCCCAGGCGTCCCGCGAAGCGCAACTGGACGATACGCGGCTGTTCCGCCAGTTCAATGCCCTGGCGCTGCCCAGTGATGCGGACGGCGCGCCGACCTGGAACAACCTGATTGCCGACCTGCGCGCGGTGTTGCTCAAGGCGCGCCCCGAGGTCATCGTGGTACCGACCCCGGTGCTTGATCCTCACCCGGACCATATCTGTGCCCACGCCGCGGTGGTGCAGGCATTGGAAGGGCTTGAATGGCAGCCGACCACGCTGCTCGGTTATGCCAACCACCTGCATGATAATGACCGCTGGCCCATGGGCGATTCCGGTGCCGGCGTGGCGTTGCCGCCGCAGTTCGATGCGACCCAGGTGCTTGAGCCTTATTGCCGGGTGCTGACCCTCGGCCAACAGCGGGACAAGGCGATGGCGCTGGGCATGATGCATGACCTGCAACCCCGCGCGCCGTTCAAGCGTCGGGTGCGCCGCCTGTTGCAGCAATGGCTGGCCGGTCGTGGTCCATCGCCTTATGGTGAGAATGAATTCTTCCGCAAGGCCGTGCGCCGTCACGAGCTGCTTTGGGTATTGAAGCCGGACCGGGATTGACTATTTTTCGTTGGGCCGCTCGCGCGTAGCGGCCTGATTGCCCCATGGAGTGATATGAAGCCTCGTTTCAAGGTTTTGCAGTTGCAGCCGGACTACAACGTCAAGCTCAATGATTTCGCCGACCTCGGCGAGCAGATCGTCAAGTCGTTGCCGGTCGAGCGTTTCGAGGTCACGTCGGCCTTCCTCAGCGGGCGCCCGCGGCCGGGCCAACCGTTGAGCGTGGCCGCGCACTCCAAGTATTTCGAGTTTCCCGAAAAGGCCCTCAAGGGCATTCGCCTGGGCGCCATGTGGCAAATCTACAAGTACTGCCGCGAGCAGAAGTTCGACGTGGTCATCTGTAACCGTTTCAAGTCGGTGAACATGATGCTGTCGCTCAACCGCTGGTTGAAGATCCCGCTGTGCATCGGCATCTCCCATGGGTTTGGCGAGTACGAGCGGGCTTATCGTCGGCGCCAGACGCGCCGTCTGGTGAGCCCGGCCTGGCGCTTCGTCGGCGTGTCGGCAGCGGTCCGTGACTACCTGGTCGGCCTCAATTGCGGCTTTACCCGCGAGAACACCACCTTCGTCACCAATGCCATCGACATTCCCCAGGCCGAAGCCTTGCAACTGCCCCGCGACCAGGCGCGCCAGGAACTTGGCCTGCCCCTCGATGCACGAATCATCGGCGCCCTGGGGCGCCTGGTGCCGATCAAGGGCCACACGCACCTGTTGCAGGCGTTTGCCCGGCTCAAGGACAAATACCCCAACGCCCAGGTCGGCATCATCGGCTCTGGCCGTGCCGAAGCGGACTTGCGCGCGGACATCGAGCGCCTCGGCCTCACCGGCCGCGCGCACTTGCTGGGCTTTCGTGAAGATGGCCTCAAATACGTGCGTGCCTTCGATATCTGGACCATGCCTTCGTTGCTGGAAGGGCTGGGGCTGGCGCTGCTGGAAGGCATGAGCGGGCGCCTGCCAGTGATTGCCTCCAATGGCCCGGCCATGTTGCCATTGGTGGAGGGGGCGGGTGGTTTGTCCCACGAACCCGGCAATGTCGAGCAACTGACAGCCGCCTTGGATACCTACCTGGCGATGAGTGACGAACAATTGCGTGCCAAAGGTGAACAGGTGTTCCGCTACCTGGAAGAAAACCACGCCCTGGCCGAATTCCAACAGAAATACCTGGACTTGATCGAAAGCGGTTTAAAGGAAGTAGGAAGAGCATGACTCAGCAGCAACCCCTGGTCTCGGTGATTATCGCGTCCTACAACCATGGCCGGTACATCGAAGAGAGCATCCTCAGCGTGCTCGCCCAGACGTACCCGAATATCGAACTGCTGGTGGTGGACGACGGCTCCAAGGATGACAGTGTCGAACGTATCCAGCGCCTGCAGGCCGAGCACGGCTTTGATTTCCAGGTACAACAGAACCAGGGGCTGACCGCCACGCTCAACGGCGCCATCGCCCGCGCCAAGGGCAGCCTGATCGCACCGTTCGGCTCCGATGACATCATGCTGCCTGATCGTATTGCCATTCAGGTGGCGTACATGCAGGACAAGCCGAAAGTGGGCATCTGCGCCGGCAACATCGAGCTGATCGATGGCGACGGTCACCTGCACCCGGAGAAGAAACAGCGCCGCGACGTACCGTTTCGCAGCCTGGATTTCGATGATCTGTTCATGGATCGCAAACCCTTCCCGCCGGCGCCGACCATGCTGATTCGTCGCGAAGCGCTGGAGCAAGTGGGCGGCTTCGATCCGCTGATTCCCCTGGAAGATTTGCTGATCCAGTTGAAGATCACTGCCGCGGGCTACACCATCGACGCCCTCGACGTGGTGATGGCGCGCTATCGCCAGCACGCGAGCAACACCTACAAGAACCACCGCTACATGATCCAGAACATCCTCAAGACCTACGCCAAGTTCAGCGAGCACCCGGCTTATGACGCGGTGCGCTACAAATTCCTGAACTCGATGTTCCTCAAGACCGCCGACCGGGACCGGCCGCTGGCGCGGGAGATCCTCAAGCAGATCCCATTGAAGTTCTGGGGGCGCAAGACCTTGCGTGGCCTGGTGCGTCTGTACCTGATGCCCCTCAGGAACTGAGGCGGCGAGGGGGGTAAAAAAAGGCGACTATCAGCGGTGATAGTCGCCTTTTTTATCAGACGCTGGGAATCGCCAAAGCCTGCACCTGTGCCCGAATCTTCGCAGTGGCGCCTTGGCTGGCAACGGCCGCATAACCTTTGGCCAGCTGTTCGAAGTGAGTCTCGAACAACCAGGCGCGGTCCTGCGGGTAGCGTTGCATATGACGCAGGTTGCGCTGGCGCAGGGCGTTGCGCAGCGGCGAAGGGAAGATGCGCAGGTCGGCGATATCGATCAGGCCGAACTCACCGTCATCCATCAGCAGCACGTTCCCCAGGTGCAACGAACGGAAGTACACGCCGCGCTCATGCAACTGGGCCATGAACTGGCCGAAGCGCTCGATCAGCGACTCGCGCAGGCTGCTGTCCAGGCTTTGCAGGGCCTGGCGCAGGGTCAGGCCGGGCAGCGGCGAGTAGATCACGGCGCTGCTGCCGTCGTGCAGCCCATACAGGCCAAGAATCTGCGGCGTGGGGATACCCAGGGTACGCAATTGCTCGGCGTTACTGGCAAACCGCTCGGAGTAGGGGTTGAAGCTGCCCGAGGTGTACCAGCGCCGCGGGCGGAAGACCTTGAGGAAACGGCCGTCAGCCAGGCGCAGGACTTTCGGGCCCAGGCCGTCGGCTTCGATGACGTGTGCATGGCTGCACAGTTGCTCGAAGGCGGCTGGCTTGAGGGCTTGTACCGGCATGCGCAGCACGCTGCGACGACGCTGGGCGATGCTCAGGCCGGCGATGAGAGCCAGTGGGATCCACAAGACAAACCAGTGCTCCTTGGGTCGCGACAGGATGCCGCCGCCTTCGGTCAGGCCGGCGCCGATGCCGTACATCAGCAGGGAAGATGCCAGGATAAACAGCGGCTGCGCACGTTCCTTGAAGCCTTTGTACAGGCCCCAGCCGAGCATGAAGATCCACGGGATAAACCCGATGATACCGACGTAATACAACACGCCCAGGGCGAAGCTGTGGGGCTCGCGCAGTTGGAAGCCATCGGCCAGGGTCAGGTACAGCTCCGAATCGTAGCTGTGGCCAATCCACGGGTGTGCGGCGATGCGTTGCAGCGACATGCCCCACAGTTCAAAGCGGAACGAACTGCCCCTGTTGGTGATCAGTTCCGGGTAGAACAGCAGGAGCCCGGCGGCGCCCACGACCATGCCCGCGATCAGCAGTGCCGAGCGGCGATTACGGCTGATAAAGGTCATCCAGAGGATGGCCAGCGTCAGTGCCACCAGTGGCGTGCGCGAACCGGTGGCCAGGACCGTCGCGGTCATGATAGCCAGGGCGGGTACGCTGAACCACAGCACGCTCAGGCGCTGGGTGGTCATGCAGACATACAGCCAGTAAACGCAGAAGAAGCCGAATACGTGGGAACTGAGCAGGGGGTTATCGAGGGCGCCGCGGCCGCCGATCATGCGCATGCCCGGCTCGAAACCCTTGACGAATGCCACGAGGTTGCACAGGCAGACCACCAGTGCGATCACCGCCGCACTGAAGAAAATCGGCTTGAACAGTTCATTGCGGTAATGCAGCAACAGCCCGCAGCCGGCAAACAGCATGAACGTGTGCAGGGGACGCTTGAACAGGTCCGTGTCCGGGTGTTGCTCCGGGCTCCAGAACAGGCTGATCAGGGCCCAGGCGGAAAACACCAGGAATGCTATCGCCAGCGGCTCGCGCAACAGTTCCTTGAATTCCCGCGGGCGCAGGCACAGCAGCAGCAAGGTCGGCGCACTGAACAGGGCGTAGTAGAACTTGTGCAGCACATTGCGATTGGTGACGAAGAACAACGAGCTCAGCAACAACAACAAGCCAATGGGCAAAATCCAGAGAACCAGAAAGTCGAAAACGCGATTTGAGCCATACATCAGGCGCTTGGAGTGCATACGCAAAGCCATTCCAGATTGAGAAAGCCGACCATCTTAAAGTAGTGGCTATATAATGTCGCCGGTTGGATCCAACCGGGTTGTGGGTCATGCCGGGTGCAAGTACAACAGAGAAGCTGTGCTAAAGTCAGCCTCCTTTTTCAAAACGCCGCGTGATATGACCGACTCCAGTCCGAGCGCAAGCCCTTCGAGCTTGAAAATATACTTCCGCCTGCTCAGTTACGTCAGGCCCTACGCGGGCTTGTTCGCGCTGAGTATCGTCGGATTTCTGATTTTCGCGTCGACCCAGCCCATGCTGGGTTACATCCTCAAGTACTTTGTCGACGGCCTTTCCAATCCGGAAGCTGTGCTGTTCCCCAGCGTGCCGTTCCTGCGTGACCTGCAGTTGCTGCAAGCCGTGCCGCTGCTGATTATCCTGATCGCGGCCTGGCAGGGCCTGGGTTCGTTCCTGGGCAACTACCTGCTGGCCAAGGTGTCACTGGGCCTGGTCCATGACCTGCGCGTGCAGTTGTTCAATAACCTGCTGACCCTGCCCAACCGCTATTTCGACAATCACAACTCAGGGCACCTGATTTCGCGCATCACCTTCAACGTGACCATGGTCACGGGGGCGGCGACCGATGCGATCAAGGTGGTGATACGCGAAGGCATGACGGTGATCTTCCTGTTTGCCTCGCTGCTGTTCATGAACTGGCGCCTGACGCTGGTGATGATCGCCATCCTGCCGCTGATCGCGGTGATGGTCAGCACGGCCAGCAAGAAATTCCGCAAGCAGAGCAAGAAGATCCAGGTCGCCATGGGCGACGTCACCCACGTGGCCTCGGAAACCATCCAGGGCTACCGCGTGGTGCGCAGCTTCGGCGGCGAAGTCTACGAGGAAAAGCGCTTCCTCAAGGCCAGCCAGAGCAACACCAACAAACAGTTGAGCATGACCCGCACCGGGGCGATCTACACCCCGGCCCTGCAACTGGTGATCTACACCGCCATGGCGGTGCTGATGTTCCTGGTTCTTTATCTTCGCGGTGACGCGTCGGCCGGTGACATGGTGGCCTACATCACCTTGGCCGGTTTGCTGCCCAAGCCGATCCGCCAGCTTTCGGAAGTCAGCTCGACCATCCAGAAGGGCGTGGCCGGCGCCGAAAGCATTTTCGAGCAGTTGGACGAAGAAGTTGAAGTCGACCGCGGCACCATCGAGCGTGACCATGTCAATGGGCGCCTGGAAGTGCGCAACCTGAACTTCACCTACCCCGGTACCGAGCGCCATGTCCTCAAGGACATCAGCTTTACCGCCGAACCTGGGCAGATGATCGCTCTGGTCGGGCGCTCGGGCAGCGGCAAGTCGACCCTGGCCAGCCTGATCCCGCGTTTCTACCACCATGAAAGCGGGGAAATCCTGCTGGATGGCGTCGAGATCGAAGACTACAAGCTGCTCAACCTGCGCAAGCATATTGCCCAGGTGACCCAGCATGTGACGCTGTTCAGCGACACCGTGAACAACAACATCGCCTACGGCGACCTGGCCGGCGCGCCCCGGGCCGACGTTGAAGCGGCGGCGGCGGATGCCAATGCCAAGGACTTCATCGACCAGTTGCCCAAGGGTTTCGATACCCAGGTCGGCGAAAATGGCGTGCTGCTGTCCGGTGGCCAACGCCAGCGCCTGGCCATTGCCCGTGCCTTGCTGAAGAACGCGCCGCTGCTGATTCTCGACGAGGCCACCTCGGCCCTCGACACCGAGTCCGAGCGGCATATCCAGGCCGCCTTGGACAAGGTCATGCAAGGCCGCACCACTCTGGTGATCGCGCACCGCTTGTCCACCATCGAGAAGGCCGACCTGATCCTGGTGATGGACGACGGTCGCATTGTCGAACGTGGCACCCACGCCGAACTGCTCGCGCAGAATGGCTACTACGCCCGCTTGCATGCCATGGGCCTGGATGCGCCGGTTACTGCTGATATCACCTGATCCTGTGGGAGCCGGCTTGCCTCGACAAGCCGGCGCCCACATTGCAACCCTCCCGCAAACCTCCCGCAACCCTGTGCTAATATCGCGCCCCTGTTCATTTTGTATGTGGGTTGCTCCATGAAGTTGTCCATGCCGCGATTCGATCAAGCCCCTGTCTTGGTGGTCGGCGATGTCATGCTCGACCGTTACTGGCATGGCGGTACCTCACGGATTTCCCCTGAGGCGCCGGTACCGGTAGTCAAGGTCGAGCAAATCGAAGACCGTCCAGGCGGCGCTGCCAACGTTGCCCTTAATATTGCCGCCCTCGGCGCCCCAGCTTCCCTGGTGGGCGTGACCGGCGACGACGAAGCCGCCGACAGCCTGGCCAACAGCCTGCGTGGCGCCGGTGTGCGCGCGGTGTTCCAACGCATCGCCCATCAGCCGACGATCGTCAAGTTGCGGGTGATGAGTCGTCACCAGCAATTGCTGCGTATCGATTTTGAAGAACCCTTCGCCACCGACGCCCAGGCCCTCAGCAGCCAGGTCGACGCGTTGCTCGAAGGCATCAAGGTGCTGGTGTTGTCCGACTACGGCAAAGGCGCCTTGAGGAACCACCAGGTACTGATCCAGGCCGCCAAGGCCCGCAACATTCCGGTATTGGCCGATCCGAAGGGCAAGGACTTCTCGATCTATCGGGGCGCCAGCCTGATCACCCCGAACCTCAGCGAGTTCGAAGCCATCGTTGGCGGTTGCGCCGACGAACATGAGCTGGTGAGCAAGGGCGCAACGCTGATGGCCGAGCTTGATTTGGGCGCCTTGCTGGTGACCCGTGGCGAGCACGGCATGACCTTGCTGCGCCCCGACCACCCGGCGATGCACCTGCCGGCACGGGCCCGTGAAGTGTTCGACGTCACCGGCGCCGGTGACACCGTGATTTCCACCCTGGCCGCGTCCATTGCGGCCGGCGAGGAACTGCCCCACGCGGTAGCCCTGGCCAACCTGGCGGCGGGCATCGTGGTCGGCAAGCTGGGGACCGCGGCCATCAGCGCGCCTGAATTGCGCCGGGCGATCCAGCGTTCCGAAGGTTCGGAGCGTGGCGTGCTGACGATCGAGCAATTGCTGCTGGCGATCGACGATGCGCGAGCCCACAACGAAAGCATTGTGTTCACCAACGGTTGCTTCGACATCCTGCACGCCGGCCACGTGACCTACCTGGAGCAGGCGCGCGCCCAAGGCGATCGCCTGATCGTCGCGGTCAACGACGACGCTTCGGTCAGCCGTCTCAAAGGCCCTGGTCGTCCGATCAACAGTGTTGACCGGCGCATGGCGGTGCTCGCTGGCCTGGGCGCGGTAGATTGGGTCATCAGCTTCCCGGAAGCCACGCCTGAGAACCTGCTGGCCCAGGTCAAGCCGGACGTGTTGGTCAAGGGCGGTGATTATTCCGTCGACCAGGTCGTGGGGGCCGATATCGTCAGTGCCTACGGCGGCAAGGTCAAAGTGCTGGGTTTGGTCGAGAACAGCTCGACCACCGCCATCGTCGAGAAGATCCGCAACAATGAGTAACGCTGATAAGCGGGTCCTGATTACCGGGGGGGCGGGCTTTATTGGCTCGCACCTGGTCGATGCCTTGCTCGCCAAGGGTTATGCCGTGCGGGTGCTGGATGACCTGTCCACCGGCAAGCGCAGCAACCTGGCGCTGGACAATCCTCGCGTCGAACTGGTTGAGGGCGATGTTGCTGACGCAGCGCTGGTGGCGCGTGCGGCGGTCGGCGTTTGTGCAGTGGTCCACCTGGCTGCCGTGGCCTCGGTCCAGGCGTCGGTGGATGACCCGGTCAGTACGCACCAGAGTAATTTCGTCGGCACCTTGAATGTGTGCGAAGCCATGCGCAAGGCCGGTGTGAAGCGTGTGGTGTTTGCCTCCAGTGCCGCGGTGTATGGCAACAACGGCGAGGGCGCTTCGATTGACGAAGAGACCACCAAGGCACCGTTGACACCCTATGCCTCGGACAAGCTGGCCGGTGAGCACTATTTCGACTTCTACCGCCGCCAGCATGGCCTGGAGCCGGTGATCTTCCGTTTCTTCAATATCTTCGGGCCACGCCAGGATCCGTCCTCGCCGTATTCCGGGGTGATCAGTATCTTCAGTGAGCGTGTGCAACAGGGCGTGCCGATTGCCGTGTTCGGCGACGGTGAGCAAACCCGCGATTTCATGTACGTGGAAGACCTGGTGGACGTGCTGGTGCAGGCTATCGAGGTCGAGGATGCACCGCTGGGGGCGATCAACGTGGGCTGGAACCGCACCACCACGCTCAAGCAGGTGTTGCAGGCGCTGGAAGAGGTGGTTGGCGCGCTGCCGGTTATCACTTACGGGCCGGCGCGCTCGGGGGATATCCGGCATTCGCGGGCGAATAACCAGAGGTTGTTGGCCAACTTCAAACTGCCAGAGCCCACCCCATTGAAGGTAGGCCTCGAGCGGCTGCTTAACGGCTGATCTGATCGAATGTGGGGGCTCGAGGGCTCCCATATTCGTCCTGCTCCATGAAGCGTTCTGCGTTCCTTGGGCGCTAGCGACTGGCCTTTTTCTTCGGCACGATCTTGCGCAGCATCTGCCGCGCCTTGCCGGTCAGGGCTTTCAATTTCGATTCTTTTTCAGGTTGTGACAGGCCTTGCTGCCTGAGCCAATCCTTCCAGCGAATGCGCTCGTCACGCACCACCCAGCCCTCCTGCTGAGCGAAGCTTTCGGCCAGGTACAAACCCCGAGTGCTCGCCGGGTACAGTTGGTCTTTCTTGACCGTGTACAGCTCGGGCAGCGGCTGGCCGTCCTTAAGCGGCATGAGGTACAGGTCCGGACGTTGGCGATCCAGGCGTGCGACCAGTTGGTCGCCTTCCAGTCGTTCATCCACATGGAACAGGCTCAGGGACTTGGCTTCCTTCGGCACTTCCAGGCGCAAGTCATAGATCAGTTGCAGCGACGCCGTGGGCAGGTGCACGTAGGCTCGTGGGCGTTCGATCAATTGGGTTGTCGCACAGCGCACCGGGCGTGCCGCGCCGGACAGTGGGCTGAGGCGAAACGGCAGGGCTTCGCGGTAGTGCAGGGCTGAGGAGTAGGGGGCCGGTAGCCAGGTATCGTTGAAACGTCCGCTCAGCCAGCCTTCGGGGGTTTCCAGCAGGCATTCTTCGGCAATTTCCTGGATGGCGGTGTGCAGCGGCAGGTTCAGTTCATGGGCGGGGACATAGCCGGAGATCAGCTTGAGCACCACATCGCCCCGATCCTGGCGGCGCTGGCGCACCAGTACCCAGTAATCCTTGTTTTGCCAATGCAGGGTCAGGCGCACTGATACCCCGAGGTTCGCCAGTTCCAGGACAAAACGCTCGGGGTCTGCCACCTCGACCGGCTTGCGTCGTTGCAGGGTCTGGGCGAAGTTGAGCGGCATGCCGACGCTCTGGTAACTCAAGCCTTCGGGGGTCGCTTCGACGTGCAGCGGCAGTGTCTTGAAGTTGCTGGGGTTTTTTCTTATGAGGGTTCGCGGCATGTCGGCTCCTTCCTGCGACGGGGTCGGCCGCGTCGGCGGCATCAGAGTTGACGAATGACCTGGGCAGCGGTCGCCACGTTATGAGCCAGGTGCAGCGGATTAATGGTCCCGACAATAGCACTGGCGACGCCCGTTTGCGCAAACAACAACATGAAACTGGCGCGAACTGGATCCATTCCAGGCTCCAGGCACACGTGGCCGCTGGCCAAGGCTTTTTTCACCAGGATGCCCTTGCCATGGACCGCTGCATAATCAATGACGGCTTTCTCGGCCTGTTCGTTCAGATTGTAGGTGACCATCGCACAATCACCCTGTTCCAGGGCCTTCACACCGCCCTCGACAGTTTTGCCGGAGAAGCCGAAACCACGGATCTTGCCTTCGCGTTTCAGCTCGGCCAGGGTCTGGTAGACCTCGCAGTCGTTGAGGATATGCAGGTCATTGCCGTCGGAATGCACCAGCACCAGGTCGATGAAGTCCGTTTCCAGTCGTTTCAGGCTGCGCTCGACCGACATTCGGGTATGGGCCGCGCTGAAATCGTGCCGGGACACGCCTTCCTCGAACTCTTCGCCGACCTTGCTGACAATCACCCAGTCCTGGCGCTGGCCGCGTAACAGCGGGCCCAGGCGTTCTTCACTGCGGCCGTAGGCGGGAGCGGTGTCGATCAGGTTGATGCCCAGTTGGCGGGCTTGGCGTAGCAGCATCCGCGCTTCGTCATCATCGGGAATCTGGAAGCCGCTGGGGTATTTCACCCCTTGGTCGCGGCCCAGCTTGACGGTGCCCAGGCCCAGCGGCGACACCAGCAGGCCGGTGCTGCCCAGGGGGCGATGCAGGTCGTGCAGGGTGGGCAAGGTCATGGCAGCAGTTGCTCCCAGGCGGGTTGGCCGATGGCGGGCTTGGGCAGGTCGGGCAGCGGGGTGGCCGGGCCTGGGTGGATACCGTCGCGCTCCAGAGCGTGGATCACTCGATCGGCGAAGTCCGGCGCCAGGGCCAGTTTGGTCGGCCAGCCCACCAGCAGGTGGCCTTCTTCGGCGAGGAAGGCGTTGTCGGGGCGGCTCAGGCCCGATTGCAGCGGCTCGGCGCGGTCGACGCGCAGGGTGGCCCACTGGGTCTGGCTCATGTCGATCCACGGCAGCAAATGCGCCAGCTCTTTCTGGGCGGTGGCGATTTGCTCTTCAGGCGTGCGCGCCACGCCATCGGCCTCGGCAATTTCGCCGCCCAGGTACCAGACCCAATTGCCATCGGCGGCCGGGTGGGTGGTGACGGTAACGCGCGGCTTGGTACCGCCGCCCAGGCAGTGGGCGTACAGCGGCTTCAACCCTGGGCCTTTGGCGATGATCATGTGCAACGGGCGTGTCTGCATGGCCGGCTGGCTCAGGCCCAGGGCCGCCAGCAACTCTGCAGTGCCGCCGCCGGCACTCAATACGATGCGCTGGGCGCGGATCTCGCGGCCATCGACTTTCAAGCCGATCAATGTGTCGCCTTCGCGCAGCGGTTCGATGTGTTGCCCGGCGAGCAAGCCATCACCGGCCAGTTGCGCCAGGCGTTCGATCAGGCTGGGAACATCGATGACCAATTCCGCCAGGCGATAGACCTTGCCCTTGAAACGGCGGTCTTGCAGGGCCAGCGGCAGATCGTCGCCCTTGACCTGGTCGACACGGCCGCGCACGGCCTTGCTGGCGAAAAAGCTGGTGAGGTTGCCGGCGAGTGTGCCAGGGGACCAGAGGTAATGGGCTTCAGACAGCAGGCGCACGCCGGACAAGTCCAGCTCGCCGTTGCCCGCGAGCGCTTCGCGCCAGCGGCGCGGCATATCGGAAATCGCCTCGGAGGCGCCGGTGAGGGCGCCGTGCAGGGCGTACTTGGCGCCGCCGTGAATGATCCCCTGAGACTTCACGCTCTGCCCGCCACCGAGGGTGGCGCTTTCCACCACCACCGTGGAAAAACCCTGGCGGCGCAGGCGCGCATTGAGCCAGAGGCCGGCAACCCCGGCGCCGACAATCAGAACGTCGGTGGAAATAACGGATGGCATGGGCAACCTCAGTGTTCAAATCAAGTTGCCAAGTATACAGACTCAACGGATCGATCTTTGCCCGGGATCAATATTGGCAGGGGATCTCAGTGGCCGGCGGTTTTCGAGAACAGCTGAATCACCACTACGCCCAACACGATCAAGCCCATCCCGAGCATTGCCGGCAGATCGAGCTTCTGGCCATAGATGAACAGCGCGGCAATGCTGACCATCACAATGCCCATCCCGGCCCAAACCGCGTAGGCCACACCCACGGGGACGGTACGCACCACCAGGGTCAGCATCCAGAAGGCCACGCCGTAGCCCACGATCACCAGCAACAGCGGGATAGGGGTGCTCCAGCCCTTGATGGCTTTCATCGACACGGTGGCGATCACTTCCGAGCAGATGGCAATGGCCAGGTAGTAGTAGGCAGGGTTCATGGGTAGATCCTCGGTGTAGAGCGCACTTGATGATGTCGGTATTTTAGGGCTTCGCTAGATGGGGTAAAGTCATTACCTATCTGGAATGAAGATAGGTTGAGCCATGGGCGTGCAGTGGAATCTGGAGCAGATGCGCTTGTTTGTCAGGGTGGCCGAGCAGCGCTCGTTTTCGGCGGTGGCGCGGGAGCAGCGCAAGGCGCAGTCGGCGGTCAGCAATGGGATCGCCCTGCTGGAGGCGGACTTGGGCGTGAGCCTGTTCGAGCGCAGCAGTGGCCGCCAGCCGCGCCTGACCGAAGCCGGCACGGTGTTGCTCGAAGAAGCGAAGGAGGTCTTGCGCCAGTGCGAACGCCTCAATGGCCGCGCGATGTCGTTGATGCGTGGCGAGGAAGCTTGTCTGCGCCTGGCCCAGGATGAGGCGATGCTCTATCAGCCGGTTCTGGATAGTCTCGATGCCTTGGCTGGACGCTTTCCCAACCTGGAGGTGCAATTGTCCAGCGCGGCCCAGGGGGATGTCGCCCGCAAGCTGGTGGAGCGCAAGGCCGACCTGGGCATGCTGTTTTATCACGACCAGATCCCGGAAGCGTTGGAGCGGCGGGTGGTGGGCAGTGTGGAGATGGTCACGGTGTGCGGTCGCAACCATCCCCTGGCGGCGCAGGCAACCGTGGACTGCCAGCGCCTGGCGCAATTTCGCCAGTTGCTGATGTCGACCCAGACCAGCGTCTATCCCGGCAGCGAGGCCGCCAGCCCGCAGGTGTGGCGTGCCGACAGCTTCTACGTGCTGGCCGAGTGGCTGACCCGTGGCCTGGGCTGGGCGTGGTTGCCCCGGCATGTGGTGCAGTACCCGTCGTACCAGAACCTGATGGTCGAACTGGACAGCGAATGGACGCCACCGGCGTTGGTGGTCGAGCTGGTGTGGCGCCGCGATGAGCCCCTCGGTCCCGCCGCGCGCTTTCTCGCCGAACGTTTTGCCGAGTGCTTGCAGGCGATCGACTGAAAAAGCCGATAAACTCCGCCGCCATGAATAGAACTCTCTACAGCTGTCTGTTTTACCTGGCGCTGCCGTTGGTGGCCTTACGTCTGTGGTTGCGTGCGCGCAAGGCGCCGGCCTATGCCCAGCGCGTGGCCGAGCGGTTTTCCTACGGCTTGCCGGTGATGCAACCCGGCGGGATCTGGGTGCATGCCGTGTCGGTGGGGGAAAGCATCGCCGCCGCGCCGATGATTCGCGGGCTGTTGGCGCGTTATCCACAACTGCCCATCACCGTCACCTGCATGACGCCCACCGGGTCCGAGCGCATCCAGGCGTTGTTCGCCAACGAGCCGCGCATCCAGCATTGCTACCTGCCTTACGATTTGCCCTGTGCGGCCAAGCGTTTTCTTGATCGCGTGCAGCCGAAGCTGGCCGTGATCATGGAAACCGAGCTGTGGCCCAACCATATCCATGCCTGCGCCCAACGCGGTATTCCGGTGGCGCTGGCCAATGCGCGGTTATCGGCGCGTTCGGCCAAGGGGTATGCGCGTTTCGCCAAGCTGACGGCACCGATGCTGGCGCAGATGAGCCTGTTCGCCGTGCAGACGCACACCGAGGCCCAGCGGTTTCTCAGCCTGGGTGCGCGCCCCGAAACCGTAACAGTGACTGGCTCGATCAAGTTCGACCTGACCGTCGACCCCCAATTGCCGGTGCGTGCCGCTGCCCTGCGCGAGCAGTGGGGTGCCACTGAGCGCCCGGTGTGGATCGCCGCCAGTACCCACGAAGGCGAAGATGAAGTGGTGCTCGCCGCCCATCGCCAACTGCTCGAAAGCTACCCCAACGCGTTGCTGATTCTGGTGCCGCGTCACCAGGAACGCTTCGGCCCGATGTTCGAGCTGTGTGGGCAACAGGGGTTTGCCACGGTGCGGCGTTCCAGCGGTGAGCCGGTCACCGCGCAGACCTCGGTGCTGCTCGGTGACACCATGGGCGAATTGCTGTTTCTGTATGCCTTGGCCGACAGCGCTTTCGTCGGTGGCAGCCTGGTGGCGACCGGTGGGCATAATCCGCTGGAACCGGCGGCGCTGGCCAAGCCGGTGATCATGGGCCCCCACGTGTTCAACTTCCTCGAAATTACCGCGATGATGCGCGAAGCGGGTGCGTTGCGGGAGGTGGATGACGCCGAAGGGTTGGCCGAGGCCGTGCGGCAACTGTTCGAGCTGCCGCAGGACGCCCAGCGGATGGCGCAGGCGGGGCTTAAGGTGATGCAGGCCAACCAGGGCGCTTTGAAGCGATTGTTGGATGGCCTTGATCGCCTGATAACTCACTGACGCACTGGCGAGCCAAATGTGGGAGGGGGCTTGCCCCCGATGACGGAGTGTCAGTCAACATGAGTTCACCTGGTACACCGCTATCGGGGGCAAGCCCCCTCCCACAGGGTTTTTACGGTGTGTTCAATTGCCTGGGCGGGCTTTCAACTGCTCGGCAGCCGCCTTGGCCAGGTCCGGTGGCAGGAAGTCCTTGTCCGGGTTGTAGTCGGCCTTGAGGTAGCGCGCCAGGTCCTGCAGGTCCCCTGGGTTCAACGTGCCCGCCGCCTGTTTCAGGCGCAGGTTGTCGAGGATGTAGTCATAGCGGCTGTTGTTGTAGTTGCGCACCGACGCGTAGAGCTGGCGCTGGGCGTCGAGCACGTCGACGATATTGCGCGTACCCACCTGGTAACCGATTTCCGTGGCTTCCACCGCGCTCTGGTTGGAGATGATCGACTGGCGGCGTGCCTGGACCTGTTCCACATCGGTGTTCACTGCGCGGTGCAGGTTGCGCGTATTTTCCACCACCTGGCGGCGCAGGCCTTCGCGTTGCTGCTCGGTCTGGCCGAGGCGCGAATAGGATTCACGCACTTGCGAGCTGGTCAAGCCGCCGCTGTAGAGCGGGATGTTCAGGCGCAGGCCAATGGTACGTTGCGAGACATCGCCACCATAAGGCGTGCCGAAGGCATTCGGGTTACTGAAGCCCAGCGCGTCGTTATCGCCCTTTTCATACTGCGCCACGGCGTCCAGGGTGGGGGCGTGCCCGGCCTTGCGCTGCTTGAGCGTTTCCTCGGCGGCGGTCACCGCATAGTTGCTGGCAAGCAGGTTGAGGTTCTGGCGGCCGGCGGTCTCGACCCAGGCCTTGGCGTCGTTCGGCAGCGGCGGCAACACCGGCAGCGTATGCACAATGCCCTGGATCGAATTGTATTGACGGTTGGTCAGGGTGATCAGCGCTTCGAAGGCGTCATCTACCTGGCGTTGCGCGACGATCCGGTTGGCTCGCGCGGTGTCGTAGCTGGCCTGGGATTGCAGCACATCGGTTTTGTCCGACAGGCCCACGTCGAAGCGTTCGTTGGACTGGTCCAGTTGGCGCTTGAACGCATTTTCTTCGGCCTTTGTCGAGGCCAGGTTGTCCTGGGCACGCAGCACGGCGAAGTAGTTCTCGGCGCTTTGCAGAATCAGGTTCTGTTCGGTGGCCGAGAGTTGCAGCGCGGCCTGTTCGTTGACGGCTTCGGCGGCTTGCAACTGGAACCAGCGGTCGGCACGGAACAAGGGCTGGCTCAAGGTCGCGCGCCAGGAGTGGGCATCGCGGTTGGCGGTGGCGGCCGGGGTGTCGATCTGGGTGCGCACATTATTGATATCGGCACCGGCCGACAAATTCGGTAGCAGGCCGGCGCGGGCCTGGGGCACCACTTCTTTCTGTGCGCCATATTGGGCGCGGGCAGCGGCGAGGTCGGCGTTGTTGTCTACCGCCTCCTGATAGACGCTGACCAGGTCGGTTCTGGCGGACAAGGGCGCTTCAGCTGCCCAGACCATTCCATTGGTCGCACAAGACACGGCAAGAGCCAGTGAGAGTTTGCGCAGCATGAGGCGATCCCTAGTGTGAATATTACGGCGATAATTTAGCGCCCAAGGCTAAAGCTGGCCATTCCTGGCGTCAAGCGTTGAGGCAGCATCCGAGTGTAGTGGCGCAACCACGGCACAACAATCCCGCAAATGCGCCATTCATCACGCTGAATGCACGGCTATTGGCAATTTGCCCCTACCCTGGTCTAGACTGGCCACGTTCTTGTCGGGGTGCCTTGTTAGAAGGCTGAGATCGGTAAATACCGGATCCCGTTGAACCTGATCAGGTTAGCGCCTGCGTAGGGAACAAGATTTCTCGTCACCCGGCGAGTCCTCTTGTGCTTCGTCCGGGATGTTGTTCGACAATCGAACAGCCTTCGTGCACCAAGCACAGCACTGTTTTCAGTGCGTCCATCCGTCACAGGTTCGCTCCGACAAAAATCCACCGCCTGGATAGTTGGAGAGCCCGTGATGAGCACCGAATTAAAAAGCCAAAAATCAAAAAATACCGTGCACTTGAGTGAGTCGGCCAAAGTCGATTCCGGTTCCGTGCAGCCGTTTACCCGCTCGCAAAAAATCTACGTGCCAGGCACTCGCCCGGACATTCGCGTACCGATGCGCGAAATCAGCCTGGACGTCACACCCACCGATTTCGGCGGTGAAATCAATGCGCCCGTGGTGGTCTACGACACCTCCGGCCCCTACACCGACCCCAACGTCATCATCGACGTGCGCAAAGGCCTGGGCGATGTGCGCTCGCCGTGGATCGAGTCCCGGGGTGATACCGAGCGCCTGTCCGGCCTGAGCTCGCACTTCGGCCAGCAGCGCCTGAACGATGCCGAGCTGACCGCCCTGCGCTTTGCCCACGTGAAGAACCCGCGCCGCGCCAAGGCCGGCGCCAACGTCACCCAGATGCATTACGCGCGCAAAGGCATCATCACCGCCGAGATGGAATACGTCGCCATCCGCGAAAACATGAAGCTTGAAGAGGCCCGCGCCAGTGGCCTGCTCGACCAGCAGCACGCCGGCCACAGCTTCGGCGCCAGCGTGCCGAAAATCATCACTCCGGAATTCGTGCGCGAAGAAATCGCCCGTGGCCGCGCAATCATTCCAGCCAACATCAACCACACCGAACTGGAACCGATGATCATCGGCCGTAACTTCCTGGTGAAGATCAACGGCAACATCGGCAACAGCGCCTTGGGTTCGTCCATCGAAGAAGAAGTGGCGAAACTGACCTGGGGCATTCGTTGGGGCTCGGACACGGTGATGGACTTGTCCACCGGCAAGCACATCCACGAAACCCGCGAATGGATCATTCGCAACTCGCCGGTGCCGATCGGTACCGTGCCGATCTACCAGGCCCTGGAAAAAGTCGGTGGCGCCGCTGAAGACCTGACCTGGGAGTTGTTCCGCGACACCCTGATCGAACAGGCCGAGCAAGGCGTCGACTACTTCACCATCCACGCCGGGGTGTTGCTGCGCTACGTGCCACTGACCGCCAAGCGCGTCACCGGCATCGTCTCCCGTGGCGGTTCGATCATGGCCAAGTGGTGCCTGGCGCACCATAAAGAGAACTTCACCTACACGCATTTCGACGAAATCTGCGAAATCATGAAGGCCTATGACGTCAGCTTCTCCCTGGGCGATGGCTTGCGTCCGGGTTCGATTGCCGACGCCAACGACGCCGCGCAATTCGGCGAGCTGGAGACCCTTGGCGAACTGACCAAGATCGCCTGGAAGCACGATGTGCAAACCATGATCGAAGGCCCCGGCCACGTGCCGATGCAATTGATCAAGGAGAACATGGACAAGCAACTCGAGTGCTGCGACGAGGCGCCGTTCTATACCCTCGGCCCGCTGACCACCGACATCGCACCCGGCTACGACCACATTACATCGGGCATCGGTGCGGCAATGATCGGCTGGTTCGGTTGCGCCATGCTCTGCTACGTCACGCCCAAGGAACACCTGGGCCTGCCGAACAAGGATGATGTGAAGACCGGGATCATCACCTACAAGATCGCCGCCCATGCAGCCGATCTCGCGAAAGGTCATCCGGGTGCGCAAATCCGCGATAACGCCTTGAGCAAGGCGCGCTTCGAGTTCCGTTGGGAAGACCAGTTCAACCTCGGCCTCGATCCGGACACCGCACGGTCCTATCACGATGAAACCCTGCCGAAGGACTCGGCCAAGGTCGCGCATTTCTGCTCGATGTGCGGGCCGAAGTTCTGCTCGATGAAAATCACCCAGGAAGTGCGTGAGTACGCGGCCAACCAGCGCATTGACGCGGTGGATGTGGACGTGGCCAAAGGCCTGGCCGAGCAGGCGGAGCGGTTCAAGCAGGAAGGCAGCCAGCTTTATAAGAAGGTCTGATCCAGAGACGGCGGTGCCTGTACCGCCGTCATCGGGGCGGTGCGACGACTCGACAAGCTCCCTCCCACATATTGACTGAGCCATACACAGTTTTTGTGTTCACAGCCGATCCAATGTGGGAGGGGGCTTGCCCCCGATTGCAATCTCCCTGACAACAAGTGCCCCTCAGAGATAACACCCTTGAGCATTCAACCGAGTACCTATTCCCCGGACATCGCGGTCCCCGCTGACAAGCGCGTGTTCGGCGCCCGCGACCTGTTCTCCTTGTGGTTCTCCCTCGGCATCGGCCTGATGGTCCTGCAAACCGGCGCGTTGCTCGCGCCGGGCCTGGGGTTGTCCGGCGCATTGCTGGCGATTTTTCTCGGCACGCTGGCCGGCGTGCTGTTGCTGGCCGCCGTCGGCGTGATCGGCAGCGACACCGGGCTGTCCGCCATGGCCGCCCTCAAGCTCAGCCTCGGTGCCAAGGGCGCCAGCCTGCCGGCGCTGTTGAACCTGCTGCAACTGATCGGCTGGGGTTCGTTTGAAATCATCGTCATGCGCGATGCCGCGAGCTTGTTGGGTGTGCGGGCTTTCAGCGACGCCAGCCTGCTGGCGAGCCCGTTGCTGTGGACGCTGTTTTTCGGTGGCCTGGCGACCCTGCTGGCCGTCAGCGGCCCGTTGACCTTCGTGCGGCAGATCTTGCGCAAGTGGGGGATCTGGCTGTTGCTCGGCGCGTGCCTGTGGCTGACTTGGAACCTCTTCGCCAAAGCCGACCTTGCCGCCCTCTGGGCCCAGGCCGGTGACGGATCGATGCCGTTTGCCGTGGGCTTTGATATTGCGATCGCCATGCCGTTGTCGTGGCTGCCGCTGATTGCCGATTATTCGCGCTTCGGCAAACGCGCCAAGAGCGTGTTCGGCGGTACGGCGCTGGGCTTCTTCATTGGCAACTTCTGGCTGATGAGCCTCGGCGTGGCCTACACCCTGGCCTTTGCGCCAAGCGGGGAGGTCAACGCACTGCTGCTGGCCTTGGCCGGGGCGGGCCTGGGCATTCCGCTGCTACTGATCCTATTGGATGAGTCGGAAAACGCCTTTGCCGATATTCATTCGGCGGCAGTGTCCAGCGGGATTCTATTGCGCTTGAAAGTCGAACACCTGGCGCTGGCGATCGGCGTGCTCTGCACCTTGATCGCCTGCTTTGCGCCGTTGGCGCAGTACCAGAACTTCCTGCTGTTGATCGGTTCGGTATTCGCGCCGCTCTTTGGCGTGGTACTGGTCGATCATTTCATCCTGCGCCGCCGCGGCCAGGGCGCTGTGGCTTCGCTGCGTTGGCCGGCGTTGTTGGCGTGGCTGGGGGGCATTGCGACTTACCATCTGCTCGCCAACCTGTATCCGGATGTCGGCGCGACCCTGCCGGCGCTGGTGCTGGCAGGGCTGTTGCAGTTCATCCTGGGCCGGGCCTTCAGCGGCGTACGGGCACCAGCTCAGGCTTGAGGATGCCGTCCAGGCGCGAGTAGGGAATCTGCAACTCGACGTGGCCCAGGGCGTACGGCGCGATGGTGGTGGTAGGGTACTTGAGGGTCACGCCGCCGTAGGTCAGCGCCACGTTCGGGGTTTTCTGGAAGGGATAGCTTTTGACGAACTCCGGCTCCAGGCTCAGGCGCGTACTGATCAGCCAGCTGTTGTGGGCCACCTGAGCGGCTTTCCAGAATGCGTCTTCCTTGCCTGGCAGCAGCATGTCGGTCAACGTCAGGGCCTTTTGCTGCGGACGCGAATAGTTGATGAACGCGCGGCCCGGTTCGCCGTGGGTGACGCCTTGGTCCAGGTAGCTGGACAACTCGATGATCACCAAGCCGTCATGCTGCTCGCGTACCTTGGCCTGCAAGTACATGTTGTTGCCGGGGGCGGCCGTCTGCAGGAATTGTTCGCTGTACGTCGCCAGGCTCGTCGGCAGCGGGTCGCTGGGCTTGGTACGGGTCATCTCCAGCAGGCGCTGTTCGATCAGCGCATCCAGCTTGGGTTCTTTGGCGAAGTGCACGGTGTCGATGTTCACCAGTGGGCAATCGGCGCTGGCGCAGCCCGGCTTGCTTTGTTCGCTGGCGTCACGGGTGGCTTCCAGCGGGGTACGATAGCTGGGTTGAAACAGGCTCTGGCAGGCGCCGAGGGTCAAGGCGATACAGGCCACGGAGGCGATTTTTAAAAGCGACATGTATGTTCTTCGTCCGTCGATTAAGAGCGAAATTCGTGGACCTTCGACTACCGGCAGGCCAGTCAGTTCGCCACTAAGATTATTAGAGTGAGTTTGACGCCCGCCGTCTATCCCGGCAACTGGAAAGGGGCTGCACCTACGGGCAGGACCGCGTTAGGATGGCGCGAATTGCACGGGCATAACGAGGAAGGATATGACGGACATCGCGAAATCGACGCCGAGCAAAATCGAAATTGTTCAGCGCGACAATGCTTACCAGGGCTTCTACAAACTCGATCGGGTGCAGTTGCGCCACGAAAAGTTCGACGGTGGCATGAGCCGGGTGATCAATCGCGAAGTTTTCGTGCGCCATGATGCCGTGTGCGTGCTGCCTTACGACCCGCAGCGCGATGAGGTGGTCTTGATCGAGCAGTTTCGCGTCGGCGCCATGGGCCGTACCGACAACCCGTGGCTGGTGGAAATGGTCGCTGGCCTGATCGACAAGGATGAACAGCCGGAGGAGGTTGCACACCGCGAAGCCGAGGAGGAAGCTGGGCTGACATTCTCCTCGTTGTGGCCGATCACCAAATATTTCCCGTCGCCGGGTGGCAGTACCGAATTTGTCCACTTGTACCTGGGCCGTTGCGACAGTGCGGGGGCGGGTGGCGTGCATGGATTGGAAGAAGAGGCAGAAGATATTCGTGTCACCACCTGGGCTTTCGAAGATGCCTTGCAAGCGGTGCGTGATGGCAGGATATCCAATGCGCCCAGCATTATTGCCCTGCAATGGTTAGCGCTCAATCGCGCGGAAGTGAGGGGGTTATGGCAGTAAAGGCACGGGAACGTTATCGAGTTGACCTGATCGGGCTGCAAGCAGCTTGCGAGGCCAACTATGCGCGGCTGATGCGCTTGCTCCCCGATATGCGTCATTCCCCCGAGGCGCGGCGAATCGGCGTGACCCATGGCGACCAGATGCTCGGCGTGCTGGCCCTGGAAGTCATCGTCAACTGCCCGTACACCACCACCCTGCGCGTGCGCCAGGAGCACAGCCTGCCCTGGCTGCCGGTGCCGCAGCTGGAAGTGCAGGTGTACCACGATGCCCGGATGGCCGAAGTGATCAGCGCCGAACATGCGCGGCGCTTTCGCAGCATCTACCCTTACCCCAATGTGTTCATGCACCAGCCCGATGAGAAAGCACAGCTCAATGTGTTCCTCGGTGAATGGTTGAGCCACTGCCTGGCCTTGGGCCATGAGTTCGAAGTCGTGCGATAGATGTGAACTGCGTCTGCTTCCTTAGGTTTCCTCTTTGCGTCCTGCCCCAGCATAATCGCCCCAACTATCCATTCCTGTGATTGCCTTGGGAGAGCGCCTTGCCGAGCGTATCCACCTTGAACCCCGATGCGCCGACGTTGCTGGTGCAGTTGTCCGACAGCCACCTGTTTGCCGAGGCCGACGCTGTGTTGCTGGGCATGAACACCCGCGACAGCTTGCAACGGGTGATCGACTTGGTGCGTGAGCAACAGCCCCGGATCGATTTGCTGTTGGCCACCGGGGACCTGTCCCAGGACGGTACGCTGGCGTCCTATCAGCAATTTCGCGAGATGACGGCGCCTTTTGGGGTTCCGGCACGCTGGATTCCCGGCAACCACGATGAGCCGCAAGTCATGGCCCACGCGGCGGTGCACAGTGATTTACTGGAACCGGTGGTGGATATCGGCCATTGGCGCATCACCCTGCTGGACTCCGCCGTGCCGGGCTCGGTGCCTGGGTACTTGCAGGACCAGCAACTGCAACTCTTGGCCCAAGCCTTGAGTGAAGCGCCGAACCGCCATCACCTGGTGTGTTTCCACCATCACCCGGTACCCATCGGTTGTGCGTGGATGGAGCCCATCGGCTTGCGCAACCCCGAGGCTCTGTTTGCCGTGCTCGACCGCTTCCCTCAGGTCAAGGCGGTGCTCTGGGGCCATGTGCACCAGGAAATCGACCGTGAGCGCAATGGCGTGCGCCTGTTGGCGTCACCGTCCACCTGCATCCAGTTCGCGCCGGGCAGCGAGGATTTCAATGTCAGCGAAGAGGCCCCAGGCTATCGCTGGCTGCGCCTGCACGCCGATGGGCGGTTGGAAACCGGGGTGGAGCGGGTGAAAAATTTTGCCTTTACCGTGGATTACGGCAGCAACGGCTATTAAAGGCGGCGAACACTGATCAGACATGTGGGGAGAGGGCTGGATGATCGGCTGCTCACACCACCCCGATCCCTGTAAACTGCGCCTTTTTCGCGCAAGCACGGAGAGCCCGGCATGTCCGCTTCGATCCTGTATATCCACGGTTTCAACAGCGCGCCCGCGTCCAACAAGGCCTGCCAGTTGATCCGCGTGATGGACAACCTCGGCCTGGCCGGCCAACTGCGCGTACCGGCCCTGCATCACCACCCCCGCCAGGCGATCCCGCAGTTGGAGGCGGCCATCCGCGAACTGGGGCGGCCACTGCTGGTCGGCAGCTCGCTCGGCGGCTACTATGCAACCCATCTTGCCGAACGCCATGGTCTCAAGGCGCTGCTGGTCAACCCGGCGGTCAGCCCTCATCGGATGTTCGACGGTTACCTGGGCACCCAGAAGAACCTCTATACCGATGAAACCTGGGAGCTGACCCACGACCACGTCACGGCGCTGGCCGAGCTTGAGGTCCCGGCCCCCCAGGATGCCGCGCGTTATCAAGTGTGGTTGCAGACCGGGGATGAAACCCTGGATTATCGCCTCGCCCAGCAGTATTACCGGGCGTGTGCCCTGCGCATCCAGGCCGGCGGCGACCATGGTTACCAGGGCTTTGCCCAGCAATTGCCGGCCTTGTTGAGCTTTGCCGGCATTGGCGCAGATCAGTATCAATCCTTCGATTTCGCGGCACTGTAATTGCTTTGGAAATCCCAGGTTACTTTTTAATCGAACGACTCACGACGAGACCCCATGGCCACTCCCAGCGCTAGCTCTTATAACGCCGACGCCATCGAAGTCCTCTCGGGCCTCGACCCGGTGCGCAAACGCCCCGGCATGTACACCGACACCAGTCGGCCGAACCACCTTGCCCAGGAAGTCATCGACAACAGCGTCGACGAAGCCTTGGCCGGGCACGCCAAGTCGGTGCATGTCATTCTCCACGCTGACCACTCCCTGGAAGTGTCCGACGACGGTCGTGGCATGCCGGTGGACATTCACCCGGAAGAGGGTGTGTCGGGCGTAGAACTGATCCTCACCAAGTTGCACGCCGGGGGTAAGTTCTCCAACAAGAACTACCAGTTCTCCGGTGGCTTGCACGGCGTGGGTATTTCCGTGGTCAACGCCTTGTCCACGTTGGTACGGGTCAAGGTCAAGCGCGACGGCAACGAGTACGAGATGACCTTCGCCGATGGCTACAAAGCCCGCGAATTGCAGGTGATCGGCACCGTTGGCAAGCGCAATACCGGCACCAGCGTGTACTTCGCGCCGGACCCGAAATACTTCGATTCGCCAAAATTCTCCATCAGCCGCCTCAAGCACGTGCTCAAGGCCAAGGCCGTGTTGTGCCCGGGCCTGCTGGTCACCTTTGAAGACAAGGGTACTGGCGAGAAAGTCGAGTGGCACTACGAAGACGGCCTGCGTTCCTACCTGGAAGATTCCGTCAGCGATTTCGAACGCCTGCCCAACGATCCGTTCTGCGGCAGCCTGGCCGGTAATAAAGAAGCCGTCGACTGGGCGCTGCTGTGGTTGCCCGAGGGCGGTGACAGCGTGCAGGAAAGCTACGTCAACCTGATCCCAACCGCCCAGGGCGGCACCCACGTCAACGGTTTGCGCCAAGGCTTGCTGGATGCCATGCGCGAATTCTGCGAATACCGCAGCCTGTTGCCGCGCGGCGTGAAGCTGGCGCCGGAAGACGTGTGGGAGCGCATCGCGTTCGTGCTGTCGATGAAAATGCAGGAGCCGCAATTCTCCGGCCAGACCAAAGAGCGCCTGTCGTCCCGTGAAGCGGCAGCGTTTGTCTCCGGGGTGGTCAAGGATGCCTTCAGCCTGTGGCTCAACGAACACCCGGAATTGGGCCTGGCCCTGGCCGAGCTGGCAATCAACAACGCCGGTCGCCGTCTGAAAGCCAGCAAGAAAGTCGAGCGCAAGCGCATCACCCAAGGCCCGGCACTGCCCGGCAAGTTGGCTGATTGCGCCGGGCAGGACCCGATGCGCTCAGAGCTGTTCCTGGTGGAGGGTGACTCCGCCGGCGGTTCCGCCAAGCAAGCGCGGGATAAGGAATTCCAGGCGATCCTGCCGTTGCGCGGCAAGATCCTCAACACCTGGGAAGTCGATGGCAGTGAAGTCCTGGCCAGCCAGGAAGTACACAACATCGCCGTGGCCATTGGCGTCGATCCGGGCGCGGCGGACATGAGCCAACTGCGCTACGGCAAGATCTGCATCCTCGCCGACGCCGACTCCGACGGTCTGCACATCGCAACCCTGTTGTGCGCGTTGTTTGTGCAGCACTTCCGCCCGTTGGTGGATGCCGGTCACGTCTACGTCGCCATGCCGCCGCTGTACCGGATCGACCAGGGCAAGGAGATTTTCTATGCCCTGGACGAGGCCGAGCGCGATGGCATCCTCGACCGCCTGGTGGCCGAGAAGAAACGCGGCAAGCCACAGGTCACGCGATTCAAGGGCCTGGGTGAAATGAACCCGCCGCAACTGCGTGAAACCACCATGGACCCGAACACCCGGCGCCTGGTGCAGTTGACCCTGGAAGACTTCGACGCCACATCGGAAATGATGGACATGCTGCTGGCGAAGAAACGCGCGCCAGACCGCAAGTCCTGGCTGGAGTCCAAGGGCAACCTGGCCGAGGTGTTGGGCTGATGCGCACAGGTTTCGCCCTGGCGATCCTGATGTTGAGCGGGCTGGCGGCCACCCCGGTGGTGGCTGAGCCTGCGGCTGAGCTCAAGCTGGTGTCCGAACACCCGGTAGAGGGCATGCGGGGCGGTAACCTGTCAGGCCTGGCGTTGTGCGGTACGGCGCTGTGGACGGTTTCCGACCGCGACGACGACCGGATCTACCGCCTCGATATCAGCGCGCCGACCTGGCAGGCCGAAACCGTGAAGATTGACGTGCCGCCAGTGCCCGAGTCCGGCTTGCCCTGGGGCTTGCGCTCGCGCACCAAGGCCGCTTCGTTCATTCGCGGCGGCGACCTGGACTTCGAAGGTATCACCTGCGATGCGGCGGGCAACCGCTACATCGTCAGCGAAGCCCATGCGGCGGTGTTGCAAGTGCCGGTAGCCGGTGAGCCGCAATGGTTGAAAATCGCCCCCGGCATGGTGCGCGAAGCCCGCGCCAGTGGCATGTTGCTGCATTTCAATGCCCTGTTTGAAGGCTTGGCGGTCAACCCGGAAGGCAGCCAGATCTGGTTGGCTGCGGAGCGTGAACGGCGAGGCCTGATTTCCATCAAGCGGCCGCAAAGCCTTTGGGACTGTGACGGCCCCTGCGTGTTGTTGAGCGAGGCTGGCCAGGAAATGCAACCGGCCAAATTCCCCAACGCCAAGGCGGTGTCCAAGGATTTTGCCGACCTGGCGCTGTTTGGCGGCAAGCTGTTTACTCTGGAGCGTAATGCGTTCCAGATTTGCCGGCGCGACGCGGTCACGGCCAAGGTCGAGCTGTGCTGGTCATTTGCCGACGAGACTCTGACGCCCGAGCGCCGCTATGCCCAGCCCTACGGCCTGGCCGAAGCCCTGGTGGTGGATACGGACGGTGCTTGGATTGGTATCGACAATAATTTCGGCCCGCGTGCCGATGGTGAAAAACGCCCCGTGGTCTATCGTTTCGCCGCCCCTGCCGGCGGTTGGAGCGCCAAACCATGAGCCCCCGCTTTTTTGAATTGACCCGGCGCTGCGGCATTTCCGCTGCGCCTTACCAAATATTGATGAGGCCCGCATGAGTGACATCCTCGCAGACAGCTTAGATGGCGTAGAACGCCGGTCGCTGGCTGACTTCACCGAAAATGCCTACCTCAACTACTCCATGTACGTGATCATGGACCGTGCCTTGCCGCATATCGGCGACGGCCTGAAGCCTGTACAGCGGCGCATCATCTACGCCATGAGTGAGTTGGGCCTGGATGCCGATTCCAAGCACAAGAAGTCGGCGCGTACGGTCGGTGACGTGCTCGGTAAGTTCCACCCCCACGGCGACTCGGCATGCTACGAAGCCATGGTGCTGATGGCCCAGCCGTTCAGCTACCGCTACACATTGGTGGACGGCCAGGGTAACTGGGGCGCACCGGATGACCCCAAGTCCTTCGCCGCCATGCGTTACACCGAGGCACGCCTGTCGCGTTATTCGGAAGTGCTGCTCAGCGAGCTGGGCCAGGGCACCGCGAATTGGGGCCCGAACTTCGACGGCACCCTCGACGAACCCCTGGTGTTGCCGGCGCGTTTGCCCAATATCCTGCTCAATGGCACCACGGGTATTGCCGTGGGCATGGCCACGGACGTACCGCCGCATAACCTGCGCGAGGTCGCGACCGCCTGCGTGCGCCTGCTGGATGAACCCAAGGCCACGGTCGAGCAGCTCTGCGAGCATATCCAGGGGCCGGATTACCCCACCGAAGCAGAAATCATCACGCCGCGCGCCGACCTGCTGAAGATGTACGAGACCGGCAAGGGCTCGGTGCGCATGCGTGCGGTGTACCACATCGAGGACGGCGACATTATCGTCACCGCGCTGCCGCACCAGGTGTCCGGTGCCAAGGTGCTGGAGCAGATCGCGGCGCTCATGCAGGCCAAGCCGTCGAAACTGCCACAGGTTGCCGACCTGCGCGACGAGTCCGACCACGAAAACCCGTGCCGAATCGTGATCATCCCGACCAATAGCCGGGTCGACCACGAAGTGCTGATGCAGCATTTGTTTGCCAGCACCGACCTGGAGTCCAGCTACCGGGTCAACATCAACATCATCGGCCTGGACGGCAAGCCGCAGCTGAAAAACCTGCGCAACCTGCTGGTGGAGTGGCTGGAGTTCCGGGTGCAGACCGTGCGTCGCCGCCTGCAATTCCGCCTCGACAAGGTCGAGCGCCGCCTGCACCTGTTGGACGGCTTGCTGATTGCCTACCTCAACCTGGATGAAGTGATCCACATCATCCGTACCGCCGAGCACCCGAAAGCCGAACTGATCGCGCGTTTCGAGCTGAGTGAGATCCAGGCCGACTACATCCTCGACACCCGTTTGCGTCAGTTGGCGCGACTGGAAGAAATGAAGCTGCGCGACGAACAGGATGCGTTGCTCAAGGAGCAGGCCAAGCTGCAAGCGCTGCTGGGCAGCGAAGCCAAGTTGAAGAAATTGGTGCGTAGCGAACTGATCAAAGACGCCGAAACCTACGGCGATGACCGTCGTTCGCCGATCGTCGAGCGCGCCGAAGCCAAGGCCCTGACAGAAACCGAGTTGCTCCCAAACGAGAAAATTACCGTCGTTCTGTCGGAAAAGGGTTGGGTTCGTTCCGCCAAGGGGCATGATATTGACGCCACTGGTTTGTCGTACAAGGCCGGTGATGGCTTCAAGACTGCCGCCGCCGGGCGTTCCAACCAGTTTGCGGTGTTTATCGACTCCACCGGGCGCAGTTATTCGGTGCCGGCCCATACCTTGCCGTCCGCACGGGGGCAGGGCGAGCCGCTGACCGGGCGTCTGACGCCGCCACCGGGGGCGAATTTCGAGTGCGTGCTGCTGCCGGACGACGATTCGTTGTATGTCATCGCTTCCGACGCGGGGTACGGGTTCGTGGTCAAGGGTGAAGACCTGCAGGCCAAGAACAAGGCGGGCAAGGCGCTGTTGAGCCTGCCGAACAACGCCAAGGTGATCCTGCCGCGGCCGGTGGACGATCGCGAGAGCAATTGGCTGGCGTCGGTCACCACCGAGGGGCGCTTGCTGGTCTTCAAGATCAGCGATTTGCCGCAGTTGGGCAAAGGCAAGGGCAACAAGATCATTGGTATTCCAGGGGAGCGGGTCGCCAGTCGTGAAGAGTATGTGACCGACATCGCGGTGATCCCTGAAGGCTCTACCCTGGTGCTGCAAGCGGGTAAACGCACATTGTCGCTGCGTCCTGACGACCTTGAGCATTACAAGGGCGAACGTGGACGGCGTGGTAACAAACTGCCGCGGGGCTTCCAGCGTGTGGATGCCTTGCTGGTGGAAACGCCTGTTTAAGGCGACAAGGAGGGCTTGGCGGGTTTCGCCTTGAAGCAGGCCTTGGAAAGGCAAAAACCATTCCCAGCGGCCTGCGCCCTGCCTGACCCGCTTTAAGGTGACAACGCAGTGGGGAAACTCACTGAGAACGCCCTCTGGAGCCGTTGATCTACGATTTAACGCGTAGATCGACGCTTTGGCGCTGGAGTCATGGCGCATATTCACGGATGATATGGCCTTTCCAGCGCCGGCGTGGCCGAGCGTGTTTAGGTTATTTTTAAGTATTACATTGTGGTTCGCCTTGTGGCAGCCACCTGGATGGGATGATGACTGCTCCACGCCTTCCTTTTATTTTGATGCTCGCTGGCCTTCTGGGGCTGGCGGGTTGCAGCACACACCAGCCTGTGTCGCTGTATCAGCTGGACAGCGGAAGTCCGGCCCAGCCCGCACAAACTGCGGGTATGGCAGTTTTACTGGGCCCGGTAGTCGTCGCTGACTACCTGCAACGTGAAACCCTGCTACAGCGTCAGAACGACGGCAGCCTGCAAGGTTCCGTTGATGGTCGTTGGGCCGGCAGCCTATCGTCCGACATCAACCAACTGATGCTGCGCCAGGTGGCGGGTCAACTGGACAGCCAGCGTGTGGTCCTTGCGCCTGCACCCACTGGCTTTACCCCGGATGTTCAGGTGTTGCTGACCATTACCCGGCTTGATTCCGGTAAATCGCAACCGGCGATTCTCGATGCGCAATGGCGCTTGATCGACCGTCGTGGCCAGGTGCGCGATAACCGAATCGTGCACCTGCAGGAAGAACACACCGGCACCACCGCGTCCCAGGTCCAGGCCCAGGGCGTATTGTTGCAACACCTGGCGCAGCAGTTGTCGGTGGCCCTCAAGCCATTGGCCAACCAGCCGCCAATCGCCGAGGCACCGCGCAAGCAGGCTCCGGTACAGGCCAAGCCCGCAGAGCCGCAGAAACCGAAGATGCCGATGGCGACACCGATTCGCACGGATATGGAAGTGTTCAGGTTCTGATCTGAATCGCAGACAAACAAAAAGGCCCGCTGACTCAGCGGGCCTTTTTGTTTGTGGTGAGATAAGTCACGGCGCAGATCAAGTGTGGGAGGGGGCTTGCTCCCGATAACGGTGGTTCAGTTAATGATGTGCTGACTGATACTCCGCAATCGGGGGCAAGCCCTAATGCCGTTCAGTTAAGCGTACATCGCCTTTTGTAGGAGCGAGGGGGACGCCTAGTTCTTGCTCGCGAAAAACGTCAACGATAACGCGTGTCTCCTGAATGAACGCGGCGCCTGTGAGTTTTTCGCGAGCAAGCTCGCTCCTACAAAAAAGCCTTAACTGAACGGCATTAGGGCAAGCCCCCTCTCACATGAGTCCGGCGGTGTTCTTCAGGGCTTTGTACGGGTCTCATGCATCCGCGCCAACTGCCGTTCCAGCATCGATGGATACGGCTCCATCAAGCGCTCCACACAACTGGCGCCTTCTGGGCTGGCAATGGGGCGAATACGCGCGCGTTGGCGAATCAGCGTGTCTTCGCTGATCTTGCGCTCCACCAGCAGGAGATTGCGGCTGTGTTGGGACAGGGCCAGCGCATCCTGGGCGATCTCGGTCAGCAGCAGGTCGATCTGGCTCATGCCAAACAGGTCGTCACCCACCGTCAGGCCCAGTTGCAGTTGCAAGGTGATGCCGCTGTCGGCCACTTCGATCTGCAATTCATGGCCCAGGGCGCGCAGCAGCTCGCCGCAGCAGATGGCGTTGGTCAGGTAGTCTTCGCCGCTGTCTTCGCTGTGGAACAGCATCAACGTGCTGCCGTCGTTCAGGGTGTGCAGCTCGCTCTGGTAGAGCGAGGCGGCCTGGTCGAGGCAATCGCGGTAGCGTTCCAGTAATTCGGTCAGGCGGGCGCGGGGCAGGCGGCGCAGTTGGTCCTGGGCGCCCAATTGCACGGCCAGTACGGCGCTGTGCTGGGGCTCGGCGTTCTTCGCTGGCACGGGCTTGGGCGCAACGGCGGTGCTGGCCGAGGTGTCGCGCAGGTCGGCGAATGGGTCTTCGTCGTCCAGCTCGTCTTCTTCGGCCCGGATCACATGGCGTGGCGCTGGTTTCAGGCCGGCTACCGGAGGGCGCTCGTCGAAGCCCGGGTCGCGCAGGTCGTGTACTTCGAACTCGGGTTCGTCGTCGAACTCGGGCTCGGGTTCAATCTCGCGTACCACCGGTTCCGGAGCGAAGCTGGCATGAAGTTGGCGCGCAAGGTCGCCGATTTCGTCCTGGCGATCGGTGGCCGGGGTATGTTCGTCGATATCCCGCAGCCAGATGCGCAGTTGCATCAGTGGCGTCGAGATATGCCGCCCCAGGCGCAGGCTCAAGGCCAGGGCCAGGGCCAGCAGGATCGCGCTGAGGATGCCCATGCTTTGCAGGCTGATGGTCATCGGCTGCTGGAATTGCTGCATGTCCAGGCTGATGCGCAATTGACCCGCCTTCACATCCTGGAACGTGATATTGCTCTGGTACAAGCCTTCGGCTTCGCCCAGCAGGCCGTTTTTCGGGCGTTGCCCGGCTTCGGCCATGATGCGGTTGTCCACGCTGTAGATGGCGGCGTGGGCGACCAGCGGGTTCTTGGTCAGGTTGTTGAGCAGCACGTTGAGGCTGAGGATGTCGTTGGACACCAGCAGCTCGGTCGCCGAGGTGGCGGTCTGGGTGGTCAGGCTTTCGCCCAACGCATCGGCTTGCTCATGCATGGCCTGTTTGAACTGCAAACCCATCACGCAGGCGTAGATCACCAGGGCCAGGGCGACCAGGATCACGTTATGGCTGGCGATGCGTAATGCGATCGGTACACGGCGGTGGCGCAGTGCCCGGAAGATCAGCAGGAAGAAGTTGTCGGTTTTTACTGGCGTGGGCCGGTTCACTTGAGCTCGGCTCTTAGTCCGTGAAGTTGACGCGCAGTATAGCGACAGGCCCAAGACCGGCAAAGCGCTGGCTGTGCCCGGTGGTCACTGAAAGTGGGTAGAATGCGGTTTTTTTCCAGCCTGGGGGTGCGCTTTGCGCGAAATTGTCCTGATCAACATCACCGGCGAAGACCGACCGGGTCTCACCGCGGCCATTACCGGCGTTCTGGCCCAGGGTGGTGTAAACATTCTCGACATCGGCCAGGCGGTGATCCACGACACCCTGTCGTTCGGCATCCTGGTGGAAATCCCGAGCACCGAGCAGGCGTCTTCCGTGCTCAAGGACATTCTGTTTACGGCATACAAGCTGGATCAACAGGTACGGTTCACCCCGGTGTCCGAAGAGGATTACCAGCACTGGGTGGCCGGCCAGGGCAAGAAACGCCATATCGTCACCTTGTTGACCCGCAAAGTGACCGCCGAGCAGTTGCAGCGCGTCAGCTCGATCACCGCGCAGTTTGGGTTGAACATCGACCATATCGACCGTCTGTCAGGTCGTATGCCACTGGACACCCCGGCCGACAAGGGCAAGGGCTGCATCGAGTTTTCCGTGCGCGGCGAACCGGCAGACCCGCAGGCCCTGCGCGCTGAATTCCTCAGCGTGGCCCAGGAGCTGAACGTCGACATCGCCTTTCAGGAGGACTCGCTGTTCCGCCGCAACCGCCGCCTGGCGGTGTTCGACATGGACTCGACGCTGATCGAAGCCGAAGTCATCGACGAACTGGCCAAGGCAGCCGGTGTGGGTGAGCAAGTTTCTGAAATCACCGAACGCGCGATGGCCGGTGAGCTGGACTTCCGCGCCAGCTTCAAGGAGCGCCTGGCGTTGCTCAAGGGGCTGGATGTGAGCGTGCTGGACTCCATCGGCGCTTCCCTGCGCCTGACCGAAGGTGCCGAAACCCTGTTCGCCGAGCTCAAGCGCCTGGGTTACAAGACCGCGATCCTGTCCGGTGGCTTTACCTACTTCGCCAAGCAATTGCAGGCCAAGTTGGGCATCGACTATGTGTTCGCCAACGAACTGGAAGTGGTCGACGGCAAGGTGACTGGCGTGGCGGTGGAGCCGATTGTCGACGCACAGCGCAAGGCCGACCTGCTGAAGGAGCTGGCCCACAAGGAAGGTTTGCGTCTGGAGCAGACCATTGCGGTGGGCGACGGTGCGAATGACCTGCCGATGCTGGCAATTGCCGGTTTGGGTGTGGCGTTCCGTGCCAAACCCTTGGTCAAGCAATCGGCCAAGCAGGCGATTTCGACCTTGGGGCTGGATGGTGTGCTGTATCTGCTGGGCTTTCGCGACCGCGACGGTCAGCTCTAATCCGAAGTCACTGTAGGAATACAGTCAACATGTGGGAGGGGGCTTGCCCCCGATGACGGTGGAACAGCCAATATACCTGTGGCTGGACTACCGCTATCGGGGGCAAGCCCCCTTCCACATTGGATCTCTGCAGGTTTTGAATCAGGCTTTCGGCAGTGCGATGCCCTGGCCCATCTGCACCGGCGAACCGGCCACCAGTTCCTCAGCCCACTTCACCTGATCCGGCCCGAACAGCACGATCGCGGTGGAGCCCAACTTGAAGCGACCCAGCTCCGCACCCTTCCCCAGGTGAATCGGCGCGCGTGCCGCTTCGTCATAGCGGAAGGTTTTCAGCTCGCGCTTGGGCGGCGTGACCAGCCCGGCCCACACGGTTTCAATCGAGGCGACGATCATCGCGCCGACCAACACCACGGCCATCGGGCCGCGTTCGGTGTCAAACAGGCAGACCACACGCTCGTTACGGGCAAACAGTTCCGGCACGTTTTCGGCGGTGGTCTGGTTGACCGAGAAAATCCGCCCAGGCACGTAGACCATTTCGCGCAGGGTACCGGCCAGCGGCATATGCACGCGGTGGTAGTCCTTCGGCGACAGGTAGATGGTGGCAAAATCGCCGCCCATGAAAGGCGCTGCCACGGCAGCATCGCCGCCCAGCAACTCCAGCACGCTGAAGCTGTGGCCCTTGGCCTGGAATATACGGCCATGCTCGATCGGGCCGAGCTGGCTGACCGCACCATCAGCCGGGCTCAGTACGGCGCCAGGGGTCGGGTCCAGTGGGCGCGCGCCGTCTTTCAAGGCGCGGGTGAAGAAGGCGTTGAAGTGCTCGTAGGCGGTCACGTCTTCCACCAGGGCTTGGGACATGTCCACTTGATAGCGCTTGGCAAACCACGTGGTGAAGGCATTCTTGAACCAGCGTACGCGGCACTCGGCAATGCAGCCGGCCAGCCGCGACAGCAGGTGATGCGGCAGCAAGTACTGGCTGAGGATAAACAACTGCTTTTTCATTAACTGTCCTTAAACCTTAAATCTCAACGGGGGTGTCGGGGTGGTTGCCCCATTCGCCCCAGGAACCGGCATAACCTTTGACTCGCGGATAACCGAGCGCCTTGGCCACCAGGTAGGTGAAGCCAGAGCGGTGGTGAGTCTGGCAGTGGGTGATGATTTCTTTATCGGGGGTCAGCCCGAGGCTTTCGAGGATCTGCGGCATGTCGCGGCGGATGCGCAGGTTGCGTGCCTTGTCCATGCCGGCGGTCCATTCGAAGTTCACAGCGCCGGGGATATGGCCCCCCTTGGCGGCGAGGACTTTCTCGCCGGAATACTCCAGCGGGCCGCGTGCGTCCCAGATACCCAGGTCCGCCGCGCCGAGGCGGCTTTGCAGGTATTCGCGGGTTGCGGTGGGGCCCTCGTGCAGCGTGAGGCTGACGGGGCCACCGACGGGGGCGGGTACGTCGGTGGACACTGGGTGCTGCTCAGCCAGCCAGGCCAGCAGGCCGCCATCGAGGTAGTGGTATTTCTGATGGCCGATCACGTCGAGCATCCAGATAAAACGGCCAGCCCAGCCACCGCCTTCGTCGTCGTAGACCACGTAGGTTGCGTCCGGGGTGTGGCCCAGTTCGCCGAACAGTTTTTCCAGGTCGGCTTTGTTGGGCAGCAGGCCGGGTGCCGGCGGCTGGCCCAGTTGGGTACGCTTGGGGTCAACGAAATGCGCGCCGGGGATATGCCCTTCGGCGTAGCGGGCGGCACTGGTGAGATCCACCAGAATCAGGTGTTCGGCATCAAGGCGACCGAGCAGGTCGCTGGATTCGATCACCAGCGGCAAGCCAGAGAAGTCAGGCATGTGAGGTCTCCTGGGCACAAATGTTGGCGATAAAGGACCGCGATTGTAGCGCAAGCATCAGGCGCTGCGGTTGGTAAAGCTGTGCAGGGCTTTCTCGATGCACTGGGCGGTTTTGCCGAAGGCCTGCACGGTGGTTTCCGAAAATGGCCCGCCGCCCTGGTCGGCCACCATCAACATCACCACGCGGCCATTGCAGCTCAGCGAACGCAGCAACAGGTGTTCCCCGGTGAACAGGCGACGCAGGATCGGCGGCAACAGGGCCGAGAACTGTGCGTGGTTGTCGGGCGTCAGGCGCACCTGGGCGGATTTTTCCAGCATGCGTTGCAGCAGCGTGCTGTGGACCACATCCAGGCTCAGGTTCGCGGCGTCCTTCGGCAGGCCATCGGCCTGATGCACGCGCAAGGTGCTCAGGGCGCGATCCGCCATAAACAGCAACACTCGTTGCATGCCACTGGCGACCAGCGCTTCCTTGGCGCACGTGGTCAAGTGCATGGCATTGGCAAAGCGGCTCGGCTCCACCAGCAACTCGGTGCAACGCTTGCGCCAGATGGCCAGGGACTCTGCGGTAGGCGGCGGCGCGGGCAGCAGGCCGCGATGGATCTTCTGCACATTCCATGGCCAGATCAGCGACAGCGCCGGGTGCCAAAGGTCGGGCATCAGCGTCGTACGGGCGCTGGTGACGGCTTGCTGGTGGGACTGTTGCTGTACTTCGCTCAATGGCTGTTGCAGGTACAGGGCCGTGAGGTACTGCCAGCGTTTGGTGTGCGGGCAGGTCCATGACTCTTGCGCCGACATTGCCAGACCGTTGGCCAGCAGCACGGTATTGGCGGGTTGGTTCAACCAGCGGCGCAGGCTGGGGTCGGCATCGAGCAATTGCTGATGGCGCAGCGGGTCATCTTCCCGGGCGATGTGCAATGCCTTGACCAGCAGGCGTTGTTCCTTCAGCAGCAGGTTATAACCCTGGGACACCCAGATGGGCAGGTGCCAGGTTTCAGTCAGGCCGAGGCACAGGTCCAGCAGGCGGACGCCAAATAACTCCTGTTCGACCTGACGTGCCGACTGGCCTTTGTGGATAACTCGCAGTTCCCACTCTTCCAGGAGCTTGGGGTAGGCAACCGCCATCGGCCACAGCGGCGATAGAAACAGCAAGCTGCCCCAGTGAATGTCTTGCCACAGCCGCGCCAGGCGGCTGGCGAACAGGCCGTTGGCCTGCTGGGAAGCGTGTTGGCTCACCAGCAGCAGTTGGCGCAAGGCGACGGGAATCTCATTGGCAGGCACTGAAGGCAGGCGCGCGAGCAACTCTTCGGCGCGTTTGAGGCCGAGGCGGTTGAGCGCCACTTCGAGGTTTTCCGCCGGTTCCGCCAGGCTGCCATGGGTGTGGCTGTTGGCTTCGCGCATCACGCTGAGCACCAGCGCGGGGCTGTCTTGCATCAGTTCGGCAATATCTCGCAACGAACTGCGGCTGTCGCGGATGGCTTTGCACACGCGCTCGTGGTTCGCCTGGGGAACGGGCAGCCGCACTTCGTCCAGACGCTTGATCCAAGCAGCGAGGGTGGTGGGTTTTACAGTGGGTACGGTCGTTTCATTAGCCATGATTGGGGCGCGATCATCACTTGCGGTCAACACGCCCAGAGCGGGCCGAACTGGCTTTTCGCCTTAACGGCCTATAGTCTGGCGCAGTTTTGCCGATAAGTAGAACAAGAGTTTTGCAGTTCCTCCAAATATGTCCATGAACCTCACGGCGCAAGTACACATCCCCTATGGCTAAAATAATCGGCATCATCGTCGTCATCGCAAGCGTGCTCGGTGGGTACGTCCTGTCCCACGGTAAGATCGCTGCGTTGATCCAGCCCTTTGAAGTGCTGATTATTGGTGGTGCGGCGTTCGGCGCATTCTTGCAGGCCAACCCCGGCTACATGACCATGCATGTGATCAAGAAGTCGCTGGGCATGTTCAGCTCGCGCTTTTCCCACACCTTCTACCTGGAAGTGCTGGGGCTGATCTACGAGATCCTCAACAAGAGCCGCCGTGAAGGCATGATGGCCATCGAAGGCGACATCGAAGATGCCGCGGCCAGCCCGATTTTCGCCAAGTACCCGGCCGTGCTCAAAGATGAGCGCATGACCGCGTATATCTGTGACTACCTGCGCATCATGTCCTCGGGCAACATGGCGCCCCATGAGCTGGAAGGCCTGTTCGACATGGAGCTGTTCAGCCTCAAGGAAGAGCTGGAGCATCCTTCCCACGCGGTGACCGGTGTTGCCGACGGTATGCCTGGTTTCGGTATTGTCGCGGCGGTACTGGGTATCGTGGTGACCATGGCGTCCCTCGGCGAGGGCGACCAGAAAGCTATCGGTATGCACGTAGGTGCGGCCCTCGTGGGTACCTTCTTCGGTATTCTTGCGGCCTATGGTTTCTTCGGCCCACTCGCCACCTCCCTGGCCCACGATGCCAAGGAAGAAATCAATCTGTATGAAGCGATCAAGGCCAGCCTGGTCGCTTCGGCATCGGGCATGCCGCCTTCGCTGGCGGTGGAATTCGGTCGCAAGGTGCTGTACCCGAAACATCGCCCGAGTTTTGCCGAGTTGGAACAAGCGGTTCGCGGTCGCTAAGCCATGGAAAACAACCAGCCGATAATCATCAAGCGCGTCAAGCGCTTCGCCGCGGGGCACCATGGTGGCGCCTGGAAAATCGCCTTCGCCGACTTCGCGACGGCGATGATGGCGTTCTTCCTGGTGCTGTGGCTGATGTCCACGGCCACGCCCGAGCAGAAGATCGCCATCGCCGGTTACTTCAAGGACCCGATTGGCTTCTCGGAAAGTGGCACCCCCTTTGTAATCGACCTTGGCGGTTCGCCGCAGTTGGCGCCTGAGCGCACCATCAACCCGGAGGTCAAGACCGAGGCGCCCCAGGAAAAAATTCCGATCGAGCGCGATACCGTCGAGAGCATGGCTGAGCAGGTCGAGCAGGAACGCCTTGAATTGCTGCTGCAGGAATTGCAGACCAAGGTCGAGGAAAACCCTCAACTGCTGAAGTTCAAGGATCAGATTTCCTTCGAGATTACCCCGGAAGGCTTGCGTATCCAGATCACTGACGCCGCGAACCGGCCGATGTTCGACTCCGGCAGCGCGCGCTTGAAGCCGTATTTCGAAGATATCCTGCTGGCCATGGCCGACACCATCAAGGCCGTGCCGAACAAGATCAGTATCAGCGGCCACACCGATGCCAAGCCGTATGCGGGGCAGGGCGACTTCGGCAACTGGGAGCTTTCGGCCAACCGTGCCAACGCTGCTCGCCGTGCACTGGTGGCCGGCAGCTACCCGGACGCGCAAGTGGCACGAGTGGTCGGCTTTGCCTCTTCCCAATTGTTTGATCCGAAAGACCCGTTCAACCCGATCAACCGTCGCATCGATATCGTTGTGCTGACTAAAAAGGCCCAGCGAGCGATTGAAGGCGATCAGCCGCCACCGCCACCTACGTCCGGTGCGGGCGCGCCAGGTGAACCCCCGGCCGATCCGAATGCGATTGCGCCGGGGCAGGAGCCATTGCCGGCGCATGAGCTGCGGCAGAAGCTGAACCTGTTTGATGACGGCGGTGTGAAAGATCCTACGGTGCCTGCGACGGGCTCGTAGCCACACCGGATATTTGTGGTGAGCGAGCCTGTTGTGGGGGAGGGTGCGGGCTTGTTGTGGGATGCGGGCGTGCCCTGATGCCTGTCAGTTAAGGCGGAACACTGTAACTGTGGCGAGCGGGCTTGCCCCGCGTTGGGCTGCGAAGCAGCCCCAGAACCCGCCGCAGAGGAGTGCCTGATACTCCGCATTCCGATTGATTGGGGCCGCTTCGCAACCCAACGCGGGGCAAGCCCGCTCACCACGACAGGCTTGCTCGCCAGATATTGCGTGGGGTGGTCTAGTAACTGCTTTCGGGCAAGCTCGCAATAATCGACCGATAGCTGTTCATCCGCTGCTGCTGCACGCGGCCATCCTCCAGCGCCTTGAGCAAGGCGCAACCGGGTTCGCGGTCGTGTTTGCAATCGCGGAAGCGGCAAGTGCCGATCAGGTCGTTGAATTCGATAAAGCCGGCTTCTACATCGCTGCGGCTGACGTGGCCGAGGCCGAATTCTCGAATACCTGGGGAGTCGATCAGCTCACCGCCACCGGGGAAGTGGAACAATCGCGCGGTGGTGGTGGTGTGGGTGCCCTGGCCGGACAGTTCCGACAGCGGGCCGACACGGGTGTCGACTTCCGGTAGCAGGCTGTTGACCAGCGACGACTTGCCCACGCCGGACTGGCCGACAAACACGCTGATACGCCCATTCAGCTGCTGTTGCAGCTGTTCCATGCCGTTGCCGTGATGCGCCGAGACTTCCAGCACCGGGTAACCCAGGGTGCGGTAGACCGCCAGCAACGCATTGAGCGCCGGAGCGTTCTGCTCGTCGATCAGGTCGAATTTGTTCAGCAGCAGCAACGGACGAATGCCGGCATGTTCGGCCGCCACCAGGTAGCGGTCGATCAGGTTGGCATGAGGCTCGGGCAGCGGCGCGAACACGATCACGATCATGTCGACGTTGGCCGCTACCGGCTTGAGCTGGCCACGGCTGTCGGGGCGACGCAATTCGGTGGTACGTGGCAACTGGGCGACGATCACGCCGATACCCTGGTTGCCGGCACGCCAGACCACTTTGTCGCCAGTGACCAGTGCCGGCAGGTTGGCGCGCAGGTGGCAACGGGAAACCGAACCTGCGAATTCGCCCTCCAGCGCCTCGACTTCGACCTGCACACCAAAGTGTGCGATCACCAGGCCGGTTTGTTCGGGGCCCAGGTCGCCGCCCTCGAGCGCTTCCACGGCGGAGGATTCACGTTTGGCGGCGCGAGCGGCGCGTTCACCTTGAATCTTTTCGATGCGCCAGTTTTGGCGACGATTGAGCTGGCGTTTGGCCATTGGTGTTCCGTGTCGATAATGCGAAGGTTGGGTAAAACGGTCGCGAGTCTAGCACGCCCCTGCCTGCTAAACTGCGCAGCTACGCCAAGGTGCCAAGAGAATCAAGCCATGCAAAACCCACAAAACCTGATTTGGATCGATCTGGAAATGACCGGTCTGAACCCCGACACCGACGTCATCATCGAGATGGCGACGATTGTCACCGACAGCAACCTCAACACCTTGGCCGAAGGTCCGGTGATCGCCATCCACCACAGCGATGCCGTACTCGCCACCATGGACGAGTGGAATACTCGTACCCACGGCAACTCGGGCCTGACCCAGCGCGTGCGTGACAGCCGCATCAGCATGGCGGAGGCTGAGGCCGAAACCATCGCTTTCCTGGAGCAGTGGGTGCCGAAGGGCAAGTCGCCGATCTGCGGCAATAGTATCTGTCAGGACCGTCGCTTCCTTTATACCCATATGAAGGCGCTGGAAAGCTACTTCCACTACCGCAACCTGGATGTGTCGACCCTTAAGGAGCTGGCGGCACGCTGGGCGCCGGAAGTCAAAGACAGCTTCCATAAAGGCAGCACCCACCTGGCGCTGGATGATATTCGCGAGTCGATCGCCGAGCTGCAGCATTACCGCAAGCATTTCATCAAGGCTTGAAGAACCGGCGCCTTCGCGGGCGCCTGCTCCCACAATCGTTCCGCGTTCGTCATGGCGACTCGGTCAGGAGCGGGAGGGGCTCGCCCCCGATGGCAGGCAACTCGATTTATCGCCAAGTGCCCCCTTTTGGTGCCATCAGCAAATGATTAGACTGCCGGCCTCTTTGCAAGGATCGCCCTCATGTTGCTGATGCTCTACCTCATTGCCATTACTGCCGAAGCCATGACCGGCGCCTTGTCTGCCGGTCGGCGCGGCATGGATTGGTTTGGTGTGGTGCTGATCGCCTGTGTGACGGCGCTGGGTGGCGGTTCGGTGCGCGATGTATTGCTCGGTCACTACCCGCTGACGTGGGTCAAGCACCCGGAGTACCTGGTGCTGACCTCGATTGCCGCGTTGGTGACGATCTTTATCGCGCCGCTGATGCGCCACCTGCGGTCGCTGTTCCTGGCGCTGGATGCGGTGGGGCTGGTGGCCTTCACCCTGATCGGCTGCATGACCGCCCTGGAAATGGGGCACGGCATGTTGGTGGCTTCAGTCAGCGGCGTGATCACCGGGGTTTTTGGCGGCATTCTGCGGGATATCTTCTGCAACGATATCCCGCTTATCTTTCGCCGCGAGCTGTACGCCAGTGTGTCGTTCCTCGCCGCTTGGTTCTACCTGCTGTGCCTCTACCTGGAGCTGCCCAGTGAGCAAGCGATTCTGCTGACGTTGTTCAGCGGCTTTCTGCTGCGGTTGCTGGCCATCCGTTTTCACTGGGAAATGCCCAAGTTCGTCTATAACGACGACGTGCATTGACGCTCGGCGTGCTGCTTGAGTGCCCACTCCACATGTTCACGCACCAGCTCCGAGGGGTAATCGCGGCGCGCCTTCAAGGCTTCCAGCACCGGAATACTCGACGGCGCATTGCCCAGGCCCACCGCCAGGTTGCGCAGCCAGCGCTCGTAGCCGGCGCGGCGCAACGGTGAACCTTCGGTGCTGCTCAGGAATGTGTCCTCGTCCCACATGAACAGTTCGGCCAGCTCTGCGTTGTCCAGATTGTGCCGTGGCTTGAAATCGCCTTCCGTGGTGGGGCGCGCGAAACGATTCCACGGGCAAACGATCTGACAATCATCGCAGCCGAATACCCGGTTGCCGATCAGTGGGCGCAAGTCTTCTGGGATGGCGCTCTTGAGTTCGATGGTCAGGTAGGAAATGCAGCGCCGGGCGTCCAGCACGTAAGGGCCGACGAAGGCGTTGGTGGGGCAGATGTCCAGGCACGCGGTGCAGCGGCCGCAGTGTTCGGTGCTGTGCGGCGGATCAACCGGCAATGGCAGGTCGACAAACAGTTCGCTCAGGAAGAAATAACTGCCGGCCTTGCGATTGAGTACCAGGGTATTTTTGCCGATCCAGCCCAGGCCAGCCTGTTCGGCGATGGCTTTTTCCAGCACCGGTGCGCTGTCGACAAAGGCGCGAAAGCCAAATGGGCCGATTTGTGCCTGAATACGGTCAGCCAATTGTTGGACGCGTTTGCGGATCAGCTTGTGGTAGTCGCGGCCGAGGGCGTAGCGCGAGATGTAGGCTTTTTCCGGTTTGGCCAGCAGTTGTGCCATCTGGGTCTCGCCGGGCAGGTAATCCATGCGTAGCGAGACCACGCGCAAGGTGCCGGGCACCAGTTCGTCCGGGTGGGATCGCTTGCTGCCATGGGCGCCCATGTACTCCATCTCGCCGTGGTAACCCGCGTCGAGCCAGCGTTGCAGGTGTTGTTCATGCTCGGCCAGGTCAAGGCCGCTGATGCCGACTTGTTGGAAGCCCAGCTCGCGGCCCCAGTCTTTGATCGATTGGGCGAGGGCGGGCAGGTCGTAGGTAATAGCAGGCATGAGACACGGGAAACCACGGGTTAGATGGGTATAATTCTGCCAGACATCGGAGCTTGAAGACGCATGCCGCAGACAAAACACGCAATAACCGACGTTCAGCCCCTGTTGCCCGGCCATTTGCCGCAACTGGCTGCACGTTCTCCGGACGCCCATAAGGGCCAGTTCGGCCACCTGCTGGTCATCGGTGGCGACCACGGCTTTGGCGGCGCCGCGTTGCTGAGCAGCGAAAGCGCCTTGCGCAGCGGTGCCGGCATGGTTTCCCTGGCGACTCGCGTCGAGCATGTGCCGGCTGCCTTGGCGCGCTTGCCCGAAGTCATGACCGTTGGGGTGAGTTCGGCCAACCAACTGATGGGCTTGCTGGAAAAAATCTCGGTCATCGTCATTGGTCCGGGCCTGGGCGGTGCCGCCTGGGGCAAAAGCCTGTTATCGGTCGCCGCCAACGCCAAACAGCCACAAGTCTGGGATGCCGATGCCTTGAATCAGCTGGCGACCGGCCGCGTAGCGCTTCCGGCTGACTGCGTGATCACCCCGCATCCCGGCGAAGCGGCGCGTTTGTTGGGGATATCGACAGCCGAGGTTCAGGCGGATCGTCTTAAGGTGGCGCGCGCGTTGAGTCAGAAATTCAATGCAGTGGCTATCCTCAAGGGGGCTGGCAGTTTGATCGCCAGCCCGGATGGGCGCGTTTCCCGGTGTGACCAGGGCCACCCGGCCATGGCGACGGCCGGGCTCGGCGATGTGTTGGCCGGCCTGGTGGGCGCACTGCTTGCCCAGGGGATGCCAGCCTTTGACGCCAGTTGCCTGGCCGTGTGGTTGCACGCGACGGCGGGAGATCGCCAGGGCACCTTGGGTCGCGGGTTGGCTGCCAGTGACCTGATACCTGCCATTCGTCAATTGTTGGAGGAGCAGTCGCCGTGCCTGAAGTAAACCGTTTCCTGGCCGATGAAGAGGCCATGGTGCAGTTCGGCCATTGCCTAGCACGGGTCACGAAAGGCGCGGGGCTGATCTTTCTCGAAGGTGACCTGGGGGCGGGCAAGACCACGCTGTCCCGGGGGATTATTCGCGGGTTGGGCCACGAGGGGGCGGTGAAAAGTCCGACCTTTACCCTGGTCGAACCTTATGAGATCGGGGCGATAAGAGCCTTCCACTTCGATCTCTATCGCCTGGTGGACCCTGAAGAGCTGGAGTACATGGGCATCCGTGACTACTTCGACGAAGATGCGTTGTGCCTGATCGAGTGGCCAGATAAAGGCACAGGCTTTTTGCCAAAGCCGGACCTGACCATTACCATTACGCCGCATGAGCATGGACGTCTGCTGAAGTTGTTGCCCCAGAGCGCGCGCGGTGAGTCGTGGTGCGCCGCTCTGGCATTGGAATTCAAATAATTGGTGGGGTTAGGTATGCGCTTTCGCGCGTTGGTTGCTGTCGTAGGGGTGTTGCTTGCGGCAATGACTGTCAATGCTCTGGCTGCTTCACAGGTGAAGAGTGTTCGCCTGTGGCGAGCGCCGGATAACACGCGACTGGTGTTCGACCTGTCTGGCCCTGTCCAGCACAGCGTCTTTACCCTGACGGCGCCTGATCGCCTGGTGATCGATATCAACGGTGCGACCCTGGCCGCGCCGTTGAAAGTCTCCACCGCCAATACGCCGATTACCGCCATGCGCTCGGCCCAACGTACGCCGACCGACCTGCGTGTAGTGATCGACCTGAAAAAGGTCGTGACCCCGAAAAGCTTCTCCCTGGCACCCAACGCCCAGTACGGCAACCGGCTGGTGGTCGACCTGTTCGACAATGCCGCCGATGCTGCACCGCCGCCTGCGCCGACGCCGAGCGTGGCGACCGTGCCGGCGGTGCCGGTCAATCCGTCGCAACCACAGGTTAAATTGCCACCGCCACCTCCCGCCCCGGCGGGCAAGCGCGACATTATTGTCGTGATCGATGCCGGCCATGGCGGTGAAGACCCGGGCGCCTCCGGTTCACGCGGCCAGCATGAAAAAGACGTGGTACTGGCTATCGCCCGCGAGTTGCAGCGCCAGGTCAACGGCATGAAAGGCTATCGCGCCGAGCTGACCCGTACCGGCGACTACTTCATCCCGCTGCGCGGTCGTACCGAAATCGCCCGCAAGAAAGGCGCCGACCTGTTCGTGTCGATCCACGCCGATGCCGCACCTTCGGCTGCCGCCTTCGGCGCCTCGGTGTTTGCCCTGTCGGATCGCGGCGCCACCTCCGAGACCGCCCGCTGGCTGGCCGACAGTGAAAACCGCTCCGACTTGATCGGTGGGGCCGGTAACGTGTCCCTCGATGACAAGGACAAGATGCTCGCCGGTGTGCTGCTCGACCTGTCGATGACCGCTTCATTGACCTCCAGCCTGAACGTCGGCCAGAAAGTCCTGAGCAACATCGGCCGCGTGACCTCGCTGCACAAGCAGCGTGTGGAGCAGGCCGGATTCATGGTGCTGAAGTCGCCGGACATTCCATCGATCCTGGTGGAAACCGGGTTCATCTCCAACTCCAACGAAGCCTCCAAGCTGGCCAGCGCCAGCCACCAGCAGGCGTTGGCACGCTCCATCAGTGCCGGCGTGCGTCAGTTCTTCCAGCAGAACCCGCCACCGGGCACCTACATCGCCTGGCTGCGCGACTCCGGGAAAATCGCCCAGGGCCCGCGTGACCATCGCGTGCAGCCTGGCGACACCCTGGCCATGCTGGCTGTCCGCTTCCAGGTGTCGGCCGCGACCTTGCGCAGCGCCAACAACCTGAAGACCGATGAGTTGAAAGTCGGCCAGGTGTTGACCATCCCTGGCACTGAATTGGCGGCACAGTAATGAGTGAATCAATCTTGCACAGCGGATCGCGCATCGAGCTGCTCAGCCCACGCCTTGCCAACCAGATTGCCGCGGGTGAGGTGGTCGAGCGGCCCGCCTCGGTTATCAAGGAACTGCTGGAAAACAGCATCGATTCCGGCGCCAAGCGCATCGATGTCGACGTGGAGCAGGGCGGTGTCAAGCTGCTGCGGGTTCGTGACGATGGCAGCGGTATCTCCGCGGACGACCTGCCGCTGGCCCTGGCCCGTCACGCCACCAGCAAGATTCGTGACCTGGAAGACCTTGAGCGGGTGATGAGCCTGGGCTTTCGCGGTGAGGCCCTGGCCTCCATCAGCTCCGTGGCCCGCCTGACCCTGACTTCCCGCACCCGCAGCGCCGACCAGGCCTGGCAGGTGGAAACCGAAGGCCGCGACATGGCGCCTCGGGTCCAGCCGGCGGCGCACCCGGTGGGCACTTCGGTAGAGGTGCGCGACCTGTTCTTCAACACTCCGGCGCGGCGCAAATTCCTCAAGGCTGAAAAAACCGAATTCGATCACCTGCAAGAAGTCATCAAGCGCCTGGCCCTGGCGCGTTTCGACGTGGCGTTTCATTTGCGTCACAACGGCAAGACCATCCTCAGCCTGCACGAAGCCAATGACGACGCTGCACGTGCTCGCCGGGTAGCGGCGGTGTGCGGCGCGGGGTTCCTGGAGCAGGCGTTGCCGATTGAAATCGAACGCAATGGCCTGCGCCTGTGGGGTTGGGTGGGGTTGCCGACCTTCTCCCGCAGCCAGGCGGACTTGCAGTATTTCTTTGTGAACGGTCGGGCCGTACGCGACAAGCTGGTGGCCCACGCAGTGCGCCAGGCCTATCGCGATGTGCTGTTCAATGGGCGGCACCCGACCTTTGTGCTGTTTTTCGAGGTCGACCCTGCGGTGGTCGACGTCAATGTGCATCCGACTAAACACGAAGTGCGTTTCCGTGACGGCCGCATGGTGCATGACTTCCTCTACGGCACCTTGCACCGCGCCCTGGGCGATGTACGCCCGGATGACCAGTTGTCGGCACCGATTGTCACGGCGGTGGTCCGGCCCAGCGGCCCGCAAGCCGGTGAGTTCGGCCCCCAGGAGGAAATGAGCCTGGCGGGTAACCTGTTGCAATCGCCGCAACCGCAGCCGACTTATTCGGCGCCGGGTTCCGGTTCCGGGGCGGGTTACCAGTATCAATACACCCCACGTCCGCAATCGGCCGTGCCGGTGGCCGAGGCCCAGGCGGCCTACCGTGAGTTCTTTGCGCCGCTGCCGGGGGCTGAGCCTGGTGCGGTCGCCTTGCCGGAAGGCGGAGGGGATATTCCTCCGCTGGGCTACGCATTGGCACAGCTCAAAGGCATCTACATCCTCGCGGAAAATGCCCATGGCCTGGTGCTGGTCGACATGCACGCCGCCCATGAGCGGATCATGTACGAACGCTTGAAGATCGCCATGGCCAGCGAAGGCCTCAGTGGCCAGCCGCTGTTGGTGCCGGAGTCTCTGGCAGTCAGCCAGCGCGAGGCCGATTGCGCCGAAGAACACCACGGCGTGTTCCAGAAACTGGGCTTCGAATTGCAGCGCCTGGGCCCGGAAACCCTGGCGATCCGCCAGATTCCCGCGCTGCTCAAGCAGGCCGAGGCCAACCGGCTGGTAGCCGATGTACTGGCAGACCTGATGGAGTACGGCACCAGTGATCGTATCCAGGCTCACATCAACGAACTGCTCGGCACCATGGCCTGCCACGGCGCTATCCGCGCCAATCGCCGCCTGGCCTTGCCGGAAATGAACGGCCTGCTGCGCGACATGGAAAATACCGAGCGCAGTGGCCAGTGCAATCATGGCCGACCGACCTGGACCCAGATGGGCCTGGACGACCTGGACAAACTGTTCTTGCGCGGTCGTTGATGAGTGCCTTGCCCCCCGCGATCTTCCTGATGGGCCCGACGGCCGCAGGCAAGACCGACCTGGCCATCGAGCTGACCAAGGTGCTGCCCTGCGAGCTGATCAGTGTTGACTCTGCGCTGGTTTATCGGGGCATGGACATCGGCACCGCCAAGCCTTCCAAGCAGATGCTGGCGCAATATCCGCACCGACTGATCGACATCATCGACCCGGCCGAGAGCTATTCCGCCGCGGATTTTCGCGCTGATGCGCTGGCGGCGATGGCCGATATCACTGCGCGCGGCAATATCCCACTGCTGGTGGGCGGCACGATGCTCTACTACAAGGCATTGCAGGAAGGGTTGGCCGATATGCCGCCCGCCGACGCCCAGGTGCGCGCGGAGCTTGAGGAGCAGGCTGCACGCCTTGGCTGGCAAGCCCTGCATGATCAGTTGGCGGCTGTCGATCCGGTGTCCGCCGCTCGTATTCACCCCAATGACCCTCAGCGGCTCAGTCGGGCCCTGGAAGTCTGGCGTGTGAGCGGCCAGACCATGACCGAGCATCGGCAGCGACAATCTGCGCAAAGTGCTGACGCAGGCGCATCGGGGCAGTCACAATTGCCCTATACTGTGGCGAATCTGGCCATCGCTCCGGCAAATCGCCAGGTGCTGCATGAACGAATTGCACAAAGATTCACAATTATGTTGGAACAGGGGTTTGTGGAGGAGGTCGTAGCACTGCGTTCAAGAGGTGACCTGCATCCAGGGTTGCCTTCGATACGTGCTGTAGGCTACCGCCAAGTCTGGGATCATCTGGATGGCAAGCTGACGTCAGCTGAGATGCAGGAGCGCGGCATCATTGCCACGCGCCAATTGGCGAAGCGCCAGTTCACCTGGCTGCGCAGCTGGAGCGATTTGCACTGGCTGGACAGCCTGGACAGCGACAATCTGTCACGCGCCTTGAAATACCTGGGAACGGTCTCCATATTGAGCTGAGTCCTTGCAATTGCCGTCTATCCTTGGGGGTGTGACGGCCATAAGCTATCTATTTTCCGATTTTTTATTATTGATCCTTAAAGGAGTGCGGCACATGTCAAAAGGGCATTCGCTACAAGACCCTTACTTGAATACTTTACGTAAAGAGAAAGTGGGGGTTTCCATCTATCTGGTCAACGGTATCAAGCTGCAAGGCACGATCGAGTCGTTTGACCAGTTCGTGATCCTGCTGAAAAACACCGTCAGCCAGATGGTTTACAAGCACGCTATCTCGACAGTGGTTCCAGTTCGTCCAATCCGTCTGCCTAGCGCAGCGGGTGATGATGCAGCTGACGCTGAGCCAGGTAACGCCTGATAGGAGTCTCCTTTGTTCTTTGAGCGCCACGGTGGTGGTGAACGAGTGATCCTCGTTCACTTGGATGGACAGGACCCTGAGGCGCGCGAAGATCCGCAGGAGTTTCAGGAGTTGGCAAATTCGGCCGGCGCCGAGACCGTTGCGTTTTTTAACGTGCCGCGTCATCGGCCAACCGCCAAATTCCTGATTGGCAGCGGCAAGGTCGAGGAACTGCGCGACCTGGTCCATGCTCAAGAAGCCGATCTGGTGATCTTCAATCACATCCTCACGCCCAGTCAGGAACGTAACCTCGAACGTGTCTTCGAGTGTCGCGTGATCGACCGCACCGGCCTGATCCTCGATATTTTCGCCCAACGCGCCCGTACCCATGAAGGCAAGCTCCAGGTTGAACTGGCCCAGCTTGATCACATGAGTACCCGACTGGTACGTGGCTGGACTCACCTCGAGCGCCAGGGTGGCGGTATCGGCATGCGTGGCCCGGGTGAGACCCAGCTCGAAACCGACCGGCGTCTGTTGCGGGTTCGCCTGCGCCAGATCAAGGGCCGGCTGGAAAAAGTCCGCAGTCAGCGCGAACAGTCGCGACGTGGCCGTTCTCGGGCCGATATCCCTACCGTTTCCCTGGTGGGCTATACCAACGCCGGTAAATCCACGCTGTTCAACAACGTGACGAAATCGGACGTGTACGCGGCCGACCAACTGTTCGCGACCCTCGACCCGACCCTGCGTCGCCTGGAATTGGCTGACCTGGGGCCGATTGTCCTGGCCGATACCGTGGGTTTCATTCGTCACCTGCCCCACAAGCTGGTCGAGGCATTTCGGTCTACGCTCGAGGAATCGAGCAATTCCGACCTGTTGTTGCACGTGATTGATGCGGCCGAACCGGATCGCATGCTGCAGATTGAACAGGTGATGGTAGTGCTGGGCGAGATTGGCGCCCAGGACTTGCCGATCCTCGAGGTCTATAACAAACTCGATTTGCTTGAAGGCGTTGAGCCACAAATCCAACGCGATGAAGATGGCAAGCCCCAGCGGGTCTGGCTGTCGGCACGTGATGGCAGTGGCCTGGAATTGCTTGAACAAGCCATTGCCGAGTTGCTGGGCAACGATTTGTTTGTCGGCACCTTGCGCTTGCCGCAACGTTTTGCTCGACTGCGTGCACAGTTTTTCGAATTGGGCGCGGTACAGAAAGAAGAACACGACGAAGAAGGGGTCAGCTTGCTGGCCGTTCGATTGCCGCGCTCGGAACTCAATCGGCTGGTCAGCCGCGAGGGTGTCGTACCGACCGAGTTCATCGAACAACACACTTTGCAATAAAAGCCTGAGAAAGCGGTTGTGCCGCGGTAGCAGGCATTCTGTAGCATTGGTCGGCGCGCCGTGGGTGCGTCTTTGCTTTATCAGATGGAGAGCGCTATGGCTTGGAATGAGCCGGGTGGCAACTCGAATAATCAGGATCCTTGGGGTGGAAAGCGCCGCAATAATGGCGACCGCAAGGGGCCACCGGATCTCGACGAGGCCTTCCGAAAGCTGCAGGAAAGCCTGAATGGGTTGTTCGGTGGTGGGAAAAAACGTGGTGGTGACGAAGGCGGTCGCCCAAGCAAGGGTGGCGGCTACGGCCTGCTGGGCCTGGGTCTTGTCGTGCTGGCGGCCGTATGGCTGTACAGCGCGGTCTACGTGGTGGACGAGCAGGAACAGGCCGTGGTGCTGCGTTTCGGCAAGTACTACGAGACAGTCGGCCCTGGCCTGAACATCTACTTCCCGCCGATCGACAAGAAGTACATGGAGAACGTCACGCGTGAGCGTGCCTACACCAAGCAGGGCCAGATGCTGACCGAAGACGAGAACATCGTCGAAGTGCCGCTGACCGTGCAGTACAAGATCAGCAACCTGCAGGACTTCGTGCTGAACGTTGATCAGCCGGAAATCAGCCTGCAACACGCGACCGAAAGCGCGCTGCGCCACGTGGTGGGTTCGACCGCCATGGACCAGGTGCTGACCGAAGGTCGTGAATTGATGGCCAGCGAGATCAAGGAGCGCCTGCAACGGTTCCTCGACACCTATCGCACCGGTATCACCGTGACCCAGGTGAACGTACAGAGCGCAGCGGCACCGCGCGAAGTGCAGGAAGCCTTTGATGACGTGATCCGCGCCCGTGAAGACGAGCAGCGTTCGCGCAACCAGGCTGAAACCTACGCCAACGGCGTCGTGCCGGAAGCTCGCGGTCAGGCCCAGCGCATCCTCGAGGATGCGAACGGCTACCGCGACGAAGTGGTCTCCCGTGCCAAGGGTGAGGCGGATCGCTTTACCAAGCTGGTCGCCGAGTACCGCAAGGCCCCGGAAGTCACGCGTGAACGTCTGTACCTGGACACCATGCAGGAAGTCTTCAGCAACACCAGCAAGGTTCTCGTGACCGGCAGTAAGGGCGGGCAGAACAACCTGCTGTACCTGCCGCTGGACAAGATGATCGAAGGTGGTCGTAGTAGCACCAGCGCGCCGTCCACCGGTTCCAATGCCGCTGCCAACGAAGCGAGCGCCCGTGCGGCCGCTGACTTGCTGCAACAGCAAACACGTACCAGGGAGAGTCGTTGATGAGCAATAAATCGCTGACCGCCCTGATTGTGGGCGTCGTCGTGGTCATCGCTGCCTGGAACTGCTTCTACATCGTGGCTCAGACCGAGCGTGCGGTGCTGCTGCAATTCGGTCGCGTGGTCCAGGCGGATGTCCAGCCGGGCCTGCATGTGAAAGTCCCCTACGTCAATCAGGTGCGCAAGTTCGACGCGCGCCTGATGACCCTGGATGCTCCCACACAGCGCTTCCTGACCCTGGAAAAGAAAGCCGTGATGGTAGACGCCTACGCCAAGTGGCGCGTCAAGGATGCCGAGCGCTTCTACACCGCGACCTCCGGCCTCAAGCAGATTGCCGACGAGCGTTTGTCGCGCCGCCTGGAGTCGGGCCTGCGTGACCAGTTTGGTAAGCGCACCCTGCACGAGGTTGTATCCGGTGAACGTGATGCGCTGATGGCGGATATCACCCGTTCGCTGAACACGATGGCAGAAAAAGAGCTGGGCATTGAAGTTGTCGATGTTCGGGTCAAGGCCATCGACCTGCCGAAGGAAGTCAACCGCAGCGTGTTCGAGCGGATGAGCACAGAGCGTGAGCGTGAGGCTCGTGAGCACCGTGCCAAGGGTAACGAGTTGGCTGAAGGTATCCGTGCGGATGCCGACCGTCAGCGTCGCGTACTATTGGCAGAGGCCTATCGTGAGTCTGAAGAGGCCCGTGGTGATGGCGATGCTCAAGCGGCGGCGATCTACGCCAAGGCTTACGGCCAGGACCAGGAGTTCTACGCGTTCTACCGCAGCCTGCGTGCCTACCGTGAAAGCTTCGCGAACAAAACCGACGTCATGGTGCTGGACCCAAGCAGCGACTTCTTCCGCTACCTGGAAAAGTCCAAGTAACCAGCCTGTGATTCTGCAGGGCTCACTTCCGTCGGGCGGCTAAAACGCCTGGCGGGGTGATCCTTTCAGAAAACGGGTGTATGATGCGGCAGCCGGGAAATTCCCGGCTTTTTTGCGTCTGCATGTTTGATTCGGCAGGCGTGACAGGTTTTTCGAGGAAAGTGCCCGACGAGGCCGCTTGCAGGTCGTTCGTCACGTCGCTCTTGCGCGTGGTTTATGCAGGGGGCGGGTATTTTCTGCTTCACTCAAGGCTCGGCCGAGGGCTGGCCGCCCGGATCATAGGGGAATGGCGTAATGGCAACGGTAGACCGCTGGCTGCTGCCAGATGGCATCGAAGAAGTACTGCCACCAGAAGCTGCGCGCATTGAAGTAGCGCGTCGCCAGGTGTTGGATCTGTTCCAGAGCTGGGGTTACGAGTTTGTCGTGACCCCCCATATCGAGTACCTGGAATCCCTGCTGACCGGCGCGGGCCAGGACTTGGATCTGCGCACCTTCAAGGTTATCGATCCGCAATCGGGCCGGCAGATGGGCTTTCGTGCCGACATCACGCCGCAAGTGGCGCGCATCGATGCGCACACCCTGCGCCGCGAAGGCCCGAGCCGCCTGTGCTACGCCGGCAGCGTGCTGCATGCTCAACCGCGTGCCTTGTCGTCTTCCCGTAGCCCGATCCAGTTGGGCGCCGAGTTGTATGGCGACGCCAGCCCGAGCAGTGACGTGGAAGTGATCAGCTTGATGCTGGCCATGTTGCAACTGGCTGACGTGCCGGATGTCCACATGGACCTGGGTCACGTCGGCATCTATCGTGGCCTGGCCCGTGCGGCCGGTTTGTCCGGTGAAGTCGAGCAACAGTTGTTCGATGCCCTGCAGCGCAAGGCCATCGATGAAGTCATCGCCCTCACCGAGGGTGTGCCTGCCGATCTGGCCGGCATGCTGCGTGCGCTGGTTGGCCTGTGCGGCGGCCGTGAAGTACTGGCGGCTGCGCGTGAACGCCTGGCCCATGCGCCAGCGCCGGTATTGGCTGCGCTGGATGATGTGGTCGCCATTGCCGACCAGCTGTCGGCGCGGTTCCCGCAGGTGCCATTGTACTTTGATCTGGGCGAGTTGCGTGGCTATCACTACCACACCGGCGTGGTGTTCGCGGTGTTTGTGCCGGGTGTTGGCCAGGCCATCGCCCAGGGTGGTCGCTACGACGACATCGGCGCCGACTTCGGTCGTGCGCGTCCGGCCACTGGCTTTTCCACTGATTTGAAAACCCTGGTGACCCTGGGGCGTGCTGAGGTCGAGCTGCCGTATGGTGGCATTTGGATGCCCGACAGTACGGACGCAGCACTCTGGCAGCAGGTTTGCCAGTTGCGCAGTGAGGGTCAGCGTGTCGTTCAGGCCTTGCCTGGGCAGCCATTGGCCGCCGCCCGTGAAGCGGACTGCGACCGGCAATTGATTCTGCAGAACGGGCTTTGGCAAGTATCGCCACTGGCTTCTTGAGTTTTCCTGCCGGCCATCGCCGGCACCAAGTTTGCGCGAATGAGGACAAGTGTTATGGGTAAGAATGTCGTAGTCCTGGGCACCCAATGGGGTGATGAGGGCAAAGGCAAGATCGTTGATCTGCTGACCGAACATGCTGCCGCCGTAGTGCGCTACCAAGGCGGCCACAATGCTGGCCACACCCTGGTCATCGATGGCGAAAAAACCGTCTTGCACCTGATCCCATCGGGCGTACTGCGCGAAGGCGTGCAGTGCCTGATTGGCAACGGCGTGGTGGTTGCACCGGACGCCTTGCTGCGCGAGATCACCAAGCTGGAAGAGAAAGGCGTGCCAGTGCGCGAGCGCCTGCGTATCAGCCCGTCTTGCCCGCTGATCCTGTCTTTCCACGTAGCGCTGGACCAGGCTCGTGAAAAGGCCCGTGGCGAGCTGAAGATCGGTACTACCGGTCGCGGCATCGGCCCGGCCTACGAAGACAAAGTTGCACGTCGTGGCCTGCGTGTGGGTGACCTGCTCAATATGCCGCGTTTTGAAGACAAGCTGCGTGAACTGGTGGATTACCACAACTTCATGCTGGTGGGTTACTACAAAGAGCCGGCCATCGAATTCGACAAGACCCTGGCCGAATGCAAGGAATACGCGGAGCTGCTCAAGCCGCTGATGCTGGACGTGACTGCCGAGTTGCATGACCTGCGTCGCGCGGGCAAAGACATCATGTTCGAAGGTGCCCAAGGTTCGCTGCTGGACATCGACCATGGTACCTACCCGTACGTGACCAGCTCCAACACCACCGCTGGCGGCGTTGCCACCGGTTCGGGTGTTGGCCCTATGTTCCTGGACTACATCCTGGGCATCACCAAGGCTTACACCACTCGCGTAGGTTCGGGTCCATTCCCGACTGAACTGTTCGACGCAGTAGGGGCGCACCTGGCGAAGCAAGGTCACGAGTTCGGTGCGACCACCGGCCGTGCCCGTCGTTGTGGTTGGTTCGACGCCGTTATCCTGCGTCGTGCTATCGATGTGAACAGCATCTCGGGCATCTGCCTGACCAAGCTGGACGTGCTCGACGGCCTGGAAACCATCAACATCTGCGTCGGCTACAAAGATGCAGAGGGTCAGGACGTTGCTCCGACTGATGCTGACAGCTACGTGGGCCTGCAGCCTGTGTATGAAGAGGTGCCAGGCTGGGCCGAATCAACCGTGGGTGCCAAGACCCTGGAAGAGCTGCCAGCCAACGCTCGAGCCTACATCAAGCGCGTTGAAGAGCTGATCGGCGCACCGATCGACATTATTTCGACGGGCCCGGACCGCAACGAAACCATCGTTTTGCGTCATCCGTTCGCTTAATAAGTTATTGATGTAAAAAGCAAAGGGCTCCTTCGGGAGCCCTTTGTCGTTTCAGTTCGCCAAGCGGCACGACCCTTGCTGTGTTTCTTTCTTTCGCGGTGCTATCAAATTAATGGCACCCGTGGTGGAGGGATTCCCGATGTCTGCCGTTCTCTCATTGTTACAAAGCCGTCTGTTGCGGCCGGTGTTCGTTACCCTAGGTATCGCTCTTTTGGTGCAAGTGCTGGTGGCGGTCGCTCTGACCCGGAGCACGGTCACGGCACTTGAAGCTGATTTGGGCAGTCGCCTGGGCGTCGATAGTCAGAAGCTCTCTGGCGAACTGGCGCAGGCCGGCAAGGAAGTCACATCCAGCCTGGACAGCTTGTCCAGCAGTACCCGTCAGCGTCTGACCGCCGGGCTTTCCGAGCGCCTGCAGGCAGAACAGAAGCAATTGCGTGCGACCCTGGAAAAAGACCTGCAAGACTCCGCCAATGATATGGCGCAACTGCTGGCCTCGGTGGCGCCCCGCGCCATGTGGGACAGTGATGTGCCCACGTTGTCTGAGTTTGCCCGGCGTGCCCAGCGCAATCCCAACGTGTTGTTCGTGGTCTACGACGACGCCGCCGGTGAGCATTTGACTCGCTACCTGAACCGCGAAAACCCGATCAACCAGGTGTTGCTGGCAAAGGGCGCAGGTGATCGCGCGCTGGATAAAGTGCTGGATGCGGCCAAGACCGACCCTTCTGTGTACTACGTCGAAGCGTCCATCAGCCCCAATGGTGTCGAGATTGGCAAAGTGCGCATGGGGGTTTCGACGGCATCGGTAGAAGCCGACCTGCAGGCGTTGGACAAGCGTTTTGCCGCCTTGATTGCCAGCGGTGATCAGTTGGTCGGCGATAGCCTCAAAGGGGCGGCAGCAGACAGCGCGACTGCCATGGGCGCGCGCCTGCAATCGGCGCAAACCACCGCCACCCAAATGACCGCCAATACCACCAGCGCTGTGCAGGAAGCCGCCGGCACCTTGCGCTGGCGCATCGGCATGGGGCTCGCAGGGGTTGGCTTTGGCGTGTTGCTGCTGATCGCCGTGGTGCTTGGGCGCCGTGTGGTCAATCGCCTGAAGTTGCTGATTGCGGCCATGGATGACCTGGCGGCGGGCGAGGGCGACCTGACCAAGCGCGTGCAGATCAATAGCCAGGACGAAATCGGCGACATGGCCTCGGCGGTCAATCGCTTTGTGGATAAGTTGCAGCCCATCGTGCGTGAGGCGGGTGATGTGGCTCAGCGGACCGGTGTGGAGATCGGTGCCATGACCTTGCGCAATGCCGGTGCCGATGCGGCCGCTGGCCTGCAGCGTGATGAGGTGGCCGAGAGCTTGCGCGCACTCTCGCAAATGGCTGATGAAGCCCAGGCCGAGAGCCATGCGATGCAGGCAGCGTTGCAGCAAGTGGTGGATATTCGTCAGGCCACCGATGAGAACGCGCGTACCTCGGCTGAAGTGGGGAGCCTGATTGAAGCGCTGGCGGGGCAGGTCGAGGCGGGGTCCAAGGTGATCGAGCGATTGGCGCAGCAAAGTGAGCAGATCGAGGTGGTGCTGACCGTGATTCACGGCATTGCCGAGCAAACCAACCTGCTTGCCCTGAACGCCGCGATCGAAGCGGCACGCGCCGGTGAGACGGGCCGTGGCTTCGCCGTGGTGGCGGATGAGGTGCGGGCGCTGGCCAGCAAGACCCAAAGCTCTACCGGCGATATCCAGGCGCATATCGTGGCGCTGCAGCAGGGCGCGCGTGAGGCGGTGGAAACTATCGGCAAGGCCGGGCGCCAGGCCAGCGAAGGGTTGCTGGTGCTGCGCGACAGCGTGCGCTTGCAGCAGACCGTGCAGGCTTCGGTGGAGCAGGTGCATGCCGCGATCGGCCTGGCCACGCGCGCAGCCGAGCATCAGGCCCAGGGCGCCCATGCAGTGCGGGGGCGGGTCGAGGTGATCCATGCCCAGGCCGAGCGTGCCGCGCAGGCGGTGGTGGAGACGACGGCCAGTGGTAAGGTGCTGGATGGTTTGGCGGCGCAGTTGAAGGCGAGCCTGGGGCAGTTTCGGGCTTAGCCTCGCCTGGACTGGCCCCCTCCCACGGGTTGAAATGCATTCAAATGTGGGAGGGGGCTTGCCCAGATAGCGGTTTCAGCGACTCAGATACATCCGTGTCGTCAGCAAATAGACCGGCAACCCCGACACCAATATCAACAGCGCCGCATAAGGCGCCGCCGCCGCGAATTCCACATTCGAGGTATGCGCCCACACCGCCGTCGCCAAGGTATTCAGCCCGGTTGGGCTGAGCAGCAACGTCGCCGTCAATTCCTTCATTGCGTCCAGGAACACCAGCGCAAACGCCGCGCCCAATGCCGGGAAGATAATCGGCAAGGTTACCCGGCAAAACGCGCTGAACGATGACGCGCCCAGTGTGCGCGCGGCTTCTTCCAGTTGTGGAGCGGCTTTGTTCAAGGCGGTACGAACCGGCGCCTGGGCCAGCGGCAAAAACAGTAGCGCATAGGCAATCAGCAACAGCGCTGACGTCTGGTACAGCACTGGCACGTAATGCAGGGCGAAATACACCAGGGTCAGCGCAATCACCAGGCCGGGCAGGGCGTGCAGCAAGTACGGCAGGCGTTCGGCCCAGATCGCCAGTTGGCCCTTGTAGCGCACCACCAGCAACCCCACCGGCACCGCCAGCACCAGGCACAGCGCCGCGCCACCCAGCGACAACGCCAGGGACGATAGCAGCGCCTCACTGATCTCGGCCACCGGGAACGCCGCCGACGAGCCCACCGCCAGCCAGTAACCCAGCATGCCCAGGGGAATGCCGCTGCCGATGATTGCCAGCGCAAGGCAATAGACTTGGCCCAAGAGCGCCCACCTGCCCAGGCGAACCTGTTCGGCATGCCGCGCAGCCCCTTGGCCGATGCGTACGTGTCGGCCCTTGCCGCGCACGCGCAGCTCCAGCCACAGCAGGGTGAGGCACATCACCAGCAGCACCGCCGATAACATCGCGGCGTTGGCATTGCTGAACTCCAGTTCGAACTGCTGGTAGATCGCCGTGGTAAAGGTCTGCAGGCCGATGATCGACAGTGCGCCGAATTCCACCAGCATATGCAACGCGATCAACAGCGCCCCGGCCAGCAGGGACGGCCACAGCAGGGGCAGGGTAATGCGAAAGAACACTCCCCAGCGATTGAGCCCCAGGGTGCGGGCTGATTCCTCCAGGGACGGGTCCAGATTGCGCAGGGTCGCCGCCACTGGTAGGAACACCAGCGGGTACTTGGACAGGGTCATGACCAGGATCGCCCCGCCGAGTCCTTCGAAGTTGGCGCTCAGCGACACCCAGGTGAAGCTGCTGACAAACGCCGGTACCGCAAACGGCAGGCACAGAATCACGCCCCAGATGCGTCGCCCTGGCAAGTTGCTGCGCTCCAGCAGCCAGGCCAGGGACAAGCCGATCACACCACACGCCAGCGTTACCCCGACCATCAAGGCGAGGGTATTGCGCAATAAGCCAAAGACGTAGGGCCGCCATAGCAGATGCAGCGCCTGCGCCCAGCCCGCTTGCCAGGCTTTGAGCCCGACGTAGGCCAGCGGCAACAGGCTCAAGCCCACCAGGAGCAGTACGGGCAGCAACAGCCAGATCGACGGGCGCTTGCGCCGTGGGCTGAACCCCCCGCGTAGCGCGGGGGCGGGTGGCGATGGGTTCATCAGTTCAGGCCAACGTCACGTTCCAGCTCGAGGGCTTCTTCGGCGTTACCCAAGTCGGCCGGGGTGACTTTCGGCGGTTGCAGTTCGCTGAAAGGCTTGAGGCCACGATTGGATTGCATGCCCTTGCGCAGCGGGTATTCGGCCGAGGTGTTGGTGATTACACGCTGGCCTTCTTCGCTGGCCATGAATGCCAGCAGTTGCTGGGCCTCTTTGGGATGCTTGCTGGATTTCAGTGCCGCCGCCGAGGAGACCGTGATCAGGCCGCCGGCATCGCCATCGGTGAAGTAGTGCAGTTGGGAGTCCAGGTTGGTTTTTTCCTTCTTCAGGGCAAACCAGTAGTAGTTGTTGACCAGTACGGTGGCGACTTCGCCATTTTCCACGGCTTTGAGGGCAACCATGTTGTTGCTGTACACCTTGCCGAATGCGCGCAGGCCGGTCAGCCATTCTTCGGCGGCTTCGCGACCGTGCAGCTTGATGATTGCCACGGCTTGTTCCTGGAAGGCGCCGCTGGTTGGTACAAAGCCGACCTTGCCTTGCCACTCGGGGCCGGCGAAATCCAGAACCGATTTGGGCAGGTCTTTTTCGGCGATCAGTTTCGGGTTGAAGGCCACGACGCGGGTGCGTGCGGTCACGCCCATCCAGTCGCCGTTGCTGCCGACATAGTCCTTGGGCAGTACATTCAGGGTGCTGGCATCGATCTTGGACAGCAGGCCTTGTTCGCCGAGTTTGTTCAGTGGCGGCGATTCTTCGGTGTAAATCACGTCGGCAGGGGAGCGGTCACCTTCTTCCACGACCTGGCTGGCCAGCTGGTTGCTGCTGCCTTTGCGTACGTTGACGTGAATGCCGGTCTTGGCTTCGAAGGCCTTGGCGAGTTCATCGCCGACCTCTTTGTGTTGGCCGTTGTACAAGGTCAGGGAGACTTTATCGGCGCAATAGGCGGCAGGCGAAAGCAGGGCCAGTCCGAGTAGAGTGAGGGTCATGCCACGCAGAAGGGATGTTTTGAGACGGGTATCGCGGATCATCATCCAGGGTTTTCCTCGCTTGTGTGCAACAAATCATTGCAAGGATAAACGATAAAACTTCTCAAGTGCGGATGAGGGGCAAATAGCTGGGGAAGTTTTCAAACCCCGGGAACGAAAAAACCCGCTTTCGCGGGTTTTATCTGAATTTGGTGCCCAGGAGAAGACTCGAACTTCCACGACCTTGCGATCACCAGCACCTGAAGCTGGCGTGTCTACCAATTTCACCACCTGGGCATTCTCAAGCAGCGTTGCCGCTGTTGATGGGGCGAACTATACGGCGGGCTTTTTGATCTGTAAACCCCTGATTCGAAAAATATAAATCAAAATTCTCGTTAAAAATCAAAGGCCTGAAACGCAAAAACCCGCTTTCGCGGGTTTTTGGAGACTCAAGGTTGAAATCTTGAGTTTGAAATTGGTGCCCAGGAGAAGACTCGAACTTCCACGACCTTGCGATCACCAGCACCTGAAGCTGGCGTGTCTACCAATTTCACCACCTGGGCAGCATCAACAACGTTGCCGTCGTCGATGGCGCGCACTATACGGAGAGGATTTTTGGCTGTAAACCCCCGCTATCAAAAAAAACCTGGAAAATGTCACCAGTGGTCGTGCAAGGTGCTTTCCGAGGGGCGCAAAGGGCTTTTAAACGCTTGTTGATGCCTGAAATTTCCCGTTTCAATACGCGTATGCCAAACTAACCCGCATATAGACAAGGTGAAAACTCTCTAATGGCCGATTGGCAGTCCCTCGATCCCGAGGCCGCTCGTGAAGCGGAAAAATATGAAAACCCTATCCCTAGCCGCGAACTGATCCTGGCGCATCTCGCCGATCGGGGTTCGCCTGCTAGCCGTGAGCAGTTGGTCGAAGAATTCGGTCTGACCACCGAAGACCAGCTCGAAGCCCTGCGCCGCCGTTTGCGTGCCATGGAGCGCGATGCTCAACTGATCTACACCCGTCGTGGCACCTACGCGCCTGTGGACAAGCTCGACCTGATCCTCGGCCGCATTGCCGGTCATCGTGACGGCTTCGGCTTCCTGATCCCGGATGACGGTAGCGACGACCTGTTTATGAGCCCTGCGCAAATGCGCCTGGTGTTCGATGGCGACCGTGCCTTGGCGCGTGTTTCCGGCCTGGACCGTCGCGGTCGCCGTGAAGGGGTGATCGTCGAAGTGGTGTCCCGTGCCCACGAGTCCATCGTCGGCCGCTACTTCGAAGAGGGCGGTATCGGCTTCGTTGTGCCGGATAACCCAAAGGTCCAGCAGGAAGTGCTGATTACCCCGGGGCGCAATGGTGCCGCCAAGGTCGGTCAGTTCGTCGAGGTGAAAATCACCCACTGGCCCACTGCGCGCTTCCAGCCGCAAGGCGATATCGTTGAAGTGGTCGGCAACTACATGGCGCCGGGCATGGAAATCGACGTTGCGCTGCGCACCTACGATATTCCTCACGTCTGGCCTGAAGCTGTGCTCAAGGAAGCCGCCAAGCTCAAGCCGGAAGTCGAAGAGAAAGACAAAGAAAAGCGCATCGACCTGCGCCATCTACCGTTCGTCACCATCGATGGTGAAGACGCCCGCGACTTCGACGATGCGGTCTATTGCGAAGCCCGGCCTGGAAAACTGCGCCTGTTCTCCGGCGGCTGGAAGTTGTTCGTCGCGATTGCTGACGTGTCCAGCTATGTGAAGATCGGTTCGGCCCTGGATAACGAAGCCCAGGTACGCGGCAACTCCGTGTACTTCCCTGAGCGCGTGATCCCGATGCTGCCTGAGCAGCTGTCCAACGGCCTGTGCTCCCTGAACCCTCTAGTCGACCGTTTGGCCATGGTGTGCGAGATGACTATCTCGAAAACCGGCGAAATGACCGACTATCAGTTCTACGAGGCGGTGATCCACTCCCAGGCCCGCCTGACCTACAACAAGGTCAGCACCATCCTGGAACAGCCGAAAACCAGCGAGGCCAAGGCCTTGCGTGGTGAGTACGGCCATGTCGTGCCGCATCTCAAGCAGCTCTATGCACTTTACAAGGTGCTGCTGGGGGCCCGTCATGTGCGTGGCGCGATCGATTTTGAAACGCAGGAAACCCGAATTGTCTTCGGTTCCGAGCGCAAAATCGCCGCAATCACCCCGACTACCCGTAACGATGCGCACAAGCTGATCGAGGAATGCATGCTGGCGGCCAACGTGGCCACGGCTGAATTCCTGAAGAAGCACGAGATCCCTGCGCTGTACCGCGTGCACGACGGCCCGCCGCCGGAGCGTCTGGAAAAACTGCGCGCTTTCCTCGGCGAGCTGGGCCTGTCCCTGCATAAAGGCAAGGACGGCCCGACGCCGAAGGACTACCAGGCGCTGTTGGCCAGCATCAAGGACCGTCCCGATTACCATGTGATCCAGACCGTGATGCTGCGCTCCCTGAGCCAGGCGGTGTACAGCGCCGACAACCAGGGTCACTTCGGCCTGAATTACGAGGCGTACACCCACTTCACCTCGCCGATTCGCCGTTATCCGGACTTGCTCACGCACCGTGCAATCCGCAGCGTGATCCATTCCAAGCAGAACACCCCGCACGTCAAGCGTGCCGGTGCCATGACCATTCCGAAGGCACGGATCTATCCGTACGACGAAGCGGCCCTGGAACAGTTGGGCGAGCAGTGCTCCATGAGCGAACGCCGCGCCGACGAAGCCACGCGCGACGTGGTGAACTGGCTCAAGTGCGAGTTCATGAAGGATCGCGTGGGCGAGTCGTTCCCAGGTGTGATCACGGCCGTGACCGGCTTTGGTCTGTTTGTCGAACTGACCGACATCTATGTCGAAGGCCTGGTGCACGTCACCGCCTTGCCGGGTGACTACTACCACTTCGATCCTGTGCATCACCGCCTGGCGGGTGAGCGTACCGGTCGCAGCTTCCGTTTGGGCGATACCGTGGAAGTGCAGGTCATGCGCGTCGATCTCGACGAGCGCAAGATCGACTTTGGCATGCCTGACAAGCCCGCCGAATCGCCAACTGCCCGTAAAAAGCGTGGCAACGAGACGACTGCGCCTGCCAGCAAAGGCAAAGGCGCTCCCGCGAAAGCGGCAGTTGCAGAGCCCGCTCCAGCCAAGGCCGGGCGCCGTCCTGCAGCCAAGGACAAAGTGCCCGAGGCTTACCGCCCAAGCGATGCTGCGGCGAAAAACGCTGAACTGCGCAAAAGCCGTGAATTGAAGCAGCAGTTGCTCAATGAAGCCAAAAGCGGTGGTAAAGCGGCGTCTGGGGGAAAGTCCCAAGGGGCGGAAAAACCGTCGAGCAAACCCAGTAAACACCGTAAAGGCCCGCCTAAAGCGGGTTCGGCCCCCTCGAAAAGCGGCGGGTCGCGCAAACCTAAGGCCAAGCCATGAGTCTGGAAAAAATCTACGGCGTGCACGCCGTAGAAGCACTGCTGCGTCACCATCCCAAGCGCGTCAAGCAGGTTTGGCTGGCGGAAGGTCGCAGCGAGCCGCGCGTACAGGCGCTGGTCGAGTTGGCCAACCAGAATAAAGTTGCCATCGGCCAGGCCGAGCGTCGTGAGATGGACGTGTGGGTCGAAGGCGTTCACCAGGGCGTGGTTGCGGATGTAAGTCCAAGCCAGGTCTGGGGCGAGGCGATGCTCGACGAGCTGCTCGACCGTACTGAAGGCGCTCCGTTGTTGCTGGTGCTGGACGGCGTAACCGATCCGCACAACCTCGGTGCCTGCCTGCGTTCAGCGGATGCGGCCGGTGCGCTGGCGGTGATCGTGCCCAAGGACAAGTCGGCAACCTTGACCCCGGTCGTGCGTAAAGTCGCCTGTGGCGCTGCGGAAGTGATTCCGCTGGTGGCCGTGACCAACCTTGCGCGAACCCTGGAGAAGCTCCAGCAGCGCGGCCTTTGGGTCGTGGGCACGGCAGGGGAGGCCGAGGTCAGTATCTATGACCAGGACCTCACCGGCCCAACCATCCTGATCATGGGGGCCGAAGGCAAAGGCATGCGCCGCCTGACCCGTGAGCATTGTGACTACCTGGTGCACCTGCCGATGGCCGGTAGCGTCAGCAGTCTCAATGTGTCGGTGGCGACGGGCGTGTGCCTGTTCGAGGCTCAGCGTCAGCGCGGTGCCAAGGTCAAGGCCAAGAAGTAATTCTGAGCCTGGCATAGATGCAAAATGTGCGAGGGGGCTTGCCCCCGATAGCGGTAGATCAGTTACAGATGATGTGGCTGGCCCACCGCAATCGGGGCAAGCCCCCTCCCACATTTGCTGTGTGGTGTTTGGAAGGTTGTTCAAATAATCACCAATTGCCTTGCGCCCATTCTCCCCCTTCTCTACAATTGCGCCCCTTGCCTTCCTGGCAGGCACCGATGTGCCTCCCTGCGGCAAGATCCATAAGTGTCATTCACTCCTTGTCTGACCGTTTTTGAGCGGCAGGCTACAACCCGTAAGGAGCATTCATGCGTCATTACGAAATCATCTTTTTGGTCCACCCGGATCAAAGCGAGCAAGTCGGCGGCATGGTTGAGCGTTACACCAAGCTGATCGAAGAAGACGGCGGCAAAATCCACCGTCTGGAAGATTGGGGTCGTCGTCAACTGGCCTACGCAATCAACAATGTTCACAAGGCTCACTACGTGATGCTGAACGTTGAGTGCACTGGCAAGGCCCTGGCCGAGCTGGAAGACAACTTCCGCTACAACGATGCAGTGATCCGTAACCTGGTCATCCGTCGCGAAGAAGCCGTTACCGGCCAATCCGAGATGCTCAAGGCTGAAGAAAACCGCAGTGAGCGCCGTGAGCGTCGCGACCGTCCTGAAGAAGGCGCTGATGATAGCGCTGATGACAGTGACAACAGCGATAACGCTGACGAGTAATCCACGGACCTTTTAAGGAGCCTATCAAATGGCACGTTTCTTCCGTCGTCGTAAATTCTGCCGTTTCACCGCTGAAGACGTGAAAGAGATCGATTACAAAGATCTCAACACTCTGAAAGCCTACGTATCCGAGACCGGCAAAATCGTTCCAAGCCGTATCACCGGTACCAAAGCACGTTATCAGCGTCAGCTGGCCACCGCTATCAAGCGCGCCCGCTTCCTGGCCCTGCTGGCCTACACCGACAGCCACGGCCGCTGAGACCGGGCAGTCGACAAGTAGTAAGGGATTGAATGCATGCGCGCCTTAGCTGAGTTCATCATGCGCGGTCGTGTGCAGGCCACTCTGGTAGTGGCTGGATGTGCAGCATTGCCGTTGTTGTATTGGTTGGGTGCTGCCGCGGGATGCCTTGTGCTCCTGCGGCGCGGTTTGCAGGACGCCGTGGGTGTCCTGGCCCTGGGATTGCTGGCCGCCTTGATCTGGTGGCTGCAATTGGGCGAACCCAAGGTGCTGATGGTGCTGTTGGGGTCGTCGAGCCTTGCGTTGGTTTTACGCGCAAGTGAGTCCTGGGTCCGCACGCTGCTGGTCAGCGTGGCATTGGGGTTGGTGTTTTCAGTGTTGCTCGGCGCGGCTTTCCACCCGCAAATCGAGGCGCTGGCGCAAGAGATCGTCAAGGTCCTGCCGCTGGCTCTCGGGGATCTCTACCAGCAGTTATCGGTAGATGAGCGAGCGCGCCTTGCGGCGCTGATAGCACCGGCCCTGATCGGCCTGATGGCGGTAGTGTTGCAGATTGTCAGTGTGCTGAGCCTGATGCTTGGGCGTTACTGGCAGGCGTTGTTGTACAACCCGGGTGGTTTTGGTCGCGAATTTCGCAGTATCAGGATTCCCGCGGGCCCGGCGATGTTGTTGCTGGCAGGCATGGTGGTGGGGCCGAACTTCGGTCCACAAGCTGCCTTGTTATTGCTGTTTTGCAGCGTACCGCTGGTGTTTTCCGGGCTGGCCCTGATTCATGGGCTGGTGGCGCAGAAGCGCCTGGCCAGGTTCTGGCTGGTGGGGTTGTACGTCACGCTGATGCTGTTCATGCAACTGATCTATCCGTTACTCGTGGTTTTGGCCATTGTCGACGGCCTGATTGATTTTCGCGGTCGTCTGGCGCCGAAAGACGCCGATAACGCGAACGGTGAAGGTTAAAAGTTAGAGGATTTTCACATGCAACTGATCCTTCTGGAAAAAGTCGCCAACCTGGGCAACCTGGGCGACAAAGTGAACGTTAAGGCCGGCTACGGTCGTAACTACCTGCTGCCATACGGCAAAGCCACCGCTGCAACCGCTGCCAACCTGGCTGCGTTTGAAGAGCGTCGTGCTGAGCTGGAAAAAGCAGCAGCAGACAAAAAAGCTTCGGCCGAAACTCGCGCTGCCCAACTGGCTGAGCTGGAAGTGACTATCACTGCCACCGCCGGTGACGAAGGCAAGCTGTTCGGTTCGATCGGCACCCACGACATCGCTGATGCACTGACCGCCTCCGGCGTTGAAGTTGCGAAAAGCGAAGTTCGTCTGCCGAACGGCACTATCCGTAACGTAGGTGAATTCGACGTAGCCGTGCACCTGCACGCCGAAGTTGAAGCCACCGTACGCGTTGTCGTGGTAGCAGCTTAAGCAGTACCTAACTGACTGGCACCTCGCGTGTCAGCCAGTTAACATCGGGCACGATCCTGTTTACAGGTCGTGCCTTTTGTTTTTCTACACACCCCTAATTCCAAGTGGCCATGAACGATATTTCAGCTCCTGAGCAATACGATCTGCAAACCGCTGCCCTGAAGGTGCCGCCGCATTCCATCGAGGCCGAACAGGCCGTGCTCGGTGGCTTGATGCTGGATAACAACGCCTGGGAGCGCGTGCTGGATCAAGTCTCGGACGGTGATTTCTATCGTCATGACCACCGCCTGATCTTCCGCGCCATTGCCAAGCTGGCCGACCAGAACTCGCCGATCGACGTGGTGACCCTGGCCGAGCAACTGGACAAGGAAGGCCAGACCTCCCAGGTCGGCGGTCTCGGTTACCTCGGTGAGCTGGCGAAAAACACGCCATCCGTCGCCAACATCAAGGCCTATGCCCAGATCGTCCGTGAGCGCGCCACCCTGCGCCAGTTGATCGGCATCAGTACTGAAATCGCCGACAGCGCCTTCAACCCGGAAGGCCGCACCGCCGCCGAGATCCTCGACGAAGCCGAACGACAGATCTTCCAGATCGCCGAAGCCCGCCCTAAAACCGGCGGGCCGGTCAGCGTCAACGACCTGCTGACCAAAGCGATCGATCGTATCGATACGCTGTTCAACACCGACAACTCCATCACGGGTATTTCCACCGGCTACACCGACCTCGATGAGAAGACCAGCGGTCTGCAACCGGCCGACTTGATCATCGTCGCCGGGCGTCCATCCATGGGTAAGACCACCTTTGCGATGAACCTGGTGGAAAACGCCGTGTTGCGCAGTGACAAGACGGTGCTGGTGTATTCCCTGGAGATGCCAGGTGAATCGCTGATCATGCGGATGCTCTCGTCCTTGGGCCGTATTGACCAGACCAAGGTGCGTGCCGGTCGCCTGGAAGATGACGATTGGCCAAGGTTGACCTCCGCGGTCAACCTGCTCAACGATCGCAAGCTGTTCATCGATGACACCGCGGGTATCAGCCCGTCCGAGATGCGTGCACGGACCCGTCGCCTGGTGCGTGAACATGGCGATATCGCCCTGATCATGATCGACTACCTGCAACTGATGCAGATCCCGGGCTCCAGCGGTGACAACCGGACCAACGAAATTTCCGAAATCTCCCGGTCCTTGAAAGCCCTGGCCAAGGAATTCAACTGCCCGGTGGTGGCGTTGTCCCAGCTCAACCGTTCCTTGGAACAACGTCCCAACAAGCGCCCGGTCAACTCCGACTTGCGGGAATCCGGAGCGATCGAGCAGGATGCTGACGTGATCATGTTCGTATACCGCGACGAGGTATATCACCCCGAGACCGAGCACAAGGGGATTGCCGAGATCATTATCGGCAAGCAGCGGAACGGGCCGATTGGCTTTATCCGCCTGGCATTCATCGGTAAGTACACCCGTTTCGAGAACCTTGCGCCGGGTAGCTACAACTTCGACGACGACGAATAACCCTCGCGTTCAATTCCGACCATTACCGTCGGAATTGGTCAAAATTTGTGCTATATTCCGCGCCCGCGATTTTTCATCTCAACACCGGTCACCGTCATGCAAACAGCCAAGCCGTTATTTGACTATCCCAAGTACTGGGCCGAATGTTTCGGTCCTGCGCCATTCCTGCCGATGAGCAGGGAGGAGATGGATCAGCTTGGCTGGGATTCGTGTGACATCATCATCGTCACCGGTGATGCGTACGTGGACCACCCGTCGTTTGGCATGGCCATCATCGGCCGGCTGCTGGAGTCCCAGGGCTTCCGCGTCGGGATCATCGCGCAGCCGAACTGGCAGTCCAAAGACGACTTCATGAAGCTCGGCGAGCCGAACCTGTTCTTCGGCGTCGCGGCCGGCAACATGGACTCGATGATCAACCGCTACACCGCCGACAAGAAAATCCGCTCCGACGACGCCTACACCCCTGGCGGCATGGCCGGCAAACGCCCGGATCGCGCCAGCCTGGTGTACAGCCAGCGTTGCAAGGAAGCCTACAAGAACGTACCGATCGTACTTGGCGGCATCGAAGCCTCCCTGCGCCGCATTGCCCACTACGACTACTGGCAGGACCGGGTGCGCAACTCGATCCTGATCGACGCCACCGCTGACATCCTACTGTACGGCAACGCCGAGCGGGCCATCGTCGAGGTTGCCCAGCGCCTGTCGTGGGGCCACAAGATCGAAGACATCACCGACGTGCGCGGCACCGCGTTCATCCGTCGCGACACGCCAGCCGGCTGGTACGAAGTGGACTCCACCCGTATCGACCGTCCGGGCAAGGTCGACAAGATCATCAACCCGTACGTGAATACCCAGGACACCCAGGCCTGCGCCATCGAGCAGGAAAAGGGGCCCGTTGATGATCCGCAGGAAGCCAAGGTCGTGCAGATCCTGGCCAGCCCGCGCATGACCCGCGACAAGACCGTGATCCGCCTGCCATCGGTGGAAAAGGTCCGTGGCGACGCCGTGCTCTATGCCCACGCCAACCGCGTGCTGCACCTGGAAACCAACCCAGGCAACGCCCGCGCCCTGGTGCAGAAGCACGGTGAAGTGGACGTGTGGTTCAACCCGCCGCCCATCCCGATGACCACCGAAGAAATGGACTACGTGTTTGGCATGCCATACGCGCGTGTCCCGCACCCGGCGTATGGCAAGGAAAAAATCCCGGCCTACGACATGATCCGTTTCTCGGTGAACATCATGCGTGGCTGCTTCGGCGGCTGCACCTTCTGCTCGATCACCGAGCACGAAGGCCGGATCATCCAGAACCGTTCCGAAGAGTCGATTATTCGCGAGATCGAGGAGATCCGTGACAAGGTCCCGGGTTTCACCGGGGTGATCTCCGACCTCGGCGGCCCGACCGCCAATATGTACCGCATTGCCTGCAAGAGCCCGGAAATCGAATCCGCGTGCCGCAAGCCGTCGTGCGTGTTCCCCGGCATCTGCCCGAACCTGAACACCGACCACTCGTCGCTGATCCAGCTGTATCGCAGCGCCCGGGCATTGCCGGGTGTGAAGAAGATCCTGATCGCTTCCGGCCTGCGCTACGACCTCGCGGTCGAGTCGCCGGAATACGTCAAAGAGCTGGTCACCCACCACGTCGGTGGCTACCTGAAGATCGCCCCGGAACACACCGAGGAAGGTCCGCTCAACCAGATGATGAAGCCGGGCATTGGCAGCTATGACAAGTTCAAGCGCATGTTCGAGAAGTACACCAAGGAAGCGGGCAAGGAGCAGTACCTGATCCCGTACTTTATCGCGGCCCACCCCGGCACCACCGATGAAGACATGATGAACCTGGCCCTGTGGCTCAAGGGCAACGGCTTCCGCGCCGACCAGGTGCAGGCGTTCTATCCGTCGCCGATGGCCACCGCCACCGCGATGTATCACTCGGGCAAGAACCCGCTGCGCAAGGTCACCTACAAGAGTGACGCGGTGACCATCGTCAAGAGCGAAGAACAGCGCCGCCTGCACAAGGCGTTCCTGCGTTACCACGACCCGAAAGGTTGGCCGATGCTGCGTGAAGCGCTGACCCGCATGGGCCGCGCCGACTTGATCGGGCCGGGCAAGGATCAATTGATCCCCTTGCACCAGCCCGCCACCGACAGCTACCAGAGCGCGCGTCGCAAGAACTCGACGCCGGCCGGCAGCCATAAGGTCGCCAAGGAAACCACCACCCGGATCCTCACCCAACACACCGGCCTGCCACCCCGTGGCAGTGACGGCAGCAACCCGTGGGACAAGCGCGAGCAAGCCAAGGCCGCGGCCATGGCGCGCAACAAGCAGGCGGCCAAGGAGCGCGCTGATGCGGCCAAGGGCAAGGGCGGCAAGCCAGCCCGCAAGCCGGTCGTGCCGCGTTGATCGCCGCGTGAATATGCAAAACGCCAGCCTCGTGCTGGCGTTTTGCTTTCTAGGCGGTGGGGAGTCTGTTTGTTAAGGTGGCGGCCATTAAATCGCTATCGGGGGCAAGCTCCCTCCCACATTTTGAATGTATTCACACATCAAGTGTGGGAGGGGGCTTGCCCCCGATAGCGTCACTCCAGTTACCACCTCTTCAAGGAAGAACACCCCCATGGGCAACCCCCTGCTCGGCATCGGCATGGACTCCAACCGCTCCCAGTTCATGGCGCGCCAGCGCATCGAAAGCCAGATCAACCTGCAGCGCCTGTTCGCCGCCATCGACGCCGACCCCGGTATCGTCGGCGCGGGGGTGGTGTATGTCGACGCTGACTTCAATGTCATTACCCTGCGCGAATTCAAGCCCATCTGCAGCATCAAGCCCAAGCGCATCATTTTGCGTGAAGCGCAGAAGTACATTGCGCCAACACAGTTTGCTCAACATGTCGTGAGCAATCCTCGAGAATCGCGACTGATTGGCGAAGCCGTGAATACCGGAATCTCCTGCTTGGGGGCGGTCATCAGTTGGGCTGCGATCGCCAGTGGAACAATTCTGGTGCCTTTCAGCGCTGGAGCCAGTTCCGTCATCGTTGTAGTGGGGTATGCGGCTGCCGGCGCAAGTACGCTTCAGTGTTTCAACGGCATTGCCCGAACAGCGCTGGAAGTCGCCAAACCTGAGGTCAAGGATTCGCTCGACAGTGAAGGCTGGTACCAGAATGCGTCCATCGTGCTGGACGCCGTATCACTGGCAGGCGTGGGCGCTTCGGCCCTGACGACGGTCAAGCTGGTCAGGGCCGCCAAAGCATCGACGGGCAAGAGCCTGCGTGATGTGCTTCGCGGTTTGAATCGCCAGGAAAGAGCCAAGCTGACGAAAGAGCTGCTGAGCATCAACCATCCCAGCTTGACCGCGAAGATGATCAAGTTGAGGCAGGCGTCGGGCGAACTCACCAAGCGTTTCACCCCTACGCAGCTCAAGCACAGCACCACTACCCAGATCAAAGACGTCCTGGGCGCAAGCGTTGGGTTTGGCGGGAGTGCCTACTCCGGAAACGTCAACACCATCGCGATTGGACTGTACGAGGAGGTAAGCGAATGAGCGAATTGATGACGCTACGCGACTTTTTCAGACAATACTTTCTGACGTTTATGGGCGGCGTATTTGCTGCGTGTTTTTCTTTGGCGTTGGCTGTGGCGCTGGCGTTCATCACCTATTTTCGTGATGCGCCGATGGCTCAAGTGGGGCTCAAGATCATGTCTGCCGGGGCGCTGCTCATTCTGTTGACGGTCCATAGCAACTTTATGATTTTGCGGGGGCGACCCTCCTGGGTGTGGGTAATGGTCGGTATCTATGTCGCCTGTCTACTGTTTGTAGTTCCGATGGTTCAATTCCAGCCTCACAAAGTCCTTTATGGGTTGGCGCTGTTATTCCCATTGCTTGGATTATTGACACTTAACAGCAAGGTTCAACGAGAGATGCGCACGAAACTCGTGGGAATCCGTCGCATTCGGCAGGCGGTTAAATCAACCGTCAGATCGAGTAGTCGCATGTGAAGGCGCCGCCTTCGATAAACGGTTTCCTCGCGCGCTATTTCCCGGTCTTCATGGGGACGATTTTCATGGCGATCTTCTCCGGCTCAGCCTCGGTTTCCATGGCTGGCGTGACCTATTTGCGCGGTCTTGATCCCGCGCTCAAGGCCAACTATTCAGTAGGCGCGATCCTGGTGCTGTTTCCGTTGCTGGGCTTGCTGTTGCTCAACAGCAAGCGCCACCGCGAAATGCGCCAAAAGCTGCTGGAAGTTCGCCGCCTTAAAGAAGCCGTGATCGCCAAGCACAAGGCTCGCTGACTGGGTAGATTCACCACCCCTCCTCACACGGGCGCCACAAATATGTGCAACCCTCGCACCAGGGCGCACACGTTGGCGCCGTTTTGGTGCTGTACTGCACCGGGTCTTACGATAAAGCGCAATGACCGCCGCTCTGGCATAAGTCTTGCGCGCGTTGTGTCCATGCCCTGGCTCGCAGGAGGCCGCCGTGTCGATTCATGTCGCGTTGCACCATGTTACGCATTACCGCTACGACCGCGCGGTCGAACTCGGCCCACAGATCGTGCGTCTGCGCCCGGCTGCCCATAGCCGCACGCGGATTTTGTCCTACGCTCTCAAAGTGCTGCCCGAGCAGCATTTCATCAATTGGCAGCAGGACCCCCAGGGCAATTACCTGGCGCGCCTGGTGTTCCCGGAAAAAACCGATGAACTGCGCATCGAAGTCGACCTGGTCGCCGAGATGGCGGTGTTCAACCCGTTCGACTTTTTCCTTGAGCCCTACGCCGAAAAAATCCCCTTCAGCTACGCCGCCGATGAGCAGCGTGAGCTGGCGCCGTACCTGGAAACCTTGCCGCTGACGCCGAAGTTTGCCGCCTACTTGGCGGGTATCGACCGCACGCCGTTGCCGGCCGTTGATTTCCTGGTGGGCCTCAACCAGCGCCTGGCCGCCGACATCGGCTACCTGATCCGCATGGAACCGGGTGTGCAAACCCCGGAATTCACCCTGGAAAACGCTTCCGGCTCCTGCCGTGATTCGGCCTGGCTGCTGGTGCAACTGTTGCGCAACCTCGGTTTGGCGGCGCGGTTTGTGTCCGGTTATCTGATCCAGCTGACCGCCGACGTCAAAGCCCTCGACGGCCCCTCCGGCACCGAAGTCGACTTCACCGACCTGCACGCTTGGTGCGAAGTGTATTTGCCCGGTGCCGGCTGGATCGGCCTGGATGCCACCTCCGGGTTGTTCGCCGGTGAAGGGCATATCCCATTGGCCTGTAGTCCTGATCCATCGTCTGCTGCGCCGATCAGCGGGCTGGTGGAACCCTGCGAGTGCGAATTCACCCATGAAATGTCGGTGGAGCGCATCTGGGAAGCGCCACGGGTGACCAAGCCCTACACCGAAGAGCAATGGCTGGCGATCCAGGCCTTGGGCCGGCAGATCGATGGCGACCTGCTCAAGGATGATGTGCGCCTGACCATGGGCGGCGAGCCGACCTTCGTTTCTATCGACGATCCTGATGGCGCCGAGTGGAACACCGCGGCTCTCGGGCCGGACAAGCGTCGCTTGTCCGCCGAACTGTTCCAGCGCATGCGCAAGCACTACGCACCCAAGGGGCTGGTGCACTTCGGCCAGGGCAAGTGGTACCCCGGCGAGCAATTGCCGCGCTGGTCGCTGAACTGCTATTGGCGCCGTGACGGCGTGCCCATCTGGCACAACAGCGCGCTGATTGCCGACGAACAACAGGACTACGGCGCCGATGGCGCATTGGCTGGGCGCTTCCTCGCCAGTGTCGCCGAACGCCTCAAGCTGCCGGCACGCTTTGTGTTCCCGGCCTATGAAGACAACTTCTACTACCTGTGGCGCGAAGGTGCGTTGCCGCAAAACGTCACCGCCCAGGACCCGCGCCTGAGCGACGACCTGGAGCGCGAACGCCTGCGCAAGGTGTTCAGCCAGGGCCTGGATAAAGTCATCGGCCAAGTGCTGCCGCTGGCGCGCACGGCGGCCAATGACAGCTGGCAGAGCGGGCGCTGGTACCTGCGCGATAACCATTGCCGCCTGGTACCGGGGGATTCGCCGTTGGGCTATCGCCTGCCGTTGGCCTCGCAGCCGTGGGTGACGGCGGCGGAGTATCCGTTCGTGCACCCGACTGACCCGAACCAGGATCAGCCGGAGTTGCCGACCAGCGCCCAACTGCAAAGCCATGGCGAACCGGCCCCGAGCGACGAGCGCGTGCCGAAGATCGATGAGTCTGCCGACTGGCTGACCCGCACCGCTCTGTGCGCCGAAGCGCGGGAAGGGCGCCTGTACCTGTTCATGCCGCCATTGGAGCGGGTCGAGGACTACCTGGAGTTGGTCGCCGCCATTGAAGCCACCGCCGAAGAGCTGCATTGCCCGGTGTTGCTGGAAGGCTACGAGCCACCGTTCGATATGCGCCTGAGCAACTTCCGCGTCACGCCGGACCCGGGTGTGATTGAGGTCAACGTGCAGCCGTCCGCCACTTGGGACGAATTGGTGGAACGTACCGAATTCCTCTACGAGGAGGCGCGGCAAACCCGCCTGACCACCGAGAAGTTCATGATCGACGGCCGCCACACCGGCACCGGCGGTGGCAACCATTTTGTACTGGGCGGCGCGACGCCCAAGGATTCGCCGTTCCTGCGCCGGCCCGACCTGCTACGCAGCCTGATCAGCTACTGGCATAACCACCCCTCGCTGTCGTACCTGTTTTCCGGCCTGTTTATCGGTCCGACTTCCCAGGCACCGCGGGTGGATGAAGCGCGCAACGATGCGCTGTATGAGCTGGAAATCGCCTTCGCCCAAATGCCCCAGCCCGGTGAAGAATGCCCGCCGTGGTTGGTGGACCGCCTGCTGCGCAACCTGTTGATCGACGTGACGGGCAACACCCACCGCGCCGAATTCTGTATCGACAAGCTCTACTCGCCGGACGGTGCCACTGGCCGCCTGGGCCTGCTGGAATTGCGCGCCTTTGAAATGCCGCCCCACGCACGCATGAGCCTGACCCAGCAATTGCTGCTGCGGGCCTTGGTTGCGCGTTTCTGGCGTGAACCCTATGCGCCGCCGAAACTGGCGCGCTGGGGCACTGAGTTGCATGACCGTTTCCTGTTGCCGCACTTTATCGAGCAGGATTTTGCCGACGTAATCGTCGAGTTGAACGCCGCCGGTTACCCGTTGCGGGCCGAATGGTTCGCCGCGCACCTGGAGTTCCGCTTTCCCAAGGTCGGCGATTACGCCGTCAGCGGGATCGAACTGGAACTGCGCCAGGCCTTGGAACCCTGGCATGTGCTGGGCGAAGAGGGCGCGGCGGGCGGCACGGTGCGTTATGTGGACTCGTCCCTTGAGCGCCTGCAGGTCAAACTGACCGGGCTGGCGCCGCAACGTTACCTGCTGACCTGCAATGGCATTCCGGTGCCGTTGCAAGCTACCGGACGGGTGGGTGAGTTTGTCGCCGGCGTGCGTTACCGCGCCTGGCAACCGGCCAACTGCCTGCAACCGACCATCCCGGTGCATGCGCCGTTGGTGTTCGACCTGCTCGACACCTGGATGCAGCGCTCGCTGGGCGGCTGCCAGTACCATGTCGCGCATCCGGGCGGGCGTAACTACGACAGCTTGCCGGTGAATGCCAATGAGGCGGAGAGCCGGCGCATGGCGCGGTTCTTCCGTCTCGGCCATACACCAGGAAAGCTCCCGGTGCCGAGTGTTGTGATCAATGACGAATTCCCGATGACCTTGGATCTGCGGCGTCACCCCAATAATAATGACTGAATGCGACCCAAATATGAGGGGACCTTGCTCCCGATTGTGGTGAGTCAGCCGATACCTAGGTTGACTGACCCGCCGCGATCGGGAGCAAGCTCCCTCCCACAGGGATTTGCAGTGTTTGTTAGGTTAATCTGAGCCCCCTTGCCTCTGCCGAGCGTTCCATGCCCGATTTGCTCGACCAATACCCGCTGACTGCGGGCACTTATCACGAACTCCTGGATGACAGCGGCGCGGTGCGTGCCCATTGGCGGCGCCTGCTTGATCACCTGCAACGCAGTACGCCCGCGCAGTTGGCCCAGCGCCAGGCGCTGCTGACCCGGCAGATCCAGGAAAACGGCGTGACCTACAACGTCTACGCCGACCCCAAGGGTGCCGATCGCCCGTGGGAGCTGGACCTGCTGCCCCATGTACTGGCGGCTGATGAATGGCAGCACTTGTCGGCCGGTATCGCCCAGCGTGCACGCCTTCTCAATGCGGTGCTGGCCGATCTGTATGGCCCGCAACGCCTGATCAAGGAAGGCCTGCTGCCGGCCGAGCTGGTGTTCGGGCATAACAACTTCCTGTGGCCGTGCCAGGGCATCCAGCCGCCCGACGGTGCGTTCCTGCACCTGTATGCCGTGGACCTGGCGCGAACCCCGGATGGCCGCTGGTGGGTCACCGCCGACCGTACGCAGGCACCCTCGGGTGCCGGTTATGCGCTGGAAAACCGCACCATTGTGTCCCGCGCTTTCCCGGATCTGTACCGCGACTTGCAGGTGCAGCACCTCACGGGCTTCTTCCGTACGCTCCAGGAAACCCTGGCGCGCCAGGCGCCGAGTGACAGTCAGCCGCCGCTGATCGTGCTGCTCACCCCAGGCCGGTTCAACGAAAGCTATTTTGAACACTTGTACCTGGCGCGCCAGCTGGGCTACCCATTGGTGGAAGGCGGCGACCTCACGGTGCGCGACAGCACGGTGTTCCTCAAAACCCTCAGCGGCCTGCGCCGGGTACACGCGATCATGCGTCGTCTCGATGACGATTTCTGCGACCCGCTGGAGCTGCGCACCGACTCTGCCCTTGGCGTGCCCGGCCTGCTCGACGCCGTGCGTCAGGGCAATGTACTGGTGGCCAATGCCTTGGGCAGTGGTGTGCTGGAGTCGCCGGGTCTGCTTGGCTTCCTGCCGAAGATCAATGAATTTTTGTTCGGTGAAGAACTGATCCTGCCGTCCATCGCCACGTGGTGGTGCGGGGAGGCGCCCGTGCTGGCCGAAGCCTTGGAGAAGCTGCCCGAGCTGCTGATCAAGCCGGCGTTTCCATCGCAGAGTTTTGCCCCGGTCTTCGGTCGCGACCTGGACGACGAACAACGCCAGGCCCTGGCCGAACGCATGCGCGCGAGGCCTTATGCGTATGTCGCCCAGGAGCTGGCGCAATTGTCCCAGGCGCCGGTATGGCACACCGTGGATGACCACCTGCAACACCGCGCCATCGGCATGCGTGTGTATGCCGTCGCCAGCGAAGACGGCTACCGCGTGCTGCCGGGTGGCCTGACCCGCGTGGCTGCCGAGGCCGATGCCGAAGTGGTCTCGATGCAGCGCGGTGGCGCGAGCAAGGACACCTGGGTGCTCGGTGAGCGCGCTGCTGGTGGCGAACATTGGCGCGCCCAACGCGCCATTGGTGCCCATGACCTGGTTCGCCGCGATCCGTACCTGCCCTCGCGTGTGGTGGAAAACCTGTTCTGGTTCGGCCGCTATTGCGAGCGCTGCGATGACAGCGCGCGCTGGTTGCGTATCGTGTTGGCGCGCTATGTCGACGGCGACGATCCGCTGGCACTGCGGGCGGCGGTTGAGTTGGGTGAGAACCTGCACCTGCTGCCGGAGGAGGGCGAACTGCCCGAGCGTTTGCAGGCGGCCTTGCTCGGCGATGATTGGCCATCGAGCCTGCGCGCCAACCTGCAACGCTTGCAGTGGGCGGCGTCTCAGGTGCGCGGCAAGTTGTCCCGGGAAAACTGGCAGGCGCTGGTGGAGTTGCAGCGCGAAGCCCTGGAGCTGGAAAGCGAGAGCCCTGACTTTGGTGAGTTGCTGGATTTCCTCAACCGCCTGGTGATGTCCCTGGCGGCGCTGTCCGGGTTTGCCCTGGACGACATGACCCGCGACGAAGGTTGGCGTTTCTTGATGATGGGCCGGCGCATCGAGCGCCTGCAATTTCTCAGCAGCAGCCTGGCGGCGTTCCTGCGTGGCGTGGCGGTGTTCGATCAGGCGGGGCTGGAATGGTTGCTGGAACTGGGCAACAGCAGCATCACCTATCGCTCGCGCTACCTGGCGGTGCCGCAGCTGATCCCGGTGCTGGACTTGTTGCTGCTGGACGAGCAGAACCCCCATGCGGTGCTGTTCCAACTGAAACTGGTCAGCCGCACCTTGCGTCGCCTCAACGACGACTTCGGCGTACCCCGGGAAACCGGTCTGGCACCCTTGGTGGAGCGCCTCGCGCGGTTCGACCTGAGCTGCCTGGAGAACCCGCTGTTTGGCGAGCCCAGCGTGCGTGCCGCGCTGGATGGCCTGGCCGACCTGCTGCAAGCGGTGGCCGATGAGAGTGGGCAAGTGTCGGATCGCATGGCCTTGCGCCATTTTGCCCATGTAGATGATGTCAGCCAGCAAACGGTGTCGGTGTGATGAGTGCGCGCTATCAGATTTTCCACGATACCCATTACCACTACGACAGCCCGGTGTCCCTGGCCCAGCAGCTGGCGCACCTGTGGCCCCGGCCCTGCGCCTGGCAGCGTTGCAGCGCGCAGCAGTTGGACATCAGCCCGGAGCCGACGTCGCGGCGCGATGAGTTGGACGTGTTCGGCAACCTGATCACCCGCCTGGCCTTCGAGCGCCCCCACGATGAACTGCTGGTGAACGCCTCGCTGACCGTCGAAGTGCTGGCACGGCCGGTGCTGGATTTCCAGGCGTCGCCGGCCTGGGACCAGACCCGCGACAGCTTGACCTACAGCAGCCAGCCGCTGTCCGGGGAGTTGATTGAAGCCTGCCGCTATCGCTTCGAATCGCCCTACGTGCATTTGAAAAAAACCTTCGTCGAGTTTTCCGAAAGCTGCTTTCCGCCGGGCCAGCCATTGCTACTGGGCGTGCAGGCGCTGAGGGAAAAGATCTTCGATGAATTCACTTTCGATGCCGAAGCGACCCAGGTCGCCACGCCGCTGGTGGAAGTGCTGGAGCGCCGACGCGGCGTGTGCCAGGACTTCGCCCACCTGATGCTCGCCTGCCTACGCTCACGGGGCCTGGCGGCGCGCTACATCAGCGGCTACCTGCTGACCCAGCCGCCACCCGGCCAGCCACGGCTGATCGGCGCCGATGCGTCCCACGCGTGGGTTTCGGTGTATTGCCCGGTTTCGGGCTGGGTGGATTTTGACCCGACCAACAATGTGCAGCCGGCACTGGAGCACATCACCCTGGCCTGGGGCCGGGATTTTTCCGATGTGTCGCCGTTGCGGGGGGTGATTCTGGGGGGAGGGAGCCATGATCCGGAAGTGCGGGTGACGGTGATGCCGCTGGAATGATGGGCTGGCAGCAGTCGGGCGGCTTGCCGATACAGGCGTGTCTGGCAAGCGGGCCTGCTGTGGTATTAGCGGGCTTGTTGTAGCGAGTTGTGGCGAGCGGGCTTGCCCCGCGTTGGGCTGCGAAGCAGCCCCAATCAATCGGAATGCGGAGTATCAGGCACTCCTCGGCGGCTGGTTCTGGGGCTGCTGCGCAGCCCAACGCGGGGCAAGCCCGCTCGCCACAACAAGCCCGCACAGCAACGGAAATTATTCAGCCGGGTCTTTCGGCGTTTCAGTCTCGTCTGCTGCCACTTCGCTTTCCGCGTCCGGATTCAGTGCGCCCGCTTCTTCATCGACAGCGGCTTTCTTGCGTTGCAGCTTTTCCTCTTTCTTCTGTTCCTTGGCCAAGTCTCTCTGACGTTTGGCGAAGGAGTAATTAGGTTTGGCCATGGGCGATCCTCTAAGGTCGAAGGTGAGGGTGGGCGGCGCGCAGCTGCCTTGGGTCGCTATGGTAGCAGCTTAGCGGCGCGCTTGGCCCTCACTTACCGCAGGCGTACGCGGCCAACAGGCCATTGAACAGTTGATTGAGATGCATGGCTGGCGCTCCATAAGGGGGATGGGGCGATCATAGGGCGCGTGTGACACTTTGGCTGGTTGATTGTGTCGATAGGTCTGATAGCCTAAAGTTGTATACAATTTGTTGATTCAGGTCATAAGCCTTTATGCCTGGTTCAGGCACCCTTGTCGCACTACGCGTTTTTTAAACCCTGCCTTGGAGATCCACATGTTTGCCAAACTCGTTGCTGTTTCCCTGCTGACTCTGGCCAGTGGCCAGTTGCTTGCTGCAGAGTGCAAGGTCACCGTCGACTCCACCGATCAGATGTCCTACGACACCAAGGAAATCACGATCGACAAGAGCTGCAAGACGTTCACCGTAGAGTTGACTCACTCCGGCAGCTTGCCGAAAAACGTCATGGGCCATAACTGGGTGCTGACCAGCGCCGCCGACATGCAGCCGGTCGCGACCGATGGCATGGCCGCCGGCCTCGACAAAAACTACCTGAAAGAAGGCGACGAACGCATCATCGCCCACACCAAAGTCATTGGTGCTGGCGAGAAAGATTCGGTGAGCTTCGATGTGTCCAAGCTGAAAGCGGGCACTGACTATGCGTTCTTCTGCTCGTTCCCAGGCCACATCTCGATGATGAAAGGCACTGTGGTCGTCAAGTAAGACCGCGTTATCGTTCATCGGGGGCAAGCCCCTCCCACATTTGAATGTGTTCACAAATCAAGTGTGGGAGGGGCTTGCCCCCGATGGCTGCCTGACCCTCAATACAACGCTCTCTGGCTCACCTCACGGCGCAAACGGCATCACCCGCTTGTGCTCAGTCTTGCGGTACGTATCGCAGATAATCCTGAACGCCTCTTCCCGCACCGGCTCCCCGTGCAGGAACGCATCGATCTCGGCGTAAGTCACGCCATGTGACGCTTCGTCTGGCTTGCCTGGCGACAGGTCTTCCAGGTCCGCCGTCGGCACCTTCTCCACCAACGACTCCGGCGCCCCAAAGTGCCGTGCGATCGCGCGTACCTGGTTTTTCACCAGCCCGCTCAACGGTGCCAGGTCGCAGGCGCCATCGCCGAACTTGGTGAAAAAGCCCATCACCGCTTCCGCCGCATGGTCGGTGCCGATCACTAGGCCACCGGCCGCGCCGGCGATGGTGTACTGCGCCACCATGCGCATGCGCGCCTTGGTGTTGCCGAGCACGAAATCGCGGGACACCGCCGCCTTGCCTTCAAACGCCGCCACTTCATTGGCCAGGGATTTCACCGCCGGGCCGATGTTCACGGTGTGGCGTTCGTCCGGTTCGATAAAGTCCACCGCCGCCTGGGCGTCGATTTCATCGAACTGGGTTTCGTAGGGCAGGCGCACGGCGATAAAACGGTAGGCCTCGTCACCCGTGCTGGAACGCAGTTCCTGCATCGCACGCTGGGCCAACAGGCCAGCGGTCAGGGAGTCGACGCCACCGCTGATGCCCAGCACCAATGTCTTGAGCCCGGCATTGCGCAGGCAGTCCTGGATAAAGGCCACGCGTCGGGCGACCTCGGCCTCAAGGGCGGCCTGGTCTTTGAACGGCGCTTGGACCTTGAGCTGCTGTGCAATCTCACGCTGTACGGCTTGCATGATTCACTCCTTGCTGGAAAGGGCAGGTACTTTGAAAACGTGACGCAAATAGGCGACGAAATTCGGGTCGGTGCAGTGGGTCTTGCCCGCTTCATCGGAGATCTTCGCGACGGGCTGGCCATTGCACGCGGTCATTTTAAGCACGATGCTCATCGGTTCCACACCTGGAATATCGCAGGTCAGGTTGGTGCCGATACCGAAGCTGACATTAATGCGCCCCCGCAGCGCACGGAATATCTCCAAGGCCTTGGGCAGCGACAGGCTGTCGGAAAACACCAGGGTCTTGCTCATCGGCTCGATGCCCAGCTTGTGGTAGTGGGCGATGGCTTTCTCTGCCCATTGCACCGGGTCGCCGGAGTCGTGGCGCAGGCCGTCGAACAGCTTGGCGAAGTACAAGTCGAAATCGCTGAGAAAAGCGTCAGTGGTGATGCAGTCGGTCAGCGCGATACCGAGCAGGCCACGGTATTCGCGGACCCAGCAGTCGAGGGCGGCAATCTGGCTGTCGATCAGGCGCGGGCCGAGTTGCTGGTGGGCCATGATCCATTCGTGGGCCATGGTGCCCAGTGGCTTCATATCGAACTCGCGCGCCAGGTGCACGTTGCTGGTGCCGACAAAACGGCCGGGGAAGTCATGCTTGAGCACGCTGACCACTTCTTCCTGCACGCGGTACGAGAAGCGTCGGCGCGTGCCGAAGTCGGCCACTTGCAGCTCGGACAGTTCGTCGCTGCTGGCGTTGGCGGTCAACCAGTCGAACTTGCGGTACAGCTGCTCGCGGGCCTGTTCGAGGATCACGGTCTGGTAACGGTAGCGGTTGCGCACTTCGCTGACGATGGCCAGCATCGGCACTTCAAACAGGATCACATGCAGCCACGGCCCGCGCAGGCGGATAAACAGCTCGCCGTTCTCGATACCGGTCTGCACATAACGCAGGTTGAAACGAAACAGCCCGAGGAAGCGCAAAAAATCCGGCTTCATAAAGCTGATGCGTTCCAGGAAACCCAGTTGGTCCGGGCTCAGGCTCAGCTCGGCGAGGCGCTCGATCTGGTAGCGGATCTCCGCCAGGTACGGTCGCAGGTCTTCGCTGTTACGGCAACGAAACTCCCATTCAACTTCCACATTGGGGTAGTTGTGCAGCACCGCCTGCATCATGGTCAGCTTGTAGAAGTCGGTGTCGAGCAAGTTCTGCACGATGCGATCGGCAAACACACTCTCGCTCATAACGGGAATCTCCAGACAGGTCGGCGATGGGCGACGACCTTTACGCACAATTAAGGAAGGGGGCTAGTGGCGCATAGACCTGTGGGGTTTTGCCAGTGATTTTTTCGGCCAGGCCACTGGCCTCATCGGGGGCAAGCCCCCTCTCACATCAGGAACGCACTCCAAGTGTGGGAGGGGGCTTGCCCCCGATAGCGCGATTTCAGGCACTAAATAACCTGCTCCATCATCCACTTTACAAACTCGCGCACCTTGGGCACTTCTGCCGAATGCTCGGGGTAGGCCAGGTAATACGCATCCTGGCTTGGCATCGCGTGCTGCCAAGGGATCACCAGCTTGCCCTCGGCCAGTTCCTCCTCCACCAGGAACCGCGGCAGCAGCGCCACGCCGCACCCCACCTGCGCCGCACGAATGCACATATAAAAGGTATCGAAGCGCGGCCCATGGTAGCTGTGCTCGGTGTGGAAGCCCTGGTCGGCAAACCAGTCATGCCAGCCTTGGGGCCGCGAGGCGTTTTGCAGCAGCACTAGGTTGCTCAGTTGCGTGGGGTCGGTGAACGGCTGCGCGGGCAGGCTCTCCGGGGCGCATACCGGGATCAGTTCTTCGCTGAACAGCTTCAGGCTCTCCGTGCCGGGGCGCGCGCCCTGGCCGAAGTAGAACGCCATGTCGGCCTTGCCTTGCAGCAGTTCATCCGGCGCCTGTTCGTTGCACAGGTCCAGGTGAATCTGTGGGTGACGCAGGCGCCAGCCCTTGAGGCGCGGTACCAGCCAGCGCGCGCCAAACGTGTAGGGCGTGGACACGCGTAACACTTCGGTCTCGCCGCCATAGGAGCGCAGGTAATGGGTGGACATCTCCACCTGGGTGAGGATCTTGCGCACTTCCACCAGATACAGGTCGCCCGCCGGGGTCATCTGCAGGCGACGGCGCACCCGGCGAAACAACAGGTGTTGCAGTAATTCTTCCAGCTGCGCGACCTGTTTGCTCACCGCGCTTTGCGTGAGGTTCAACTCCTCGGCGGCGCGGGTGAAGCTCAGGTGGCGGGTGGCGGCTTCGAAGCACTGCAGGGCAGTGATCGAGGGCAAATGTCTTTTGTTCAGCACGGCACGCCTCTTTTTATTCTTTGCATGAATAAACGGAATGATATCTCGCCTAATCGTCGTTTGTTGGCAAGTCTTGGGCCAGCTACAAATAAGGTCCGGATCGCCGTGTGGGCCGCGGCGCAATTTTTTTGTTGGTAGATTGAAGGAGTGACCCATGGTTGCCGCATTGCTTGATCGTCTCGGGGTAAACCCGGCGCTGTACCAGTCGGGTAAACAGCCCGTGCATTCGCCGATTGATGGCAGCCGTATCGGCAGCGTGCACTGGGAAGGTGCCGCCGAGGTGGAGCAACAGGTCAGTCGCGCCGAGCATGCATTCGAGGCCTGGCGCAAAGTGCCAGCGCCACGCCGTGGTGAGCTGGTACGCCAATTCGGCGACGTGTTGCGTGAATACAAGGCCGACCTGGGCGAGCTGGTGTCCTGGGAAGCCGGCAAGATCACCCAGGAAGGCTTGGGTGAAGTGCAGGAAATGATCGATATCTGCGACTTCGCCGTCGGCCTGTCGCGCCAGCTGTACGGTTTGACCATCGCCTCTGAGCGCCCCGGCCACCATATGCGTGAAACCTGGCACCCGTTGGGCGTGGTCGGCGTGATCAGTGCTTTCAACTTCCCGGTGGCCGTATGGGCGTGGAACACCACCCTGGCCCTGGTGTGCGGCAACGCCGTCATCTGGAAGCCTTCGGAAAAGACCCCGCTCACTGCCCTGGCCTGCCAGGCGCTGTTCGAGCGCGTGCTGAAGAACTTCAAGGACGCCCCGCAGTACCTGAGCCAAGTGGTCATCGGTGGTCGTGACGCCGGTGCCGCGCTGGTGGATGACCCGCGTGTCGCCCTGATCAGCGCCACCGGCAGCACGCGCATGGGCCGCGAAGTCGCGCCGAAAGTCGCCGCGCGTTTCGCCCGCAGCATCCTTGAACTGGGCGGTAACAACGCAATGATCCTCGGCCCGAGCGCCGACCTGGACATGGCCGTGCGCGCGATCCTGTTCAGCGCCGTCGGCACCGCCGGCCAGCGTTGCACCACCCTGCGCCGCCTGATTGCCCACGAGTCGGTCAAGGAAGAAATTGTCACCCGCCTCAAGGCGGCCTATTCCAAGGTGCGCATCGGCCACCCGCTGGAAGGCAACCTGATTGGCCCGCTGATCGACAAGCACGGCTTCGACAATATGCAGGACGCCTTGGAGCAAGCCCTGAGTGAAGGCGGCAAGGTGTTTGGCGGTAAGCGTCAGTTGGAAGACAAGTTCCCGAATGCCTACTACGTGTCGCCAGCGATCGTGGAAATGCCCGAGCAGAGCGACGTGGTGTGCACCGAGACCTTCGCACCGATTCTCTACGTGGTCGGCTACACCGACTTTGCCGAAGCCCTGCGCCTGAACAACGCGGTGCCGCAAGGCTTGTCGTCGTGCATCTTCACCACCGATGTGCGCGAAGCCGAGCAGTTCATGTCGGCAGTGGGCAGTGACTGCGGTATTGCCAACGTCAACATCGGCCCGAGCGGCGCCGAAATCGGCGGCGCGTTTGGCGGTGAGAAAGAGACCGGCGGCGGTCGTGAGTCGGGTTCGGATGCATGGCGCGGTTACATGCGTCGCCAGACCAACACCGTGAACTACTCGCTGGAGTTGCCATTGGCCCAGGGCATTACCTTCGACTGATTTCTGTAGGAGCGAGCTTGCTCGCGAAGATCGTCAACGATCAGGCGGGCAACCTGAATGAGCGCGATGTCCTTGCGTTTTTCGCGAGCAAGCTCGCTCCTACAGTGATGGTGTTGAACAAGAAAAATTGTTTGTTAGGTCTCATCGGAGTCTGGCAATGGCACTGCGCGAAACATGTTTGTGGGAACACCTCACCCCCGGCCGGCCGGATCGCGCCGCGCTCAAGGGCGAGGTCAAGGTGGATGTGTGCGTGATCGGTGCCGGGATCACCGGTTTGTCCGCGGCCATTCACTTGTTGGAACAGGGTAAAAGCGTCGCCGTGCTGGAAGCCCATCGCACCGGTCATGGCGGTTCGGGGCGCAACGTCGGGTTGGTCAATGCCGGCCTGTGGATTCCCCCGGACGAGATCGAAGCCGGTTTCGGCGAGGCGGTGGGCAGCCAGCTCAACCGCATGCTGGGTGCGGCACCGTCCCTGGTGTTCAGCCTGGTCGACAAATACAACATCGATTGCCAATTACGCCGCGAAGGCACCTTGCACATGGCGCACAACGCCCGTGGCGAAGCGGATCTGCGCAGTCGTGAAGAACAATGGAAGCGCCGTGGCGCGCCGGTCGAGCTGCTCACCGGCCAGGCCTGCGAGCAGGCCACCGGCACCCAAAAAATCGCCGCAGCCTTGCTGGACCGGCGCGCGGGCACCTTGAACCCGATGGCTTACACCAGTGGTTTGGCGAATGCGGCGGTCGGGCTGGGCGGGCAATTGTTCGACCATTCCCCGGTGACCCAGCTGGAACGCCAGGGTTCGCACTGGTCGGTGCAGACGGCCAACGGTGCGGTGCAGGCTGCACAAGTCGTGATCGCCTCCAATGCCTACACCGAAGGCGAATGGACCGAATTGCGGCGCAATTTCTTCCCCGGTTACTACTATCAGGTGGCTTCCGCCCCATTGACCGACGCCGCGGCCCAGCAAATCCTCCCCGGTGGCCAAGGTTCGTGGGATACGCGCCAGGTCTTGAGCAGCATCCGCCGCGATGCCGATGGCCGCCTGTTGCTCGGCAGCCTGGGCAATGGCAGCCAGAAACCGACGTGGTTCCTCAAGGCGTGGGCCGATCGGGTGCAGCAGCATTACTTCCCGTACCTCAAATCGGTGCAATGGGAATACACCTGGACCGGTTGCATCGCGTTCACGCCCGATCACCTGATGCGCCTGTTCGAACCTGCCCCCGGCCTGGTCGCGGTAACGGGCTACAACGGGCGTGGCGTGACCACCGGCAGCGTGGTGGGCAAGGCATTCGCCGACTATTTGTGTCACCAGAATCCCCAGGCCCTGCCGATTCCGTTTACGCCAATGCAACCACTGGCCGCGGTGGGCCTGCGCAGCTGCCTTTATGAGGCCGGATTCTCGCTGTATCACGCAGGGCAATGCTTGAGGATCGTGATCTGATCAGCGAGATACCGCTCAGAAGCCTGCGTTTTCTGAGTAGGCTACTAATCTGTATTGGTGCAAGTCGTAGCAGTCGCGCACTGTAAATGTGCAGTTCCGTTACGCAGTCGGTTACAGCTGTAGGAACTGTCGTTTATCGCTTTGGTTGCAGGTGCGACCCGCCAGGGTTGTACTTTTTTGGCTGTAGGGTTGCACCTCTTGATGTTAGAGGGTTGCACGTCCTGGCGAGCGGAGTCGAAACATCTGAAATAACAATGACACCGTGTCTTTTTGAAGAATAAAAACGTAATGGCACGAGGCTTGCTCAGGGCTTTCAGTGAAAGGTTTGAACGCAAGTTGTCGTGCCAAAAATCAAAAATATCGGAGCACCACTCATGTCCCAGACGTTTTACAAGAAAGGTTTTCTGGCCCTCGCCGTTGCAGCGGCACTGGGTGTTTCTACGTTTGTTCAAGCTGATGTGAAGATCGGCGTAGCGGGGCCCATGACCGGCGCCAACGCGTCGTTCGGTGAGCAGTACATGAAAGGTGCCCAGGCGGCAGCCGAGGTGATCAACAAGGCCGGCGGTATCAACGGCGAGAAGGTCGTGCTGGTTGCCGGTGACGATGCGTGTGAGCCGAAGCAGGCTGTGGCCGTGGCCAACCGCCTGGCGGACCAGGACAAAGTGATTGGCGTGGTCGGGCACTTCTGCTCGTCGAACACCATCCCGGCCTCCGAGGTTTACGACGAAGCGGGCATCATCGCGATCACCCCTGGCTCTACCAACCCACAAGTGACCGAACGCGGCCTGGGCGCCATGTTCCGTATGTGCGGCCGTGACGACCAGCAAGGCATCGTCGCCGGCGATTACATCGTCGACGTGCTCAAGGGCAAGAAAGTCGCGGTCATCAACGACAAGGACACCTACGGCAAAGGCCTGGCCGACGCCACCTCCGCCCAGTTGACCAAGCGCGGCGTCAAGCCGGTGCTGGAAGAGGGCCTGACCCGTGGCGAGAAAGACTTCAGCGCCCTGGTCACCAAAATCCGCTCCCTGGGCGCCGACGTCGTGTACTTCGGTGGCCTGCACCCGGAAGCCGGTCCGCTGGTCCGCCAGATTCGTGAAGCGGGCCTCAAAGACGTCAAGTTCATGTCCGATGACGGCGTGGTAACCGATGAACTGGTGGCCACCGCTGGCGGCGCGCAATACGTCGATGGCGTGTACATGACCTTTGGTGCCGACCCGCGCCTGCTGCCAGACAGCAAGGCCGTCGTGGAAGAGTTCCGCAAGGCCGGTTATGAGCCAGAAGGCTACACCCTGTACGCCTACGCCTCGCTGCAGGCCCTGGCCGCCGGTTTCAACGGCGCCAAGTCCAACAAGGGCGAAGACGCCGCCAAATGGCTGAAAGCGCACCCGGTCAAAACCGTGATGGGCGAGAAGACCTGGGACGCGAAGGGCGACTTGAAAGTCTCCGACTACGTGGTTTACCAGTGGGATAAAGACGGCAAATACCACCAGCTGGAAAAGCAGAAGTAAGGCATAGCGCCGACGTCCGAATGTGGGAGGGGGCTTGCCCCCGATGACGGTGTGTGTCAGCCCCCCGATGTACAGCTGACGCTCCGCAATCGGGGGCAAGCCCCCTCCCACAGGGGGACCGTGTTCTGATCGAGATCTGTCTTTTCCTCCAGAAGCGCCGCACACCTACTGGTGTGCAGGTGCTCACCGCGTGAGATTGCGTTATGGATGGTATTTTCCTGCAGCAACTGGTCAACGGCCTGACCCTCGGGTCGGTCTATGGCCTGATCGCCATCGGCTACACAATGGTCTATGGCATCATTGGCATGATCAACTTCGCCCATGGCGAGGTTTATATGATTTCCGCTTACCTCGCGGCGATCAGTCTGGCACTGCTGGCTTACTTCGGCATCGAATCCTTCCCACTGCTCATTCTCGGCACCCTGATCTTCACCGTGGTCGTCACTGGCGTTTACGGTTGGGTCATTGAACGTGTCGCCTACAAACCGCTGCGCAACTCCACCCGACTGGCACCGCTGATCAGCGCCATCGGGATCTCCCTGATCCTGCAGAACTACGCGCAGATCGCCCAGGGTGCGAAACAACAAGGCATTCCAACCCTGCTGGCCGGCGCCTGGCGCGTCGACATCGGCAGTGGGTTCGTCCAGCTCACGTACACCAAGATCTTCATCCTCGTGGCGGCGTTTGCCGGCATGGCGTTGCTCACCTACATCATCAAGTACACCAAGCTCGGCCGCATGTGCCGCGCCACCCAGCAAGACCGCAAGATGGCCTCGATCCTGGGGATCAACACCGACCGCGTGATCTCCTACGTGTTTGTCATCGGTGCCGCCATGGCAGCGCTGGCCGGCGTGCTGATCACCCTCAACTACGGCACGTTCGACTTTTACGCCGGCTTCATCATCGGCATCAAGGCGTTTACCGCAGCGGTACTCGGCGGCATCGGTTCCCTGCCTGGGGCCATGCTCGGCGGGATCATCCTGGGTATTTCCGAGTCGTTGTTCTCGGGGTTGATCAACTCTGACTACAAAGACGTGTTCAGTTTCTCCCTGTTGGTGGTGATTCTGATTTTCCGTCCTCAGGGCCTGCTTGGTCGCCCACTCGTGGCGAAGGTGTAAACATGTCTGCTGCCAAACCTATCGATATCAAGAAAAGTGTGGTCGATACGATCCTTGCCGGGCTTATTTCGCTGATCGTATTCGGTCCGATCGTCGGCGTGGTCCTCGACGGCTACAGCTTCAACCTGGAACCTGCGCGCGTGGCCACCTTGGTCGCCATCGTGATGGCCGGCCGCTTTGCCCTCAGCCTGTTCCTGCAAACCCCCAAGGGCCTGAAGATTCTGCAAGGCTTCGAAAGCAGTGGCTCCGGCGTGCACGTACTGCCACCGGACTACAAGTCGCGGCTGCGCTGGATCATCCCGGTGTTGATCGTGATCGCCATCGTGTTCCCTATCTTCGCCAACAAATACCTGCTGACCGTGGTGATCCTCGGGTTGATCTACGTGTTGCTGGGCCTGGGCCTGAACATCGTGGTCGGCCTGGCCGGCTTGCTCGACCTGGGTTACGTGGCGTTCTACGCCATCGGTGCCTACGGCCTGGCGCTGGGCTACCAGTACCTCGGCCTGGGCTTCTGGACGGTGCTGCCCCTGGCAGCCATCTGTGCGGCGCTGGCGGGGTGCATACTCGGATTCCCGGTGTTGCGAATGCACGGTGACTACCTGGCCATCGTGACCCTGGGCTTCGGTGAAATCATCCGGTTGGTACTGAACAACTGGCTGTCATTTACCGGCGGCCCGAACGGTATGCCGGTGCCTTCGCCAACCTTCCTCGGCCTGGAGTTCGGGCGCAAGGCGAAGGATGGCGGGATTCCGTTCCATGAGTTCTTCGGCATCGATTACAACCCCAACATCAAGTTCATGTTCATCTACATCGTGCTGTTCCTGGTGGTGCTGGCTGTGCTGTACATCAAGCACCGCCTGACCCGCATGCCTGTAGGCCGTGCCTGGGAGGCCTTGCGCGAAGATGAGATCGCCTGCCGTTCCATGGGCCTGAACCATGTATTGGTCAAGCTCTCGGCGTTCACCATTGGCGCTTCCACTGCCGGCCTGGCCGGGGTGTTCTTTGCCAGCTACCAGGGCTTCGTCAACCCGTCGTCGTTCACCTTCTTCGAGTCGGCGCTGATCCTGGCCATCGTCGTACTGGGCGGCATGGGCTCGACGGTTGGCGTGGTGATTGCGGCATTTGTATTGACCGTCGCCCCGGAACTGCTGCGCAGCTTCTCCGAATACCGCGTGCTGCTGTTTGGCGTGTTGATGGTGGTGATGATGATCTGGCGACCGCGTGGGCTGATCCGCATCAGCCGTACCGGCGTGACCCCACGTAAAGGAGTGGCGCCATGAGCAAGGAAATCGTCCTCAGCGTGGAACACCTGATGATGCACTTCGGTGGCATCAAGGCCTTGAGCGATGTGAGCCTCAAGGTCGAACGCAACTCGATCTTCGCCCTGATCGGCCCCAACGGCGCGGGCAAGACCACCGTGTTCAACTGCCTCACCGGCTTCTACAAAGCCAGCGGTGGCAAGATCGAGCTCAACGTACGCGGCAAGCAGACCAACGTGATCCAGTTGCTCGGCGAGCGCTTCAAGGCCGTCGACTTCGTCTCGCCGAAAAGCTTCTTCAGCCGGGTGTTCTACAAGATGTTCGGCGGTACTCACCTGGTCAACCGTGCCGGCCTAGCCCGCACGTTCCAGAACATCCGCCTGTTCAAGGAAATGTCGGTGCTGGAAAACCTGCTGGTGGCCCAGCACATGTGGGTCAACCGCAACATGCTGGCGGGCATCCTCAACACCAAGGGCTACCGCAAGGCCGAAAGCGATGCACTCGACCACGCGTTCTACTGGCTCGAAGTAGTCGACCTGGTGGACTGCGCCAACCGCCTCGCCGGCGAACTTTCCTATGGCCAGCAACGCCGTCTGGAAATCGCCCGCGCCATGTGCACGCGACCGCAGATCATCTGCCTCGACGAGCCCGCGGCGGGCCTCAACCCCCAGGAAACCGAAGCCCTCAGCGCGATGATTCGCCTGCTGCGCGACGAACACGACCTCACGGTGGTGCTGATCGAACACGACATGGGCATGGTGATGAGTATTTCCGACCACATCGTGGTGCTCGACCACGGCAACGTGATCGCCGAAGGTGGGCCGGAAGCGATCCGCAACGACCCGAAAGTGATTGCCGCCTACCTGGGTGCTGACGAAGAGGAGCTGGTATGAGTGCGCCTATCCTCGAAATGAAGGACCTGGATGTGTTCTACGGCCCGATCCAGGCCCTGAAGAAAGTCTCGCTGCACATCAACGAAGGCGAGACCGTCAGCCTGATCGGCTCCAACGGCGCGGGTAAATCCACGCTGCTGATGTCGATCTTCGGCCAGCCACGGGCGGAGTCGGGGCAGATTCTCTATAACGGTGTCGACATTACCCACAAGTCGTCCCACTACATCGCCTCCAACGGCATTGCGCAGTCGCCGGAAGGGCGGCGGGTGTTCCCCGACATGACCGTCGAGGAAAACCTGCTGATGGGCACCATCCCTATCGGTGACAAGTTCGCCCAGGAAGACATGCAGCGCATGTTCGAGCTGTTCCCGCGGCTCAAGGAGCGGCGTAACCAGAGGGCCATGACCATGTCCGGTGGCGAGCAGCAAATGCTCGCCATTGCCCGCGCGCTGATGAGCCGTCCCAAGTTGCTGTTGCTGGATGAACCGAGCCTGGGCCTGGCGCCGATTGTGGTGAAGCAGATCTTTTCCACCCTGCGCGAACTGGCCTCCACCGGGATGACCATCTTCCTGGTGGAGCAGAACGCCAACCACGCACTGCGTTTGTCGGACCGGGCGTATGTGATGGTGAACGGCGAGATTCGCCTCACAGGCACCGGCAAGGAGCTGCTGGTGAACGAGGAAGTGCGCAACGCCTACCTCGGCGGCCACTGATCCAAATAACAATGCAGTCCCCCTGTGGGAGGGGCGGTGCGACGATTCGACTTGCCCCCGATGGCGGTGTATCAGTCGGCACATCTGATACTGACCCACCGCTATCGGGGGCAAGTCGAATCGTCGCACCGCCCCTCCCACATTTGGTTTTATGGTGCCCCCAAGGGCGATCCCAAATTGTGGAAAACAAATCCAGCCTCCCTCCAAAGCGCGACATATAGCCGCCGCAAATCCCTGTTTTGTCACAGTTTTGACTTGTCCCCATCCACTGTGGAACCGGCTGTGGGTAACGTGGGAGTAGCTGGCTGAACGCCTTTAAAACCGTGGCTTCCAGCTGTGTGGTTGTTTTTTGATCAGTGGCTTTTTCGCGCCCGATCGAGGGGTTTGTCAACCTGTTTAAAGACACAGGTATATGACTGAAATATGTCCCGCCAGCCTGTGGATAAGTCTGTGATTAAACTCTGGAAAGACTGCCGCAGAGGCCGGAATGACTGGCCTGGAGCCATCGTTCGATTTTCCCCGCTGCCTATGGGGCTACATACGCCTGCGCTCAGGTCAAGCAAAAAACTTTCTAAAATCGCCTGAAAGCCTTGTACACAGCGGCCTGAAGCGTTTTGCACTTGCCCCCAAAGACTGTGGGCGCAGCTGTGGATAACCTGCGTGCATATGGCTGCAAGCCACGGCTCATAAGGCTTTGATCGTTATGGTTAAAAAATGACCAGGCGTGAGTGAGGTGATGTGCATAGCGGTTGCCGCAACCGCGGCGTAAAGGCATTCTGCTGGCTGATTTTTTTCCCCGATGCCCGCAAGGAGAACACCATGTCCAACACGCTGTTTATTACTGGCGCCACCTCAGGTTTCGGCGAAGCCTGCGCCCGTCGGTTTGCCGAAGCCGGCTGGAAACTGGTGCTCACCGGTCGTCGTGCCGAGCGTTTGAACGCGCTGGTCGAAGAGCTTTCCAAGCAGACCGAAGTGCATGGCCTGGTGGTGGACGTCCGTGACCGCAAGGGCATGGAGGATGCCATCGCCAACCTGCCACCATCGTTCGCCACGCTGCGCGGCTTGATCAACAACGCCGGGCTGGCCGTGGGCACTGACCCTGCACCCAAGTGCAACCTCGACGACTGGGAAACCATGGTCGACACCAATATCAAGGGCCTGCTGACCACCACCAGCCTGCTGCTGCCGCGCCTGATCGCCCATGGTCGTGGTGCCGGGATCATCAACCTGGGCTCCATTGCCGGCAGCTACCCGTATCCAGGCAGCCACGTGTATGGCGGCTCCAAGGCGTTCGTGAAGCAGTTCTCGCTGAACCTGCGTTGCGACCTGCAAGGCACAGGCGTGCGCGTGACCAATATCGAGCCGGGCTTGTGCGAGAGTGAGTTCTCCCTGGTGCGCTTCGGTGGTGACCAGGCGCGCTACGACGCCACCTACGCCGGCGCCGAGCCCATCCAGCCGCAGGACATTGCCGACACCATCTTCTGGGTGCTGAACACCCCTGCGCACGTCAACATCAACCGGTTGGAGCTGATGCCGGTGAGCCAGACCTGGGCTGGGTTTGCGATTGAGCGTGGGGCTAAGGCCTAAGCCGCTTACGCCATACACTGTAGGAGCGAGCTTGCTCGCGAAAAACGTCAACGATGACGCGTGCATTCTGACTGCACGTGGCGCCCTCGGGTTTTTCGCGAGCAAGCTCGCTCCTACAATAAATGGCGGCAAATCGGTCAAAACAGGCCATAAGGTACACTCCACTCCTGAAAACCCCACCGCATCCAGCGGTTCAAAGGTTTTGACGGGAGGAATTGTGAGTAACCGAGGTGAGCAGTCGCTGCTCAAACAATCGACGATCCTGATGTTCGCTGTCGCGATCGCCGGGATTGTCACGGGTGTGGTTTCTGGCGCCCAATCCATTTTATTCGACGGCTTTTTCTCGCTGATCGCCACCGCCATCAAGGTGTTGATGCTGATCACGGCCAAGCTGATCGCCAAGAAAAGCAATGAGCGTTTCCAGTTCGGCTACTGGCACTTGGAGCCGATGGTATTGCTGATCGAAGGCAGCTTCCTGCTGCTGATCGCCATCTATGCGTTCCTTAACGGTGTGTTCGGCATTATCAATGGCGGGCGCGAGATCGAGTTGGGCCTGGTGATTATCTATGCCGCGGTATTTACCGTCGTCGAGTTCGCCTATTTCTTCTATGTGCGCTACCGCAACCGCAGGCTCAAGTCATCGCTGATCCAGTTCGACAACATCAGTTGGCTGGTGGACGCGATGCTTTCGGTGGGCTTGCTGGTCAGCTTTCTCGCCGCGCTGTTGCTTAAGTCCCAGGGCTATGGCGAGTGGGCGGTGTATGTCGACCCGTTGATCCTGATCCTGCTGGCCCTGAGCATGCTGGCGCCGGCCTTCAAGATCTTGCGCCCGGCCTTGCGCGAGGTGTTGGGGATTGCCCCGGACCACTTGGACGACAAGGTGCGTGAAGTGATGGACGCCGCCCAGGCCAGGCATGGTTTCGAAGACTACGTGTCCTACGTGCAAAAGCACGGACGGGCGCGGTTTATCGAGATTCATGTGGTGTTGCCGGCGGACTACCCGGTGGATAGCGTCGCGACCCTCGACGGGCTGCGCGAAGAGATATCCACAGGGCTGGGCACGCCGGATGCGGCGCGCTGGTTGACGATCAGCTTTACCGGGGATCGCAAGTGGATTGCTTGATGGTCAGTTAGACCGAGTCGTCTGCATCGGGGGCAAGCCCCCGATGAGGCCCTGAAGGTCACCCGAGATGCTGGATCAAACCCTGATAACAGGTTGCCAAATGATAAGGCGTGGTCGACGGCATATCCCGCCGGCTCACGTCGCCCTTGGCATCCAGGCATTCATGCCAGCCTTTTTCATGCAGGAAATGCTGTTGCAGCGCGAGTAATTGGCGCTGCAGCACGGCCTCACTGCCAGGCCGCAAGGTCAGTGCCCGCAGGTATTCCGCCTGGGCCCAGATACGCTGGGTGCCGTCGCGCACCGTACCGTCGAGTGCCAGCATGCCGCTGACCGCCCCGGTCTCGCTATCCACACCCTTGTGCTCTGCGTAGGCAAACGCCCGCGTCAGTGACCCATGCAGTGGAGTGCCGTGCAGCACGGGCGACGATTCCAGCAAAAAGAACCACTCGAACTGGTGCCCCGGCTCAAACCAGTTATCCACAGCGCCCAGCGGTTTTTCCATCATCACGCCATGCTGACGTTCGATAAAGCGCTGCTGCATGGCCGTCGCCAGGCTCAGCAGGGCCGCTTGCACGCCGGTATCCTCACGCACCGCCAGGGTGGCGAGGAAGCCTTCGGCTAGGTGCATCAGCGGGTTTTGCAGCGGGCCGGACTTGAGTGATGACCAGTTGCGCTCCAGCACCGCCTCGTACAGGCCATCGCCGTTGGCGAAGCGCTCGGCCACCACTTCCAGGGCGGCATTCAATACCGACTCCACCAGCGGCTCACGCACCTTGGCCCAGTAATGGGCGCAGGCAAAGATGATGAAGGCGTGGGTGTAGAGGTCCTTGCGTTTGTCCAGTGGCTGGCCGGCAGGGTCGATGCTGTAGAACCAGCCGCCATGTTCGGCATCGTGGAAATGCCGTTGCAGGGAGCGAAACAGCGCCGCTGCGCGTTCTTCGGCAAAGGCGGCACCGGGTACGCCGATCAGGCTGGCGAACAGGTACAACTGCCGTGCGCAAGCCATGGCGCGGTAGCGTTGCGGGGGCAAGGGCCGGTGATCGGCGTCCAGCGCCTCATAGGGTAACGTCAGCTCGGCATTCCAGCCCGGGCCCTGCCAGAGCGGCACGATCACGTCATGGAAGTGCGAGAGCACGGCATTCAAGGAAGACTGGGGGGTGGAGCTTGGAACGGTGGGCATCGGCTGGCGTCGTCACGGCAGGGGTGTAGGCGCGCATGGTAGCAGGCTTGGGATCAGTGGTGTCTGCGCCACCGCTATCGGGAGCAAGCTCCCTCCCACATTTGGATTTGTGAACACAGTCAAATGTGGGAGGGGGCTTGCCCCCGATGAGGCCCTTACAAACGGCGCAAATCAGCCCGCCAGCAACCACACTCCGGTCGCCGCCGAAGCCGCCCCGGCAACCCGCACCAACGGCGCCGCCGCAGCCGGCAGCCAGCGCACCAGCGCATACCCGGCGGCGTGCAGTGCAGCGGTCGCGCCGACAAACCCTGCGGCATACGCCCAAGGGCTCGACATGTCTGGCAGCTCAAGGCCATGGGCAACCCCGTGGAACAAGGCAAACACCGCCGTCGCCGCCACCGCCACGAACAACGGCGGACGCACTGCCAGCGCCACCGCCAGGCCCAGTGCCAGCACCGACGCGGCAATCCCGCTTTCCAGTGCCGGCAACCCCAGGCCCTCAAAACCCAGCACGCCGCCTATCAGCATGGTGCCCACAAACGTGCAAGGCAGGGCCCAACGCGCCGCGCCTTTTTGCTGCGCGGCCCACAGGCCTACCGCCACCATGGCCAGCAGGTGGTCGATACCGCCCAATGGATGGCTGATACCGGCCACCAGGCCGTTGTCGCCATGGCCCGGGTGAGCGAAGGCCAGGGCAGGGGTGAGCAGCAGGGCGGCGGCGCCGAAGAGTTTTTTCAGGCTCATGGACAGGTTCCTTAGGGTTGATCAGGCCGCGGTCAACAGACCTTGGCGTTCGATAAAGGCGACGATTTCTTCCAGGCCGACACCGGTTTTCTGATTGCTGAACACGAAGGGTTTGCCGTTGCGCATGCGCTGGGTGTCGCTGTTCATCAGTTCCAGCGAGGCGCCGACCAGCGGTGCCAGGTCGATCTTGTTGATCACCAGCAGGTCGGATTTGCAAATACCGGGCCCACCCTTGCGGGGCAGCTTGTCGCCGGCCGACACATCGATCACGTAGATGGTCAGGTCCGACAGCTCCGGGCTGAAGGTGGCCGACAGGTTGTCGCCGCCGGACTCCACCAGGATCAGGTCCAGGCCAGGGAAGCGGCGGTTGAGCTGGTCCACCGCTTCCAGGTTGATCGAGGCGTCTTCGCGGATCGCCGTGTGCGGGCAGCCACCGGTTTCCACGCCGATGATGCGCTCGGGCGCCAGGGCCTGGTTGCGCACCAGGAAGTCGGCGTCTTCGCGGGTATAGATGTCATTGGTGACCACCGCCAGGTTGTAGCGATCACGCAGCGCCAGGCACAGGGCCAGGGTCAGGGCGGTCTTGCCGGAGCCCACCGGACCGCCGATGCCGACGCGCAGAGGTTGTGTGTTCATGTGCTTCTCCAAAATAAAAGGCCTCCGACGTAAAAGGACCTATGAACGGAACAGGCGGCTGTACTGGCGCTCATGGGCCATGCATGCCAAGGACAGGCCGAAGGCGGCACTGCCAAAATGGTTGGGGTCGATGCGACCGGCGTCCTGTTGGGCCTGTTGCAGCAGCGGCAGCAGTTCGCTGGTCAGGCGCTGGGCGGCTTGCTGGCCGAGGGGCAGGGTTTTCATCAACACCGCCAATTGGTTTTCCAGCCAGCTCCACAGCCAGGCAGCCAGGGCATCGTCGGGGCTGATGCGCCAGGCGCGGGCGGCCAGGGCCCAACCGAGGGCCAGGTGGGGTTCGGTGTGTTGATCGAGCACTTCGCGAGCGTCGGCGTCGAGCTCGGGCAAGCCGTTGAGCAGTTGTTGCAGGGAGTAGCCCATCTGCCGGCTTTCCTGATACAGCTCGCGCGTCTCACGACTGGCGCGGTGTTCTGCGCACAACTGCGCCAACTGCGGCCAATCCTCGTCGGCGGCAGCACGGCAATGGGCAAGCAGCAGCGGGGCTTCGAAGCGTGCAAGGTTGAGCAGCAACTGGTCGCTGATCCAGCGTCGGGCGCTGTCGGCATCACTCACGCGGCCATTTTCCACGGCCATTTCCAGCCCCTGTGAATAGCTGTAGCCGCCAATCGGCAGTTGCGGACTGGCCAGACGCAACAGCGCCCAGGCTGGGTTCATAACCGTACGCCGAACTGGTGCAGCTTGGGCGGGTAGTTGAAATCTTCGTCGCCATGGCGCGAATGATGATGGCCGCCGCCATAGGCGCCATGTTCCGGCTGGAAGGGCGCTTCGATGGTTTGCGTGGTGGCACCCAGTTGATCGAGCATCGCCTTGAGCACGTAGTCGTCCAACAAGCGCAACCAGCCATCGCCGACCTGCAGGGCGACATGGCGATTGCCCAGGTGATAGGCGGCACGGGTCAGTTCAAACGCGCTGCTACAGGTGACATGCAGCAGTTGTTCAGGACGCGCGCAGACGCGTACGACACGTCCGTCTTCAGCTTGTAGGAATTCGCCATCGTGCAGCGGCGGTTGGCCACGCTCCAGAAACAGGCCGACATCTTCGCCGTCGGCACTGAAACAGCGCAGGCGGCTTTTGCTGCGCGCTTCGAAATTCAGCAGCAATTCAGCGGCCCAGAGGGCCTGCGGGGCGATTCGGCGGTGGATCACCAGCATCAGGAAACTTCCAGCTATGAGCGATGCAAGAGCTAGAGCAAGGGCCTTGCCAATCAGGCCGTGGAGTAGGAATTGCCTGTAGGTGCGTGGCAGTGCTGCCGAATAGGGCGTCAGAAAACTTCGTCAATGTTTCAAATTGGTGCGTCTCCCTGTTTATGGCACCAAATATGTGCGCTTCTCCTTGGGGCGGACGGGGGCTGCAGGAAATCTCTTTCATCTTTTTTATCGCTGAATTTTTTCGGATTTGTCCTACGTGCTCACAGGAATAGGAGTTCATCGGATTACCTGATCGTTGATTAGGATTTGCGCCGTGCTCAATCCACGACGGGTTCCACCATGTTCAAATCAATTGTGTGTGTATTCATTTTCGGCCTTTTCCTGGTCACCACGTCTTCATCGGCCAATATCCAGAAGCGCGCTGTCGCCCCTCTCAAGGTCGACACTGCACTGCCAGCCCTGTCACGCAAACCGTCCATCGACGATGTGATCGATCGCGCTCATGAGTTACTCGGCACCCCCTATAAATGGGGTGGGAATTCAGTCGAGCAGGGCTTCGATTGCAGCAGCTTCCTGGTGTACCTGTTCAAGACCCAGGCCAATATCCACCTGCCGCGTACCACGGCGGCGATGCATGGTTCGAAGGCCGCCACGATCAAGCGCAACGCCTTGAAGCCTGGCGACGCGGTATTTTTCAAAGGTAACGGGCGCGGGCGGGTGAGCCATGTCGGCCTCTACATAGGCGAGGGCAAATTTATCCATTCGCCACGGGCGGGCAAAACCGTGCGTATCGACTCGCTGAGCAACCGTTACTGGGACCGTAATTTCACCACCGCCAAGCGTTTCCACGCCGCGGGCTGAGGGACTTACTCCGTGCTGCCCAGGCCCTGCCAATGCTTGAGGCCGATAAAGATAAAGCGCAGTTGCTGGGTGATTTTCGCCTGGGGCGTGAGGTGAGCCGGGAGGGCCTGGGCGGGAGGGTCGATGATGTCGGGCAGGGTGGCGAACACGCTCTTGACGATCAGGTCGGCCATCACGTGCAAACCGTCGGCATCCAGGTGCTGGAGCTTGGGCATGTGGGTGAGGTCCGCCGCGAGGTCGCGGGTGATGTCTTCGCGCAGGGCACCGATGGCCTGGCGCACCGCCAGGCAGCCGCCATATTGTTCGCGGGCGAGGAACAAAAACTGCGAACGGTTGGCCGAGACCACATCGAGGAAGATCCGCACGGACGCATCGATGATGCCGCCCATCACGAATTCGTTATGGCGCACCAGGCGAATGGTGGCGCGGAAGGTCTGGCCGACTTCGCTGACCAGCACCAGGCCCAGCTGATCCATATCGGCAAAATGTCGATAGAACCCGGTCGGTACAATTCCGGCCGTCTTGGCCACTTCGCGCAGGCTCAGGCTGCCAAACCCACGGCCACACTCCATCAGATGGCGGGCTGCGTCCATCAAGGCGAGGCGGGTCTGTTGCTTCTGTTCGGCGCGGGGCAGCATGTGGGGGCGGGCTTTGTCGGCAAGTACAGCGACGCACTCTAGCAAAACAACTTCGTTGACGTCGAACTTGACGGCGAGGTGTGCAGGGGGAGATGTGACGCAGGCTACATAAAGTCAAAAGCCCGATCGGCTGATCGGGCTTTTTTCTGGGCCATCACAGGCTTAGCTCTGTGCTTGATGCAGTTCTTGCAGACGGTCAGCACCGCCTTCGGCAACGGTGTTGCGTTCTTGCAGACGGTCAGCGCCGCCTTCGGCTACGGTGTTGCGTTCCTGCAGACGGTCAGCTCCACCTTCAACCAGGCCTTTCTCTTCCAGGCGATTACGGCCATTTTCAGCGACGCCTTGGGTGTAGGCACGGTCGTTGGCTTGTTCAGCGCCGCCCTCTACCAGGCCTTTCTCTTCCAGGCGATTACGGCCATTCTCAGCAACGGCGCCTTTGGCGTAGTCGCGGTTTTCATCTTCTTGCGAACCGCTGCGAGCCAGGGTTTGGCTGGATTGAACGGCTTGGGCTTTATTCTGTGGGGTGGCCTGTTCCGCAGCTGGCAGGGCAAAGGCACTGGAAGCCAGGACAGACATCAGGACGGTAGCAAGGACTTGGCGTTTCATGATGGGTTGCTCCTTGGGAGGGCGATAAAGTGGGTACGGAGCTAATGCTACTCTCGATAAGTCGATATAAAAGTTCATAAACACAATGGTAATAATCAACAGAATTGATTGTTCTCGGCGGAGGCTCTAGAACGAGCCTCTCAAGCCCGCGGTTTTGCACCGGTGTGGGTATTTTCGACACGAACCTGGGTAACAATGGTGCGCCGTTGAAGATCAAATTTGCCTGGTCGGTCAGGAAAGCCGGTATCCGCGGGTTAAATCGTGCATCGGGTTAAACCCCCGTGTGGTTTACCAGTCGTAGTTTTATAGGCTGCTCTATAGGGGTAGCTCAGCCAGTCGTATTCAGGAGTCCTGTGCAATGACGCGCACTCGTAAAATCGTCGCTTGGAGCTGCGCCAGCTTCGTTCTATTAATTGCCATTGTGGCTCTGGTCCTGGTGTTCTTTGACTGGAATCGCATCAAACCCCCGCTCAATGCCAAGGTCTCCGAAGAGCTGCATCGTCCGTTCGCCATCAATGGCAACCTCGCGGTGGTGTGGCAGCGTGAGCCAGACGAAGGCGGTTGGCGTGCCTGGGTGCCGTGGCCCCATGTGATTGCCGAAGACCTGACCCTGGGTAACCCTGACTGGTCGAAAAAACCGCAGATGGTCACGCTCAAGCGCGTTGAACTGCGTATCTCTCTCCTGGCCTTGCTGGCCCAGCGTGTGGTGATCCCGCGCATCGACCTCACTGAGCCGAGCGCCGAGTTGCAGCGCCTCGCCGATGGCCGCGCCAACTGGACCTTCACGTTCGACCCCAAGGACCCCAGCGCCGAACCTTCCAGCTGGGTGGTGGACATCGGCACCATCGGCTTCGACAAAGGCCATGTGACCCTTGACGATCAAACCCTCAAGACCCAACTCGATGTGATCATCGACCCGCTGGGCCAGCCCATTCCGTTTGCTGAAATCGTCGGTGACGCCGATGCCAGGAAGGCCCTGGAAAAAGGCGCGGCCCCCCAGGACTACGCGTTTGGCCTCAAGGTCAAAGGCCAGTACCACGGCCAGAAACTCGACGGCACCGGCAAGATCGGCGGCCTGCTTGCCTTGCAGGACGCGGCCAAGCCGTTCCCGCTACAGGCCCAGGTGGACATCGCCGACACCCGTATCGCCCTGGCCGGCACCCTGACCGACCCACTCAACCTGGGCGCCCTCGACCTGCGCCTGAAACTTGCCGGCAGTAGCCTGGGCAACCTGTACCCATTGACCGGCGTCACCTTGCCGGATTCACCGGCCTACTCCACAGACGGCCACCTGATCGCCAAGTTGCACGAGGCCAATGGCGCGTCGTTCCGCTACGAAAACTTCAACGGCAAGATCGGCAACAGTGACATCCACGGCGACCTGGCCTATGTCGCCAGCCAGCCGCGCCCCAAGCTCAGCGGCACGTTGGTTTCCAACCAACTGCTGATGACGGACCTCGCGCCCTTGATCGGCGCCGACTCCAACGCCAAGCAAAAGGCCCGTGGTGGGATGAGCAAGCAACCGGCGAACAAAGTGCTGCCGGTGGAAGAGTTCCGCACCGAGCGCTGGCGTGTGATGGATGCCGATGTCGAATTCACCGGCAAACGCATTGTGCACAGCGCCGACTTGCCGTTCACCGACCTCTATACCCACCTGGTCCTCAACGACGGCGAGCTGAGCATGGAACCCCTGCGCTTCGGGGTGGCCGGTGGCAAGCTGGATGCGCAGATCCGCTTGAACGGCCGCACGGTGCCCATGGAAGGCCGGGCCAAACTGACCGCGCGTAACTTCAAGCTCAAGCAACTGTTCCCGACTTTCGAACCGATGAAAACCAGCTTCGGCGAACTCAACGGTGATGCGGATATTTCCGGGCGCGGCAACTCCGTGGCGGCGCTGTTGGGCACTTCCAACGGCGACCTGAAAATGTTGATCAACGATGGCGCCATCAGCCGTGGCCTGATGGAAATCGCCGGGCTCAACGTCGGTAACTACGTGGTGGGCCGCCTGTTTGGCGACAAGGAAGTCAAGATCAACTGCGCGGCGGCGGACTTTGGCATCAAGACCGGCCTGGCGACGACCCGGTTGTTTGTGTTCGATACCGAGAACGCCATCATCTACGTCGATGGCACTGCGAACATGGCCACCGAGCAGTTGGACCTCACCATCACGCCGGAGTCCAAAGGGTTCCGCCTGTTCTCGTTGCGTTCCCCGCTGTACGTCAATGGCCCGTTCATCAAGCCGAATGCCGGCGTCAAAGCCATCCCCCTGGCCCTGCGTGGCGCAGGCATGGTCGCACTGGGCGTGATCGCCGGCCCGGCCGCCGGCTTGCTGGCGCTGGTGGCGCCGAGTGGCGATGCGCCGAACCAGTGTGCGCCGTTGCTGCAACAGATGCGGGAAGGCAAGGCACCAAAGACGGTGAAAGGCTGACAGACCAAACCGCGAACAAAAATGGGGGAGGGGGGCCCCTGATGCCGTTCAGTTAAGCGTATATCGCCTTCTGTAGGAGCGAGGGGGACGCCTAGTTCTTGCTCGCGAAGAACGTCAACGATAACGCGTGTCTCCTGAATGAACGCGGCGCCTGAGAGTTCTTCGCGAGCAAGCTCGCTCCTACAAAAAAGCCATTAACTAAATGGCATTAGGGCTTGCCACAGGGGTTACAGGCTTTCCAGGATGTCGGCCATGTCATCGGCATGCTCTTCTTCCTGAGCCAGGATCTCTTCGAACAGGCGGCGCGTGGTCGGGTCTTTATCACCGATGTACTGGATGATCTCGCGGTAGCTGTCCACCGCAATCCGCTCGGCGACCAGGTCTTCGTAGACCATTTCCTTCAGCGTATTGCCGGCCACGTACTGCGCGTGGGAGTTTTTCGACAGCAGGTCCGGGTTGAACTCCGGTTCGCCGCCCAACTGCACGATGCGCTCGGCGAGTTTGTCGGCGTGTTCGGCTTCCTGGGTGGCGTGTTCGAGGAACTCCTCGGCGGCGATCTGGGCCTTGACGCCGCTGGCCATGAAGTAGTGGCGCTTGTAGCGCAGCACGCAGACCAGTTCAGTGGCCAGCGAGGCATTGAGCAGGCGAATGATCTCTTCGCGGTCGGCGTCGTAGCCCTCGGTCACGGCGCCGTTTTCGACGTTCTGGCGGGCGCGGCTGCGCAGGGTCGCAACGTCAGTCAGGTTTGCTTCAGTCATCTCAATCTCCTGGTGCTAATCCGGTTTTGCGCCACGCTCTGCTGGCGTGATCGCTCCCAGTTGTGAGTGCCGCGCAACGCAAAAAGTTTTATTGGATTTACTGGGCGGTGTCATCTGCTCGTCGCCGGATTGGGCTAGCCTGCGCCTATCCTGTATCGATCAAGGACGTTCGCCCCATGCCGCAGTCGTTAGCCACGCGTTACCCCTTGGTGTTGGTGCCCGGCATGCTCGGGTTCGTGCGCCTGGGGTGGTTTCCCTACTGGTATGGCATCGTCCCGGCGCTGCGGGCGGGTGGGGCGCAGGTGTTTGCGGTGCAGGTCGCGCCGCTGGATTCCAGCGAGGTGCGGGGTGAGCAGTTGCTGGCGCACATCGAGCGGATTCGCCGCGAGACCGGGGCCGATAAGGTCAACCTGATCGGCCACAGCCAGGGGGCGCTGACCGCGCGCTACGCGGCGGCCAGGGTGCCGGAGTGGGTGGCGTCGGTCACGTCGGTGGCCGGGCCCAACCATGGTTCGGAACTGGCCGACCATATCCACACCCATTACCCGGCCGAGAGCGTCAGGGGTCGGATCATGAGTGCCCTGTTCCATTGGGTCGCCTGGGTGATGGGTGTGCTGGAAACCGGCTATCGCGGGCCGCGCTTCAAGGCTGACTTGCACGCCTCGCACCATTCGCTCACCAGCGTCGGCGTGGCCGCGTTCAACCGTGCGTACCCCCAGGGCTTGCCAGCAACGTGGGGCGGGCAGGGGGCTGCCGAGGTCAATGGCGTGCGCTATTACTCGTGGTCCGGCACCTTGCAGCCGGGCAAGACCGACCGCGGGCGCAACCTGCTGGACGGGACGAATCGCAGCTGCCGCCTGTTCGCCCGCAGCTTCGTGCGCGAAAAGGGCCAGTGCGACGGCATGGTCGGGCGCTACAGCTCACACCTGGGCGTGGTGATCGGCGATGACTATGCGTTGGATCATTTCGATATCGTCAACCAGTCCCTGGGGCTGGTGGGCAAGGGGGCGGAGCCGATCCGGCTGTTCGTCGAGCATGCGCAGAGGCTCAAGGCGGCCGGGGTGTAGCAGGTGCGCCGCGAGAACCATCGCTCAGGCAGCGGCGCGTTGACGCCCGACCGGCGTGGTCCAGCGCTCCGACAAAATCACCCCGCCCAGGGTCAGCAAACCGCCCACCAGGTGATACAGCGCCAGCGCTTCTTTCAACACCAGCGCTGCGATCAGCGCGGTGATCAACGGCAGCAGGTTGAAAAACAGCGTCGTGCGGCTCGGCCCCAGGGTTTTCACCGAATGCATCCATGCCAGCGGCGCGAGCATCGAAGCCAGCAAACACGCATACAGCACCAGCGGAATATTCGCCCAGTCCAGGCCGGCTTTGGCTGAGAACAGGAACAGCGGAAACAGCACCAGCACCGCCACCAGCACCTGCAAGTACAGCAACACTAACGGCGGCAGGCGCAGTTGCCACTTTTTCAGCAAGGTGCTGTAGACCGCGTAGGCCAGGGTCGCCACCAGCATCATGCCGTCGCCCAGGTTGACCCCGTGTTGCAGCAGCGCCCCCAGGCTGCCGGCCGATACCACCACCACTACGCCGGCGAACGACAGCAGCGCACCGGTGAGTGCGCCGAAGGTCAGGCGCTGGCCCAGGCTGATGATCGCGGCGGTCAGCGCCATCAACGGCATCAGGGACAGGATGATGCCCATGTTGGTGGCCGAGGTCAGGGTGGCGGCGTAATAGGCCAGGCTTTGGTACACGGCCATGCCCAGCACACCGAGGATGAAGATCTTGCCCAGGTTGCGGCGGATGATCGGCCACTGGGCGAGCACCGGCTTGAGCATGAACGGCGTGAAGAGCACGGCCGCCAGCAACCAGCGGTAAAAGCCGATTTCAGCCGGGAAGATCGAACCCACGGCCAATTTATTGACCACGGTGTTGCCGGCCCAGATAAAAATGGCCAGCAGGGGATACGCGTATTGCATCGAAAGAAACCAGGTGGGTTGATGAGGCAGGATTATCCCCTGTCTGGATCGAAGCCTATACTGCGATCCAGACAACCGACCTTTGTATCCAGACAATATGCCCAGACATACCGTACGCCTTGCGGATTTCCCCCGGCTGCCGAGCCCGGTGTACTTCCGCTACTCCGATTTCGCCCCCGATACTGAATGCACGCCGCACCGGCATTCCTGGGGCTCGCTGGATTACTCGGCCAGCGGGGTGATGCGGATGGAGGTGGCCGGCAACCGCTTTATGTCGCCGCCGCAATACGCCGTGTGGATACCGCCGAATACCGAACACAGCTCCTACAATGCCCAGGCGATTGTCTATCGCTCGGTGGGCCTGGCCCCACAACTCTGCGAGCAACTGCCCAAGCAGCCTTGCACCCTGGCGATCAGCGAGATACTCAAGGCCATCCTCAGTGACTTCGCCCTGCGAGACGTCAACATCCCCCGCAGCGAGGCGGATATCCGCCTGGCCCAGGTGCTGGTCGACCAGCTCAAGCAGGCGCCGATCCACGATTGCTTCCTGCCCTACGCGCGCCACCCTGGGCTGCTTGGCGTGCTCGAAGGCATGCAGGCGGAACCCGGCGACAACCGCCCCCTGGCGCAATGGGCCGAGCAGGTGCACGTGAGCGAACGCACCCTGGCGCGCCAGTTCGTGCGCGAGTTGGGCATGAGCTTTGGCGAATGGCGCCAGCGCCTGCGTTACCTCGCCGCCATCGAAGCCCTCGACAGCCAGCGCAGCGTGCAACACGTGGCGTTTGACCTGGGCTACAGCAGCGCCTCGGCGTTTATCGCGATGTTCCAACGCCAGGCCGGCTGCACGCCAGAGCAGTACCGGCGGACGAATATCCGCAGCCGATGAAGATGTAACAAGGTTTGGCTACACTGCTGGGTAGGCCGTGCCTCCCGGCACGGTAACAGGGAGAAAACTCCATGAAGATGCTGCGTATTCCGTTGTTGATGATGGGCCTGCTGCTGTGTTCCCAGGGCTTCGCTGCTACTGCCCAGCAAAACAAGATGACCACCTGCAATGCCGAAGCCACCACCAAGACGCTCAAGGGCGACGAGCGCAAGGCGTTCATGAAAACCTGCCTGTCGGCGCCGGCGGCCAATGACGCGAAGACGCTCACGCCGCAGCAGCAGAAGATGAAGGATTGCAATGCGGACGCCAAGACCAAAGCCTTGACCGGTGATGCGCGCAAAACCTTTATGAGCACCTGCCTGAAGAAATAATAGCCCCAGGCCATAGAAGGCTGCGACACTCGCACACAGCCCCCTGTAGGAGCGAGCTTGCTCGCGAAGAACGCAATGGCCCCGCGTTTATTCAGAGTAAACGCGTTATCGTTGGCGACCTTCGCGAGCAAGCTCGCTCCTACAACATCCTTTAACGCAGTTCGTTTTGAGGCTGTATGCCAACGTTTTCTCAGCGTCACGTGTTATTGCTGGCCAGCTACATCATCATTTTCGGCGGGTTGTTGCTGGTATTGCCGCTGAAGTTGTTGCCCAGCCTGCTGGCCGGCCTGTTGGTCTTTGAACTGGTCAATATGCTCACCCCCCAACTGCAACGGCTGATCGAAGGCCGGCGCGCGCGCTGGCTGGCGGTGGCGTTGCTCGGCACCCTGATTGTCAGCGTGCTGGCCCTGATCTTCGCCGGCGCTATCAGCTTCCTGCTCCACGAGGCGGAAAACCCTGGGGCCTCCCTCGATAAATTCATGGGTGTGGTCGATCGCGCGCGCGGCCAGTTGCCGCCGTTTCTCGATGCCTACCTGCCCGCCAGCGCGGCTGAATTCCGCGTGGCGATTGGCGATTGGTTGAGCAAGCACCTGAGCGAACTGCAACTGGTCGGCAAAGACGCCGCCCACATGTTCGTCACCCTGTTGATCGGCATGGTGCTCGGCGCGATCATCGCGCTGCAGCGCGTGCCCGACGTGACCAAACGCAAACCCCTGGCCGCCGTGCTGTTCGACCGTCTGCACCTGTTGGTCCAGGCGTTTCGCAATATCGTCTTCGCGCAGATCAAGATCGCCGCGCTGAACACCGTGTTCACCGCGGTGTTCCTGGCCGTGGTGCTGCCCCTGTGTGGCATCCACCTGCCGCTGACCAAGACCCTGATCGTGCTGACCTTCCTGCTCGGCCTGCTGCCGGTGATTGGCAACCTGATGTCCAACACCCTGATCACCATCGTCGCGCTGTCGCTGTCGATCTGGGTGGCGGTAGCGGCGCTGGGGTATTTGATCGTGATCCACAAGGTCGAGTACTTCCTCAACGCGCGTATCGTCGGCGGGCAGATCAGTGCCAAGTCGTGGGAGTTGTTGTTGGCGATGCTGGTGTTTGAAGCCGCGTTCGGTTTGCCGGGCGTGGTGGCAGGACCGATTTACTACGCGTATTTGAAGAGCGAATTGAAGCTCGGCGGGATGGTTTGAAGGTGGGAGGGGAAGGGGCAACACTGTAATTGTGGTGAGCAGGCTGGCTTGTGGCGAGCGGGCTTGCCCCGCGTTGGGCTGCGAAGCGGCCCCAAAACCAGGCACCGCGGTGTGTCAGTTAAAAACACATCGCCTGTCATGGGGCCGCTGCGCAGCCCAACGCGGGGCAAGCCCGCTCGCCACAGCAAGCCCGCTCGCCACAACGCTGCGTCGAAGAGGGAGTGGGTGAGATCGGTGGCGGTCAGCAGCCGTAACGCTTGCTGGCCTCGATCGCCAAGCCACTGCCGATGCTGCCAAAGATATTCCCTTCCACATGCCGCGCATTCGGCAACATCGCCGAGATGCTGTGGCGCAGCGCCGGAATGCCGCTGGAGCCGCCGGTAAAGAACACCGTGTCCACCTGGGCCACGTCCACCGAAGCGTCATTGAGCAATTGGGTGACGCTGTTACGCACGCGCTCCAGCAAGCCATCGATGGCCGATTCGAACAAGCTGCGGCTCAGGTCCACGCTCAGTCCTGGCTCAACCCGGTCGAGCAGCACATGGCGGCTGTCTTCGTGGGTCAGCTGGATCTTGGTTTCTTCCACTTCCATCGCCAGCCAATGCCCGGCGCGCTGTTCGATCAGCTTGAACAGGCGGTCGATGCCGCCGGTGTCTTCGATGTCGTAGCGCATGCTGCCCAGGGCCAGCTGGGATTTTTGCGAGTACACCGAGTTGATGGTGTGCCAGGTGGCCAGGTTCATGTGGTGGCTGGTGGGCATGTAGGCCCCGCTCTTCATCCGGCTGCCATAGCCGAACAACGGCATCATGCCGGCGAGCGAGAGTTGCTTGTCGAAGTCGGTACCGCCGATGTGTACGCCGCCGGTGGCGAGGATGTCATCGTGGCGGTTGTCATTGTGACGGCGATCGGGCGACAGGCGCACCAGCGAGAAGTCAGAGGTACCCCCGCCGATGTCGACAATCAGCACCAGCTCTTCTTTTTCAATGGTGGACTCGTAGTCGAAGGCCGCCGCGATCGGTTCGTACTGGAACGAGATGTCCTTGAAGCCGATCTTGCGTGCCACGTCCACCAGGGTGTTTTCCGCTTCCTGGTCGGCCATCGGGTCGTCATCGACGAAGAACACCGGGCGCCCCAGCACCACCTCTTCGAACTCACGGCCGGCGGTAGCTTCCGCGCGGCTCTTGAGCTGGCCGATAAACAGCGCCAGCAGGTCGGTGAACGGCATGGCCGTGCCGAGCACGCTGGTGTCGTGCTTGATCAGCTTGGAACCCAGCAGGCTCTTGAGCGAGCGCATCAGCCGGCCTTCGTAGTTTTCCAGGTATTCATGCAGGGCCAGGCGCCCGTAGACCGGGCGGCGCTCCTCGAAGTTGAAGAACACCACCGACGGCAAGGTGATCTTGTCGTCCTCCAGCGCGATAAGCGTCTCCTCGCCGGGGCGGATCCAGCCGACGGTGGAGTTGGACGTGCCAAAGTCGATGCCGCAGGCACGGGCTGGGGATGGGTTTTCCATGTCTATCGGGTTCCGGTTGAAAAACGGCCGCGCAGTGTATGCCACCCGCGTGCAGATGCGTAGGCCGACTATCTGTTAAATAGCGGGCACTGCGCCTTGAAAGACCAGGGTTCGTCCCCAACTTGTCCAGCATACGGTCGGTGGGTGCAAGGATATTCGTGCACTGCCGATAAACTTCTACGCACCCATCGGCTTGGGATTGAGATCAGTCAATTCAAACGCTGCAATCCGGCGCATGCTGTGCCGCTGGCTGTGCGAAATCGATCACGGAGGGTGACCCCCCAGATGGACTTTAAAGACTATTACAAGATTCTTGGCGTAGAGCCGACGGCGGACGACAAGGCGATCAAGGCGGCCTATCGCAAGCTGGCGCGCAAATATCACCCGGACGTGAGCAAGGAAAAGGACGCTGAAGCCAAGTTCAAGGATGCGTCCGAGGCCTATGAAGCGCTGAAAAGTGCCGACAAGCGCGCCGAATACGACGAGTTGCGCAAATACGGCCAGCATGGCCAGCCGTTCCAGGGCCCGCCAGGCTGGCAGAGCCGTGGCGGTTTTGGCGGTGGCCAGGGCACCGAGGACTTCTCCGACTTCTTCAGCTCGATCTTTGGCGGCCGTGGCGATGCCTTCGGCGGTGGCCAGCGCCGCAGTGCCGGGCGCAAGGGCCAGGACGTGGAGATGCAATTGTCGGTGTTTCTCGAGGAAACGCTGTCCACCGAGTCCAAGCAGATCAGCTTCCAGGTACCGCAATACGACGCCTCGGGGCGGCACGTCAGCAACACCACCAAGAGCCTGAACGTGAAGATCCCCGCCGGCGTGGCCGACGGTGAGCGCATCCGCCTCAAGGGCCAGGGCGCGCCGGGTGTTGGCGGTGGCGCCAACGGTGACCTGTACCTGATCATCAAGTTTGCACCGCACCCCAAATTTGAGGTGGAAGGCGAAAACCTGGTGATCACCGTGCCGGTAGCGCCTTGGGAGCTGGCGCTGGGTACCGAGGTGGCCGTGCCAACCCTGACCGGCAAGATCAACCTCAAGGTGCCCGCCGGCAGCCAGAACGGCCAGCGCATGCGCGCCAAGGGCCATGGCTTGCTGAACAAAAGCGGGCAGCGCGGTTACCTGTTTATCCAACTGAAGGTGGTGATGCCTAAAGACGCCGATGACGAGGTCAAGGCCTTGTGGCAGGCACTCGCTGACAAAGCCGCTTTCGAACCGCGCAAAACCTGGAGTCACTGACCCGGCACCTGCCCTGCATAGTTAAGGCCCGGTCTTTGTGGGTCATGAATAAGCTCCTCATTTCTCATTGAGGTACTGGTTCATGGCCCATGCTCAACCCCCGCTTCCTCCGGGAGATCAGGGGCAGCACTATGCAACGCTCGTCTCCCTCATACCGCAGGCGCTGGTAAAGGCTTCGCCTCCCCAACGTACGGCGTTGCGCGCTATAGACCCCAAGCTCCCCGCTGGGTACACCAGCGCAACCCAGCAGCAAAAAGACGCGCTCAAGACCTATGTCGACGCCAGTTGGACCTCATTGGTCCAAGGGGAAACGCAGATGGCGAAGATCCAGACGGTTGTGGCGTTCGCCAAGCCGCTGCTGGAAGCAGCCCTCAAGCGTCCCGGCCAGGTGATGACGGACGAACAATACTATGCAGACATCCTGATCTTGGATGAGGAAAGAAAAACCATACTGCGCAGGCTCTGTGACCAGGCGATGGGGCGTACCGCCAGCGTTGCCTAGTGTGCTCGACGCCCTGTACGCCCGGTGTGCGTTCACTGACCAGATGCGCACACCGATCGCCTGAGATGCGGTAGCTATACAGTCCACCCACACTGGGTCGTTCGATAGGCTGAGGGCTTCGGCTAACCCTCAAGGACGATCCACCATGTCAACACCCGTCATATCCTCCACCCTCCCCGAAGGCACGTTCACCACGGACCTTCGGGGTGTTCATTACGATTTTCTCAAAGACCGCGTACCCACCTGGTTCAACCAGGCCATCCCGTACCGACAGGAAGAACTCGGCAACCATGAAATGCACCAGCTACCCTCCTGGTATCGGACAGCTTCGCCTGACGCCAGGGCCCGGCTGGCAGACAGCCACAGCACCTTTCGTGAAACGCTGAACACGATCGAAAACAGCCTGGGGAGCATCACCGACATTCTGGCGTTTGCCGAGCAGCCGCTCAAAGAGGCGATCAAGCGAACCTTCAACCTGGACCTGGATGTCAGAAGCGTCTACTTCGCGCGCAAATATGCGTATCCACGAGGGCGTACAGACCTCTATGGTTTTTTTGCCTTCGAGCAACAGAACGATCCGACGCTGAGCTACCGGTATCGCGCTGTCTCCCTGCTGGAGGCCGCCCTGGCCAATTTCGAGCCCGGCGAAGAACGAGCCCCCTCCTGTCACGACTGCCAGATCATTACCACCTTCGGCGCGTATGACGGCGAGATTATCCCGACGTTCGATGCGCTCAGCGAACAGGCCGTGGCCATCGCCCCTCATGCGTTTGCCGCGCTGTGCCGGACGTTGGATCTGGGCGCGCGGTATCAAAAACACCTCAAGGAAATATTGACCCCCACAGGGAACGCCGAGCGCTCCGCACTGATGCAGCAACTGCAAACCCATCAGCGTCAACAGCTGGCGCTGAGCGGCGAGATCGCGAACCTTCAATTTGCCCTTCGCCCTGGCACCCGCCGGGTTGAATCGGGCATCAGTGCCGATGCCTACCGCATGCTCAAGCAAGTGCTTGCCGACCCGTCCGGCGCGACCTTGGACGGCCGCCCCGTCACGTTCGCGGCATTGAAAATCTTTGGGGTGTCCTTGATCGGGCCCTTGTTGATCGGGCCCGACCGTCAAAGCAGTCGCAGGGTTGAGCGCCTGCTGGCATACATCCCCAATGACCCGCAGCAACCGCTCAAGGAGTATGCATCGGGTGCCGACTTCATGGCTGATCTGAGGTCGCGCTTGCACAGTGCGTCCTATCGCCGGTTCTTCAGTCGGTTTATCCCGCAGCGCGAACAGTGGGCGTTCTTTAAACAGTTCAACCGGTTGTACCAGCCTGCCAGCAACGGCAACCCGGCCACCGATTACCCGCTCAAGCCTGAGCCCGCGCGGTTGCGTTTGGAAGAGACGCCCCTTACCGCCGCGCTGTGGGAGCAGCAGGTCCAGGCCTTCATCAACAAGGTGTTCGACGATGCCAGGGCGGTCGCCGTGCCCACCGGAGACGAGGACCGCAAGGCCCGCACGGAGCGTTTAGAGGGCTATCTCGATGCGGTGCTCAGCTTTTTGAACGTGGCCGCCTTTGTTGTGCCGGGGCTGGGCCCGATCATGCTGGCGGTGGGCGCGGCGCAGATGTGTTCCGACGTATTCGAAGGGATCGAAGCGGCTGAACAGGGCGATACCCGGGCGATGTGGGCACATTTTTCCTCCGTGGCGCTCAATGCCGCGTTCTTTGCCGCCGGGTCCCAGGTAGTGCCCAGGATCAAGTTCGTGAGCATGTTGGATAATTTCAAACCGGTCACGATGCCCTCGGGAAAAAGGATGTTGTGGAAGGCTGACCTCGGGCCCTATGAGTCCACGGTCACTCTTGCGCCGCAGTCCAAGGCCAACGAGATTGGCCTGCACCAGCACCATGGCCGGACGGTGCTTGCGCTGGAGGGCAAGCACTACCAGGTCAGGCAAGACGCGGATACCGGGCAATACCGTATCCAGCACCCGACCCGGCCCGATGCCTATGCGCCGAAACTGGAGCATAACCACCAAGGTGCCTGGAGCCATGAAGTCGAAGAGCCGCTGACGTGGGACGAGCCGACGCTGTTGCGGCGCCTGGGGCTTGCCGAGTCATCGGACCAGGTACGTATCAGTGGGGTCGAGCCGCAAACACTGCGTGAAACCTTCGTCAATCATGAGCCTGTTCCCCTGACCCTGGAGGAAACCCTCAAGCGATTTGAGATCCATCAGACGCTCACCACGTTTGTTGAGCAGATGCGTAGCAGCGATCCACTCGTTTATGCGAAGGCTGATCCGGTGTTGCAGCTGCAAAGCATGCAGCGCTACAGCCTGTTGCCCGAGACGCCGCTGCTTCGCGTATTGGACAGCGACGCCAATGTGCTGTGGGAAGGCGACGGCCCTGCATCAACCGACAGGCGAATGGTGGTGCTCAGCCAGGGCAACGTGGATCGGGGCGAATTGCTTAACGAGGTGCTGTACACGTTGCAAGGTGTCGATGCGGACCTGCCGGGTATTCCTGGCAGCGCCCAGGACCCGTTGCATGCCCGGGCCAGCCAACTGCGGCGATTCATTGCCGACAAGGTGGATGCCATCAAGGGTTCGATGGTGAATGAGCGCTACAAAGCCTTGACCCGTACGGATGACCCCGATGTTCAGCGGGTGCAGGCGGACTTCCCCGCCCTCTCGACCCCCGTGGCCACCCAACTGCTGGAAAACCTGAGCGCCGAGGCGTTGCAGCGTTTTCGCGGCAGCGGTCGCTTGCCTGAGGCCGTGGTTGAACAGGCCAAATGGTTTGAGCAGGAAGCGCGTGTCGCCCGTGCCTATGAAGGGCTGCACCTGGACACGCTGACGGACCTCGACAGCCAACGGTTGGCCTTGCGTACCCTCGAAACCCTGCCGGGGTGGCGGCAAGGAACGCGAGTGGAACTGCGCCAATATTCGGCGCAGGGCCCGATACTGGATGCCATCGGCTCCCCAGATGCGTTGCCCGCCAGGACGTTGGTCATCCAGAAAGACGATCGGTTTTCGGCGGGGGATTTTTACACCGCTGCCTGGGAAATCATGTCGCCGGGCGAGCGCCAAGCCATGGGGTTTAGCGAGGCGTCTCAATTGAAGCCGGCGATCCAGCAATCCCCGCTGTCGCGCCAGCGCCTGCGCACTGTGTTGCTGGAACATCCGGTCCGCAAGCCGGCGTTTGATCCGTCGATGCGTGCAGTGGGCGGCGGCCCGGGCTTTCGGCAACTGTTGAAAAAAACCACACAGGCTTTCCGTTCTCCCGAAGCGCGCGTTCGCACGCTGTTTCCTTCGTTCACTGACGAACAGGTTATCGAGTTCGTTCAGTCATTGGGCACGGATGTATCGGTTGGGCTGGCTCGCCGCGAGGCGGAATTCGAAACCCTGGATAAGACGCTCAAGGCGTGGGTCAAGGAAAACACCCCGCAACTGGCGATTACCGCATTTGATCGTAACGGTGGCATGGCCGGTCGTACTGCCAATGACATCCGGCGTTGCTGGCGCCGGGAGACGGGGCCGGCGTTAACCCTGACGTATGGCCGGGGGACAACGTTGCCGGCATTGAGCGGGGACTTCAGTCATGTCCAAACGCTCGAACTCGCCGGCTTCAGGGCCGCAAGCAACGTAGACATGCTGCTCAAGAATTTTACCGCGTTGAAAAGCTTGAGCGTGCGCAACTGCCAGCTTGCCGAGGTTCCCCTGGCAATCGATGCCATGCCAGGCCTGACCTCCCTGAGCCTGGAGACCAATCGAATTCGGCTGACCGCCCAAAGCGCAGCGCGGCTGAGTGCGCTCACCACGCTTGAGGAACTGAATCTGCAAGGCAACCCGCTGGGCATGACGCCGGATTTCAGCGGCATGCTCCAGCTGAAAAGGTTGAATTTGATGCTGACGCAACTGGAGCAATGGCCAACGGGGTTGCACAACCAGACCTCACTGGAAATCGTCAACCTCAGCCGTAACCGGTTGCAAGAAGTCCCCCAGGCCAACCTGAATCCGCCACCTGAGCAGCTTGCGGCGATTGCCCGGATCAATCGCGTGACGCTGCTGGATCACAATGCGTTTCCTGAAGACTACTGGCAACAATTTGACAGCTACTGGAAACGACTGGGAGAAAACCGGCCTGATTTGCTCCCCGGTGGGCTTGATGAGGCGTTTGACAGCGGCAACCCCAGGGTGGGCATTGTGCGCAAAATGTACCCAGGCTATGGCGTTCAAAAGGCCCGGGAATTTATCTGGAACCTGGGCCCTGGGGCAGACGCCGAGCTGGCCAGGCTTGAGCAAGCGTTTGATGTCCTCCAGGCTCAACTCAATGCCTGGGCATTCTCGGGAGGTGGCGCGTATCAGCGGTATGCCCGTCCAGGTGAGCGGAACCTCAATACAGTGGCGCACCGGGCGCGGCGCGAAGCTCAGCAGCGGATCTTGAGCTGCTGGAGACAGGAGACCCCTCAGATGCTGGCCAACGACGGCACCCGGATTGGCCTGGAACTGGACCTCAGTGGCTTGGGTTTGCCGAGCTTGCCCGACCTTGACGTGGACTTCAGTCATGTCGGTTCGCTCAAGCTGAGCAATATGGGCCTGAGCGCTTCTCCCGAGGGGTTTCTGTCGCGGTTTCGCGGGGTGCGCTGGCTGGACCTGTCAGGCAACCAGCTGCGCGAACTCCCGCCTGCGCTGGGCGAGATGCGTGGGTTGACCCGTTTGTTCTTGCACAACAACAGGATTCGCCTGAGCCCGGAGACGGCCAGGATGTTGTCCGAGCGCGTGTCCCTCAGAGCCTTGATCATCCATGACAATGACCTACGCCTGTCGCCCGATTTCAGCCAGATAACGGATATGCGCTCGCTCAGCATGGCGCGCGCAGGTCTTGAGACATGGCCGAGCGGTTTGGCCGAACAGCCGCTGCTGGACCGGATAGACCTGTCTGGCAACCGCATGACGACGATACCGGCGTCCGTCATTGCGCCGCCAGACGAACGCCTGGCGCAAACCGCCCGGGTCAATAACGTGACGCATGCGAACGACAACCCCTGGACGGATGCCACGCTGCAACAAGTGCGCGACTACGGCCAGCGACTTGAACGGGCGGGGCTGGCATCGCCCGGTAACCCCAACCGCCTGGTGGCCACGGCTTCTGCCGAGGTGAGCCGCGTCGCCACCGCGGCTCGGCCCGATGCACCGTTTCGGCGCTGGGCGGCGGGGTTGACCGAAGAGCAAATAGCCAGCCGAAAAGCCCAGTGGGACAGCCTGCGAGGGCAGGCCGGGGCCGATGGGTTCTTCGAGGTGCTCAGGGACCTGCAAGCGGGCGCCGCTGAGCATGAGGATCTTCAGCGCCGGGTGTGGGACGTGATAGATACCGTCAGCGCACACTCCGCCGAGTCTGAAAGCCTGCGCGAACAGATGTTCGAATGGGCAGGCAGGGCGACGTGTTGCGATCGTGCGGCCTTGTCCTTCAGTAATCTGGAAATCATGGCAATGGTCTACAAGGCGCGGGCCCAGGCCCTGGACTCGACCCAGGGCGAGGTCTTGTCGACATTGTCCAGAGGCCTGTTTCGTCTGGACCAGGTTGAGAAGATCGCCTTGAACGATATCGATCAACGTAGAACCGCCATTAACAACTCGAACCTGACGCCTGATCAGAAAACCCAGCAGTTGGAAAAACTGGAAGAAGTCGAAATAAGGCTGGCCTATCGGTATGGCCTCAAAGATCGGTTGCAGTTGCCGGGGCAGCCGCAACATGCGCGGTTCATCGGCCTTGGAAAGGTTACCCAGGCGATGCTGGACGCTGCTTATGAACGCATCGTGGCACTGGATAACTCACCCGAGGAGTTTCAGGCGCTGCTGTCCAGAGACTTCTGGCAGGACTATGTGACCCATAAATACCGCTCGCGATTCGAGGCGCAAAGCAAACCTTATCAAGATGAACTCGCCGTTTTGTTCGATAGATATACCGAGGGGAGTTTGTCGACCCACGCCTATGAGCGCCGGGCCCAAGAGCTGCAAGCGCGGCTGGTGATTGACGACGGCCTGTTGATTGATGCGCTGACCCGCGAAGAGATCGTTACCCGCCCGATGGCGTCGGGAGATCTTGAAGCGCTGGTGGAGCCCGCTCCCGGCAGCTTGGCGGTGTTGGCGCTGTCGCAGGCACGCCCCATTGAGTTCGAGGGCAAGCGCTATTTTATTGCGAGCATGCCGGATGCCGGTGATGGGCAGTATTACCTGTTGAGGGTGCAGAGCCGGAGCAACCCCTACGAGCTGGTCAGCAGCGGGATTGTCGCCAAGCCTGACGTGGCCGGCGTTTGGAGACGTAGAGGCGAGACCGGCGGGGGCGGGACAGGCGCGTCTGGCGAGGCGCATGCCACCGTACCGGAGTCGATACCGATGGTGCCCTACACGGCGGGCGAACTCAGCTTCATGCGGCGGGACGTTCACTTCACCACCCAGCAAAACAAGTTGGGTAGCTATAACCGCGTCAACAACGGCAAGTATCCCCTCCGGGACCTGCAGGGCCGACCCATTCGCATTCGAAGCCTGCAGACGCAAGTCAAAATGCCTTCAGGTCACACCTATACGTCCACGCCAATCAAACCCTATATCAAGTTTGAAGGGTTTGAGGCGGTAGGGGCGCTTTATGAAGAGAAACTGCGGTGGCGAACGTTCACTGCCGACGATGTGAAAGTCCCTGGAGAAGCCGCGTTGGTCGGGCAGTCCATGGTGGTTGCCAACCGGCCCATTGCCAAAGGAGAAATCGTGGGGGTGTACGGCGGGGTGATTTTACCGCGCAGTTTGTCTGTGGCCTCGGAGGGGACATTCGGCATGGTCGTCGGCACGGCAAAAGTCGTTGAGGGCGGCACTTTCCATACCGTACCGCTCTTTATCGAGGGCGACTCCATCATTTCCAGAATCAACACCCATTTCGAATATGACGCCGATGGCAAACCTGTCCGACAGGCTGCGGGCGGTTACAACGTGGAGTCCGTGCCTTTCGCGGTAGAGGCCGAGCACGCGACCAGCCGTCCAGGCGTGAGGACCAACTATGTGCTCAATGCTGTGTTTGCCACTGAAGACATTCCGGCGGGTGTCGAGTTGCGACTGAACTACGAATATACGGAGGCGATGATCAAAACCAAGTTTGCGTGACTCTGCCAGTAGAGGTTCAACCCTGGACATGCAGGCCATGTTCAGGGTTGAGTGGCCCCCGTTAAAACAGGAAATACCGCTGCGCCATGGGCAGCACATCCGCAGGTTCACACCACAGCAACACGCCGTCGGCCTTGACCTGATAGGTCTGTGGGTCCACCTCGATGTCCGGCAGGTAATCGTTGTGGATCAGGTCGGTCTTCTGCACATTGCGGCAGCCCTTGACCACGGCGATCTGTTTTTTCAAGCCCAGGGTTTCCGGCAACCCGGCCTCCTGCGCCGCCTGGCTGATAAACGTCAGACTGGTGGCATGCAGCGAGCTGCCGAAGCTGGCGAACATCGGGCGGTAGTGCACCGGTTGCGGGGTGGGGATCGACGCGTTGGCGTCGCCCATCAGGCTGGAGGCGATCGCGCCGCCCTTGAGGATCAGGGTTGGCTTGATGCCAAAGAACGCCGGGCGCCACAGTACCAGGTCAGCCCACTTGCCGACTTCGATGGAGCCGACGATATGGCTGATGCCATGGGTGATCGCCGGGTTGATGGTGTACTTGGCGATGTAGCGCTTGGCGCGGAAGTTGTCGTTGCCGGGGCCGTCGCCGGGCAGCGCGCCACGTTGTTTTTTCATCTTGTCGGCGGTCTGCCAGGTGCGCGTGATCACTTCGCCGACACGGCCCATGGCCTGGCTGTCGGAACTGATCATCGAGAACGCGCCGAGGTCATGCAGGATGTCTTCGGCGGCGATGGTCTCGCGACGGATGCGGCTTTCGGCGAAGGCCACGTCTTCGGCGATGCTCGGATCGAGGTGATGGCAGACCATCAACATGTCCAGGTGCTCGTCGATGGTATTGCGCGTGAACGGCCGCGTCGGGTTGGTCGAGCTGGGCAGCACATTGGGGAAGCCGCAGGCCTTGATGATGTCCGGCGCATGACCGCCGCCGGCGCCTTCGGTGTGGTAGGTGTGGATGGTGCGGCCCTTGAGCGCGGCGAGGGTGGTTTCGACGAAGCCGGACTCGTTGAGGGTGTCGCTGTGGATCGCCACCTGCACATCGTATTGGTCGGCGACGCTCAGGCAGTTGTCGATACTGGCGGGCGTGGTGCCCCAGTCTTCATGCAGCTTCAAGCCGATGGCGCCGGCCTTGACCTGCTCGATCAACGGCTCCGGCAAGCTGGCGTTACCCTTGCCGGTGAAGCCGATGTTCATCGGGAACGAGTCACTGGCTTGGAGCATGCGCGCCAGGTGCCAAGGCCCTGAGGTACAGGTGGTGGCGTTGGTGCCGGTCGCCGGGCCGGTGCCGCCGCCGATCATGGTGGTGATGCCACTGGTCAGGGCCTCTTCGATCTGCTGCGGGCAGATGAAATGCACATGGGAGTCGATGCCGCCGGCGGTGAGGATCATGCCTTCGCCGGCAATCACTTCGGTGCTGGCGCCGATGGCCATGGTCACGCCGGGCTGGATATCCGGGTTGCCGGCTTTGCCAATGGCGTGAATGCGGCCGTTCTTGAGGCCGACGTCGGCCTTGACGATGCCCCAGTGATCGATGATCAGCGCGTTGGTGATCAGGGTGTCGACCACCTCGTGAGCGAGCAACTGGCTCTGGCCCTGGCCGTCGCGGATGACCTTGCCGCCGCCGAATTTCACTTCTTCGCCATAGACGGTGAAGTCCTGTTCCACTTCGACGAACAGCTCGGTGTCGGCCAGGCGGACCTTGTCACCGACGGTGGGGCCGTACATGTCGGCGTAGGCTTGGCGACTGATTTTCATGTGTGTGCCCTGAAGATGTGTGTTGAATGTGAAATCGCTATCGGGGGCAAGCCCCCTCCCACCTTTGATTTGTGAACCCATTCAAATGTGGGAGGGGGCTTGCCCCCGATGAGGCCCTAAAGGTCGCCCATGATCCGTCCGGCAAACCCGAACACCCGCCGCCCGCCGCTCAAATCAACCAGCTCGACCTCGCGACTCTGCCCCGGCTCGAACCGCACCGCCGTGCCCGCCGGAATATTCAGGCGCATGCCGCGGCTCAATGGGCGGTCAAACGTCAGCGCGTCATTGGTCTCGAAAAAATGGTAGTGCGAGCCCACCTGGATCGGACGGTCGCCGCTGTTGGCCACGTTGAGGGTGACGGTGCGGCGGCCGACGTTGAGTTCGATGTCGCCAGGCTGGATCTGATATTCACCAGGAATCATGCAGGTTGCCCCAGGGTCTTGAAGTAGATGGCGGTCGGGCTGTAGCGCCCGTCCGGGCTTTGGCAGTAGTCGGGCAGTTCACCCAGCTTGGTGTAGCGCAGCGACTGGTAGAAAGCTTCGGCCGGCGAGCCGGCCTCGGTGTCCAGGTACAGCAGGCCGCGCTTGTGCTGGCGCGCGGCGAGTTCCAGGGTGTTCATCAACTGTTGGCCCAGGCCATGGCGGCGTGCGCTGCTGTGCACCAGCAGCTTTTGCACCTCGGCGCGGTTCAGGCCATTGGCTTTCTGGCACAGCGCCAGTTGCACGCTGGCGATCACCTGTTCATCGCGCACCACCACCCATAGCAACAGGCTGGCGTCTTCGATACTTGCCTGCACAGCGTTCAAATAGCTGCGGGCCTGGGCCTCGTCGAAGTCGGCCATGAAGCCGACCGAGGCGCCGTGCTTGACCGCGTCCAGCAACAGCTCAATCAAGCCCAGGCGGTAGTGGGCAAAACTTTCAGCATTGACTCGACGTAATTGCGCGGCGCTCATCGATCTCACTCCTTGGGCGGTTCTGCGCCCGGGTTCAAGGTCAGTTGCATAAAGGTCAGGTCGAGCCAGCGGCCGAACTTGATGCCCACTTGCGGCATCTGCCCGGTGGTCGTGAAGCCCAGGCGCTCATGCAGGCGGATCGAAGCCTGGTTGCCGCTTTCAATGGCGGCAACCATCACGTGCTTGCCGCAGGTGCCGGCGCGTTCGATCAAGGCTTGCATCAGGCGAGGGCCGAGGCCCTTGCCGCGCTGGTCGCTACGGACGTACACCGAGTGTTCGACGGTGTAGCGATAGCCTTCGAAGGGGCGCCAGTCGCCAAATGAGGCGTAGCCCACCACTTCATCGTGTTCCACCGCGACCAGGATCGGGTAGCGCTGGGCCTGGCGCGCGCTGAACCAGGCCAGGCGGTTCGCCAGGTCCACCTGTTGCTCGTTCCAGATCGCCGTGGTGTTGAGTACCGCGTCATTGTAGATGTCGCGGATTGCCGGCAGGTCGTGTTCGGTTGCGTCACGAATCATGGCCGGGCCTCAGGCAATGGGCTGGTGGACGGTGACCAGCTTGGTCCCGTCGGGGAAGGTGGCTTCTACCTGGATATCCGGGATCATTTCCGGGATGCCTTCCATCACCTGTTCGCGGGTGAGCAAGGTGGTGCCGAAGTGCATCAGGTCGGCCACGGTGCGGCCATCGCGGGCGCCTTCCATCAAGGCAGCGGAGATATAGGCGATGGTTTCCGGGTAGTTGAGTTTCACCCCGCGCGCCAGGCGCCGTTCGGCGACGAGGCCAGCGGTGAAAATCAGCAGTTTGTCTTTTTCCCGTGGGGTCAGGTCCATGGTTCAAGGTCCTTCAAAGAATGCATTCTTAAATACAACAGAGATCAAGTGTGGGAGGGAGCTTGCTCCCGATAGCAGTGGGTCAGGCAATACGTGTGCTGACTGATCCGCCGCCATCGGGAGCAAGCTCCCTCCCACATTTTGATCTTCATGTGCTCCAGATTCGTGGTGAGACCGCCTCTCGCCCAAACAGGGCGGGGCGTAACAATTTCCATAAATCGATCAACCACTGCCGCGCCAGCAATGCTTCACTGGCCAGGCAGCGGGCCACCAGCAGGCCGGGCAGTTGGGTCAGGTCGCCGCGCACCGCGTGGGGCAGTGAACGGCATTGTTCAAGCAATTCGCCAGGGATTTCGCCAGTCACCAGCAACGTCGCAAACACCGGCTGCCCATCCAGCCCGATGGGCGAGTCCAGCAAACCATCGGCGCCCACAATGCGCTGGCGTTCATGCCAGAGCAACTGGCCGTCGCGGCGGATATCCAGGTGCGATTGGAAGTGGCCCAGGTCGAAACGCTCACCACTGGCCGGGCGGCCGAGGGCGACCACGTCCCAGTAGAACAGGCGGGCATCGCCTTGCAGCTCGATACGCGTGGTGAGCTCGGCCTGGGCGGCGCTGAATACGATGGTTTCCTGGGGCAGCCATTCCAACGTGGCGCCGGCTTCTACGGTGAGATCGAGTTGCTGAAACGCCGGGCCGCTCGCGCGATACCACTTGGCAGCGCCGGGGCTGGTCAATTGCGCCCAGGCGCCCGCGCCGACGTGGGCGCTGATATCCAGGCGATCGCCGCCGGCAATCCCGCCGGGCGGGTGCACGATGATGTGCTGGCACACTTCGGGGCCTTCGGCGTACAGGTGCTTTTGCACCCGCAGCGGGCCGTGGTGGCGACGCATCACCGGGCGCGTGGTATCGCCGAAACGCGCGTAGCCGAGTTCCAGCGCGGCATGCCAGCTGGGGGTGAACAGGGCGGGGGAAACGGGCAGGTTCATGGCTCAGGCTTATTGTCAGGACGCTACAGATTAGATGGTTACGAGACCGCGTACACCGTCACTTTCCATATTTTCACCGCGGCCTTGCTGCACGATTTCGCCACGGGACATCACCAGGTACTGGTCGGCCAACTCGGCGGCGAAGTCGTAGAACTGCTCCACCAGCAGGATCGCCATATCGCCCCGCGCGGCAAGCTTCTTGATTACCGCCCCGATTTCCTTGATCACTGATGGCTGTATGCCTTCAGTGGGCTCATCGAGGATCAACAGGCGCGGGCGACTGGCCAGGGCGCGGCCAATGGCCAACTGTTGCTGCTGGCCGCCGGACAAGTCACCGCCACGCCGATGCTTCATTTGCAGCAACACCGGGAACAGTTCGTAGATAAACGCCGGCACTTCCTTGGCCTCGGAGCCAGGAAAACGCGACAGCCCCATCAACAGGTTTTCTTCCACGGTCAGCCGCCCGAAAATCTCCCGGCCCTGGGGCACATAGGCGATCCCGGCGTGTACACGCTGGTGCGGCTTGAAGCCGGTGATGGCCTGGCCTTCCCAATTCACCGCGCCCTCTTTGGCCGGCAGCAAGCCCATCAGGCACTTGAGCAGGGTGGTCTTGCCCACGCCGTTACGCCCGAGCAGGCAGGTGACTTCGCCGACCTTCACGTCGAAAGACAGCCCTCGCAGGATGTGGCTACCGCCGTAGTACTGGTGCAGCTTGTCGACTTGCAACATTCTCAAAACCTCCTCAATTCCCTGTAGGAGCGAGCTTGCTCGCGAAAAACCTGAGGGCGCCGCGTGCATTCAGGCTGCCCGCGTTATCGTTAACGATTTTCGCGAGCAAGCTCGCTCCTACAGAAAAGCGAACTCAGCGCCCGAGGTACACCTCGATCACGCGCTCGTTTTCCTGCACCTGCTCCAACGAGCCTTCGGCCAGTACGCTGCCCTGGTGCAGCACCGTCACATGGTCGGCGATCGAACCGACAAAGCCCATGTCGTGCTCCACCACCATCAGCGAGTGCTTGCCCGCCAGGCGCTTGAACAGTTCGGCGGTGAATTCGGTTTCCGCGTCGGTCATGCCGGCCACCGGTTCATCCAGCAGTAGCAGTTGCGGGTCTTGCATCAGCAGCATGCCGATTTCCAGGAACTGCTTCTGGCCGTGGGACAGCAACCCCGCCGGGCGCTGCACCGAGGCGGTGAGGCGGATGGTGTCGAGCACTTCATCGATGCGGTCTTTCTGCTCACCACTCAGGCGCGCACGGAGGCTGGCCCATACGGATTTATCGGTCTTCTGTGCCAGTTCCAGGTTCTCGAACACGCTCAAGGCTTCGAACACCGTGGGTTTCTGGAACTTGCGGCCGATACCGGCCTGGGCGATCTGCACTTCGCTCATGCTGGTCAGGTCGAGGGTTTCGCCAAACCAGGCCTTGCCGTGGCTGGGCCGGGTCTTGCCGGTGATCACGTCCATCAGCGTGGTCTTGCCTGCTCCGTTGGGGCCGATGATGCAGCGCAATTCACCGACACCGATGTACAGGTTGAGGTCGTTGAGCGCCTTGAAACCGTCGAAGCTGACGCTGATATCTTCCAGGGTCAGGATCGTGCCGTGGCGCGTGTCGAGGCCCGTCCCGGCCGCCTGGCCGATACCGATCGCATCGCGACCGCTGCCGGCATCAAGGATAGGTTCGAGCATAAATTCCGCCGTCGCAGTGATTCTCATGGTTCACCCCGTTTCTTCAGCAGGCCGATCACGCCCTTGGGCAAATACAAGGTGACGATGATGAACAGCGCCCCGAGGAAGAACAGCCAGTATTCCGGGAACGCCACGGTGAACCAGCTCTTCATGCCGTTGACCACGCCAGCGCCGAGCAGCGGCCCGATCAAGGTGCCGCGTCCGCCCAGGGCCACCCATACCGCAGCTTCGATGGAGTTGGTCGGCGACATTTCGCTGGGGTTGATAATGCCCACCTGCGGCACATACAACGCGCCCGCCAGGCCACACAGCACCGCGCTCAGCACCCACACGAACAGCTTGAAGCCGCGCGGGTCGTAGCCGCAGAACATCAGGCGGTTCTCCGCATCGCGCAATGCCGTCAGCACCCGGCCGAACTTGCTTTGCGCCAGGCGCCAGCCGATGTACAGGCTGGCCACCAGCAACAGCACCGTGGCCACGAACAACACCGCGCGCGTGCCCGGTTCGGTAATGCCAAAGCCGAGGATGCTGCGAAAGTTGGTGAAGCCGTTATTGCCGCCGAACCCGGTCTCGTTGCGAAAGAACAACAGCATCCCGGCGAAGGTCAGGGCCTGGGTCATGATCGAGAAGTACACGCCCTTGATCCGCGAGCGGAAGGCGAAGAAGCCGAACACCAATGCCAGCAAGCCCGGTGCGAGCACCACCAGGCACAGCGCCCAGAGGAAGTGTTCGGTGCCGACCCAATACCAGGGCAATTCGGTCCAGGATAAAAACGTCATGAACGCCGGCAGCCCGTCACCGGAGGCCTGGCGCATCAAGTACATGCCCATGGCGTAGCCACCGAGGGCGAAGAACAACCCGTGGCCGAGGGACAGCATGCCGGCGTAGCCCCACACCAGGTCGAGCGCAAGGGCCACGATGGCGTAGCAGAGGATCTTCCCCACCAGCGTCAGCGTGTAGGCCGATACATGCAGCGGGTTTTCCGGCGCCAGCAGCGAACACAACGGCAGGGCCAGCAGCAGGGCCAGGATCACGGCGCCGACGGCAATCGTCACCTTGGGGCCGGCCTTTTGCGTGGCGGTGAGCATCAATGGCTGGTTCATCAGTCGATCACCCGTCCTTTCAGTGCGAAGAGTCCTTGCGGGCGTTTCTGGATAAACAGAATGATCAGCGCGAGGATCAGGATCTTGCCGAGTACGGCGCCGATCTGTGGCTCCAGGATCTTGTTGGCGATGCCCAGCCCGAACGCCGCCATGACGCTGCCGGCCAACTGGCCGACCCCGCCGAGCACCACCACCAGGAACGAGTCGATGATGTAGCTCTGGCCCAGGTCCGGGCCGACGTTGCCGATCTGGCTCAGCGCCACACCGCCCAACCCGGCGATGCCGGAGCCGAGGCCAAAGGCGAGCATGTCCACGCGCCCGGTGGGCACGCCGCAGCAGGCGGCCATGTTGCGGTTCTGGGTCACGGCACGCACATTCAGGCCCAGGCGCGTCTTGTTCAGCAGCAGCCAGGTGAGCACCACAACAAACAGTGCGAAGGCGATGATCACGATGCGGTTGTACGGCAACACCAGGTTGGGCAGCACCTGGATGCCACCGGACAGCCAGGCGGGGTTGGCCACTTCAACGTTCTGCGCACCGAACACCAGGCGCACCAGTTGGATCAGCATCAGGCTGATGCCCCAGGTGGCGAGCAGGGTTTCCAGCGGACGCCCATACAGGTGACGAATCACCGTGCGTTCCAGGGCCATGCCGATGGCGGCGGTGACGAAGAACGCCACCGGCAGCGCGATCAGCGGGTAGAACTCGATGGCCTGGGGCACATAGCGCTGCATCAGCAACTGCACCACGTAGGTGGAGTAGGCACCGAGCATCAGCATTTCGCCGTGGGCCATGTTGATCACGCCGAGCAGGCCGAAGGTGATCGCCAGGCCCAGGGCCGCCAGCAGCAGGATCGACCCCAGGGACATGCCGCTGAAGGCCTGGCCGAGGATTTCACCCAGCATCAGTTTGCGTTTGACCTGCGCCAGGCTGGTCTCGGCGGCGGTGTGCACGCTGGCGTCGGCTTCCACGCCGGGGGCGAGCAGGGCTTCGAGGCGGGTGCGGGCCAGCGGGTCGCCGGTGCTGCCGAGCAAGCGCACGGCGGCCAGGCGTACCACTGGGTCGGTGTCCACCAGTTGCAGGTTGGCCAGTGCCAGGCTGAGGGCGGTGTGCACGTCCTCATTGGTTTCGGCGGCGACCTGCTGGTCGAGGAATTTAAGTTGCGCCGGTTGCGCGGTTTTTTGCAGGGTTCGCGCAGCGGCCAGGCGTACCTTGGGGTCGGCGGCGAGCAGTTGCTGGCTGGCCTGTACGTTGTCGATCAGGCCGCGCAGGCGGTTGTTCAGGCGTACGGTCTTGGTTTCACCGTTGAGCGTGAGCTGGCCTTGTTGCAGCGCGTCCACCAACTCGATGCGCGCCGGGTCGGGTTGGGCGGCCCAGTCCTGGAGCAGCTTGGCTTGTTGCGCGGGGTTGGCGGCCAGGAAGTCTTCGGCGTCGCCTGCATGTGCCGCCAAAGGCAGCAACAGCAGCAATGCCAGGAAATAGCGATTGAGGGCAGCGGGCATAAACAAATGTCCTAGTCATGCGCGGACAGTGTGGGAGGGGGCTTGCCCCCGATAGCAGTGGGTCAGTGACAAGTGCATTGCCTGACACGCCGCTATCGGGGGCAAGCCCCCTCCCACAGTTGACCTGTGGTGGGGCTTAGTTGCTCTTCACCGCATAGTCCGGCTTCTTGTCATTGCCAGGGATGTACGGGCTCCACGGCTGTGCCCGGATCGGCTCCTGGGTCTGCCACACCACGGAGAACTGACCGTCGGCCTGGATCTCGCCGATCATCACCGGCTTGTGCAGGTGGTGGTTGGTCTTGTCCATGGTCAGGGTAAAGCCCGACGGTGCCGCGAAGGTCTGGCCGGCCAGGGCTTCACGCACTTTGTCGACGTCGGTGGACTTGGCTTTCTCGGCGGCCTGGGCCCACATATGGATGCCCACGTAGGTGGCTTCCATCGGGTCGTTGGTCACGGCTTTGTCCGCGCCCGGCAGGTTGTGTTTCTTGGCGTAGGCTTTCCAGTCGGCGACGAATTTCTGGTTGACCGGGTTCTCTACCGACTGGAAGTAGTTCCATGCCGCGAGGTTGCCCACCAACGGTTTGGTATCGATGCCGCGCAGTTCCTCTTCACCTACCGAGAACGCCACCACCGGTACGTCGGTGGCCTTCAGGCCCTGGTTGGCCAGCTCTTTGTAGAACGGCACGTTGGAGTCGCCATTGACGGTGGAGATCACCGCCGTCTTGCCGCCAGCGGAGAACTTCTTGATGTTGGCGACAATGGTCTGGTAATCGGCGTGGCCGAACGGGGTGTAGACCTCTTCGATATCTTTATCCGCCACGCCCTTGGAATGCAGGAACGAACGCAGGATCTTGTTGGTGGTGCGTGGGTACACGTAGTCGGTGCCCAGCAGGAAGAAGCGCTTGGCGCCGCCGCCTTCTTCGCTCATCAGGTATTCCACCGCCGGGATCGCCTGCTGGTTCGGCGCCGCACCGGTATAGAACACGTTAGGCGACATCTCTTCACCTTCGTATTGCACCGGGTAGAACAGCAAGCCGTTGAGCTCTTCGAACACCGGCAGCACCGATTTGCGCGACACCGAGGTCCAGCAGCCGAACACCACGGCGACCTTGTCCTGGGTCAGCAACTGCCGACCCTTTTCAGCGAACAACGGCCAGTTGGACGCCGGGTCCACCACCACGGGTTCGAGCATTTTGCCGTTCACACCGCCTTTGGCGTTGATCTCGTCGATCGTCATCAAGGCCATGTCTTTCAGCGAGGTTTCGGAGATCGCCATGGTCCCTGACAGCGAGTGCAGGATGCCGACCTTGATGGTTTCTGCGGCCTGTACGGTCCAGGTCAGACCCATGGCGGCAATGGATGCCGACAACGTTAACGCCTTGATCAAGCTGCGACGCTGCATGGTGCGATCTCCGAGAGTGAGTGATTATTTTTCTGGGGCGCACGAACCGCCCGCCAACGTGGCTGTTTCGGTGATTGCAAAGGCTGTGCCCGGTCAGCGCCCGGTATGAAAGCGGCCTCTTTACGGGGCATTTGCAAAGGCGGTTGTTCCAATGTGGGGCTGAAATGTCAGCGTGGGGCCTGCATCGGCACCGTTCTGGTGCTTTGCGCTGCGTCGCGTGTGAGGAGGGGCTAAGCCAGGTCTACACATGTAGTGCCTGGCGCCTGGCGGGGGTGTTCAAAATCGCTGGACGGGGTGCGACATCCGTCAAGCGCCCACATCCGTCTACCAGCCGTCAGGAGTACAGGAGTTGGACAACCCATTATTCAGAGATGTGCGTTCAGCGCAGGGCACCCATGTTGCCGTATTACCGCCGCTTAGCCCTCCTTTCATCACGGCGGACGACGCCGCCCGCTGGGCTCAGCAACACGTGGGCAAGAGTGTCGGCGACAAAGAGTTCGGGGGTGCGATTTTCAAGAAGGACAATCACTTTTTCGCCACGCGTCCCGTGGAGGGTGGGGAGGTCACGTTTGACCATCGCGAGATAATGGCCGTGGATGAACGCGATCATTTCATCGCCCCGGCTGGCTACACCTGCGCGGCGTTGTACCACTCCCACCCTGCGCACGCCGACAAGATCAAACAGCATAACCCCACCTTTACCGACGATCAGGCCGCCGTCTTTACAAGCTTTTTTTCGCCGGCCGATATGGTGTTTATCATTGAGCATCGCCAGTCGGTACCGGCCCACTATTTGTGTGGGCCGACCGGCACGCTGTTGAAATACACCACCAGTGGCAATGCCCTGGAAAAGACGCTGCTGCAAGGCTTGAAAGGTCAGGTGCCGCTGGCAGCCAGTGCGGATTTTGAGAGCTTTATCTGGCAGGTCGCCGAGGGCGGCGATCTTCGGGTGGTGGTGGCCGATGCCTTGTGGGGGCAAGTGCGTGGCCGGGTAAAGCGCGGTTGGAGAATCAAGTCGCCGGTCGGGCCGCTGGAGACGGTACAGGAACAACCGTTTTTTACCCGGGTATTCAAGCGCCCCGAGTTGGCCGTGCTCGCCGCGTTGGAGAGCACCCCGGCGACCGTCACGGGGCGCACAGTGGGGTTTGTGCTCAAGCATGTCCAGAAGGACACCTACGTCGCCACTCGGCCGCAGGTGCCGGGCCCGGTGCTGTTCTCGCCGGCGAGCCTGTTCCCCAAGCGTCCCGACGGTAAACCCCGGTTACCCTCGCAGTTCCGGCTGGAGGCCATCTACTACCGGTCCTGGCCGCAGCCAAGTGATTTTCCGTCGAAAGAACCCTGGATGTACTCGACGTTCTTTACGCCGGCGCAACTTGTTGCGGGCATTACCCAGGCCCGCAACACCGCCGATATCCAGGCCGACACCCGTGGCCTGGCGCTTTACATGGAGGCCAGCGACGGGGCCGTGCTGAAACTCCAGTTGCCCGGTGCCGTAGAGGCTGAAGAGTTGGTGGACGAAGGCCCCGGCGGGGTGTTCAACGACAAGGGCGCCCAGGCCGAGATGATCGCCGGCACGCTGACCCCGCGTGGTTTTGTCCGGCGGGTGATCAATACGTGCAGCCTGTCGGTGGTCCGGCCCGGTGAACTCTGGCGACGCGTAGGGGAGGTGGACAATCGCTCGTCGTTACTCACGCCGTTTTATCAAGCGGTACTCAGCCCGACGTTTCTCTCGGCCACGGACGCTGCGGTGTATGCCCACGAGAAAGTGGGTGGGCGGCGGGACCGATCCTATGGTGGCTACATTCTCAAGGGCGAAGATGGCCGCTTCATTATCACTGAGCCGATGGAAAGCCAGGTCAACCCTTTTGCCTCGGCGCTGTTTTTCCCCGCGGGCGACCAGGGCCCGCTGGTTCCTCCTGAACCCTATGTGATTCATGGGCGCTATGGTTCCCACGTGGCGTTGTCCATGGTGCATCCCGACTGGATCGAGCAGCGCCGTTGGACGCGGGAAGAGGCCGAGATCAACCTGCAGGTGTTTTCCGCCGAAGAGCTCCATGGGGTGATCCAACAAGGTCGTCCGGCGTATCTATCGGCAAGCGAGACATGTCTCTTGGCGTATACGCCAAGCGGTTCGGCAAATGAAACCGTGCTGTTGAACGGTGTCGTGCCGGAGCCTGGTGGCAGCAGGGCTCAACAGCGCCTGGACAAAGGGCTGATCAAACCTGCGCAATGGGTTGGCCGGGTGGCCGAGACCGGAGGTTTACAGGTTATCCAGGGGAATGCGCTGTGGGGGCCGCGTTCTCCCGTGTATTCAGACTGGACACCGAACTTCACCTACGCAGACCGGGCAGGTCCGCCCGACTTCATCACCTATGGCGCGATTTTCTCCACGGCAGAGGAGGCCGCCCGGGACCTGCATGCCCGGGTTCATGGGTGCAACCGGGCCACTGAGTCCTGTTACGCGTTCATTCTCAAACACACGCAAAACGAGCAGTACATCGCGACTCAGGTGATGGATGTGACGACGTCTATCAAGCTGTTTTCGCGCAATGCGTTGTTTGCGAGGACGGATAAGGGCTATGTATTCCCGCCAGGGTTCATGCTCCGCGCGCTGTTTCGCTCCCAACAATGGCAACCCACCGGGCTGACCACTTCGAAGGCCTGGTTGACGCGTTTTTTCGTATTGCCAACGGTGCTGTATTCGAGCCTTTACGACGCGAAGCGTTTTGGCGAGCTATACAACGCCGGGGACAACTTGCCGATCTATTTCTCCACCGAGGAGGGCGCGTTGCTGCGCTATCGCCTGCCGGGGCCGTTTGCGTTCGGCAGCGGCGGCGCGCTTGAAAAAGAACTGGAGGCCACTCAAACCGCGCTGGCCAGTGGTGCCAAGACACCGCTGGACTTTGTCCGGGAATGGGCCAAGCGCGGTCAGTTGCATGTGGTACGCACCAGCCAGTGTTGGGACGAGCGGGGCGCGGTCAATGAGCATTGGCAAGGGTATGCAACGCTCATGCGACGACGCCTGAGCCCCGCATTTGCCGAACCGGACGATGCCGTGCGGCATGTGCGCACGTTGATTGGTGACAATCGTCAACGCGCCTATGGTGGTGTAGTGCTGCGCCTCGGCAATGGGCTGTTCGTCGCCACGGCGCCCTTGGCGATACCGCCTCAAGGTTTTGTGCTCAATTGGATCTTCCCTGACCAGGCGGTTTCGAAAGGCTTGTACCCCGAGGGGGCGACCGTTGTCGGGCGTTACCGCTCCACGCTTGCGCGTGAGGTGCCGATCCTATTGTCTGCGACCGAGAAGGCCATCTACACCAGCATGGTACCCACCAGCGTGCTGTCGAACCTGTTGCGGCGTGAAGTGCATGTCAAGCGTGAGTACCTGATCGGCTCCGATGGCGTCTTGTTGAGCTACAACCTGACGGACTCCCCCGAGGAACAGACGCTCAAAGCGGATCTGGCTGCGCTCGACCTGGTCAAGGGCGACGTTGGGGATAACCTCATCGAGCGGCGGATTCGCAGTGGCGAACTGCTGCCCACGCAGTTTGTGTCGCGGGTGGCGAAGGCGGGCGAGTTGAGGGTGGTTGAAGGGAGCCGGTACTGGGGACCGCCCAGGCGCTTGCTCGGCGAATTTTCCGCATTCGTTTATCAATGGCCAGGGCTCTTGATTCGGGGCTCCTTGGCTGACCCCGCGTTCAGCCCGGTGTTCACCCAGGCCGACGACGCCGTGAGTTCAGTGCTGCCACCGTCTGACGCGAGAGAATGGCTGACGTTTGGCTATCTGCTCAAGTCAACCCGGAAAGAGCACTACAGGGTCACGCTGCCGTTGCAACGGCAGGACTTCTCCCGGCTCGAGCAGGTGTTCCCCTACGCGCAGTTGCCTCAGGGCTATGCCATTGTGGGGTTGTATCTGTGTGCCTCCAGCGCAGCCATCGGCAAGGCTGGTGACCCCATGGGGCGCAGCTTTTTTTGGCCGCGCGACATTGCCGATGGGCTGAGTTTCGTCAAGAAAACCGCAGATGAAGGTTATTGGCCGTTGTATCTGCGCTGCGCTGACGATGCTTTGCTCAAGTTTCAATTTGATGGCCTCGACCGGTCGGTGATGTTTTCCAGTGAAACGACCAAGCTGCACAGTTACTTGCGGGGTGGGGCGCTGCAACTGGTCGACTATGTGCACAGCCTGGCGGTCAAGGGCACGCTGGATGTCGTGGAAACGAGCCCGGTCTGGAACGGTCGAGGTCGCATTGACACCTCCTGGCAACCGGGCGCCGCCGCTGTGTATGTCTATGGCTTTCCGGCGCCTCTACTGGTGTGCGGACCGGTGTGTGCCCATCCTGATGACGCCGCACGGCACGCTCAGGGGTTGTCTGCCGGGTTTGCCGGCAAGACGCTCCTGGGCGGCGTGCTCAAGGTCGCCGGCACCAACGATGTGTGCGCGGTGACGCCGATAGAGGAAGACCAAAGCACGGCGTTGACGGTGCCGGCGCTGTTTGCAAGTGGCGGCGGCCTGGCGCTGGCGTCGGCCCATCCAGCCGGTTACTACCAGGTCGTGGCCGTGCAGTCGTTCTATAAGGCAATGGCGGTTTCAGCGGGTGCCGAGGTTTTCGAAAGCACTCTCAGGGCCAACTTCATCGCCGAGGCGGATTTGAAGGCGATGCTGGACACTCTGCGAATGAACGAGCCGTCAGCCGAGGGATGCTATTTCATCAGCCGAGGCGGCGCATTGCTCAAGTACTTGCCGACCAACCCGGCGACAGAACACACACTGGCCGCCACGGGGCCCCAACGTTCTGCGACTCAATTGATCGGAACGCTGAGGGCAAACGGAAAGCTGTCGGTGCTGGAGACCGATGCTTTCTGGACGCGTCTGGGGGAGTTGGGGGATGAATGGCAAATCAAGGATGTAGGCGCCCAACCTGAGCCTGAAGACGTCCAGTACGGTCGAGACAGAGATGAACTTTGACCCCCGGTGACAAAGAGCCTGAAGGATGAAAAGAAATCCTTTGGCAACGCTGGAACAGGGCCATGACGGCGCCCCCGAGGGGCGGTGAAAGGGCCAGGATCAACGAACCGCCGCTGCCCAGGCCGTGTTGCCGGTGGCCTGGGCGCGGCGCCTGTTTCATGCGGAGCGGGAAGCAGATTTGTCGGGGTTGAAAAAACGCGTCAACACCAGGCGATCCAAGGCCCATACGGTTATCAGCGACGCGCCCACCAAGGGAAAAATGATCGCCAACCCGAGCATGATCACCAGGGCGGTTTTCCACTTCGGCAGGTCATGGCGCAGCGGCGGAACGCCCAGGCCACCCTGTGGCCGGCGTTTCCACCAGATCACCACGCCACTGACCGCACTGAGCAGGATCATCAGGCAGATCAGCAGCACGATCAGTTGGTTGACCCAGCCGAACATCTTGCCCTCATGCAGCATCACACCGGTCTCGGTCGCGCGTGCGACGATGCCGTAGTGTTCCCAGCGCACGTCGGCCAGCACCTTGCCGGTGTATTGATCCACATGCAGGGTGGCGTCGTTGCGCGGGTCGTCGGCGAATACCGCGATGGTGAACACACCGTCGGCCGTGGTGGGGAACGTGATGCTGTAGCCGGGTTCGACCTTGCGTGCGTTGGCCAGCTCGACCACCTGTTGCAGGCTGACCGTGGGCGCGGCGGGAGCGGCGTGCATGGCACCGTGCTGCATGTGCTCGGCATGGTCGCCGGACATCGGCATCGGCGTGTTTTCCATGGCCCAGGGCACGGTCTGCTGAGTCGCCGTGTTGAGCACCCGCGCCTGCTGGTCTGACTGCGGCACGTTGTTCCACATCGCCGCCGGGAAGGTGTTCCACAGGTCAGCGTATTGCTTGCCCCAGAAGCCCGTCCAGGTCATGCCGCTGAGCAGCATCACCAGCAAGAAGGCCGCGCCCCAGAAACCGGCGACCGCGTGCAGATCGCGCCAGAACACACGGCCACGACTGCGGAACCGTGGCCACAGCACCCCGGCCGAGGACTTGCCGCGCGGCCACCACAGGTACAGGCCGGACACCACCAGCATCACGCCCCAACCGGCGGCAAGCTCCACCAGGCGATCGCCGACGGTGCCGATCATCAGCTCGCCATGCAGGGCGCGGGCGATGGCCTGCAGGTTGTACTTGGCATCCTGCTTACCCAGTACCGTACCGCGATAGGGGTCGACAAAGACCGTCACGTCGCGGCCGCCAGCGTGCATGACGAACTGTGCGCTGCTGGTGGCGTCGGCCGGTGGCAAGTACTTGCTGAGCTTGCCGTGGGGAAAGGCCGCCTGGGCCCGTTGCAGTTGCTCATCGGCACTCAACGCGTGCTCGGCGGTTTGCACCTTGAGCAGGTCGCCATACATCAGCGGGTCGAGCTGGGGCTTGAACAGGTAGATGATGCCGGTCAGGGCCAGCAGCACCATGAAAGGGGCGACGAAGAGCCCGGCGTAGAAGTGCCAGCGCCAGGCCAGGTTGTAGAAGGAGACTTTTTGAGTGGTCATTGGGGATGCTCCGCAAAGCTTGAATTGTTGTCGTTGGTCAGGCCGCCATCGGGGGCAAGCCCCCTCCCACATGTGGAATGCATTCCAATTGTGGAAGGGGGCTTGCCCCCGATGCTTTTAGAAGCTCATGTCCACCTTGGTCCAGAGCGTGCGCCCCGGTTCCTTGATGGCTTGCGGGTCGCTGGCCGGGTAGCCGAACCCCGCGTTGCCGGCCAGGTTCAAGTGCTCGGCGTAGGCCTTGCCGAACAGGTTGTCGACGCCGGTGCTGACCTTGAAGTTTTTATTGATGCGGTACGCGCCGTTCAGCGAGAACACGCCAAAGCCACCGCTCTTGTCGTAGTCCTTGCCGACCACGTTGCCCGCGTTCTGGTCGATGCGGTTTTGTGCGGCGACCACGCGCCACAGGGCGCCGGCACTCCAGTCGTCCTCGCTGTAGGTCAGGCCCAGGCGTGCGTCCAGGGGCGGCATTTGCGGCAGGGCCTTGCCGTCGCTGCTGTTCTTGCCCCAGGCGTAGGCGAGGGTGGCGTCGGCCTTCCAGTTTGGGGTCAGCTTGTAGGCCGCGCCCAGTTCGCCGCCCATGATGCGCGCATCGACATTACGTGCCTGGGACGTGGTACCCATCATCCCGGGCTGGTAGTCGAACAGGATGAAATCGCGCACCTGGCCGATGTAGCCCGAGGCCCAGGCTTCAAGGTCGGCAGTCTTGTATTGCGCGCCGAAGTCGAGCTGGGTGGTTTTCTCCGGCTTCACGCCATCGAACGCGTTGACTGATCCGACCGCCCCGGTGTTGGGGGAAAACAGCTCCCAGTAATCCGGGAAGCGCTCCGAGTGGCCCAGGCCCGCATAGAGGGTCGTGGGGGTGTCGGCCAGGTCATGCTCATACCGCACAAAGCCCGAAGGCAGAGTGTCGGCGCGGGTGTCGTTGGCGGTCGGGTTGGGGCGGGCCATCATTCCCGAGCCGGTAGTCTGGCGAAAGTCCTTGGCCGAGGCGCGGTCCAGGCGTGCGCCGGTGACCAGGCGATCGCGGTCGGCGGCGTACCAGGTCAGTTCGCCGAACACGCCGTAGTTGTGGAAGTTGGCGTCCTTGTTGCGCGGCAGGTCCTTGTAGGTATCGATGCCCATGCTGCTGCGCTGGCGGTGTTCGTTGGTCTGCGCGTCCAGGCCACTGATGAGCTGTACATCGGCCCAGCGCCAGGTGGCCTTGATGCGCGCGCCGAGGGTGCGGCGGTCAACGTTGGAGGCCATGGGCCCGGCCATCATCCCGGTGCCCGACGGGACGCGCAGGCTGTAGTTGTCCATCACGTGGTCGGCGTAGTTGTAGTAGACCTGGGCTTCGACCTTATCCAGCACCTCGCCGAGATTGGATTTCTCGAAACGCAGGCCCAGGCTTTCGCGCAGGAACTGCGAGCCATCCATGCCGCGCCCGGCGTAGCGCGCCTCGCCATCGCCACGGCCGGCGGTGAGTTCGAGCAGGGTATCGGCGTCGGGGGTGAAGCCGACCGCGACGTCGCCGTTCCACTTGTCATAGCGCGAGGCGACGGTGTCGTTGTTGCCGTCCTTGTAGTCGTCGGCATGCGCCTGGTTGCCGATCACCCGCACATAGCCCAATGGCCCGCCAGCGGCGGCATCGATGACTTTGTCGAAGCGGCCGTTGGAGCCGGCCAGCACGCTGGCATTGATCCGTGTGCCGAGTTCGCCGAACTGCTCCGGCTCGCGCTCGAAGAGAATCGTGCCCGCCGAGGCGCCGGGTCCCCAGAGCACGGTCTGCGGGCCTTTGATCACGGTGAGCTTGTCGTAGGTTTCCGGGGAAATATACGAGGTGGGCGCATCCATCCGCCCTGGGCAGGCGCCGAGCATCATGCTGCCATTGGTGAGGATGTTCAGGCGCGAACCGAACATGCCGCGCAGCACCGGGTCACCATTGGTGCCGCCGTTGCGCACCAGGGCAAAGCCGGGGATGGTCTTGAGGTAGTCGCCGCCGTCGCTGGCGGGCACCGGTTGGCGCGGGTCCTTGGGGTTGGTGACCACGGTCAGTGGCGAGCTGGGAGCGATCGCGGTGATCACGGTGGGCGTCAGCTCATGCTCGGCGTGCTCGTCGGCATGGGCCTGTGGCGCCAAGAGGGCGCCGCACAGAACGGCGAACACGGGGGCGTTTCCCAAACGGGAGTCAGCAGTAAACCTGGACATACACATTCCATCTATCAATCGTAAACAACACGGCCAGCAGCCTGCGGCTGTCTGTCTAAAGTCGGCCGGGGTGAAGTAACGGTGTTAAGGGTTTACGAGGCGATGGGGGGCGCGCGGCTGCGAGCGCCGGGGAAAATGCTCTGCCGGGCATGGCCCAGGCGCGGGGAGGGGGTGAGGGCATTGGCCGGCGGTGGGGCGCCGAGGGCCATGAATGACACGCTGCCAGGCAGGGCCGGGCAACTGAAGAGCAGGCTGCAATAGCCGCACTTTTCCCAGAGGACGTGATGCTCGTCGGGCGTCTTGGTTGGCTTGGACTCGCCATGGCAGTTGGGCATGTCCATCGACATGACCATGGACATACCGGCGTGCTGATCCGTCGGCATCGCTTGGGAAATCAGCGGACCGATAAAGATCATCAGCATGGCGAACAGGCTGATCCAACTGCCGCGCATCACGCGGCGATGTGGAGATAACCTGGCGCGAGGGGCGCCCATCGAGGTTGGCTTACTGAGCGTGCATATGCTCGTGGCCGGCCATCGGCGGCGCTTTCTGCACCGACACTTCCACTTCGACCTTGCCGGCTTTTTCGAAGGTCAGGGTCAGTGGGAATTGCTTGCCATCGGCCAGCAGGCTGCGGTCCTTGAGGCCCAGCAACATCACGTGATACGCCATGGGCGCGAAGGTCAAGTCACCCTTGGCCGGCACGGCAACGCTGGGCACTTGTTGCATCTTCATCAAGTCGCCTTGCATCACATGCTCATGCAGTTCGGCCTTGTCGGCCACTGGCGTGTCGACACTGAGCAGGCGGTCCGGGGTAGCGCCGGTGTTATGAATCACGAAATACGCCGCGACGGTTGGCGCGTTCGGCGGCAATTCCTGGGACCAGGGATCGCTGACCGACAGGTCTCCAGCCTTGTAGTCGGCGGCATTGGCAGCACTGAACACTGGCAGCAGCAACGCAGCCAGAAGCAGGGAAGATTTAAGCATGGCAGTTCTCCAGAACGGTTCTAAACGCAGTTCATTTGCGAAGGCAATCAGACCGTTGGAGAGGCGCGGGGGTTAAGGCTCGGCCATTGCTGGCGCGGTGTGGGATTTTGCGACGAGGGCGGCGGCAGGCTCTGCACCGCCTCGAACCGCGTGACGTACAACTGCGGCACATGCCCCGGCAACGCCACCAGCGACGGTGAGCCCGAGCAACACCAGCAATGCTGCATGGCGGAATGCTCGTCCTGCTGCGGCGCCGGAATTTCCAGCTTGCCCAGGGCAATCGTCTTCAGGCTGGCGCCATTGGACGAACAGAAACCACCCCACAGCAATTGCTGCACGGGGTCCTTGGATTGCTGCATTGCACTGGCCATCGGCATGGCAAACGCATTGAACAGCACTGCAAGGCAGGCGATCCAGGCAATTGCAAAGCGTTGACGGGCCATGGCGGACAATCCGTAGGGTTAAACGATCAGGTGGGTATTTAGCCTGATCGAGGGGGATAAGTAAAAAGTGGTGGTGTGGTTTGGTGTCGCAGTACTATCAGATCGCTGTAGCGTGAAGCTTGAGGCCCAAAGCCTTCATGACTTTCATGATAGTCGCGAACTCGGGATTGCCATTGCTGGAGAGGGCTTTGTATAGACTTTCTCTTCCGAGGCCGGCATCGCGGGCTACTTGGGTCATGCCTTGGGCGCGGGCGATGTTGTTTAGCGCTGAACGGATCAGCAGACCGTCACCCGTATCTTCTTCGAAGCACGCTTCAAGATATTCGGCCATATCCTCGGGGTTTTTTAGGTGCTCCGCCACGTCGAAGTCAGTGAATTCATTCATGAGTTACTCCTTTTTTTCAAAGTCTTCTGCAATTTGTTTAGCGCGCTGAATGTCACGTTTCTGCGTTGATTTGTCGCCTCCGATCAACAGCAGGTAAACCACCTCGTCTCTGCGAGTGAAATAAACCCTGTAGCCAGGGCCATAGTGGATGCGCATTTCAAAAACGCCATTTCCGAGTGCTTCGCAGTCTCCAAAGTTGCCCCATTGCGCGTGATCCAACCTTGCCAGTACGCGTGCTCGCGCGGGTTTACTGCGTAACGAATCAAGCCATTCTAGAAAGTGTTTTGACTTCTTAAACTGAATCATCTTGGATCGTATTCCTTGGGATACAAAGTGGCAAGATGCGACGCGCTGCAAAAGCAGTGCATCCCCCTCGCGGGCGCTGACGTAAAACCGCGAGGGAGGAGGTTAGGGTGGGGGCTTTTGGCTGAGCCAGCCAGCTGGTTCGGAAGTGTTTGTAGGGAGAATCGACTTTTTGGAGGGAGGCCAAATAGCTAGTCGTTTGGCTGGTTATTCGTACAAGCAGAAATTTCCGACAGGGATTTGAGGTTGTCCCTAGGACACTCGGTCTCTAGTCTCCGTACACCGCTGTAAACGCAGCGGACGGGCGTCGCGGCCCGGGTTTTCTAAGAGCAAAAGCGCTATCGCCTGCTTTCAGTTGATGCTTTTTTATCGTCTACTGTGCGGCTAAATGGTGGCTGTGCGCGGGATACCTTCGGGTATGCCGGGATGCCTTAGACCGGTCCGCGAACCTGCGTACAGCTGCCACCCTATCGCGTCGCGGCGAATCAGTGGCAGCTCCACCTTTCTAAGGAGCTTCACAATGATCAAACCCACCCCAAATCCCCCCGTTCGGCTCTTCACCGTGGCCGATGGCATCAGCACCGAAGGCCTGCTGGTCAACCTCAGCGAAACACTCGCCTCGGCCAATGCGCTGAGTTGCGACATCGCCTTTAACCTGGAAGGCGCACCACGCGAGGAATTACTGGGCGTTGCGCAGTTGATCGAGCTGGCGCAGTTGCTGGCTGATCGGGTACACGATGGTGTTGGGCAGACAACAGCCGCAGGCAGCGAATAACACGACTGTGATCGTCCCCACGCAGAGCAGGGGAACGATCAAATTAGGCAGTGGGAACTCCGTGTACCTGCATATCAACGCCCAGGGCTTTTCTAATCACCGCAAAAATCGCCGAGAGATTATCCATGCTTGGATTACCACTGGCTGATAGCATCCGATGCAGGCTTTTGCTCGGTTTGGCGGTTTCCTTTGCGAGTCCTTCAAAGCCCACTGTGGCGTTGACCAAATCGCGCAGAATCACACGTGAAATTTCCGGTTCACCATTGAGAAACAGTGTAGCGGCCTCATCAAGAAGAGCTTGGGCGAATTCAGGATCACGTTGAGCACGCTCGGCGATTGTGTGTTTGTAGCTGCGGGTAAGCGCCATGCTGGTTACCTCTTTTGTTTCACTTTCTTGTCACGCTGATACTGATCGATCAGAGACTTCACGGTCTTGATATCGCGCTTTTGACTGGACTTGTCGCCACCACCGAACAGAATGATTAATCGGTGGCCCTCTTGTATAAGATAAATTCGTAGGCCTGGCCCCCAGTCGATGCGGTATTCGCCGAGCCCATCGAACCATTTGATGTTGCTTGTATTGCCCATTTCAAGTCGAAACAAAGCAGTTGAAACTTTGGTTGCTGCCGGCACACTCAACGATGAAAACCACTCATCGAATGGGCTCAACTGGTTATCGCGTCAGTATTCTTCAATTTCAATCATTGGTCGCCCTGAAGGTAACAAATAGGTTACTAATCAAGCAAGCGAGCGATCCTGACTTATCGAATGAAATCTGCCAACGAATCGATTGTTTCCGCGGGCGACAAAAGCTCCCGATCCACAGCCGCCAACACCGGCCGCTTCAACACCAACACCGGCACCCCACGCTCCCTCGCCACTTCCAGCTTCGGCTCCGTCGCTGTGCTGCCGCTGTTCTTGCTGATCAGCACATCAATCCCACGCCGTTCAAACAACGCGCGTTCATCTTCGATCAGGAACGGACCGCGTGCGCCAATCACTTCACAGCGCTCATTGCCGGGATACACATCCAGCGCGCGCAACGTCCAGAACTGCTCCGGCGGGATCTCATCAAGGTGCTGCAGCGGCTCTCGTCCCAACGTGAACAGCGGGCGCTTGAACGGTTTCAACGCTTCAATCAACGCGGCCCAATCGCTGACCTCTCGCCAATCATCCCCCGCCTGCGGCTGCCACGCCGGACGCCGCAACGCCCAACACGGCACACCGCACACCCTTGCTGCCTCGGCGGCATTGCGGCTGATCTGCGCCGCGTACGGGTGAGTGGCGTCGAGGATCAAGCTGATGTGTTCGTCGCGCACAAACTGCGCCAGCCCTTCGGCGCCGCCATAACCGCCGACACGCACTTGGCAGGCGAGATCGGTCGGCACACGGCCCACACCGGCCAGGCTGTAGATATGTTCCGGCCCCAACGTACGAGCGATAGCCAGCGCTTCGGTCACACCGCCCAGCAGCAGGATGCGTTTCATCGCGGCTTGACCACTTCCAGCAGGGTGATCGGAAGCGCCTGCCGCCACGTATCGAATTCACCCAGCGGCTGGGCCTGAGCGACGTGGATGCGCGTCAGTTCACCGCCATGTTGAGCGCGCCAGTTCATCAAGGTCATCTCACTTTGCAGGGTCACGGCGTTGGCGACGAGCCGGCCGCCGGGGCGCAGGTGTTGCCAGCAGGTGTCGAGCACGCCCTCGCGGGTGACACCGCCGCCGATGAAGATGGCGTCGGGTGCTGTAAGGCCGTGCAAGGCTTCCGGGGCTTTGCCACGAATCAACTGCAAACCGGGCACGCCGAGGGCGTCGCGGTTGTGTTCAATAAGGCCCTGGCGGCCTTCGTCCGCTTCAATCGCCAGTGCGCGGCAACTGGGGTGCGCACGCATCCATTCGATGCCGATGGAGCCGCTGCCCGCACCCACGTCCCACAGCAGCTCGCCGGGCATCGGGGCGAGGCGGGCGAGGGTCATGGCGCGGACGTCGCGCTTGGTCAGTTGGCCGTCGTGCCGGAAGGCGGAATCGGGCAAGCCAGCGAGGCGCGATAGACGGGGTGTGTCGCTGGAGGCCAGGCAGTCGATGGCGACCAGGTTCAAGTCGGCGACCGAGGCGTGTTGCCAATCCTCGGCCAAACCGTCGATGCGCCGCTCATCCGCGCCGTCCAGGTGTTCAAACACTGTCAATCGGCTGGGCCCAAACCCGGATTCGGCCAACAACGAAGCAATCAACGCGGGACTGCCGCCGTCATTACTCAGTACCAATAAACGCACACCCGTGGCCAGATGCGCATTGAGCGCCGCCACCGGCCGGGCCACCACGGACAGCGTCACCACCTCCTGCAACGGCCAGCCCAACCGCGCCGCCGCCAACGACACCGACGACGGCGCCGGCAAGATCAGCAGTTCTTCAGCCGCCACCTGGCGCGCCAAACTGGCGCCCACGCCATAGAACATCGGGTCGCCGCTGGCCAGCACGCACACAGGCTCGCCGCGCCGCGCCAGTACCGGCTCCAGGGAAAACGGGCTCGGCCACACCTGGCGCTCACCACGAATACACACCGGCAACAGGTCCAACTGGCGCTGACCACCTATAATCCGCGAGGCGCGCAACAGGGCATGCCGGGCATTCCTGCCCAGCCCCTTGAAGCCGTCTTCACCGATGCCTACAACCGTCAGCCAGGGCGACATATCAATTCCTTGAACGACATCCGACGGGCAGGCTTTTCATGCCGCCGGACAAAGCAGGCATAATACCGCGCCTTTACCCGTGAACCGGTAGCCCTGTGAACCCAACGCCCGCTCTGAACACCTTGCGCCCCTCGGCTTGTCCGGGGTTGCTGCGTATCGTCCAGGCGCTGGATGGCGGCATTTGCCGGATCAAATTGGCCGGTGGTTCGATCAGCGCCGCCCAGGCCCATGCCGTGGCGGATGCGGCCCAGGCGTACGCGGGGGGCGTGATCGAGGCGACCAACCGCGCGAACCTGCAGATTCGCGGGATCGGTGTCGAGCAAGACGCCTTGATCACCAGGCTGCTGGCTGCCGACCTGGGCCCGAGCAACGCCGCCGGGGATGACGTACGCAACCTGATGCTCAGCCCCAGTGCCGGTATTGATCCACAGATGCTGTTCGACACCCGCCCGCTGGCCGAGCAGATCCTCGCCACCCTGCAAAATCATCCGCGTTTCCATGAGTTGTCGGCCAAGTTCGCCGTGCAACTGGACGGCGGCGAGGCCCTGGCGATGCTCGAGCATCATCACGATCTGTGGCTGTCGGCGTTCGTACGCAATGGCCAGACGCTCCTCGCGTTCGGCCTGGCAGGTTGTCCGGGGCTGGATGCGCCGTTGGCTGCCGTGCCGTTGGAGCAGGGTCATGCATTGGTGGTGGCGGTGTTGGAGGCGTTTCTTGACCTCGCCACCCCAGAGCAAACGCGCATGCGCCATCTGGCTGTGGATAAGTTGCTGAGCCGCCTCAGCCTGCCGCTGCTGCCAGCCGACGGCTTCCAGCGCCCGCCCAGCGGTGCTTTGCTGCACCTCGGGAGTTATCCACAGTCTCAAAAAAATCAATTCTACGTCGCTGCCATCGTACCCTTGGGGCGCCTGGATTCGACGATGCTCAGGGGCGTCGCGCAACTCGCCAACGAACATGGCGACGGCACATTGCGCTTCACCCCTTGGCAAGGTGTGCTGCTGCCCAACGTCGAAAAACCTCACGCCGTGACCCAACGCCTGGGGCAGCTGGGCTTCCTCTGCACTCCCGACCAACCCCTGGCGCGCATGACCGCCTGCACCGGTTCCAGTGGCTGCGTAAAGGCCCTGGCCGATACCAAGGTCGACGCCGTGCGACTGGCCTCATTACAGACCGAGCACGAGGTTCACCTGTCCGGCTGCCCACGCTCCTGCGCTGCGGCACATACCGCGCCGGTCACCCTGCTGGCGGTGAGTCCTGGCCACTACGACCTCTATTTTCGCGATGCCGCCCACCCAGGCTTCGGCCGGCTGCACGCGCGCACTCTTTCCATTGAAGCGGCGGGCGCCCTGCTGCGCGCTCGCCCACGGAGCAACACCGATGATTGATTACATCCGCGACGGTCAGGAGATCTATCGCAACTCCTTCGCCATTATTCGCGCGGAAGCCAAGTTGGAGCGTATCCCGGCTGATTTGGAGAAACTCGCGGTGCGGGTGATTCATGCCTGCGGCATGGTCGAGGCCATCGACGGCCTGCAGTTTTCCGAAGGCGCGGGCAAGGCCGGGCGTGATGCGCTGGCTGCTGGCGCGCCGATTCTGTGTGATGCGCGGATGGTCTCCGAAGGCGTGACCCGCGCGCGCCTGCCGGCCAACAACGAAGTGATCTGCACCCTGCGCGACGACAGCGTGCCGGCGTTGGCGCGGGAGCTGGGCAACACCCGTTCCGCCGCCGCACTGGAGCTGTGGCGCCCGCACCTGGCAGGCAGCGTGGTGGTGATCGGCAACGCGCCGACGGCTTTGTTCTACCTGCTGGAGATGCTCGACGCCGGTGCGCCGAAGCCGGCGCTGATCCTGGGGTTCCCGGTCGGTTTTGTCGGCGCCGCCGAGTCCAAGGCCATGCTGGCCGCCGATAGCCGTGGCGTGCCCTTCGTGATCATGCAAGGCCGCCTGGGCGGCAGTGCCATGGCCGCCGCCGCAGTCAATGCCCTCGCCACGGAGGTCGAATAATGCCGGCACGCGGACGTTTGATCGGCCTGGGCGTCGGTCCCGGTGACCCGGAGCTGATCACCCTCAAGGCCCTGCGCCTGCTGCGCGAGTCGCCCGTGGTGGCGTACTTCGTGGCCAAGGGTAAGAAGGGTAACGCCTTCGGCATCATCGAAGACCATCTGGTGCCGCAACAGACCCTGATGCCGTTGGTGTACCCCGTGACCACCGAAGCGCTGCCGGCGCCGCTGTCCTATGAGCAAGTGATCAGCGACTTCTACGACGGCGCCAGCCTCGACGTCGCCGCGCATCTGGACGCCGGCCGCGACGTGGCGGTGATCTGTGAAGGCGACCCGTTCTTCTACGGCTCCTACATGTACTTGCACGACCGCCTCGCCGAGCGCTACGAAGCCCAGGTCATCCCGGGCGTGTGCTCGATGCTCGGTGGTGCCTCGGTACTTGGCGCGCCATTGGTGTATCGCAACCAGAGCCTGTCAGTGCTCTCGGGTGTGTTGCCCCATGACGACCTCAAGCGCCGCCTGGCGGATGCCGATGCGGCGGTGATCATGAAACTGGGGCGCAATTTCCCCAAGGTGCGCCAGGTGCTGGAAGAACTCGGCCTGGCCGAGCGTGCGCTGTATGTGGAGCGCGCCACCATGGCCAACCAGAAGATCGTGCCGCTGGATCAGGTGGAGCCGATGTCGTCACCGTATTTCTCATTGATCATCGTGCCCGGTGAACGGTGGCAAGGTTGATGAAGCCGGCGATTGTCATCCTGGGCCAGGGCAGCCTGGCCACTGCGCGCAAGATTCAACAGGTTTACCCTGGCGCGCTGATCCATGGCCTGGCCGGGCGGGTCGACGGCGCGGACCAAGCCTACAGTGAGTTCGGTGCGACCCTGCGCCAGCTGTATCAGCAAGGCACGCCGCTGATTGCGTTGTGCGCGGCCGGTATCGTGATCCGCACCCTGGCGCCGCTGCTGCTGGAAAAAGGCGAAGAACCCGCCGTGTTGGCCGTGGCTGAAGACGGCAGTGCCGTTGTACCGCTGCTGGGCGGCCTGGGAGGCGTAAACGTCATGGCGCGGGATGTTGCCGCGGCCCTGGGCGTGAACGCTGCGATCACCACCAGCGGCGAGTTGCGTTTCGGCACCTGCCTGCTCAACCCGCCCGCGGGCTATCAACTGGGCGACCTGGAGCTGGGCAAGCGCTTTGTCTCGGACCTGCTGGCCGGCGAAAGCGTGCGCATCGAAGGTGCCGCGCCGTGGCTGGACCAGGCCAACCTGCCGCAGGATCAGCAGGCGCGCCTGGCGATTCATGTGGGCAATACCGAGCGTGCGCCTGCGGCCAATGAATTGCTGATCTATCCGAAGAACGTCTGCGCTACGTGCAAGCCCGGTGCGCAGTTGGCGGCGCGTGTGCGCACGGCGTTGCATGACGCGGGGATCGCCGTGCAATCCCTGGCCTGCCTGTTGGCCAGTGAGACGCAGATGGCGCAAGCATCGTTGCAGGATGCCGCGCTGGAGTTGGGTGTGCCGCTGCGCTTCGCCAAGGTGGAGCAAGACGCAGAGATCATGCTCACTGTCGCCGAGCAGCCCCTGGATGTGTCGCAAATTGGCCGCGCGCGTGGGCGCCTCGCCGTGATCGGCCTGGGCCCTGGCGCGGCCGAACTGATGGTTCCGGCGGTGAAGGCCGAGCTGGCGCGTTGCACCGATGTACTGGGCTATGAAACCTATGTGCGCATGGCCGGGCCTTTCCGTGACGACCAGGTGCAGCACTGCACTGATAACCGTGAAGAAATGCAGCGTGCACGCCACGCGTTCGAGCTGGCAGCCCAAGGCCGTTCGGTGGTGGTGGTGTCGTCCGGCGACCCTGGTGTATTCGCCATGGCTGCGGCGGTGATCGAGGCGTTGCACGAGTCCAGTGACCCGGCGTGGCATCAGGTCGACCTGGAAATCCTGCCGGGGGTGTCCGCCAGCCTGGCCACGGCTGCCCAGGCAGGCGCACCGTTGGGACATGATTTCTGTGTGATGTCGCTGTCGGATAACCTCAAGCCCTGGGCGATTATCGAAAAACGCCTGGACCTCGCTTCCCAGGCCGATCTGGCCCTGGCGTTCTACAACCCGATCTCGCGGGCGCGGCCATGGCAATTGGGGCGTGCCCTGGAAATCGTCGCGCAGCACCGCACGGCCGACACGCCGGTGGTACTGGGCCGCGATATCGGTCGCCCCGGCCAGACCCTGCGGGTCACCACGCTGGGGCAACTTACGCCCGACCAGGTGGACATGCGCACCATGGTGCTGGTCGGCTCATCCACCACCTGCACGTTCCCACGTGCCGGTGGCGGTGAGTGGGTGTACACGCCGCGCTGGTACGGGGCCAAGCCCGTCGCCTGAAAACGGCCCCGCAGTGGCCCGAAAGCTCCGAGTGACGATGGGTGAACACCTGCCGTTATGCGGGGCTTTTTCTTTTTTTGTCGATGAAAGCCGGAAGGCCGGGGGATACGCCCAACGATCGCTGGGAGGCGTTTTTCGCGGTGTGTTCGCAAGCGATGTTTGTCGTCTGGAAAACCCGCCAGCCCCTGGACTAGTGTGGTCACACGCCCTATGTGGGGTGCTTGTGGAGAACTGGAAAATGGAGCGACATCACAGAAGGATCAATCACACCAAACGGCGCAAGTTGATCGCCGCGTACAAACTGCCTGGGGCGCCTGGGGCGCAGCCGGTCAAGATCGACGTCGAGGATGACTGCAATGCGGCGGTGGTGAACAACGGCGTGATTTCATTTGCCGACGGCCTGAGCGGCCTGAACCGCGAGTACATTCGCAAAAGCTATCTGCTGGCCAGCAGCTACGTGAGCGATGTGTTGAAGGTCCACCGGGGTACGGAACAGTGGTACGACGAATTCATCAAGGTCATGGTCAGCCTGGGCTGGCTGCCGGTGCGCAGTCGCTTCGAGCGGGTCTCAGGCTCTGGCAAGGGCCTGACGGTGCAACTGGCAGCGTTGAATATCATTGCTGCCATGCTGGCGTCGACATCCCTGAGCGGACCCTGGCTGGAGGCGCTGCCGAAGTTGGCGGCCGATGCGTTGGAAGCCTTGAAGCAACAGCCGGCTTCTTTCGAGCTGTTCAAGCGCAACAGCACCGTACGCCAGGGCGGTGATTTTGGCCTGGCATCCTGCGCCGAGCGCGACGGCGAAGTGATGATGGTACTGGTGACCTACAGCAGCCAGGGCGTGAGCAAGCAGGTGGGCTTGCCGTTTCTGGAGTGGGACAGCTCGTCGTTCGAGGCTTTCAGCGGGCAAACCTGCCTGGTGCTGAATACCTCGGTGGTCAACGAAAAAACCATCCAATTGATGCGTGAGAGTGCGGGCGACAAGGTCCAGCTGGCAATCGCCAAGTACCGGATCTAGGGCACCAGGTAACCGCGCACGCCGGTAAAGATGATTTGCGCAGCGAGGGCGCACACGAACAACCCCATCAACCGGCTGACAATCTGTAAGCCCTGGTCGCCGAGAATGCGTTCGATACGGTTGGACAGGTACAGCACCACGCCCACTGTGAGGCTGGCCAGGGCGATGCTGAGGATGGCGGAGATCTTGTCATCCCAATGGGGCTGGCTGACGCCCATCACCAGCAGCGCACCGATAGTGCCGGGGCCGACCGTGAGCGGGATCGTCAGCGGCACAATGGTGACGTCCTGTTGCACGTTGTCGGTCTGTACCGCCGACTTGCCCTGGGCCATCCCCAGGGCGGAGATAAACAGCACACTGCCGGCGCCGATGCGGAAAGCATCCACGGTGATGCCGAATACACTGAAAATCACCCGGCCGAACAGGTAGAGCAACACGCTTGAGATCAGGGTCGCCAGCGCCACTTTCCAGGCCAGGCGCCGCCGCTCCTTGCTGGAGTAGCCACGGGTCAGGCTGATAAAGCAGGACAGTACGAAGAACGGGCTGTAGAGCACCAGCATCTTCAGGTAAACGCTGAATAGCACGTGGAGCATGGGAGCGGCTCGTGGGCGGGGAAAGTGTGGAGAGTCTATCAGGCGTCAGAGATCAAATGTGGGAGGGCGCGTGCCCCGATGACCATGGGTATCTGCCCCACTTTTCAGCCCCAGACAAATCCCCCCTGTGGCGAGCGGGCTTGCCCCGCGTTGGGCTGCGAAGCGGCCCCAAGCCCAGCCTCTACAGAGTGTCTGATACACCGCGTTCTTTTTTTACTGGGGCTGCTGCGCAGCCCAACGCGGGGCAAGCCCTAATGCCGTTCAGTTAAGCGTACATCGCCTTCTGTAGGAGCGAGCTTGCTCGCGAAAAACGTCAACGATAACGCGTGTTTCCTGAGTGAACGCGGCGCCTGTGAGTTCTTCGCGAGCAAGCTCGCTCCTACAAAAAAGCCTTAACTGAACGGCATTAGGGCAAGCCCGCTCGCCACAACAAGCGGGCTTGCCACAACAGTTCTATCTGCCGGGTGTTCTGCGTTCAGGACGGGGCGTGTTCCGGGCGTTGTTGACGCTGCGCCACCCAGAACTCCACCAATTCGCGCAGTTGTGACAGCTCTACCGGCTTGGCCATATGCCCGTCCATTCCGGCCTGGCGTGCGCGTTCTTTATGTTCCGAGAGGATGTGCGCCGTGAGGGCGACGATCGGCGTGCGGATGCGTTGGTGGCTGACCTCCCACGCACGCAATTGCTGGGTCGCCGAGAAGCCGTCGAGGATCGGCATTTCACAGTCCATCAATACCAGGTCGTAGCGCTGGGCTTTCATCGCTTCCAGGGCTTCTTCGCCATTGCTGGCGGTGTCCGGGTTGAGGTTGAGCTTGCCCAGCATGCCGCGGATCACTTTGGTGGAGATGCTGTTGTCTTCAGCGACCAGGATGCGGAAATCACTGGGCACGATGACAGGCGCTGGCACGCTCAGGGGCGCGCGGGGCTGTACATTGCCTTTGCTGCGCTGGGTCAGCTCGTCGGCCAGGGTGGTCTTGAGGGTATAGCCGGCCACCGGCTTGGCGAGGATGCGCTTGATTCCGCAATTGCGCGCAATGATCTTGCTCGGCGCGTTGCTGATGCCGGTGAGCATGATCAGCAGGATGTCGTGGTTCAGGCTCGGGTCTTCCTTGATTTTCGCCGCCAGTTGCATGCCGGTCATGCCCGGCATGTTCTGGTCGAGCAGCACCACATCGAAGTAATCACGCAGGTGCGCCTTGGTGCGCAGCAGCGCCAGGGCTTCCTTGCCCGACGGCACGGCGCTGACGTTGAGGCCCCAGGCGGTGCATTGCTGCACGAGCACTTTGCGGCAGGTGTCGTTGTCGTCCACCACCAGTACCCGCGCGCCCTTGAGCGGGCCATCGAGGTCGGAGGTCGGGTGCTCCAGGCGTTCCGGGTCCAGCGGCAGGGTCAGCCACAGGGTGCTGCCCTGTTGCGCGCCACTCTTGATACCAAATTCGCCATTCATCAACAGGATCAGTTGGCGTGCGATCACCAGGCCCAGGTGGCCGGTCAAGCGCGTCTCCGACAGGAAGTTCTTGCTGTGCAACTCACTGTGCAGCAACGCGTCGCGCTCGGCGGCTTCCATCGGCAGGCCGCTGTCTTGTACGGCAATGCGCAGGCGCGGCTTGGTGCTGCGTTCGTCCAGTGCCACGACGATCAGCACTTCACCTTCGTCGGTTTTCTGCAGGGCGTTTTCCAGCAGGCTCAGCATCGCCTGGCGCAGGCGTGTCGGGTCGCCGCTGATCACGCGCGGCACCTGGGGCTGGATAAAACTGATCAGCTCGACGTTCTGCTGCTCGGCCTTGGCGCGGAAGATGCTCAGGCAGTCTTCGATCAGGGCATTCAGGTCGAACTGCACGTCGTCCAGTTCGATTTGCCCGGATTCGAGCTTGGAGATATCGAGAATCTCGTTGATCAGCGTGAGCAGTTCATTACCGGCGCTGTGAATGGTCTGCACATAGTCGCGCTGCTTCACCGACAAAGGCGTGCCCAACAGCAGTTCGGTCATGCCCAGCACGCCGTTCATGGGGGTACGGATTTCGTGGCTGATTTTCGCCAGGAACTCGGCCTTGGCGGCGATTTCGGCATTGCTGGCGGCCAGGTCGCGGCTGACACTGAAGCGTTTTTCGACAATCGCGCGCTGGCGCTCGCCCAGGGCCAGGCTCATCAGCAGGCCGCTGAGGCAGACAAACCCGAGCAAGGTGATGATCAGGCCTTGGGGTGCTACCAGGGTCAGACCGAGCAGGGCGGGCAGGATGATCAACGTGCCGATGTTGAATACGACCATCGCCGCCACGAACAGCCGCGCCGGGCGGTAGCCTTTTTGCCAGTGGTAGGCCGAGACAAACAGCATGCTCAGGCCCGCCAGCGCTACCAGGACGTAGGTGATGATGTTCAGCGGCAGGGTATTGACGAACAACAGCAACAGGCCGCACAGCACGATCAGCAGGATGTCGGCCATCAGCAGCTTGTTCAGCGGGTGCGGGCCCAGGGGCATGAAGAAGCGGTAGGCAAACATCAGCCCGCAGGGTGCAGTCAGCAGAAGGGCGAGGTAGGCGCCTGGCGTCTGGATCGCGTGCCAGTCGGGCAGCCATGGCCCCACCAGGTTGAGCAGCAGCGCCAGGCTGAGCATCAACAGGCCTTCGCACGCCGCCAGCCACAGGCTGCTGCGCGAGCGGTGGTAGGCGAAACGTGTGAGGTTGTGCAGGATCAACATCAACAGGCAGCCGAACAGCAGGCCATAGATCAGCGTCTGGTTCTGGTCGGCGGCGGCCAGGACGGCCGGCTCCAGGGTGATGTAGGGGCGCAGTTCGTGTTCCGAGACCAGGCGCAGGTACACCTCGAGGGGCTTTTGGCTCTGGGGCATCGGCAGCATGAAATCGCTGCTGGGCAACGGGCGTTCCGCCTGGGGCTGGCGGGTGCCGGTGCTCTGTTGTTCGATCAGGGTGTCGCCGTCCAGCACATAGAGGCTCAGGTGTGAGACGTCCGGGGCGAATATGCGCAGCACTTGCTCGTGCTTGCCGGGCTGCAGCTTGAAACGTACCCACAACGCACCGTCCGGCACGGCGGCGGTAATCCGGTCCAGTTCGATGGGGCTGAATTGATTGGTGTAGCGCGAGGAACGGATGTCGCTCAGTTGCAGGTCGGCCTGTTCATCAAGCAATACCGCCCAGCCACTGCCTTGCGCGGCGGCCTGGGCCGGGAACAAGCAGAGCAGTGTCAGCAGACTGACAGTAAAACCTATGGCGATCCTGAGCCAGCGCACGGCGAAATCCCTTCGTAGGTTGATGCACGGTTAACTATGCGCGGGGAGGCCTGTATACGGCAAGGGCCAGAGGCCCTTGCCTAACCGAACGGATAGCTAGTGTTACTGGTTTTCGCCACGTTCGCGTGCAATGGCGCGATAACCGATGTCCGTGCGGTAGAAACAGCCTTTCCAGTCGATCTTCGCCGCCAGCTTGTAAGCCTGTTGCTGCGCAGCGTCGACACTGGCACCCATCGCGGTAGCGCACAACACACGGCCACCCGCGGTGACAACCTTGCCATCCTTGAGCGCGGTGCCCGCATGGAACACCTTGCCTTCCAGCGTAGCAGCCGCGTCCAGGCCTTCAATCACATCGCCTTTGGCGTAGTCGGCAGGGTAGCCGCCGGCTGCCAGCACGATGCCGACGCTCGGGCGTGGATCCCACTGTGCTTCAACCTTGTCCAGCGCCTGGGCGAGGGCGGCTTCCACCAGCAGCACCAGGCTCGATTGCAGGCGCAGCATCACGGGTTGGGTTTCCGGGTCACCGAAGCGGCAGTTGAACTCGATGACTTTCGGGTTGCCGGCCTTGTCGATCATCAGGCCTGCGTACAGGAAGCCGGTGTACACGTTGCCTTCGTCGGCCATGCCGCGCACGGTTGGCCAGATCACCAGGTCCATGACGCGCTGGTGCACCTCGGCGGTCACCACCGGGGCTGGGGAGTAGGCACCCATGCCGCCGGTGTTCGGGCCGCTGTCGCCGTCGCCGACGCGCTTGTGGTCCTGGCTGGTGGCCATCGGCAGTACGTTCTTGCCGTCGACCATCACGATAAAGCTGGCTTCTTCGCCGTCGAGGAACTCCTCGATGACCACGCGCGAACCGGCATCACCAAACGCGTTGCCGGCGAGCATGTCGCGCACCGCGTCTTCGGCTTCCTGCAAGGTCATGGCGACGATCACGCCTTTACCGGCGGCCAGGCCGTCGGCCTTGATCACGATCGGTGCGCCTTTTTCACGCAGGTAGGCCAGGGCCGGCTCGATCTCGGTGAAGTTCTGGTAGTCGGCGGTCGGGATCTTGTGGCGCGCCAGGAAATCCTTGGTGAAGGCTTTCGAGCCTTCCAGCTGGGCCGCGCCAGCGGTTGGGCCGAAGCAATCCAGGCCGCGGCTGCGGAACAGGTCCACGACACCGGCAACCAATGGCACTTCCGGACCGACGATGGTCAGGGAGACGTTTTTCTCGGCGAAGTCGGCCAGTTGTTCCAGGGCCAGTACGTCGATGGCGACGTTTTCGCACTTGGCTTCGATGGCGGTACCGGCGTTGCCGGGGGCGACGAAGACTTTCTGGACGCGTGGGTCCTGGGCAACTTTCCAGGCCAGGGCGTGTTCACGGCCACCGCTGCCAATGATCAAAACATTCATGTCAAAAACCTCTGTGAAACGCTGTGCTTTCTGTAGGAGCGAGGGGGACGCCTAGTTCTTGCTCGCGAAGATCGTCAACGATGACGGGGGGCATCTGGCTCCCCGTGGCGTTTTCGGGCTTTTCGCGAGCAAGCTCGCTCCTACAGTAGGAAAGCAGTGGTGTTTAGTGACGGAAGTGGCGCATGCCGGTGAAGACCATGGCAATGCCGGCTTCATCTGCGGCGGCGATCACTTCGGCGTCACGCATCGAGCCGCCCGGTTGGATCACGGCAGTCACGCCAGCTTTCGCGGCATTGTCCAGACCGTCGCGGAACGGGAAGAACGCATCGGAAGCCATCACTGAACCGGCGACCTGCAACCCGGCGTGTTCGGCCTTGATCGCGGCGATACGCGCCGAGTTCACGCGGCTCATCTGGCCGGCGCCGACACCGATGGTCTGGCGGTTCTTGGCGTAGACGATGGCGTTGGACTTCACATACTTGGCCACTTTCCAGGCGAAGATCAGGTCGTTGATTTCCTGCTCGGTCGGCGCGCGCTTGGTCACTACCTTCAGGTCGGCGCTGCTGATCATGCCAATGTCGCGGCTCTGGACCAGCAAGCCGCCATTGACGCGCTTGTAGTCCCAGGCGGCGGCGCGTTCGGCCGACCACTCGCCGCAGGCCAGCAGGCGCACGTTGGCTTTCGCGGCAACAATGGCGCGGGCTTCTTCGCTGACGGAGGGCGCGATGATCACTTCGACGAACTGACGCTCGACGATGGCCTTGGCGGTCTCGGCGTCCAGTTCACGGTTGAAGGCGATGATGCCGCCGAAGGCCGACTCGGTGTCGGTGGCGTAGGCCAGTTCGTAGGCCTGGCGGATGCCGCCTTCAGCGTCGGGGCTGACGGCCACGCCGCATGGGTTGGCGTGCTTGACGATCACGCAGGCGGGCTTGACGAAGCTCTTCACGCATTCCAGCGCGGCGTCGGTATCGGCCACGTTGTTGTAGGACAGCTCTTTGCCTTGCAGCTGGGTCGCGGTGGCGATGCCCACTTCGGCCGGTTTGGCTTCCACGTAGAACGCCGCGCTCTGGTGCGGGTTCTCGCCGTAGCGCATTTCCTGGGCCTTGATGAACTGGCTGTTGAAGGTGCGCGGGAACTGGCTGCGGCCTTCAGTGCTCAGGGTTTCGGCGGCCTGGTTCACGGTGCCCATGTAGTTGGCGATCATGCCGTCGTAGGCGGCAGTGTGTTCGAACGCCTTGAGCATCAGGTCGAAACGCTGGGCGTAGGTCAGGCCACCGGCCTTCAGGCTTTCCAGCACTTGGGCGTAGTCGCTGGCGTTGACCACGATCGCCACGTCTTTGTGGTTCTTGGCCGCCGAGCGCACCATGGTCGGGCCGCCGATGTCGATGTTCTCGATGGCGGTCGGCAGGTCGCAGCCTGGCTTGTTGATGGTGGCTTCGAACGGGTAGAGGTTGACGGCCACCAGGTCGATCGGCTTGATGCCGTGTTCGTTCATGATCGCGTCGTCGACGCCGCGACGGCCGAGGATGCCGCCATGGATTTTCGGGTGCAGGGTCTTGACCCGACCGTCCATCATTTCTGCGAAACCGGTGTAGTCCGCGACTTCTACTGCGGCCACGCCGTTGTCCTGCAGCAGTTTGAAGGTCCCGCCCGTGGAGAGGATTTCCACGCCCAGGGCTTCCAGCCCCCGGGCAAATTCGAGGATCCCGGTCTTGTCGGAAACACTGATCAAGGCGCGGCGGATCGGCAGGCGGGTAGTCTGGTCGGTCATTTCAATTTCCATCAAAAGCAAAGGAGTCAGCAAAAAAGGCGACCGGTTTTACGCGGGCGCCTTTCTGGTTGGATTGAATGCTTACAGCAAATCGTATTGTTTGAGCTTTTTGCGCAAGGTGCCACGGTTGAGGCCCAGCAGCTCACTGGCTTTGGTCTGGTTGCCCTTGACGTAGTTCATCACGCTTTCGAGCAAGGGTGCCTCGACTTCGGAGAGCACCAGGTTGTACACGTCCGTGACGGAAGCGCCCTCAAGGTGGGCGAAATAATTGTGCAGCGCCTTCTCGACACTCCCGCGAAGGGTCTGGCCTTCTTCGCTCGGCGTGTTGAGGTGCTGTTTCAAATTGACGTTGTCGCTCACGGGTGTTGTTCCACTCACTAAAGTCTCGGTCATCATCGTCATGCGGCCACCCCCTTTCCGTCCCCTGTCCCCAGGCTCTTGTAACGTTCGCTGAAGAACTCACGAACGTTGGCGCACTGTGCTTCCGTATCATCCAAACGATTGAAGTGGGCGCGGAACTCCCTGGCGCCCGGCAGGGTTGCGAGATACCAGCCGACATGCTTGCGAGCAATGCGTACTCCCATCACGTCTCCATAGAAGGCGTGCAGGGCGGCCAGATGCTCTAGCAGAATACGTTCCACCTCGATCAACTCCGGTGCCGGCAGGGTTTCGCCCGTACGCAGAAAATGCTCGATCTCACGAAAAATCCACGGTCGCCCCTGGGCGGCCCGGCCAATCAACAGGCCATCGGCACCGGTTGCGTGCAGCACGCGCCGGGCTTTCTCGGCTGAATCGATATCGCCATTGGCAAACACCGGCATCGACACCGCCTGCTTGATCGCGGCAATGGTGTCGTACTCGGCTTCACCGGTGTACAGATCGGCGCGGGTGCGGCCATGTACCGCCAGCGCTGTAATACCCGCCTGTTCGGCGATCTTCGCCACCGTCAGGCCATTCTTGTTGTCCCGGTCCCAGCCGGTACGAATCTTCAGGGTCACCGGCACATCCACTGCGGCGACAACGGCCTGCAGGATCTCGGTGACCAACTGCTCGTCCTTCAACAACGCGGAACCGGCGGCCTTGTTGCAAACCTTCTTGGCCGGGCAGCCCATGTTGATATCAATGATCTGCGCACCCAGCTCCACGTTGGCTCGGGCCGCATCCGCCAGCATCTGTGCATCTCCACCGGCGATCTGTACCGAGCGGGGCTCGGGATCACCTTCGTGGATCATGCGCATCCGCGATTTGCGGGTGTTCCACAAGCTCATGTCGCTGGTGACCATTTCCGAGACTACTAGACCCGCGCCCAAACGCTTGCACAGCTGACGAAAGGGCTGGTCGGTGACGCCCGCCATGGGGGCGAGAATCAAGCCATTCTGCAATGTGTATGGGCCGATGCGTACCGCCGACATAGGACTTCCCTGTTGTGGGGCCGGATCATTAGAGTTCGAAAAAGGGTTGGCATGATACCCGCTCTCGATGACTGGATAAAGGCTGAATTGGATAAAATCTGAACAGTTATTTCTTTATCGCCACCGGTTTGGTCGCCGGTGACTCAGTCTGGAATCTATCGTAAAGCTTCGCTGCGTGAACCGATTCACTCGGGCGAGTGGAAGCTCAGGCTGTAATTCACGGCTTTGTTGCCCGGATCGAGGATGTCCAGGGAGATATGGATCGGCGTCTGGGAGGGCATTTCGCTCACCCCGGCCAGCTCGCCACTCAGGTATTCGGCGGGCTTGAAGCGACGACTGGCGATCAGGCCGCCGTTCAAATCGGCAAAGCGCAGTTCCAGCAGCGGGAATGGCTGGGAAAACGTCGCGCGGTTATAGATGATCGCGTCCACCACCAGCGCCCCGGCGAAGTCCGGATGGCTGCGTACCACCAGGTTGCTGCTCTTGATATGGGCGATATCGACGCGCGACGGCACGGTGCAGCCCAATGTCGGGCATAACTGCTGGAACCATGGGCGGTAGGCGTCCTGGCGGGCCAGGTCGTCGAATTGGTAGGCGATGTACTGGCCGGCTAGGCCGGCGGCGGCGATCAGCACCAGCAACAGCCAGATCAGGCGACGGCCCCAACCCGACGGGCGTTTCTGCGCGTAGAGGTGCAGCGGGTCGTCTTCCAGGTCCTGGAGGACATCGTCGTGGGCACCGGTCTCGGCGCGCGGGCGTTTGCGGCGGGGCAGGGGGCGTTCTTCGGGGGCTGCCGTGTCTGCTTCGTCGGTAATGGGGGTGACGGGCGGGTCGAGTTCAGCCGCGTCATGGGTGGCATGCAGCGGTGGTTCGTCATCGATATCGTCCATGCTGAATGACATGGACGGTTCGGTGCGCTGTCGGGGCGCCGTTGCCTTGGCTGGCTCAGGCTCGTCTTCAGCGGCTTGGGTGCGTTCTTCAGGCGGCTCGCTGAACAGGCTGGCGGCCCACTTTTCTTCCTCGGCCTTGACGGTATCGCGGCTGGCGCTGAGGGACTCTTCTTTTTGCCGGCGGTCGGAGCCGGGTTGGCGACGCTCCGCACCCACCGGCTGGGTGTGCTGAATCTCGCGGCGTTCCAGCTTGGCCAGTTCTTCGTCCAGGTCCAGGTTATCCAGGTCCAGCTCTTCGGCTGTCCACTGCTTCTGGCTGATTGCCCGTGTTGTCTCGGGCGCTGCCTGCGGGGCTGGCTCAAGGGCCGCCGGTGGTTCCACAGCGGCGGCGGGCGCGTGGGCGCGCTGCTCGAGTAACTGGCGAGCGGCGTTGAACACTTGCAGGCACGAGCCGCAGCGCACTACGCCGCGGGCCACGCTCAACTGAGCGTGGTTGACGCGAAAGCGCGTTTGGCAATGCGGACATTGGGTGACGAAACTGTCGGTCATGCGGCCATCCGATTCAGGCAAGCGCTCATTCTAGCGCCGACGCCCGCTGATGCGTACCCAGCCATCGCGGTTGGCGATCGGATCCAGCTCGAAATCCTTCGCGTACGCGGCGGCAACGTCTTCGCCTTGCTCGGCAAGGATACCCGACAGCGCCAGGCGGCCACCCGGCTTGACCAGGCTCGACAGCTGCGGCGCCAGGGAGACCAGCGGGCCGGCGAGGATGTTGGCCACCAGCACATCGGCTTGCACCTGGGGCAAGTGCTCCGGCAGGTACAGTGGGAATTTGCCTTCAGGGATGTTGTTGCGCCCGGCGTTGTCGCGGGAGGCTTCCAGGGCTTGCACGTCGATGTCGGTGCCCACGGCTTCCTTGGCGCCCAGCAGCAGGGCGGCAATCGCCAGGATCCCCGAGCCGCAGCCGAAGTCCAGCACGTGGCTGTCGGTCAGGTCCTGGCCGTCCAGCCATTCCAGGCACAGGGCCGTGGTCGGGTGGGTGCCGGTACCGAAAGCCAGGCCCGGGTCGAGCAGCAGGTTGACTGCATCCGGCTCAGGGGCGGCATGCCAGCTTGGCACGATCCACAGGCGCTGGCCGAAACGCATTGGCTGGAAGTTGTCCATCCAGCTGCGTTCCCAGTCCTGGTCTTCGATCACTTCGCTGTGGTGCTCTGGCAGCGGGCCACCGGTGAGCAGTTCCATATGGGCGAGGACGGCGGCGGCATCGGTGCCGTCTTCGAACAGGGCGAGCAGATGGGTATGGGACCACAGCGGGGTGGTATTGAGTTCCGGCTCGAAGATCGGTTGGTCTTCGGCGTCCATGAACGTCACCGACACCGCGCCCACTTCGAGGAAAGCGTCTTCGTAGGTTTCGGCTTGTTCTGGGCTGATGGCGAGGCGGACTTGCAGCCAAGGCATGGCGGGCACCTTTGAATAAAAATGAGTGTGCGACGAGCGAGGTCGCGAAAGCGCGCAAGTTTACGCCAGCGAACAGCAGAAGACGACACTACTGACTGCACGCCGGTCAAATGTGGGAGGGGGCTTGCCCCGATGCAGTGTGTCAGTCTCAGTATCTGTCACTGATCCACCGCTATCGGGGGCAAGCCCCCTCCCACATTTGGACTGTGTACATCTTCAAAGTAGAGGGCCCACAAACAACAAAGCCGCCCGAAGGCGGCTTTGTTGGGTGGAGCACTTACTGGTTGGCCAGCTTGTGTTCCAGGTAGTGAATGTTCACACCACCCTCGCAGAAGCCTTCATCGCGAACCAGGTCCCGATGCAGCGGGATGTTGGTCTTGATGCCGTCGACCACGATTTCGTCCAGGGCGTTGCGCATACGGGCCATGGCCTCGTCGCGGGTGGCGCCCCAGGTGATCAGCTTGCCGATCAACGAGTCGTAGTTGGACGGGACCTTGTAGCCGCTGTACAGGTGCGAATCGACGCGAACGCCGTTGCCGCCTGGGGCATGGAAGTGCTTGACCAGGCCTGGGCTCGGGATAAAGGTCTTCGGGTCTTCGGCGTTGATCCGGCACTCCAGGGAGTGGCCGTGGATCTTCACGTCGTCCTGGGTGAAGGACAACACGTTGCCGGCGGCGATGCTCAGCATCTCCTTGACGATGTCGATACCGGTGACCATCTCCGAAACCGGGTGCTCTACCTGCACGCGAGTGTTCATCTCGATGAAGTAGAAGCGACCGTTCTCGTAGAGGAACTCGAAGGTACCGGCGCCACGGTAGTTGATGTCGATGCACGCCTTGACACAGCGCGCCAGGACTTCCTGGCGGGCTTTCTCGTCCAGGCCCGGTGCTGGTGCTTCTTCCAGTACCTTCTGGTGACGACGTTGCAGCGAGCAGTCGCGATCACCCAGGTGGATGGCGTGGCCCTGGCCGTCAGACAGAACCTGCACTTCCACGTGACGTGGGTTGGTCAGGTACTTTTCCAGGTAGACCATCGGGTTGCCGAACCAGGCGGCAGCTTCCGAGCGGGTCTGCTTGGCCGCTTCGATCAGTTCTTCTTCCTTGTGCACCACGCGCATGCCGCGACCACCACCGCCACCGGCGGCCTTGATGATCACCGGGTAACCGACTTCGCGACCAATGCGCAGGGCGGTTGCCTCGTCTTCAGGCAGCGGGCCGTCGGAGCCAGGCACGGTGGGTACGCCGGCGGCGATCATGGCGTCCTTGGCCGAGACCTTGTCGCCCATCAGGCGAATGGTTTCGGCTTTCGGGCCGATGAAGGCAAACCCGGATTTTTCCACCTGTTCGGCGAAATCGGCGTTTTCCGCGAGGAAGCCGTAGCCCGGGTGGATGCCATCAGCGCCGGTCACTTCAGCGGCCGCGATGATGTTCGAGACTTTCAGGTACGAGTTCGTGGCCAGTGGCGGGCCGATGCAGATGCTTTCGTCCGCCAGTTTCACGTGCATCAATTCGGTATCGGCCGTCGAGTAAACAGCGACGGTCTTGATGCCCTCTTCCTTACAGGCGCGCAGGATACGCAGCGCGATCTCGCCGCGGTTGGCGATCAGGACTTTTTGCAGTTTCTTCGCAGGTTTCAACATCGAAGGCGCTCCGCGGTTCAAACGATGGTGAACAGCGGCTGGTCGTACTCAACCGGCTGACCGTTTTCTACCAGGATGGATTCGACGACGCCGGCTTTTTCAGCGGTGATGTGGTTCATCATTTTCATCGCTTCCACGATGCAGATGGTGTCGCCCACTTTCACGGTCTGGCCTACTTCAACGAAGGCTGGCGAGGTCGGTGCCGGGGTGCGGTAGAACGTACCGACCATTGGCGACTTGACCACGAAGCCGTTCAGCGCTGGCGCGGCCGGTGCGGCTGGAGCAGCGGCAGCAGTAGGTGCGGCGGCCGGCGCGGCAGCAGGTGCCGGTGCTTGCATTTGTGGTGCGTAGAACTGTTGGGCCGGGGTCTTGCTGTGACGGCTGATCCGTACGGACTCTTCGCCTTCCTTGATTTCCAGCTCGTCGATACCGGATTCTTCCAGCAGTTCGATCAGTTTCTTAACTTTACGGATATCCATGAATCATCAACTCCCAAGGGTCGGTCAGGGGCGCTTGGCCTGTTCTTCAAGCTGTTCCAGGGCGGCCTCCAGGGCCAGTCGGTAACCGCTGGCGCCAAGGCCGCAGATCACTCCTACCGCTACGTCGGAGAAGTAAGAGTGATGGCGGAAAGGTTCGCGTTTGTGCACGTTGGACAAATGCACTTCGATGAATGGGATGCTCACCGCCAGCAACGCGTCACGTAATGCAACGCTTGTATGCGTAAAAGCGGCGGGATTGATCAGGATAAAGTCCACGCCTTCGCCGCGCGCGGCATGGATGCGATCAATCAATTCGTACTCGGCATTGCTTTGCAGGTAGAGCAAATGGTGGCCGGCATCACGGGCCCGTCGTTCCAGATCAAGGTTGATCTGATCGAGGGTCACTGCCCCGTAGACGCCCGGTTCACGGGTGCCGAGCAGGTTCAGGTTGGGTCCGTGAAGAACCAGTAAGGTCGCCATCGGCTGTTCCTTGTTATTGATGTGGGTACGGCAGAACCCGGCGACTATGCCGCAAAGCCTTTGTGACTGTCCAGTTCTATGCAGTAGGCGGCACGATTAGCGAGGATAGCGCAAAATTTATGACTGAGGCCTGGGATCCGGTCATGGGTAATACCGTCTTGAAACCTGTAGCGATCAAATGTGGGAGGGGGCTTGCCCCCGATAGCGGTGGATCAGTCACATAGATGTCGACTGACACTCCGCTATCGGGGGCAAGCCCCCTCCCACATTTGTTGTTCACCTGGCGCCTGGCGGGGGGTCAGACCCGGAAGGCTTTTACGGCGGTATTGAGCTGCCCACCCAGCACCAGCAGGTGCTCACCCTGGCTACGTCCCTGGCCGATGCGCAGCAAATTATCCTCACCCAGTTGGTGAATCCGCTCGCTGTTATCGCGAATCTCACTCACCGCGCCACTCTGCTGCGCGGTCACATCGGCGATGCGCACGGCGGTGTCGGAGATGGTCTGGATCGCGCTGACGATTTCATCCAGGGCGCCGTCCGCTGCCTGGGCTTGCTGGGCGGTGGCCTCGGCGTGTTCGACCTGGGCGCGCATGCCCTGCACCGATTGGTGGGCCGCGGTTTGCAGGCCGGTGATCAAGCCCTGGATTTCGGCGGTGGCGCCAGCGGTACGTTGGGCCAGGGTGCGTACTTCGTCGGCGACCACGGCAAAACCGCGCCCGGCCTCACCGGCACGTGCGGCTTCGATGGCGGCGTTGAGTGCCAGCAGGTTGGTCTGGTCGGCAATCGAACGGATCACTGTCAGCACCCCACCGATAGTCGCGGACTCTTCGGCGAGTTTTTCGATCATCTGTGCGTTTTGCTGCACTTCGCCTACCAGCGCATGCAGTCCGGTCAGGCTCAGACCGATCACTCGCTGGCCTTGCTCGACCGCCTGGCCCGCGCTGCGGCTGGCGCCGGCTGCCTGGCTGGCATCGCCGGCCACCTGCTGGATGGTCGCTTCCAGTTCGCCCAGGGAATCGCGGATCTGCGCGGTATCCCCGGCCTGGCGTTCGGCGCCATCGTGCAGGCCGCTGCTCAACTCGGCCAGGGCCCGGCTGCTGCCGGCCACTTCTTCGGCATTGCCGCGAATGGTGCCCACCAGGTCCACCAGATAGGCGCGCAGCCGGTTCAAGGACGCCTCGATATCGCGCAGTTCGCGGTTGGTCTTGCCCAGGGCAATCGGCTGGCTGAAGTCACCTTCGGCCCATGTCGACAAGGCCGGTGCCAGGTTGGTCAGCACCCGCGCCAAGCGCCGTTGGAGGGTGTCGATCAGCAGCGCGATCAACAGGATCAGGCCAATCATCACCCCTTGCATCAGGCGCACTTCGCCCTGGATCTGCGCATGCTGCCCGCGCACCACCGGTTCCAGGCTGGCGATGGCCTGCTGCACGGCGGTGATTTTCAGGTGGGTGCTGGCGGCCAGGGCGGTGCGTTGCTGGATCTGCTCGCGGGTGCGCTTGAGTTCGGCGGGGTAGCGGGTCAGCAGGCTGTTGAGTTCGCGCTTGAGGTCGACGCCCGTGTCCTGGGCTTCGGTTTTTTCGCTGTTTTCCAGGCCCATCAACGCGGAAAAGTCATCGGTGTTGGACTCGGTGCTGGCCTTGACGCCAAGCAATGGCAATTGCTCCAGCAGGTCTGCCTGGCTGCGGATATTGCCGACTTCACGCTCCACATCATCGGCCAGCTCCGCGCGACCGCTGCTCACCAGCTTGTCGCGGGCCAGGGACAGCTTGCCCAGGTGTTGGGCGGCGGCTAAAAGCGGCGGCAAGTAGCGCGCGGCGTCCGGCGTATTGACGCCGATGGCGTACCGGCTCAACTGCTCCAGGTTTGCGCCCAGTTCGCGCTCGGCTTGCAGCAATAGGGCTTGTGGGTCGCCGGCCAGTTTGCCAGCGGCGAGCAGGTCGGTTTTGCTGAAGGCATCCAGTTCCACCAGGCTGGGCCGCAGGTTTTGCGCCAGTGCCGTCGGCAGTTCGTCCAGGTGTTTCAGCAGGTTTTCCAGGCTCTGGCTGGCGCTGCTCAAGCGCAGGGCATCGCCACTGGCCAGGTAGTCGTCGATATTGCGCGCGGCCTGGTTCTGGAAGGTCTGCGACAGGCTCAGGTAGCGTTCCATCAACAAATAGGGGCGCTCAAGCGCTCGTTGCGACCACCACAGCGTCGCCCCAAGGGCCAGGCATACGGCCACCAGCAGGAGGGTATTGAGATTGGTCAGCAGCTTCAGGCGCATGCGTAATTTCAACCGACAGCGAAGATAAGTGCCTGAAGTTATTGCGTTTGCGTTACAGAGTTATGACGGAATCACTGGATTCCGGTGAAAAGATGGCACTTTGCTTTGATGTGCGCGCCGCTTGTACGCGATTGCGCCCGGCGTCCTTGGCGCGGTACAGCGCTTCATCGGCCTGGGCGGCCATCATCAGGCTGTCGGAGCCGTCGCACAGCTCCACCAGCCCGGCGCTGAAGGTGCACCACAAATCCTGTGGCTGGGCCGGGTAGTGAATTTCGGCAAAGCGGCCACGAATTTCATCCAGCACCTTGCAGGCCGATTCCAAGTCGGTGTCGGGCATGACAATCGCAAATTCTTCACCGCCATAGCGGCCGATGTAGTCGGTCTTGCGCAAACGTTGCTTGAGAAACAACGCCAGGCTCTTGATCACCCGGTCGCCCATGGGGTGGCCGTGGCTGTCATTGACTCGCTTGAAGTGGTCGATATCGAGCATGGCGAAGCTCAACGGCTTGTTCTCGCGGCGCGCGCGGAAGCTACAGTCTTCGAGCAATTGCAGGATATGGGTGTGGTTGTACAGCCCGGTCAGGCTGTCACGCACCATCCGCGCCTTGAGGTTGCGCGCACGGGCGGCGCGGTTGCGCACCGTGGTGATCAGGTGGCGCGGCTTGATCGGCTTGGTGAGGAAGTCGTCGCCGCCTTCGCTCATGGCGTCCAGCTGTTTATCCAAGTCGTCTTCGGCCGACAGGTAGATGATCGGTACGCTGACATAGCGGTCATTGTGGCGAATCACCTTGGCCAGTTCAGTGCCGGTGCAGGCCGGCATATACATGTCGAGGATGATCAGGTCGGGCTGGAAGTCCGCCAGTTCGGCCATGGCCTGGATCGGTTCGATCAAGGTGCGGGTGACGATGCCGGCGCTGTTGAGCAAACGCTCGGTATGCAGGGCCTGGGCCCGCGAGTCGTCGATGATCAACACTTTATAGGGTTCGTACTGGGCGACGCAGGTCAGCACTTCGATCTTTTCCAGCAGGCTCGAGGCTTCCAGCGTACCGGTGAGGAATTCCTGGCCGCCAGCGCGTACGGCCGCCAGGCGGGTCGGGGTATCGGTTTCGTGCAGGCTGAAAAACAGCAACGGCAGCTTTTGCTCCAGACCTTCCTGGGCTTCGGCGGCCAACTGGAGGCCCAGGCCCGGGCCGCAAAAATCCACGTCCATCACAATCGCCGATGGCAGGCGGTCGGCCATGCATGCACGGAACGCTGCCACGCTGTCCAGGGACTGGGCGCTCAAACCGAAGAACTCCAGCTGCTTGGCCAGGCGTTCGGCGCGGTCATGATCGGCGAGCATTACGTAGATCGGCTTGCGCATCGGCGGCAGGAAGGTTTGTTCCAGCTGGTCGCCCTGGCGCAGGCCGGTGCGGGACAGGCGTTGCATCAAGCGGTTGAGTTCGGTGATCAGTTGGCTGCTCAGGCGGCCGCGATTTTCGTCCACGGCCTTGAGTGACTCGCCGATATGGTGCGCCAGTTGGCCGTGCTCCGGCTGTTCGAAGCGCTCGGCGAAGCGCAGCAGGCGCAGGTTGGCTTCGCTGAGTTCGGAAAGGTCGGCGCTGGACCATTCGCTGCGTTGCAGGCGCTGCCAGATCTCAAGAATTTGACGTGCTTGATGAATTACCCGCTGGGCAAAATGGTGCTTGAGGCGCTCACGGCTGGGATCTTCTGGCTCGGTCATATCCTGACTACTAGTTAGGGTGCATGCTGAGGTCGAACTGATGGCTCTATGCTAGCACCTCTTTTCCGTTCGATGAGTGTCATACGTCAATTAACTGCATGTCCCTGGTATTCAGTTACCGACCTATTAGTCGCGCAGCGGAAATGGCGTGCATCCTTTATAGTCGGAAGTTCGCCAACCGCCCGTTTGATTAAAAGCGCCGCACGCGCTGGCACGATGGGGTAGGGTTGTGGTCGTAGTTTTTGAACGCACGCCGTCGATTAGAAGTGCATGAACTCAAGTGATTGAAAGGATATCGCCATGCTGGACTGGAAAAACCGTGAAGGCAGCGCAAAGGGCCCGGCCCCTGCGCCCAAGTCGGCTCGCCGCGGCTACCTGGGTAACCTGTTGATGAGTCGGGCCTTGCTCTCCCTGGTTGGCCTGTATTTGGTCGTGACCGGTGCCCTGGGTTGGTACTGGAGCGAAGAACCGGCCTTGTTTCCGGTCCAGCAAAATGCGCAAATCGCCGCCGAAAAGGATGGCAAGCAGATGGTGGTGGGCTTTACCACCGTCGAAACCCTGAAGACCGTGGTCGGCACCTTGCTCAATAAGCCGGGTGGCTACATCTCCAACGACCGCTTCCCGCCGGGCCTGTGGATGGACAACATGCCCAGTTGGGAATACGGCGTGCTGGTGCAAGTGCGCGACCTGACCCGCGCCCTGCGTAAAGACTTCGCCCGCTCGCAATCGCAGTCGGCCGAAGACAGCGACCTGGCCAAGGCCGAGCCGCGCTTCAATTTCGACAACAAGAGCTGGGTGCTGCCCTCCAGCGAGTCGGAATACCAGGAAGGCATCAACTCCCTGAGCCGCTATGAAGCGCGCCTGTCTGACCCGAACCAGAAGGGCGCGTTGTTCTATGCCCGCGCCGATAACTTGAACAACTGGTTGGGCGACGTCGCCACGCGCCTGGGTTCGTTGTCGCAACGCCTGTCGGCCAGTGTCGGCCGCGTCAAGCTGAACACCGCCCTGAAAACCGAAGCCCTGGCGCCCGGTGAAGTGCCGCAGGTTGATGAAGAAGTGGTGGAAACCCCCTGGATGCAGATCGACAACGTGTTCTACGAGGCCCGTGGCCAGGCCTGGGCCCTGTCCCACCTGCTGCGCGCCATCGAAGTCGACTTTGCCGACGTGCTGGCCAAGAAAAACGCCACCGTCAGCGTCCGCCAGATCATTCGTGAGCTGGAGGCGTCGCAGGAGCCGGTGTGGAGCCCCATGATTCTTAACGGCAGTGGCTTTGGCGTATTGGCCAACCACTCGCTGGTCATGGCTAACTACATTTCCCGGGCCAATGCGGCGGTGATCGATCTGCGCCAGTTACTCAACCAGGGTTGATGATGGACGCAACTCAAAAGGAGGCCGCGCACCGTGCGGCCTCTGATGCCGAACTGATCTGCTGGGTCGACGAGCAGGACAATCTGCTCGGCCACCTCGTCAGGTCCGACCTTCGCCAGCGCGGCCTGATCGGCCGTTGCACCTTTATCTTCCTGTTCAATTCGGCCGATGAGTTGTGTGTGCATCGGCGCACCCTGAGCAAAGCCCTGTACCCCGGATTCTGGGACACGGCAGCGGGGGGCATGGTCGCGGCCGGTGAGTCCTATGCATTGTCGGCGGCTCGCGAGCTGGAGGAAGAGTTGGGCGTCAGCGGGGTAGCGTTGACCGAGCACGACCATTTCTACTTCGAAGATGGCGAGAGCCGCCTCTGGTGCAAATCCTACTCCGCGGTGTGGGATGGCCCGCTGCAATTGCAGCCCGAAGAAGTCATGGAAGCGCGCTTTTTGCCGATTGAAACGGTGCTGCAGGAAGCGGAACAAAAGCCCTACTGCCCGGACGCCCAGGAGGGCTTGCGCCGCTATCTGGCCCTGCGTCGCTAAAGTTGTATAAATTGGCGCCATTTGGCTCTTAGCAAGTCGGCTTTTTGCCGTTACACTGCGCGACTTTTCACCCGAACCGCCATTGTTTCACCCTGGGATCACTGTAGGAGCGAGCTTGCTCGCGAAAAACTCAAGAGCGCTGCGTGCATTCAGAATGCCCGCGTCATCGTTGACGATTTTCGCGAGCAAGCTCGCTCCTACAGGTGGGGAGCGTGACCTTGGCGGGTCGGTAGCGCTGCCCCTGCCTGAGTGGGGCTTCGCGGTCGGTGGCGCCTGGCGCGCCGATCAGTCTTTGTCCTCCCAAGAGGATTGCCGGTGGCCAAAAAAGCCGCATCCTTCGCCGCCCTTGGTGGCCTGGTATTTTCCACCGACGCAGGTCGACACTGCCCGGACTGTCGTCAGCCCGTGGACGCGTGTACCTGTAAACAGACCCTGATCCCCGAAGGCGACGGCATTGCCCGCGTGCGCCGCGAGAGCAAAGGCCGTGGCGGCAAGACGGTGACCACCATCACCGGCGTGCCCCTGGCTGAAGACGCGCTCAAGGAGCTGGCTACCACGCTGAAGAAGCGTTGTGGAACCGGTGGCGCGTTGAAAGACGGCGTCATCGAAATCCAGGGCGATCACGTCGAGTTGCTGTTGGCCGAGTTGATCAAGCTCGGTTACAAGGCCAAGAAGTCCGGCGGCTGAAAGCCTCTTCGCAACCTGTGTCTAAACTCTGTCCTGCGAGTGGGGTCTACCTCCCTTACAGGCAAATCGTCATTTTCATTCTTTAGACTGCGCCTGCCTCCACGAGGGGCAGCGCCTTCGCCTTCATTTATAGGGGACTTCGATGTCCGTACGACGCACACGCAAAGACGATGGCAGCCAATGGACAGTTGCGGACAGCCGCAGTGTTTACGGGATTCGCCATTGGGGGGCCGGGTATTTCGCGATCAATGAAGCCGGTCGCGTTGAAGTCCGTCCGAACGGCCCGAACAGCACGCCGGTCGACCTGTACGAGCAAGTGGACGAACTGCGCAAAAGCGGCCTGTCGTTGCCGCTGCTGGTGCGTTTCCCCGACATTCTGCAAGATCGCGTGCGCCAGCTGACCGGTGCTTTCGATTCGAACATCGAACGCCTGGAATACCAGAGCAAATACACCGCGCTGTACCCGATCAAGGTCAACCAGCAGGAAGCGGTGATCGAAAACATCATCGCCACCCAGAATGTGTCCATCGGCCTGGAAGCCGGCTCCAAGCCGGAGCTGCTGGCCGTGCTGGCCCTGGCACCGAAGGGCGGCACCATTGTCTGCAACGGCTATAAAGACCGCGAGTTCATCCGCTTGGCGTTGATGGGCCAGAAGCTCGGCCACAACGTGTTCATCGTGATCGAGAAAGAGTCCGAAGTTGAGCTGGTGATCGAAGAAGCCGCCAACCTCAAGGTCAAGCCACAGGTCGGCCTGCGCGTGCGCCTGTCGTCCCTGGCGTCGAGCAAGTGGGCCGACACCGGTGGCGAGAAGTCCAAGTTCGGTTTGTCCGCGGCGCAATTGTTGTCGGTGGTCGAGCGCTTCCGTGTGGCCGGCCTGGACCAGGGCATCCGCCTGCTGCACTTCCACATGGGTTCGCAGATCGCCAACCTGGCCGATTACCAGCACGGCTTCAAGGAAGCCATTCGTTACTACGGCGAACTGCGTAACCTCGGCCTGCCGGTGGACCATATCGACGTGGGCGGTGGCCTGGGCGTGGACTACGACGGTACTCACTCCCGTAACGCCAGCTCCATCAACTACGACATGGACGACTACGCCGGCGTGGTCGTGGGCATGCTCAAGGAATTCTGCGATGCGCAGAGCCTGCCGCACCCGAACATTTTCTCCGAAAGCGGCCGCTCCCTGACCGCCCACCACGCCATGCTGGTGGTGCAAGTCACTGACGTCGAGAAGCACAACGACGACGTACCGGTGATCGAGAACAAGGAAAACCTGCCGGAAACCGTGCAGTGGCTGGTGGACCTGCTCGGCCCGACCGACATCGAGATGGTCACCGAGACTTATTGGCGTGCCACCCACTACATGAGCGACGTGGCCACCCAATACGCCGACGGCAAGCTGACCCTGGCCGAAAAAGCCTTGGCCGAGCAGTGCTACTTCGCCGTGTGCCGCCGCCTGCACAACTCGCTGAAAGCCCGCCAGCGCTCGCATCGTCAGGTACTGGACGAGCTCAACGACAAGCTGGCCGACAAGTACATCTGCAACTTCTCGGTGTTCCAGAGCCTGCCGGACACTTGGGCCATCGGCCAGGTATTGCCGATCCTGCCGCTGCACCGTCTTGACGAAGAACCGTTGCGTCGTGCCGTGCTGCAAGACTTGACCTGCGATTCCGATGGCAAGATCAAGCAATACGTCGACGAGCAGAGCATCGAGACCAGCCTGCCGGTGCACGCCTTGAACGATGGCGAGGACTACCTGCTGGGTATCTTCCTCGTCGGCGCCTACCAGGAAATCCTCGGTGACATGCACAACCTGTTCGGTGACACCGACTCGGTGAACATCTACCAGCGTGAAGACGGTTCGGTGTACAGCGCCGGTATCGAGACCCACGACACCATCGAAGACATGCTGCGCTACGTGCATTTGTCGCCGGAGGAACTGATGACGCATTACCGTGACAAGTGTGCGAGTGCGAAGATCAGTGCATCTGAGCGCACGCAGTTCCTCGATGCCTTGCGCCTGGGGCTGACGCGGTCTTCATACCTGTCTTCCTGACACCCATTGGTCTTTAACGGGGGGATTGGCAGCGTCTGCGGCTATCCTCCTAAACCATGTGTGGGGGCTCCTCCACGTCATATCGATCCCGCAGCGGTACGTTCATTTCTGCGCGCAGGGCGTTTTCGTTGAATGGCCAGGGGTTGGTTGTGATGGGAGGGGTCAGCGGGTTGTTGTCGTGATCGAAGGGCTGGCTGTTGGTTGGAAGGCCTACGGCTTGATACTCGCTGTTCTCCACTTGCAACTGCTGGCCCTGGTCCATGGCCGGGCTGCCATCTTTGTTAAATATCAGCGAAGTGCCTGGTATGAACCGCCCGGTGGCGCCGTCATAGGCATGACTCATCTCGTGGTACAGCACAATCAAGGGCGATAGGGTAAAGACCTTTTCGAAGTAATCGGGGTGAAAGGCTATCTTTGCATGTGTGGCGGGCGACCCGGCAACACCATCTTTTATATAGCCAAGCTCAGGCCGGTACTGGAATTTTTCATACTCCCCGTCAGGTATGTTGTCGCTGAACGCATTGGCGAATTGATAAGAGTTCAGCGCGATGAAGTCGGAGGGCATTATGGTCACCGGCCCGCCATTTTTCTCGGCAAGGCGGTCCATTTCCTGAAACATTTTCTGCCCCGCCGGCGACCCCCTGAGTTGCTCGAGATAGTCCTCTACCCGTTCAACGAATTCTGCGGGGCCCTCTATCTTGAAGCCTTGTTTGCCTGCGTTGGTGTATTCGACTGAGGCTGGTGTTACCTGTTCGGGGGCGTGGACCCTATCGGTTTTTTTGGCGTAGATCCGATCCTGAGTGTCGTAGGAGTGGACCGAATCCTGGCCCGCCCCGGTATAGATCGTGGTCTGGCGGTAGCCAACGAGTTTATCGTCGCCAAGTCCACCGTTTAAGATGCTTTTACCCGTCCCCGCATAGAGTTCGTCGTTACCCTGGTCGCCATTGAGGTACACCTGGCGCAGATCTGTCTTTTGTGCGGGGTAGCTGGCGTACAGCTTGTCATTGCCTTTGCCGCCCGATATCACGGCATTGCCGGCGCCTGCGATCATGATGTCGTCGCCGTCACCGCCAAACGCCACGACATGGCCGGTTCCCAAACGTATGTAGTCGTTGCCTGTATCGCCGGTTACGCTGCCCCTACGTCCATTCGCCACAATAAAATCGTCGCCGTCGCCACCGTGTATGTGCATTTCGATGTTGATCTGCTCGTCGACGTTAATACGGTCATTTCCTCCTGCAGTTTTGATTCTCAGCGAGTGCGCATCGTTATTGGCGGTCAGTGGGAGTTTGTAGTCTTTGCCATTTATACGCGCGTTGAGCTGGTGGTCTGCGCCTACGCTGATACTGACAATGTCGGCCTGGTCGTAGGTGGTAATCAGGACCCTGCAGATGTCCAGGACCTGCTCGCCTTTGGCATTCGTTTCATAGGTGGACAGGCTTCGGATCCTGGCGTTTCCATCGTCCGCCAGCACAGCGAAATGCCGAGTCTCGTCCGGTTTCGCCGGTGCTTCGGCGGGGGGAGCAGAGAGGAGGGACGCCGGTGGCGTCGTAAGTATGTTCATTCAGGGGCGACCTTAATTCGGGGGGTTGGATGTCTAGCCACGCAGCTATCAAGTGCTCTGTGGTTTTTGTGTCCCGAAAATGTCAAGCCGCTTTGTAACAATCCAATGATGCCTACTGTGCTCAGGGGGGGCTGAGCCATCGGTCCTGATCGTTAAGTCGCCAGGCGATCGCCCATAACGTGAGGCTGCGCAGCGCCATGAACAGCAGAAACGTGATCCAAAGCCCGTGATTGCCCAACCCCTGCAACGCCCAGGCAACGGGCAACACCAATATCACGGTCAGCAACATCCCGTTGCGCATCTCCCGCGCCCGTGTGGCGCCGATAAACAGGCCATCGAGCAAATAACTCCACACCGCAATCAACGGCAGTAGCGCCAGGTAAGGCAAGTAGATGTCGGCGGTTTCGCGCACGCTGGGAATGTCGGTTTGCATGGCGATAAACAGGTGGCCGGCGAAGGTGAACAGCAGGGCGAAACCGACGCTGGCGATCAGCGACCAGCCACAGGCCACCACCAATGAACGCCGCAACGATTGGCGATCGCGGGCGCCGATGGCGTGGCCGCACAGGGCTTCGACCGCGTGGGCCAGGCCGTCCAACGCATGAGCAGTGAGCAACAGGCCGTTCAGCAGCAGCGCATTGGCCGCCACCGTGGCATCCCCCAGGCGGGCGCCTTGTACCGTGATCATGAAAAACACCGACTGCAACGCCAGGCTGCGGATAAAGATGTCGCGGTTCACCGCCAGCAGCGGGCGCCAGCTTTGCCACCGCTTGAGCGCGGCCCAGGCGATATGCCCAGGATAGGCACGCAGGGCTTTTTGCGTCAGGGCCAGGCCGAGCAGCGCACCGGTCCATTCGGCGATCACCGAGGCGCGGGCGGAGCCGACCACGCCCCAGTCCAGGCCAAGGACGAACCACAGGTTGAGGGCTATGTTGACCAGGTTGGTGGTCAGCAAAATTGCCAACGGCGCCCGCGCGTTCTGCGTGCCGAGGAACCAGCCGACCAGGGCATAGCTGGCCAACGCGGCGGGCAGGCCGAACAGGCGGGTATGGAAGAATTCGCGGGTCAGTTGATTGAGTTCGGGGGAGGGCTGCATCCATTCCAGGGCCAGGTGGCTCAGTGGAATACCCACTGTGCCGAGCAACATCGCCAGGCCCAGCGCCAACAGCAAACCTTGCAACAGGATTTGCCGCAACGCTGCCCCGTCATTGCGCCCGGCGGCCTGGGCGGCGAAACCGGTGGAGCCCATGCGCAGAAAACCCATGGCCCAGGCCAGGAAGGTATACAGGCTGGCCCCGACCGCGACGGCACCCAGTTGGTGGGCATGGGGCAGGTGGCCGATGACCATGCTGTCGACCAGGGCCACCAGCGGTACCGAGATGTTCGACAGAATCATCGGCGCGGCCAGGGCCCAGACCCGGCGATGGGTGGGGCGGTGGCGCCAGTCGGTCAGTAGGGTGGGCATGCAGGCTCCTTGGTGGAGCGGCATTGTAACCGTCCCCTCGACCCGCCGCAGAACCAAACCACCCTCCGTCGGTCAATGTGACCAGCGCCACATCGGCTTGGCCGGCGCTGATATATAGTTCACCCCTCGGTTCCCTCTGACTACGAGTGCCCCATGCTTAACAAAGGACTGTTCCTGGCTTGCGCGCTGGCCCTGCTGAGCGCCTGTGATTCTTCCGATAAACCGGTTGCGCCGAGCGCACCTGCGGCGGCAACCAGCGTGGCGCCGAAACCGGCCAAGGCGGCGGTGGATGTGGCGGCGTTGAAGCAGCGCTATGCCGGTCGCGAGTTGAGCGTGGTGGACGTGTCCGAGGTGCAGTTGGATGGGGCCAGCACCTTGTCGGTGAGCTTTTCCATTCCGTTGGATCCGGAGCAGAAGTTTGCCGACAAACTCCATCTGGTAGACAGCAAGTCCGGCAAGGTCGACGGCGCCTGGGAACTGTCGGATAACCTGATGGAATTGCGCCTGCGCCACTTGGAGCCGCAGCGCAAGTTGGTGCTGACGATTGATCCCGGCGTGCGCGCGGTGAATAACAACCTGCTGCCCGCCGAGTACAGTGCTCGCCTGGAAACACGCGACCTGCAAGCCACTGTCGGCTTCGCCAGCCGCGGCACGTTGTTGCCGACGCGCCTGGCCGAGGGCCTGCCGGTGATCGCGTTGAACGTCGACAAGATCGACGTTGAATTTTTCCGTATCAAGCCCGAATCCCTGCCGTCGTTCCTGGCGCAGTGGGGGCGCAACACCAGCCTGCAAAGCTATGAATCGCGTGAACTGCTGCCGATGGCCGACCTGGTCTACGGTGGGCGTTTCGACCTGAACCCTGCCCGCAATACCCGCGAAACCCTGTTGTTGCCGATCGCCGGTCTCAAGCAATTGCAACAGCCGGGGGTTTACCTGGCGGTCATGCGCGCGTCGGGCACCTACAACTACTCGCAACCGGCCACGCTGTTTACCTTGAGTGATATCGGCTTGTCGGTGCACCGCTACGCCAATCGCCTGGATGTGTTTACCCAGGCTCTGGAAGGCGGCAAGGCACTGGATGGCGTGGACATCGAGGTGCTCGATGCCGACGGCCGTGTGCTGGGCCAGGGCAAGACCGAGAAGGGCGGCCACGCCGAATTGCCGTTGCCGAAAAAGGCCCAGGTACTGCTGGCCAAGCAGGGCGAGCAGACCAGTCTGTTGCGCCTCGACAGCGCGGCGTTGGACCTGGCGGAGTTCGACATTGGCGGCCAACCCGCACACCCGCTGCAATTCTTTGTGTTTGGCCCGCGTGACCTGTATCGCCCCGGCGAAACCGTGTTGCTCAATGCTCTGTTGCGCGACAAGGACGGCAACGCCGTCAAGCCGCAACCGGTGAGCGTCGAAGTGCGCCGCCCGGATGAGCAGGTCAGCCGTAAGTTCGTGTGGGACGCCGACGCCTCCGGCCTGTATCAATACTCACTGCAACTGGCCGGCGAAGCGCCGACCGGGCGCTGGCAATTGGTGTTCGACCTGGGTGACGGCAAGCCGCAGTTGTATGAGTTCCTTGTCGAAGACTTCCTGCCCGAGCGCCTGGCGCTGGAGCTCAAGGGCAGCGACAGCGCGTTGAGCCCGGCCGATAACCCGGTGATCCACGTCAACGGCCGCTATCTGTATGGCGCCCCGGCGTCAGGCAATCGGGTCAGCGGGCAAGTGTATGTACGGCCGCTGCGCGAAGCGGTGAAGTCGCTGCCCGGCTACCAGTTCGGCTCCGTCACCGAAGAGGAACTGAGCCAGGATTTCGAGCTGGACGAAAGCGTGCTCGACGCCAAGGGCCAGGAGGCCCTGACCCTGGAAAGCAAATGGGCCGAGGCCAAATCGCCGCTGCAACTGATCGTGCAAGCCAGCTTGCAGGAGTCGGGCGGTCGGCCGATTACCCGGCGCCTGGTGCAGCCGATCTGGCCGGCCGAGCAATTGCCGGGCCTGCGCGGGCTGTTTGACGGCAAGGAAACCAATGGCGATGGCCCGGTGGAATTCGAGGTGCTGGTGGCCAACCAGGAGGGGCAGAAACTCGCCGCGCAAAACCTCAAGGTGCGCCTGGTACGCGAGCGCCGCGACTATTACTGGAACTACTCGGACAGCGACGGCTGGAGCTATCACTACAACGAAAAATTCCTCAACCTCGACGAACAGACCCTCGACATCAAGGCCGGCGACACCGCCAAGGTCAGCTTCCAGGTGGAGTGGGGCCCGTACCGTGTCGAGGTCGAAGACCCGCAGACCGGGCTGGTCAGCAGCCTGCGCTTCTGGGCCGGCTACCAGGCCCAGGACAACACCGAAGGCGGCGCCGTGCGCCCTGACCAAGTGAAGCTGGCGCTGGATAAGCCGGCCTATGGCGACGGTGATACCGCTAACGTCACCGTAACCCCGCCGGCCGCTGGCAAAGGCTACCTGTTGGTGGAATCCAGCGAAGGGCCGTTGTGGTGGCAGGAAATCGATGTCCCCGCCGAGGGCAAAAGCTTCGCGGTGAAGCTTGACCCGAAATGGTCGCGCCATGATCTGTATGTGAGCGCCCTGGTGATTCGTCCCGGCGAGCGCAAGGCCAATATCACCCCCAAACGCGCGGTGGGCCTGCTTCACCTGCCGCTGGATCGCACCCAGCGCAAACTCGGCCTGACCCTCACCGCCCCGGAAAAAATGCGCCCCAAGCAGGCGCTGACGGTGAAAATCGCCGCCAGGAATGCCGACGGCAGCGTGCCCAAACAGGTGCATGTGCTGCTGGCGGCGGTGGACGTGGGCATTCTCAATATCACCGAATACCCCACGCCCGACCCGTACTCCAGCCTGTTCGGTCGCAAGGCCTATGGTGTGGACCAATTTGACATCTATGGCCAGTTGATCGAAGCCGGCCAGGGCCGTCTGGCCAGCCTGGCGTTCGGGGGGGACGCGGCGTTGGCCAAGGGTGGCAAGCGCCCGGACACCAGTGTGACCATCGTCGCCCTCCAGAGCGCGCCAGTGACGTTGAACGAGCAGGGCGAGGGCGACGTCAGCGTCAATATCCCCGATTTCAACGGTGAGCTGCGCCTGATGGCCCAGGCCTGGAGCGACGACCGCTACGGCATGGCCGAAGGCAAGACCGTGATCGCCGCACCGCTGATTGCCGAATTGTCGGCCCCACGTTTCCTCGCCGGGGGAGATGAAACCACCCTGGCGCTGGACCTCTCCAACCTGTCGGGCAAGGCGCAGAAGCTTGATGTGCAACTGACCGCTGAAGGGCAGTTGGAGTTGGTCAACGCGGGGGCTCAAACCGTCGAGCTCAAGCTAGGCCAGCGCACCACCTTGCGGATCCCGGTGAAAGCCTGGGGCGGCTTGGGGCAAGGCAAGGTCAAGGTCAGCGTGAATGGCCTGGACCTGCCGGGCGAAAACCTGCCGCCGTTCAGTCGTGAATGGACCTTGGGCGTGCGTCCGGCGTACCCGGCGCTGCTCAAGCATTACCGCGCCGTCCTCAAGGATCAGCCGTGGAGCCTGCCGTCGGGCGCGCTGGATCAGTTCGATGCATCGGGGCGCCAGGCATTGCTCAGCCTGTCGAGCCGACCACCGTTGAACCTCGGCGCGCAGATCAGTGCGCTCAAGGCTTACCCTTATGGTTGCCTCGAACAAACCGCCAGCGGCCTTTACCCATCGCTGTATGCCGACGACGCCTTGCTCAAGCGCCTGGGCGTCAAGGGCGAGCCGGATGCCGCGCGCAAACGCAAGATCGAACTGGGTATCGAACGCCTGCTGGGCATGCAGCGCTACAACGGCAGCTTCGGTTTGTGGGGCGCCGATGGCGAAGAAGAATATTGGCTGACCGCCTATGTCACCGACTTCCTGCTGCGCGCCCGCGACCAGGGTTTTGCCGTGCCACCCGAAGCGCTGAAAAAAGCCAGTGAGCGTCTGCTGCGCTACGTGCAGGAACGCAACCTGATCGAAGTCGACTACAGCGACAACGCCGACCACACCCGCTTTGCCGTGCAGGCATATGCGGGCATGGTCCTGGCGCGCAGCCAACAGGCGCCATTGGGCGCGTTGCGCAGCATCTTCGAGCGGCGCAGCGATGCACGGTCCGGCTTGCCGCTGGTGCAATTGGCCATCGCCTTGCAGAAAATGGGCGACCAGCCGCGTGCCGATCAGGCGCTGCTGGCCGGCTTGGCGGCGCAACGCAATGCCAATGAGTGGCTGGCCGACTACGGCAGCCCGTTGCGTGACCAGGCGATGATCCTGGCCTTGCTGGAAGAAAATGATCTGGCCAAGGGCAAGCGTGAGGAGCGCTTGTTCACCCTGTCGGATCAACTGGCCGCCAGCCCTTACCTGTCGACCCAGGAGCGTAATTCCCTGTTCCTGGCCGGCCGCCTGGGCTTTGCCCAGCCGGAGGCCAACTGGCAGGTATCGCTCACCGGCAGTGGTGGCGTGCATGAGTTGAACAATCAGCAGTCGACGCTTGAGCTGGATGGCAAACAGTTGTCCAGCGACCTGAGCCTGAGCAATCAGGGCCAGGCGCCGGTGTACCAGCAGTTGACGATTTCCGGTTATCCACAGGTGCCACCGGCCGCAGGCGGCGACAACCTGAGCATCCGCCGTGAATACCTGGGCATGAACGGGCAGCCGCTGAACCTGCGTAATGTGAACAGCGGCGATCTGGTGCTGGTGCATGTGGCGGTGAGCGCCAAGCAACGGGTGCCGGATGCGTTGGTCGTGGACTTGCTGCCCGCGGGCCTGGAGCTGGAGAACCAGAACCTCGCGCAGAGTGCGGCGAGCCTGGAGAACGCCAGCAGCCAGGTGAAGGAGTGGCGTGAGTCGATGCAGAACGCGTCGCTCAAACATCAGGAGTTTCGTGATGACCGCTATGTGGCGGCGATCAACCTGGACGGCTCTGGCACCACGCATTTGCTGTATCTGGCGCGGGCGGTGACGCCAGGCACCTACCGCGTGCCGCCGCCGCAGGTGGAGTCGATGTATCGACCGAACTGGCAGGCGGTGGGTGAGACACCGGCGGATCTGGTGATCAAGGGGCGCTGATAGCCCCGCTTGGTATAAGCCCTTTTTGTAGGAGCGAGCTTGCTCGCGAAAAACTCACAGGCGCCGCGTTCATTCAGGACACACGCGTTATCGTTGACGTTTTTCGCGAGCAAGAACCAGGCGTCCCCCTCGCTCCTACAGAAGCCGATGTACGCTTGCAGGGGAATGGCTGCACGCTCGGGGTTAGTGGACGACCCAGCTGAGCAGCCACAGGCCGAGCATCAACCAGATGACGCCGACGATGATCGAGGCCCGCATAAAGGCGCGCACGGCCGAATACAAAAAGAGCAGGCCGACGATCAAGGTGATGATGCTGATGATCGAGGTGTCCATGCCCAGTGCCCGGGACAGGCCTTCGACAAAATCGCCGCCGGCGTTGGATAGCATATTGAACAGCCCGCTGAAGAACTCGACGATGTAATGGATGATCAAGCCCAGGGTGTGACCCAGCCATCCGAAAAAGTCTGCTTGCATAGGTGTGTCTCGATGAAGGAGTGGACAAAATTGCCAGGACTGAGCCTTTGGTCGTGCCTGGGGGCGGCTAGTTCCCTGAAGCATAGAGGTTTGCGGGGTTGAATTTGCGATTAATCTCCCATGGGGATGCGCCGACGAATGTGGGAGGGGGCTTGCTCCCGATGGCGGTGGGTCTGTGACCGCTATACCCAATGGCTCGCCGCCCTCGCGAACAAGCCGCCTTAAACGGGTACTGCGGTGGGCGTTGGGCGCTGTATTGCTGCTGGTTGCGCTACTGTGGCTGGCTGATCGCATCTGGCCTTTGCCCTTGCCCAAGGATGACCTGGCGCGCGTGGTGCTGGCTGAGGATGGCACGCCATTGTGGCGGTTTGCCGATGCCAATGGGGTGTGGCGTTATCCGGTGCAGACCAGCGAAGTATCGCCGTATTACCTCGATGCGTTACTCACCTATGAAGACCGTTGGTTCTACCAGCACCCCGGTATCAACCCGCTGGCACTGGCGCGCGCCACCTGGCAGAACCTGACCGGCGCGCGGGTAGTATCGGGCGGCAGCACCTTGTCGATGCAGGTCGCGCGCTTGCTGGACCCGCATTCGCGCACCTTCTACGGCAAGCTGCGCCAGCTATGGCGTACGGCGCAGTTGGAATGGCACCTGTCCAAGGAAGAAATTCTCAACCTGTACCTGAACCGCGCGCCGTTTGGCGGCACCTTGCAGGGCGTGGCGGCGGCCAGTTGGGCGTACCTGGGCAAGTCGCCGGCGCAACTGACCCATGCCGAAGCCGCTTTGCTCGCCGTACTGCCCCAGGCGCCAAGCCGCCTGCGCCCGGACCGTCATCCCCAACGCGCCCAGCACGCGCGGGACAAAGTGCTGCGCCGGCTTGCCGAGTTCCAGGTTTGGCCGCCCTCGGCGGTCGATGAAGCCCTTGAAGAACCACTGCTGCTGGCGCCCCGCCTGGAGCCGAGCCTGGCCCCCTTGCTCGCCCGCCGCCTGAACCGCCCCGACAGCCCGCCGCTGATCCGCACCACCCTGGACGCCACCCTGCAACGTCGCCTTGAAGACCTGCTGCTGGGCTGGCGCGCACGTTTGCCGGAGCACACCTCGGCCGCGATCCTGGTGGTGGAGGAAGAGACCATGGCCGTGCGCGCCTACCTGGGCTCGGTGGATATCAACGACGCCAGGCGCTTTGGCCATGTGGACATGATCAGCGCGTTGCGATCGCCAGGCTCCACCTTGAAACCGTTCCTGTATGGCATGGCCCTGGATGAAGGGTTGATTCATTCCGAATCCCTGTTGCAAGACGTACCCCGGCGTTATGGCGATTACCGGCCGGGCAACTTCTCGATGGGTTTTACCGGTGCGGTGCCGGCAAGCACGGCGCTGTCCAGTTCGCTGAACCTGCCGGCGGTGCAACTGCTGGAAGCCTACGGGCCCAAGCGCTTTGCCGCGCAGATGCGCATCGGCGGTATACCGTTGGCGTTGCCTGCATTGGCCGAGCCGAACCTGGCGCTGATCCTGGGGGGCGCGGGTAGCCGTCTGGAAGACCTGGTCAGTGGCTACAGCGCGTTCGCCCGGGACGGCAGGAGCGCCACGATCCGCTTGCAGCCGGACGATGTGCTGAGGGAGCGGCCAATGCTATCGCCCGGTGCCGCCTGGATTGTACGGCGCATCCTCAGCGGCCAGGCGCGGCCGGACCGCGACCCGCGCGCCGAGCTGGTGCAACGGCCGGTGCTGGCCTGGAAAACCGGCACCAGCTACGGTTTCCGCGATGCCTGGGCGATCGGTGTGGGCCCGCGTTACTTGATCGGCGTGTGGATCGGCCGACCGGACGGCACCCCGGTGCCTGGCCAGTTCGGCTTGGCATCGGCCGCGCCGTTGATGTTGCAGGTGCACGATGTGCTGACTAACCGCGACAGTCAGCGCGGGATCACTGCGCCGGTTAAGGCGGTGCCGGCCAATGTCGGCGTGGCGGCCATCTGTTGGCCGCTGGGCCAGCCCATGAGCCGCAGTGATCCCAATTGCCGGCGCCAGCGCTTCGCCTGGACCCTGGACAACACCACGCCGCCAACCTTGCAGGCGCTGGATCAACCGCTGAGCGTGGGCTTGAAGGAAACCGTGTGGGTCAACGCCAAGGGTTTGCGGGTCGATGCCCATTGCCCAGGGGCGTTCGCCAAAGACATCGCCCTATGGCCCGCGCCGTTGGAACCCTGGCTACCCAGGGCCGAGCGGCGCGAAGCGCGTATCCCGGCAGCCGACCCGGATTGCCCGCCGCCGGCACTGGCCGCGTCTTCGCCGCTGTCGATTGTCGGTGTGCGCGAGGGCGATCAACTGCGCCTGCCCGCCGCCAGCCAACAGGCCCTGCGCCTGAAAATCTCCGCCTTGGGCGGCAGCGGCCGACGCTGGTGGTTCCTCAATGGCGCGCCGCTGGGCGACAGTGCCAACCAGGACAGCATCAACGCCAGTTTCGAGCAGTTGGGCCGCTACCAGCTCAGCGTGCTTGATGAAGCCGGCCAGACAGCCCGGATCGAGTTCAGTGTCGTCGACTAGGCGCTTATTGGGGGCAAGTGCCCCCGATGGCGTCTTTAAGAACACCCCCCGCTATTCACTTGCCTTCAAGGCCCATCCCCCCGAAGCTATACCCCTTCAGGAGCCTTTCATGAATATCGAACACCTCACCGAACGCTTGCACCGCATCCGCGATACCAATGCCTGGAAGCCGTTCCACAGCCCGAAAAACCTGGCCATGGCGGCCAGCGTCGAAATGGCCGAACTGGTGGAAATCTTCCAGTGGCTCACCGAAGACCAATCCCGTCAGTTGCCAGCCGACAAGCTTGCCCATGCCGGGCAGGAAGTCGGCGATATCGTCCTGTACCTGTTGTTGCTGTGCAGCGAACTGGGCCTGGACATGGACCAGGTCGTACGCGCCAAACTGGCCGACAGCGAACGGCGGTTCGCCCATGACTGATCGTCATTTCGACCAGTTGGCCACGCGCTTCGCCGAGAAGATCTACGGCGGTGCCAAGGGCGCGATTCGCCTTGCCGTATTGCAGGCCGACCTCAGCGAAGCCTTGCCGGACCGGCCCCTGCGCGTGCTGGATATCGGCGCCGGCCTGGGGCATATGTCGCTGTGGCTGGCCGAACGCGGCCACCAGGTGACCCTGGCCGAGCCCGCCGAACCCATGCTCGAGGGCGCGCGCCAACGCTTTGCCGACGCGGGGCAGAGCGCGACCTTTATCCAGGCACCCTGGCAAGACCTGCTCGGCCAACTCACCGAGCCCTATGACCTGGTGCTCTGCCACGCTGTGCTGGAGTGGCTGGCCGAACCCCATGCGATCCTGCCGGTGCTGCACCAGCTGACCGCGCCCGATGGCCTGTTGTCGCTGGCGTTCTATAACCGCGATGCGCTGATTTATCGCAACCTGCTCAAAGGCCACTTCCGCAAGATGCGCAAGAACGACATGGCCGGCGAAAAGCAGAGCCTTACGCCCCAGCAACCCCTGGATCCAAGGGCGTTAGCGGCGCAACTCGAAGGGCTTTGGCGGGTCGAAAGCCAAAGTGGTGTGCGGGTGTTCCACGACTATATGCCGGTGGAATTCCAGGCCCGTGCGGATTTGCAGGACTTGCTGGAAATGGAACTTGCTCACCGTCGTCACCCAAGCTTTGCCGGACTTGGGCGTTATTTGCACTGGATTTGCCGTCCGGTTTAAGCGGCCCAGTCTGCGGAGGTCGAAATGCGTCGTCTCTGTTTAATCGTGTTGTCACTCGGGTTGGGCGCTTGCTCCAGCCCCAATCCCTATGTCGCTGCGTCGGCCCCGATGCCACCGGCGCCGGCCCAGGCGGCGAACACCTTCGATGCCAGCGCTTATCCGGCGCCGGTGCGCGACTACGGCGCCTACCGCAACTGGGCGTGGCGCAACGGCCAGTTGCCGGCGGGGACGGCCTGGGCGGACTCGGCACAGGTGGCCGAGGCGGTCAGTGGAGCGTTGGACCAGCGCGGCTTGCGGCCCCTGCATGACAATCGCCCGCCGGACCTGCTGGTCAGCGCCGACGTGCACCTGGAGAAGCGCCTCAAGCAAGTCCAGGATGACTATGGCTACGGTTACGGTGGTTATAACCGTTATGGCAATGGCTACGGCATGTACAACTCGGTGCCGTTCGTGCGCACCTACGAGGTGCAGGTCGTGGTGGTCCGGGTCAATCTGTTCGACGCCCGCAGCGGCCAGCCGGTGTGGAGCGCCAGCGCGGAAACGGGCAGCCAGGGCAGCCTCAGCGAGCGGGGAGACGCGTTGCGCCAGGCCGTGCAAAAGGCAATGAGCGCCTATCCGCCCAGTTAACAGCTATTCTCATTAAAGTGCAGGTCGCGCCTTGGAGAACCACCATGTTCCGTCGTATCGCTACGCTCGCTGTTGTACTGCTGCTGGGCGGTTGCCAGACCAACCAGGTCAATCACGATTTTGACGCCAGTCGAGACTTCGGTGCCTATCGCAACTGGGCCTGGAAAGACCCGGCCCTGCAGTACCGCCCCGATGATCCACGGATCAAAAGTGACCTGACGGAACAACGTATCCGCCAGGCGGTGGGCGAACAACTTGACCAGCGCGGCTTGCGCCCCGCCGCACCAGGCACCAGGGCTGACCTGAACGTACAGGCATACCTGATCGTCGAAGACCGTCAGCAACAGGTCACCACCAACTACGGTGGGGCCTGGGGCGGTCCATGGAACGGTTACTGGGGCGGCCCGATGTACAACGAAACGCGCAACATCACCTACAAGGTGGCGACGATCCAGATCGACCTGCTCGATGGCAAGGACGGCAAGCTTGTGTGGCGGGGCAGTGACGAACAGATGATGGCCAACTCGCCTGAACCCCAGGATCGCAGCCACGCCATCCGCACCACCGTCACCAAGATCCTCTCCAACTACCCCCCGCACTGACCGATCCGGCGTCGGCACATGTCGTCAGGCAATCGGTCGCCACGTGCCGACCATATGTTCAATATCGCCCGCGCCTTTGAGTAACAACTCGCCACTGGAACCGGCAGCGCTGGCATACAAACGCACTTCACTGGGCAGGCGCACCGGTTTCTTGAACTCGACCTGGATGTCGATATTGGCGGCGGGCAGGTGTTCGGTGAGGGCGGCGAGGGTGCGTGCCTTGTTCCACAGCCCGTGCGCAATGGCTTGGGGGAAGCCGAAGAGTTTGGCGGTCAGGGCGCTCAAGTGGATCGGGTTGTAGTCGCCGGAAACCCGCGCATAGCGCCGTCCGATATCGGCAGGGGCTTTCCAGTGCGTCAGCTCACTGACTTGGCTGGGCGCTGGCAAGGTGTCGTCTGCCGCTTCGCCTTCGAGTTTTACACCGCGGCAGAGCATGCGGCTTTCCGCTTCCCAGAGCAGGCCGAGGGCGTCTTCGACGCGGGTGACCAGGTCAAAGGTTGCGCCCTTGGCGTGGGGCTTGAGGTTCTGGGTGTGCACGCTGAGGGTCAGGTCACTGATGGCGCCCAGGGGCCGATGGATGCGGATGCGATTGCTCAGGTGGATCAAACCCAGCAGTGGGAACGGAAATGCCTTGTCCGTCAGCAGTTGCATCTGCAGGCCGAACGCCAGGATGTGCGGATACGTCGCCGGCAGGATGGGGCTGTCGGCAAAACCGCACACCGTGCGATACGCCGCCACGTGCTGGGGATTGACGTTCACCCGGCAGCGCAAGCCCTGCTCGGGCAAGCGACTGCCGCTGATCTTGCGCTTGAGTGCCGCGCGCCAGTACAGCGGTGGAAGAAACGGCGTGTTGCCCAAGGTTCGCCATTGCATGCTTATGCTCCCAGAAGACTTTGCCCGCACACCCGCAGTGCCTGGCCGCTGACTGCTCCGGAACCCGGCTGGCCGAGCCACGCCACCGCTTCGGCGACGTCCTGGGGCAAGCCACCCTGGCCCAGCGAGCTCATGCGCCGTCCGGCCTCGCGCAGGGCGAAGGGGATATGCGCGGTCATCTGGGTTTCGATAAAGCCCGGTGCCACGGCATTGATGCTGATCCCGCGTTCCTTCAGCAGCGGTGCCCACGCTTCGGCCAGCCCGATCAGCCCGGCCTTGCTCGCGGCATAATTGGTTTGCCCACGGTTGCCGGCGATACCGCTGATGGAGGCCAGCAGCACCACGCGAGCGTTGTCGTGCAGGGTGCCGCTGTCGAGCAGGGCCTTGGTCAGCACCTGCGGCGCATTGAGGTTGACCGCCAGCACGGCGTCCCAGTACTCCGGGGTCATGTTGGCCAGGGTTTTGTCGCGGGTGATACCGGCGTTGTGCACCAGGATGTCGAGGCCCGCCGGCAGGTGTTCGATCAATTGGGCGGCGGCATCTTCGGCGCAGATATCCAGCACGAGGGTGCGCGCACCCAGGCGCGCGGCCAGGGCTTCGAGGTCGGCTTTCGCCTGGGGAACGTCGAGCAGGATCACTTCGGCGCCATCGCGGGCCAGGGTTTCGGCGATGGATGCGCCGATGCCCCGGGCGGCGCCGGTGACCAGTGCCTTGCGCCCGGCCAGCGGGCGCGTCCAGTCCTCCACCGGTGTGGCGCAGGCTTGCAGGCGAATCACCTGGCCGCAGATATAGGCGCTCTTGGGCGAGAGGAAGAACCGCAGGGCGCCTTCGAGCTGGTCTTCGGCACCGTCGCCGACGTACAGCAGCTGCAACACGCCGCCGTTGCGCAGTTCCTTGGCCAAAGAGCGGCTGAAGCCTTCCACGGCACGCTGTGCGCTGGCGGCGAATGGGTCTCTGAGGCTTTCCGGGGCGCGGCCGAGGATCACCAGGTGGGCGCTGTGATCGAGGTTTTTCAGCAATGGCTGGAAGAACTCGCGCAGTTGCTTGAGCTGGTCGGTGTGCTGCAAGTCGCTGGCATCGAACACCACGGCTTTGATTTTGGGGCCATGCCCGGGAATCCAGGTCGTTGCTTCCAGCGGCTCGGGGCCATAGTGGTAGGTGGCATCAGTGAGTTTGTTGGCAAATGCCAGCACCTTGGCCGCCAGCGCGCCGCCGCCCAGCAACAGTGCGCCTTCGACCGGGCGCAGGCGCCCGGCTTGCCAGCGCTCCAGACGTACCGGTGACGGCAAGCCAATGGCGGCGACCAGGCGATGGCCGAGGCTTGAGTTGGCGAAGTCGATATAACGGTCAGACATGGAACGCTCTCCGAAGGCTGGGGTTCAAAGGGTTGACCACCCCGGGGCGGCAGTCGTTCGATTGAGCCTAGGCTAGTCTGAGAGACTTACCCCACAACCGACAGGGAGCTTTCCATGACTCAATTGCGCCGTGTAGCGATCATTGGCGGTAATCGCATTCCTTTCGCCCGCTCCAATGGCCCTTATGCCACGGCGAGCAACCAGGCGATGCTGACCGCGGCCCTGGAGGGCCTGATCGAACGCTACAACCTGCACGGCCTGCGTTTGGGCGAGGTGGCCGCCGGGGCGGTGCTCAAGCATTCCCGTGACTTCAACCTGACCCGCGAATGCGTGCTCGGTTCGCGCCTGTCGCCGCAAACCCCGGCCTACGACATCCAGCAGGCCTGCGGCACCGGGCTTGAAGCCGCGTTGCTGGTGGCCAACAAGATCGCTTTGGGCCAGATCGAGTGCGGGATTGCCGGCGGGGTGGACACCACGTCCGATGCCCCCATCGGCGTGAATGAAGGGCTGCGCCAGATTCTGCTGCAAGCCAATCGCAGCAAAACCTTGGCGGATAGACTAAAAGTCCTGTTACAACTTCGTCCCCATCACCTCAAGCCGGAACTGCCGCGCAATGGCGAACCACGCACCGGTTTGTCCATGGGCCAACACTGCGAGTTGATGGCGCAAACCTGGCAGATTCCCCGTGCAGAACAGGACCAGCTGGCCCTGGAAAGCCACCAGAAAATGGCTGCGGCCTATGCCGAGGGCTGGCACAACGATTTGCTGACACCGTTTCTCGGCCTGACCCGTGACAACAATCTGCGCCCCGACTTGACCCTGGAAAAACTCGCTGCGCTCAAGCCTGCCTTCGAACGCAGCGAGAAAGGTACGCTCACTGCCGGCAATTCCACGCCGCTGACCGACGGCGCCTCCCTGGTGCTGCTCGGCAGCGAAGCCTGGGCGCGGGAGCGCGGTTTGCCGATCCTGGCGTACCTGCGCGATGGCGAAGCGGCGGCGGTGGATTTCGTCAACGGTGCCGAGGGCCTGTTGATGGCGCCGGTGTACGCCGTGCCGCGTTTGCTGGCGAGGAACGGCCTGACGCTGCAGGACTTCGATTACTACGAGATTCACGAAGCGTTCGCGGCCCAGGTGTTGTGCACGCTCAAGGCGTGGGAGGATGCGGACTACTGCAAGACGCGCCTCGGGCTGGATGCGCCGCTGGGGTCTATCGACCGCAGCCGGCTCAACGTCAAGGGCAGTTCGCTGGCAGCCGGGCACCCGTTTGCTGCCACCGGTGGGCGTATCGTCGCCAACCTGGCCAAGCTGCTGGATGCCGCGGGCAAGGGACGCGGGCTGATTTCGATCTGCGCCGCCGGTGGGCAAGGTGTGACGGCAATCATCGAACGTTGATTGCGCCGGAAATTGGCATATTGGATGCATTCTTAAACGGTCAAAGGTCGGTAGCCCCTCCCCGAGGCGAGTGGATTGCCGTATAACGAGTGCCATACGCGTGTTTGGTAATAAAGGACCCACAATAAAAGCTGATGAAGACTCCTAAACGCATTGAACCCCTGATCGAAGACGGTCTGGTCGACGAAGTGCTGCGCCCACTCATGAGTGGTAAAGAAGCAGCTGTTTATGTGGTGCGCTGCGGCAACGAATTGCGTTGCGCCAAGGTTTACAAGGAGGCGAATAAACGAAGTTTTCGTCAGGCGTCCGAATACCAGGAAGGCCGCAAGGTCCGCAACAGCCGGCAGGCCCGGGCCATGGCCAAGGGTTCCAAGTTCGGTAAGAAAGAAACCGAGGACGCCTGGCAGAACGCTGAAGTCGCGGCGTTGTTCCGCCTGGCCGGTGCCGGCGTTCGCGTGCCCAAGCCCTACGACTTCCTCGAAGGCGTGCTGTTGATGGAACTGGTGGCCGACGAGTACGGCGATGCGGCGCCGCGTCTGAATGATGTGGTGCTGGAGCCGGACCAGGCGCGCGAATACCACGCCTTCCTGATTTCCCAGATCGTGCTGATGCTGTGTACCGGCCTGGTGCACGGTGACCTGTCCGAGTTCAACGTACTGCTCACACCTACGGGGCCGGTGATCATCGACCTGCCCCAAGCGGTGGATGCGGCGGGCAACAACCACGCGTTCAACATGCTGGAGCGGGATGTGGGCAACATGGCGTCCTACTTCGGGCGTTTTGCGCCGGAGTTGAAGAAGACCAAGTACGCCAAGGAAATGTGGGCGTTGTATGAAGCCGGCACTTTGCACCCGGCCAGCATCTTGACCGGCGAGTTCGACGAACCGGAAGAGCTGGCGGATGTCGGCGGCGTGATCCGCGAAATCGAAGCAGCGCGGCTGGATGAAGAGCGACGCCAGGCGATTCGGGCGGCGGATGATGCACCGCCAGGCAAAGCGTCGGAAGAGCCTCCGCCGCCGCCTTGGATGCAGTGATCCCCACGCTGTTGTCGATCTAAAAGTGAGGAAGTGATCTTCAAGCAATTGGAGATCTAAAAATGTGGGAGGGGGCTTGCCCCCGATGGCGCCGTGTCAGTCGATACTTGTATTGACTGGTCCACTGCTATCGGGGGCAAGCCCCCTCCCACATTGGTTTTGTGTACACCTTTTACTCCTTCAGGCGCAGCAACTGCCCGACGCCAACTCCTTGAGAATCGGACAATCCGGCCGGTGATCCCCCTGGCAGTGCTCCACCAGGTCCTGCAACGTATCGCGCAGTTGCCCCAGCTCGCGAATCTTCTGGTTCAACTCCTCGATATGCTGGCGCGCCAAGGCTTTCACGTCGGCGCTGGCCCGGTGCCGGTCTTGCCACAGGGCCAGCAACTTGCCGACTTCCTCCAGGGAAAATCCCAGGTCCCGCGAACGCTTGATAAACGCCAGGGTGTGCAACTCGTCGGGGCCGTACACGCGGTAGCCGCTGTCGGTGCGATGGGCGGCTTTCAGCAGGCCGATGGATTCGTAGTAGCGAATCATCTTCGCGCTCAAGCCACTTGAGCGCGCCGCTTGGCCGATGTTCATGCTCATGGGTGCGGGTCCTCCAGATCCTTGGGTTTCCAGGTTTTCAACAGCAGGGCATTGCTTACCACGCTGACGCTGGACAGCGCCATCGCCGCGCCGGCCAATACCGGGTTGAGCAGACCGAACGCCGCCAGGGGAATGCCGATCAAGTTATACACAAAGGCCCAGAACAGGTTCTGGCGGATTTTCGCGTAGGTCTTGCGGCTGATCTCCAGCGCGGCCGGTACCAGGCGTGGATCGCCGCGCATCAGGGTGATGCCGGCTGCGTGCATGGCCACGTCGGTGCCGCCCCCCATGGCGATACCGATATCGGCGGCGGCCAGCGCCGGGGCGTCGTTGATGCCATCACCGACCATCGCCACCACGCCGGTTTTCTTCAGTTCGGCCACGGTGGCGGCTTTATCGGCGGGGAGCACTTCGGCATGCACATCGTCGATGCCCAGCGCTTGGGCGACCACCTGGGCACTGCCGCGATTGTCGCCGGTGAGCAAATGGCTGCTGATGTGTCGCGCCTTGAGTTGTGTCACCGCCTCCAGCGCGCCGGGCTTGAGGGTGTCACCGAAGGCGAAGAGCCCCAGTACACGCGGTTGCGCGCCTTGTTCGATCAACCAGGACAAGGTACGGCCTTCGGCTTCCCAATGCTTGGCGGAGGCGGCCAGGTCGCCTGCCTCCAAACCGCTTTCCTCCAGCAGGCGCCGGTTGCCCAGGGCCAGTAACCGGCCGTCGAGGGTGCCGGCAATGCCGCGCCCGGTCAGGGATTGGCTGGCGCTGACATCCTCGACCTTCAAGCCTTGCTCGTTGCACGCATCCAGCACGGCCTTGGCCAGGGGGTGTTCGCTGCCGCGTTGCAGGGCGCCGGCCTGTTGCAGCAACAGGGATTGGTTGCCGTCGACCGCCGCCAGGTGCGCGATTTTTGGCGTACCGGAGGTGAGGGTGCCGGTCTTGTCGAATACCACGGCGCTCACGGCATGGGCACGCTCCAAGGCTTCGGCGTCCTTGATCAGGATGCCGTGGCGCGCGGCGACGCCGGTGCCCGCCATGATCGCGGTCGGTGTGGCCAGGCCCAGGGCGCATGGGCAGGCGATCACCAGCACCGCGACCGCATTGATGATCGCTGTCTCCAGTGAGGCGCCATACAGCCACCAGCCCAGCAGCGTGATCAACGCCAGTACCAGCACGGTCGGGACGAAGACCTGGCTGACTTTATCCACCAGTTTCTGGATCGGTGCCTTGGCGGCCTGGGCGTCTTCCACCAGGCGGATGATCCGCGCCAGTACGCTCTCTGCGCCGAGGGCCAGGGTGCGTACCAGCAAGCGTCCTTCGCCGTTGATGGCGCCGCCGGTGACCTTGTCCCCCGGTTGTTTTGGCACCGGCAGACTTTCGCCGCTGATCAGGGCTTCATCGGCGTGGCTCTGGCCCTCCACCACTTCACCGTCCACCGGGAAGCGTTCGCCGGGTTTGACCAGCACCAGGTCATTGAGGGTCAGCGCGCTGATGGCGACGTCTTCTTCCTGGCCCTCACGCACCCGGATCGCCCGTTCCGGGCGCAGGGCTTCGAGCGCACGGATGGCGCTGGCGGTCTGGCGTTTGGCGCGGCTTTCCAGGTATTTGCCGAGCAGCACCAGGGCGATCACCACCGCCGAGGCTTCGAAATACAGATGGGGCATGCTGCCGGCCGGGGCAGTGAGCCACTCATACAGGCTCAGGCCGTAACCGGCGCTGGTGCCGATGGCCACCAACAGGTCCATATTGCCGGCGCCGGCACGCACGGCTTTCCACGCGGCGATATAAAAACGTGCACCAAAGATGAACTGCACCGGCGTGGCCAGGGCGAACTGCACCCAGGCCGGGAGCATCCAGTGCAGGCCGAAGGGTTGCACCAGCATCGGCACCACCAGGGGCAACGCCAGCACAATAGCCAGCGTCAGCGACCAGCGTTCGCGGTGCAGGCGCTGGGCCTGATCGGCGTCGGTCTTGGTTTCGGTTTGCGGCAGGGAGGCGGTGTAGCCGGCCTTGTCGACGGCGGCGATCAACACGGCGGGGTCCATCTGGCCGAGTACTTCGATATGAGCGCGCTCGTTGGCCAGGTTGACGCTGACACGTTGCACTCCCGGCACCTTGCCCAACGCGCGCTCGACACGCCCAGCGCAGCTGGCGCAGGTCATGCCACCGATGGGCAGGTCAAACGTGGTGGATCCATTCATGGGGCAGTCCTCCTAAGACGTTGCCCCTAGGATCAACCTTGACCTGTGGGGAAGGTCAAGCGCCTTTAATACTCCAATGCCGCGGGCTTGAGGTACATGCCTTCGGGGCCTTGGGCGATGCGCAGCTTGCGCACGTCACCGGCCTTCAGCGTGATGTTCTGCGCGGGTGGCGCCAGCAGGCCAGGCAGGCAACCGGGCGATTGGCCCGGCAGCAACTTCAGGCGCAACGACACATTGCCGGCGGGCAGGTTGAATGAGGTGGACTGTTCCTGAAACAAGCGCCCGGCCAACTGGTCCTGGATGTACAGGCCGATCTCGCAGTTGGTCGGTACTTCCAGGCGTTCGCGGGAAATGATCAGCACTGCATAGTCTTCGGCGGCACTGGCCATGGGCGCAGCGGCAGACAGGCTCATCAGGCCGGCAAGGGCAAAAAACGACCAGCGCATGGCGAATGCTCCGTGGTTCACATCAAAGATAAGTGAAGCTTGGCCGAGGCCGCGCCCGAATACCAGCCCGGCTGATATTTTCAAAACTTGACCTTGCTATCGTGGCAAGGTTGAGACTGGGTCCAACCTCATTCAAGGAGTCATGTCATGCAAATATTCAACGTTCAAGGAATGACCTGCGGCCATTGCGTTCGGGCGGTGACCCAGGCGGTGCAGGGTCAAGACCCGGCGGCCAGTGTGAAGGTCGATCTGGCGGCCAAGAAGGTTGAGGTTGAAAGCCGCCTGCCTGCCGAGCAGATCATCAGCCTGATCGGCGAAGAGGGTTACACAGCCACGCTCGCCTGATTTTCTGATAGTTAGCGAGCTAACGTAATGTTCAAGGCACTCAAGCGCGGCTAGACTGTCGGGCTGCCGACTCACTTGGGTGCCCGATGAACCTGCGAATAATCCTGATTTTGGGTGCCTTGAGCGCCTTTGCGCCGCTGGCGATCGACTTCTACCTGCCCGGTTTTCCGGCGATGGCCACAGCTTTCGCCACCGATGAAAAACATATCCAGCTGACCCTGGCGGTGTATTTCGGGGGGCTGGCGATCGGTCAATTGATCTATGGTCCGCTGGCGGACCGCTTTGGCCGACGTGTGCCGCTGCTCAGCGGCGTGACCCTGTTCACCCTGGCATCCTTTGCCTGTGCCTATGCACCCTCCCTCGAATGGCTGATCGGCGCACGTTTCGTGCAGGCCCTCGGCGGATGTGCGGGCATGGTGATTTCGCGAGCGGTGGTCAGCGATAAATGTGATGCCGTGGGCTCGGCCAAGGTGTATTCGCAATTGATGCTGGTGACCGGCCTGGCGCCGATTCTCGCGCCGTTGGCGGGTGGGGTGATGGTGGGGGTGTGGGGTTGGCAGTCGATTTTCCTGGCCCTGTCGGTGTTCAGCGTGATGGCGGCCATCGCTGTGGCGTTCGGCCTGCCGGAAACCTTCCCGGCCCATCAGCCGCGCCAGCCTTTGTCCGGGTCGCTGCGCCGTTATGGCGCGCTGCTGTCAGACCCGGTTTACCTGGGTTACGCGTTGACCGGGGGGATTTCGATTGCCGGCATGTTTGCCTATATCGCCGGATCGCCGTTCGTATTCATCAAACTCTATGGCGTGCCTGCCGAGCATTACGGCTGGCTGTTCGGCTCCAACGCCGCGGGCTTCATCCTGGTTGCCCAGGTTAACGCGCGCTTGCTGGCTAAGCGCGGCCCGGCGTTTTTGTTGTCGCGCACGGTGTGGGTCTACGTCCTGGCCGCGTTGACCTTGCTCGGTATTGCCGCGTTGCGTACGCAGGCCTTGTGGCCATTGCTGGTGCCGCTGTTTATCTGCATCGCTAGCCTGGGCTGTATTTTGCCCAACACCTCGGCGTGTGCGATGAGCGGGCAGGGCGCTCGGGCGGGGAGCGCCTCGGCGTTGCTCGGCTGCATTCAGTTCGGTGTGGCAGCGGGTGCCGCGTCGTTGGTGGGCGTGCTGCATGACGGCACGGCAATGCCGATGGCCATGGTCATCAGCTTGTGCGGTGTATTGGTCGTGACGATTGCGATGTCGACCCAGCGCCTGCAACGGGCCAGGGCCGTGCAGGCGCAGGACTGAGGTACGGATCAGCCAGCGGCGGAGCGTTGCTGGCCGAGCGGAAAGCGATGGGGGGCCTGGATGCGGGCTTGCAGGGTGTCGGCAAAGGCGCGGGCCTCGGCTTCACTGCGGAAGGTGAAAGCGTCGCCGTCGAGACGGACCTGCCATTTATTGCCCGGGGATTTTGCTAACGCTTTTATCAGGATCTTCATTGCTGACTTCCTCACGTAAAAGAATCGTGGCAAAGGCGGCCAATATAAACCCGAACACGTTCACAAATATGACAAAAGTCAACTCTCTGACTAGCGGTGTCGTCCGTTCCTCGCAGGAAGAACGGGCGACACCGACAGACCGGTCTTAAAACCCTTCCAGCACGATCTTGCCCTTGGCCTTGCCGCTTTCCAGCAGCGCATGGGCGCGGCGCAGGTTCTCGGCGTTGATCACACCGAAGTGCTCGCCCACCGTGGTTTTCAGGGTGCCGTCATCGATCAGCGCGGCCACGCGGTTGAGCAGGTTGTGCTGCTCGATCATGTCCGGCGTCTCGAACATCGAGCGGGTGTACATGAATTCCCAGTGCAGCGACAGGCTCTTGCGCTTGAGCTTGCTCACGTCCAGCGCCTTGGGGTCGTCGATCAGTGCCAGCTTGCCCTGGGGCTGCAAGGCTTCCACCAGTTGATCCAGGTGATGGTCGGTCTGGGTCAGGCTGGCGACGTGGGTGACTTGCGGGTGGCCGGCTGCTTTCAGCGCTTCGCTCAGGGGTTGGCTATGGTCGATCACCAGGTCGGCGCCGAGGGCCTTGGTCCACGCTTGGGTTTGCGGGCGTGACGCGGTGCCGATGACTTTCAATGCGGTGAGCTGGCTGGCCAACTGAGTCAGGATCGAACCTACGCCACCGGCCGCGCCGACGATCAGCAGGCTCTGGCCTTCGTCTTCTTTACCTTCACGCACTTGCAGGCGTTCGAACAACAGTTCCCAGGCGGTGATGGCGGTCAGCGGCAACGCAGCAGCCTCGGCATAACCCAGGCTCTTGGGCATATGGCCGACGATGCGCTCGTCCACGGTGTGCAGCTCGCTGTTGCCGCCCGGGCGAACCAGGGAGCCGGCGTAGAACACCTTGTCGCCGGCCTTGAACAGCGTCACGTCGCTGCCGACCGCCTTGACCACCCCGGCCACGTCCCAACCGAGCACTTTGGCGGCGCCGTTTTCCGGGGCGACGTTCTGGCGGACCTTGGTGTCCACCGGGTTGACCGAGATGGCTTTGACCTCCACCAGCAGCTCGCGCGGGCCGGCGATGGGCGCCGGCAGCTCGATGTCTTGCAGGGACTTGGGGTCGTTGATTGGCAGTGAGGCGTAGTAGGCAATGGCTTTCATGGGGGCTCCAGAAGTTGGGGGTTGACTGTAGGAGTGCGCCTGCTCGCGGAAAACGCATAGGCGCCATGCTGAACCAGAAGCGCTGCGTCATCGTTTACGATTTTCGCGAGCAAGCTCGCTCCTACAAAAAAAGCAGAGTGATCAGGCGAGAAATTTCAGGCGCTTGAGTTCGAAGTGCTCGAGCACATCAGCGGCCTTGGCGCGGAAGCTCTGGATATGGGCGCTTTGGTCGTGGGCGGCGAGCGCTGCATCGTTGCTCCAGCGTTCGAGCATGTAGAAGGTCTCGGGGTGTTGCAGGTCCTGATGCAGGTCGTACTGCTCGCACCCGGCTTCCAGGCGGGTCGGTGCCAACAGGCCACGCAGCAGGGGTTCCAGGGTGTCTTGTTGGCCGGGTTTGGCGATCAGCGTGGCGATGACGTTAAAGGCAGCGGACATATTCGACTCCTGACACGGGATGAATGAGATGCACCGATCATTGGCTATTTCAGGCGAAGATAAAAGCGGCTAAAACAGCAGTCTGTTTCAATAATATTTTGATAATGGATGGGTTGAATGCTGCGTTTCGATGATTTGCAGTTGTTTGTTCGGGCGGCGGACTTGGGCAGTTTGTCGGCGGCGGCGCGGGTCATGGACCTGTCGCCCGCGGTGGCCAGTGCCGCCTTGAAGCGAATTGAACAACAACTGGGCGCGCGGTTGCTGGCGCGCTCCACCCGCAGCCTGCGCCTGACCGCCGAAGGGGAAGGCTTCCTGGAATATGCACGTGCGGCGCTGGGGGCGTTGGATGAAGGGCGCCGCTTGCTCGCCAGCGGCCAGGACCATGTCAGCGGAGTGTTGCAGCTGTCAGCCCCGTCGGATTTTGGTCGCAACCAGCTGTTGCCGTGGCTCGACGAGTTCCAGCGTGAGTACCCGCAGTTGACGGTGCGCCTGTTGCTGGGCGATCGGATCGCCGACCTGTTCCGTCAACCGGTGGACATCGCCCTGCGCTACGGCGAGCCGGAGGACTCCAGCCTGATCGCGTTGCCTGTCGCACCGGACAATCTGCGTGTGCTGTGTGCGGCGCCCAGCTACCTCGCGCGGATGGGGGCGCCGCGTCATCTGGAGCAACTGGCCCAGCACAATTGCCTGTTGTACATGCTCGGCAGTCGCGTCCATGACCATTGGAGTTTCCACGACGGCAAACGCGAAGTCAGCCTGACGGTCAGCGGTGACCGCTTCAGTGATGACGCTGATGTGGTGCGACGTTGGGCGGTGGCGGGTGTAGGCATTGCCTACAAGTCCTGGCTGGATGTGAGCACCGATGTACTGGCTGGGCGCTTGCGCGTGATCCTGCCGGAGCTGCGCGGCGAACGTACGCCGCTCAATCTGCTGTGCGCGCACCGCGCGCAATTGAGCAAACCCATCAACCTGCTGCGGGAAATGCTCGTGTCCCGCTGTGCGAAATTGACAGCGCAAAGGTTGGAGTAATTGACCTCCGGGTAATTGCCTCCAGCAAAGCAGGAAACTTCACTCAGGTCCTGTCCTGTTCTGAGCTGTCGGACGCCGCGGAACCGGCTGTTTGCGCACCTATACTTTGGCGCCAACCGCAGCAGACATATGATTTAACAGGGAGTGAAACGATGGAACAGGCACCTTGCATCAGCCAGATCGCCAGCTTGCTCGCCGAGCCCAAACGCACCGCAATGCTCTGGGCGTTGATGGACGGATCGACCAAGTCTGCGGATGAGTTGGCGACACTCGCCGGGCTGTCACCGGCGTCGGCCAATGCGCACCTGGCGCGCCTGGCCGGCAGCGGCTTGCTGCGGGTCGAGGCGCGTCGCGGCAAACGGCTGTTTCGCGTGGCCGCCGCCGATGTCACCACCGCCATCGATGCCCTGGCCAGTACCACCATGGCCAGTGCGGTGCGTACTACGCCGAATGCATTACCGGTGGCACTGGTGGCGCCACCGCTGTTGCGCCGCGCACGGTTGTGCCATGGCCATCTGGGCGGTGAACTGGCGGCGGCTTTGTATCAACGGATGCTGGCGGCAGGGTGGATCGAGCGTCACGAGCAGCGTATCGAGGTGACCGTTAAAGGCGCGCAGCACCTGGCGGGCCTGGGCATTTTCACCCAGGCCCTGGCGTCTCCGCTGGTCTGCGACTGTTTCGACTGGAGCCAGCAGCAACCCCACCTTGGGGGCGCGTTGGGGGCGGGGCTGTTGCAACTGTTCATGCAGTCGAACTGGATCAACGCGCTCAATGATTCCCTGACGTTGCTGGTGAGCGATACCGGCTTGGTGGAAATCACCCGTTTGGCTGCCTCCCACGGGCACTAGTTTCGGTTTGCGCGGTAGCAGGGTCGTTCAGAGTTTCGGTCAGGTCGCATCCAGCAATAATCGGGAAAAACGATGCCGCACACTCGCTGAGGGGATTTCCACACACGGGGTGCGGCATGGGTAAGCAAGGCTATAGCGCGGCAGAGCGATTGGAACGGTTGCCCATCAGTGGCTACCACCGAGTCATCTTTATCATCATCGCCCTGGCGTTTTTCTTCGACTCCATGGACCTGGCGATGATGACTTTCCTTCTAGGCTCGATCAAAGCCGAGTTCGGCCTGAGCACGGCACAGGCCGGCTTGCTCGCCAGTTCGAGTTTCTTCGGCATGGTGGTGGGCGCTTCGTTGTCCGGGATGCTTGCGGATCGTTTTGGGCGTAAGCCGGTATTCCAGTGGAGCATCGTGTTGTGGGGCATTGCCAGCTACCTGTGTTCCACCGCGCAGACGGTGGAGACGCTGACGTTGTTTCGCATCCTGCTGGGCATAGGCATGGGCATGGAGTTTCCCATCGCGCAGTCGATGCTCTCGGAGCTGATTCCGGCCAAACGGCGCGGGCGCTATATCGCCTTGATGGATGGGTTCTGGCCGTTGGGCTTTGTGGCGGCGGGCGTGCTGAGTTATTTCTTGTTGCCGGTGATTGGCTGGCGCGACATCTTCCTGGTGCTGGCCGTGCCGGCGGTCTTCGTGTTGGCGATCCGGTTTTTTATCCCGGAGTCACCGCGCTGGCTGGAGCAGGCCGGGCGAACTGAGGCGGCAGACAAGGTGCTGTTGGGCATCGAGCAAAAGGTGCGTGACTCCCTGGGCCGTGCTGACTTGCCGCAGCCCATCCGCCTGCCACGGGTGGAGAGTGCGCCGGGGAATTTTTTCTCGGCGTTTCAGCAATTGTGGTCGGCGCAGTACCGCCAACGCACGATGATGATCTGGAGCGTGTGGTTCTTTGCCTTGCTCGGCTTCTACGGGTTGACCTCGTGGTTGAGTGCGCTGTTGCAGCAGTCGGGTTTTGCCGTGACCCAGTCGGTGTACTACACCGTGATCATTTCCCTGGGCGGGATCCCCGGCTTCTTGATGGCGGCTTGGCTGGTGGAGCGTTGGGGGCGCAAGCCGGTGTGCGTCGTGACGTTGCTGGGCGGCGGGGTGATGGCGTTCCTGTATGGGCAGAGCGCGGTGTTTGGCGGCAACGTTGGCCTGCTGATTACGTCAGGACTGTTGATGCAGTTCTTCCTGTTTGGCATGTGGGCGGTGTTGTACACCTACACGCCGGAACTGTATCCCACCTCGGCGCGCGCGACGGGCTCCGGGTTTGCATCGGCAATTGGCCGGGTCGGGTCGTTGCTGGGGCCGTTGGTGACGGGGTTGGTATTCCCGATCACCGGCCAGGGCGGGGTGTTTGCCTTGGGGGCGCTGTGTTTTGCGGTGGCCGCACTGGTGGTATGGGTGTTCGGGATGGAAACGAAGGGCAAGACGCTTGAGGAACTCGCCGAAATCTAAAGCGCAACACGCAACCACTGTGGGAGGAGCGGTGCCCCTCCCACATCCAGCCTGCATTCATCCAGTGAGTGCGGGTTACGGTTTGACCAGTCGCGCATCCAGGCTGTTTTGCGCCAGGCGTTTGGCCTGGTCTTGGGTCATGCCCAGGGAGGTGTACAGCGCGTGGAAGTTCTCGGTGACATAGCCGCCGAAGTACGCCGGGTCGTCCGAGTTCACCGTCACCTTCACGCCACGTTCGAGCATCTCGAGGATGTTGTGCTGGGCCATGTCGTCGAACACGCAGAGCTTGGTGTTGGACAGTGGGCATACGGTCAGCGGGATCTGCTCGTCGATGATGCGCTGCATCAGGCGTTCGTCTTCGATGGCGCGCACGCCATGGTCGATGCGCTGGATTTTCAGCAAGTCGATGGCTTCCCAGATGTACTCCGGCGGGCCTTCTTCGCCGGCGTGGGCCACCGTGAGGAAGCCTTCGTGGCGAGCGCGGTCGAACACGCGCTGGAACTTGCTCGGCGGGTGGCCCATTTCCGAACTGTCCAGGCCGACGGCCACGAACGCATCGCGGAACGGCAGGGCCTGGTCGAGGGTTTTCTCGGCTTCGGCTTCGCTCAAGTGGCGGAGGAAGCTGAGGATCAAACCACTGGTGATGCCCAATTGTTGCTCGCCATCTTTAAGCGCCGCGGCGATGCCGTTGAGCACCACTTCGAACGGCACACCACGGTCGGTGTGGGTCTGCGGGTCGAAGAAAGGTTCGGTGTGAATCACGTTCTGCGCCTTGCAACGCAGCAGGTAGGCCCAGGTCAGGTCGTAGAAATCCTGGGACGTGCGCAACACGTCGGCGCCCTTGTAATACAGGTCGAGAAACTCTTGCAGATTGTTGAAGGCATAGGCCTTGCGCAGGGTTTCGACGTCGTTCCACGGCAGCGCAATCTTGTTGCGTTCGGCCAGGGCGAACAGCAACTCCGGCTCCAGCGAGCCTTCCAGGTGCAGGTGCAATTCAGCCTTGGGCAGGGCGTTGAGCCAATCGTACATTTCTAAAATCTCATCAGGTGCAATGGCGGCATTCTACAGGCCATGGCTGAAATAATCGGCAAAACCTGACCAGCAGGAGAGTATTGGTTTGATTCACGCAAGGGCGACGTGAACTAAGGTGTAACGAAACGTTAGCGGCTTGGCGCAGTCTGTACCCCATCAATGACTGATCTGCCGCACTAAAAGGCCCGGAATGCTCACATCCCTCAAGCAAGAAAAATTCATGCTGCTGGCGCTGATTGCCGCCATCGCCGCCTATCCGCTGGAGCACTGGATGCTCCACAGCGGGCAAATGGTCGCGCTGCTGGCCGGCCTGGTGCTGATCGGCTTTATCGTGGTCGCCTCCATGCGTGTTGCCCACCATGCCGAGCAACTGGCGGAAAAGGTGGGCGACCCCTACGGCACCATGATCCTGACCCTGGCCGCCGTGCTGGTGGAAGTGGTGATCCTGGCGATCATGATGAGTAACGAACCGTCTCCCACGCTGGTGCGCGACACCATCTATTCGGCGGTGATGCTCGACATCAACGGCATCCTCGGCCTGGCCGCGCTGATGGGCGGGATCAAGCACGGCGAACAGTCCTACAACGATGATTCGGCGCGGACCTACAGCGTGATGATCCTCACTGCCATGGGTGTGTCGATGGTGGTGCCGGAGTTTATCCCTGAGGCGGACTGGAAAATTTACTCTGCATTCACCATCGGCGCGATGGTGGTGCTGTACACCTTGTTCCTGCGCATGCAGGTGGGCCCGCACAGTTACTTCTTCAGCTACAGCTACCCGGAAAAGCGTCGCAAGCAATTGCCGGAGGAAGAGGCGCCGCCGGTGAACCTGGCGTTCTCCATCGGCACCCTGGTGTTTGGCGTGATTGTGATCGGTGCGCTGGCCGAGGTGATGTCCAAGACGCTCGACCTCGGCCTGGAAGGCACGGGCGCTCCGCCGGTGGTCACGGCGATCGTGGTCGCCGCTATCTCGGCGGCACCGGAAATTCTGACGGCGTTGCGGGCCGCGTTGGCCAACCGCATGCAGTCGGTGGTGAATATTGCGCTGGGGGCATCGTTGTCGACGGTGATCCTGACGGTGCCCGTGATGGAGGCCATGGCGCTCTACACCGGGCAGCCGTTCCAGATGGCGATGACGCCGGTGCAAACGGTGATGGTGCTGATCACGCTGATCGTCAGCGCGATCAACCTCAACGATGGCGAAACCAACGCCATCGAAGGGATGACCCATTTTGTGTTGTTTGCGACGTTTATCATGTTGTCGATGTTGGGCTTGTAAGCACCCAATGTGGGAGGGAGCTTGCTCCCGATAGCGGTGGATCAGCCAGTACATGTGCCGACTGAAACACCACCATCGGGAGCAAGCTCCCTCCCACATTCTGACCCGTGTTTGACTTAGGTTCCGGCGATTAGCCGCCGCGCCGCCTGGCTGTGATCGGCGATCAAGCCTTTCAGGTCCAGGCCTTCGACCTGTCCGTCGATCACCCGCCATTTGCCGGCGATCATTACCTGGTCCGCGCGGTCGGCGCCGCACAACAGCAGCGCTGAAATCGGATCGTGGCTGCCGGAGAAGCGCAGCTCATCCAGTTTGAACAGCGCGAGGTCGGCCTGTTTGCCCACGGCCAATTCACCGATGTCCGTACGGCCCAGCAGGTGTGCCGACCCTTTGGTCGCCCAGCCCAGCACGCCCTCGGGTGTGATTTTTTGCGCGCCGTATCGCAGGCGCTGGATGTACAGCGCCTGGCGAGTTTCGAGGATCATGTTCGAGGCATCGTTGGAGGCCGAGCCGTCCACGCCCAGGCCGATGGGCACGCCGGCCGCGAGCAGGTCGAGGGTCGGGCAAATACCGGAAGCCAGGCGCATGTTCGAACTTGGGCAGTGGCAGACCCCGGTGCCGGCGGCACCCAGGCGCGCGATTTCGTCCGGGTTGAAATGAATGCCATGTGCCAGCCACGTGCGCGGCCCGAGCCAGCCGACGCTGTCGAGGTAATCCACGGTGCGCAGGTCGAAGCGCTGCAGGCAGAAATCTTCCTCGTCGAGGGTTTCCGCCAGGTGAGTGTGCAGGCGTACATCGAGGCTCTCGGCCAGTTCGGCGCTGGCGCGCATGATTTCCGGGGTGACGGAAAACGGTGAGCAGGGCGCGAGGGCGATCTGGATCTGCGCGCCCTCGCCGCGTTCGTGGTACTGGCGGATCAGGCGTTGGCTGTCGTCCAGGATGACAGAGCCTTCTTGCACCGTCTGTTGCGGCGGCAGGCCACCGTCGGCTTCGCCCAGGCTCATGGAACCGCGGGTGAGCATGGCGCGCATACCCAGTTCGCGCACCGTTTCGACTTGCACGTCGATGGCATTTTCCAGGCCGTCGGGGAACAGGTAGTGGTGGTCAGCCGCCGTGGTGCAGCCTGAAAGCAGTAACTCCGCCAGCGCAACTTTGGACGCGAGGGCGAGCTTTTCCGGGGTCAGTCGCGCCCATACCGGATACAAGGTCTTCAGCCATGGAAACAGCGGCTGGTTGACCACCGGCGCCCAGGCACGGGTCAGGGTTTGATAGAAGTGATGATGGGTGTTGATCAACCCTGGAAGAACCACATGCTCGCGGGCATCGAATACTTGTGCACAGGGCTGCGCAGGTGCTTGCCCTATGCCCAGCACTTCGGTGATCACACCGTCTTGCAGCACCAGGCCGCCACGGGCATCGAGGCCATTGGCAGTGAAAATCGCGCGGGGGTTTTTTAACCAGGTACGGGTCGCAGGCATTGGCCGGCTCCTCTGAATGATGGGTTCAGGTTTGCCAGCTCAGTGTTGCCCTGTCTGCTGATCCAGGGTCGCCGGGGAGGGCGAGGTGGGTAGATTACGTGTAGTTCTGGATCTGGTCTAGCTGTAGGAAAGCGCGGCTTTCGAGTTCATCGCGAGCCAGCGCGCTCCCCCCTTTGATCGCGGCTTACCAAGGAATGGTGTGGCCCCGGTAGTCCACAAAGTGATGGCCGCCTTTGCCGGTGTAGGCATTCACCTGATCGACCAGGCCACGTACGCTGGTGGCGACATCGATGTGCGCGTTTTCGCCGCCCATTTCGGTTTTTACCCAGCCTGGGTGCAGGGACAGCACGGTCAATTTATGATCGCCGAGTTGGGTGATAAAGCTGTTGGTCATCGAGTTGAGTGCGGCCTTGCTGGCTTTGTACAACGCCAGGTCCGAACCATCGGGAATGGTGACGCTGCCCAGCACCGAACTCATGAAGGCCAGCACGCCACTGTCCTTGCGGATCTGTCCGACAAAGCGCTGGGCCAGGTTGATCGGCGCCACGGCGTTAGTGAAAAACAGCTGGCCGACTTCCGCCAGGGTGGCGTGGCCGGGCTCCTGGTTCGCGGGGCCCTTGACGCCGGCGTTGACGAACAGCAGGTCGAAGGTGCGGTCCTTGAGGCGCTGGCTCAGGGCAATCACGGCTTGCTGATCGTCCATGTCGAGTTTCTCGATCTGAACCGGGCCAACGGCTTTCAGTGCATCGGCCTTGTTCGGGTCACGCACGGTGGCGGTCACGTCCCAGCCGTCCTGGAGCAGTTGCTGGACCAGGCCAAGACCCAGCCCGCGAGAGGCGCCGATGATCAGTGCGGTTTTTGGCGTAGACATGAAGAGCTTCCTTTTCAGACGCGATTCAGGGAATTCAGCGCACCACCTTACCGCAGGCGTCGAAAAAAAGGAGCGGGCCTTGCTGATCAAAAAACGTACAGTTTGCGCCGAGCATTGCACGGCGTGCGACCTGTGTACTCTTGCACGGGTTATCCACAGCTTGCTCCACAGTTATTGTGCGCAAGCCACGGCTGTGGATATAAGCGCTGCGCTCCTTTGTTCTAAAGGCCATAAGCAGCCTAACTGACTGTTTTGGAGTGAGATTGGCTTGGGGACCGGCTAGCTTGAACAAAAACTGATCAATGCCCGCAAACCCTTGTGACAGAGGGGTTACAGACGAATGTGCTCAGCTTATCCACAGGCAGGTGCACAGTAGATGTGGGCAGTTTCAGCGTTGCAGCAGGATGCGCCCACGGCTTAAGTCGGCGAGCTGGATTTGCAGGGTCTCGATCTGCAGTTCGCCCAGGGCCAGTTGCAATTCCACGCCATTGGCGGTGAAGGTTTCCTCCACGACCAAGCCGCCGAGTTCGGCGACGCGCAGCTTGACCAGGTTCAGTTCGGAGAATCCGCAGACGCAACTGAGCGGTACCCGGCTGATCAATTCAATACGTTCGGCCGTTTGCAGGCATTTATTCGCGCCGCCGCCGTAGGCACGGGCCAATCCACCAGTGCCCAACTGGATGCCGCCATACCAACGAATCACCAGCACCACGACCTGATCAAAACCTTGGGCTTCAATCGCCGCCAGGATCGGCCGGCCCGCCGTACCGCCGGGTTCGCCGTCGTCGTTGCTGCGGTACTGATCGGCCAGCTTCCAGGCCCAGCAGTTGTGTGTGGCGTTCAGGTCGCTGTGCTGCTCGATAAACCCTTGGGCTTCTTGTGGGCTGGTGATCGGTGCGGCCAGGGTGATGAAGCGGCTTTTGCGTATTTCTTCACGAAATTCGCAAAGGCCGGTAAGCGTGAAAGGCATAAGTTTCGTCGTCTAGAAGGCAGGCTTGATGCCACAGCCTTTGAGAATGATGTGGATCAGGTTGGTGCCGGCGTCTTCCATATCCTGCTTGGTCAGTTTGGTGCGACCGGTGACGCGGCAGATCTGGGTGGCGAAGTCGGCGTAGTGCTGGGTGCTGCCCCACAGCAGGAAGATCAGGTGCACGGGGTCGATGGGGTCCATCTTGCCGGCGTCGATCCAGGCCTGGAATACCGCGGCCCGGCCGCTGAACCAGGCGCGGTAGTCCTGGCTGAAATATTCGGTCAGGCATTCGCCGCCGCTGATGATCTCCATGGCGAAGATGCGTGAGGCCTGCGGCTGGCGCCGCGAGAATTCCATCTTGGTGCGGATGTAGCGCGTGAGTGCCACCGCAGGGTCGTCCTCGGCGGTCAGCGCGTTGAAGGTGCTGTCCCACAGTTCGAGGATATTGCTGAGCACCGCGATATACAGGCCCAGCTTGTTGGTGAAGTAGTAGTGCAAGTTGGCTTTCGGCAACCCGGCACTGGCAGCAATGGTGTTCATGCTGGTGCCCTTGTAGCCATGGCGCGCGAATTCATCTTCAGCCGCTTGAAGAATCGCTTGTTCGTTCTTTTGCCGAATACGGCTGGCGGGCTTCCCGGCGGGGTTGCTGTGGGCAGGAACTTCGAGGCTCATGGAGGTTTCCGTGCTGATCGATAGAGACGACGTGTGCACAGATAACCCACCCTCAAGCCTCAGACAAGTCCTGATGCAATAAAAGCGTCAAAGCGGTTCCAGAGTGTCGCTTTCTGGCCCGTGGTTTGCGGCAGCGGTGCCGGCCTTGGCTTCCGGCAGCAGCAGGCACAATACGATGGCCGTCAGCCCGCCGCTGGTGATGGCCGAGTCGAACAGGTTTTGCACCAGGGTTGGCATCAAGTGCAGCAGGTTGGGTTGGGCGGCAATGCCCAGGCCCACGCCAAAGGAGGTGGCGATGATCAGCATGCTGCGTCGGTCCAGCGGTGCCTGCGCGAGGATGCGCACGCCGGCCGCTGCCACGCTGCCAAACATCACCAGGGTTGCACCACCCAATACCGGCTTGGGGATCTGCTGCAGTACCGCGCCGATCAGTGGAAACAGGCCGAGGCAAAACAACACGACACCGATGTATAAGCCAACGTAACGGCTGGCGACGCCGGTGAGTTGGATCACGCCATTGTTCTGGGCGAAGGTCGTGTTGGGGAACGCACTGAACGTCGCGGCGATCATGCAACTGACGCCGTCCCCCAGCACGCCACCTTTGAGCCGGCCTATATAGGAAGGCCCGCTGATGGGCTGGCGGGCGATCATGCAATTGGCGGTAAGGTCGCCCACGGTTTCGATGCTGCTGATCAGATAAATCAGCGCGATCGGCAGGAAGGCGCTCCAGTCGAAGTTGAAACCGAAACGGAACGGCATCGGCACGCTGATCAAGGGCAGGTCGGGCAGGGCTTGGGGCACCAGCTTGCCGCTGAACCAGGCGGCTATGCTGCCAAGGGCCAGGCCGATGATGATCGCCGAGAGGCGCACCCATGGGGTATTCGAGCGGTTGAGCAGGATAATGGTCAATACCACGAACAGGCCCAGCGCCAGGTTGGTGGGCGCGCCGAAATCGGGGGCGTTGAAGCCGCCGCCCAGGTCGGTGATCCCAACCTTGATCAGGCTGATGCCGATCAGGGTGATGACAATCCCGGTGACCAGCGGCGTGATCACTCGACGCAATTGACCGATAAATCGGCTGAGTACGATCTGGACGGCTGCGCCGAAAAAGCACACACCGAAGATCATCGCCATGATGTCTTCCGGGCTACCGCCGCGTTGCTTCACGAGGAACCCGGCCGACAACACCGCGCCCAGAAACGCAAAGCTGGTGCCTTGCAGGCAGATCATGCCGGCGCCGATGCCAAATGGCCTGCGTGCCTGGATGAATGTGCCGACACCGGACACCATCAGCGCCATGCTGATCAGGTAGGGCAGGTGGGCGGTGAGGCCCAGGGTGGAGCCGATGATCAGCGGCGGAGTGATGATGCCGACGAAGGCCGCCAGTACATGTTGCAGGGCGGCCAGTATCGCCGCTAAGGGTTTTGGGCGGTCATTGAGGCCGTAGATCAGGTCACTGGGGCTGGAAGATTCTGGTGGCATGGCGGGCAAACTCGAGGCGGACAGTTCTAGGTCCCAGTGCCCTTGCAAAAAGCTGTCCAGTTGCTCAGCTTTTTGTGTGAAGCCCGAATTACCGGGTTGCCGCCAGACTTTCCAGGAAGCTTTCCAGCACCAAATGGGGGCGACGGCCTTTGCGCGTGACCGAAGCCAGGCTCAAATCGTAAAAGCGTGTAGCCGATTTCAGCGCGCGCAGTCGGCCTTGTTGCACCCAGAGGCTGGCGTAGTGGTCGGGCAGGTAGCCGATATAGCGGCCGGTCAGGATCAGGAACGCCATGCCTTCGCGGTCCGAAGCGCTGGCAGTGCAATTGAGTGCCTGGTAGTGGGCCTGGATCTCGGCGGGCAGGCGAAAGGTGGGGGCGATGGCGTCCTGGGTGTTGATACGTTCGTCGTCCAGTTGCTTGTCGTCGGCATAAAACAGGGGATGGCCAACCGCGCAGTAGAGCAGTGAGCGTTCGCTGTACAGCGGTTGGTATTCCAGGCCGGACAATGCACTGGCCTGGGGCACCACACCGACATGCAGGCGCCCGTCGAGTACGCCTTGTTCCACTTCATTGGGCGCGATCATGCGGATCTGGATTTGCACGTCCGGACCGCGCTCCTTCAACTGCGCCAGGGCGTGAGTGATGCGCATGTGGGGCAGGGTGACCAGGTTGTCGGTGAGGCCAATGATCAACTCGCCGCGCAAATGCTGGTGCAGGCCGTTGACCTCGGTGCGAAAGCTTTCCAGGGCACTTAACAGTTGCAGGGCCGATTGGTAGACCTCGCGGCCTTCTTCGGTCAGGGAGAAACCGGCGCGCCCACGTTGGCACAGCCTTAACCCGAGGCGTTGCTCCAGGTCGCTCATTTGCTGGCTGATGGCCGAGCGCCCGATGCCCAGCACGGTTTCCGCCGCCGAGAAGCCACCGCATTCCACCACGCTGCGGAAGATACGCAGCAGGCGAATATCGAAGTCACTGACTTGAGCCAGGGGATCGGGTCGGCGACTGCTCATAGTTTAGTGAATCCCTGACTGAAGGTTAGAAGAGTTGAATTTCACCGACTTTATCCCCGTGGCAATTTAGCTGCAACAACGCTTTTTCAATCCCGACGCTGCCTGTTGCCCTGCGAGGTTTTGCTGATGAACATGCCCGAAAACGCCCCATCGTCCCTGGCCAGCCAACTGAAGTTGGACGCGCACTGGATGCCTTACACCGCCAACCGTAACTTCCAGCGCGACCCGCGCCTGATCGTGGCCGCCGAAGGCAGCTGGTTGACCGATGACAAGGGGCGCAAGGTTTACGATTCGTTGTCGGGGCTGTGGACCTGCGGCGCCGGGCATACGCGCAAGGAGATCCAGGAAGCCGTCGCCAAGCAACTGGGTACCCTGGATTACTCGCCGGGCTTTCAATACGGTCATCCGTTGTCCTTCCAATTGGCGGAAAAGATCACCGACCTGACCCCTGGCAACCTGAACCACGTGTTCTTCACTGACTCCGGCTCCGAGTGCGCCGACACGGCGGTGAAAATGGTGCGTGCCTATTGGCGCCTGAAAGGCCAGGCGACCAAGACCAAGATGATTGGGCGTGCCCGTGGTTATCACGGTGTGAACATCGCCGGTACCAGCCTGGGCGGCGTCAACGGCAACCGTAAGCTGTTTGGCCAGGCGATGATGGATGTCGACCATCTGCCTCACACCTTGCTGGCCAGCAATGCCTTTTCCCGCGGCATGCCGGAGCAGGGCGGTATCGCCTTGGCCGATGAGCTGCTCAAGCTGATCGAATTGCATGACGCGTCGAACATCGCGGCAGTGTTTGTCGAGCCGATGGCCGGTTCCGCTGGCGTGCTGGTGCCGCCACAGGGTTATCTCAAGCGCCTGCGTGAAATCTGCGACCAGCACAACATCCTGTTGGTGTTCGATGAAGTGATCACCGGTTTTGGTCGTACCGGCTCGATGTTCGGTGCGGATAGCTTCGGCGTGACCCCGGACTTGATGTGCATCGCCAAGCAAGTCACCAACGGCGCGATCCCGATGGGCGCAGTGATTGCCAGCAGCGAGATCTACCAGACCTTCATGAACCAGGCGACGCCGGAGTACGCAGTGGAGTTCCCACACGGCTACACCTATTCGGCGCACCCGGTGGCCTGTGCCGCTGGCTTGGCGGCACTGGATCTGCTGCAGAAGGAAAACCTGGTGCAGAGCGTGGCTGAAGTCGCGCCACACTTTGAGAATGCGCTGCACGGCTTGAAGGGCAGCAAGAACGTAATCGACATTCGTAACTACGGCCTGGCCGGTGCGATCCAGATTGCCCCGCGTGATGGTGATGCGATCGTGCGTCCATTCGAGGCCGGCATGGCTTTGTGGAAAGCTGGCTTCTACGTGCGCTTTGGTGGGGACACCCTGCAGTTTGGGCCAACCTTCAACAGCAAGCCGCAGGACCTGGATCGTCTGTTTGATGCGGTCGGCGAAGTGCTGAACAAGATCGACTGATTTCTCCTTCTATATAGAACAACTTTTCAGGAGCCCTGCATGAGCCTTATCCAGCATTTGATCAATGGCCAGTTGGTCAGCGAGACCGGTCGCACTGCCGATGTGTACAACCCGTCCACTGGCCAGGTGATTCACCAGGTGCCGTTGGCCAGCCGCGAGACTATTCAGAGCGCAATCGATTCGGCCAAGGCAGCATTTCCGGCCTGGAGGAATACGCCAGCGGCCAAGCGTGCCCAGGTGATGTTTCGTTTCAAGCAATTGCTGGAGCAGAACGAAGCACGTATCTCGCAGTTGATCAGCGAAGAGCATGGCAAGACGCTGGAAGACGCCGCCGGTGAGTTGAAGCGTGGGATCGAGAACGTGGAGTACGCGTGCTCGGCGCCGGAGATTCTCAAGGGCGAGTACAGCCGCAATGTCGGGCCGAACATTGATGCCTGGTCGGATTTCCAGCCGTTGGGCGTGGTGGCAGGCATTACACCGTTCAACTTCCCGGCGATGGTGCCACTGTGGATGTATCCGCTGGCGATCGTTTGCGGCAACTGCTTCATCCTCAAGCCGTCGGAGCGTGATCCAAGCTCGACGTTGCTGATCGCGCAACTATTGCAGGAGGCTGGCCTGCCTAAAGGTGTGCTGAGCGTGGTGCACGGTGACAAGGGCGCGGTGGATGCGTTGATCGAGGCGCCGGAAGTCAAGGCGCTGAGCTTCGTCGGCTCGACACCGATTGCCGAGTACATCTATGCCGAAGCGACCAAACGTGGCAAACGCGTGCAGGCACTGGGCGGGGCGAAGAACCATGCGGTGCTGATGCCGGATGCGGACCTGGATAATGCGGTCAGTGCCTTGATGGGGGCGGCCTATGGTTCGTGCGGTGAACGTTGCATGGCGATCTCGGTGGCCGTGTGCGTGGGTGACCAGGTGGCGGATGCATTGATCGCCAAGCTGGTGCCGCAGGTCAAGGCGCTGAAGATCGGTGCGGGCACCTCCTGCGGGCTGGATATGGGGCCGCTGGTGACAGGGCAGGCGCGGGATAAGGTCAGTGGCTATATAGAAGACGGTGAGGCTGCGGGCGCTGAACTGGTAGTTGATGGTCGTGGCTTGAGTGTTGCCGGGCATGAAGAGGGGTTCTTCCTGGGCGGCAGTTTGTTCGATCGCGTGACGCCCGAGATGCGTATCTATAAAGAAGAGATCTTCGGGCCGGTGCTGTGCGTGGTTCGGGTGAATAGCCTGGAAGCTGCGATGCAGCTGATTAACGATCACGAGTACGGCAACGGTACCTGCATCTTCACCCGTGATGGGGAGGCGGCGCGTCTGTTCTGTGACGAGATTGAAGTGGGGATGGTCGGCGTGAACGTGCCACTGCCGGTGCCGGTGGCGTATCACAGCTTTGGTGGTTGGAAGCGTTCGCTGTTCGGTGACTTGCATGCTTATGGTCCGGATGGGGTGCGTTTCTACACACGTCGCAAGGCGATTACCCAGCGTTGGCCGCAACGGGCCAGTCATGAAGCGTCGCAGTTTGCGTTTCCTAGCTTGTAATAAGCGTTGAAAGCCGGCCCCTTGGGGCCGGCTTTTGTGTATTTGAGGCTTTTTTGATCGATATGACAGAAATATGAAAATAGGTGTTGACGGCAGATTCTGGAAGTCTATAATTCGCCCCACTTCCGGCGCAGTCGAAACGGAAAACTCCTTGGTAAACAAAGAGTTACGCAAGATTCGACAGCGACCTGCTTCAGTTCATCGAAGCCCAGAAGGAGTTGGTAGAGCAGTG